>Ga0209278_1000018_pt1 | contig 441488 bp, 351 predicted proteins | sample JI81BgreenDNA_FD_187504 | JGI IMG/M metagenome (GOLD analysis project Ga0209278, IMG submission 187504) | Wastewater effluent complex algal communities from Wisconsin, to seasonally profile nutrient transformation and Carbon sequestration -... | ecosystem: Engineered > WWTP > Effluent > Algae... | reverse complement strand
CCTGGTGTCAATGGCATAGCGGTCCCACTCCGATTCCATCCCGAACTCGGCTGTGAAACGTTATAGCGGTGACGATAGTTGGGGGGTTGCCCCCTGTGAAAATAGCTCGATGCCAGGTTAATATTCAGTCGAAGGAGCGGTGATGCCTAGTCAGCTACACCGCTCTTTTGCATTGGGGGCTATTTTTTGTTTATGTGGGATTGGTATATTTAGGTGTTTCTCTGTGCTGGAGTTGTGTTTGGAAGTTGGGTGAGAGATGCGTTTAAAGATGATTTTGACGCCTAAGCGCCGATCGCGGCTTGAGCTTTTGTCCTCTTTGACTCGGAGGAATTTGGAGGCGAAGTATAAGGGATCTGTGTTGGGCAACCTGTGGCCGATTGTTCACCAGCTCGCACAGTTGGCAATTTATACCTATGTTTTTTCAGTTATTTTAAAGGTCAAGCTAAATTTGGAGGCGTTGCCCTCGGGTAATGTTTCCTTTGGATTGTGGCTCTATGCGGGCCTGCTGCCATGGACGGCGTTTTTGACGGGGTTGACCCAGGCTTCGGCGGCGGTAATTTCTAATCCTAATCTGGTTAAGAAAATTGTTTTTCCGCTGAATTTGTTGCCGCTGGTACCTATTTTGTCGGCCTTTGTGGAAGGTTTCCTAGGCTTTCTGCTGCTGCTGGTTTTGCTGGTGGTGGTGGCGGGGCAGTTGCATGGGACGGCGTTGTTGATGCCGCTGGTTTGGTTGCCACAGCTATTGCTGACGGCGGGATTGGGCTATTTGACGGCGGGGGTGACGGTTTTTATTCGGGATGTGCCCCAGACGCTGGTGGTGCTGGTCAATATTTGGTTCTATTTGACGCCGATTGTGTATCCGATTTCGGTGGTGCCGGAGCAGTGGCGGGGATGGGTGCTGTGGCTGAATCCCCTGGCGACGATTGTGGAACTGTACCGGGAACTTTTGATTGTGGGGCGGGTGCTCCATCCTTGGGAGTGGTTGGTGGCGTCGATCGCGTCGGCCATCATTTTTGTATTTGGGCGCTGGGTTTACGGGCGGCTGCGGCCAGGATTTGCGGACACGCTGTAGGAAGTGGTGAAGGGTTTTCTGTTAGGGTGGTTTCCAACTTTCGATGGTGCCGCCTTGGCGGGTGCTGTCTGGGGTTCGCCAAGTGGTTGTGAGGCCGTCGGGTTATGAATGATGTGGCGATCGCGTTGAACGGTGTCTCGAAGTGCTTCCAGCGCTATGAGCAGCCGGCGGATCGACTGAAGGACCTGCTGCTGCCGGGGCGATCGCGCTCCAACCCGTTCTGGGCGCTGCGGGACATTTCCCTGGAGGTGCCTCGGGGCCAAACGTTGGGCATCATTGGCCGCAACGGGTCGGGGAAGAGCACGCTGCTGCAAATCATTGTGGGCACGCTGATGCCCAGCCAGGGGGCGGTGCGGACCAATGGGCGTATTTCGGCGCTGCTGGAGTTGGGCAGCGGTTTTGATCCGGAATTTACCGGGCGTCAGAATATCTTTTTCAATGGGCAGATGCTGGGGCTCAGCCGCGCCGAATTGGAGGAGCGGTTTGATGAGATTGCGGCCTTTGCGGACATTGGCGAATTTTTGGAGCGGCCGGTTAAGACCTACTCCAGCGGCATGTTCGTGCGGCTGGCGTTTGCGGTGGCGATCCATACCCAGCCGGATATCCTCGTGGTGGATGAGGCCCTATCCGTGGGGGATGAGGCGTTCCAGCGCAAGTGCTATGCCCGCATTCATGCCATTCGCGATGGGGGCGGCACGATTCTGTTTGTGTCCCACGGGGCTTCGACGGTGGTGGAACTGTGCGATCGCGCGGTCCTGCTCGACGGGGGCGAAATGCTCCTAGACGGCAACCCCAAGCTAGTGGTGGATAAATATCAGAAGCTGATCTACGCGCCGCCCGGTCGGGTGGAGGAACTGCGCGGAGAAATCCGTCGCCTCAATGGGGCGGAACCTGCGATGTTTTCCCATAAGGAATTGACAATCGTGGAAAGCATGGCCTCGGAGCCCATGCAGCCGGTGATGGCGCGCACCCCTCGGGTGAAGGGGGGGCCGAAGTTAACGCCGTCCTTTGATCCGGACCTGAAGCCGCCGACGATGACCACCTATGCGTCGCGCGGGGCCCAGCTTGCGGAGCCGCAGATCACGACGCTCAAGGGCAAGCCGGTGAACTGTTTGATTGGCCGCGAGGAGTACCTCTACACCTACACGGTGCGGTTCGAGCGGGAGGTGTCCCAGGTGCGCTTTGGCATGTTGATTAAGACCATCAGCGGCCTGGAGTTGGGGGGGGCGTCGTTGGAGGGGCGGCGGCTGGGGATTGACCGGGTGCCGGCGGGGACGGTGGCGAAGGTGAAGTTCCGGTTCAAGTGTTTACTCAATCCCGATGCCTATTTCCTGAATGCGGGGGTGTCGGGGACGGTGGATGGGGTGTTTGGCTATTTGGATCGCTGGATTGATGCGGCGATGTTTAAGGTGCAGGCGGAGGAGTTCACCTGGGCGAGTGGCATGGTGGATCTGATGGTGGACCCGGATGCGACGTTTTACGATGGGGTGGCGGATGGTCTGGTGATTGAGCAGGGCACATCGTCCCTGGAGACGCGGTAGGGGTGACGGGGATGGGGTTGATGGGTGCGAGTCCAGTTGTGATTGTGGGGATGCACCGGTCGGGGACGTCCCTGACGGCGGCGTTCCTGGAGGCGCTGGGGGTGGATTTGGGGGGCAATTTGCTGGCGGCGGATTGCCACAATGCGAAGGGCTATTTCGAGGATGTGGATTTTCTGGAGTTCCAGCGGCAGCTTTTGCAGGGACGATCGCGCTCGGATGATGGGGGCTGGCCGGACTGGGGCTGGACGGAGGGGGAGGGGCTGGATCTGACGGATCTGGAGGGGGAGTATGGGGCGGCGGCGCGGGGGTTGATTGAGGCGCGTCCGGGCGATCGCCTGTGGGGTTGGAAGGATCCGCGCACGTCGCTGCTGCTGGAGTTTTGGGATCGGCTGCTGCCGAATGCGGTGTATTTGATGGTGTATCGGCTGCCGTGGGATGTGGCGGATTCGGTGCTGCGGATTGGCCATCCGACGTTTGTGGAGCGGCCGGAGTATGGGTTGCGGGCGTGGCATTTTTATAATCGGCGGCTGCTGGATTTTTATGAACGGCGGCGCGATCGCTGTGTGCTGTTTAACGTGAATGGGCTGTTGGCCCAGCCGGAGCGGTTGGCGGATTTGGTGGAGTCGAAGCTGGGGCTGCGGGTGGCGGGCGATCGCCGAACGCTGGGGTCGGTGTTTGATCCGGCGCTGTTTGGCCAGTTGGGCTGGCGCGATCCGTTGCCCCAGGCGCTGCGGCAGGTGGCTCCGGCCTATTGGGGGCTGCTGGACGAGTTGGATCGGGCGGCGGATCTGCCGAGCGATCGCGAAGGGGTACCTTTCCTGGAGGGGGTGGGGCCGTTGCCGTCCTATGGCGACCAAAATCCACCGGCGGAGCGATCGGTTTTGGCGCTGCATTATCGGACTTTGGCGACGAATCTGCGGCTGGGGGAACAGGTGCGATCGCTTGAGGCGGAGGTGGATCGGTTGCAGCAGTCGGAGGCGCGGCTGGCGAGTGCCCTGGCGACGGCGCGGCAGCAGTTGGTGGAGTTTCGGCGCAGTAAGGCGGGGCGGCTGTGGCGCATCTGGCAGCGGGTGAAGCGCCGCTAGGGCTGCCGGTACGGGGATTTGACAAGATGCGATAGGATTTGGGAGCGATCGCTGGGTCCCTAAAATCGACCCTAAACTTGATGGGAAAAACTTCGCCAGCGAATCCGCAAATCAGTAGGGGCAAGGGGCTTAAGCATCTTGTCTCGGGCGCTAAAAACCTGTTGGATTATTTTCCCTAAACGACCCATTTTGTAAACCATTGAATTGACGCGCGTGCTGCCAGATTTTTTGATTATTGGTGTGCAAAAGGGGGGGACAACTTCCCTCTATCGCTATTTGCTTCAGCATCCCCAGGTGGCCCCGGCGGCGACGAAGGAGGTGCATTTTTTTGATTTGCATTACGGGCAGGGGCTCGATTGGTATCGATCGCAATTTCCGGAACTGGGGGTGCGGCGGGGCGATCGCCCGGTGCTGACGGGGGAAGCGAGTCCCTATTATGTGTTTCATCCCCTGGCGGCCCAGCGGATCCAGGAGGCGATGCCAACGGCGAAATTGATTGTGCTGCTCCGCAATCCGGTTGATCGCGCCCTGTCCCACTATTTCCATGAGGTGCGCTGGGGGTTTGAAACCCTGGATCTAGAGGCGGCCTTGGCCTGCGAGGGCGATCGCCTAGCGGGGGAGGCGGAACGGATGCTCGATGATGGCAGCTACCAAAGTTTTAATTATCAGCACTATAGCTATCTCAAACGGGGCTGCTATGGGGAACAGTTGAAGGGGTGGCGATCGCGGTTTCCGGCTTCGCAAATCCTGGTGCTGTGCAGTGAGCAATTTTATGAAAATCCGGCGGCAACCCTAGATCGCGTGACGAGTTTTCTAGGGCTAGAACCTTTTGAGTTTGGCCCCTTTGAAGCCCATAATGCAGGGGATTATGCGCCGCCGGAACCGGGCCAGCGGATGCAATTGCAAGCCTATTTTCAGCCCCACAATGAACGGCTGTGGCGCTACCTGCGGCAGGAATGGCCCCACCTGGAGCGCGATGAATTTCAGTCGGGCACCTGCTGGGACGCGATCGCGCCCTAGGGCAATGGGTTGAGGGATCCACCGCTGAGGGGCCGGGAGAAAGCGGTACGCTAAAAGATCCTGCCCCCGCGATCGCAACGCCCTAGCCCTGAGGATGTGCTAAACCATGGCTTCAATGATGGCTTCAACGCAGTCCGTGACCGATTTGCGCCGCCCGAAAATCATTGTGATTGATGACGATCCCACCGGTTCCCAGACGGTCCATAGCTGTCTGCTGCTGATGCGTTGGGACGTGGACACCCTGCGGCTGGGGTTGCGGGATGAGGCACCGATTTTTTTCATTCTGGCGAATACGCGGGCGATGACGCCGGAGCAGGCCGATCGCACCACCCGAGAAGTGTGCCGCAACCTCAAGGTGGCCCTGGCGGCGGAGGCGATCGCGGATTTTCTGATCGTCAGCCGCTCCGACTCCACCCTGCGGGGCCACTATCCGGTCGAGACGGACGCGATCGCGGACGAGCTTGGCCCCTTTGACGCCCATTTCGCCATTCCGGCCTTTTTTGAAGGGGGCCGCATCACCCGCGACGGCGTGCATTATCTGCGGGTGGGCGATCGCGACGTGCCCGTCCATGAAACGGAATTTGCCAAGGATTCCGTCTTCGGCTACCGCCACAGTTTTCTTCCTGCCTACGTGGAGGAAAAAACCGGGGGCCGCATCCCCGCCGACGCCGTAGAGCGGTTTAGTTTAGCGGATCTGCGATCGCCCGAGGGCCTCGCCCCGCGCCTGATGGCCCTGACGGAAAACCGCTGCGTCGCCGTCGATGGGGAAGTACAAACGGACCTCGATGGATTTGCCCAGGCCGCGATCGCCGCCACCGCCCAGGGCAAACGGTTTTTGTTCCGAAGCGCCGCCAGTATTTTGACCTCCCTCGCCGCCCTGCCCCCCCAGCCCACCCCCCCCGAAGCCATGGCCCGCTTCGCCCGCAGCGATCGCCCCGGAGCCGTCCTGGTCGGTTCCCATGTCCGTAAAACCACGGAGCAACTAGAAGCCCTCTTAGAACTGCCCCAGGTCGCCGCGATCAAAGTGGCCGTCGAACGCCTGCGCCAGGGGGACAGTGCCGAAACCCTTTGTCAAGAAATCCTCACCACCGTCCGCGATCGCTGGAGCGCCGGCCAAACCCCCGTCATCTACACCAGCCGCGAAGAATTGCAGTTTGACAGCATCGAAAGCCGCCTCAGCTTCGGCGTCGCCGTCTCCGCCTTGCTCATGGACATTTTGCGGGGCCTTCCCACCGACATCGCCTTCCTGATCAGCAAAGGCGGCATCACCTCCAACGACACCCTCAGCCAAGGGCTCGCCCTGCGATCGGCCCGCCTGTTGGGGCAAATCCTCCCCGGCGTCTCCGTCGTCCGCACCGACCCCGACCACGATCGCTACCCCCACCTGCCCGTCGTCCTCTTCCCCGGCAACGTCGGCGATCGCCAGGGCCTCGCCACCGCCACCGCCCGCCTCAGCGGTTGGCCATCCTAGGGCCAATTCCCCAATCCCCCAAGGCTTGAAGCCCTTGGCCCCTTCGTTGAACCCCTGGATGGATGCCGCCCCCTAGCCCCCCTTCCCCCTTAGGAATCCCCAACCATCGAACCTATAATTTTCGTAAGGCATGGGGGAAGTTTGCCGATCATCACCGCCCACGGGGGAAGTTACCTTCTAGGTATTTTCAAGGGCAACGGCCCGGATTGGACCCACACCGCACCCGACCCAGATCCCGCCCTATCCTCACTCCCGCACCGTCGCCACCCGCCCCCCCCAATGGACCCAACCCATCCGCCTTACCACGCCAGGAGAGCAAGCCTGTGACCGGGGATTCGCGCAACGCACTGATCGGAAAAATTGTTGCGGCCTGCCAGGAGTGGCGCACCTCCCACACCGATCGCACCCACCTGGAGGCGGGGGTCACGGAATGGAACCACTGGCGCGCCTCCAACAGCACCGTCACGCCGGATCTGAGCGGCCTAGATCTGAGCGGCGCGGCGCTGTCCGGCGTAGACTTCAGCCGCACCAAGCTCATCCGCACGAACCTGAGCGGCACGGACCTCAGCGGCGCAAACCTGGCCGGGGCGGATCTGGGGCAGGCCAACCTCAGCGGCGCAAATCTGACCCAGGCGGATCTGACCGATGCGGATCTGATCTGGGCCAAGCTGGTGGAGACGAATTTTACCCAGGCGGATTTGACCCGCACCAAGTTGATTGAATGTGACCTGATTGGGGCGGTGCTGCTACGGGCGACGCTGGTGGATGCCAAGCTCAGTCGGGCCAGCTTTATGGATTCGATCCTGCGGGAGGCGGATCTGAGTCGGGCCAAGATGGTGGGCGCTAATTTTAGTGAGGCGGATTTGCGCCGTGCCCGCCTGACGGGGGCGAGTGCGGTGGGGGCAGATTTTTTGGGGGCGGATTTGAGCGAGAGTTCCCTGGTGGGGGCGGATCTGAGTCGGGCGAGTTTGAATAATGCCCATCTGGTGCGGGCGAATTTGCAGCGGGCGAATTTGACCCAGGTGCAGGCGCGGGGGACGAAGTTTTCGGGGGCAAAGCTGACGGGGGCGTGCCTGAGTAGCTGGGAGATTGATGACAATACGCGCTTGAATGATGTGCGCTGTGGGTTTGTGTATTTGGGGTCGGGGGATCTCGATCGCTACCCGGAGGTGGGGCGCGAGTTTGGGGAGGGGGAGCTGGAGCAGTTGGTGCGCGAGAGTGTGCAGACGGTGGAACTGCTGCTGGATGGGGTGGATTGGGCGGCGCTGCGGTTGTCGTTGCAGAGGATTATGGGGCAGCGGCCGGAGCTGCGGCTGGCGGTGCGATCGTTTGAGCGTAGCCAGTTGGGGAAGCTGGTGCTGCGGGTGGAGATGCGCAGTGCGATCGAGCGGCAGGTGCTGGCGTCGCTGCTGCATCGGGAATATTATCGGGCGGTTGAGGAGATGACCCAGTGGTACCGCCAGGAGCGGGGGTTGTCGGATGAGCAGATTGATGAATATCGCTTGATGGGGATGGATCTGATGGCGATGGTGGATTGGATGGCGGAGCGATCATTTGCTCCGGCGATCGCGGGGGGGGAGGGGGGCGCTCTGCTGCCGGAGTCTGGGGCTGGGGATGCGCTGGGGGCGGATGATCAGCGATCGATGGCGCAACGGCGCTCCTGAGGGGCTGCCTGGGTGAAGGCTTGGTGGAGGGCGGATGCAAAGGATTTTGTTGGTGGATGATGAGGTGGCGCTGACGCAGCCGTTGGGGGATCTGCTGCGGCGGGAGGGCTATGGGTTGGATGTGGTGGGGGATGGGCGTGCGGGGCAGCGGTTGGTGGAGGCGAATGCCTATGATTTGCTGATTTTGGATTGGATGCTGCCGGAGTTGAGTGGGCTGGAGCTGTGCCGCTGGCTGCGATCGCGGGGGGATGAGACGCCGGTGCTGTTTTTGACGGCGAAGGATACCCTTGATGATCGGGTGGGGGGGCTCGATGCGGGGGCGGATGATTATTTGGTGAAGCCGTTTGAGCTGCGGGAGTTGCTGGCGCGGGTGCGGGCGCTGCTGCGGCGATCACTCACGTTAACGGCGGCGGCGGGGGGCGATCGCCCGGAGGACCGCGATCAAGCCCCATCCCAACCGAAGCGGGAACCCCTGCGGTGGGAGGATCTGAGCCTGGAGAGCGAGAATCAACTGGCCCGCCGGGGCGATCGCGCGATCGACCTATCGGAGAAGGAAACGCAACTGCTGGACTATTTCCTGCGCCATCCGGAGCGGCTGCTGACCCATGGGGATCTGTCGCGGCACCTGTGGCCGGGGGACGATAAGCCCAGCAGCAACGCCCTCGCGGCCCAGATCCGGCTATTGCGGCGCAAAATCGAAGCTCCGGGCGAGCAGCAACTGATCCATACGGTCTACGGAAAGGGCTATCGTTTGGGGGGCGGGCCGTCCTAGGGGTTTTTTGTCCTAGGGTGTTCTACGGGATTCGGTCCGCCGTTGCGGCCAGATCACCCATTGATAAGACGCAAGACGCGAGAGGATGGACCATGGCTAATGCTGCCAATGAACCCCCGGTCAATGAGAATGTCACCTTGGATCCGATTGCCCTAGATCCAACGGATTTGATTTTGATGGATCAACCGGAGGCGACGCCGCTGGAGGGCGATCGCGTGGTGAATGAGCGCTATGTGCTGCAAATGCGGGAGGAGGATTTCCGCGTGGCGAGCGCCGTGTCGTCGAAAACCTATGAATTTTTGAGCGCGGGGATGGATGAGGCGGCCATTTCCATTGAGGCGCTGGAGGTGGTGGCGGACTACTTTGCCCTGTGGGAAGGTGAGGTGGAGCCCAGCGATCGCCCTGCCCAGTCGTTCCGGGATGCGCTGACGGAGGCCCAGGGGTATTTCGCCGCGATCGATGGGTTGGTGGAGGGGACGCACCACTAGGCGTCAGGGTTGGCGCGTGAGGTGACCGCTTGAAGGCCGTGGGCGGCGAGGCGGGCGATGCCGTAGGCGGCTTCGGTTTGGGGCGATCGCGTTACCGGTACCCCTAATCTTTGGGCGCGCAGGGCCGTTTGGATGGGATTGTCGGCCCCGCCCCCGGCGCTTCTGACTTCCGTGAGTGGATCGCCCCCGAGGGCCATGAGTTTGCCGTAGCCTTCCGCTTCGATGCGCGCGATCGCGTCCAGAACCCCGTAGAGAAAAGTGGCGTGATCGTCGGGGCGGGGCTCCAGGTTGGGCGGCAGGTGCGGATCATTAACGGGGAAACGCTCCCCCGGTTTGAGGAGGGGATAGTAGGCCGCGATCGGCGCTGGGAGTGATCCTGAGAAGGTTTTGGGCGATGACTGCAAAAATTTCGCCGTGAGTTGGGCGGTTAACTGGTCCAATTCATCCCCCGGAAAGAGGTGCCGCAGCACGGCCCCACCGGTGTTGGATGCGCCCCCGGCAAGCCACAGATTCGGGCCGAAGCGATGGCTATAGACCCCCGTGGCCTGATCCTGGAGGGGCCGACGGCTCAGTAGCTTCAGGGCGAGGCTCGATCCGAGGGAGGTGACCGCTTGGCCGGGGCGATCGCACCCTGCGGCTAAAAATGCGGCGATGCTGTCGGTGGTGCCCGCTTTGATGCGGCAGGTGGGGGATAGGTCGAGTGATCGCGCCAATTCCGGCAAAATTGGCCCCATGTCGTCGCCGGGGGCCATCACCTGGGGCAGGGCCGGGGCGAGATCGAGGCCCGCGAGCCAATCGGGATAGGCCAGGGCCACCGGGTCGTAGCCCAGCTTGAGGGCATTGTGGTAATCGCTGCGGCGGGGCTGCCCGTGGAGGATTCCGGCTAGCCAGTCCGCCTGGTGCAGCAGTTGGAGCCCTTCGGCAGGGTTGGGCCATGCGCCCCCGAAGCGGGTCTGACGCCACCACCAGGCCCTGGCAAAGGCGCTGCTGGCGCTGGCGGCGGGGGAGGTGGCCGGGGCGATCGCGCGGATCTGGCCTAAAAATTCGCCGCCGCGATCATCGTTATACAAAATCGGTTCATCGAGGGGTGTCCCGCCGCGATCGCACAACAGCAACGTGCCCGAGGTGCCATCGATCGCGATCGCCCCCACCGCCCGCCGCACGTCCAGATCGAGGGCCGCGATCGCCTCGAAGAGCAGCGATCGCCACGCCGTCGCCAGGGATGCCCCGCGATCGCCATCGAAGGCCAGCCGCGCCATCCCCGCGATCGCCCCCGTGGTCGGCTCCACCGCGATCGCCCGGACGCCGGACGTGCCGAAATCAATACCCAAACTCAAGCTTTTGGGCGTTTCATGCATAACCATCGCTAAACCGTCGGATCAATGCCCAAAGCCCGCAGTTGTGCCGCGAGGGCTTCAGCCTTGGCCTCTGCTGCTGCTGCTTTAGCCTCCGCTTCGGCTGCCCGTTGAGCTTCTGCTTCGGCGCGCTGGGCCGCCGCTTCAACCTGTTCTTGGACATCGGCGAGCTTGGCCCGAAGTTCCTGGGGGGTCAGGAGGCGATCGCCCGTATCCAGCCGTTCAAATAGCAGCAACGCCCCTTCCACCACGAGCCGCAGGCCCAAAACTTGACTAATGGCTTGATCGGCGGGGATATCAACATATCCCTCTTCTGCGAAGCGATAGCCCCTCAACTGCCCCTTGATCCATTCACCCTTGGGATCAAAAAGCCAATATTCCTGTACCCCAAGCTGATGGTAAAGAACTTTTTTCCCCTGTAGGTCATTGCTTTTTGTGGAAGGAGAAGTGACCTCAAAAACAACTGCCGGTGGTTCTCCCTCTTCCCAGATTTTGTAGTGATCCCGTGGGCCGGGTTCCACATTGAACATCACCATCACATCAGGTGCGGCGCGGAGATTGGGAAACCCTTCGCTGTAGTACAAAAACTGATTCGCGAGAACCGCCGCCCGTTGCCCATTGAGGTATTGCAACAGCACTTCGAGAATACAGAAGATGGCGTAGAGATGCAGAAAACTTTCGGCCAAGGGTTCTCCGTCGGTGCTGGGATATTCAATGGAGCTGCGATCGCGCGGGGGCGGCGGTGAAATGGGCGGCGGCGGCGCGAGGGATTGAATTTGGGCAACCATGGCGAGAAAGTCCCGAGGAAACGATGGTTTTCGTTTAGTTTAAGGGCGAGGTTTCGGAAGGATCAGAGGGCAGATCCGGGGCCGCGATCGCGGGCGGCTGCTGTGAATTTGTAGCGTCAGATTGAATCGATGAACTGTCCTCTAGATCAATGGGGGCGGGGATCATTTCGCCGCGAAAGTCGAGGAATTGCACCAGCAGCAGATAGGCAACCCCCAGCAGGAGCGAGATGGCTCCCGTGGCGATCGCGACGAGCTTGGAACGGGTCAGGGGCGTTTGGGCCATGGCGGTGGGGCGTGGGAACGTCAGCTAGATAACTTCACCTCCATTGTCCATGGGCGGGCGGGTTCTGGCCTAGGGCGGGGTGGGATTGACGCGATCGCCCCCCTGCTCATTAAAAATCGAGGTATTCGGAAAACGGATCGGATTGCCGAGGGTTTCCAAATGGCGCTGGAGGGCGATGAGGCGCGGCTCCGGGCGGGGCAGATCATCCACCCAGCTCGCGGGCGTTTCCCCCAGGGCGATCGCGCGATCGGCCACAACCCCGGCGGCGGCCCCGGCGGACCATTCAAAGGGATGAACCCGGTAGGCGGCGGCGGCAATGTGGCTCGTGGCGATCGCCTTGCCGGTCACCAATAAATTGTCGAGATCGGGGGGAATCATCGCCCGCAGGGGAATCTGGAACGGGTAGGACTGGCCGTGGGCGCGGCGCTCTCCGGCCCGTTCGGGGGCCTGGTGATCCACCGCCGGATCCCCGTCCCGGCAGGGGTGAAAGTCGATGGGATAGTGGCCGATGCCCACGGTGTCGGGATAGGTGAAGGCGCGGCGGCGTTTGGGGATGGCGCTGGGGGCGGTGCCGTCAATCAGGGCGGGCAGCAGGGCCGTACCCGCTAAATTCAGCCGCAGTTGCCGAAAGTCGTGATCGCCCAGGAGTGGCCCATAGTCCTCTTCCTCAAATTGCAGGCGCGACAGATCCACCTCACCGATCGCGAACCCCTGGGGATAGCCCCAGCTTGGCCGCCCGATCAGCCGCCGCCCCTCGCGAATGTAGGGAAATTTCGAGAGGCCGTGGCCCGTGCCCATGGGGGAGTCGGGGCCGGTCAGGAGGCGGTTGTTGGGATTGGGGGTTTTGCTGGCGTCCCCCAGGAGGCGATCGCCAGTCCCCGCCACGATCCAATGGAAATAGCCCAGGGCCACTTCCTCCGCCTGGGCCAGGGCGCTCACCCGCAGGCCGCCGCGCCAGCCCCCCGCCTCAAGCTGTCCGGTGGCTTCGAGGCGATCGCGATCGTCGATCCAAACCGTGTCGGGGGTGCCGGGGGCGTAGTTATTGCCGCCGTGCCAGTTCTGGAGGGAAATGTCGCCGGGGTGGACCGGGTGGTTTTGATCGCGGATGGGCGGCAGGGGTTCATCGGGGCGCGTGGCCCAAATGCGCCGGTACGTGAAGACATTGCCGTAGCCGAAATAGGGCTTGTCGTAGGTGTAGAGGGGAGCCAAACCGGCGTAGAAGGGCGGTTCCGGGTGGACCTGGGGTGTGGCCGTTGCCTCCATGGCGAAGGTGTAGGTGAGGGCTTGGGGGCAAGCGCGATCGCCCGTAACGCTCGAAGCGGACGGATCCAGGGGCGATCGCGGGTCCACCCCCAACCGGTAGGGCAAATCCGCCAGGGCCAACAACTCCCCCGTTTCCGTCGCTTCAATGACCATCCAGCGATCGCCCTTGGGCCGGAAGGTGATGATCGCCTTCTGGAGGCGGGGCGAATCCTGGGGACTATAAAGATCCTCGTAAACCGTCGAGAGGCGATCGCCGTGGATCGGACCCGTGCCGGGGGTGGGGCGCGATCGAATCCCCTGGACCGCCACCACCTCGCGGCCCTCGGGCGATCGCGTCAACCCCTTCGGCACCGTATGGGGGAACCAATGGAGTTGTCCGCCCCCCTGCCGCGCCGCGATCGCCAACAGCGCCATCAACTCCCGATGCCCATCCACCGGCAAAAAACAGGCCACGCTTACCCAACAGTTGCCCGGATTCAGCCGCCCATAGCGCTGGCGTAGGCGATCGCGGAATGCCCGATAGCCCGCCGGAAACCAATCCTGCTGCCGCTGCACCGACGTTTCATCCAGCGCCGCCGTCCCCTGGCTCGACAGTTGCCCCCCCACCCAATCCGTCAACTCCGTTAGGCACACCGTCCGCCCCGCCCGCAACCCCTCCTGGGCCGCCGCCGTCCCCGCCAAGCCGCCCCCCACAATCAAAATGTCGCAGCCCACCTCCCGCGCTTCCCAGGGGGCCGCCGCGATCGCCCCATCCCCCGCGATCACCCCAATCGGTAGGGTCAACAGCTCCGCGATCGCCCCCAACCCAGAACCCAAAACCGCCCTCAAACCGCGATCGCCCCCCATCCTCTTCATCCCCAAACCCTCCCCAACACCGTACCGTTAGGTCCACAATCATGGGGTCCAAACCCGACCCCGCCCCAGGAGCTAGCCCCCCATGCACGCCCTCTCCGTCCCCACCTGGATGGTCCACGTCTCCAGCGTCATTGAATGGATCGCCGCCATCCTCCTAATCTGCCGCTACGGCCAACTCACCGGCAACCGCGCCTGGTACGGTTTCGCCTGGGCCATGCTGCCCGCCCTCGTCAGCGCCATGTGTGCTTGCACCTGGCACCTGTTCGACAACCCCCCCGCCCTCGATTGGCTCGTCACCCTCCAGGCCGCCACCACCGTCCTGGGCAACACCACCCTCTGCATCGCCGCCTGGGCCCTCTGGAAAAGCCGCGCCGCGACCCCCAAAACCTAGCCCGGAACCTAAACTATTCCAGCAGAAAACATCACATCCGGATAGTTTTATCTCCCCAGGGGGGCATTGTTATTCATGGAGTTTTTGGGGTGCCGTCCCAGTTCCTGTGAGCCTTGCCCTACAAAAGAAAATCGATAATCTGTCAACTTTTAAAGATCATCCCTAAGGTTCACGGAAGCTTTAATTAGCGATCGCAGAAACTTTTCCGACTCCAGCAAAGATCACCCTTAACGTAGAAGTTGAAGGTGCAGCCACGACACGTCTCAAACTTCGACCGCAGGATTTCTGGAGTCCCTACCATGCTGAAAGCCTTGACCCACCGCGCCCCCTTGACCGGCCTCGCGATCGCCCTATGCTCCGCGATCGCCACCACCGCCGCCCCCGCCCAAGCCGGCACCCTCTTCGGCGACTGGAACTATGTAATCGACTCCTTCACCGACGGCTCCGACGTCAGCGGCCGTGGGGGCAACGCCTACGAAATGTACGGCATGGCCTACAAGCAAGTGGGCGACGAAATCTTCTTTGCCGTCAACGCCAACACCAACCGCGATGGCAACGCCGCCTCAACCGCCAAGGATGGCCACATCGGTTTTGGTGACCTGATGCTGTCCTTCGCCAACGGCAGCGCCTTCGGCATCAACTTCGCCAGCCTCAGCGACTCCGGCAGCGACGATGGCCTCAAGATGGAAGTCAAAACCCCCATCTACAAGACCCGGACGATCAAGGTTCTGGATCGCGAGGAGCCCGTCTACAAAACCCGCACGGTGACCACCGTCAGCTATGACGCCAACGGTAAGAAAATCACCACCCAGACCCAAGAGCAGTACATCGCCAGCTACAAGAAGATCTACCGCAACGAGACCGAAACCTACATTTCCGGCTACAAGACCACCTACGAAAACCGCCCCGCCCAGTTGGAGAACGGCCTCTACTCCAACGTCACCACCAAGGACATGACGGCGGTGAACAGCGGCTTTGAAACCATGGCGAGCTTCGTGGGCAGCGGCAGCAACGCCTACCGGAACTCCTTTGGGGACGTGGATCCGACGACCCTGAGCTACTACAACCAAAAGCGCAGCGCCCCGACCAACATCGCCACGGGCACCTTCCAAGGGGGCGTGACCTTCTATGACGACATCCTGTCCCTGGGTCTCGACTTCCAGGGCGGTTTGGCGGCGAATGCGGCGGCGCGGGGCATCACGAACCTCAACAACCCGAACGCTACCCAAGCGGACCTGGGCCGCAACAGCGTGAACACGGCACGGTTGGGCACCCACACGACGGTGTTCAGCGTGAAGCGCACGGCGGACATGCTGGGGGATTTCACGGCGACGCTGCTGTTCGAGTGCATGAATGATGGCATTGCCCTGATGGGGAGTGTGGCGACGCCGCCGCCGGTGGTTGAAGAGGCGAGCGTGCCGGAACCGGGTACGATTCTGGGCTTGGCGACGCTGGGCTTGGCGATGACGGGGGTGCGCCGCCGCCGCACGGTCTAGGCTCCGGTCCCCCATGGGGGGGATGCCTGAGGCTCTAGCATCGGACGTTTTGGTGGCTTGCCGGGGGGTCAGGTTGATGCCGTGGGGTTCAATCTGGCCCCTTTCCCACGGGGGCGTTTTTCCTGGGGGGATAGGGGCGGCCACTGATGCGCTCTAGGGCGAGGATGGCCCATGGAGCATTGGGCACCTGGTCGGGGATGAGGGGCGATCGCGGGGGCACCCACCTCCTGTTCCGAACCGTCCTACGGCGGAGCCCACCCCCCACGGAAAATCGCAGCGGAGGGTCTTGAAACTTCGCAGGTTTTCTTCAGCTTTCTTAAACTTTTTTGGACCCTAGGGGGCGTTTTTCAGGCGACAAGTTTAGACGAGTCGTCAAATATGAAGCTGCCATCAAGGGTTCACGAAACCTTTATGGAGTAATCATCGAAGCTTCTCGGTTGCCCGTGGGGTTTGCCCGTAGTCTGAATGTAGAAGGTGCAGCCACGACACGTCTGACCCACACCGCAAGATTTTTGGAGCCCCTGAGATGTTCACCAAACTAACCAACCGCGCACCGCTGACTGGCCTCGCGATCGCCCTATGCTCCGCGATCGCCACCACCGCCGCCCCCGCCCAGGCCGGCACCCTCTTCGGCGACTGGAACTATGTAATCGACTCCTTCACCGACGGCTCCGACACCAGCGGCCGTGGGGGCAACATCTACGAAATGTACGGCATGGCCTACAAGCAGGTGGGTGACGAAATTTTCTTTGCCGTCAACGCCAACACCAACCGCCACGGCAACGCTGCCTCCACGGCTGGTGACGGTCACATCAACTTTGGGGATTTGATGCTGTCCTTTGCCAATGGCGGCACCTTCGGCATCAACTTCGCTAGCCTCAATGACTCTGGCGTCAACGATGGTAAAAAGGTCGGCGGCGCGGATCGTCCCCAGGCGTTGGCGAATGGTCTTTATTCCAACGTCACCACCAAGGACATGACGGCGGTGAACGACGGCTACTCCACCATGGCGAGCTTCGTGGGCAGCGGCGACAAAGCCTACGGCAACTCCTTTGGGGATGTGGATCCGACGACCCTGAGCTACTACAACCAGAGCCGCAGCGCCCCGACCAACATCGCCACGGGCACCTTCCAAGGGGGCGTGACTTTCTACGACGACATTCTGTCCCTGGGTCTCGACTTCAAGGGTGGTTTGGCGGCGAATGCGGCGGCGCGGGGCATCACGAACCTCAACAATCCGAACGCCACCCAAGCGAGCCTGGGCCTCAACGGTGTGAACACGGCGAAGTTGGGCACCCACACGACGGTGTTCAGCGTGAAGCGCACGGCGGACATGCTGGGGGATTTCACGGCGACGCTGCTGTTCGAGTGCATGAATGATGGCATTGCCCTGATGGGAAGTGTGGCGACGCCGCCGCCGGTGGTTGAAGAGGCGAGCGTGCCGGAACCGGGTACGATTCTGGGCTTGGCGACGCTGGGCTTGGCGATGACGGGGGTGCGCCGCCGCCGCACGGTCTAAGGTTAACGGCCTAGGTTGATGACCTAGGTTAATTGAGAGTAGGTTCGCGGTTTGGTGATCTGAAGCCTTGCGGGCTGAGGTTGGGGAGCCGGGTTGATCCGATGGGGATTGATCCGGCTCCTTTGTTTTGGGGGTTTGAGGTTGGGTGGTTGCGGGGATTCGGAACGATGCAAATCCCTAGGGCTCCCTCGGGCGATCGCGGGTGAGCCCTCGGACCGTCGGAGTTGCTAGGGGGTGCCAAAGGCGCATGGAATACCTAAGAAACCATAAAAGCAAAAACGGGTACTTGAGTTCTGCCATAGGATCACTTCATTCAATCCCTTGGATACCTGTGGTGTCTTGGGGAGGGTCGGCGTCTGGGAGATGGCTAGGTTTCCTGGGCTTGTGACTGGCGGAGTCTGTGGCGAGGTTGAGCCCTGATGAGTAATTCCAGAAACGCGGTCCTAGAAATCACTGGGAAAGCGGCCAATAGCTATTACAGTTTCCTGTCCCCGGCGTTGATTGGGACGACGACCCTTCAGGTTCGCAAAGGTAGGGTCGTCGAGCGTACGCGAAAGATCATTTCGACGCGAAATTGCGAGATTTTGCTATCTGAAATTGATTCTGTGGAAATTATTGAAGATGGCATATCCTGGCTTCTGATTCTGGGGATTTTTACGATTGCCTTCTATGGATTAGGGATTGTTTTCTGGATTCTCTACTTTTTCCTGAAGTATCAATACCTCATTATTCATAGTGGCGGTAATGCCCAAGTGCTGTGTATTTCTGGGGCTGGGGGTATGGAGAGGGCCAAGACGTTTATGGAGGAGGTGTTGAGGCGCTCTGAACAAACGAGACAGGGCTAAAGGGGTAGAGAAATGGAGAAATGGTTGAGGGAAGTTTTGGATCGTTCAGGGGCTGAAGCGCCTAGAAATGTTTGCCCTTGGAGAGGTCCATGACGCGATCGGGGGCGACGCGCCAGAGGGTGTCGAGCCGTTTGGCGGGAATGGAGAGGTAGAGGACGTGGCCCAGTTGGAGGCGCGCTTCTAACAAATCCCAGCCGTGGAGGGTGCCGTCGCTGGTTTCGAGGTAGAGGGGTACAAAATCCGCTTCGCGGGCCACATCTTGCACCTGCTGGCCGCAGAAGGGGTGGCGGGGGGTGATGAGGGTGCCCAGGGCGACCCAGAGGATGTCGGCGGTCATGCCGTTGCCGAGGATCCGCCCGCCGATCGCGGCGGCGGCGAAGGTGGGGGCGGCGAGATCAATGGGGCTGAGGACGGAATCGAACTCGAAGACCTGGTGGACCATGAGGGCCGATCTCGGGTCTTCATTGCGGACGATGGTGGGCAGGTGGGGGGCGATCGCCCGGGCGCTCAGGGCAATTTCCAGGTTCATCATGTCATCGCTGGTGACGGCGAGCAGGGCGCTGGCGCGATGGACATTGGCCGCCTTGAGGGACACTTCCATGGTGGCGTCGGCCAGGATGACGGGGATATTGAGGGCCTGGGCGGTGGCGAGGAAACGGTTATTGGAATCCCGCTCGATGACGACCACATCGCAGCCGCGATCGCGCAGGACCTGGGCAATGCGAATGCCGACGCCGCCGAGGCCGCAGATGGCGTAGTGGTGGCTTTGGGGCACGCGGGCCACGTTCCAGAACTGGCGAAAGCGGGTGCCTAGGACGAAATCATTGAGCAGGGCATAGCAAATGCCGATCAGGCCCGCGCCGATGATCATCATCACCGCCGTCAGCACCTTGATGGCATCCGGGGCCTGTTCCGCCACCTGCTCTTGGCCCCCCGCGCCGGTGATCATGCCCACGGAAAAGTAGAGGGCATCGACGGGGGAAATGTTGGCCCCCATGGATAGGTAGGTGGCGCAGGACAGGGCGATCGCCAGCAGCAGCAGGCCCAATGCCACGGCGGCGGAGCGGCCATAGTGCTGGAACGGACGCCACCAGGCCACGGCGCGGTTAAATCGCTGGCGCAGGGTGCGGTGGGTTTTGCGGACATTGGGCTGGGTGGCGACGATCAGGCGATCGCCCACCTCCAGGGTGCGGCCCCCCAACACGGCGGATACCAGGTCGGCATCGGCGCGATCGCGGCCCGTAGCGGGCAAATAGTAAATCGAGAGGGTATTGAGGTCATCCCACAGATCCCGCAGGGGCCGCCCCCGCCACGGATGCCCCTCGTGAATCAGCTCCTCATGGATCGGCCAGGTGCGGTCAAACAGTTGCAACTGGCCGATCGCGCGACTGCCCAGGGCCGCAAAGGCAAACACCGGAGCCGCCAGGGACGATACGCTCATGCTCACATGGGCCGACAGGGTGCGATCAAGCCGCCGCCCCAGATTGCTATTGAACAGGCGATTAATGATGCGGATTTTGGGATTGAGGATCTTCGCCTGCATCAAAATGGCGAGGTTTTCCGAATCCCGCGATCCGGCCAAGATCAGGGTCTGGGCCGTGCGGATGCCCGCCGCGATCAGCGTCGCCGTGGTTTGCGGATTGCCCACCAAAATGCGATCGCTATCTTCTGGGATGGGGCGATCGCTAATGCCCACCACCGCCGCCCCCTGTTGCCGCAACAGGCAAAAAATCCGATAGCCCGTCCGCCCGAGCCCTGAAATGATGATCTTCGGTTGCCCCACCGATCGCGGATCAAAACGCGGATCGAGGTGCGGATCTGTGGATGGGTTGGGTCGCGGTTCCATGGCGGCGGTGTTGGGCATGGCCCCTCCGATCGTGCATCTGCCTTCAATGGTTTCGCGCCTAGGGGGCGATCGCTGTAGTTGCCATCACAATGTGATGATCAACACAAACGGGCCGCCCCGCCAACCCGCAGGACGGATGGCGATCGCGGCACCAGTTCATTCAATTCCTTTCCTTCCAGTCCGTCAGGGGGGTGGGGCCACCGCTAGGGTTCCCTAAACCCCAACGCCGCTGGGGCAAGCCACCCCGAGACCCCCGAGGCCGCAGTAGCCATTGGGATTTTTCGCCAAATACTGCTGGTGATAATCCTCAGCGTAGTAGAACGGCGGTGCATCCAAAATTTCCGTGGTGATCTCCCCGTGGCCTGCCGCCTTCAGGGCTGCCTGGTAGCGATCGCGCGACGCCACCGCCGCCGCCCGCTGGGCCTCATCGTAGGTATAAATCCCCGAGCGGTATTGGGTACCCACATCATTCCCCTGGCGCATCCCCTGGGTCGGGTTATGGGCCTCCCAGAACACCGCCAGCAGCGCCTCATAGGAAATCTGGGCCGGATCAAACACAACCAACACCACCTCATTGTGGCCCGTCATACCCGAGCACACCTCCTGGTAGGTCGGATTGGGCGTAATCCCAGCGGCATAGCCCACCGCCGTACTAAAAACGCCCTCCTGCTGCCAGAAGCGCCGCTCCGCCCCCCAGAAACACCCCAGACCAAACATCGCCGTTTCGAGCCCCTCGGGGAACGGCCCCTTGAGGGGATTGCCGTTAACAAAATGGCGATTGATGAACTGCATCTCCTCCTGGCGACCGGGCAGGGCTTCGCTGGGGGAGGGGAGGTTGAGCTTTTTACCGAGGCCAAAGAGAAACATAGAAAATGCGGTGGCGAGTGGTTGCGACGGTGAATGGTACGGTGCGGATAACGGCTCGTCGTTTCGTTTGCTTCTATCTTGTCGCTTCTATCTTAGGGGATGCCCTGGGGAATGGTTGGGGGCGCTCTCTGGGGGGGCCTTGGCCAGGTCGGGGGCCGCTTCGACGGACGGCATGGCAACGGGCGCGGCGGATGGCTTAGGACGAAATCCGGTGCGGAACCGGGCGGCGATCGCCTCGCGCTGATTGACCAAATAGATGCTCAGGAGCGTCAGCAGCACCCCCGCCCCCTGGACCGAACTGAGGGTTTCCTGGAGGAACAGGTTGCCGAAAATTAAGGCAAAAATCGGCGTCAGGAAGGTTAGGGCGCTGAGGCTGGTGAGGTTGCCCCGTGAGGCGAAGTAGAAAAAGACGCCATAGGACGCCGCACTCCCGAGGACCGTGGCATAGGCGATCGCGCCCCAGTCCGCCAGCCCCAGCCGCTGCCATTGCTCCAACTCCGTCGCCGCCGAGAGGCCCAGGAGCGGCATTCCCCCCAGGATCATGTGCCAGCCCGTCGCCACGATCGGATCCACCTGGCGACTCAGGGGGCGCATCATCACGGTGCCGACGGCCATGGATAGGGCGGCCAAGAGCATCCACCAGGCTCCGTTCCCCGCGATCGCGCTGCCAAGCTGAGCCAAATGATCGAAATCCAGGGTCCAGCGATCGCCCCCCGCCAGCAGACCCGTCGGCTCCAGGCTCGACAGCCGCGACCACCAACCCTCCGGCAGCCCAACCAGGGCAATGCCACAAATCCCCAACGCCAGCCCCAGCCAGCCCACCGGCCCGATCAATTCCCCATAGAGCCAGCGGGCCATCAGCGCCACCGCCAGCGGTTGGGAATCAATCGTCACGGACCCGAGGCCCGCCGTGGTGCGCGTCAGCCCCTGGGCCAAAAACCCCTGAAACATGGCCCCATCCACCAAGGCAAAGGCCAGCACCCACCCCCACGCCCGCCAACTCCGGGGCTGGGGACGGCCCAACACCGCCGCGATCGCCAGCACCAGCAACCCCGCCGGCACAATCCGCAGCCCCCCCAAAAACAGCGGCTCCGTCCGGTCCAAAATCCCCTTCATGGCCACCATCGCCGTCCCCCACAGGAAAAACGGCGAAATCAGCAGCAGACGCCCGTAGAGGCCCGTCCCCTGGCCGAAACGATTTGATGGGGCGCTCGGGTCCATCGTTGGCTCCACGGTTAGCTTCTCCTGATCATGGGGGCTGGTCTAGGAACGGGTGGCAGGCTCCGGCCAGGGGCCGCGCGATCGCGCCGAACCCCCGCCATGAATTAAAAACCTTGAGTCCCATTTCCTTAAAGAAAGTTTACACAATCTCGACCCTGCCCCTGTCGTTCCCGCTACCGGTCCCCCGCGATCGGCCCCCACCCCCCTTCCCCTCCCAGTCCCTTTGCTAAACTGACACCAGACCCGCTTTAAGTTTCGTGAACCAAAGTTTAATAAAACTCAGGTTCATCCACCGCCACCCTCCAGGAGTCGCGCCCATGTCACCCACCCTGCTGCTGTCGAAGGAACTGCCCACCTTGAGCTATGCCCCCACCGGCACCCGTTTCGACGAAAGCTGGCGGGCACCCCTCTCGACCCTGCTGGGCCTTGGGCGCGCCGCCGGGGCCGACTTCGTAGAATTTTTCCTAGAGCGCGACAACTACATCAGTTGCCTCGCCGAGGACGACGCCATCACCAGCCTGTCGCCGCGCCTGTCCACCGGGGCCGGGGTGCGCCTGTTCCTCGGCAAGCAGGACTGCTACGTCAGCACCAACGACCTGTCCTTCAGCGGCCTCAAGGCATCCCTAGAAAAAGCCCTGTCGATCCTGGGCCTCAAACTCCCCGGCCCCGCCGCCTTCATCCCCGACATCAACCTCGAACCCCTGCGGGACTACGGTGCCCTGCGGAACAAGGATAGCTGGCTGGCTCAACTCAGCTCCATGCGCGAAATGGGGGATGTGCTCCTGGAGGCCAATGGGGCGCTTCAGCGCAAGGCCAGCCACATCCAGTCCCGGCGATCGGTCTACTTCCGCGACTGGCAAGAGGTGCTGGTGGCCGCCAGTGATGGGGTCTTTGCGCGGGATGTGCGCCTCACCCAGTCCGTGGGCTCCAATCTGCTCTGTGCCGACGGGGCCAATCGGTCGTCCATCGGGAAGCGAGTGGGCAACACCGGTGGGCCGGACTTCCTGCGCACCTGGAGCTACGAAGACCTGGCCGACGAGATTTCCGAAGCGGCGGGCAAGATGCTCTATGCCGACTATGTGGAATCGGGCTCCTATCCGGTGGTGATGGCCAATGCCTTTGGCGGCGTGATTTTCCATGAGGCGTGCGGTCACCTGCTGGAGACGACGCAGATTGAGCGGGGCACGACGCCGTTTATCGATAAGAAGGGCGAAAAGATTGCCCACGAGAACCTGACGGCGTGGGATGAGGGCCTGTCGGATGGGGCCTTTGGCACGCTGGATATGGATGATGAGGGGATGCCGGTGCAGCGGACCCTGTTGATTGAGAATGGCATTTTGAAGAATTTCATTTCCGATCGCGCGGGCAGTGTGCGGACGGGCCATCCCCGGACGGGCAGCGGGCGTCGCCAGAGCTATGGGTTTGCGGCGGCGTCGCGGATGCGGAACACCTACATTGCGTCCGGTGAGTACTCGACGGCGGATCTGTTTGGGTCCATCGAGCGGGGGATTTACTGCAAGAAGATGGGCGGCGGCAGCGTCGGGGCGACGGGCCAGTTTAATTTCGGGGTGGATGAGGCGTATTTGATTGAGAATGGCGAGATCACCAAACCGCTGAAGGGGGCGACGCTGATCGGGGAGGCGACGGAGATTATGCAGCGCATTTCCATGTCGTCGAATGATCTGGAGTTGGCGGCGGGGTTCTGCGGTTCGGTCAGTGGCAGTGTCTATGTGACGGTGGGGCAGCCCCATATCAAGGTGGATGCGATTACGGTGGGGGGCCGCTAGGGAGGTGTTGGGGGTGCGTTAGAGGGCTGCGTCAAGGCGATCCGTAACGCTCCGTATCAAACGATTCAAGCAATTCAAAAACTGTCCCCCTGGTATGGGGGATGACGAGGCTACAAAAACCCCTGCTGATGATGGATCGGCGGGGGTTTTTCGTGGGGTGGGCCGGGGGGGCTGGGCGGCGGGGGCGGCGGATTCCGTTGATCCCTGTCCCGTTGACCGGTGTCTGAGATCCTAGGGGCTTGCGATCGCGATCGCTGTCGGGGGGCGGCGCGATCGATAGGATGAACATGAAATTGGCACAGTGTTTCCAAGCACGGCCATTGCCCTCCGATACAACCTATGAAACGGGCAATGGCTTGATCCCAAGGGCGAGGCCAATTCCCCCGGCGATCCCGCGATCGCGCACGACTTGGGGGGACAGGATATACTGTACACAAATCAAAGCCCTGTGGCGTTGGGGTTGCATCGCGCGACGCTGCCAAGGGTTCCGCCTGGGACTGATCGACGGTTCAATCGCGCAAGTTTAAGAGGGAGGTAACGGACCATGGGCGCACAACGGCAAGCACGCTTGATCCGGTTCCTGCGGCGCGATCTGGCGATTCCGGAGGATTCGATTCAGATGGCGCTGGGGCAGGCGCAGTATCCGGCCCTGTTACCGATGGTGCTGTGGCAGTACGGATTGGTGACGTTGCAGCAGTTGGATCGGATTTTTGAATGGCTAGAGCGCAATGGTTCGGCGTTTGGGGATTACGAAGAGGTGGTTTAGGATCCGCCGTGAATTGACCTGTAATTCCTAGGGCCTTTTGGTGGGGTCGATGGGGGCAAGGGGCTGACGCCCCTTATTTTGTTGGCCCTGGGCTGCTTTGACGATTTTCCCTAGGATGACGCCGGATGTGTCGGGCGATCGCCCAGATGATGGCGGCGATCGCGAGCCAGTAGGGGGTATAGACCAGCAGCCACAGGAGGAGTTTGAGGAGTCCGACGGTGAGGCTGCCGAGGGAGTTGGAGGCTTGGCCCCAGGTGTCTAGGAGCTGGGCGGAAAGGGGGTTGGCGTCGCTGCCGCTGGCGATGCTCTGGCGCAGTTCAAGGGTGATTTGTGAGTAGGCGACGCGATCGCGCAGGGATTTGAGTTGGGCGTCGAGCACTTCGATTTCGGTGCGGGTGCGTTCCACCTGTTCGGTGACGGCGAGGACGTCTTTGATGGCCCCGGCGCGCTCCAGGATGGCGAGAAAACTTTGCTCCTTGCGGCGCAGGTTCCGTAGGCGGGCGTCGGCATCAACGATTTGATCGGTCACGTCTTCGGCGCTGATCTGGCGTTCGATGGGTCGCCCGAGGGCCGCGATGTCGTCGAGGGTGCCGTCGAGTTGCCCCTGGGGGACGCGCAGGATGAGATTGGCCTGCCGTTGGTTGTTGGGATCGGCGAAGTCCTGAAGGTCTAATAAATCGCCGCCCTTGGCCCTGGCGATCGCCTGGACGGACCCGATCGCGGCGGCCACATCATCCACCCGCAGGGTCAGGCGGGCGGTGCGGATCAGCATGGGGGTGGGCCTGGGGGCGGCATTGGCGGGACCGGTGCCGCTGGCCGTCGTTGGTGGGGCGGGGGCAGATTGATCGGCGATCGCGGCGTTCTGGGGCGCTTGCTCCTTCATCATCGGGACGATGGCAGACTGCTGGGTGGTGCCGCACCCCGCGATCGCCGTGGATCCCAACAGGGCCAGCAGCGGTAGGGTCAGAATCTTCCGAGGGCGCGATCGCCCCGAATTCATCTCGCCCTGAGATTTTTGATTGACCGTTGCCTTCATCTTTCCCATTCCCCCATGGCGGCCCGCCGCGATCGCGAAGCCAAACATCAAAGCCACTCAACTCAAACCCGTTCGCCCCACGGTTCTAGCCCACCGCCCCCACCCCTGCCCAACCTCCCGAACCACAGAAACCACCACAAAAACAGCGAAATGGGACCGCCCTACGACGATCCCATTTCAGCTAGACCTGTTTCAGTGAGACCTAATTACGGAGGGTCAACGGGCCAAAGACCCGTCACCAAACCGGGCCAAGTTCTACAGGCCAAGCCCTACTCGTAGAGCCACGCCGTCGCCACCGGACTCCAATCCGTCAATTCCCCTTCCTTAAACCACAGGCCCAGCTCCCGCTCCGCCGTTTCGATCGCGTCGGAGCCATGGATCAAGTTGCGGCCCACGGTCACGCCAAAATCGCCGCGAATCGTGCCCAGATCCGCCGCCGCCGGACTCGTGGCCCCAATAATTTTCCGGGCACCGGTCACCACACCGTCCCCTTCCCAAGCCATGGCCACCACCGGGCTAGAGGTGATGAAATCCACCAAACCGGGGAAAAAGGGCTTATCGCTCAAGGATGCGTAGTGCTGCTCCGCCAGCTCGCGGCTGACGTTCATAAACTTCATCCCCACCAGTTTGTAGCCCTTCGCTTCAAAGCGCTGGATGATGGTGCCGATCAACCCACGCTGGACGGCATCCGGCTTGATGGCAATAAATGTGCGTTCCACGACGGTCAAACTCCTAGAGGGTAACTCTGAAAAAAGTATCAGCAATACGGCACGCGGTGGGAGGATGGCTGAAAAGTCCAGTTCAGGGCATGGGGACCGCGATCGCGCGATCGCCGCTGGGGCATCCGCGATCCGTTCTCGGAACCGGGCCTAGGGTCCATTTTTTGGATGGGATCCTGGGTCAGCTCTTGGGGCAAATCTTGGGTCACAAACTCAAGCCAGAGGCCGGTAACGGAGTTTGGTACCATTGCGCTGAATTTTGGGTTCCACAGGTTTTTAGCAGGCAGGCGAAGGAAGAGTCATGGCATTAGCGATCGCGATCCTGGCGGCGGGTAAGGGCACTCGCATGAAGTCGGATCTGCCCAAGGTGTTGCATACCCTGGGCAGCAAAACCCTGGTGGAGCGGGTGCTCGAAAGTTTGGCGGGCATTCCGGTTGATCGCTGTTTCGTGATTGTGGGCCACCGGGCGGAGCTGGTGCGAGATCGCCTCGCCGGGGCCACGGTGGGATCCACTCCGGTGGAATTTGTCGATCAACTGGAGCAGTTGGGCACGGGCCACGCGGTGCAGCAACTGTTGCCCCATTTGGTCGGCTTCGAGGGGGATCTGCTGGTGCTCAATGGGGATGTGCCCCTGCTGCGGCCCATGACCTTGCAAGCAATGCTCGATCTCCACCGGCGCGGCGACCAGGGGGCGACGATCCTCACGGCCTGCTTGGCGGATCCGACGGGCTATGGGCGGGTATTTTGCAATGAGCGCATCAGTGGCGATCGCCTGATGGTGCAGGAAATCATTGAACATCGCGACTGTTCCGATGCCCAGCGCCAGCAGAAGCGCATCAATGCGGGGATCTATTGTTTCCGCTGGGGGGCGCTGGCGACGATGTTGCCGAACCTGCGGGCGGACAATGATCAGCAGGAATATTATTTGACCGATGCGATCAAGGCGTTGGCTCCGGCGGCGGCGATCGATGTGGCGGATGTGTCGGAGATTTGGGGCATTAACGATCGCGCCCAGCTCGCGGCGGCCTATGGGGTGTTGCAGGAGCGATCGAAGCGGCGGTGGATGCAGGCGGGGGTGACGATTATTGACCCCCACAGCGTCACGATCGACGACACGGTGGAGCTTGCGCCGGATGCGATCATTGAGCCGCAAACCCACCTGCGGGGCAGAACCAAGGTGGCGGCGGGGGCGCGCATCGGGCCGGGGACGCTGCTGGAAAATGCCCTGATTGGCGAGGGGGCAACGGTGATCTATTCCGTGGTGGCGGACAGTGCGGTGGGGGCGGGGGGCCGCGTGGGTCCCTATGCCCATCTGCGGGGGGGGACGGCCCTGGGCGCTCGCTGCCGCATCGGTAATTTTGTGGAGCTGAAAAATGCCCAGATTGGGGAGGCGACGAATGCGGCCCACCTGACCTATCTGGGGGATGCGACGATCGGCGATCGCTGCAATTTCGGGGCGGGGACGATCACGGCCAACTATGACGGCTATCAAAAGCACCGGACGACGGTGGGCGATCGCGTCAAAACCGGCTCGAATAGTGTTCTGGTGGCTCCGATCGCGATCGGCGATGACGTGACCATCGGGGCCGGGTCCGTGGTGACCAAGGATGTGGCGGGGGATGCGCTGGTGGTGGCGCGATCGAAGCAGGTGGTCTATCCGGGCTGGCGACCGAAATATCTGCGCGACGCGGCGTCCTCCTAGGGCAAGACGGGGCTGGGCTGGCTGGGGTTGGGCGGGGGAACCCCGCCCCTACGCGGTTGAGGGGGGGGCTAGCCGTAGTCCTAGTCCTTTTCTTCGATCGCCGCGATCGCCTCTAGGGGCGTCACCTCGCCATAGATCAACTGCAACAGCCCCGGCAGGTAAAGATCCAGCGTCTGCACCGCCGGATAGATCAGATTGCGGAGGAGGTTAGGGCCGAGGATTTCCCCCTCAAAATCGAGGCTGCTCTTGAAGCGCACCTCCCCATCCTCCATATCCATCTCAAAATTGCCCATGGGCAGGCCGTAGTTCGCGCGGGTGATGAATTCCGCCGCCGCCAGCCGTTTTTCCGGCGGCACCCGCACCGGCGAGATGGCATAGAAAATCACCTGCTCCATGTCCGGGCGCACCCGCGTATAGCACCGCAATTCCCCATTCTTGCCGGAAAAGAAGGTGCGATAGGCCAGCCGATCAGTCACCCGGGCCGGGTACCAGCCGTCCTCCTGCAAAAACTCCCCCAGGGCCACAAACCCCCGCAGGCCGTTGCCCGATTCCACCGCATCTGGGATTTTTTGGTCTTCCGAGCCGTCGTCCATGCCGTTCCCTGCATACTCCAGTCGTATCTTCTGATCCTCATCCTGTTCTAACATTGCGCGATCGCGGCGGCCCCACCTTCACCCCCCCATGGCTAGGCCATAAAACGAGAGCATGACCAAACTGATTATCCAAATCCCCTGCTACAACGAAGAGGCCACCCTCGGCATCACCCTGGCGGAACTGCCCCGCCGCCTCCCCGGCATTGATGAACTGGAATGGCTCGTGATTGATGACGGCAGCCGCGATCGCACCGCCGAAGTCGCCAAAGCCTGCGGGGTCGATCACATTGTCCGTCTGCCCTACAACCAAGGGCTTGCCAGGGCATTCATGGCCGGCCTCGACGCCTGCCTCCACGCCGGGGCCGACATCATCGTCAACACCGACGCCGACAACCAATACTGCGCCGCCGACATCCCCAAACTGATCCAGCCCATCCTCGATGGCGACGCGGAAATCGTCATCGGCGCGCGGCCCATCCAGGACATCCAGGACTTTTCCCCCGCCAAAAAACTCCTACAGGCCCTCGGCAGTTCCGTCGTGCGCCTCGCCAGCGGCACCACCATCCCCGACGCCCCCAGCGGTTTCCGGGCCATGACCCACCACGCGGCCCTCCGGCTCAATGTGTTTAATGAGTACACCTACACCCTAGAAACCATCATCCAGGCGGGCCAAAAGGGCCTGTCGATCACCTGGGTGCCCATCCGCACCAACGGCTACCTGCGGCCCTCGCGCCTGGTCAAGAGCATTCCGGCCTATGTGCGCCGCTCGATGTTTACGATCCTGCGGATTTTTATGGCCTATAAACCCCTGCGGTTCTTTCTGCTGCTGGGGTCGTTGCCCTTTGGCTGCGGGATGCTGCTGTCGGTGCGCTGGCTGCTGCTGTATTTCATGGGGACCGATCGCGCCCATGTGCCCAGTCTGATCCTGGCGGCGATTTTGCTGCTGGCGGGCATTCAGCTTTGGATCCTGGGGCTGGTGGGGGACATGATCGCCGTGAACCGGAAACTTCTGGAGGAAATCCAGCTACGGGCCCGCCGCGCCGATCTGGCCCGCAGTCGCTATCAACGGCTCCGCAGTACCCTGGCCCATCGCCCTGCGCCCCCCGCTGGTCCGATGGCTGGCCGCGATCGCTAGGGCATCCATCCAAAGAAAGAAAGATCAAATAACGCTCGAAACCCAAGGCCAGCGGTCAACCTAGCAATCCGCAAAAAATCCGCCAGAAAACCCCGCCAAAAAGTTTGACAAACCGCGATCGCCGCGCTACTATGGTTTCCCGGGTTGGCAAGGGATTGCCACACGCCCTGGGTCGCTAACTCAACGGTAGAGTATTCGGCTTTTAACCGACTAGTTCTGGGTTCGAATCCCAGGCGACCCATTTTTTCAAAGTCCTAGTTTCGCCATAGCCCCAAACGGTTATTCCTTGGGCCTTTGGGCGGGTTGACCGATGGGTTTTAGGTCCATCGTTTTGTTTGCTGACGGGGCGGGTAGGGCGCGATCGCGGCGCAAAATCTCTTAAGACAAAGGCGGAAATTGTCTTAAGATTGTGCCAAGGCATAGACTAACTGACCTATAAAGCCGTCCGTTTCGATCGATCCTAGATCCTAAACCTCAGGAGGAAATATCCTATGGCGCTAGTACCCATGCGGCTTCTGCTCGACCATGCGGCGGAGAATGGCTACGGCATTCCGGCCTTCAACGTCAACAACCTGGAGCAGATCCTGTCGATCATGCAGGCGGCGGACGAAACCGACAGCCCGGTGATCCTCCAGGCTTCCCGTGGTGCCCGGAGCTATGCCGGTGAAAACTTCCTGCGGCACCTGGTGCTGGCGGCGGTGGAAACCTACCCCCACATCCCCGTGGTGATGCACCAGGACCACGGCAACAGCCCCGCCACCTGCTATTCCGCCATCCGCAACGGTTTCACCAGCGTGATGATGGACGGCTCCCTGGAAGCTGATGCTAAAACCCCCGCTTCGTTCGAGTACAACGTGGCCGTGACCGCTGAGGTGGTCAAGGTGGCCCACTCGGTCGGCGCGAGTGTGGAAGGGGAACTGGGCTGCCTCGGTTCTCTGGAAACGGGCAAGGGTGAAGCGGAAGACGGCCACGGCTTTGAAGGGGCCTTGAGCAAGGATCAATTGCTGACGGATCCCGATGAGGCGGTGCAGTTCGTTGAGCAAACCCAGGTGGATGCCTTGGCCGTTGCGATCGGCACCAGCCACGGCGCGTACAAGTTCACCCGCAAGCCCACGGGCGAAGTGCTGGCCATCAGCCGCATTGAAGAAATCCACAGTCGCCTGCCCAACACCCACCTGGTGATGCACGGGTCGTCCTCGGTGCCTCAGGAGTGGTTGGACATGATCAACCAGTACGGCGGCGCGATTCCGGAAACCTACGGGGTGCCGGTTGAGGAGATCCAAAAGGGCATCAAGAGCGGTGTCCGCAAGGTGAACATCGACACGGACAACCGTCTGGCGATCACGGCGGCAATCCGCGAAGCGGCGGCGAAGGATCCGAAGAACTTTGACCCGCGCCACTTCATGAAGCCGTCGATCAAGTACATGAAGCAGGTGTGCCTGGAGCGCTACCAGCAGTTCGGTACGGCGGGCAATGCGTCGAAGATCAAGCAAATTTCGCTCGATGAGTTTGCTCGTCTGTATGCGAATGGCTCTTTGGCGGCTTCGACCAAGACGACGGTTGCGGTCTAGGCTACGCGGTCTAAGCTAACGAGCTTGCTTGGGGCAAGGGGCTGAGGCCCTTTGTCTGGTAGCTAAGGCATAAATTGCATCGGCTACAAAATAGACTACAAAAACCGGCCAACCTGCTCCTTCGGGATGGGGTGTGGCCGGTTTTGCTGTGATTGTTTTTGCTGGGGGGCGCGATCGCGGGCGACCCAAATCAGCCCATTGGATCAGCTAATCGGTGATTTTGCCGATTTTGCGACCGATCGCTTCGATCTGGGCGTAGTTTTCGTTCTTGGTTTCGATGAACTTCCCGGCGCTGAACAGGTCTAGGATTTCCTTGTGGTCGGGGTTGTCGGGGGAGAGCTTGAGGAGGGCAGCGCGCAGTTTTTCGGGGAAATCGGCCCCAAATTCGCTGGCGATCTGGGGATGGAGCACCCAGTGGTAGTCGTAGTAGGTGGGGGTGCGCCAGATGACGGTCACTTGGTCGTTGTTGACTTTGCCTTCGGCGCTGCGCTGTTCCCAGACTTTTTCGTTGAGGGCTCCGACTTGGTAGGCTCCGGCCTGGACCAGTTCGAGGGTTTTGTCGTGGTCACCGGAGAAGCCTGCGGGGCCTTGGAAGTCGGTGAGGGCGACGCCGCCTTGCTCTAGGAAATATTGGGGCATGAGCCGTCCGGAGGTGGAGGATTCGCTGCCGAAGGTGAAGGTTTTGCCCTTGAGTTGGGCGAGGTCGGTGATTTCGGTGAAGGGCGCGAGGCCGGCGCTGGGGTTGGCGATGAAGACGCTGCGGAAGTTTTCGTCCACGTCCCGTTGGGCGATCGCGGTGGCTCCGGGGGTTTGCAGGCGCGCTTGGACGCCGGTGAGGCCGCCGAACCAAACGAATTCGAGATCGCCCACCTGGAAGGCGGTGACGGCGGCGGCGTAGTCTACGACGGGTTTGTAGGCGACTTCGATGCCCAGTTCCGCTTCGAGGTAGGCGACGAGTTTTTCGTACTGCCGCTGGAGCCGTTCGGGATCCTGGTCGGGGATTGCGCCGAGGGTGAGGACTTGGTCGCTGGCGGTGGCGTTGGCGGTGGTGCTGGTGGCTTCGGGGGAGGCGGCGCTATCGGGGGTGTTTTGGGTGCCCGGACTGGTGCAGGCGGTGAGGGCGATCGCGGCGAGGGCGATCGCAGCGAGGGGTTTGGCAAAAATTGCAGCCATTGATGGTTTCATCCGATGGGTTAAGTGAAGGTTAGCCGCCATATCCTACAGCACCGGGCGGGGTGGCAAGATGGTGGGGGTAATTTTGGGCAATGAGGAGTAAAGGACCTATGGGGGCTGCCCTGGGCGATCGCGCGGTGCCGGATGTGCCGAAGGTGTTTGACTGGCGCGGCTACCGCTGCACCTATGACCATTGGGCGGCTCCGAATGGGGCGGGGCGACCGGCTTTGGTGGCGATCCATCCGATTGGGGTGGGGCTGTCGCGGCGGTTTTGGGATCGCTTTGCGACCCGCTGGCAACTGACGGGGGAGGGGGGGCCGCTGCTGGATCTGTATGCGCCGGATCTGCTGGGCTGTGGGGAGGCGTCGATGCCTCGGGCCCTGTGTGAACCGGCGGATTGGGGGGCGCAGTTGGCGGATTTTGTTGAACAGGTGGTGGGGCGGCCCGCGATCGTGCTGGTGCAGGGGGCGCTGTTTCCGGTGGCGATTGAGTTGGCGGCGATCGCGCGATCGCGGGGGACTCCCCTCGCCGGTTTAGTGTTGGGGGGGCCGCCCGCCTGGAACACGATGGTGGAGGTGGCTCCGGTGTGGCGGCAGCGGCTCCTGTGGAATTTGCTGTTTGATGGGCCGGTGGGGGGGCTGTTCTATCGCTATGCGCGCCGCCGGGAGTTCCTGCGGAATTTTTCCGTGAAGCAACTGTTCGCCACGGCGGAGGCGGTGGATGAAGAATGGCTCGATACCCTCGATCGCGGGGCGGCGGATATGGCCAGCCGCTATGCGGTGTTTGCGTTCCTGAGCCAAGCCTGGAAGCGGGGTTACGGGGAGGCGATCGCCCAGCTAGAGGAACCGGTTTTGGCGCTGTTTGGCCGCACGGCGTCGAGCATCAGCCGCAGTGGCAAGGGGGAATCGCCCGAGGAGCGGCTCCGGCAATACCTGGAGCATTTGCCCAATGGGCGCGGGGCGATCATCGCGGGCCGCAATGTGTTGCCCTACGAAGCGCCGGATGATTTTCTGCGGGAAACCTTGGCCTTTGTCCGCGCGATCGCGCCCTAGACCCTAAATAGTGCCCATGGCCCCAACTCCTCCCCCAAAACCAGGATCCTTTAGCTGCGATCGCGTGGTCCGATTCCGCGACACCGACGCCGCCGGTGTGGTGTATTTCGGGGCCGTCCTCGACTTTTGCCACGAAGCCTATGAGCGATCGCTCGCCGCAGCGGGCCTCGATCTACGCACCTTTTTCAGCGCCCAAGGGTATGGCGTCCCCATTGCCCAGGCGGAGGTGCAATTTTTGCGGCCTTTGTTTTGCGGCGATCGCCTCACGATTACCCTCACCCCCCAACAAACCGCCCCGAACCGCTTTGAAATTACCTACGATTTATTCCTGAGCGATCGCCGCGATCGCCCCGTCGGCCACGCCCGCACCTGCCACGTTTGCATCGATGCCGCCACGCGATCGCCCCTCGACCTGCCCCCAGAACTCATTCACTGGCTCGACCAACTGCCCCCAGAAAACCCAATCCCAAAAACACCCCCCGAAACTGAAAAATAAGAACAAGAACAAAAATAAAAGAATAAACGCAAAAAAATAGGCTGACCGGAACCAACCGGCCAGCCCGCAGGCTTAGGAACGCAGGGAAAATTACTTTTGGACCACCAGCTTCACGTTGGCATTTTGCAGACCCGAGCGCTGCACCTCCGCCAGAGTTTTATTCACCGCGTACTTCTGGTTGATCGAATTGATCAACTCCGTCTGATTGTGCTTCTTCGCAACGCCCCACAGATCGGCGATCAGATCATAGGTGCCATCCGCATTCTGCGACCAGCCCAGATCGTACTCCCCATCCAGGACCGCCACCAAGTCCGCCCGGATCCGCTGGCCGTTGTAGCCGCGCACATCCGTATTCGTCTTGGTCTGAATGCCCAGATCTTGCAGCGAGCTCTTCAGGATGGCAGCGTCAGTGATTTTGGTGCGAAGGGTGCTGAAGTGAGACATAGATCGTATCTCCGAGTTTTGTGCGAAATCGAGTGATCGACAAACAGTTGTTAGCAGTTAGCATCGGACGCTTTGAAGGACGCAGACGCGATCGCTTCAAAACCAGACAAAGCACCAGCAGTTAGCCATTGCTGGCCCGTTTTTCCTCCGGCTGGGAGACCGGAGAAACCTGTTACCACTCCTGGCGGATATATTCCGCCACGGAGGCCGCCGCCGGACGTGCGCGCTGGCGAGCCCAATCCCTCAGGGCTGTCACCTGCTCCGTCATCGTCCGCGACAGGGGCAGCGTCGATTTAATTGAAGCGATGATATCGAGCTGCGTAAACTCTCGATCCTGGGCAAATGCTTCATACATGGCCGCAATGATCGCCTGTTCAATCTCAGCGCCGGAAAATCCATCGGAGATTTTCGCAAGCTGATCGAGATCAAACCGGTCAATCTCTCGCCGCCGTTTATGAAGGTGGATCTTGAAAATTTCAGACCGTTCCTCTAGGTTGGGCAGGTCCACGAAAAAGATTTCGTCAAACCGTCCCTTCCGCAGAAATTCCCCCGGCAGCCGCTCGACGCGGTTGGCCGTTGCCATCACAAAAACCGGGGAAGTTTTTTCCTGGAGCCAGGTCAAAAAGGTGCCAAAAATTCGGCTAGAGGTGCCGCCGTCGGAGTCGCCGGAACCGGCGCTGCCCCCAAAGGCTTTATCCAATTCATCAATGAACAGGATCGACGGCGCGATCGATTCGGCGGTTTTGAGGGCATTCCGCAAATTTTTCTCGGATTTACCCACCATGGACCCGTCATAGATTCGGCCCACATCCAGCCGCAGCAGGGGCAAACTCCACAGGCGCGACGTGGTTTTGGCAATCAGGGATTTACCGCAACCGGGCACCCCCAAAATCAGCATCCCCTTCGGTTGGGGCAGGCCGTAGCCCCGCGCCCGTTCCGTGAAGGCGTCTGAGCGCTGCTGAAGCCAATGTTTTAATTCCTCAAGCCCGCCGATATTTTCAAAGCTTTCATCCTCCTCCATATATTCGAGGATGCCGTTACGGCGGATGAGCTGTTTCTTTTCGGATAGGACAATTTCCACCTCCGATTCTGTTAGTTTGCCTGCGGTGACGTGGGCCTTGCGATAAACCTTTTCCGCTTCGTCAAGGGTGAGGCCCAAGGCGGCTTTGACCAGCTTTTCGCGGGCTTCGGCGCTGAGCTTGCGGCTGCCGGTGCGCTCTAGCTGGCGATCCAGGGCGCGGTTGATTTCCGCCATCTGGGGTAGGGGGAAGTCAAGGACCACCACCTCTTTTTCCAGTTCGATGGGGATTTCCTGCACCGGCGACATCAAAATGATGGCTTTGTGGGTGCCCTTGAAGGTGGCGATCGCGTCGCGCAACCACCGCTTCACCCCAGGGGAATCAATGAACGGATGAAAATCCTTGAGGACATAAATTCCCGGCTCCTTCTGGCGAACAATCCACTCCAGGGCCGCCTCGGGGGAAATGGTATTGTGCTGGGTCGTCGTCCGGGCTTGGCCGTACTCCACCATCCCATGGGTCACCGTCCACACATAGAGGCGACGGGGTTGGGTCGTGTCCGCCTTGGCTAGCTGCGCGATCGCCTGCTCACTGCGCTCCTCCTCATAGGTCATGAGGTAGATCAGCGGATATTGGGCTTTGAGGAGAACACTGAGTTCTTCTTGCATGGCCGGTTGACCTACGCGAAACGACAGGGCGAGACGACGGGCAAGGGGCCGCGATCGGCGACGAAGCACAAGGGGGGAATGCCCTAGCAGGGAATCAACGTACCCCCCTGGGATTCCGGGGAAGACGGGGACGGGGCCGTTAGGGTCGCCGCACGCTCGATCGCCAAGGCCCCATCATCCAAAATGCTCGGGTTTTGGTTGAGGGAAACCAGCTCCCCATCACAGATGGTGGACGGGCTCTGGCAGGCCGGACAGGCATAAACCCGGTGGGTTTGGCCATGGGGCGCTTCGTACTCATCCACCACATCCGAGTGGTTTAGATAGAACGACACCGCCCGCTCCACAAGGGAAGACATGGCTTCCGTTTCCACTGCGGCGCGAATCTTGAGCTGGCGGTGCAGGGGCTGCGGCAGATAGAGCGTGACCTTTTGCTTCTCTTGCATACGACTTACGAATGGGCTACCCGGGTATGGATGACAAGGTATCGGCTTTGCCCGAAGGCTGTCAAGCTGGCATGGCGTCATGACGGCATTTTTGTAATATTCCGTTACATTTGACGAGTAATGGAAGCGGTTGAATGGAGTTGTTTCCTAAGGAGGTTCCGATGGTGCTGGACGAACAGGCGAAGAAGACGATGCTGCGCAAGATTCCCCATGGTTTGTACATTTGCGGGGTGCGGGACCAGGCGGGGGAGGAGATGAATGGGTTTACGGCCAGTTGGGTGATGCAGGGGTCGTTTAAGCCGCCGCTGGTGATTAATTGCGTCAATCGGGAGTCGGTGTCCCACGCGATGATTGTGGAGAGTGGGGTGTTTGCGCTGAGTGTTTTGGAGGCGGGCCAGAAGGAGTTGGCGGCCCAGTTCTTTAAGCCTCGGCGGCGGGTGGGCAATAAGTTTGAGGAGGTGGAGTGCTATGAGGGGGCGGCGACGGGCTGTCCGATCGTGGCGGATTCCCTGGGCTATGTGGAGTGCAAGGTGACGGGGTCGGTGGAGCAGGGGGACCATACGGTGTTTGTGGGGGAGGTGATTGGGGCGGGGGTTCACCGGGAGGGGGAGCCGCTGACGTTGGAGAGTACGGGCTGGAATTACGGCGGTTAGGGGGCTGATGGGTTTGGCGATCGCGGGGGAGATCGAGGGGCTGCCGGGGTTTGAGGGGGTGGTGGCGGCGGTGCTGGGGCGACCGGTGCCGATGCTGGCGCGGCTGCTGTGGGAGCGGGGTTGGCGATCGCGGTGGGGGCCGTCGGGGTTGACGGGGGGCGATCGCGCGGCCCTGGAGGCGTTTTTGGTGCCGACGGCGGTGGTGCCTGCGGGGCCGGGGGCGTTTGGGGCGGAGATGGCTTGGGCGGTGGAGCGGCTGACGGTGGCGCGCGATCGCGGGGAGCGGGTGGCGATCTGGGGGGATTTTGATGCGGATGGGGTGACGGCGACGGCGGTGCTGTGGGAGGGGCTGGGGGCGTGGTTTGACCGGCCTTCGGGGCAGTTGCGCTATGTGATTCCCGATCGCCTGCGGGAGTCCCATGGGTTGACGGGGGCGGGGCTGGAGGAGTTGGCGGCGGCGGGGGTTTCCGTTGTGGTGACCTGCGACACGGGCTGTACGAGTTTGCCGGAGCTGGAGCGGGCGCGGGAGCTGGGGCTGGCGGTGATTGTGACGGATCACCATGCCCTGTTGCCGGTGCGGCCGCCGGTGGTGGCGTTGATTAATCCGCGATCGCTCCCGGCGGATCATCCCTCGGCGACGCTGTCGGGGGTGGCGGTGGCCTATTTGCTGGTCCTGGCGCTCCATGGGGCTTGGGGATCGCTGGCGGAAGATGGGACGGGAAATGGGACGGGGAATGGGGCGCGATCGCCGGAGGAGTTGCTGGATTTGGTGGCGATCGGTTTGATTGCGGATTTGGTGGAACTGCGGGGGGATGCGCGCCACTGGGCAGCGGTGGGCCTGAAGCGTTTGCAGGGGACGGATCGGCCGGGGGTGCGATCGCTCCTGGAGGCGTGTAAGCGGACGGGCGATCGCCCTTCGGATGTGTCCTTTGGGTTGGGGCCGCGCATCAATGCGGTAAGCCGGGTGTATGGGGATGCGAGTTTTTGTGTGGAGTTGTTGACGACGCGCGATGGGGACCGGGCGCGGCAGTTGGCCCACCGGGCGGAGTTGGCGAACAGTCGGCGCAAGGGTTTGCAGCGGCAGGTGGCGGATCAGGTGCGATCGCGGCTGAAGCGGTTGGATTTGTCCACGACGCCGATTGTGGTGCTGGCGGAGGTGGGCTGGCCGGTGGGGGTGCTGGGGCTGGTGGCGGGGGAGGTGGCGCGGGAGTTTAATCGGCCCACGATTCTGCTGAGTGTGGAGGGGGATTGGGCGCGGGGCTCGGCGCGATCGGTGACGGGGATTGATTTTTATGAACTGTTGGCGGCGGAGGGGCGTTGGCTGACGCGGTTTGGCGGCCATCCCCAGGCGGCGGGGCTGATGTTGCCGGCGGCGGATGTGGGGGAGTTTGCGATCGCGATCGCGCGGCGGTTTCGGGAACGGTTTGGGGAGGGGGATCCGGCGGGGGTGTCTCTGCCGACGGCGGATTTGACGGTGACGGTGGCGGATCTGACGCCGGAATTGTTTAGGGAATTGAAGTTAATCGAACCCTGCGGCATGGGCAACCCGGCCCCGCGTCTGCGGATTGATGACTGTTGGTTCGAGGGGGTGTACCACCGGAATTTGCGCGATCGCGCCGACCAAACGATTCGCTACATCTACACCCTGTTCCAACTGCGGGATGGGTCGGTGGAGGGGGGCGATCAGGGGGCGGTGCCCGGTCGGTGGTGGGGCCACTATGCCCAGGAGCTGCCGTCGGGGCGCTGTTCGGTCATCGGGGAGTTTGATTTTCGCTCCGAGGGCGGCCAGGGTACCTATGAGTTTCGGCTGTTGACGATCGCGCCCCCCGGTGAGGATCCGAGGCCGGTGGCGGGCCTGACGGTGCTGGATTGGCGGCGCGATCGCGGTGACGTGGCCCCGGATCCGGCGGCTCAAAATCCCCTGATCCTCGATCGCTGCCCCCAGGATTGGGATGAATTGATCGCCGTGGCCCGACGGGCGCGCAATGGCGGCCAATCTCTGGCCCTGGCCTATGGCTGCGAGCCGCCGCCGGACGCGATCGCCACCTGGACCGAACTGATCGGCATTGCCAAATATCTGGCCCGCACGGGGAAAACCGTCGGGCGATCGCATCTGGCCGACCGTCTAGGGCTAGGCGATCGCCCCATGGCCCTGCTGCCCGCCGCGATCGCCGCCGCCGGATTTTTGGGGGAGTATCTCGATCCGGCCCCCGGCGAGCCCCCCACCAATCCCCGCCTGCGGATTTGCCAAACGGCTACCGAAACCAACGCCCCCCAAGCCAACGGCTCCGAACCGGCCCCCGCGATCGCCCAATTCCTCGACGCCGTAGCCGAAACCCGCTTCCGCCAGCGCTATTTTTTGCAAGCGCCCCTCGCCACCCTCACCCAGGGCATCAACCGCGCGATCGCGATTCAGCGGCCCAGCCCTCAGCCTGATCTTCAACGTTCCTCACAATAATTCTGCAACTGGGCCTGGTGTTCACAGCGAAAACCCTCCCGGCAGGCGTCATCGAGATCCACCGAACTCAGGGGATACACGCGATCGCAGGTCGGCGCGATCGCCCAGCCCACCAGTCCCCAGAGCGCCCCCCGCCCCAGATCCAGCCCCGTCTTCCAGATCGCCTCCCGGTTCCCCGGCCTCCCCGTTTCCGCCACCGCATCGAGATCCACCCAAATCCCCGCCGCCCCCAGCATCGTCCGCCCCAGCCACAGGGCACGCGGCAAGTGAGATTCCGACGTGATCAGCCGCACCCGCCGCACTTTCCAGCGCCGCAGCAGGGGCAGGGCATAGGCAAAATTGCCAAACGTGGACCGGGCGCACTCTTCCAGCCATACGCGATCGCCCGCCACCGCCGCCCGTTCAAACAGCGCCCGAATGCACGGAGCAGGCGAACCATGGGAAATCAAAATCGGCACCGACGGCTCCCGCATGGCCCAGGCCGTCGCCCGGATCTCCCGCTGGATGCTGCCCCCCAACACCAACTGCGCCCCCACCGGAGCCTCCGCCGCGATCGCCAGCCGCCCCCCCACCAACAGGGCCAACCCCAATACCGCCGCCCCCAAGATTCCCCACAGCCACCGCCGCAATCGCCGCGATCGCGATCGCCCAGTCCGCCTCAACCGCCGCCGCCCCATATTTGCGCCCCCACCAAATCCTTGCGCCTAGAATGGCAAACAAACCGTTGACTCGCCCTCCCCCGGCCACCCAACCCATCCCAGGCCACTCACCGCAAACACCCGCACAGGCACACCATGAGCAACAAATCCATCGTCGAACTGGTCAACGAACTGCCCACCAGCGGCATGACCATCACCGTCCTCAAATCCCTTGACTTCGTAGTCCCCGGCGAATGGCACAACCTCGTCGGCTTTGAAGCCACCGTCAAGGCCGTCACGGGCGAAACGGACCCCGGCCTGATCCTGCAAATCACCGATCGCGCCATGGACCTCTACGCCGACGAATCCCAGGGCTACCAGCGGGCCATCTGGATGTATCAAACCGTCGATAAGGCCGCCAGCGCCCTCGGCACCGCCGCCATGGCCAACAAAATCGGCCAAGACGTGCCCTTCCTCGGCTTTTTGGACAAAATCACCCCCAAACCGGAAAAGGCCCAGGCGATCGACCTGGCCCTCAAGGTGGTCGTGGAACTGCTGGCCTTCTGCCAAGTGAACGGCATCCCCGGCGACAGCATTGGCGACTTCCTCAAGGCCCTGGGGCAGTACGGCGGCGAAGCGAAAATGCGCATGGCGGCCCTGGTGTGCCTCGACGGCCTCGTGCCCCTTGGCCCCAACTTCATCAAAGGGGTGGGGGAAATCCTCAACAACGCCAGCCCCCAGGCCCTGGAGGAAAACCAAGCCTTTGGATCCCTGCGGAAATTTATCCCTGGCGGCGATCCGGCCTCGAAACTCGCCTTTGTGGGGCGCAGCTACGGGGCGGTGACCGGGTGGATGGGCGATCTGGTGGCCTCGCGGGGGCTGACGCCCCAGAACGTGGTCAAGAATCTCCAGGGGGCGATCGATATTGCCGATGACAAGCTGGATTATGTGGGGGCGTTTTTGGACATGACGACCAATTATTACTACCACACGGGGGTTCAGACTACGGCGAAACGGTTGATTGATCGGGCCTTTGCGGAGATTTAGGGCAGGGCTCCGGGGCGGAAAGTCGCGGCGATTTGGGGAACTCTGGGGAGGGCGATCGCGATCGCATCACCTGTCACCCAACCCCTAGATCAGCCCTTTGGGAACGCCAAAGCCAGTTCAAAGCTTAAGGGAAACGTGATCTTTAGATGGATCACCCTGGTCCACTGTCGCCGCAGCACACAATCAAGGTTAGTCTAGGGATGTCTCTTCGGGATAATTCCCTCACTAAATATGACCTCTACAGCTTGGAAAACCCCCTGCGCTGCACTGGTGGGCGGTGCCGCTGCCCTGCTGAGCGCTGCCCTGCCCGCTTCGGCGGCTTCCTTCACGGTTACGGATATCACCGGCACCTGGACCGCGATCGACGGCAATTCCTTCTACTATTCCGGCATTGGCACCGACAGTATTCGCTGGGGTGAGGCCGCAACCCTGGCGGGCCAAAGTGGTTTTAACTTTGAGGCTGCCGATGACATCATTACCCCCAGTGACTCCTTTTTTGTGCTGGGGCAACTGACCCACCTCAATTTCCCGATCTGGGGAGGAACGGAGGCCGTGGGGGCGGATCTGGCCCTGGCGATGACGATCGATGGGGTGGTGCAGAATTTTGGCTACAGTTTCACGATTGATGAGACGAACAATACGGCGGGGGCCTGCCCTGGGTTTCAGATCAGCGGCGTTCCCTGCGATGACAAGATTGATTTCACGAGTCCCTTCAGTTCGGCGAGTTTCACGAAGGATAACTCGACCTATACACTGGAGCTATTTGGCTTTAGCAGTACGATTGGTTCCCTAAATCCGGTGACTTCGTTTGTGACGGAGGAGTTGAAGGCGTCGTCGGCGTTCCTGGTGGGGCGGCTGGTGGTGGCTCCGAATCCGGGGGAGATTGTGGATCCGGGGCTGGAGCTAGATCCGCAGGAGGTGCCGGAGCCGATCGCGCCGGTGGCCCTTGCGTTGGTGGGTCTGGGGGGGCTGGGGCTTCGGGGCCGCCGCGATCGCTAGGGGACGTTTTGTCGGGAGCGGGGGAGATCCTAGCGATCGCGCAGATGCACCAACAGCACCAGACCATCCGCGCGATCGCTGCTGCCCCGCACGCAGGACGCCGACAAATGCACCGGTAAACTCTGGCCATCGCGCCGCCGCAGCCGCACCGCGATCGGGGCGAGGGGATTTTGGGTGGCGGCGGTTTCCGTCAGGTAAGTGAGCACCTGTTTCAGGTCATTGGGATGGACCACCGCCGCCCAGTCTAGGCCCATCAGTTCAATGGGGTCATAGCGCAACAGTTCCGTCATGCGCTGGTTCATCTGCTGCCAACTGCCGTTGAGGTCCGCGTAGATGATGCCGATCGCGGGCTGCTCGAAGATGGCCAGCAGTCGGCGTTCATTTTCCTGGCGGGTGGCTTCGGCGCGGCGGCGATCGCGCAATTCCCCCTCAAGCTGGATATTCATGGTGCGCAGGGCCTCAAGCTGGGCCTTCAGACGCACCTCAGGACTCACGGTGATTTGGGTGTCGTCGCTGTTATCGCCCCCTGGGCCGCCCCCTGGGCCGCCCCCGGCAGATCCCTGGCCGGGATGGACCATTTCCCGGGCGGTGCCATAGAGCCGGTGGCCCCCTTCCCCCGCCACGAGCCGAAAGGAAAACCAGGGCCAGGTTTGCTGCTGGCTGCGGAGCCGCACTTCCACCTCCCCATGGGGCAGGCCATCGCGCACCTGCTGGAGCAGTTCCTGGAACCGGGGGCGATCGTTGCTGTGGATCAGCGCCTGGAGGGGGGTGCCCTGGATCCGAACGACCGGGTGGCCTAGGAGGGTGGCGATCGCGGGATTGACCTGTTGGATTTCGCCGCTGGCGTCGGTGATGAGGAGGAGATCGCGGCAGAGGGCAAAGAAATGGTCCCGTTCGAGGCAAGCCCGGTGGCGCTGGATGACCTGGGCGATCGCATGGGCCACCATCTGTAGGAAATAGTGGTCATCCTCCGTGAAATGGCTCGGGGTTTGGCGGTAGACCCCCAGGACGCCGAGGGGGGTGCCGTCGTTGTCGAGGATGGGAGCCCCGAGGCCGCTGACGATGCGGCAGTTATGTAAAAGCGGTTCGCCCCCAAAGCGCCGCTCGATGCGCAGGTCTTCAAAGGCGATGGGGGTTTGGGCCTGGAGGACGTGGCCGGCGTGCGATCGCGTGGGGTCGCTGCTGACGGTGGCGTGACCCACGAGGGTGCTGGGCCAGCCGTGACCCGCCCGCAGTTGCAGGAGGGGGCCGTTGGGCTGTCGCTCGAAGCTGGCCACATAATCAACCTCCAACACCCGCTGCACCAGATCCACCGCCTCGGCCAGGAGCTTCTGGGGATCGTTGGTGCGCAAGGCCCGGTGGTGGAGTTGCACGAGGGCCTGCTGCTGGCGGTGTTGGATTTCGAGGCGTTCGGCGTGGCGGCGGTGGCGCTCTAGCTCCCGTTCGAGGACTTCGTATTTTTCAAAGCCGTCGAGGACGTCGGCCACGTCGTCCGCCAGTTGATTACCTAGGCTCTGGTCGGTGGGGGTCCAGCGATCGCGATCGTCCCCACGGCCCAGGATCAAAAATCCCCAGGGATGGGTGCTGCTGACGAGGGGGATCCAGAGGGCGCTGCGGAAGCTGTAGCGATCGTAGAGGCTGAAGCAGTCCGCTGGTAGGAGGTTGCGATCGCCGCGATCGCCGTCGCTGGGCCGGTTGGGGGTGTCGGCGGTGCGGGCGAGGGCCTCCTCAAGGGTGCATTCGGCGGTGCGATCGCCACTGCGCAGGATAATGGCGCGGCGTTCGAGGGCCAGGGCAAAGGTCCGCAAACCGTGGTCCGCCAGGGTGGCCGCGCCGATGGGGCCGCTGCTGGGGAAGGTGGCGGCGATCGAAAATCCCTGGCCCTGGCGATCAAACCGCAGGACGATCGCGCGATCGCAGCGCCACACAAAAGGAGCATTATCCGCCAGCAGCCCCAGGGCCGCCGTACTGAACTTGGCGTGGCGCAGGTCGTGGTTGAGGCGCGCCAACCGCTGCGATCGCTCCAGGTGCGCCTGCAACTGCTGCATCTCCTCGGGCACCGGGCAGTCTCCCCCGGTCTGGGGCGTTTCCAGATAGCGCAGGCGGTTCTGGAGGGCCTGCACCGTGCGGTACAGTTCCACCGGATCGAGGGCTTTTAATAAACTCGATTGGGTCACCAGCCCGGTCAAATAGCCCAGTTCATCCACCACCACCAGCCGCCGCACCCGCTTCTGCTGCATCCGCTGGTGGGCCGCCCAGAGGGAATCCTCCATCTTGAGGGTGAAGAGGGGGGCGCTCATGGCCATTTCGACGGGCATGTGATCGAGGGCGAGATCGAGGGCTTGGTATTGCACGATGTCGCTTTCGGTGATGATGCCCAACGGTTCGAGGCGATCGCGCCGCGATCGCGCGGCCCGCGCCACCACCAGGCAGCTAATGTGGGCCTCGGTCATCCGCTGGGCCGCCGTCAGGAGGGAGGCTTCCGGGTCAATGGTCAGCACCGCCAGGTTCACCACTTCCCCCACATGGCGCACCTTGAGCAGGTCCGACGGATCGAGCAGTTGCCGCAGGGCCGTCGCCGTCAGCAGGCCAATGGGGCGGCCATCGTCGTCGATGACCGGCAGGTGGCGGATGTGGTGATTTTGGAAGGCGGCGAGCACCTGAAAGATGCTGTCGAGGCGCGATCGCTTCACCGCCGTGGGGTTGTGGGTCATGGCGTCCGCCACGGGCAAGGTGGGGTCATAGGACCGCTGGGCACTCAGGCGCACGAGATCCCGCTCGGTGAAAATGCCGATGAGGCGATCGCCTTCGACCACCAGGGCGCAGCTTGAGCGGGCATATTGCCGCTGCCGTTCCGGAGGATCCCCCTCCCCCGAGGCGATCGCGGCGGATTCCTCCAGGGCGCAGACCCCCCGCAGGGCGCTCATGCGGGCCACCACAATGCTCAGGGGGGTGTCCGCCGCCACGCAGAGGGGATCGTAGATGATGGCCCGGTCGAGTTGTTCCGGCGGCAAGCGATCAAGGGCCATAGGTCACAGGGGGGAGAAAACGGCAACGGACAACGGGGCGGCGGACGGGGGCAATTGAGCTAAAACCCCGATGGGTTCAAGGGTTGGCCCGGTGGGAGCAAGGGGCTGAAGCCCCTTGTCTGTGGGGGTTGTGGGGGTTAGTCGGAACCGTTCGCTTTGGCTTTGGCTTGCTCTTGCTCCTTGGCTTCGATCGCCTCTAGGCGGCCCTTGAGGGTGCGGTTGTCCTGCTTGAGTTGGTCGAGTTCCTGGCGCAGTTGGGTGAAGTTCTGCTGGGGACCGACGTTTTTCTGGACTACGGCGATCGCCTCTTCGGCCATGCGGCGGATGCGGCCATCGGGGCTGCGCTGCATGAGGCTACCGAGGAGGGCGATCGCGCCGGTGGTTTTCATGGCGCGTAACCCCCAGATGGCGGCCATTTGGGTGAGGAAAAATTCCTCGCGGCTCAGGGCATCCAACCGGCGCAGGATCCGTTCAACGAGGACGGCTTCCTGGTGGACCGACACGGGGCCGAGGGCGCGAATGGCCGCCAGCCGTGACCCTTGGGGCGTCCCTAGGGCGGTGTGGCCCAGGATCAATTCCGCCGCTTCGGGGCAGTCGTTCATCGCGCTTAGGCCACCGATCGCGCCGCTGCGGATCAGTTCATTCCAGCTTGGGCGCTGTTTGAGGGCGGTTTCCAGCAGGGCGATCGCCTTCTCGCGCTTGGGTTTGGGGTAGGTGCCATGGCAGGCGGCTGCGATGGAGCCGATCGCCCGCAGGGCCGCCGCTTCGGTTTGGTAGCTGGCGTCGCCCTTTTTGGCGATCGGTTCAATGGCTTTGTAGGCTTCGGGGGTTTTGAGCCGCGCGATCGCATTCACCGCCGCCGTCCGAACCTGGGCCTTGGGATCCTTGAGGGCCGCCGTGAGGGCATCGAGGACTTCCGCGATCGCCAGATCCGGCAACAAACCCGCAATTTCAACGCGCACGCCCCAGAACTCATCCTCCCGCAGGGCCGTCGCCAGGGCTCGGAATGCCTCCAGGGTGCCCTTCTTGGCGATCGCCTGGGCCGCAAAAATCCGCGCGATCGGGTCCGGATCCTGGGCAAGCTGCTGCTTCAGTTCCCCCAGGGGATAGTCCAGTTCCACCGTCTTCAGGGTGTGGTTGCCCGCGTCAAAGCTGACAAAATCCGGCTTCTGGGCCAGGGGAATGTAGAACACATGCTCCTTTTCGTTGATTTGCAGGGGCACGGTCTGGAAGCGCACCGGCGATCGCGTCGCCCCCGCCTCCGAGTTCATTTCCTTCCCTTTACCTTTCCCCTTGCCCTTCTTCGTGCCGTTGGAGGCCGCCGCGTCCGCCGCCTCCACAAAACCAAAGGCAACCGGAATTTTGAGATCAAAGAGGGTCTTGCGATCGCCGCTGTCCCCCTGGGTCTGCACCACGGTCAGTTTCGCAAGATTGTTTTCCCCATCCCAGCCATAGGAGACTTTGTAGTCAGGATGGCCGCCCCGGAACACATATTGGTCGAACAGGAACGTCAAATTGCGCCCCGTGGCCCGCTCGATCGCCCGGAGCAGATCCACCGTCGCCACCGTTTGATGGGCGTGGGTTTTCACGAAATATTGGATCGCCTTCCAGAACAGCTCATCCCCCAGTTCCGCCCACAGCATGTGATACACACAGCCGCCCTTTTCGTAGGTGTGGCGATCGTAGAGCTCGATCGCCTCGCGGTAGACATGGGTGACGATCGGCCGGCGGTAGCGATCGCGATCCTCCGCCAGATAGGCCCGCATTTCCCCGAGGCGATAGTAGGCCGCCGCTTGGGGGCCATATTCCCGCTCGATCCACATCACCTCCGAGTAGGTCGCCATGCCCTCTTTGATCCAGGCGTGGGACCAATGCTCAATCACCAGCAAATCCCCAAACCACTGGTGCGCCAGCTCGTGGACCACCAATGACTCGAAAAAGCGGTTATCGATCGCGGCCCGCTCATCCACCACCGCGCGATCGGTCAGCAGCGTCATGGACGTATTTTCCATGCCGCCGAAGATAAAGTCCGCCACGCAGGCTTGGCCGTACTGGGGGAAGGGGTAGGGGTAGCCAAACTTTTCGCTGAGGAATTCCATCATCTCCGGCGTTTGGCCCATGGTGCGGCGGGCGTGGTCCGCGTGGGCGGCGTCCGTGTAGTACAGCACCGGCTTGCCGCGCCACTCGTCGCGCACCTCCACAAATTCCCCAACGGCCAGGGTCATCAAATAGCTCGGATGCACCTGCTCCTGTTTCCAATGGAACGTGGTGGCGGTTTTGCCCTGGGGCTGGGTGCTGATCAGGACGCCGTTGGAGAGGGCCGTCATGCCCTTGGGGACGCGCACGCGGATTTCCGAGGTGGCGAGCTGGCCGGGGTAGTCGAAGCAGGGGAACCAGAAGCGGGAGTCCTCATCTTCCCCTTGGGTCCAGGCTTGGAGGGGTTTGTCGGGGTCCGATTCGCTGGGACCAACAAAATACAGCCCGCGCCGGGGCCGTTCCAGGTGGTAGGTGATGACGATCGCGATCGCGCGGCCCGCGACGGTCGGTTCACCCAGGTGAATAAAAAGCTGTTCCCCATCGGTCTCAAAGTCCTGGGGCACGTCGGCGATCGTCACCGCTTCGATCGCCAAATCCACCGCGTCCAGGGTCAGCCGTTCGAGGCGATCGCGGATGGGATTGAGGGTAATGGTGCAGGTGCCCGCGAGGCGCTGCCGCTCGAAATCTAAGGCCACATCCAGGGCAATATGCTGCACCTGCCCCGGGCGATCGGGCACGTAGTGGGGCTTGGCACCGGGCAACTCGAACGATCGCGTCGGGGCATCATCATCAACGGAAAAGTAGGAATAGCCAGACATGGGCAGCGCAATGAAGGGAACAGCAAAAGCAGAAACCCGCGCCCATCCTCCGATCAAAGATCCGGCCAGAAAAACGGACCTTGGTAGAATGGCGGGGCCTGTTGGGCCTTTGATAAAACTTTACCGTTTTCCACCGGCGGCTTCCGTGCCGCAATTGATTCCCCGATTGATTTGCCGAATCCATTTCTGGAACTGACGTTGCACCTATGGCCGCTCCCGTTTCTGGCTCCGTTGCGATTCCCACCGTGCCGCTGCCCATTGCCCAGGGGGGCTCGGGGGGGGCGATCTTAAATCATTTGATTAATGGTCTGTTGGCGATCGCGCCGTTGGCAAAGGTGTTTAAGGGCAAAGCGCGGCAAATGATGGTCGATCGCGCCGAAGCCATTGGGGTGCCCTGGCGGACGATGGCGACCCAGTTGCGGGAACAGGCCCAGGGCCAAGGGGCGATCGCCGAGGCGCGATCGCGGCTAGAAAATCCAAATTTGACCTATCCGTCCTATTACCTCACCTCGTTCCACGCCTACGACGAGGGCAATCTGGGCTGGACGCCAGCGGTGGAGGTGGAGGCGGCGGCGCGATCGGTCCATGCCAAAATCTGGGGCGACACCCGCCTCGATGGGGATGACCAACTGCGCCGCAGCTACCACGATCTGGTGCGCGATTACCTGACGGCCCAGGGCATCGACCCGACGGCCATCCGCACGGCGGTGGATCTCGGCTGCGGGGTGGGCATGAGCACCTTTGCGCTCCAGGACACGTTCCCCGAGGCGCAATTAACCGGCGTGGATCTGTCGCCCCACTTCCTGGCGATCGCGGACTACAACACCCACCACAGCCCCATGAATCGCCACCAAACCCGCCCCCACTGGGTCCACGGGGCGGCGGAGGCGACGGGGTTGCCCACGGGCCAGTTTGACTGGGTGTCCGTTTGTTTGGTGTTCCATGAGTTGCCCCAGACCGCCGCGATCGCGGTGTTGCAGGAGGCGCGGCGGCTGCTCAAACCGGGGGGCACCTTGAGCCTGATGGACATGAATCCCCAGTCCGGCGCGATCGCCAAAATGCCCCCCTTCGTGTTCACGCTGCTCAAGAGCACGGAGCCCTATCTGGACGAATATTTCTGTTTGGATTTGCCCAAAGCCTTTACCCTGGCGGGGTTTGAAACGCCGACGGTGCAGTTCAATACGCCGCGCCACCGGACGCTGATCGCCCGCACCGGGGCCGCCCATGGAAGCTAGGGGGCGCTTTCTGGGGCGGTCTCGCCTTGCCACGGGCCTATGGCTGGGGTTGGCGGTTGGTTTCGCGATCGCGTGCGGCTGGGCCTCGGTGACGGCGGCGCTGGCGGGAACTTACGTGGTCCAGGACGATGCGCGGCAGCACCTGTTTTGGATGCGGCGCTACCTGGATCCGGGCCTGTTTCCGGGAGATCTGCTGGCGGACTATTTTCAATCGGTGGCCCCCTGGGGCTATCGGCTGCTCTATTGGCTCCCGGCGCAGGTGGGCATCGATCCGCTGGTGGTGGGGGCGTGGATGCCTGCGCTGCTGGGGCTGATCACGACGGTGCTGGCCTTTCGGGTGGCGATCGCGATCGCGCCGGTGCCGTGGGTGGGATTTTTGGCGGCGACGCAGCTTAATTTGACCCTCTGGGTTCGCGATGATCTGGCGTCGGCCACCCCCCGCGCCTTTGTCTTTCCCCTATTTTTGGCCTTCCTCGATGGGGTGCTGCGATCGTCCTGGCCCCTGACCCTCGGGGCGATCGCCTTGCTGGGCCTGTTCTATCCGCAATATGTGCTGGTGGCGGTGGCGACCCTGACGGTGCGGGCGGTGGTGTTGGCCTATGGGCGCGATCGGGGCGATGGACGGGGCGATCGCGCTGCCGAAAATCTGCGCTCCCTGCGGCTGGCGTTGGCGGGGGTGGGCCTGGGGGTGATGACCCTTGGCCTCTATAAATTGCAGTCGTCCGCCTATGGCCCCGTGATCAGTGTCGAGCAGGCGCGATCGCTGCCGGAGTTTGTCAGCGGCGGGCGGGCGGTCTTTTTCCGGGACGATTGGGCGGCCTATTGGCTCATGAGTCACCGCAGTAGCCTATTGCCCAAGGCGATTTTTACCCCCGTTACCCTGATTGCGGCGGTGGCCCTCCCCGCGATCGCGGCCACCCGTCGGCGCTGGCCGATCCTGGCGACGGCGGGACCGGGGCTGGCCCTGTTGGGGCAATGGATTTTAGGGTCGCTGCTGTGTTTTGGCATGGCCCATCTGGTCCTGTTCCGGCTGCACCTGCCGGGGCGCTACACCCAATACGGCACCATGATCCTGATGCCGATCGCGGCGGCGTTGGTCTGGGGTGTTGGTGCGGAAATGCTGGGCCATCGGGCGGCGGGCAAGTGGCGGTGGGCGGCGCGATCGCTCCCGGTGCTCCTGGCGGCGGCGGTGCTGCTGTACCCCTTCAGCCTGGGCCGTTTCCCCAATGGGCAATATCTGGGGGGGCGCGCCCCGGCGGTCTATGAATTCTTGGCCGCCCTGCCGGAGGATGCGGTGATCGCGGGCATGTCCGATGAGCTGGACAATGTGCCCACCTTTGCCCGCCGCTCGGTCCTCAGCGCTCGGGAATACGGCATTCCTTACCATTGGGGCTATTACGCACAATTCCGCGATCGCGTCGCCGCCACCCTAGAAGCCCTCTACAGCCCAGATCTCGGGGCCGTGGCCGCCTTTCAGGAGCGCTATGGGGTGGATTTTTGGCTGCTGGACGCGGAAACCTTCACCTTGCCCTACCTGCGGGCGGAGGGATCGTGGATGCGCGAGAATCGCTGGTTTGCCCAATTTCAACCGGCCTTCGATCGCGCGATCGCCCACCTCCAAACGCCCCCCGGTCCGGCCCTGGCGAACGCGATCGCGGCCCCCTGCATCGTCTTTCAGGGCTCCGGTTTCCAAGTCCTAGACGGAAGCTGCCTCACCCAACTCGCGGCGGCGGCCCCCCAGGGTCAACCCCCCTAGGGCCGTGGCGATGGTCTAGGCTAGTGCCCTGGCTGCGTCCGTTTCCCCCGACGTTTCCCTTGGCCTTTCCGTTGCTCCTCGTGCCGTCCGCAGGCGGCTGCTGCTATGGTTTCCCGCTTTGCGTCTCGGCTGGCGATCCCCATTTTGATTGTGCTGGTGGCGGTGGGGTCCACCCTGCGCCTGACCCATCTGGACGGAAAAGTGTTTTGGATCGATGAGGTCCACAGTGCCCTGCGGATTGCGGGCTATGGCAAGGAAGAGGTGACGCAGGTTTTGACTGATCGCTCGTCGGCCCCCCGTGCGCCGGATCTGCTGCGCCCGACGGACCTGTTGGCCTATTGGCAACCCCGCCGCGATCGCGCCCCCCTTGGCGGTGTTGACGTGGTGGTGGCCCTGGCGACGGACAATCCCCAGCATCCACCGGCCTATTACCTGCTGGCGCGGGCGGTGCTGGCGGTGTGGCCGGACCCGATCGCGGCGGCCCGGTGGACGGCGGCGGCCCTGAGTTTGTTGGCCCTCCCGGCGATCGCGTGGCTGGCGTGGGAGTTGTTCCATTCGCTGCCGGTGGCGATCGTTGCGACGGGGTTGATGGCGGTGTCGCCGGTGCAGATTTTGTATGCCCAGGAGGCGCGGGAATATAGCCTGTTGACGGTGGCCGTGGCGGTGGCCAGTGCGCTGCTGCTGCGGGCGGTGCGGCTAGAGGGGCGGCGCAAGTGGCGCAGTGCGGTGGTGCCCTGGGGGCTCTATGGGCTGTCGGTGGCGGTGGGGCTGTATGTGCATCCGCTGTTTGCCTATGGGGTGCTGGCCCATGGGGTGTTTATGGTGTGGGTCAATGGCCTGCGCTGGACCCCGGCGATCGCGCAGTTTTTGGTGGCGATCGCGGCGGCGTTGGCGGCCTATGTGCCGTGGATTGTGGTGTATTTGCTCCATTTCGATGGCATGGGGTGGCTGTCGCGATCGCCCGAGTGGGGATCGTTATTTCAGCGGTGGGCGCTGGTGCTGACGGTGCCGTTTATTGATTTGCAGCCGTTCTATGGCGATCGCCTGGTGGATGTGCAGACGGGCCGCGATGCGATCGCCCTGGGTTGGGGGGGCTGGCTGCTGGCGGTGGTGCCGACGGTGGTGCTGGTGGCCCTGAGCTTTTTTGGCCTGTGGGTCCGGGCGATCGGCGTGGCGCGGCCTTTTATTACCTGCCTGACCCTGGTGCCGTGGCTGTGCCTGTGGCTGCCGGATTTGGTGGATGGGGGCCAGCGGGCGACGGTGGCGCGATTCCTGATGCCGGCCTATGTGGGGCTATATCTGCTGGTGGCGTTTGCGGTGGCCCATTGGCTGGCGGGCGATCGCCGCTATGTGTCGGGCACGTCGTTGCGGATTCATCGGGGATTTTCGGTGCCCTGGGGGGGGCTGCTGGCCCTGGCGATCGCGATCGCGGGGCTGGGGACGGCGATCGCGGGCCATGGATCGGCCACCAGTTGGACGAAATACAGCAGCTACTACGAGCCGGAGGTGGCGGCGATCGTCCAGGAAGCTGAGCAACCCTTGATCCTGGCGGCGACGGATAAGGCGACGCGGCTCATGGGCCTGAGTGCGGAACTGCTGCGGTACCCGAGGGAGGGGCAAAAAACGGCCAATGCCCAGGCCAACTCCCAGGGAAATTCTCAGAAATCGCAAGGATCGGGCGATCGCGTGCGTTTTCTGCTGCTGGAAAAGCCCTACGTGCCGGAGCAGTTTCCGGAGGGGTTTGATCGCATTTTTCTCTATCAGCCCTATCGGGAGTTGATGGAGGGGTTGCAGGCCGCCGGTTGGCCCCTGGAGGTGCGCCACGGGCCGGGGCAGTTGGTGGAAGTGCTGCGGCGGGATGCCTAGGCTATGGCGGATGAGTTTTCTCCACAACCTGACGATCGCGATCGCGGCGATCGCCCCCGCAAGGGCTCGGATCAACTTCTATCGGCGTGGGTGCTAGATCCGCAGCCGCGTTTATGCACGGGGCCGGGGATCTTTTGGCTGGCCCTGACTTTGGCGAGTGGGCTGCTGTGGGCGGCGATCGCGGTGGGCCGCTGGGAGGGCGAATTTGTGGTGCCGGACGATGGCCGCCAGCATTTGTTCTGGATGGCGCGCTATCTGGATCCGGGGCTGTTTCCGGGCGATCGCATCGCCGACTATTTCCAATCGGTGGCCCCGCTGGGGTTTCGGACGCTCTATGGGGCGGCGGCGGCCCTGGGGATCGAGCCGCTGACGGTGGCCCGGTGGCTGCCGCTGGTGCTGGGGCCGGTGGCGACGGTTCTGTGTTTTGTGCTGAGTTTTGACCTGTTCCCCGTTCCGGCGGCGGCCTTTGGGGCGGCGCTGCTGTTTGCCCAAAATCTCTGGATGCGCGACGATTTGGCCTCGGGGACGGCGCGGGCGTTCTTAAACCCCCTCTTTTTGCTGATTTTGATTGCCTATGGCCGTCGATCGCGCTTTCTCATCGTCGGGGCGATCGCGCTGCTGGGCTGGTTCTATCCCCACTATGTGCTGGTGACCGCTGCGATCGCGGTTCTAGAAGCCATCGGCCATTTCTGGAATTTAAGGAAAACCGGCAAAGTCTCCCAAATCTGGCGCGATTTAAGTTTTAGCGTCTGGGTTTTAGTGACTTGCGCGGTGGTGCTGATTCCCTTTGCCCTAGACTCGTCCGCCTTTGGCCCCACGATCGATGCGGATTTGGCGCGCACCCTGCCGGAATTTTTGCCCGATGGGCGATCGCGGTTTTTCTATGACGATTTCGGGCGCTTTTGGCTGTCGGGGGGCCGCAGTGGCATTCAAATTCCCCTGGAGCCGCCGCTGATGGTGTTGGGCCTGCTGCTGCCGCAATTCCTGTGGGGCCGCTGGCGCGATCGCCTGCCGATGGTGGCCCTGTGGCGATCGCGGGGGGGGCTGTTATCAAAATTGGTGCTGGCTTGTTTCCTGTGTTTTGGGGCGGCCCATGGGCTCCTGTTTCGGCTGCATTTGCCCAGTCGCTACACCCAGCACGGCCTGCGGATTGCGATCGCGATCGCGGCGGCGGCGGTTTTATTCACGTTGGCGGCGGCGGCGGCGCAGCACCTAAAACGGGCGACCTGGCTGGGGCCTCGGGGGCGGGCCGCGATCGGCGCAGCGTTAACCGTCGTGTTCATTTTGGGGCTGACCGTGGAGCCCCTCACCTCGTCAAAATTCCCCAAAACCAGCTACGTCAACGGCACCGCCCCGGAACTCTACCGCTTTTTGCAGGGGCAGCCGCCGGACACGTTGATCGCGTCCCTGTCCGGCGAGGCGAACAATATTCCCACCTTCGCGCGGCGATCGGTTTTGGTGGGGGCGGAGGCGGCAATCCCTTACCACTGGGGCTATTACCGGGAATTCCGCGATCGCGTTCTCGCCCTGATCGAGGCCCAATATGCGCCGGATTTGCGGCCCGTGGCCCAGGTGATCCGCACCTATGGGGTGGATCTGTGGGTGCTCGATCGCGGCGGTCTGACGGCGGCCTACCTGGAGGCGGACGATTGGCTGCGGCAATATCAACCGGCCTTTGATGCGGCGCGATCGCAACTGGCAGCGGGTCAAGTTCCGGCGATCACGGCTTGGGTAGAACCGTGCCAGGTGTTTGCCAGCGATCGCCATGTGGTCCTGTCGGCGGCCTGTTTGCTCACGGCGGCGGATCAGGCATCCTAGAGGAAATTAGCCAAAAAATCGGCGAAACAATCGATCACCCCCCGTCCCCAAACCCGCCCGTGCAACGCCTAGCCATTGATCCCGAGCAACTGACCGCCGACGGCGCGATCGCCCTGACCCCGGCCCAGGGGCGCTATCTCTATCGGGTGCTGCGGCTGCGGGGGGGCGATCGCTTTGTGGCGCTGCTGACGGTGCCCCGCGCCGATCAGGGCCAGTGGATTGCGGAATTGGAACCGGCCGATCGCGCGATCGCCCACCTGATCAGCCCCGCCCCGGCCCCGCGATCGCCCCTGCCGCCGATCGTGCTCCTGGCTGCCCCCCCCAAGGGCAACGCCTTCGATGAGGTGGTGCGGCAGGCGGTGGAACTGGGAACTGGGTGGATTGTGCCCGTCCTGAGCGATCGCGGCCTGGTGCAACCGAGCGACAACAAACTAGAACGGTGGCGGCGCATTGCCCTGGAGGCCACGGAACAGTGCGAGCGGCCCGATTTACCCGTGATTGTGCCCCCCGTCCCGAGCGATCGCGTGGGGGATTGTCTAGCGGATTTGCCCTTTGGAAAGGATCGCCCCTGGTGCCGGTGGCTGTGCGTCGCGCGCGGTGGCCCGGACCATCTGCTGACGGTGGCATTGGAGGCTGCTGATCCCCAAAAATTCGCTGAACATTCTCCCGCGATCGCGATCGCCATTGGACCGGAGGGGGGCTGGAGCGATCGCGAAAAGGACCAATTTCAAACCAACTTCGGATTTGTGCCCGTTCACCTGGGCGATCGCATCCTGCGGGCCGCTACCGCCCCCCTCGTCGCGCTCAGCCTCGTGGCCGCCGCCTGGAGTTGTTCTGCCCCGTCCGCCCCGTCCGCCCCACCGCCGTCAGCCCCATGAACCCCAATCCCCCGGACCTCGATCGCATCGCCGCCGCCTTCCAGCGCAAGGAATATCGCAGTGCGGCCCGCTTACTAAATCCCCTGCTGAAGACCCATGGGGACGATCCGTGGGTGCAGCTCTATGCGGCGCGGCTCCATGAACTGTCCGGCAAGGGCCACATCGCCGAGCCGATCTATCGCACCCTGCTGCGCAATACCCAAAACCCTAATCCCAAGATTTTGAGTCAGGCGCGCCAGGGACTCCAGCGCCTCGAAAATCAGGAAAAACGGTCCCGCCAGGCGGCCCTCGAACAGGCCCGCGCCACGCCCCAAAACGCAAAACCCGGCCTGCTGGTCCTCGAACCCCTGGGCGATCGCGATCGCAAGGCCGCCGCGCAACAGGCCGCCCGCATTTTGAACCTGGATCCCTACAGCGCCCGCATGATCCTGCCCGCGCGCCATTGGCGGCTCTATCGCCTCGGGCCGTTGGGGGAATTGCAGGTCTATGGCGAAGAACTCAACCGCAGCGACGTCCCCTGTTTTACCCTCGCGATCGCGGCCCTCCACAGCCCGCAAGTGTTCCGGGTGCAATATTTGCGGGGTATCAAACCTGGCCCCACCGTGGTTTGCCAAAATGCCGATGGCCGCCTCGGGGCGATCGCCTTCCAATGGTCCGAAGTGGCCCAGCGGGTGAGCGGCCAGGTGCCCATTTTTGAATCCGTCGTCGATACGGACGCCCGTGGCAACCTGGTGCGCCGGGAAAATACCCAGGACTACGCCCTGCTGATGGATCTACACCTGCCGAAACGCAACACAATCCTGCGGTTCTGCGAAAGTAGCTACCAATTTGATCGCGGCGTCCAGTTCTCCCCCGTGCCGTTCCTGGCGGAAAAAAGCACCCAACTGCGCCCCACCCGCCGCACCCACTGGAACGCGATCGTGGCCTACCTGGCCCAGCAGCTCCCCGACGCGCCCCACCTCAAGGATTTTGATGGCTTCGCCAGCAGCGCCCTCGATGAAACGGAATTACTCAGCAAAATAAAGCCCCACATCAATCTCTTCCGGCGGGAAGAAACCCTGTGGGACTCTGCCTTTCAGCTCTATAGCGCGATCGCCTTTGGCCGGTGGTCGCTCCAGATGCCTGCACCGTAGGGGTTGGGTCTCCCAACCTGAACCGGCGCGATCGCCCCAAAATCGTTCAACCTTGGAATAGGGATCGCGGGGGTTGGGCTGGGCTGGGCTGGGAAACCCTGCCCCTACGGTTGATCGCCGGTTGAGAAGGCGAGATTAGGCGAATTGTGGGCTCATGAATAACGGCATCGAGGGGGAGCCTAACGTCCCATGGACCGGGCCATGTCCTTAAACATCGTCAGGCTCGGCCCCGGACGGCGGCGGCTCGCTCCGGCGGTGGGGATCAAATACTCCGGCGCAAACGTGGTCAGGACCGGGGCCGGTTTCGGGGTGGGCGGCGCGATCGCGGGGGCCACAGGCGCAGTCACCTCAGGGGCTTTTGCTTCAGGAGCCTTCGCTTCAGGGGCTTTCGGGGCCTTGGCCGCCTTCGGAGCCTTTGCGGGCTTGGGTTCCGGCTTGGGGGCTTCCGCCTTCGGGGGGGCGGGCGGCTTGGGAGTCGAAGCCCCATCGCTAAAGTCGATGAAGTAGGCTTCCTTCTTCTGGCCGCCCAGCAAATTCTTAAGACCCATGGTGACGTTTCTCCAGCAAGCGTGAGGTGAATGGGGTGCGGGGATAGGGGCATCGATCGCCTGTCGGCGGGACTGACGGGGCAGCCGCGATCGCGACCCGGTGCGGATTTACGCGGGGCAACGAATCGACAAGTTTCTTAACGCTCCTCTCAGGAAGCATTGTAAAGACAAGTTTCCCGTTCCAATCCGTTGCCGCTGCTACCCTTCCCCATGGTGGCGGCGATCGCGGGGGCCAATGGCGATCGCAAGCCGCCAAGCCAAAACGACGAAACCTTTAGCCCACAACCGTTCTGGCCGTCCAGCAGAAAAATCCCCCAGGCCCAGGACCGGAGGGCGAGATAAGTTTAATTTTTGTTAAGCCAAGGCTGGGGTTATGGGGGCGTCGGCGCGATCGCCCTGAGGGAAAGGTTGAGAAAGGCTAAGGGCGGCCTTGGGGCATGGCCAGGGGCGGCTTGAGGGCATCGGCGCGGACATCGAGCCGTCGGGGGCTTGCGGTGGTCGGGGTTGCCGCGATTTCTAGGGTGGCGGCTCCGCGAGGGTTGTCCAGGCGATCGCGGGAAGTGGGCTGGAGCGCGCTGGTCTCTTCCCCGGAGTCGGTAGTCCCTTCGCTGGCGTCCTCGCCGTTGGCGCTGCCCTCGGGGGTGGAAGTGCTGGCCCCTGGGCCGCTGTCCGGGGTCGAGTCTGGGTTCGGATCCGTTTCCGTATTGGCGTTATTCGCGTCCGGGTTGGTCTCCGTGGCCGCCCCCGGATCCGTCGGGCTATCCGTGGCGGTCTCCGTCTCCGTATCTGGTTCCGGATTCGGGTCCGTGGCCGGTTCCACCAGTTGCCCCGCCTGCCAGCGGCCCGAGAGCGATCGCCCGTCGGCGTAGGTATAGGTGCCCTGGCCGTCAAACGTATTGTTAGAAAACTGCCCTTCGTAGCGATCGCCGCCAGCGGTCACATAAACCCCGCGCCCCTGGAACTGGCCGCCCACAAAATCCCCCTCATAGCGGTGGCCCTCGGCGGATTCAAACACGCCGCGCCCCTGGAAGACGCCCCGCCGCAGTTCCCCCTCGTAGTAGCCCCCCGCCCCGTAGGTGTAGCGGCCGGTGCCCGTGAGCTGGCCTGCGGCGAAGGAGCCATCGTAGCGATCGCCATTTTCAAAGACACAGCGGGTCCGCCCCGTGAAGGTCGCCGCCTCAATAATGTCCCGGCAGGACGCAGGGGCATCGATCGTGGCTGGCTGCTGCTTGGGACCGGCGGTGGTGTCCCCTGGGCCGTAGACCGCCGCGATCGCCCCCATCGGACTCCCTAGGGTCAGCACCAGCGCCAGGGGGGCCAGCAGCGGGGTTGCCCCCCTCGCCACCACCGTCGCCATCCGCTGCGATCGCGGGGCCGCCGCCAAACATGGTCGGTGCATCAACCCAGAGTTCAGTAGCATAGGGAAGTCGAAATGTAGGACGCCACATCGCGGGCCACCTGGGTACCACCGCCCTAGGCCAGCCTACGTTCAGACTACCATTGTGCCCCACGGCCATCGGGAACGCTTGGTCTTTGCCCCTGGAGGTTCAACCCCCTAAGGTATTAAAGATCCCCCCACGGTTGGCTGAGGAGGTCCGAGGTTTTCCCTGGGGCAATCTAGGATTAGCGCTACGGCCCCTGACTATCCCTGCCGCGCCCCCGAACTCCGGTGGCCGGGGGTCCAAGGCTAATCATGGGGATTTGCCCTTTGCCCACACCATGCAGTTCAGCATCGTCATCACCACCTATAACCGGCTGTCGTTGCTGAAGCGGGCGATCGCATCGGCCCTGGCCCAGACCCAGCCCTGTGAAGTGATTGTGGTGGATGACTGCTCCAGTGATGGCACGGAAGCCTACATGCGTCAGCTTCTGGAGACCCTGGGGCCGTCGGGCGATCGCCCCCTGCGCTACTACCGCAATCTCATCAATGCGGGCCATTCCGCCGCCGTGAACCGGGGGGTGGCGATCGCCAGCGGCGACTGGATCAAGCCCCTCGATGATGACGATTACCTCGCCCCGAACTGCATCGCCGTCATGGCCCGCGCGATCGCCGCCCACGAGGAACACTTCCGGGGCCAGTTGCGCCCACCCCCCGCCCTGTGCTCCTGCCAAGCGGCCCAGGTCGATTCCCGGGGCGTCGAACTGAGCCGCACCGCCCGCCACGGCCCCGGCAAAGTGTTTTATATCCCCCAGGAGGACGTGCATTTCGGCATGTTGGTGGAGGTGGTGCCCTTCGGGACGCCCATCCAGGTGGCCTTCCGGCGCGAAGCCTTTCTCCAGTCCAACGGCTGGGACTCGTCCCTCGACACCAACTGCGACGACATCGATGCCTGGATCCGCATTGCCCGCTTTGGCGACGCCATCTTTATCAATCAATGCCTGGGCTACCGCACCGTTTGGGAGGGGGCTCTCAACCGCAAATTTCCCCTCCAGGAACGGTTTGACACGAACCGCTCGATCAAAAACAAAATCCATCGCTACGTGGGGATGCGCCATCGCCCCTTGACCCCCAGCGCCGAGACGATCGAGAGCTATCTGCGGCTCCATTGGGGCATTGTGGCGTTGCAGCAGCGGCGCTGGCGCGATGCCCTGACCTTGGCGGGGCGGGCGGTGCTGTCCCTGCGGGGGTGGCATTTGCTGTTGCGGGCGCGGGTGGGGCGGTGGCGCTATGGGTTGGGCTGGCGCTATCGCGATACGCGGGTGCGGTGGCAGCGCCATTATCGGGCGTGGCTGCGACGCAGTTCGCCGGATCGGCCGGGGCTGACGGGGCGCTACCTGCGCTGGCTACAGTTTCAGTTGCGGTTGCGCTTGAGTCGCCAGTTGCTGCGCCAGGGCTATCCCCGGTTGGCGTTGCAGGTGTTGGGGGTGGCGATCGTGGCTTGGGGGGTGGGGCTGCTGCTGGGGGGAGTGAGCCAGCCGCCGCCGTCCCTGTCGTCCCAGGTGTTGGTGTCCCGGAAACGGCGCTATTCGCCTCTGCTGTGCGATCGCGTGGTGGTGGTGCGGGGGGCGCAGGTGGCGGCGGTGGGACCGGCGGGGCGATCGCGTCCGTCCCTGTCCCGATGGCTGTACTGGGATTTGGCGAATACGGCGAGGCTCTATGAGCGGGTGGCGAGCGATCGTCGGCGGGATCTGCCGCGCCTGCGGGACTTTCGGGACTATATCCGCCTGCGCTGGGCCTGTTTAGCCCTGCGGCAGGGCCATCTCTGGGAGGCGCTGCGCCTGTCCTGGCGGGCGTGGGTGAACCTGGCGGCCTGGTGGTGGCTGCTGTCGGGGCGATCGCGGTGGCAGGCCCGACCCGGCGCTTCGACGGTGCGGCGGTTTGTGCTGCTGGACGCGGATGAGGATTTGGAGATTGAGGGGGCGGGGGATGGGCAGGGGGAGGCCAGAGGGGCAGCCTCAGGGGACGGGCCGGGGGAGATCGGGGGGGCGGTGGAGGGCGATCGCAGCGGGCACAGTGGGGGTCCATCCGAGTGCTAGCATGGGCAGGGACCGCATTGGGGTCGCAATACCGCACCACGTTGCCCGTCCACAACTTCCGTCATTGATTAACCTAGACCGACCCCCGTTCGACATAACCTATGGCAGATAAAGGATTTGGCTTTGGGCTTGGCAAAATGAAGCAGCTTGCCCAAGCCGTGCAGAAGGCTCAGCAGGTGCAAGAGGACGCCAAGCGCCTCCAGCAAGAGCTAGAGGAAATGACCATCGAAGGGCAGGCCGGCGGCGGCATGGTCAAGGTCACCATGAGCGGTAACCAGGAGCCGCGCGGGGTCGAGATTTCCGCAGAGGCCCTCAATGAGGGGGCGGATGTGCTGTCGGATCTGGTGCTGGCGGCCATGCAGGATGCCTACCGCAGCTCGACGGAAACCATGCGCGAGCGGATGGAGGCCCTGACGGCGGGTTTGCAACTGCCCGGTATGTAGGTAGAAATTTCCCCCGGCCATGGGGCGTGGGGGCAGACGGGGGGCGATCGCGCGGGGCTAGTGACTCAACGGCCTTGGGACGGTGGCCCCCTTTTGGTTGGCCTCATTTTGGGGATGTGGCCAGCGGTGTTGAAACCATAGCGGCTTGGGAGGCGGCGCGATCATGACCGATGGACGTGAGATCAATCACCCCGCAACTGGCGATCAGCCCTACAGGATCCTGTTCGTTTGCCTGGGCAATATCTGCCGATCGCCAGCGGCGGAAAATATCATGAATCACCTCTTGGCCGAGAGGGGGCTGACGGATCAGGTGACCTGTGATTCCGCTGGGACGGGGGGCTGGCATGAGGGAAATCCGCCCGATCTCCGGATGCAGGCGGCGGCTTTGGCGGAACTGAATCTGACCATGACCGGCTCTGCGCGCCCCTTGAGGGAGGCGGATTTGGAGGAATTTGATCTCATCCTGGCGATGGATCGGGAGAACTATTGGGACATCCTCAAGCGGGATCCCCAGCAGCGCTACCGGGACAAGGTGAAGATGATGTGTGATTATTGCCGCCACCACTCCACCCAGGAGGTGCCGGATCCGTACTATGGCGGCCCTGAGGGGTTCAAGACGGTGATTAATCTGCTGCTGGATGCCTGCGGGGGCTTGATTGAATCGCTCCAGGAGACGGGCGACATCAGGGCTTAGGGGCTGTTGTTAATTGGCCTAAAATCCTTGCGAATCCGGCAAAAGCTGGGGTAGGGCAAGGGGCTTAGGTCGCCTGCCGCCGCTGCACGAGGGCGATCGCCCAGTCGAGGGCCGCTGCGAAACTGATGCCCCGGGCGATGCCTTGGCCGGCGATGTCGAAGGCGGTGCCGTGGTCGGGGGAGGTGCGTACAAAGGGCAGGCCAACGGTGAGATTGACGGCGCGGTCAAAGGCCATGAGTTTGACGGGGATGAGTCCCTGATCGTGGTACAGGGCCAGGTAGGCGTCGGGGAGGTGGGCGATCGCGCGATCGCGATCCTGTGCCTCACCCATGTCTGAGTCATCCCCAAACCAGGCGCGTCCGGCCCCAACCCAGAGGGTATCCGGCGGCACGAGGCCCACTAATTTGACCTGGGGATGGCGATCGCGGCTGGCCCGGAGCCATTCCTCCATCCAGTCGCGCTCCTCGTGGCCCAGTTTGCCGCCCTCGCCGCTGTGGGGATTCAGGCCCGCGATCGCGATGTGGGGAGCCGCCACGCCAAAGTCCGTCGCCAGGGTGTCGATGAGCAATTCTAACTTTTGATCCAAGAGGTCCGGTGTCAGGGTCGTGGGCACCGTCGCTAGGGGGATGTGGGTTGTGGCCAGGAGCGATCGCAAAATCCAGCCGGTGCGGGGCGATCGCGCGGCGAACATCATGCCAAACCGGTTTGCGCCCGCCCGTTGCGCTAAAACCTCCGTTTGGCCGGGATAGTGGTGACCCGCCGCGTGCCACGCCGCCTTGGCAATGGGGGCCGTGACGATCGCATCGAAGCGCCCCGCCAGGGTTTCGGTGATCGCGCGATCGAGCCACGCAAACCCTGCCGCCCCCGTCGCCCCATTGGGCTGCCCCCAGGCGATCGCCCCCCGATCCGCCACGGGGATATCCACGATCGGCCAGTCCGCCGGATTCGCCAGGGGAGCCGCCGTCACCCGCCGCAACTGGTCATATTGCCCCATCAGCAGCTCGCGATCGCCCACCAGCGCGATCGTCGCCCCCGCCCAAGGGCCAGCCATCGCCAACGCCTTGAGCACCACCTCCGTCCCGATGCCCGCCGGATCCCCCAGGGGAATCACCAGCCGAGGCGCACGCCCCGCATCCGTTTGTCCCATGTCCCCCCTTGCCCGCTCTGCCATGGTCGCCCCTCGCGATCGCCGTTTTTGCGTCAGGATTTCCCCGTAATTTCCCGCAATTGTCCCCGATTGTCGCATTACGATAGGGGCGAGATTTGGGGCCGCCCGCCGACCCCATCTCCGTAGCCCATTTTCCAGGAGAGCGATCGCGTGACCGTCCCGGCAGCCCCCAGCCTTGAGCCCATCACCGTCCGTCCCGTCGAAACCGATGGGGATCTAGATGCCTTCTTGAATCTACCGGCCCGCGTCTACCGGGGCGACGATCGCTGGGTGCCCCCCCTGCGCAGCCAAATCGCCAAGGAACTGGGGCCAGAAAATCCCTTCCGCACCTATGGCACCCTCCAGGCATTTGTGGCCTACCGGGACGAAGCAACGGGCAGCGAACCGGTGGGGCGCATCGTGGCGGCGGTGAACGATCGCCTGGTGGCCAAGGAAGATCGGGCCGTGGGCCTCTTTGGCTATTTCGAGTGCATTGATGATCTATCGGTGGCGCGGGCGCTGTTGGATCACGCGATCGGCTGGCTCCGCGATCGCGGCATGGTCGCCCTGCGCGGCCCCATCGACCTGTCCACCCACATCCGCTGCCTCATGCTGGTGGACGGCTTCGAGGATGCCCCCTACATCATGATGCCCTATAACCCCCCGTACTATCCTCACCTAATGGAAAAGCTGGGGTTTGAAAAGGCCAAGGACGCCTACGCCTACACCATTCCCACAAATATCGTCGCCAACCCCATCTTCGAGCGCGCCCACCGGGTCGCCACCCGCTCCGGCGTCAGCTTCCGGCCCGTCAACCTCAAGGGGGACGCCTTCACGGAGGACGCCAAAGCCATCTATCGGCTCTTCACCCAAGCCTTCAAGGAAAATTACAGCTCCACCCCCCGAACGGAGGCGGATTTTTTAGAGGAGGCTAAGGATCTGCAATCGATTGTTAATCCTGACTTTTTCCCGATCGCTGAAATTGATGGGGAAATGGTGGGTTTTTTGATGGCGCTGCCGGACTATAACATTGCCCTGCGGGCGGCCAATGGGCGACTGAATTTTTGGGGCATTCTCAAGTTTTTGTGGGCGCGGCGGAAGATCAATCGCGGGCGGGTTTTGGTGATCTGTTCCCTGCCGGAATATATTACGAAGCGCATTCCACTGGCGTTGATCTACATTGCCCTAAATAATGTCCAAAACACCAAAAATCCCTACCGGACGGCGGAGTTGGGCTATATCTATGAGGATAATTACCCGTCGCGAAAGCTGGTGGAGGCGATCGGTGGCACGATCACGAAAACCTATCGCATCTATGAGCAGGAAATCTAGAATGTTCTGGATCGGCCAAGCGGTTTGAAGGATTGCCGTGATCGCGCATCGAAATCAATGCCCGTGAATGGTTGAGGTGAATTGAAGAATGGCAACATCTAATGCGGCTAAGGATCAGGTTCATCCCCAGGAGGCGAGTGATGGGGCGATCGCGCGATCGCTCCTGACCGAAGCGCCAACGGATTTTAACCTTGCGGAACTGGCCCGGTTGCGGGTGCGCTATCGCGGTTTTCCGGGAGCGCGGGTGATCCAGGCCAATCTTGATGCGGCCCTCGCGAATTGGGGGCTGACGGAGGCGGAACTCTTTGAAAAAACCCGCGCTATCCACGCGATCGGCAATCTCTATGAGGTGCGGGGCCGCAGTAAGCGCAATGAAGAAGATTGGAGCTAGACCCCGCGATCGTCATTCCAAAAGCCACGCAAAAATTGAATCAAGCGTCAGGCTGAGATCCCTGGCAAAGTCTGGAACTGGAACGACTTGATCGGGGCTATCAAAGACTTCGAGGGGCCGCATGGGTTGGTGGACAAAAATCGTTTTTTCATCCGGGTCCACCAGCCAACCCATTTGTGTTCCGAAATTGAGACAGTGGAGAATATTTTTAGTGACCTTCGTCTGACTTTGATCCGGGGATAGGATTTCAATGGTCCAGTCCGGTGGAGTCAGAAATGTGTTGGCAACTTCCCCGCTGGCATCCCGTGGAATCCGATCCCACATAAAAACCGATAGATCCGGGACGATGGAGCGGCCCCCAAAGGTGCAGCGCAGTTCTGAAAAGGCCCTGGCAACTTTTTGCGGTTTTAGGGTGGCGTTGATGGCGATCGCCAATTCCGTTTGCAGGGTGCTGTGCTTGCCTTGGGGCATCGGCTTTTGGATGATTTTTCCGCCTAGGTATTCGCTGGCCGGTTTGGTTTCTGGCCGCTGCAAAAATTCTTCGAGGCTAATGGATCGGCTGGGGGATTGAACCATGGGAAACCTCACGGGACGGAAAGATTGGCTAGGGAACCGTGACCGGTCTAGGGCGCTCTCCTCGGGCGATCGCGGCGGCTTGGATTTCAACGGCCTGGTGCTTTGCGATCGCGACCTGACGATCGAGCTCCTCCACCGACGACAGCAAATCCCCGAGCGTCGTAATAATCTTGCGGAGACTTTCGCGAAACTTTTCGTCCCCCGTCAAACTTTCCAGATCCGCCGTAATTTTCTCCACATTTTGCAGCACCGTCCGCGCCGAATCTAAAGTTTCCTGCAAATTCAAAATCATCGACGGATCACTCGCCGCCCCCGTCAACTGGCGCAAATTCCCGATCGCCGCCGCCGCATTATTCACCAGCGCATCCAGACTAGCCAGCACCCCACTTTCATTAATATTCCGCAGCAGGGGAGCCACCTCCTGAAACACCTCCCGCAGGCTATCGCTCGTGCGCGAAATACTGCCCAGGGTCGTCGTAATGGACGTGCGATTATTCACCAGCAAACCATTGAGGGTACTGAGGGTCGCCGCCGTTTGGTTCGATGCCCCGCGAATCGCCGCCGCCGTGGGCGCAATTTCACCACCGGATGATCGCGCGATCGCCCCCACCGTTTCCGACGTATTCGTCAGCGATCGCGCCGTCGCACTAAACACCCGCAGCTCCCGCTCCAGCGATCGCGCCAAACTCGCCCCATTGCGGCTCAAGCCCCGAATCTCCCGCGACGTCGCCTCCACACTGTCCAGCAGCCCATCCATCCGATCTTGGAACTCCGAAGCCGTCACCAGATCCGCCACCTTCACCATCGCCCGGATCAGCGACCCATAATTAATCGGCGGATTGCCCGCCACGCGATCGCCATCGCACAGCAACACCCGCACCGCCGAACAGCCCTCATCCGTCGGCAGCGGCAGCCGCTCAATCCCCGCGATCGTCCCCTCCGGCACCATCGACAGCACCGCCTCCCCAATCAACCCCGTCTGGTCCACCTCCACCTCCACCTGCCTCGGGATGCGGAGACTCGCCGGCGAAATGCGCACCACCACCGCCACCAAATTCGATCCCGGCTCCAGCCGCTCGATGCGCCCCACCGGCACCCCGCGATAGGTCACCACCGTCCCCACATCCAGCCCATCGGCGGACGGAAACTCCACCCGCACCCGATAGCTATCGCGCGTGAGGGCCACCCCCCGCAGCCACACCACCAGCGCCACCAACGCCGAAAGGCTGACCAACGCCAACAGCCCCACTGCCCCTTCCCGCATGGTTTGCGATCGCACGGTCAACCCCCATCACCCAGTCCAACAATTGCGCCTGTCTAGCCTGCCACGCGGATCGGCCCATCCACCGCACTGCTGAAAAATTGGCGCACATAGGGATTGTCCGTGCGGTCAATTTCCGTCACCGGCCCATCCCAGCGGATCTGCCCCCCATAAAGGAACACCACCCGATCCGCCGTCCGCCGAATCGTGCTGTCCTGGTGGGTCACCACCGCATAGGTCGAACAGTTATCCACCTGGCGGCTCAGATCCCGCATCAAATCTTCGACGATCGTCGACGCGATCGGATCCAAGCCCGCCGTCGGTTCATCGTAGAGCAGCAGTTCCGGGCGCGTATCGTCACTGGTGGGATTTTCGATGATGGCTCGGGCAAAGCTCACCCGCTTGCGCATCCCCCCAGACAGCTCCGCCGGATAGCGATCGCCCACCCCCGGCAACCCCACCCGCGCCAGCGCCCGCTCCACCAGGGGCAAAATCTCCGCCGCACTCAACGACGAATGTTGCAGCAGCGAAAACCCCACATTCTCCGCCACCGTCAACGAATCAAAAAGGGCCGCCTGCTGAAACACCAGCCGCAGATCCACCCCCTCCTGCTCCCGGGTATCCCCCATGAGCCCCTGCCGCCGCTGGCCCGCCACATACACTTCCCCCGCATCGGGCTCCAGCAGACCGCTGATGATCCGCATAATCGTCGATTTCCCCGTGCCCGACGGGCCAATGAAAGCAACGGCCTGGTTGGCATAGAGCTTGAGGTCAATGCCATCGAGCACCAGCTTCGAGCCGAAGCGCTTGGTGACGCCCCGCAGTTCAATCAACGGCGTCGTGCAGGGGGGGCGATCGCGGTGGGGATGGCCCTGGTGGGATTCGTGGGGGCCGTGGCGATCGAGCGTCGCCGTCGTGACCCCGTGGGGATGGGCCATCGGCACCGCCGGTCGAGTGAAGGATTGGTCCGTTGCGTTGAGCATGGGGGTGAAACTCCTGGGGGTGGATCGGCTTGGGCCGCTGGGCGAGGGCGTGTGCATCCCTGGGCGATCTGGAATCATCCTGAAATCTAGCTCATGGGTCCGATGCTTCCCTGGGGATCAAGGGCCTGACGGCAAGGGGGTAGCCGGAACGCTGGCGGCGCGAACCGGGGGCGGCCGTAGCAGAGGGTTGAGGGAAATCCCGCCGAGGGGGTTGTATTCAATCACTGCTGGGCTCGCCAAGGGCCAGTGTGTGGGTTGATGGCTGGGTTGGTCGGTGGGTTGGTGGTGGGCTCCTTGCCTTAAATTCCTTAAATTCTAGGCGCGAACTGGGGAAGTGACATGGCAGCACAGGACGGCTGTTGGGGTGCCACAGGGCCGTGGTCCCTGGGGGGGGCATCGGTGGAAGTGGCTAACCGGGGGGCTCTTCTTGATCTTGCCTCAGGTGGGGAGGACTGTCCGGGGGCTGGGGGCGATCGCGCCCATTGGCAGTCCCAAAACCTACCCCAAGACCGTCGTAAAGGGTGGTTTCAAGGGCGGTTTCAGGGGCGATCGCGCCCGATCGCGCCCGACACCTGTGGCATGCTGTAGCCTAGTCACTCCCCTAGCTCGCCTAGCCCTATCCCTTGGCCCTGATCAACGGCATCCGCTGGCGTACTGGATCGATGGACCCAAAGGCCACGGCTCCGGACTAGGGCAACCCCGCGACTGGATCAGCAACCGGGCCTGCGGTTGATCGAAACGGCGATTGTTCTTTAGAGTTGCCCCTAAGCACTGCCCACGCCTTCCCATCCTTCAATCGTCCCCTTGCCCCTGCTAAATCCTTGAAGCACTATCCTTACCCGTCCCCCCTTGCTCGTATGGTGGCCCTGCGCCATCGGATGATGCGCCACCGCACCCCACGCCAGGTGAACCAGTGGTTTAAATGGCTGTCGCCCGGACTGTTCGTTAAACGGTGGCTGTTGGTGAGCGCGGGGGGGGTGCTGCTGCTGGGGCTGGGGGTGCTGATCTGGACGAAGCAGACGCCGGTTTTTTACGTGACCCAGGTGATGGGCTCCTTCGTCAGTGCGATCGCGGTGTGGCTGCCCCATTCCGTGTCGGGGCCGGCGCTGGTGGCGGCGGGGCTGGCGTTGGTGTTTTGGGGCCAAACGCGGACGTTTGAGAGCATCACGGAAGTGCTGATGCCGGACCATGAGGAGGATTTGGTCGATCGCCTGCTGACCCACCGCCGCCTGAATCGGGGGCCGCGCATTGTGGCGATCGGGGGCGGGACGGGCCTATCGACTCTGCTGCGGGGCCTCAAAAATTACAGTTCTAATGTCACGGCGATCGTCACCGTGGCCGATGACGGGGGCTCGTCAGGGCGGCTGCGGCGGGAGATGGGGGTGCTGCCGCCGGGGGATATCCGCAACTGTCTGGCGGCCCTGTCGGCGGAGGAGCGACTGATGACGGCGCTATTCCAATACCGCTTCGAGGTGGGGGATGGCTTGACGGGCCACAGTTTTGGCAATTTGTTCCTGTCGGCCATGACGGAGATTACGGGGGATTTTGAAGCCGCGATCGCGGCCAGTTCCCAGGTGTTGGCGATCCGAGGGTGTGTATTGCCCGCCACCCTCAGCGATGTGCGCCTGTGGGCGGAACTGGACGATGGCCGCCGCATTGAGGGCGAATCCAATATCCCCGAAGCGAAGGGCCGCATTGCCCGGGTTGGCTGCACGCCGGAAAATCCCCCGGCTCTGCCTAAGGCGGTCGAAGCGATCCGACGGGCGGACTACATCATCATTGGTCCGGGCAGTCTCTACACCAGCATCATCCCGAATCTCTTGGTGCCGGGGATTGCCGACGCGATCGCGGCCTCGATCGCCCCGTGCATCTATGTCTGCAACGTCATGAGCCAGCCGGGGGAAACGGACCACTACAGCGTCGGGGACCACATCGCCGCGATCGACCGCGCCTGTGGCCGGATTTTATTTGATACGGTCCTGGTCCAGAAGGATCCTCCCTCCCCCAGGGCCCTCGATCGCTACGCCCGCGAAGACTCCCACCCCGTCGCGGTTGATCGCGACATCATCGCCCGCCTCGGTCGCCGGGTGGTTTTAGCGAACGTCATCGACGAAGATCCCCAAACGGGCCTCGTGCGCCACCATTCCCACAAACTCGGGCGGATGCTTCTGCGCTGGTACGATCGCCTCCAGGAACTCCAGGAAGACCCCTAGGATGCGCCGCCCAAGTTCCTGAAATCCTCTGAAATTCCCTGAGACAAGGGGTTTCAGACCCTCGTTCCCCACCGGTTCGATCCAAGGGGCCACCCGGATTCCAGCCCGATCAACACCAGCCCCTCAGGCCCCCAATACCCCCCCGAGGCATAGAACAATCGGGGCCAGTCTGCCATGGTGAACCCGTTCCGATGGCCCAGGGGCGGGGTTCATAAAATCTTAACTATTGACTTAGTTGTCAATAATGTTGAGAATGGCCCCTATCCTATTGAGATTTCCGGAAATCCCCAGGCCCGGTCCATGGATGCAGTGGGGCCGTGGGCCTTTGGGTTTCGGGATCTCAGCTTTAGACATGTCAACGCAGGGGTGGAGATGAGGAGATTGGATTGGATGGCGATGCAACGGATGGGAACGAATCGGGCGATCGCGTCGGCGGCCCTGGTGTCGGCGGCCCTGGCGGTGGGGGCGGCCCCCGCGATCGCGCAGGAGATGGAATTTTTGGCGATCGGCAGTGACGGGGGCGATGGCCTCGAACAGGTCACGTCCGTCTCGCAGCTATCGGACGTGCAGCCGACGGACTGGGCGTTTCAGGCGCTGCAATCGCTGGTGGAGCGCTACGGCTGCATCGCGGGCTACCCGGATGGCACCTTTCGCGGCAACCGCGCCCTCACCCGCTATGAATTTGCGGCGGGGCTGAATGCCTGCCTCGCCAAGGTGGAGGAATTGATCAGTACGGCGTCGGCGGATCTGGCCACGAAGGCGGATTTGCAGACGTTGCAGCGGCTCCAGGAGGAATTCGCGGCGGAGTTGGCGACCCTGCGCGGGCGGGTGGATGCCCTCGAAGCGCGGGCGTCGGAACTGGAGGCGAACCAGTTTTCCACCACCACGAAGCTGGAGGGGAATGTCATTTTCAGCCTCCATGGGGGGACTCTGGAGGGGAGCGATCGCGAACAAATCGCCTTTGGGCAACGGACGCGGCTGCTGTTCAATACCAGCTTCTCCGGTGAGGATTTATTGGTCACCCGTTTGGAATCCAATACGGTCCAGAGCCCGTTGAGTGATGTGACGGGCCTCGGGGGCCTGAGCTACGGCGACGGGGAAGATACCAGCTTTGGCCTGACCTTTTTGGGCTACTCGTTCCCCCTAGGCGATCGCCTGAGTGCGATCGTGGGGGCGACGGGCCTCGATATCGATGACACCCACCCGGTCCATAACAATTTCCTCTATGGGGATGGGTCGGGCGCTTTATCGGCCTTTGGCGATCGCAACCCGGTCCTGCGCCAGCCTGCGGATGCGGGGTTTGGCCTGATGTGGGATCTCAGCGACACGGTGAACGTGAATGTGGGCTATTACGCGGGCAATGCGGCGTCGCCGAACCTGGGTAATGGCCTGTTCAACGGCAGCTATAGCGCTAATGTGAGCGTGAACTACACCAGTTCCAGCGGTCGTCTGGGGGCCGGGTTGTTCTACTCCCATAGCTACTATTCCCGGAAGGATTTTGGCGGCGATGAGGAGATTGGCCTGATGGGGGGCGTGGGAACCTCGGCGACGCTGGATCCCTTTGGGGGCCGCTCGGTGATTAGCGATAACGTGGGTTTCCAGGCGAATTACCTGATTTCTGACCGGTTTGGCATCAATGGCTGGTTTGGCTATACCCACGCCCGCAATGCGAGCGATCGCGACCAGCACCTGGATGCGACGACCTGGGCGGTGGCGCTGACGTTCCCGGATCTGTTCAAGGAGGGCAGTTTTGGGGCGTTGATGGTGGGCCAGCCGCCTGCGGTGGTGGATGCGCGCGGGGCGCGGGAGGATGATGAGCGGCCCTTCCATGTGGAGGCGCTCTATCGCTTTGCCCTGAATGATAATGTGTCGATTACGCCGGGGGCGATCGCGGTGTTCAATGCCGAGGAGGATGAAACCGCCGTGATTGGTGTCCTGCGGACGGAGTTTGCCTTCTAGGGGGCATTGGACCTAGACCGAATCGGTATGGCTGAAGCACCGCGATCGCATCTCCCCCTATCTCCTGTGGATCCCTTGATTGGCCTTGATCTTGTGGAGCTACGGGCCGCCAAAATCCCGTGGGTGGGGGCGATCGCGGTGCATTATTGGTTCGTGGTGGTCCAGGGCGATCGGCGCGATCGCTGGGAAATCTGGCAGCGGCGCGGCGTGGGCGGTCGCCACTGGGGCCATCTACACCAAAATCTTATGGCCCCCACCAGCGGGGTCGGCAATGGGGGCAGTTGGTGCGAACGATCCTGGACCGGCGCGATCGCCGATCGCCTCGCCCAGGAACTCATCGCCAGCCCCACCACCTATCCCCACCGCGATCGGTACCGCTACTGGCCCGGTCCCAACAGCAACACCTATGCCCAATGGATCCTCGATCGCGCCGCCGTCGATCATGACCTCGGACCCCGGGGCCTCGGTAAATCCCACCACCGCATTTTTCCGAAAACTACGTCATGAGAATGCTAAAGCGTCACCTGACTACCATCGACGACGTAGAAATAGAAATTTGCCTTGATGCAGAAGGTCGAAAGTTTGTTCGGCATCAACTGTACTGGAGTATTGCCCACGGCAATAAAAATCCTCATCCCGTCCACAATGCCGTGATTCAAAACCTAAATATCATGGCAAATAATAGAGTTCAGACAATTCGATGGGCCGGTCACAGCTTTAGATTTGAAACGGTTTGCTTTGATGATGGTATGGAAGTAGAAACCGTCCTTCTGCCGCTCAAAATGTTTGAGGATTTCATCCGCTTTCAGGCGCAAAACTATCGGGGTGAACCGCCGGATAATGAACGCACGCGCCTAGGAGCATGGCTGGAAAGCAGATCTCTAGAGGATTTATAGCACCACTAGATCGCGCTCTCCAGACCAAGATATCCCTCGCTAATTTTGAGGATCAATCCGCGATCACCGCTCCGGCTGATCCGGCGAAATTTCCGCAACATCAGAAGAACTAACGGAATCAGGGCGCGATCGCCGCTCCGACAGCTTCAGCAAAATCTCCCCATGAATCGCCTTCGTGATGGGATATTTAACCGCCAGAAACACCCCCACCATCAGCACCAGCGTCGGCAGCGGCCCCACAGAAATACGAATCGCCCACAGGGCCGAATCCGGCTGCACCGGCACCGGCATCCCCGGCTTCGACTCGATATAGCCCGCCCACTCGATCGCCTGACTCACCAGCCACAGGGACAGGGCAATGCCCAGCTTTTGCAGAAACACCATAAACGCGCAGAACATCCCCTCGCGCCGCTGGCCCGTATTGAGTTCATCGAGATCAATCGTGTCCGGCAGCATCGACCAGGGCACCAGATAGGCCGTTGCCACCCCACAGCCCGCCAACACCGCCAGGGCATACATCAGGCCCACCTGACCCGGTTGCAGCAAAAACAGCCCCGCTTGGGCCACCACCCACAGGCTAGCCCCCGCGAAAAATACCCCCTGTTTCCCCAGCCGCTCGCTCAGGCGACTCCACACAAACAGCATCACCAGCGCCGTCCCCTGCACCGCCAGGGCCATCTTGGGGAATTCCGCCTCCGGCAAGCCCATCCAGGACGTGACGAAATAGGGCAGAATCGACGCCGTAAGCTGCGCCGCCAGCCACGAACACAGATAAATCCCGATCACGAACAGAAACGGGCGGTTTTTCAGGGCCATCTTCACCTGGGCCGCCACCGGCTGGGACGGCTCCGTTTCCTGGCGCGCATCGAGGGACCGCTCCCCCACCATGCCCCGCCGGAACGTGCCCCAAATGCATAGATAGACCGGGATGATGGACAAAAGGCTACAAATGGCCCCCAGCAGCAGATAGCGCGTCATCGGATCCGCCACCTGGGCAAAGATCACCTGGGCCAGGATCAGCGACCCAATGCTGCCGCCGATGGAAAAGGCGAAGCGGTAGCTATTGAGGCGCGTGCGTTCGTTGTAGTCCTCCGTCAGTTGGGGGGCCAGGGCCGTATAGGGCAAATTCACCGCCGTATAGGCCAAGTTGAAGGCGACGGAAATGATCAGGTAATAGACAAACAGCGCCCAGTCATCCTGGAACGGCACCCACCATTGCAAAAAAAAGGCCACCCCCAGCGGCACGGCTCCGATCGCCATCCAGGGGTAGCGGCGGCCCCAGCGGGATTGGGTGCGATCGCTCATAACGCCGATGATCGGGTCGTTGATGGCATCGCTGATCTTGGCGATCGCCAGGATCCAGCCCGCCAGACCGGGGGGCAGCCCCGCCACATTCGTCAGGAAAAACAGCAGGAAGAAGATCAGGACATTGGCCATGATGGCCGGCCCTAGATCCCCGGCCCCATAGGCCATCTTCTCCGTCGTCGAAAGGGGGCGATCGCCCATGGGGGTATTCACAGTTCGCTCAGCACTCCTGGGGCGCAAACGGCAAGGTCACGCCCTAGAGCCTAGCCCACTAGGGATAGAGATAGGTATAGCCGTTGAGGCTGCGCTCGTAGTTCTGGAGCAGTAGCTGGGAATCCCGTAGGGTGATCTTCTGTTCCTGGATGGCCTGCTCGGTTTGCTGGCGCATCCGCTCGACGAGGGCCTCCGTGTCGTACTGCACGTAGCCCAGCACCTCCCGCATGGTGTCCCCTTTGACGACGTTTTCGATGCGGTAGCCCTGGGGCGTCAGGTGGATATGGACCGTGTTGGTGTCGCCAAAGAGGTTGTGGAGGCTGCCCATGATTTCCTGGTAGGCCCCGTTGAGGAACATGCCGAGGAAGTAGGGTTTGTATTCGCGATCGCTGCCCGCCGGACACCGTTCGAGGGGGTGCAGCTCCAGCACATGCTTCACGTCCCGCAGGTCAATGAAGCGATCGATCTTGCCATCGCTATCGCAGGTGAGATCCGCGAGGATACAGCGCTCGGTGGGTTCCTCCTGGAGGCGGTGGATCGGCACGATCGGGAACATCTGGCCGATCGCCCAGGCATCGGGGGCGGACTGGAAGACGGACATGTTGGCGTAATAGATCGACGCCATGGCCTCTTCGATGTCTCCCAAGTCATCGGGCACATAGGGCTGCTGGCGGGCAATTTCACGAATTTTGGTGCAGCAGGCCCAGTACAGCCGCTCGATGCGCGCCCGCTCCGCCAACCGCAAATAGCCAAAGCCAAACAGGCTCAGGCCCTCATCGCGCCATTGGGTGGCGTCGTGGAACATTTCCTGGTAGTTGGTCGGGGAGATGGAGCCGTAGCATTCGTACAGATCCCGGATGATTTGGTGCTCGTCCGGCGTGGGGGGCGTGGGGAGATAGCAGGGGATTTGGCTGCTGCCCACCACGTCAAACACGAGCACCGACTGGTGGGACGCGATCGCGCGGCCGCTCTCACTCACCAGGGTGGGGACGGGAATATTGCGGGATGCGCAGGTTTCCTTGACGGCGGCGACGATATCGTCCGCGTAATTTTGCAGGGTGTAGTTGCTGGACGCATGGAAATTGGTCTTCGAGCCGTCGTAGTCGATCGCCAGACCGCCGCCCACGTCCATGTATTGCAGGCCCGCCCCCATGCCGTGGAGTTCGCCATAAATTTGGCTCGCTTCGCGGATGGCGTCCTTGATGGTGCCGATCGACGAAATCTGGGAGCCGATGTGAAAATGCAGCAGTTGCAAACAATCGAGCATGTCGGCGGATCGTAGCTGCTCGACCACCTCGACCACTTCGGGAATGGTGAGGCCAAATTTGGCGCGATCGCCCGCCGAATCTCCCCAGCGGCCGACGCCCTTGGCATTGAGCTTGGCGCGCACCCCCAGAATGGGCCGAATCTTCAGCCGTTGGCTCGCCGCCAGCACCAGGCGCAACTCTTCCAACTGCTCCAGCACAATGATCGGCGTTTTGCCCAGGGGCCGCGACAGCATGGCCGTTTCGATATAGTCGCGATCCTTGTAGCCATTGCAGATCAGCAGCGCGCCGGGGGTGGTGAGCATCGCCAGGGCGATCGCCAACTCCGGCTTGGACCCCACTTCGAGGCCAAATTGATAGGGTTTGCCGAATTCGACTAAATCTTCGATCAAATGGCGCTGCTGGTTGCATTTGACCGGAAAGACGCCCCGATAGACCCCAGGGTACTTGTAGCGCGCGATCGCTTTACCAAACACCCCCGTGAGCCGCTCGATGCGATCGGCCAGGATATCCGTAAACCGAATCTGGAGCGGCAGGCCCAAATTCCGCTGCCGCAGGGCTTCCACCAGTTCGTAGAGGTTAATGGACCCGCCCCGCTCCGCCTTGGGGGACACGGTGATGTGGCCGTCGGCGGTGATGGCGAAGTAGGGCTCGCCCCAGTCCTGAATGCGGTAGAGCCGTTCGCTGTCCTCGAGGGTCCAGGCGCGATTGCCCGCCGCCTCCAGTTGCTCATCGAGTTGGGCCGTCAGGCGCGGATCCTGCCAGCGGGGTTGCCGCCGTCCGCGTCCTTTTTTGGTGGCCTCCGGGCGATCGCCCCCCTCCGGTGCAGGCGGAGGCACCGCATCGGCGGCAGCGGCGTCCGGCGCGGGGTTCACATGTTCTGATCCTTGCCCTTCGGAAGACCCAGGTGCGGTGGCCGTGATCGATGCGTTGATGCCCATGGGTTGAACCTCCGAAAACGATGGCAAGGGGCAGTTGAAAGGTGCGGCCAAATGGCGCAGTGGAACGGGCTGAAGCTCAGCGGACAACGGCCCCCGATGGCACCGGGATGATTGCCGAAGTTCAATATATCGCATTCCTTCTGGAGCGCGATGGATTCCTTGTGGGCTCGGGCATTGGGCCATTTGCGACCCTTAAGCGCCGGTTATGAAATCCCTAAGAAGCCTGGGGGCTGTTGTGAGGGTGCCCAAATCCTTCGGGATAGGGATCTAGGGGGGGTGACGATCGCCCCTAGTCCGGGAGGGTGTAGCGATCGACGATGCGCTGGGCGTAGGGGGGGACGTGATCGGCGAGTTTTTCCGGGTGGTTGCGTTTGACGTAGAGGTAGTTGCGGGTGAAGTGGGAGTCGATGGAGAAGCGGGCGTATTCGAGTCCCTTGGGGCCGATCCGTTCGATGACGACGCCCATGAGTTTGGCGGCCCACATGGGCAGGGTGACGCCCTTGTCGTAGGCGGGGATGCTCTGCTGGACAGCGGCCTTGCGATCGCCCGAGGACATGACGGGCTGGGTTTCGAGCTGGTCGGCCACCATGTCTAGGAGTTCCTGGCCGCGATCGTTGCGCACCACGAGCCACTGCCAGCCGAAGGGCGCGCCCATGTAGCCGACGACCAAATCAGCGAGGGAGTTGACGTAATCAAAGCAGCTCATGCAGGAGGGGGCGAACACGTCCTTGAGCTGATTGGTTTTGAGGCCAAAGAAGGGGACCTGTTCTTCGGTGCCGTCGGAATGTTTGAAGTGGACCCGGAAGTCCTGCATGAACTCGTAATGGACCACGGTGTCGGGCGATCGCGAGGTGGTGTTGAGAAAATGCTGGAGCCCTTCGCGGGTGACGTTATCCACGCAGGGGGTGCCCAGGACATAAAGTTTTTCGAGGCCCAACTGCTTCTCGACGGCCCGCAGGGCTTGGATCTGGCAGCCGACGCCGATGACGAGGAGTTTTTTGAGGCCCGACTGTTCCACCAACTCCAACACCGACAGGTTGGGCGACAGGGTGGGTTTATTGACCCGCGCGGCGAGGATTTCTTCCCGGTTGCGGGCGATGACGGGCTTGGGGGTGAAGCGATCGTCGTCCGTATTTTGGACGCACACGACCCCTTCCACCTTGCCGCTTTCGAGCATGGCGATCGCGATGCTGCTGACGATGCCGGTCCACTGAGCCCCCGCGATCGGCTCCGTTTTGCGCGCCGCCGTCATGGACTGATGAACGCCGAAGTAGAGATCATCGTCAGAGTCGAGGTTCCGGCTGCGCCCGTGGGCCTCCTCCTCCAGGGTTGCCACCTGCTGATTGAGGAAGGCACAAGCCTCCTTCACGTAGTGGACATAGTAGGTGTCGCACAGGCCACATTCGCTGCACAGTTCCTTGGCCGGACGGCGGCTGCCCGGTTTGAGGGCGCGGGCTTTGTGGTGGGGGGCGGCGGCAGCGGAATTGGCAAGGGTCATGGGCTTAGGCGGGGTGCTCTGGAGCTAGGCGGAATTTTTATGGATGAGGGGGGCGAGGGGACGAAGGGGCGATCGCGGCGGGGCAGAAACTCGGCAGGGGACAGCGCACAACCCATCAGGGCCAAATCACAACCATACAGACAACTCAACGGGCAACTTACCCGCGATCAACCTTGGGCTATTGTTCCATAGCCCTTCCGGTCCCGGTGACGATTCGTGGCCCGGTCGCAAAATTCGTTAACATTTTTAAACTGACCTTCAAAGGGTTTTGGGCGCACCACCCCCATTGGACGCTACCCTAGGGCACCTCCATTAGGTTCAGATCCGTCGTTTCGGAGACGGTTTGTGTCAAGTTAGAAGGAACTCTGGACCGGTTGGGTCTCCGCGAGGCCCGTCGGTCAGCAACGTCAGTCAGGGGCGTCCCTTGTTTCACGGGGCCGCGATCGCGGGCCTTCACCTAGACCCCAGAAGCCCCCAGAAGCCTATTGTCGCCAGGGGTCTCCACCCTAGCGCGCCAACCCCGAGGCAAAGGGCACCGCATCCTCACCCTTGCCGCCTAGGGTTTGCCGTTAGCAAGTTCACCCCTTGCCGATCGCCGCAATGGACCATGGCCCCCCGTCCCCCTTGCCGCCGTCGGCGCAACTACGTTCATCGGGAGCGCAGCCGTGCTTGCTTCTTCTCGCCCATTGACCACCGAACTCCACCTCGCCCAGGCGGCCCCTGCGGCCCCCAGCAGCAGCCCCCCCAGCAACCCCTGGGTTCTGGGGACCGGCCTGATGGCCCTCGCGCTACTGGGCACAATTATTTACTTCCATCTCGAAAGGATCAAGATGGAAAAACGGCTGCGGATGGAAGAATTTCGCACCCGAGAATTGAAGAAGCGCCTAGATTTTGCCCTCAAAGATATCCACCGCATGGAAACCAATCCAGACCTGGTGGATTCTCGGGAATTTAACCTCGATTACCTGCGGATGCGGATGCAGGAAGAAACCTTCCATTTCGCGATCGTCAATCAGATCAAGATGAAGGTCAAAACCCTCGTATCCGTTGCCCTGCGGCCACCCCAGCAGCAGGTGGGCCTTCAGCAGTCCGCCGCCGATCGCAACCAGGCCCGCCAGGTGGATCATATCTTCGACGTGGAACATGAAACCCACGACGGCAAGAAGACCAATAAGCGGGTGCTCTTTCGCATTCAAATCCGCCTTGCTAAATTGCCAACCCAGCCCACCTCGAAAACCATTGAGGAAATCATTAAGTGCATGGAGCGCTACCTGAGCCTCGGGGATGATGAGGATGATCACTGGCAGCCGACCCTCCAGGGGCGTTTGGCGACCATGAGCTGGGATCAAAAGGCGAAACCGACGCCGCTGCTGGTGCTGGAGCAGTTGAAGGATGGCATGAATGTGACCATCCGCACCCGGCGGGCCGCCACGGCGGATCCGGCCCCACCGCCCCCTGCCCGGTCGGTCACCGCTGCCCGCAAGGGAACCCAGACGGGGGGCCAAACCGGGACGCAGACGGGGGGCCAAACGGGGGCCAAAAAGGCGGCCCAGCAGCGCACCACCCGCGAGGCGACGGGGGGAACAGGCACCAAGTCGGCGAAAACGCGGCCCACCACCGGTAAGCCGCGTCCACGTCCCTAGGGATTGGTTAGGGATGGGGATTGATTAGGTCGAAAGCAAGGGAATGAACATTCCTAGAGTTTGGTGTGGCTGCCGTCACAGAAGGCCCCCCCTTGGGAGTGTTTGCACAGGCACAGGGCGACGGTTTTCTTTTCCTCGATGGTGACTTTGGTGGGGGCGAGGCCGGTGCCCTTGTGGGAGCCGTCGCAGAAGGTGCCGTTGGCGGATTTGCCGCAGGCGCACCACCAGTAGTCGCCCGGTTCGAGTTCGAGGACGGCGGGCTTTTGGGCAAAGACGATGGGGTCGCTCATGGGTTGAGTCCTTTTGGGGCTATGGGTTTATTGGGGGTGAACGGGGCGATCGCGGCGTCCTAGGCCATGAAAAATCCTAGGCAGCGAGATCAAAGAGCAGCAGGTTGGTGTCGCCGCTGTGGCTGAGGATGTCGAGGGCGATCGCGTCGTCCCCGTCGGTGGTGATTAGGGCCGCATCCCCGGCGGACAGTTCGAGGCCATTGAGGTTGATCGCGCCGGTGGCGACCTGTAACCAGCCGCTGCAACCGGGGGCGATCGCGTGGGTGACCGTTTGATCGGCGTCGATGAGGGCGGAGTAGATCGTGGCGTCCTGGTGGATCACGACGGAATCATCTTGGCCGTTGGGGGTCGCGATCGCGCGGAAGCGGTTCTGGCGATCTGCGAGGGGGAAGTGGCGCTGTTCGTAGCCCGGTTCGAGATCCATCTGACCGGGCAGCAGCCAAATTTGCAGTAAATGCACCGGCTCCGTGGGCGACGGGTTGAACTCGCTGTGGAGGATGCCGGTCCCGGCGGTCATGCGCTGCACATCGCCCGGTCGCATGATCGAGCCGTTGCCCAGGCTGTCCTTGTGTTCTAGGGCTCCGTCGAGCACATAGGTCACGATTTCCATGTCCCGGTGGCCGTGGGTCCCGAAACCCTTGCCCGGTGCGATTTTGTCCTCGTTGATCACCCGCAGGCTGCTGAAGCCCATGCGCGCGGGGTCGTAGTAGTTCCCGAAGGAAAAGCTGTGACGGGAATCGAGCCAACCGAAATTTGCAGCGCCGCGATCGCGGCCATAGCGAACCTCAATCATTGAATCTCCTCCTCCTGGGGGGCGATCGCCGGGTGCCCCGAACCGTTGCTGCCGGGGCATGGGTCCATTGTGGAATAGGTGCCTAGGAAAAGACAATTGGCAAAAATTACCCCATATTGTTTCCAAAAATAGGGCTAATGCCGCGATCGCCCCGCCCTTCGCCCCGCCCCCACATTTCCTAAGGTCCGTGGCGAAATTTACCGCGATCGCGGCAATCGATCGCATCACAATATTGCGTTCCTTATCTAGTCATTAAAAAAGCATCACATCTCCCCCCGCCCCAAGACTTTCGTTAGAGGATGGAGAAGGGAAATTTGCGACGCGATCGCGCTAAAAACGTTTCTCCGTAATGGTTCGAGGGGCCAATCCCTAGGCTTAAATAGGCTTTTCTTAACCTGGTATTTACGTTTCGCGATCGCGCCATCAACGACTCACCCAACTATTGCGAGAGCTTTGCAATTTCCAGGTTGTTTTTGTCCCCCATTGATCCATTTCAGCTTCGGCTGATGCCCCGACTTGCCCGCCTGATCCCCGCCCGTGAGGTTGCCTGCTATGACCGCTAAATCCTACGCAACCCTTGATGGCAACGAAGCCGTCGCCCGCGTTGCCTACGCCCTCAATGAAGTCATTGCCATTTATCCCATCACCCCCGCGTCCCCCATGGGCGAGTGGGCCGATGCCTGGGCCTCGGAGGGCCGTCCCAACCTGTGGGGATCGGTGCCGTCGGTGGTGGAAATGCAGAGCGAGGGGGGGGCCGCTGGGGCCGTCCATGGGGCCTTGCAGACGGGATCGCTGACGACCACGTTTACGGCGTCCCAGGGTCTGTTGTTGATGATCCCCAACCTGTACAAGATTGCGGGGGAACTGACGCCGATGGCCCTCCATGTGGCGGCGCGATCGCTGGCGGCCCAGGGGTTGTCGATCTTTGGGGATCACAGTGATGTGATGGCGGCGCGGGGGACGGGGTTTGCCATGCTCTGTTCCGCGTCGGTGCAGGAGGCCCACGACTTTGCCCTGATTTCCCAGGCGGCGACGTTGGAGAGCCGGATCCCCTTCCTGCACTTTTTCGATGGGTTCCGCACGTCCCACGAGGTGCAAAAGATTGAACTGATCGGGCCGGAGGTGCTGCGATCGCTGATCCGTGATGAATGGGTGTTGGCCCACCGGAGCCGCGCTCTGACGCCTGATCGCCCGGTGTTGCGCGGCACGGCCCAGAACCCAGACGTCTACTTCCAAGCGCGGGAAAGTGTCAACCCGTTCTATGGGGCGCTCCCCGCGATCGTCCAGCGCACCATGGACGAGTTCGCCGCCTTGACGGGCCGCGCCTACCGCCTTTACGACTATTTCGGCGCACCGGAGGCCACCGATGTGGTGGTGTTGATGGGGTCCGGCTGCGAAACGGTCCATGAAACAGTGGACTATTTGACGGCCCAAGGATCCGCCGTCGGCGTCCTGAAGGTGCGGCTCTATCGTCCGCTGGATGCGGCGGCCCTGGTGGCGGCCCTGCCGAAGAGCGTGCGGCGGATTACGGTCCTCGATCGCACCAAGGAACCCGGATCCGGCGGCGAGCCCCTCTACCTGGACGTGGTGGCGGCCCTCAGCGAAGCCTGGGAGGGGGACACCCTGCCGAAGGTGATCAACGGGCGCTATGGCCTGTCCTCGAAGGAATTTACCCCGGCGATGGTGAAGGCCATTTTTGAAAATCTGGCGAGCGATCGCCCGAAACGGCACTTCACGATCGGCATTGATGATGATGTGTCCCACACGTCGCTGCCGTGGGATGCGAGTTTTTCCACGGAGCCCGATTCCGTCGTGCGCGCCCTGTTCTATGGCCTCGGGGCCGATGGCACCGTCGGAGCCAACAAAAACAGCATCAAAATCATCGGCGAAGAAACCCCCAACTACGCCCAGGGGTATTTCGTCTATGACTCGAAAAAATCTGGGGCCATCACCGTTTCCCACCTGCGCTTTGGCCCCGATCGCATCCGGTCCACGTACCTGATCACCCAGGCCAACTTCATCGCCTGCCACCAGTGGCTATTCATGGAGAAATTGGACCTGCTGGCGGCGGCGGCACCGGGGGCCGTATTCCTGCTCAATAGCCCCTACGATCGCGAGGAAACCTGGGGCCAACTGCCGCGCGAGATCCAGGAAAGCATCATCCGCAAAAATATCCGCGTCTACGCCATCAATGGCTACCAGGTGGCCCGCGAGAACGGCATGGGCGGGCGCATCAATACGGTGATGCAAACCTGTTTCTTTGCCCTGGCCAATGTGCTGCCTAGGGATGAGGCGATCGCGGCCATCAAGACCGCCATCCAAAAAACCTACGGCAAGAAGGGGCAAGAAATCGTCGCCATGAACCTCAAGGCGGTGGACGCGACGCTGGATCACCTGTACGAGGTGCCCCTGGGCCTCGCCGACAGCCCCATCCGCCGTCAGCCCCCCGTACCCGCCAACGCCCCGGCCTTTGTGCGGGAGGTGGAAGGGCCAATGCTCGTCCAGCAGGGGGAAAGCCTCAAGGTGAGCCAACTGCCCTGCGATGGCACCTACCCCACCGCCACGTCCCAGTGGGAAAAACGCAACGTGGCCCAGTCGATCCCCACCTGGGATCCGGACGTGTGCATCCAGTGCGGCAAGTGCGTCGCCGTGTGCCCCCACGCCACGATTCGCGGCAAGTCCTATGACGGGGCGGCCCTGGCGGAGGCTCCCCCCACCTTCAAGGCGACGGATACCCGTGATCGCGCCTTTGGGGGAGAAAAATTCACGATCCAGATTGCGCCGGAGGACTGTACGGGCTGCGGCATCTGTGTGGACATCTGTCCGGCGAAGAACCGCGCCAACCCGTCCCTCAAGGCGTTGAACATGGAGGAACAGCTACCGCTACGGGAGGCGGAGCGCCAGAATTGGGACTTTTTCCTGAATTTGCCCAATCCCGATCGCCGCAGTCTCGATGTCACCCATATCCGTCAGCAGCAGTGGCAGCAGCCGTTGTTTGAATTCTCCGGGGCCTGCGGTGGCTGTGGTGAAACGCCCTACCTGAAGATGCTGTCCCAGTTGTTTGGCGATCGCATGGTCATCGCCAACGCCACCGGTTGCTCATCGATTTATGGCGGCAACTTGCCCACCACCCCCTGGAGCCAGGATGCCCACGGGCGCGGCCCCGCCTGGTCCAATAGCCTCTTTGAGGACAATGGGGAATTTGGCCTGGGCTTCCGGGTGTCGATCGATAAGCAGGCCCATTTTGCGGCGGAGTTGGTGGAACGGCTGCGCGATCGCGTCGGCGACGATCTGGCAACGGCATTGATTAATGCGGACCAGCGGGACGAGGCGGACATTTGGGATCAGCGCGATCGCGTCGAAGCCCTCAAGGCCAAACTCGCGGGCGCAACGGATCCCGACGCCCAGCAACTGCTCGCCTTGGCCGATTACCTGGTGAAAAAATCCGTCTGGATCATCGGCGGCGACGGCTGGGCCTATGACATCGGCTTCGGCGGCCTCGATCACGTCATCGCCAGTGGCCGCAACGTCAATATCCTCGTGATGGACACGGAGGTCTATTCCAACACCGGCGGCCAGTCCTCGAAGGCCACCCCCCGCGCCGCCGTCGCCAAGTTCGCAGCGGGCGGCAAACCGTCGGCCAAGAAGGATCTCGGCGCGATCGCCATGACCTACGGCAACGTGTATGTGGCCAGCGTCGCCCTCGGGGCCAAGGATGAGCACACCCTGCGGGTCTTCCTGGAGGCGGAAGCCTACGACGGCCCGTCCCTGATCATTGCCTACAGCCACTGCATCGCCCACGGCATCAACATGACCACGGCCATGCACCACCAGCAGGCGATCGTCGAAAGTGGCCGGTGGTTGCTCTACCGCTACAACCCCGACCTCGCCGCCCAGGGCCAAAATCCCCTGCATCTGGACTCGCGATCGCCCCGCAAAGGCGTCCAAGAGTCGATGTATGCGGAAAACCGCTTCAAGATGCTCACCAAGACCAAGCCCGCCGATGCCAAGCGGCTCCTGGCGGAAGCCCAAAAGGACGTGGACAGCCGCTGGCAGCGCTACCAAGCCCTGGTGCAACTGCACGAACCGAAGCAGCCCCCCGCCCCGGAGGCACCGCCCAACCCCGACCCCGAGGCATAGGCCGCTAACCCTTCCGCCGTCCCTTCACCCCCCTGGTTCCATGACTGACCTCACCACCACCTACCTGGGCCTGACCCTGCGATCGCCCATCATCCCGTCCGCCGCCGCCCCCCTTTCGGAGGATCTGGACAACATTCGCCGCCTAGAGGATGCCGGTGCCGGGGCGATCGTCCTGCACTCCCTCTTTGAGGAGCAACTCCTGCGGGAAAAATTTGAACTGCACCACCATTTGGAATACGGCACCGAAAGCTTCGCCGAATCCCTCTCCTATTTCCCCGAACCGGACGAGTATCACGTCGGCCCCGAACTGTACCTAGACCACATCCGCAGCACCAAGGCCGCGATCGCGGTGCCCGTCATCGCCAGCCTCAACGGATTTTCCGCAGGCGGCTGGGTGGAATACGCCCGCCTGATGGCCGAAGCCGGAGCCGATGCCCTGGAACTCAACCTCTATCTCGTGCCCACGGACCCCGATCGCTCCGGCGCAGAGGTCGAGCAACTATTCATCGACACCCTGACCCAGGTGCGCCAGGAGGTCACCTGCCCGATCGCCGTGAAACTCAGCCCATTCTTCAGCAGCCTGCCCCACATGGCCAAACGCCTCGCCGACGGGGGAGCCAACGGCCTGATCCTGTTCAACCGGTTCATGCAGCCGGACATCGATCCCGAAGTTCTGGAGGTGCATCCCCAGGCCCACCTGAGCGGCAAGGGGGATCTGCGGCTGCCGTTGCGCTGGCTGGCCCTGCTGCACGGGCGGGTGCGGGTGGATTTTGCCTCCAGTGGCGGCGTCCAGCGGGGGCGCGACATCGTGAAACTGCTCATGGCCGGAGCCAAGGCCACCCAGGTCTGTTCCGCCCTGCTGCGCCACGGCATTCCCTACCTGGGGGTTCTAGAGCAGGAGCTGCGCCACTGGATGGAGGAGCATGAATACGCCACGGTGCAGGAGATGCAGGGGATTTTGAGCCAGCGGTTCTGCCCCGATGCCAGTGCCTATGAGCGGGCGCAGTATGTGCGGGCGGTGTCGTCCTATGAGCCGACGTTTGATCTGGAAACCCTGCGTTAGGGGGTGTGGGTGGGGCTGGGCGGGGAAACCCCGCCCCTACGAATACGAACGATCGGCTGGGGAGATGGGGGCTGGGGGCCGCGATCGCGGGGCACCATCGGCGTGCCATGGCGCAAAGGGGGAAAAACAAGCTAGAGTCTGCCCTACAATCGCCACAGAGATCGGCCCTTGGGTCGCCTCGCGATCGCCGAGATTCCCAATGTCAAGTTCATAATCTTGAGGCTATGGCCGAACACCGTTCAACGTCCGATGCCCCCACGATCGCGCCCTATGGCAGTTGGAAATCTCCGATTTCGTCCCAGTCCATCGTCTCCGGTACGGTGGGGTTGGGGTCCGCCTGCGTCGATGGGGCCGAACTGTACTGGAGCGAGGCGCGCCCTTCAGAGGGGGGCCGCACGGCCATTGTCCGCTGGACGGGGGAGGGGGATGCCACGGAGGAACTCCTGCCCATGCCCTATAACGCTCGCACCCGGGTCCATGAATATGGCGGTGGGGCGTGGTGTGTAGCAGAGGGCTGGCTCTATTTTGTCCATGATGCGGACCAGCGGCTCTATCGCTTGCCGACGGCGGGGGGCGATCCGCAGCCGATGACGCCGGCGGGCCAGGATTGGCGCTATGCGGATTTTGAACTGGATCGCGATCGCGATCGCCTCATCGCCGTCCGGGAGCGCCATGGGGTGCCCGATGCGCCGGAGGCCGTGAATGATTTGGTGGCGATCGCCCTGGACGGGTCCCACACGGTGACGGAATTGCAGGGGGGCCACGACTTTTTTGCGACGCCGCGCCTGTCGCCGGACGGCCAAACCTTGGCGTGGCTGACCTGGGATCATCCCAATTTGCCCTGGGATGGCACGGAACTGTGGACCGCGCCGGTGGCCGCCGATGGCACCGTGGGGGCGGCGCGGCGGGTGGCCGGTGGCCCCGATGAATCAATCTTTCAGCCCAGTTGGTCCCCCGATGGTGTGCTCTATTTCGTGAGCGATCGCACGGGCTGGTGGAATCTGTACCGCGAGAAGGACGGCGCGATCGAGCCCCTCTATCCCCTCGATGCGGAATTTGGCCTGCCCCAGTGGGTCTTTGGCATGAGCACCTACGGGTTCGCCAGCGCCACCCGGCTGATCTGCGCCTATACGCAAGAGGGGGTCTGGTCCCTGGCGGAGCTGAACCTCACCAGCGGTCGCCTTTCGCGCTTTGATTTGCCCTACACCGCCATTGAAGGGGTCACCGTTGCGGGCGATCGCGTCCTCTTCAAGGGGGGCTCGGCCCTACAGCCAACGGCCCTGGTGCAACTGGCCCTGGCGGAAAAGGATCATTCGGTCCTCAAATACAGCAGCGTTTTAGACCTCGATCGCGGCTACCTCTCGGAACCGAAATCCATTGAATTTCCGACGGGGAACGGCAAAACCGCCTTTGGTCTGCTGTATCTGCCCCAAAACCGCGACTACCAGGCCCCGGAGGGGGAAAAACCGCCCCTGAAGGTGAAAATCCACGGCGGCCCCACGGCCCAAACCTCCAGTTCCCTGAACCTGTCGATCCAATATTGGACCAGTCGCGGCTTTGCGGTCTTTGACATCAACTACGGCGGCAGCACGGGCTACGGGCGCGAATATCGCCAGCGGCTCGATGGCAACTGGGGCGTGGTGGATGTGGATGACTGTGCCCATGGGGCGCAATATTTGGTCGATCGCGGCCTGGTGGATGGCGATCGCCTGACCATTGCCGGGGGCAGCGCGGGGGGCTACACAACCCTGGCGGTGCTGGCGTTCCGGGATACGTTCAAGGCGGGGGCGAGCTACTACGGCGTCAGTGAGTTGGAGGCGTTGGCCCGCGATACCCACAAATTTGAGTCCCGCTACCTCGATCGCCTCATTGGCCCCTATCCAGAGCGGCGGGATATTTATGTGGCGCGATCGCCCCTAACGGCGGTGGATCAGTTGTCCTGTCCAGTGATCTTTTTCCAGGGGTTAGAGGACAAAATCGTGCCGCCCAACCAGGCGGAAATGATGGTGGAAGCCCTGCGGAAAAAGGGCATTCCCGTGGCCTATGTGCCCTTTGCGGGGGAACAGCACGGGTTCCGGCAGGCGGCCAATGTGAAGCGCTCCTTGGATGGGGAATTTTATTTCTATGCTCGGGTGTTTGGCTTTGCCCCGGCGGATGAGATCGAGCCGATCGCGATCGACAACCTAGCCAGCTAGGCCAAGGGCGGGGGGCGCGGTCGGCCGGTCCCCCGCTGATTGATTCCCCTGCACAGTCCTACAGTTCCATGGGCCTTCTGAATCCCTTGAATTTTGCCTGCTATGTCTGGGCCGCCGTGATCGCGATCGGTGCCACGGCCGCCCCTGCCTTGGGGGTAACTAACCGGGCGGAATTGCCGCATTCTTCAGAGTCAGAGCCTTCCCATCGTTTGACGGCGGACCTGGGCCAATCCTTCCGAGAGTTGGGGGTGGAGGGCTCAATTATTATTTATGACGCCCAGCAAGAAAGGACCATTACCTATCAAAATTCCCCACGGTATCCTGACCGCAATTTCCAAGAATTTCCGGTTGCATCCACCTTCAAAATCCTCAATTCCCTCATTGCCCTAGAGGCGGGAATGGTGCCCAGTGATTTGGCGATTTTGACCTGGGATGGCATTGAGCGGGAGATCCCGACCTGGAATCGAGATTTAAACCTACGGGAAGCGTTCAAAATTTCAGCGGTTTGGTTCTATCAAGTCCTCGCGCGGCGGCTGGGCCATGGCGCGATGAAACAGTGGATTGAGCGGGTTGGATATGGCAATCAGGACATTGGTACGCCAGCGGACATTGGTACGCCAGCGGACATTGATCGCTTTTGGCTCAATGGTCAATTAAAAATTACGCCGGAGGCCCAGATCCAGTTTTTGCGGCGGCTCCATGGCAATGATCTGCCCTTTTCGGAGCGGACCCTGGCGATCGTCAAGGATATGATGATCAGTGAGCAAACGCCGGACTATACCATCCGCGCAAAAACGGGCTGGTATGGGTTTGGTCGTCCGGAGGTGCAGCAGATTGGGTGGTATGTGGGCTATGTGGAAACGCGGGATAAGGTCTATTTCTTTGCGACGAATCTCGATATCCGCAGCGATCGCGCGAGCCAGGATGGGGCGGCCCGTCTGGAGGTGACCCGGCGCAGTCTGCAAGCCTTGGGGGCGTTCCCCGCGATCGCGCCGCCTTCCCAAACGCGCTGATAATCCGGCATCCTTGCGGTTGCGAATGCGCCCTGTCGGGGATGCAAGTTAAAAGTTAGGGGTTCGCCATGGTTGCTGATGTTATAAAACCCAATCAAGACCAGCTTTCAAGGATTTTTGATCGCGCCCTGGCGAATGAAGAGTTAACCCCAAATGACGCGATCGCCCTGCTAGAAACCCAGGATCCGGACGCGATCGCGCAGTTGCAAACGGTGGCGGATCAACTGCGGCGGCGGCAGGCGGGGGAGGTGGTCACCTATGTCGTCAATCGCAATATTAATTTCACCAATATTTGCGAGCAACATTGCAGTTTTTGCGCCTTTCGGCGGGATGCGAACCAGGACGGGGCCTATTGGCTCGATGAGACAACGATTCTGCAAAAAACCGCCGATGCCGTTGCCCAAGGGGCCACGGAAATTTGTATGCAGGGGGGGCTAAATCCGGAGGCTGCGATCGCGGGTCGATCCTTGCCCTACTACGTGCGTTTAGTCAAAGCCATCAAAGACGCCTTTCCGGACGTGCATCTCCACGCCTTTTCGCCCCAGGAAGTGGAATTTATTGCCCGCCGGGATGACCTCACCTTTGCAGAAGTGATCGCCGCCCTTCAGGAAGCCGGAGTGGGCTCCATGCCCGGTACCGCCGCCGAAGTGTTAGACGATCGCGTGCGCGCCATCCTGTGCCCCGAAAAAATCGACAGCGCCACCTGGCTCAACATCATCGAAACCGCCCATCGCCTCGGCCTGCCCACCACCAGCACCCTCCTGTCCGGCCACATCGAAACGGTGCCGCAGCAGGTGGCCCACCTGGACCAAATCCGGCAACTGCAACGGCGGGCGGCGGCGCGCGGCGATCGCGGCATCACCGAATTTATTTTGCTGCCCTTCGTCGGCCAATTCGCCCCCGCCCCCCTGCGCCGCCGGGTCGGGCGCGATCAGCCGGATTTGAGCGATGCCCTCAAACTCATGGCCGTCGCCCGCCTCTACCTGGGCCAGTGGATCCAAAACCATCAGCCCAGTTGGGTCAAACTCAGCCTCGATGGGGCCGCCACCGCCCTCACCTGGGGCTGCAACGACCTCGGCGGCACCCTCATGGAAGAACACATCACCAGCATGGCCGGGGCGATCGGCGGCACCTGCCAAACCGTCGCCAGTCTCCAGGGGGCGATCGCGGCGATCGGCCGACCCCACGCCCAGCGGACCACCCTTTACGACCTGCTGGCTTGATGACGTTGTTTTAGGGAATCGATTACCATGGCGCTCCTGCTCGGCACCGATGTCGTCCACATCCCCAGGGTTTCCAAGGCTTTGGAGCGGTTCGGCGATCGCTTCCTCCAGCGGCTCTACACCCCCCAGGAACAGGCCGACTGCTGGCGCGATCGTCCCCCATCCAGCGCCCCGCCGCCCGAAGTGATCAAACGGCTCGCCGGACGCTGGGCCGCCAAGGAAGCGATCGTCAAAGCCCTGGGCACCGGCTGGACCGGCATGGGCTACACCGATATCGAAATTCGGCGATCACCCCACGGAGCCCCCACCGTCCACCTCCACCGCGCCGCCCACCGCCGCTGGAGCGCCCTCTGCGGCGATCGCCCCGCCCCCTGGCAGCTCAGCATCAGCCACGACGGGGACTACGCCTTTGCCGTTGCGATCGCCCTCGCCACCGTCGCCCCCCGCGAGCCCCTTTTACCGGTTGAACCGAGTCCGATAGAATAGCCGTCTTACACCCTGGACACTTTATCCCCCAAGGACGGCCCTCCCGGCCCCCAAAAAGGCCCATCGCCAGGTGCCCCTCGCCCCCACGCCCAATCGTCAGGCCATCCCCACCGCGATCGCGCTACGGCCCCTAATCCCCCCAACGAGCCCCCGAATGAGCCTAGAAGCCTATCTCAACCACCCCACCTTCGGTTTACTGTTGATGGTCTGTACCCTGGAGGACCGGCGGGAACTGTTCACCACCCTCTATGCCCAGCGTCTCTTCTTCCTCGTGCGCCATCTGGACACCGGCCTAACCTTCGATCCCGTCACCCGGGGCGACGCCCGCAGCCTCGTCGAAAGCCGCATCCGACACCTGCGCCGCCAGGGCGATCGCGACAGCCTCGCCCGCCTCCAGGAAGTCTATCAACGCACCTTCCATTTCCATTAGGCCATCCGCCCAGCGGGCCTTTAGGCTGCCCAGTGAAGCCCCGTCAGGCCCCAGAATGTGCCAGCACCGCGCCCCGTAACGCGCATCACCCCCCACCCCTAAGCCCACGCCCCCGGAGAGCCAAGCTCCAGGACGCGTCCGATCCGGTCCCCCCCGAGGATGTCTGCAAAGTTGGAACTTGTGCCCCCTTCCCCCATTGGCGATCGCCTCCGGGCCATCACCGCCAGCCTGCCCCCCCAGGTGCAACTGATCGCCATCAGCAAAAAAATTGATCCCAGCGCCATCCGCATCGCCTACCGCCACGGCCAGCGCCACTTCGGCGAAAGCCGCGTGCAGGAACTCGACCAAAAGCGTGCCGAACTGCGCGATCTGCCGGACATCACCTGGCACCTCATCGGCCATCTGCAAAGCAACAAAGCCCAGCGGGCCTTAGATTTATTTGACTGGATCCACTCCGTCGATAGCTTCAAACTGGCCCAGCGCCTCGATCGCCTCGCCGAAGAACGCGATCGCCACCCCAAGATTTGCCTGCAAGTGAAACTACTCGACGATCCCGCCAAATTCGGCTGGACCATCGAAGAACTCTGGCAGGATCTGCCGCAACTGATCACCCTCAAACACCTGGACATTCGCGGCATCATGGCCATCCCGCCCCTGGGCCTGAGCGATGACGACCTGCGCACCTTCTTTGGCCGCGCCCGCCAACTGCGCGATCAAATCCGCGCCGTCCATGGGGATGCCCTGCCCCTGCCGGATTTGTCCCTGGGCATGTCGAATGATTACGCGATCGCCATCGAAGCCGGAGCCACCTTTATTCGCCTAGGCCGCACCCTCTTTGGCGATCGCACCCCCTAGGGGCAGGGTTTCCCCGGCTCTAGCCCCACCATTCCCGATCAGCCCAAGGTTGAAGGGGACAGAATGGACACCCAACCCCCCGAGACCCCGCGATCGTCACCCGGATCCGGTTTCAGTGGCACACCTTCGGAAAATACGGATATCCTGAGGCACGGGCGCATCTTCCCTAGGGTCAACCACCGGTCCAGTGGCCTCAACCGCAGGCCGTTGCTCCGGAAAAATAGAGTAAACTATTGACCGAAAATCTCGGGCATTGATCATTTCCATCAACGGACCCCCAGCGACGCCCCACCGCGTCCTTTGGAGTCATCCCCCTCGCCGCCAAGCCCCACCCCGCTGAGGCTAGGATCTTCACTCACCTCGCCATCGCTTCAGCGGGCAGCACCACCGAGTTCAGGACCGTTCGCCCCCTGATCCACGTCAACCCTATTTGATCGCACAGCAACGGAGAACCATCGTGAACGCAATCTTTTCTAAGCTGCGGGACTTTGTCGGCCTCGGTGACCCCTACGGGTACGATGAGGTGGACGGCAACGATTATGTCGATAGCGGTGACTATCAGGACATGTATCGGGAGGAGCGCAATCGCAACCAAGGGGCTGAAACCTTAGCGAATCGCCGCACCAGCCGCCCGGTTTCGGTGCCGTCGGCCACCGCAGCTTCCCTGGGGCAAGCGGCCGTGGCGGGGAGCCGCGCCCCTGAGTCACGCATGGGTTCTACGAGTAGTTCTACGATGAGCAATGTAATTGGTATGCCAGGTGCAGTGAACGGGATTTCGGAAGTGGTGGTCATGGAGCCGAAGTCCTTCGAGGAGATGCCCCAGGCCATTCAAGCCCTGCGTGAACGGAAGTCGGTGGTGCTAAATCTGACGATGATGGATCCGGATCAGGCCCAGCGATCGGTTGATTTCATTGCGGGGGGGACCTATGCCCTCGATGGTCACCAGGAGCGCATTGGGGAGAGCATTTTTCTATTCACGCCGAGCTGTGTGCAGGTGAGTACCCAGTCGGGGGTGGTGCGGGAGGTGCTGCAATCGCAACTGCGGGCAAATCCCCAAAGTGGGGCGGCCTGGGGGGCGGCGGAGCGGTTCCAGCAGACGATGGCCCAGTAGGGGGGTTTTCGGCGGGACGATCGCGCGATCACGCGGTCGGCGGCCTGAATCTTGGGGCTAGATCTTAAGGATCTTAAATAAATGGGGCGCGGGGACGGTCTGGTTATTCGGATGTCCCCGCATTGCTGTTGGGGTTGCTGTTGGGGCCGTGGGCGATCGCCCAGCGGGTTTGGCGCAGGATGCCGCGCAGCATGGCGAGGTCGCGATCGCTCGGTTGGGCGCGGGTGAGGAGTTTGCGGAAGGTTTGCATTCGGCTGGCGGCGGTGTGGGGATAGAGGTAGCCGATCGCCAGGAGCAGGTCTTCGAGGTCGCCATAGAAACTTTCGGTGGCTTCAAAGGGGGGCGGCGGCGCGAGTTCGTCTGCCATGGCTGCGGTTGACCCGTCTGACGTTGGTTCGTTTGGGGTTGTTACTAAGCTGGGCGGGGGGGCGATCGCGCGGCTGAAGAGTTCGTAGAAGCAAACGGTGGCGGCCTGGGCGAGGTTCATAGACCCGTAGGCGTCGCTGGTGGGGATGCGGATCAGTTGGTGGGCTAGGGCGATTTCTGGATTTAATAGCCCCCGATCTTCGCGGCCAAAGATGAGGGCGACGGTTTGGCCGGTGGTGGCCTTTTGCCAAATCTGGGCCATGGCGATCGCGGGGGGGGCGATCGCGAGTTCATCGGTGGACACATCCCGCCCGACGGTGGCGACGATGTGCTGACAACCCGCTAGGGCATCGGTTAGGGTAGCGACCCGCTGGGCCTGAGCGAGCAGATCCCCCGCGTGGACGGCCATTTGCCGCGCCTGCCCCCCGACGGGATCGCACTGGGGACTGACGAGGACCAAACGGCTGAGGCCAAAGTTTTTCATGGCCCGCGCGATCGCGCCGATGTTCAGCGGGCCTGCCGGTTCCACCAGAACAATGCGGATCCGGTCGAGGGCAAGGGCTTCGGCGGGGCTGGGAACTTGGGGATCGGCCATGGGAACGCGGCGGGGCGAGGGGAAAAAAACGGGCCGGCAAGGGCAACCCGCCGGTTTGCATCATAGGGCTAAAGGTTGGGTCAACGGCTGGGATCAGGTTTGGGCCAGCGCTTGGGGAAGGGTGGGGAAGGTCAGACAAGGGCGAGCGATTTGCGACGGATCGCGCCAGATGCTTTCCTGAAGGGGCCGGGGGCTCCCCCGCGACGGTTCCGCACGTTCACCGAAAGCCCTATGACTTTTTCCCATCCCGTGCTTCAAGACTCTCCCAATTCCCTGGCGTGGGAACGGTTCGAGGGGGCGATCGCCACGACGGAAAATGTATTAATCGTCCAGGATCTCGACGGGGTGTGCATGGGCCTGGTGCGCGATCCCCTCACCCGCACCCTGGATCCGGCCTACCTGCACGCGGCGCGATCGCTGGCGGGGCATTTTTATGTGCTGACCAATGGCGAACACACCGGACGGCGGGGCGTCAATGCGATCGCGGCGGCGGCCCTGGGGGAGGCGATGGCGCGGGAGGGGCTGTATCTGCCCGGTTTGGCGGCGGGGGGCGTCCAGTGGCAGGACCGCTGGGGGCAGATCGCCTATCCCGGTACGGATCCGGCGGAATTGGACTTTTTGGCGGCGGTGCCGGAGCGGCTGACGGCGATGCTGCGCGGTTTTTTTGCGCCGATTTTGGCCCAGCAGCCAGCGGTGATGACGCCGGAGACCCTGGAGGCTTGTGTGGCCGCCGGGGTGCTGGACAATGGGGCGTCCCCCACGGCCAACCTCAATGGGTTTTATGAGGCCCTCGGGCCGGAGCAGTTGGAGATCTATCGGCGGTTGCAGGGGGCGATCGCGGCCTTTTTGGAGCAACTGCTGGATGAGGCGGCGGCCCAGGGGTTTTCGCAATCGTTTTTTGTTCACTATGCCCCCAACCTCGGGCGCGATCGACGCGATCGCGAGCGGCTGTGGCTCGGGGAGGTGCGGGACGGCCAGGGCACCGCAGGCACCACCGATTTCCAATTCATGCTCACGGGGGCGGTCAAGGAGGCGGGGGTGTTGGATTTGCTCAACCGCTACTACCGCGATCGCACGGGCGTCGCCCCCCTCGGGGATCAGTTCAATGGCCGCAACGCCCCCCGCACCTTGGACGACCTCCTGAAGCTGGCGCGCGATCGCTTCGACCCGGCCCACTTCCCCCTGCTGATCGGCGTCGGCGATACGGTCACCAGCCTTTGGGATGAGACCAGCGATCCCCCTGTCATCCGGCGCGGCGGCAGCGATCGCAACTTTCTGACCCTGATCCAGCGGCTCGGCGAGGCCCTCGATCGCCCCACGATCATCGCCTACGTGGACAGCAGCGGCGGCGAAGTCAAAAACCGTCGCCCCGTCCTGCTCAATGAAACCCGCGATCGCGTCCTCAGCGGCCCCGGCGATCCCCGTGATCTCGAGGATCCCCTCCGGCTCGATCTGATCTTCCCCGACGGCCATCGCCAATATATCCACCACTTCCGCCGCGCCGCCCAGCACCGAACCGAGCACTTCGGACCCAGGGCCTAGCCCCCCCGATAGCATCCCCAAAGCCCCGTGCTAGAACTGCCATAACTCCTGATCCCCACCCCCCCTATGGCCCAGAAACTCGCGATCGCCGTCATCCACGGCATTGGCAAAACCGTCCCCGAGTTCGCCGACCCCACGGACGAAAACTACCTCAGCGGCCTGGTGCCCCCCCTGCGCCAAGCCTTCGCCAAATACCTCAACATCAGCCTCGAAGAAAGCGCCCATATCCTCGAATTCCAACCGCTCTACTGGGCTCCGGTGCTCCAAAAGCGCCAGGATATCCTCTTCAATCGGCTCGACATTGACGAAACCGTCAGCAGCAGCTTTGGTATGAGGGATTTTATTTTCCACGCCATGGCCGATGCGGTGGCCTATCAACCCCCCGTTGGCGGTGCCCACAGCAATCCCTCATCGATCTATTGCCAAATCCATGCAACCATCGCTGCCAGCCTCAGCGCCCTGGCGGATCGGGCGGGGACGGATGCGCCCCTGTGTTTCATCGGCCACAGCATGGGCAGCGCCGTCGCCAGTAACTACATTTGGGATTTGCAGGCGGGCCATGGACCGACCAACCGCCGCGACAATCCCCTCGAACGGGGCGACACGTTCCGGTGCTTCTACACCTTTGGCAGCCAAATCCCCTTCTGGTCCCTGCGCTATGAGGATTTTGGCTCGCCGATCCAGGTGCCTGCGCCGGCGGTCCGCGATCGCGCCCCGAGTTGGGGGGGTGAATGGCTGAATTTTTACGATCGCGATGATCTGTTGGGCTACCCCATCGCCAAGATCTACGGCAGCGAAACCTACCGCATGGGCGATCGCGATTATCCCCGCCCCGCCATCCGCGACATCCCCGTCGATGTGGGCAATATGCTCACCAAATGGAACACCCTGTCCCACAACGCCTACTGGCGCGATGCGGTGGTCACCGACGCGATCGGCCAGTCCCTCGCCCGCCTCTGGAAAAATCGCTAGGGAACACCGCTAGGCCGAAAACTCGGGCACCAGCCGCCGCATCCGCTCCACGGTTCGGGCATTTTCCTCGGGGCTCCCGACGGTGATCCGCAACCCGCCGCCCGTGTGGCGAATTAAGGTGCCCTCCTGCTTCAGGCGCGCCGTCAGGGCCGCCATGGCCTCGTCCGGGGCCTCCGAGCGATCCGATCGCTGGAGCCGCCCATAGATGAAATTCGCCTGACTTTTCCAAATCCGCATCCCCGCGATCGCGGACAGTTCCTGCAACAGCCGCTGCCGTTCCTGGATCGTTTCGGAGATCACCCCCAGCAGATCCCGCCGACAGGCCAGGGCCACCTGGGCCGCCGCCTGACTGAACGTGGGCAGGTTATAGGGCAGGCGCACCTTTTCGAGCACCGCGATCGTATCCGGATGGCCGATCGCGTAGCCCACCCGCGCCGCCGCCAGCCGAAACGCTTTAGAAAACGTCCGCAGCACCACCCAATTGGGCCGCGCCGCCAACTCGCCCACCAGGGTCTGCTGACTGAACTCGAAATACGCCTCGTCAATCACCACCAAAATGTGTTTCGGCAGCCCCCGCAGCCAACTGAGTTCGTGGCTGGTGAGGGCATTGGCCGTCGGCGAGTTGGGATGGACCACCCACACCACCCGGATGGGCTGCTCTGCCGGGGCCGCGATCGCCCGACGGGCCGCCTCCACATCGATCTCGAACGTTTCCGGATTGCGCTCCACCGTCTCGACCCCAATGCCGAGGGTCTGGGCCAAAATGCCGTACATCGAAAAGGTCGGCGTCGCCACCAAAATCCGCCCGCGATCGCCCAAACAGGTGGCAATCAGCAGCGAACGGATCAATTCATCGGACCCATTGCCCACGGAAATGCGCTCCGGCCCAATCGGCGGCACCGTCCCATTGGCCAACGCCGAGCAGGATTCGTTCACATAGGCCGCGATCGCCCCCTTGAGCGCCCCATGATCCCCCCCCGGATAGCGATTGCTCTCCATCTCGTCCTGAAACAGTTGGGCCAGCTTGCCCTTGAGCGCCCCCCCCAGATCGTAGGGACACTCATTCGTATCGAGCCGATCGAGCGGCCCCGCGATCGTCGGACCACCGGGGTGCGCTTGATAGGCCGCCAGTTCAGCAAGGTCAGGACGCAGGAAATCTAACATATCGCACTCAAATCCAGACACTTAAAACTTAATGAAGGGAAGGGCAATGGACGAGGTACGCAGCCCATCGAGGCCGCAGCAGTTTTCCCAAATTCTGCCCCCGGAAGCCGCGATCGCCCCCTAGAGGGGATTGAGATCGATGCGCACCTGCTGGGCCACCCGCTGGGCCTTGGCGCGCGCCTCCTCGACCGTCTCCCCCCTGGCCAGGGCCACCCCCATGCGCCGGAAGGGCCGGGTGCTGGGCTTGCCAAACAGCCGCACCGCCGTTTGCGGTTCCGCCAGGGCCGCCGTGAGTCCCCCATAGCGGATCGTTTCCGTGGCGGCGGACTGGCGATCGGCCAAGATCGCGGCGCTGGCGGCGGGGCCGTGGAGCTCAATGGACGGAATCGGCAGGCCCAACAGCGCCCGCAGATGCAGTTCAAATTCATCCAGGGGCTGGGAAATCAGGGTGACCATGCCCGTGTCGTGGGGGCGCGGAGACAATTCCGAAAAAATCGCCTCCTTTTCGGTGATGAAAAATTCCACCCCGAAAATGCCCGCCCCCCCCAGGGCGTCGGTGACTTTCTGGGCGATCGCCTGGGCCTGTTCCAATAAATCCTCCCGCAGGGGGGCCGGTTGCCAGGATTCTTGGTAGTCCCCCCGCTCCTGGCGATGGCCGATGGGGGCGCAAAACAGGGTCGGGCCGTGCCACTGGCGCACCGTCAGCAGCGTAATTTCAAACTGAAACTCAATCCATTCTTCGACAATGACCCGAGCCGTGTCGCCGCGCCCCTGGTCCGTGGCATAGCGCCAGGCGGCAGCCACCTCCTCGGCGGTTTTGACGACGGATTGCCCCTTCCCGGAGGAGGACATGACGGGCTTGACCACATTAGGAAACCCGATCGCGGCGGACGCAGCCTCCAATTCCCCCAAACTTTCGGCGTAGGCATAGCGGGCGGTGCGGATGCCCAGATCCCGGCTGGCCAGATCCCGGATGCGATCGCGGTTCATGGTGTAGTGGGTGGCGGCGGCGGTGGGGATCACCGTGATGCCGCGCGCTTCAAATTCCGCCAGCTTTTCGGTGCGGATCGCCTCGATCTCTGGAACGATATAGTCCGGCTGGTGCTGATGGATCACGGCCTCAAGGGCATCCCCATCAAGCATGGAGATCACCTCCGCGCGATCGGCCACCTGCATGGCGGGGGCGTCGGCGTAGCGATCGACTGCAATAACGTGATTTCCCAGGCGCTGGGCCGCGATCGCGAACTCCTTGCCCAGTTCGCCAGCCCCGAGCAAGACAATGGTTTTCGGTAGGGTCACAGATCCAGACATTCCAGGCGACTTGCCGCAGTGATGGACTCCCGAGGCGTTGCCGCCGCCGGTCGGGTCAGTTGAGATGGGGTCAAATTGTATTATCCACTGGATTTTTGATTCTCCACTGGATTATCCAACGGTTATGGATTCTGGCAAGGGGGACGATTGATGAGGGCTGTTAAATCGATGGATTAGGGATGGGGTGGGGGGGGATGGGGTGGGGGGGGATGGGGCTCGCTTCGGTGACGAGGGTTTCGGCGCTGACGAAGCGATCGCGTCCGGCCAAGTCCCAATGTTGCTCAATGGAGCCGTAGCGCCCATCCCGCTTCAGGAACTCCGCGATCGCGGCCCCCTGCCCAGCCATATGTTCCACCAGCCACAGGCCGCCGGGGCGCAGGTAGGTGGGGGCCTGCTGGATTAGATGACGAATGCAGTCGAGGCCATCGGGGCCGCCATCGAGGGCCGCCGTCGGTTCATGGTGGATCACCTCCGGCGCGAGGGTCGCCAGTTCCGCCGTGGGGATATAGGGGGGATTGGACACCAGGGCCGTCACCCGACCGGCAAGGGACGCGAGGGGCTCACACCAGGATCCGCAGCGGAATTGGAGCCGATCGCCCGGAAAGTCGGGGGCGGGCAGCGGCGAGGGGCAGCGCGGCCCCTGGAGGGGGGTTGGGGTGGGAATGGGGGCGGGGCAATGGCTGTACCCCTGGGCGTTCATCCGGGCGATCGCCAGGGCCTTGGGGTCGCGATCGATGGCCCAGACCGTCGCTGCCGGGAACGCATCCGCCAGGGCGATCGCGATCGCGCCGCTGCCGGTGCCCAAATCCGCCCAGTGCTCGTCGGAGTCATCCAAAGCCCCCGCCGCCCATTTTTCCGTGCGCCACGCGATCGCCAAATCCACCATCAGCTCCGTTTCCGGACGCGGGATCAGCACAGCGGGCGACACCTGCAACTCCAACTGCCGCCAGGTGACCCGCCCCGCCAGGTATTGCACCGGCACGCGATCGCCCAGCCGCCGCTGCCACTGCCGTTCGAGGGTTTCCAATGGCGCTTGCAGGGTCACCGTGGGGCGATCGGCCACCGTCCCCAGCCGCAGGGTCAGGCGATCGAGGTCGCTCCAGGCCAGCAAAAGCCAGTCCAGTTCCGCCACGGGCACCGCCGCCGCGATCGCCGCAGTCCGGGCCGCCCCATACCACCGCTCCACCTCCGCCCCGCTCACCTGCGCCGCCATGGGTCTAGGGCTCCTGCGCCGCATCGAGGGCCGCGATCGCCGCCGCCGACGGCACAATTTCCACCTGGCGCAGCCAATCGTCCTCCCGCTCCACCAACTCCTTGAGCAGCTCCTCGAGGTTCAGCACCTCAATGCGGACCGTGCCCCCCAGCTCCGGCACCGCTGCCTGAAACGCTTCGACCGCATCGATCGCCATGTCCGCATCCATGTAAAAGCGGATGAATTCCTCCCCCGCGTCATTTTCCGCCACGACATAGGTGCGATCGTCATCCGGCCCCGCCGTCAGCAGAAACAGGGGCAACCCCCGCGCCCGCGCCGGATCCTGGCCGCTCCGTTCCAGGAGAATTCGCGCCGCCCGCAGGGCCGTCTCATCCGGCACCAGTTGCACCCGATAGGCCGCCCCATCCTGACGGCTCAGCAAAAACAGCCCCGCCAGCGACAGGGGGGAGGTCACCAGGGCTTCGTCGGGGGTGCCAGAATCTTCCGCGCCGCGCACCTGTTCTAGGAAGGCGATCGCCTCGTCCGGATTGGCAAAGCCGCGCAGCACCGCCTGCTCGACCCCCTGGCGATCGGCCACCGCAATGGGCACCGGGTTGCCATCGCGATCGGTCACCACAAAAATCGGCACCGACTCTAGCTTCCGGTCAATCTCCTCCGGCGGCAGGGCGATCGCGCCGCCGACCCAGGACCCCATCGCCAGGGCCGCGATCGCTACGGACATCGCCGCCCCCGTCAGCCGCGATCGGGGCAAAGCCCCCACCCATCGCCAGGACCGCGCGATCGGCCCAGCACCAATCGCCCTAGCGCAATAGATTGGACGCACCACCGTTAGCCCCCGAATTGCCACCATTGCCATTGTTCGTATTGCTGCCACCGTTCCCAGGGGTTCCAGTGCCAGGGGCCGCATTGCCAGAGGCCGCCTCCCGTTGGATCGACTGGATAAATTCCAAAGACTCCCGGCTCGGGATCAGGCGGATGCGATTGACAAAATCATCCGTCGCCTGGCCCTCCTCCAGGATGCTCACCACGCGATCGAGGGTCGTCACCTTCACCTGGGCCTGCCCCGCCACATCCGGCTGCCGCTCGCGGTAGATATCCAGCATCCGGTCTAGATCCTCACGGCTAAAGAAGAACGGCACCACCGTCTGGCCGTTATCTTCCAAGGTCAGGTAGTTGTCCTCAGAACTGCTGGTGGCGACGAAGAGGGGAATGCCCGGAAATTCGTTCACGGCTTCCCCCTGTTGCCGCAGCAGGGCCGTCGCGGAGGTCACCGCCTCTTCGATGGGGGCGTAGATCAGTTGCGGACGCTGGGCCTCATTCTCGTTGCGCTCCGCCCATTCGTAGAGGTCGCCGAGGGAGGACACCAGAATGGTCATGGAGGCGGTGGCGTCGGGGTTGCTTTCCCGCAGGTTGCTGAAAAAGCCCTGGACGTCGGTCGGATCGAAGAAGTTGAAGACGACGCCGGTTTCCGAGTTGGTGGGGGTGGCGATGTCCTCCGGGGGGGGCAGTACGAGGAAGCGACCGTCTTCGCGGATGACGGTGAAAATCGGGACGGCCCCGAGCCGCCGCACCACTTCTTCACGCTCTAGGGCGATCGCGGGTAGGGGGGCGATCGCGATCGCGCCCATCACCACACTCGCCAGGGCACCGGCCACCGTCTGCCATCGGAAAAACCTAGTCATTGAGCAATCCTCCTCGATCTCTATTGCTGTTCGGGAACGGTACCTGGGGGAAACTGACGCTCCCTGGAGCGGGGATGATGCGCTCCGATCCTGTCCAAAGATCATAAATCTTTACGTGGAAATCCGTTGACGTGCCCCTCAATCCCTCGCCCATGGGGTCGCCATGGGGGCGGCTGATGCCCCAAAACCTTGCGGTTGTGGCGGCCTGTGGCGCTTTTTTTTGAGGGGTTTTTTAGGGGAATAAGGAGCGCCCCTGATCCCTTTTCCTAGGGGCGGCGATCGCCGTCGGGATGGGGGGTGGGGGGCGGCCAGTTTTCTAAGTGGCTCTAGGGGCTAGGGGCTAGGAATTTGGGGATTTGGGAGGCTCCCTGGGGCGCTTTTTGCCGCCGGTTGGGGCGTTCATGCGATCGCGGCGGCCACCGGACCAAATCGCGAAGTGTCCCCCCCCAAGGCATCAGGAACGGGCACCTAAAAAAGCGGTTGAAGCTTTGATGAAGCCGTCCGGAAGCTTGCCTAATTTCTAAGAAGAACTCGGCAGCAAGACTAACGCTACGCCCGCGACGACCGACTTCGGAGAATTTAGTATGTTTCCCCTTTCTAAGCGCAAAGCCCAAAGCCTCTCCTCTGCCCTCGTGATCACCGGGGCGTCCCTGGGGTTGGCGGCCCCCGGCGCGATCGCGGCTCCCCAGGATGCGGCGATCGCCCTAGAGCAAGATGCCTTCAGCACGGAGATTCACCAGGACGTAATCAGTAACCAGGAGCCGCCCCGCCGGGGCGATGAGCGCCGCAGTTAGGGATTCGGTTCGGTCGCCGGGGGCGCGGGGGGCAGGGCCATGGGACGAGGATTCAGCCCCGCAGGGCTAGGCATGGGGCCATCGTTCCCTAGGCAGAAGCGGCGGCGGCCGTCCCTTGCTTCCCTGGAGGGAATCAGTGGAAGGAATCAATTGATTGAATAATGGGAGCAAGCGTTCTGACCTGCCTCCGGGCTGACGGTTTCCATGGCCTCCCCCGATTCTGAAATTTCGCGCCTCCATGATTTGATGCCCGCGTCGGGCCGCATGTGGATTCGCATCGTCCCCCAACCGGGTCTGGGGTGCGCGATCGCGAGTCCTTTTCCGTATCCATGGCAGCGCCAGCGGCAGCTCCAGATCAACTTTGACCTATGGCGACGGCTGCCCAGGCCCCAGCGGGATTTGCTGGCCCTGCGCCAGTGTGCGTGGGTGATGGGGGTGCGGTGGTTTGCCCCCAACTGGTACCAGGCGGCGGTGGCCCTCGGGTCGGTGACGGTTTTGGTGGAATTGGGTCAGGCGGATGCCCTGGGGGCGCTGGTGGCGGGGGGCCTGACGGGGGTGGCGGGGGCGCAGATCTGGCGCTTGAACCGGCGTCCGGAGCGGGAAATTGAGGCGGATCAAGACGCGATCGCGATCGCCCAGCGGCGGGGCTACGGCCAGCGGGAGGCGACGGAGCAGTTGCTTGCGGCGATCGAGGCGGCGGCGGCGTTGGCGGGCCGTCCCCTAGATTTTGAAGAACTGCTGCGGTGCCAGCGGTTGCGATCGCGCCTTGGGGGCGTTGTCTCCCCCCATCCGCCAGTGCGCTAGGGTAGGAAATACCCTGCGGCGCGCTCCGGTGCAACCATGACGCCATGGATCCTAAAAATTACTCCGGGACGATCCTGGGGTGGGATGGCCCTGGCCACCGCGATCGCGGCGGTGGTGGGCGGTTGCCATTGGCCCCCCTCCCTGGGAACCGGGTCTACCCCCTCTCCGGCCCCGGTGCTCGAAACCGCCGCCACCGCGATCGCCCCTGACCCCAACCAGTGGATCACCGTCGCCGCCCCCGACCGCAGCTACGCGATCGCCTTTCCCCAGAGCCCCGCCTGGCGCACCGTTCCCTGGATCGAAGCCAAATATGAAGACGGCGAACGGTTCTACTTCGTCCGGAGCGACCTGCCCCAGCGTTCCCTGCCCGCCGCCGCGCCCGATCGCGTCCGGGCCTACCTCGAAGCCGCCATGCCCGGAGTAGCCCTGCTTTTTGGGGGCAGCCGCATCGACTATTCCGAACCCATCCAACTCGATCGCTACCCCGGCCAGCGGCTGATGTTTGAAAACGCCAGCGGCATTCAATTTGAAGCGCGGCTCTTCTTCGATCCCCAAACCCTGCGCCTGTTCGTCGTCGCCTTTGGCACCACCGCCCGCAACCTCGCCGTGCCCGAGGCGGAGCGCTTCTTCAACTCCTTCCAGATCCTAGACGACGCCCCCCGCAACGGCCCCCAGGCCCCCAATGGCCCCCGCTAGCGGCGCGCGATCGCCCCCCAATTCCCCTAAATCCGCCACTCCATCAGGCTATGGAACTGTATCTGATTCGCCACGGCATCGCCGCCCCCCGCGACGGCACCTACCCGGACGATCGCGATCGCCCCCTCACGGACCAGGGCCGCCAGAAAACCCACGCGATCGCCCAGCGCCTCAAAACCCTCCACTGGCACGTCGATCACCTGCGATCAAGCCCCCTCGTGCGGGCGTGGCAAACCGCCGAAATCTTCCTAGAAACCGGCCTGTGCCCCCAGATCGACGCTGACCCCACCCTCGCCCCCGACGGCAATCTACACGACTGGCTCGCCTGGTATGCCCAATGGCCCGACGCCCCCACCACCGACCGCCTCGCGATCGTCGGCCACGAACCCAACCTCAGCGAGTGGACCGCCCAACTGATGGGGAATGCAGCCAAAGCAACAATCGCCCTAAAGAAAGCAGGTATTATTGGTTTGGCTTTACCTGAGGAGGGATCGCCCGTCGGTCGCAGTCAACTCTTCTGGTTGACGCCACCGCGATTATTCCTATAGCCGCACGCACCAGTCTCCTAATACTCCTATGGTTACGCAAACGGACAATCTGAACGTTCAAGCCACGGACGAATCCACCACCCCCAGAGCCCTCGTCTGTGACTTTCGTCCGGGTCTCGAAGGCGTTCCCGCTGTCCAGTCGAGCATCAGCTATGTGGACGGAAAGGCTGGCATTTTGGAATATCGCGGCATTCCCATTGAGGAGTTGGCGACCCGCAGTACGTTCCTAGAAACGTCGTTTTTGCTGATTTGGGGCTATCTGCCAACGGAAGCAGAATTGGCCGAATTTCAGCATGATATTCAATTCCATCGTCGGCTCAAATTCCGCATTCGGGACATGATGAAATGCTTCCCGGAAAGTGGCCATCCGATGGATGCGTTGCAGGCGTCGGCGGCGGCGTTGGGGCTGTTTTACTCCCGGCGGGCGCTGCTGGATCCGAGCTACATTCGGGCGGCGGTGATTCGGCTGTTGGCGAAGATTCCGACGATGACGGCGGCGTTCCAAATGATCCGCAAGGGCAATGATCCGATCCAGCCTAGGGATGATTTGGACTATGCGGCGAATTTTTTGTACATGCTCAGTGAGCGGGAGCCGGATCCGCTGGCGGCGCGGGTGTTTGATACCTGCCTGACGCTGCACGCGGAGCATACGATCAATGCTTCGACGTTTTCGGCGCTGGTGACGGCTTCGACGATGACGGATCCCTATGCGGTGGTGGCGTCGGCGGTGGGGACGCTGGCGGGGCCGCTCCATGGGGGGGCCAATGAGGAGGTGATCGAGATGCTCGAGGCGATCGGCTCGGTGGAGGCGGTGGAGGGGTTTGTCGATCGCGCGATCGCCGAAAAATCTCGGATTATGGGTTTCGGACACCGGGTGTATAAGGTGAAGGATCCGCGCGCGACGATTTTGCAGCAGTTGGCGGAGCAGTTGTTTGATAGCTTGGGGCACGATCGCCACTACGACATTGCCCTAGAGCTGGAGCGGGTGGTGGCCGATCGCCTGGGCCATAAGGGCATTTACCCGAATGTGGATTTCTATTCGGGGCTGGTGTATCGCCGGTTGGGCATTCCGACGGATCTGTTTACGCCGGTGTTCGCGATCGCGCGGGTGTCGGGTTGGCTGGCCCACTGGCGGGAGCAGTTGGCGGCGAACCGCATTTTCCGCCCGACCCAACTCTACGGCGGCGAGCATGGGGTCCACTATGTGCCGATCGATGAGCGGGGGCCGGTGCAGCTAGCGCCCTAGGGTTGGGGGATTTGGGCGTTTGGGGGGCGATCCATGGCACCCCCGACGCCCCTGGAAAGGTTTGCGGGATTTGCGATAGACTACTTCACGGCAGATTACTGCACGATGCTGGTGTAGCTCAGTTGGTAGAGCAACGCACTTGTAATGCGTGGGTCGCGGGTTCGATTCCTGTCACCAGCTTTTGTGGATCGTGACCGATCGCGGTTGATGGATGTTTGAGGATTCTTGGGGGCGCGATCGCCGCCGCCGTCGCCCTCCTGTGGTTCTACGCCGTTGATAAGGGAAACGCACCGGCCCTTTTTTGTGAACCTTGGGGATGGGCCGATGCGTTGGGGGGGGAGGCGCGATCGCGCGCCCCCGATCATGCTGGCAACGGGCTAGCGATTATTAGTAGTGGTTGCCCACCTTGCGGTGATGGACGGCGGTCATGCCGTTTTCCTTCGAGACGCGGCCCGTGTCAATGCTGCTGTAGACAATCCAGTGGTCCCCGGCGTCCATGCGGCTCATCACCTGACATTCCAGATAGGCGAGCGCGTCGGTGAGGATGGGGGAGCCATTTTGGGCCGGTTGGGTGTTGATGCCCTCGAAGCGATCTTGGCCGGGGGCGAAGCGCTTGAGGAAATGGCGCATCAGGTGGCTGTAGTTGCCCTCCTCGAGAATGTTGAGGACGAAGCGATCGCCCACCTGCATCAGGGATTCGATCGCGCGGTCCTTGGCAACGGCGATCGACACCCCCAACGGCTCGAAGCTGGCCTGGGCCACCCAGGAGGCCAACATGGCGCTAGACAAATTCCCCTTGCGGGCGGTGATGATATACAGGCCGCCGCTCAAGCGCCCCAGGGCCTTGTCGAGATCCTGGTCGAGGGATTTCATTTGCTTGACGGTTTCCTTCACCGTCAGGGCTTGGCCCAGGTCCGTGCCCGCCTCGTCGCACAGTTGATAGAGGGCTTCGGTGGGGCGATCGGTGACGCGAATGACCTTAAAGGCTTCCTTGAGGCCCAGATCAATGAATTTGTTTTGCAGGGGATAGCTCGGTTCGTCGTTGCCGCCGAAGGATTCAAACACGCCGATGCGCTGTTTGGTTTTGGCCGCCGATAGGATGGTGCTGATGGCCGCGATCGCGGGGCCGTTGTCCTGGGCGGGGGTGCCAATGATGAGCGCCGCCGATCGCCCCACCAATTCATTGACCTCCTGGGGATCAGCGGCATTGAGATCCATCATCTCCACCGCCACACTGGTTTTGGTGATGCCATGGGCGATCGCCTGGGCGAGGCGATCGCTATAGCCATAGTCTGACGAATAGAACACCGCCACCAGGGTTTCCGCCTTGGTTTTGGTTTCGCTCCAGGTGCGGTAGCGCCCCGTCAATTCCGTCACATTGTGGCGCAGGATCGGCCCATGGCCCACCGCGATCGTGTCGCAACCGGGCAGCGCCTCCATCCGCTTGAGCGCCCCGAGGACCGATCGCGCATTCGGAGCCATCAAGCATTCGTAATAGAAGCGATAGTCCGCCTCAATGGCCGCCAAATCCTCATCAAAGGTGGCATCACTGCAATAGTGCATCCCAAAGGCATCGCAGGTGTAGAGAATGCGGGTGCCATGGTCATAGGTGAAAATCGTATCCGGCCAGTGGAGATTGGGGGCATTGATAAATTCAAGCTGGTGACCGCCCCCTAAATCCAGGGTCGAGCCGCTCTTGACGGCCATTTTCTCGTAGGGCTGGTGGATCAATTCATCCAGGAATTGCAGGGCCACCTTCGCCCCCACCACGGTCACCTGGGGCGCGATCGCCAGGAATTTTGCCACCAGGCCGCTGTGGTCCGGTTCCGTGTGGCTAATGACCAGATAATCAATGGTCGTCGGGTCAATTAAACCCGTCAGGGCTTCAAAGTAGAGCGCCTCAAATTTGGCATGGGACGTGTCCACCAGGGCCACCTTTTCCCCCCGGATCAGATAGGAGTTGTAGGTGGTGCCATTTTGTAGGCCAAATTCAATGTCAAAGCGATCGCGATCCCAGTCCAATGATCGGATCGTGGTGGTGTTTGGGGCAATGTCAGCCGTCTGGATCGTCAACCGGGGCTGAACAACAATGCGGTCTTGGGTGGCGACCATCGGGCAAATCCTCCTATCACCTAGCGCTTGAAACGTTGATCGGTACCCTGTACCGATGGGGGGTTATGGATGCGTTGAAACCCCTAAAAAGTCGTTAAGTTGCTTCACGTTCCTTGACCTATTGTGACACGGGGATTGGCAATTGGCGATCGCGATCGCCCCGCCACCGTTTGCGATCGCCGGGGGGATCCATTGCCCTGGCTAATCGATCAATTGACAGGGGGGCCGCGCTGGGGGTCAATGCCATCGGGGGGCGATCGCGGTTTTGGCCCCGGCCCCTTGCCCTTTTTGATGGAGCCTGACCCTTGGACGCGGACACAAGCAATCTGGACTGGCTGTTGGGCCTTCTGGCCCTGGCGATCGCCCTGGGGGGACTGCTGATGCTCGCCAGCGGGGTCCGCAGCATGAATGATGACTAACTCGCGATGGGTTCAGGAAACCGTTTGGCCCTAGCCGTGGCCCCGGGACGCTTCCCCTAGGAATCGTTCATCCTCGGGGCTGGCCGCTGGCAGGCCGTTGCCGGGGTCGGGATCCTGGGGGGGCAGGGTCACCCTCGGGGGATCGGCTCGCGCGATCGCTGGCCCGAGCACCCCCGCCGTATAGGTATTGCGGCCCCTCGCCTTCGAGCAGTACAGCAGCCGATCCGCCTCACTGAGCATGGCATCGAGGGTCGTATGCTGCGCCTGCGGCACCGCCACCACCCCCAAGCTAAGGGTCAAGTGCGGGGCCACGTGGGATCCCTCATGGGGCAGGGCCAGGGTATTGATGGCCGTCAGGAGCGATCGCGCCACCCGTTTGGCCCCTGCCAGATCCGTTTCCGGCAGCAGAATCGCAAACTCTTCGCCCCCGTAGCGCGCCACCACATCGTGCGATCGCGTCACCCCCCGCTTCAGGGTTTGGGCCACCTGGAGCAAACACTCGTCCCCGCCCCCGTGGCCGTAGGTGTCGTTATAGGCTTTGAACTCATCCACATCGCAGAGGATAAACGCGATCGGCAACTGCTCCCGCAGGGCGCGCCGCCACTCCTTTTCCAGGTGATGGTTGAGCGATCGCCGGTTTTGGATCTGCGTCAGCTCATCAATCGAAACCAGCCGCCGCAACTCCTCATTGGTGGCCTTCAGGGCTCGGTTGAGCTGCTGCAAATCCGCCGTCTGCCGATCAATGGTCGCCTGCATTTGGCGCATCACCTGATAGATTTCCGACGGATTAAGCAGCTCCAGCATCTGGGTTTGGGTCACCAATCCCGCCAAGGCCCCATTGCTCTTCACCAGCGGCAGACGGCGCACCTTGTGGCTCTGCATCTGCTGATGAATCACCCAGAGGGAATCATTGGGACTGGCGGTAATAATCGGCTGGCTCATGGCCGTCCGCACGGTGATCACTTCAAAATTCAGCTCCATTGATCGCAGCCGCACCATATCCCGCTCCGTCACCATGCCAATGGGCCGCTGGGACAGGTCATCCACCACCACCAAACAGCTCACCCGATGCAGCACCAGCTTGCGGGAAACCGTCAGGAGTGTTTCATGGGCGCTGCTTTTGACCACGTTACTAATGGCCACTTCACTGGCGCGGATGTAGCGCAGCAGGTGCTCAGGGCGGATTTGGCTGCGGACGCTTTCGGGGGTGATGATGCCCACCAGTCTGCCGCGATCGCTGAGGACCGGAATGTGGCGGATGCGATGGCGCTTAAAAATCTGTGAAATCTGGAAAATATCCTTCACTTCACAGAGCTTTAGGGCGACAACGTCCTTGGACATCAAATCCTCAAGGGTGAATTCATCCAAGTTCAATTGATAGGACAGGAGGCGAACCACATCCCGCTCCGTGAAGATGCCGGCAACTTTTTCCCGGTTCAAAACGATGGTGCAACTGGCGGCGGCCCGATCCATCGCCCGCACGGCGGCGGCCACGGATTCATGGCCGGGTAAAACCAATGGGACAGGTTGAACGATGGGGGGTAAGGCGCTTTGCATGGGAAATTGAGCAGCGGAGAATGGATGGGATTGGAATGGAAAAGGTTGGCCGTGGAGCGCTCCCGTCTGGGGGATGGGGAGGGGAGATGGGGATGCGTTTAGGTCTGGGGGAAATTGTCCTTCGGGGGCATTTCTGGGGGTGGCGCGATCGCGGGGCCGATGGACCTTTTGATGCCAGTTCATCCCATGGGGCCTTGGCCTTGAATCATGGGGCTAAAGGTACGGAATTTGAAGCCCTCCGCTGAGAAATTTAAGCCGAGGTTGGATCGGGGCGGGGGGCCGGGAGGTTTTAATATGCTTCCATGGGCAAAGGGTGATATTGATCGCGATCGCCCCGTGGGAGAGGCCCGAGCTGGGGTTTTGCCGCTGGTGTTTTTTCGGTGATGGTGATGACGAAGGCAAAGGCGAAGAAGGATTCTGCGGTGCGCGGTGCGGCCCTGGGGGAGGGGCTTTTGGGGGGGGCTGAAAGGGCGTTGGATCCACCGGTGAATTCCATGGCGGATCAGGCGACGGATCGGACGGCGACTGGAAAGGCGGCCCCGAAGGGGACTAAAAAGGCTGACCCAGATCCAGGGCGATCGCGCCCGTCGGCGGAGAAGGGCAAGGGCAAGGAGAAGGGCAAGGGCAAGGAGAAGGGCAAAGGCAAGGGCAAGGGGGCGGCGAAACCGAAGGGGAAGGGAACCTCGCGGGCCAAGGGGGAGGAGCCGGGGCCAGGGGAGGGGACGGATCGGGCGATCTCGGGGGGCGAGGTGGACCCGATCCGCATGTTGCATTTTTCAGATGTGCTGTGCGTTTGGGCCTATGTGGCGCAGATCCGTCTGGAGGAGTTGAAGACTAATTTTGGCGGTCGGGTGGCGATCGAGTATTACTTCACGTCCGTGTTTGGCGATGTTCACCGCAAGCTGGAGGCCCGCTGGCGCGATCGCGGCGGCATTGCGGCCTATGGCCAGCATGTGCAGGAGGTGGCGGCGCGGTTTCCCCATGTGGTGGTCCATCCGGAACTGTGGACCATCCGAACGCCGCGATCGTCCCTGGCCTGCCATCGATTCCTGCGGGCCGTGAAGCTGCTGGAGTTGGCGCAGCAGGTGGAACCGGGCAGCTTTGAGCGGGCCTGCTGGGAGTTGCGGCGCAGCTTTTTTGAGGAGGCCATTGATGTGTCGAAGCAGTCGTCCCAGTGGGCGATCGCGGAAACCCTGGATCTACCCCGCGCGGCCCTAGAGGCCCGGTTCGAGAGTGGTGAAGCCTGCGCGGAACTGGCGCGGGATCTGGAACTGGCGAAGGACTATGGCATCACCGTCAGCCCGTCGCTGGTGTTTAACGAAGGTCGCCAGCGGCTCAATGGCAATGTGGGCTATCGGGTGATTGAGGCGAATATCCGTGAACTGCTGCACAATCCGCCGGGGGAGTTGTCCTGGTGCTAGGGCGATCGCGATCGCCTAGGCAAGTCCAGGGCCGCGATCGCGGGCGATGGGGGCAGGTTGCAAATTGTCCCGGGAACGGCGCGATCGCCGGGGGAAACTGCTATGAACGAAGGGGTAGGCAACCCTGCGATTCCCCAAAATCCTAGGCTCCACCCGGCGTTGCCCTGCCCCCCGGCGGGCGGCGGGCAATTTCGACGCGACCCCAATCGCAATCAATCACGTGACATACCTCGAAGGACGGTGTGGGATGGCTTGGCTTCAACGGTTTCAGCAACAGTTTCAGGAATTTTCAGTGCCCCGACGAGTTCCCTACGGCCAGCGGCTGACGGGGTTGGCCCTGGCGATCGCCGCGATCACAGCGGCCCCCGTCGCCCAGGCCCAAAGCATCCTAGAGGAAAGCGGCAGCCTTTCCCCCATGGAAGAGCGCTACACCTTCACGGGGGAGGCGGGCCAAGCGGTCACCATCCGCCTGCGCAGCGAAGAATTTGATCCGGTCCTGGTGCTGCTGGATCCGAGCGGCGCGGAACTGGCCACCAATGACGACGCGGAGCGCACCCTCAATTCCCGCATTGTGCATACCCTGCCCCGCAGCGGCACCTATACGATTCTGGCCCGGAGCTTCGGCAGCAACGGCGGCAGCTTCACGGTGTCGGTCAATCCGGCGACGGCCCTAGATGTCACACTCTCCGAGGCGGAGGCGCTGCTCTTTGAGGGGAATACGGAGGGGGCAATCACTCAGCTCGATCGCGCGATCGCCGAAAATCCCGACAGCGGCCTGCTGCACTGGTACCGCGCCGATGCCTATCTGTACAGCAATTCGGGGGATATGACCGACAAGGACTATCGCCGCGTTCAGGAGATGGCCCTGGCGGACTATCGCCGCGCCCAGACCCTGTTCGAGGAGGCGGGCGACTCGGCGAATGCGTCCATCATGGCGGACATGATCAATAGCTTGAACCAGGCTGAAAATCCTGCTGAAAATCCTGACATGGCCCCATAGGCTTTAGGGGCTAGGGTCTAGGGGCTGTTGGCGAATGGCCCCAAACCCTAAAACGCTCCTGTCGCCGTGGCTAATCCGGTGGGGGCTGGGGGCTGAAGTTGTTCCCTGTTGCCGCCACCGAAGTCCCATCCCATGACAGGCCCTGGGGATGCGGCGATCGCGGTTCTGCCCCCCGAGAAACCGCGATCGCCCCCAAGCTCACCCTAAAGATCCGCCGCCGGAACGCAAACCACCACACAAAGGATTGCGGACTGGTCGAGAAATTCCCCCATAAAATCTCCCTATAAAACCTGTCCTTAAGGCGTTCTTATAAAAATTTCCTATAAAAAATTAAGCGATTCCCCATCAATCAATCCCCAAAAAATAATCTTCAAAAAGAAGATCGACATCGCGAACGAATCATAGACAAACGCCAGCGGATCTCAGACATGTCACAGACAGGCACTTGCGACAATTAGGGTAGGGCGGCACTCCACCGGCATGGGGCCGGTCGTCCGCTGGGCACATTAGTCCTACAGCGATCGCGGCGGTCAATCACGGGACCGAGGGTTATCGCATTGGGCGAAGGGGAGGCAATGGGGATGGGGCAAGGGATCACCAGGGAAAAGGCGACGACTCCGGCGGTGTCGCTGGTGGTGGTGGAGGCGGATGCGGCCCTGCGGCGGCAGTACTGCCGGGGATTGATGCCGTTGGTGCGGGGGCCGGTGCTGGAGCGATCGCCAGGGCCGGGGGTGTGGGCCTTGTGGCAGCACCATTGGCCGCCCCTGACGGTGGTGAGCGATCGCGCCTTAGCAACCTTGATTGTGGCGGCCCCGGTGGACCTGCCCCCGGCGGCGACCGATCGCCCCCGGCCCGTCCTGCTGGTGGTGGTGAATCCCTGTCCGGAGTTGGGATCCGATGTGCTGTGGCAGCGGCTCGGGACGCTGGATCAGTTTTTTACGGTGGAGATTGTGCCCGATCGCCTAGACACCCTGGCGACGGTGGCCCAGCGGGCGATCGCGCGATCGCGGCAACTCTGGGAGCGCGATCGCCTCGGGCAACAGCAGCAGTGGCTTCTGGAACTGATGCGGTTGCAGGGGGAATTTGTGGAGTTGGGCGATCGCCTCGGGGCCGTGGCCGACGCCATGGGCCGTTGGTTTGGCGGGGCGAGGGTGGTGTTCTATCCCGCCGTGGGGGCCGCGATCGCGCGATCGCCCCTCGGTCACCTCGATCACGACGCCTTCAGGGAACTCCGCGACCAGATTGCATCGCCGGAACCCCTGGGCAGCCTTCAGGTGGTGCGGGTGTCGGAGCCGGAGCGATCGCTCCCCCCATCCCCATTGCCCGTCCCGACAAGGCTAGGCCCAAGCCGCCAGCGCACCCTCCAGGGGTACTCCATCGCCAGCGAAGCCGCCCTGCCCCTGCGCCTTGCGGGCCGATCGCCCGACCTGTGGGGATTCGTGGCCATTCAGCATCAGCAGACCTATGGCTGGGATCCGTGCGATCGCGCCTTCGTGGAACAACTGGCCACCCCCCTCGCGATCGCGATCGAATCCGCCACCCCGCCTAACCCCAGCCACGGCCACGGCCCCACAACCCCCCCCGACGCCCCCCCCCAACCGAGTCCCCCCGATTCCAAAACCAGCGCCGCCCAACTGCGGAGCATCATCACCCACAGCCCCGTCATCCTCTACGCGATCGACCCCCAGGGCACCTTCACCCTCTCCGAAGGCATCAACCTCCATCGCCTGGGCCTCAGGGCCGGTGAAGCGGTGGGCCAGAACGTTTTCGACCTGTACCGGCACTACCCCGACGTGTGCCAGTACGTCCGCGAAGCCCTCGACGGCCACCGCACCCACTGGCAAACCCACATCGGCAGCGTCATCTACGACAACCGCGCCTTTCTCCTGCGTGACGACCGGGGCCACCCCGTCAGCCTCATCGGCATCGCCACCGACGTGACGGAACGCACCCTAGCCCAGCAGGCCCTGCAGGCCCTCAATGCGGACCTCGAACACCACATCCGCCAGCGCACCCAGGATGTGGAATTGAGCAACAGCCGCCTGCGCCAGTCGATCGCCACCAGCCGCCGCATTGAACAGACCCTCCAGCGCAAAACCGCCGAATTTAAGGCCATTTTGAATGCCCTGCCGGATGGGGTGTTGGTGGTGTCCCCCGATGGGCAGATTGTGCTGGCGAATCCCGCCTTTGAACGGCTGTTGGGGCACCGCTGGACGGACATTCTGGGGCAACCCCTGGAGGTTCTTGATCGCCTGGGGGGGACGCAACTGACGGCCCTGCTCTGTGGGGGCGGGGCAATCTCGGTGGACTCGCTGCATCCCGGCGGCCCCGAACCGAAGCGCCTGATGATCCGCGACTGCAACGGCATCCCGATCCCCGTTGAAACCCGCTGCGCCACCGTCTGCGATCGCCACGGCAACCCCATTGGCACCGTCGGCATTTTGCGCGACATCCGCGAACGGCAGCGCACCGAAGCCGCCCTCCAGCGCAGTCAGGCCCGCTTCCGGCGGCTGGCGGCCAATATCCCTGGGGTGCTGCACCAGTTCCAGCGCAATGGCGATGGCACCTATACGATCAACTACGTCAGCAAACATTTTCAAGATCTCTGTGGCCGCCCGCCCGCTGAGGTCTACGCCAATTCCCTGCGCTGGGTTGAGGCGCTGCACCCGAGCGATCGCCGCTCCTTCTCCCATGCCCTGATCCGCTCCGCCAGACAGTTGAGCCCCCTGTCCTGGGAAGGGCGCTTGCAACTGCCCCAGGGGGAGGTGCGCTGGATCCAATGGATGGCCAAGCCCGAGGGGCAACCGGACGGCACGATTTTGTGGGATGGCCTGCTCATTGACATTAGCGATCGCAAGGCCACGGAAACGGAACTGGCCCAGCAGCGGGATCTGCGGGTGGCGTTCTTTGAAGAATCCACCGACGCCCTCTTCCTCGTCGATCCGACCACCCACCGCACCCTGGACTGCAACCAACAGGCGATCGCCATGTTTGAGGCCAAGCGACCCGCCGATCTCAAGGGCTTTGTCGTCAATGACTTGCAGGTGACCCCCTTCTCCCCAGCGGAATTGGCGGACCTGCGCACCCGCCTCACGAGCGACGGCCTCTGGATCCGCGAGGTGGAATATCGCACCCTGCGGGGGCGGCACTTCTGGGGCAATTTGGCGATCCGCACCATCGCCGTGGCGGGCCATACCCTCAACCTGGTGCGGCTGACGGACATCAGCGATCGCAAAACCGTCGAATCCCAACTGCGGGCCGCCAACCATCAGCTCGAACTGGCGAACCAGGAACTCGCCCGCGCCACCCGCCTGAAGGACGAATTCCTCGCCAACATGAGTCACGAGCTGCGGACCCCCCTGAATGCGGTGATCGGCCTAGCGGAGGGGCTGTCGGCGGAGGTCTATGGGCCGTTGAATCCCCGCCAGCGCAAAACCCTGGGGACGATCCATCGCAGCGGCGGCCTGCTGCTGGCGCTGATCAATGACATCCTCGACCTGTCCAAAATCGAGGCGGGGAAACTGGATCTGGAGATGACCCAGATCAATGTCAAACGGTTGGTGGATGCCAGTTTGACCTTCGTGCGGCAGATGGCCATGGAGAAGCATGTGCAGTTGGAGTGCCATCTCAACCAGCCGGGGCCGCGTTTCTATGGCGATGAGCGGCGGCTGTGTCAGTTGCTGGTGAATTTGCTGAGCAATGCGGTGAAGTTCACCCCCGCCGGGGGCCACATTGTGCTCGAAACGGCCTATGGACCGCTGACGGGGGCGGCGATCGCGATCGCCACCCCAGGGCAAACCCAAGATCATTCAACCACCCACCTGGCGACCCATCTGGTGACCCATCTGCCGGACGGCCAGGGGGATGGGCCGGGGGGCGATCGCCTGGTCCTCGGCAAGGACTGCTCCCCCTCGGGGGATTGGCTGCGGTTTTCGGTGAGCGATACGGGCATTGGCATCGCGCCGGATCACCTGGACAAGCTGTTTGAGCCGTTTACGCAGATCGACAGCAGCCTGTCGCGCGCCCACAACGGCACGGGGCTGGGGTTGGCCCTGGTGCAGCGCATTGCCCAACTCCACGGGGGTGTGGTGACGGTGACGAGTGCCCTGGGGCGGGGCAGTTGCTTTAGTGTGTGGCTGCCGCCGACGGGGGGGCCTTCGGAGGAAGAGGGGGCTACGGCGGCGATCGCCCTTGGGGAGATGGGGACGAGTCCGACCCTCTGGGGGAAGCGGCGGGGCTGGAGGGTGGGGGGCTCGGGAATGGTGGCCCCGGCGGCGGCGGATCCGGGGGCGCTGTTGCCGGACGGGGAGCCCTTGTCTGGGGAGCCCTTGCCTGGGGAGGAGCTGTCCGGCGATCGCGCCCTGGCCGGGGGGGAAGGGTTGCGCCACCCGCCGCGCATTTTGATTGCGGAGGACAATGAAACCAATATCCACGTCCTGCGGGATTATCTCCAGGCCCAGGGCTATCAGGTGCTGCTGGCGCGCAATGGCCTGGAGGCGGTGCGGCAGGCCCGTCGGCTGCGGCCCGATTTGATTTTGATGGATGTGCAAATGCCCCTGGTCGATGGCCTTGCGGCGACCCGGCGGCTCCGGGGGGATGCGCGTTTTGCGGATTTGCCGATTTTGGCCCTGACGGCCCATGCCATGGCGGGCGATCGCGAGCGATGTTTGGCGGCGGGCATGACGGACTATCTCTCGAAGCCGATCCAGTTTCCGCAACTGCGGGCGAAAATTGAGGATTATCTACACGGGTCGGTGGCCCTGGGCCGCTGCGATCGCCTGGACCAGGGGCCGCCGCCCTAGGGGCAACCTAAACTGTCGCGGGTGTCTACGCCGGTGGTGGGGTTGGTGCCGTCGGCGGTTTGGCAGAGGCGTTTGATTTCGTAGGCGTCGATGAGGGCGTCGGAAAAGTCTGCCCCGGTGACGATCGCGTTTTCAAAGGTGCTGCGGGTGAAGATGGTGCCAATGGCGATCGCGTCCGTCAGATCGGCCCCTTCGAGGATGGCGCGATCGGCGAGGGCTCCGGACAGGGTGGCCCCCCGCAGGTGAGTCCGCAGCAGCACGCCCTTGGTCAAGGTAGCATTGCTCAAATCCGCGCCGCTGAAATCCGCATCCCGCAGATCCGCCGCCACGAAGGAGGTGCCCACCAAGGTTTCTCCGGCAAAATCACGCCCCGTTAGGTCCGTGTTGTTGTAGTTGATTGATCCCACCTGGGCGATCGCGGGGCGGGCTAGCAACAAAATCCACAGGGCCGCGATCGCGATCGCCAACACCCATCGAGACAGCCGAACAGCCAAGGCCATAGGATCCCCTAGAGAGAATGTCTGAACAATAAAATTCATTTTGAGCCCATCCTCCGCAAGCGCGAAAGATCTCGAATCCCAAAGGCCGTAGACCCCAGAGCCAAGGGATTTAAACCCCTTGCCCTAACCGGCTGCGCTAGGAACAGCCCGGAGCAGACGACGCCACGGCCCGATCTAGATTTTCCGACAGGCTCAGGCTATGGGTCAGGCCCCCCAACCCGCCCCGGCATTGGAACGGCGCGCGATCGCCCCGGCGGGGGAAAAAGCCCGAATCCAGTTGCAATTGCACCGTCCCATCCGTCCCCAAACTCCACTGCTGGAGCACCGATCGCCCGCTGGCCCCATTCCCCTGGAGCGCCGTCACATAGGTGCCCGTCCGGGGAACACCCGTCGCCGGATCCAGCCGCAAAATCACCGTTGCCTCGGCACCGCTCCCCAGACCGTAGCGATTGAGCCAGCCCGAGGCCGTAAACCGCCGGAAATCTTCGCTCACCTCGCCAAAATCCCCCGCATCCGTAAAGGCCCCGTAGAAGCGATCGCCCCCATCCCACAGGAGCGCCACGCCGGTGCTGTCATCGCGGGTGAGTTCATAGTCATTGCGGCACCAGGTTTGGCGACCGCGATCGAACCGCGCCACGATCGGGTCAAAATTCTGCCGCTCCTTGACCTCATAGCCGATATAAAACGTCGTTTCCCCCGCCTGGAGACGGGCCGCATTGCGCGCCTGCAACTCCGATTCGGGCGTGGCGCAGGTGAAGGGAACGCTGGCGGTGGCGACGATCGCCCCCCCCGGCCCCGACGGCCCATCCGGCAGCCGCGCTCGACAGAAACGGTAGGCATTGCCTGACTCGATGCAAATGAATTCCGCCAGCAGACGCGGATCAAAGAGGGGCGATACGGTACCCCGCGCCAGGGCGTCGCCACTGGGGGTCAGGCCCAGGCGACCCAGATCCGTGTCCAGGTTATTGCCGTCATAGGGCGTCGGGCGACGTTCGGGGCGCTGGGCATTGGGGGACAGGAAGGGGGTGCGATCGGGATCAAAAAAGCCCGGAATCCCTTCCGCCGTGCGCGGTGCCCCAGGGGTGCGGCTGGGGGTCCCGACGGGGAAGCCATTGCCGCCCCCATTGCCGTCGGTGGGGGGACGCCCTTCGCCCCTGCGGTTGCCGTTGCTGGCCCCTGATCCCCCCGAGGCGCTGACGGCGGCGCTGCCCCCCGAGGCGATCGCCCCCGGTGCGCCGAAACTGAGGGCGCTGCTGCCAAAGATGCCGTTGCTGCCGCCGCCGCTGGCCGCCGCCATGGCTCCGCTGAAGGTGACATTGCCCCAGGCTCCGCATTCCCCGAGGACGGCGTTGGGATCGGATCCGTGGCGGCTCAGGCAGGCGAGGGCCGCTTGCATCCGTTCTGTGGCGCGGTAGGAGGTGGCGATCGCGGCTTGGGGGGCTGCGGTTTGGGCTCTTGCTGGCGGGGCGATCGCGGGGCGGGCCTGGGGTCTTGGGGGCGGGGCGGGAACCGTCGCGGGGGCGGCCATGGGGGGATTAGCCGGGGCCGGTAGGGGATCGCCCATGGCGCCACCGCCGCCGCTGCATTGCTCTAGGGCGCGGTTATTGGGCTCTGCGCCGTAGCGCTGCAAACAGGCGAGGTATCGCTGCGATCGCGTGGTCGGTGCCGGATTGGCCGCCGTCCGTTCCCCCGCGATCGCCCCCACCAGCGCCACCGCGATCGCCCCGACCCCCACCCGCCAGAGGGTTGGCCAGCGGCCCAGCGATCGCAACAGCATCAACCCAAAAAAATCCATGGGGGCAACGGGGGAAACGGCATCAACGCATCAAAACCAGGGAAAACAGGCCCGATTAAACCGGGTTCTATTCCCCCAAAAGTCTAGTCGCTTGCCCTAGGGCGTTGCAATTGCCCCCCATCGCCCCGAATCTTGGCCCTGAATCTTGGCCCTGAATCTTGGCCCTGAATCTTGGCCCTAGGGCGTTGCCAAATCCGTACCCACCCGCACGGTGAGATCCGCCCCCAAATCCCCCACGGCGGCCACCACGAGGCGACCGGTGCCCAGCCGCCGCTGCACCGCTTCCCCCGCCGGGATGTTGCCGGTCTGCACGATGGTTTGGCTCTGGTGGAGCACCTCGGGCCAGTCCGCGATCGCGGTGACCTGCCGAAACCCCGCCTGCCGAAGCTGTTCAACGATCGCGGCGGCCCCGTCCGGCTGGCCCGATGCATTCTGGACCGCAATGCGCGTATTGGCCTGGAGGTAATTGGACTGGAGCACCAAACTGGTGGCGCTGCTGCGGAGGACACTGCCGCGCCGGTCGATGCCAAAAAAGTCCGCCATCAGCCGATCCACCGCCCCGTGATCGGCTAGCCATTGGCCCGCCGCCGGTTGCCCCGTTGGCCCAAAGGTACCCGGCAACATGGTCAGCCGCAGGCGATCGTCCTCCTGATGCAGCAAAAAGTTCGCCAGGGCCAGGACTTCCGATCGCTGCAAATCCGTGTCCACATATTGCTGCACGAGCTGGGCGATCTGGGGCAATTCCAGCATGACGGCGGGGCTGGCCATCCGCTGCCGCAGGGCCTGGAGCAGGAGCTGCTGTCGTTGCACCCGCCCCACGTCCCCGAGGCGATCGCTCCGGTAGCGGATGAATTGCTCGGCGCTGGCCCCATCGAGGGTTTGCCAACCGGGCTCCAGGGCGATCGCGAGGCGCTGGCTGTGGTCCGTATAGGCCATGGCCTTGGGCACAAACAATTCCACCCCCCCTAGCAGATCAATGAATTCCCGGAAGGCGGCGTTGTGGAAGCGGGCGTAGCGATCGATCCGCACCTGGTTGAAGTTGAGGGCCAGGGTTTTTTTCAGCAGCGGCACGCCCCCGTGGACATTGGCATGGGCGATGCGCTGGCGACCGAGGTTGGGAATGTCCACCGCCGTGTCGCGCGGGATCGCTAGGATGCTGGTGGTTTCCTGGGCGGGATCGAACCGCATCAGCAGCACCGTGTCGTTGCGGCCCCCAAAGGGTTGGTCGGGGTTGGTGCTGCCATCGACCCCCATGACGAGTAGGTTCAACGGTTGCCGCAGGCGGTACTGAAACGATCGCTTGGTGCGCATTTCCGCCGCGAAGGATTGGACCCGGGTCAGGGGGTTGCGCTCTAGGGGGAGGAAAAGGGTCAAGGTGGCCCCAAAGGTGGCGGACATCAGGGCGAGGGCGACGATGCTCAGGGTCCAAAACCACCATTGGCTTGGTTCGCCGTCGAGTAGGTTGATCCTCGGGGCGATCGCGGTGTTCCGGTCGGGAGTGATCGCTTCGGGTAAATCCTCCTCTCCCGGATCAAAAGCTGGGTCCATTTCCGGGTCCATTTCCGGGTCCGTTTCCGGCGCGATGGCCATGGGGTCCCCATCCCACGGGGAGGCGATCGCCGTGGTCGAAGGGTCCGAGTTGCGATCGCCCCCGAGGCTCGATGGCCCCACAGGCACCTGCAGGGCGCGATCGCGGCGACGGAACGGAAACCAAACACACACCATAGGGGGACTCAACTCCCAACGCAAACGCCCAATACCAACACCGCTCCCGAAACGCCGCGATCGCCAGAGCCCCGCCCCCACTACCCCGCCGCCGCCGCCAAAACCGCTGCTAAAACCTTACCGCGCCGTCCCAGGAATCAGGGCGCTATGGTGGATCGAGCAGTGCTAACCCCTAGCGCCCCACGTCCCATGCCCAAGAAAAAAGCCAAAGCCAAAGCGGCCAAAAAAAAGAAAAAACAAACCGTAAAACTCACCGCCGAAGCTAAAAAAGCCCTCAAACAGCAGCAAAAGGAACGCAAAAAAGCCACCGCCCAATTCATCCAGCGCGTCACCCCCCTCCTCGCAGTTGGCTCCGTCCTGGGCCTGATTATCGGCGTCGCCGTCGAACCCAAAATGGGCATCATGGCCCCCGCCGGCATCCTCGCCGTTTCCCTGTCCTATCTCTACCCCCGCCAAGCCCTCTGGTTCTTCTTCATCTACCTACCCTTTAGCGGCACCGTCACCTACGCCCTCGGGGGCAGCGCCATCCTCCAATTGGCCAAGGATGCCTTCTTCTTTCCCGCCTGGGCTGGCCTTGTGCAACTCCTCAAAAAGCAGCGGGGCAAAGCCAAAAAGGAATCCGTTTTTATCCCCGATAAATTTAAACCCATCCTGCCCTGGCTCCTCATTCTTACCATCTATTGCCTGCTGGTACTCTTCCTCATCAATGGGGGCCAGCAGCTTGACAAACCCTTCCCCTCCAAAGACGATAAATCTCCCTTTCTCCTGGGCGTATTGGGCTACAAGGTGTTCTTGGGCTACATTCCCCTCATTTTCTGCACCTATCACCTCATTCGCTCCTCGAAGGAATTGCTATTCACCACACGGCTCCACACGGTCCTGGCAATCACCTGCGCCACCCTGGGGTTTATGCAATATCAAATGCTCTCCTCCGGGCGCTGCGAAGGAACCGATCATTTGGTGGGGGATGCCCTCTTTCGCGCCACCCTAGACGCCCGCTGTTTCGTGGGGGGATCCCTGGTTTGGAGCCCATCCCAAAATATGATTCGCCTGCCGGGTACCTTTGTGGCCCCGTGGCAGTGGGCTTGGTTTTTGATTGCCAATGCGTCCTTGACGTTCACGACGGCCTTTAATGATCCCTCCGCAAAGTGGCGCATTGTGGGCCTGATGGGGATGGCGGGGGTGTTTGTGAATGCGGTGATTTCTGGGCAGCGGATTGCCCTGGCCCTGGTGCCGGTGATTGTGATTATTTTGATGGTTCTGACGGGTCAAGTTACCAATTTAAAACGATTAATTCCCATTGGCGGCGGCTTGATTGTTGGGCTGGTGGTGGCCTGGGTTTTATTTCCTGACGTGATCCAAGGCCGGATTGATAGTTTCGTCAGTCGCTGGAATGCGGCCCCGGCGGATGATTTTATTGGTCACCAAATTGATTTCACCTGGAAGTCGGTGCGTAAGTCGCTGCTGATGATGGGCATGGGCATTGGCCGCGCGACGAATTCGGCCCGCTTATTTGGGGATACGACGCTGGTGGAAACTTGGTTTCCGAAGGTGCTGTTTGAGGTGGGGGTCTGGGGGCTTCTTTTTTGGCTCTGTTTCGTAACGGCAATTACGGTGACGACTTTCCGGGCCTACCGTTCGGTGAAGGATAAAAACCTGCGGGGAATTGGGGCGAGCTATTGGGTGTTTATTCTCTTCATTAGCTATCAAACCTATTACTATCCCTTGGATGTGGATCCGGTGGCGGTTTATTACTGGTACATGATCGGGGTGGTGCTGAAGTTGCCGGTGGTGGCGGAGCAGGAGCGCCGGAAGTTGGAGGCGGAGCGGGCGGCGGAAGAGGCGGCCTATCAGGAGGCGCTGCAGAAACGGCGGGAGCGTTTGGGGGTGGAGGCTCCGGTGGCCTAGGGGCGCGATCGCGGCGGGCGGTCACCGGCTATGTTTTGGGGCAATTCCTGAAGGATTGGGGCGCTATTGCTTGGCGACGAGGGGGGTGCCAAAGGCGGTGGGAATCCCTAGGGTCCACTGTTTATCCTTGAAAAACAGCAGTTGATAAATTTGCAGGGTGCCGTAACGGAAGGAGGCTTCAAAGGATTGGAGATAGAGGTACCACATCCGCATGAAGCGCTCGTCGTAGGTGGGGCCAAGGGCGGCGATCGCGTCGCGGTTGGCCACAAAATTTTCCTTCCAATGGTGGAGGGTTTCGGCGTAGTGGGGCTTGAGGTTTTCGCAGTCCGCGATCGTCAATTTGGCGTCGAGCATTTCCTTGGCCAATTCATGTAGTTGGGGGGCATAGCCGCCGGGGAAAATGTATTTATCGACCCAGGGGCCGTTGCGTTCGGCGCTCTCGGTGACGATGGTGTGGAGGAGACCGGTGCTGTTGGGTTTGAGGAGATCGCGGGCCTGGGCCATGAAGTCGGCAAAACTGCCGCGCCCCACGTGTTCAAACATGCCGATACTAATAAATTTGTCGAACTGGCCTTTGAGTTCTCGATAGTCTTGGATTTTGATGGTGATGCGATCGCCGAGGCCCCGTTCTGCAATGCGATCGCGGGCGAGTTTAGCTTGCTCTTGGCTGAGGGTGATGCCGGTGCCGGAGACGCCATAATGTTCGGCGGCGTAGATCAACATGCCGCCCCAGCCACAGCCGATATCCACGAGGGTTTCCCCGGGCCGGAGGGCGAGTTTTTGGCAGATCAGCTCATATTTTTGCCGCTGCATGGTTTCGAGGCTATCGCCGGGGGTTTGCTGATAGCCGCAGGAGTAGGTGAGGGTGGGATCGAGGAATAGCTGATAGAAATCATTGCCCAAATCGTAGTGGTATTGGACGTTTTTGTAGCTGTTTTTAATCGATGTGGGGACGGTGGCGAGGCGCTGGAGCAGGATTTTGGCGATGAGGGCGAGGGAGGGTTTGGCGCTGGCGTTGGCGTAGACGTTTTCGCGATAGAAAAGGCCGGTCAATTCGGAGAGGTTATTATTTTCTTCCTCCCACCAGCCGTCCATGTAGGCTTCACAGAATCCGAGGGGGCCAAAGCTAAGGATGCGATCGTAGGTTTTGGGGTTGAGTACCTTGAGGTGAAGGGCGGGCTGGAGTTCGGGGTTGCCAAATTGAAAGGTTTTACCCTGGGGGTTGGTGACTCGGAGGTTGCCCCGCGCGATCGCGCCGAAAAGCTGATAGAGATAACGTTCGCCGCTGGAAAGTTGGCTTAGGTTCAACGGTTGAAGAGAGGTGTTGGAAGAAGCCATGGTTGACGGTGAAATGCTCTAGAGTAGTTAGGAAAGAGATTCAGACTATGGAAAAAAGCGATTTGCCAGGAACCGTAAAACACGTCATGGGATGGAGCGTCAGTGATTGAAATCAGGGGCTTTATTTCCTGATCCCAAGCGGTCGGGAACGATGCCATCAATGGGCTGGACGGGTGCATCAATGGGAATTGTCAAGGCGAAATGCCACCCATTTCTAATAAACGTTGCCAGTGAACTTCGCTGACGGGCACCACCGAAAGGCGCGAAATTTTGAGCAGGTCAAAGTCCTCAAAACTGCCCGTTTCCCCATGGTGGGCTTTGATGGCAGCGAGGCCCACCGGTTGAGGGAGCGATCGCCCGAGGCGCACATCCACCACGGTGCGTTTGGGGTCATCGGTGCGCGGGTCGGGGTAGGGCTCGCTGACCACCTCGACGATGCCCACCGCTTGGCGCTCCTTGCCCGTGTGGTAGAAGAGGGCGCGATCGCCGGGGCGCATCTGCCGCACATATTTCAGGGCCAGGTTGTTGCCGATGCCGTCCCAGACCGTTTGCCCATCGCGCTCCAGGTCCGACCAGGCATAGTTGCTCGGCTCCGTTTTCAGTAACCAAAAGGCCATGGGTTGCCGTTTCCCTCCCTGTGTATGGATGTTCCGGTGGACTCGGTGCCGGGGGCTAGTCCGCCACGGTGCAACCCAGAGATTAACCCATTGGCTGGGAATTCGTTGGAATCTGGGGCGGATCTGGACGGAATCTGGGGGGATTTGGCCCCTGCGGCGGCGCGATCGCCATGCAATGCCCATCTCGTTCCGCCAATCCGTAGCCTCCGTTAACGAGGGAGTAACCTTCCCTTGATATCCTGACTTCAACCGCGATCCCCACGCGATCGCGGGGCCTATCCCATTCAAAATCGCCCATGAACATTCATAAAATCGCGACCCAACCCTTTGAGGATCAAAAACCCGGCACCTCGGGCCTGCGGAAACAGGTGCCCGTGTTTCAAAAGCGCCACTATCTAGAAAATTTTATCCAATCGATTTTTGATAGCCTCGAAGGCTATAGCGGTGCCACGTTGGTGGTGGGGGGCGATGGACGCTACTACAACCGTCAGGCCATTCAAATCATTCTAAAAATGGCGGCGGCCAACGGATTTGGGCGGGTTTTGGTGGGCCAGGGGGGCATTTTATCAACCCCGGCCGTGTCGGCGATTATTCGTAAATATCAAGCCTTTGGGGGCATTATCCTTTCCGCCAGCCATAATCCTGGCGGCCCGGAGGGGGATTTTGGGGTGAAATATAACACGGGCAACGGTGGCCCCGCCCCCGAGAAAATTACCGATGCAATCTATGCGCGATCGCGGGAAATTGAGGGCTATCAAATCCTAGAGGCGGCGGATATTGATCTCGATCAATTGGGTTCTAGTAGCCTCGGGTCCATGGCCGTTGAGGTGATTGATTCCGTGACGGACTATGCGGAATTAATGCAATCCCTGTTTGATTTTGATGCCATCCGTGACTACATCCGTTCGGGGTTTCGTCTGGCGGTGGATTCCATGCATGCCGTGACTGGCCCCTACGCGACGCAACTATTTGAAACCCTGTTGGGGGCTCCGGCGGGAACAGTTTTAAATGGTGTTCCCCTGGAGGATTTTGGCGGCGGCCACCCGGATCCAAACCTGGTCTATGCCCACGAATTGGTGGAGTTGCTGTTTGGCGATCGCGCGCCGGATTTTGGGGCGGCCTCCGATGGGGATGGCGATCGCAATATGATTTTGGGCCATCATTTTTTTGTGACCCCCAGTGACAGTTTGGCGATCCTGGCGGCCAATGCGACACTAGTACCCGGCTACAGGGATGGGATTGCGGGGGTGGCGCGATCAATGCCCACCAGCGCCGCCGCCGATCGCGTGGCTGCCAAACTGGGGATTGATTGCTATGAAACGCCGACGGGCTGGAAATTCTTTGGCAATCTTTTGGATGTGGGCAAGGCGACCCTCTGCGGCGAAGAAAGTTTCGGCACCGGCTCGAACCATGTGCGGGAAAAGGATGGCCTCTGGGCGGTTTTATTCTGGCTGAATATTCTGGCGGTGCGGCAACAATCCGTGGAAGATATTGTGCGGGATCACTGGCGCACCTATGGCCGCAATTACTATTCTCGCCATGATTATGAGGGGGTCGAGAGCGATCGCGCCAATACCCTCGTAGGCAATCTCCGCGATCGCCTGGGCAGCCTCAAGGGACAAACCTTTGGGGCCTATACAGTGGACTATGCCGATGACTTTAGCTACACCGATCCCGTCGATGGCAGCATCAGCCAGAAGCAGGGCATTCGCATCGGCTTTACGGACGGATCTCGCATCGTTTTCCGCCTCTCCGGGACGGGAACCCAGGGGGCAACCCTGCGGCTCTATGTGGAGAGCTATGAACCGGATCCGAGCAAGCATGATATCGAAACCCAAACGGCCCTTGGGGATCTGATTCAGTTGGCGGATGAACTGGCCCAAATTAAAGCATTGACGGGCTTTGATCGTCCTACGGTTATCACCTAATGACGATTGGCTAGACTGTCTAGGATCGCCGTGATCGCGTCACGACTTTAAATTTTTTGCTGTTCCGAACGCACCGCAATGTTTAAATAATTGTCGGTGCGTTCATTTTTAGCTGATATTTTCCTCAAACTTGACAAGGGCGATCCCAGCCTATCCATAGCATTTTGACGGCGAATCCTTAAGAACCTTTAAAATTCAAGCACGCCCGCTTCAATCAGGGCTAAACAGGACATTCAACTCAAAACAAATTTTATTCAATCCCTTGAGGGCAAGCCATGGCTAGTTCCGTCTTCCACCGTACGGGTGGTCTTCATTTACTTCGTACCCTTTTGTGGGGGAGCGGCCTCGCGATCGCGCTCCTCACCCAAGCTAATCCCGCCGCCGCCAAAGTCATCACCCGCCAAGAGGGATCCATTCGGGCCACGGTTTCCTATGATGAAGAAAATGGCTGCCCCGACAACACGGCCCAGGTGGTCATTGAACGGGGCGATCGCACGGTTTTGACCCGAACCATTGAACCCGGTGCCTGTCGCCTGATGGGGGCCAGGGACGATGGCCTTAATATTCGTGATTTGGATGCGGATGGTGAGCCGGAAATTATCCTAGATTGGTACAGCGGCGGAGCCCACTGCTGCTTTTTTTCCCTGGTCTATCGCTACAATTCGGCCACTGATCGCTATGAAGATTCCCAGAAAAGTTGGGCACATACGGCCTATCAATTGAGGGATATGGAGGGCGATCGCGTGCCGGAGTTTTATTCCGCCAATAATAACTTTGCCTATCAGTTTGCCCCCTTTGCGGGATCCGCTATGCCGGTGCAAATTTGGCGCTACGATCGCGGCCAGTTCCTAGATGTAACCCGCCAATATCCCAACGAAGTTTATAACGATGCGTTCCTGTGGTGGCAAGCATTCCAGGAGCAGCAGCGCACCTGCGTGACCGGTGCCCAGGATGCCTGTGGCGAAGGATTTTTGGCAGCCTATGTGGCTACAAAAGCCCTGCTGAACCAGACGGAGGATGCCTGGACTCGGGTGCGGCAAGCCTACCGGGGCGACGGCTGCACCCTGGATGGTTGCCAAGGGCGTGAAGCCTTGTTCCGGGAGATTCGCCAGTTCCTCTTGGCGGAGGGCTATCTCATCGAGCCACCCCGAAGGATGCCGAACTAATGGCCCAGAATTCTTCACCCATTGTGTCCCTAAACGGTGGCGGTTTGCTGTTGGCGATCGCGGATTTCCAGATAGATCAACAGGGCATTAATGTCCGCCGGATTGACGCCACCAATGCGCGACGCTTGACCCACCGTCAGGGGCCGCACCTTCGCCAATTTTTCTCGGGATTCCTTCGAGAGGGTTTCAATGGCCTGATAGTCCAAATCCTCCGGCAGACGGCGATTTTCCTGTCGCGCGATCGCCTCGATCTGCCGCTGCTGCCGCTGAATATAGCCGGAATATTTAATTTCAATTTCGGCCCCCTCCGTTTCAGCGCGCTCTAGGGCCGGATTGCCTAGGCCAAATTCCGCCAATTGGCCATAGTGAAAACCGGGCCGCTTGAGCAATTCCGCCAGGGTAATGGACCCCTTAATGGGGCCGCCGGTGGCCGCCACGATCGCCGGAGCCGCCGGATCATTTTCCTTCACCCGGCAGGTTTGCAGCCGCTCCTGTTCCGCCGCAATATTCGCCTGCTTGGTCTGGAATTGTTCCCAGCGGCGATCATCAATTAGACCAATTTCGCGGCCCAAGGGCGTCAGGCGGCGATCGGCATTATCGGAGCGCAGCAGCAGCCGATATTCCGATCGCGAGGTCAACATCCGATAGGGTTCCCGCAACTCCTTCGTACACAAATCATCCAGGAGAGTTCCCACATAGCTACTTTCCCGAGGCAGCATAATTGGCGATTTTTCCTGGGCCAAACGGGCCGCATTGATCCCCGCCACGAGCCCCTGGGCCGCCGCCTCCTCATAGCCCGTGGTGCCATTAATTTGGCCCGCACAAAATAGCCCCGACACCCGTTTTGTCATCATGGTTGGATAGCATTGGGTCGCGGGCAAATAGTCATATTCCACCGCATAGGCGGGCCGCAACATCACGCAATCTTCGAGGCCAGGAAGCGATCGCAACAGGGCCAACTGCAACCGCTCCGGCAGCCCCGTCGAAAACCCTTGAATATACAATTCCGGCGTATCGCGCCCCTCCGGCTCAATAAAAATTTGGTGGGATTCCTTATCCGCAAACCGCACAATTTTGTCTTCAATACTCGGGCAATAGCGCGGCCCCTTCGCATCCACCCAGCCCCCATAGACCGGCGACAGGTGCAAATTCTCCCGGATCAATCGATGGGTTTCCGCCGTCGTGCGCGTCAGGTGGCAGGGCATCTGCGATCGCTCCCGATGGACCGCCGGATCAAAGCTAAACCAGCGGGGCTCCTCATCTCCGGGCTGGGCCTCTAGGCGGCCAAAATCCACCGATCGCCGATCCACCCGCGCCGGGGTGCCGGTTTTCAGGCGATCGGTCTCGAAACCGAGTTTTTGCAGCGTCTCCGTCAGGCCGATCGCCGCAAACTCCCCCGCACGGCCCGCCGCCATGGAGCGATCGCCCACCCAGATCACGCCCCCCAGGAACGTCCCCGTCGTGAGCACCACCGCGCGGCAGCCAAAGGCCACCCCAAAATAGGTCTGCACCCCCGCCACCTCGTCATTGGCCCCCAGGACCAAATCCGTCACCATCGCCTCACGGATGGACAAATTCGGCTGATTTTCGACGATTTGCTTCATCACCGCCGCGTATTCGCGCTTGTCGGTCTGGGCGCGCAAGGCCCACACGGCGGGGCCTCGGGAGGCATTGAGGATGCGCCGCTGGAGATAGGTGCGGTCCGCCATTTTGCCAATTTCGCCGCCCAGGGCATCCACCTCATGGACCAACTGGGATTTGGCGGGGCCACCGACGGCGGGATTGCAGGGCTGCCAAGCGATTTTGTCCAGGTTCAGGGTCAGCAGCAGGGTCTTGCAACCGAGGCGCGCTGCCGCCAGGGCCGCCTCACAGCCCGCATGGCCGGCCCCGACCACAATCACGTCAAATTCATCCTGGAACGGTACGGCGTTGGGGGAAAGCATGGCGTCAAAGGGTGGCGGGGGGCGGGCTAGATTCTAGCTTAACGGGGAGAGCCCTTGGCAGACGCTCACGACCCGGCACTCCCAGAGGGCAACGGGCTCAGGTCCGATGCGGGCCAGTCCACCGATTCTAGGATCAGGCGATCGCCCGGTTGAATGCCCAGTTCCGCCGCGCGCCCCGCCGCCAGTTCCAGCACCAGATCCGTCGGCTGGAACGATTGGGGGCCGTAGGACGGACAGGGGGACGCCTCACAGGGGGGCACATTCGCTTCGATGTGATGCACCACCCCATCCCGCAGGAACACCATATCCAGGGGAATGAGGGTGTTTTTCATCCAGAAGGAAACGGGGCGCGGCGGCTCGAAAAAGAAGGCCATCCCGCGATCGCGCGCCAACTCCGTGCGGAACATGAGCCCCCGCGATCGCTGCTCCGCCGTGCGCGCCACCTCAAACCACACAATCTCATCCCCCACCTGTAGCCACGCCTCCAGGGGCAGCTCCTGGGCTAGGCCGGGGCTGGGCTGATCCTGGGGCGCTTGGGGAGCGTGATGAAGGGCGATCGCGCCGGGGTTATCGCCGCCATTCGATCCGGGGACCAGGCCGTCACTGGGGCCGCCGCTCGATCCGCCAATCCCCGCGATCGCCGGAGCCACCCCCTGCCGCCCCCACAGCACCAGGATCACCAGGGCGATCGCCCCGCCCCCCACCCCCAGCCACGCCCATATCCCGCCCGTCCGTTGCCGCCGTACCATGGCCCATATCTCCCAGTCGCGTCCGGTGATCACCTCTGATCCGACGGTCCCAGCGACCCTCAGGATCCCCGCCGTTCCGAAACGCCCTTAGGATCCCCCAGGCCCTAGCCCCGCCCTCAATCCCAATTCTGGCACCGTTACCGGTAAATATACGGAAAAGGTGGCCCCCGCTCCGGGCCGTGATCTCACCTGCACCGAGCCCCCATGCTCCTGCACGATGCGATAGACCAGCGACAGCCCCAGCCCCGTCCCCTTGCCCACCGGCTTGGTCGTAAAAAACGGGTCGAACAGCCGCCGCTGATTTTCCTCACTGATGCCCGGTCCGTTGTCACAGACCCGCACACAGACCTGTCCATTGCCCAGATCATGGGTCGAAATCTCCAGGGCCGGGGCCGCGATCGCCCCCTCCTCCAGGGCATCGAGGGCATTGGTCAGCAAATTCAAAAACACCTGATTCAGCTTCGCCGGATAGCACGTCAGCTTCGGCAGCTCCCCAAACCGCAGGGTCAGGGCGATCGCCCCCTGGATGCGATGGTTCAGCAGCAGCAGCGTACTATTGATCCCCTCATGGAGATCCACCGTTTTTAGATCCGCCTCATCCAGCCGCGAAAAATTCCGCAGGGACGCCACGATCGCCGCAATCCGCTGGCTCCCCACCTGCATTGACCGCACCAACCGGGGCAAATCCTCGCGAATGTAGGGCAAATCCACCGCCGCCGCCTGCCAGGGGGGAGCCCCAGGGCGCAGGTGCTCCGGCAACTGCTCCCACCACGCCTGCTGCAAATCAATCACCGCCAGCAGCTCCTGGCCATATTGGGTCACATGCTCCAGATTGCCCTCAATGAACGTGACCGGATTATTGATCTCGTGGGCGATGCCCGCCACCATCACCCCCAGGGACGAGAGTTTTTCGCTCTGGAGCAGTTGGCTTTGGGTTTGCTGGAGATCCCGCAGGGCCGCCTTCAGTTCCGCCGTGCGTTCCTCGACGCGCCCTTCTAGGAGCGTATTGCTGTCGCGCAACTGCTGGCTGTAGTCCCCCATCCACTGGATCAATTGGTTGAGGGCGCGCCCCACCTGGGCCACCTCGTCCTGGCCCACCACCGGCACCCGTAGGCTAAAGTCCGACGCTTCGGTCACCTGGGCCGCCGCGATCGCCACCCGCTCAATGGGGGCCGCGATCGCCCGGGACACCGCGATCGCCCAGAGAATCGCCACCGCCAGCGCCGTCACCAGCGCCCCGAGGGTCAGGGCCGTGCGCACCCGCTGGGAGCGCTCCAGTTGCCCATAGGCCACTTCCTGTTCCCGCTCCACCTGTTGCAGCAGCAGGATCAGATCCTCCGAGAGGTTGCTCCACTTCAGCCGCAGGTCGGCGGCGGTTTCGCCGGTGATCCACTGGAAGGTCCGTTGGCGCTTTTGATCTAGGGCCGCCTGGGATCCAATCCCCCGCTGGAGCAGGTCCATTTCCTGATTGAACCGTTCCATCACCTCGCGATAGCGCCGCTCCATGGTGAGGATGGTCGTTGCGATCGCCGGGGCCGCCCCCATAGCCTCCGGGCGCACGGTGGATGACACCTCCGCCTGGGCCAGCGCCTCAACCCCCAGGGTCAGTTCATCGAGCACCCCATAGAGGCGCATCCGCTGGGTCCGAAAGTCACCGATTTGATAGCGGAACCAGATGGGATCCCCCAGGGCCTCCAGCAGTTGGCTAGGGTGGGACTGGAGTTTGAGGCTGGTGGTTTCGAGGCGGCTGAGCAACTCCTGCTGGCGATCAATGCGCAGCAAATTCCGTTCCGCCGCCCGCTGGTAGCGATCGCCCACCGCCATCCCCAGCAGCGGCCCCGCCACCGCGATCGCCAGGGCCGTCCCATAGCCGAGGCCAATTTTCCAGGCAATGCCCATTTGACCCAGGGGGGTCCGGCGATCGCCCCTGAAACGTAGCCTATGGCGCAGGAATTTCGTCAAGGTTGCCGTGGCTGTCGCGTAAAACACAATGCAATGCCGCTGAGGCTCCCCGCCACCAGGCCCGAGGGACAAACGGACCCTAGACCGGCCCCGGCGCACCTGGGGTGGACATGGAATAAACGGAAATGGCCACCGCCTACGGTATGGATGAATGATCGCCAGGGCCGCTGGCCGTCGCGATCGCCGCACCAACCCTCCCCCGAAGTGACCTGTTTCTGGGATACGGACCACCCCCTATCCCCTCAGGGGGGTACGTTTTAGGACCAGGATCTCCCCAAAATCCCTGAGCGGTCTTCCCATAACTCTAGCCGCAATTGCAGGGGGGTGCCCCTCAACGCAGCAGGGATTCTTGACCCACCAATTGATAGCCCTTGCGCACGGGGTCATAGTCGCCGTCCACCACACCGACCAAACGCGAGCCGAGGTATTTACGGTTGGCGGGAACGCTCACAATGGCGTCCATCAGCACCGTCTCATGGGCCAGCATGGCCTCCTTCAGGGTGGCGAGCCACTGGAGCGACAGGCCAGACCGGGCGACGAAGACATCGTTGGGTAGATCCGCCCCCTGGCCGATGATGGGGAATTCATCCTCCGCGATCGCGGCCTCCTGCATCCGCCGCCGTCGATTCTGGCTTGAATCCGCCCAGGCGTCCACCTCGCCCCCCGCGAGCGCCTGCACCTGTCGCCCATAGAGGGGAATGAGCCGCACATCCTTGAGCACATCGAGGCCATGGTCGCGCAGCAGGACCGCAGCCCCCAGGTGGGAGGCGGTGGTGCCCTCTTCGGTGATGGCGATCGCCTTGCCCTTCAGTTGCGCGATCGACCGTATGGGGCTGCCCTTGCGCACGGAAATCACCGTCCGAAAATCCGGGCGAGAAATGGCCAGGGTGGGGATCACCTGGGCCCTGGCCCGCAGCAGCACATATTCCGCAGGCCCCGCCAGGGCCAGATCCACCTGGCCATTCACCAATGCTGGGGTGGCGGCGGCAAACTGATCCACGGCCACGAGGGTGACGGGGGTGCCAATGGCGGCGGCGAGGGCATCCCGAAAGGGGCCATATTCCGCCTCTAGATCCGCCTGAACGGGCACATCGGTAATGGTCAGCCGCACGGGGTTGGGCACGAGGCCATCGGCCCGCTGGCCCGGGGAGGGTTGCCCTGCCGCCGCCGCTGGGCCGCGATCGCCCCCCGGACCACAGCCCCCCAGCAGCAAACTGAGCAAAATGACAAAAAAGGCGATCGGGGTTCCCCGCTGGGGGAGGGCCACCGGGAGATCCACGGCTCCGCGCGATCGCGCCCAGGGGCCAGAACCCTCCACCCAACCACCGGGGCCACCTGACCCATCTGGGCCACCGAGTCCCAAACCATCCCGTTGTTTCACCGGCGCTCCTCCTTCCCGTGGCAACAGCGCCCTGATCCTAACGGGGGGCCAAGGGCCGTGGGGAAAAGTTTTCTAAATTTCGCCGCCCTATTGCCGTCCCTAGCTTTCCCGCAGCACATAGCCCACACCGCGCACGGTCTGGATCAGCCGCTTTTGGCCCTCATCCTCCAGTTTCAGGCGCAGATAGCGCACATACACTTCAATCACGTTGGATTCGCCCATGAAGTCATAGCCCCACACGTTTTCGAGGATTTGCTCCCGGGTGAGCACCTCGCGGGGGTTTTCCATCAGGAAGCGCAATAGCTCGAATTCTTTCATGGTGAGCGAGATGGTCTGGCCCCGGCGGACGGCGCAGCGGCGGTTGAGATCCAGGACCAAATCGGCAAAGCGCAGTTGGGGGGCGCTGGTGTCGCCCGGACGCAGGTAGATGTGGATCAGGTTGAGAAATGCGTCGGCTTGGTAGGGCTTGAGGATGTAGTCGTCGGCCCCGGCTTCGAGGCATTCCACCCGATCTTCGACGCTGTCGCGGGCGATGATCAGCAGCAGGGGCATCTGGGTGTGGCGCGATCGCAGGTGGTTGCACAGCCACAGGCCCGAGTCTCCCCCGGCCAGGAGGCGATCGACGATCGCGAGGGCATGGGGGGTTTCGCTGGCTTGGGCGAGGCCGCTGGCGGCATCCCGCGCGATCGCCACTTCATAGCCCGCCCCTTGCAGATCATTGGCCATGCGCTGGGCGAGCAGTTCATCGCTCTCGACGATCAAGATGGGGGCGTTCGGGTCGGTGGGGGGGAGTTCCATGGGGCTAGGGCCGTGCGGGGAGATGGCAAAAACGGGGCTGCGATGGGCGATCGCCTGTCCATCTTCACATGCCCCCCGTTCGCCAGATCGCCGTCAGGGATGGAACTTCATACGGTTGTTTGAGCCCACGTATTGCCTGGGCCTATGAACTGCTGGAATTGCTGGTGCCCATAAATCCGGGGCGGAGAAATGGAGCCCTATGGTACGCAAGCGTCATCGCGCCCCACCTGAAGCGCCCCGAGGAGGGTTTTGGTATAGACGCAACTGTAGTTTCCGTTGGCGGGCAGGCCCCGGATCTGGAAGGTCAAGCGGCGACCGTCCGCCTCTAGGTCAGCGCGCAGGTCCCTGGTGAGCCAGCCGTTGCCGTCATATTGCACGTAGTAATGGCCGCCAGTGGCCCAGAGGTTGCTTTCGCTCGCGACGATTTCGGTGCGATCGGTCTGTTCTCCCAAAAGGGGCTTCCAGGTGCCTCGGGGGCAGCCCTTTTCGCTGGCGGTGTTTTGCTGGACGGCATATTCCACGCCCGCGTCGCCGTTGTTGCGGAAGCAGGCGCTCCAGATGCCCTTGGTTTGGCGGGCGCGGGCCTGGGCTTGGCGTTTGATTTGGCTGGCGGTGTCCTGGGTGGTGCCGAGGGCTTGGCTGTTGACGAAACCGCTCCAGGTGGGGGCGGCGATCGCGGCGAGGATGCCCGCAAAGGCCATGACAACGAGCAGTTCCAGGAGGGTGAAGCCCTGGTCTGAGGTGGGATGGGGGGGGCGGTTGGTGGGCATCATGGGGAGTTTCTGCTCCGGCGATAGGACAAAAAAACCTCTTCGTCGATCTGTTGGACGGAGACGAGATCGAGGCGGCGGGCGGCGGCGAGGGGTAAACCGGGGCCGTCGGCGGCGGTGGGGGCGCGATCGCCACCGATCAGCAGGGGACACAGGGTCAGGTGCAGTTCATCGATCGCATCGAGCAGCAGCAGCGCACCGATGAGGCGACCCCCCCCGAGGACGGCGATCCGTTCTAGGCCCCGCTGCCGCAAGATCGACAGGGCACAGGTCCAATCTAGCCCTGCGGCGGTGGTGGAGATGGCGATCGCCTGGTCAAATTCGCGGCGATCGCGCCACCGATCAACCCCAACCTCGTCCGTTAGCAGCCAACGGGGCACGGGCTGCTGAAAAAACGGCAGTGCCGGATCCAGATCCCCTTGGGTGGCGATGATCTGGACGGGCTGGGGCGGCAGGCCGCGATCGCGCCGGGATTGGATCTTAGCCGGATCGATCACCCGCATGGCGGTGCCCTCGGCCCTCAGGGTGGCTCCCCCCATCAGCACCCCATCGGCGGCGGCGACGTGGCCTTCGAGGGCGGCGCGATCGGCCCGTGAGCCAAACCGTCCCCGCGCACCGGTGCCATCGGCCAATTTGCCATCGAGACTGGTGGCCACCACGACGGTCAGGTGGGGGCGATCGCGCGGCGCAACCCCAACCCCCAGGGGCGACGATGACGCGGATTCGACGGGGACGGCCATGGACATGGAATTTGAATGGGACGGAATTTGAATCAGTTGGACTCGTTGGACTTGCACGGGGGGGTGAAGGGGGCAAATTCCCGAGGCCGGATCACCTCAACCTTAGCTATGGACCGCGATCGCGGCGGCCTAGGTTCCCCAAGACAGCATCTCCCACCTTGAGTATTCCCAGGATCCAGCCGCCAGCGATCGACCCCCGCTCGGTAGGATAGAAACCGCCGCCACCGCCGTTCCATTCCCCACCCCGATTCCCATCCCCATTGCCACCATGAGTTATCTAATCGCCGTATTCACCGATCGCATCCAGGCCGAAGAGGGCTACACGGTCCTCGAAAAGGCGGGGTTTGAACTCAAGCGCCTCGCGATCGTGGGCAAGGGCTACAAAACCGCCGACGAATTTGGCCTACTCGATCCCCGCCAGCAGGCTTGGAACCAAATCCGCTTCATGTGGTTCTGGACGATTCCCTTTGGCTTTGCGGCGGGGGTGACCTTTAGCGTCATTTCTGGCCTGGAGACCTTTTCCCCCTGGGCCGGGGCCGTGGGTAATCACATTGTGGGGGGGCTGCTCGGCGCGATCGCGGGCGGCATGGGCGGCCTATTTGTGGGGGGCGGCACGGGGCTAGTGGTGGGCAGCGGCGACGATTTGCCCTACCGCAATCGCCTCGGGGCGGGCATGTATCTGCTGGCGGTGCGGGACTGCGATCCAACGGAAATGCGCCGCGCGACGGAGCTGCTGCGCCCCCTCAACCCCGACAGTATGCAGGGCTATACGGAACCGGGGCGGGCCTAGGGGGTTGTTCTGGGGGTTGTCCTTGCAGGGTTTGGATCCATGAAGCAGTTTTATTCGACGGTGGTGATGCCGCGCCTGCTTGACCGCGTGATGGGGGGCGAGAGTTTTTCACAGCGGCGGCGATCGCTCCTGGCGGCGGCGGGGGGGGAGGTGCTGGAGATTGGCTTCGGGACGGGGCTGAATCTGCCGTTTTATGACCGCGATCGCGTGGCCTCCCTGGCGGCGATCGATCCCAATGGGGGCATGAACCGTTTGGCCCGCCGTCGGTTGGCCGCTGCGCCCTTCCCGGTGGAGTTGCGGCCCTTGGGGGGGGAGGCGCTGCCCTACGGCGATCGCACCTTCGACTGCGTGGTGAGCACCTGGACCCTGTGCAGCATCCGGGAGGTGGGGACGGCGATTGATGAAATTTGGCGCGTCCTCAGGCCGGGGGGCACGTTCCTGTTCATTGAGCATGGCCGATCGCCCGATCCCGCGATCGCCCGGTGGCAGGACCGCCTCAACCCGCTCCAAAAACGCATCGGCGATGGCTGTCACCTCAACCGCAATATCGCCGCGATCGTCCAAAAGCGTTTTCCCGACGCCGCGATCGCCGCCGCCTACGCCCCAGAATTCCCGAAAATCGGCGGCTATTTCTACGAAGGGCAAGCCCTCAAACCCCCAACCCCCTAAAACCCGCCAACGTACGGCACCGCCCCCACACGCCCGCACCCGCAGCAGCTCCCGCGATCGCGCCCTTCGCTTCAGTGTGTTACGCCGCCCATGCAAATTCCAGAGGCACCGTTTAGACTCAGTAGCGGGAGAAACGGCCCAGGATGAAGGGAATTTTGGCGGCGATCGCGCCACCGCAACCCTCCACCCCAGGGCGATCGCCCCATCCGTTGCAACTGCCCCAACCCGGCGGCAAGGAGCTTGAGCCCGTGGATATCAAAATCATTCTGCCCGCCCTCACCGTGGTCTTCACCCTGGCCTGCCTATTTTTCGGCACCAAGAACGGGTTCTATGACTCCGATGACTACCATGGCAACGGCTCCGCCCATTAGCATCGTCCCGGCGGCGCGATCGCGGGCTGGGGGTAAGCGTTAGTGAACGTCCAAGAGGGGAGAAGGCGACGGCCGTGAGCGACCTAGCTTGCTTGCCCTATAGCGTCGGCACGGCGGATGAGGGGGTGTGCCTGCTGATGCAGATCGGCCCCTACCGGCTGATGCTGGACTGCGGAATGCGCGACATTTCGCCCCTGCTGGCGTCCGGTGGGCGACCGGCGGATTTTGTCTTTTGCAGCCATGCCCACAGTGATCATGCGGCGGGGCTGCTGGCGTTGCGATCGGCGTTCCCGGAGCTGCCGATCTATGCCAGTGAGGTGACGGCCCAGTTGCTGCCCCTGGCGTGGCGCGATCGCACCCCGACCCCGACGGCCAGTTGGTTTCAGGGCATCCCCTGGCGACAGGCGATCGCCCTGGCAGAGGGTTTGACGATTGAACTATTCCCGGCGGGCCATTTACCCGGCGCGGCGTTGGCGCTGATTGTGTACCGCGCCCCCAATGGCCGCACCTACCGGGTGGTCTATACGGGGGATTTTTTCCTGTCGGGGGAGCGGCTGGTGGATGGGCTGCCCCTGGCGGAGGTGCGATCGCTCCAGCCGGATGTGCTGATCCTCGAAGGGGGCTACGGCACCGCCCGCCATCCCCGCCGCCGCAACCAGGAAAATCAATTGGCGGAGCGGATCCGTCACCTGCTCGGGGCGGGGCGATCGGTCCTGATGCCTTTGCCGATGTTGGGCCTGGGCCAGGAATTACTCATGCTCCTGCGCAGCCACCACTACTTCACTGGGCGCGATTTTACGATTTGGGTGGATGAGGCGATCGCGGCGGGGTGTGATGCCTATTTGGCGATCGTCGATGAACTGCCCAGTTCCGTCCAAAATTTCGCCCGCCACCAAAACCTGTTCTGGGATGAGCGGGTGCTGCCACGGGTGCGACGGCTCCACAGCAAACGGGATGGCCGCCCCGGCGATCGCCCCTGCCTTGTCCTGGCGGACTACACAAAACCCCTGGATCGCTACTTCGACCGGGGGGAATGGTCAATCCTGCTGTCGGACACCGGCCCCGAATCCCTCAACGATCGCGCCTTCGAGGTGGCCGTCCGCTGCGGCACCCCCCTAGAGTTCTACATGCTCTCGGAACATTGCGACGTCCTGGGCACCCTGCAACTGGTCCACAACCTGCGGCCCCAGCACGCCATCTTGGTCCACGGGGCGCGGGAGGATTTGGCCGATCTCGCGGGCATCGAAGAACTCAACAGCCGCTACCAGCTCCATTGCCCCAAGGACGGCAGCCGCCTGGAATTGCCCATCGGCGAAGTGTTCATCCAGCCCGCCGCCCCGGTCGATCGCTACGAAGGGGATTTGGTCAAAACCGCCGACGGCGTCACCCTCCACCTGCCCGAGGACATCATCCACAACAGCCGCTGGCAGGCCCTCGCGGAAACCGGCGCGATCGAGGTGCGCTGGCAGGGCAACGAACTGGCGATCCGGGGCCTGTCCCAGAAGGAATTAATCGAGCGCGAGGGGCGACAGTGGGTGCCACCGGGCCTGAACTGCTGCCAAACCTGCCGCTATTACCGCAAGCGCCACTGCCGCAATCCCGAGTCGCCCCTGGCCCAACGGCAGGTGGATCCCACCGGCTGCTGTCCCCTCTTTCAGGTGAAACCGGGCGGCTAGGGGCATCCCATCCCCGCACCAGATCTCCTCTGCCCTGCCCCCAGGATCCTTGATATGCAAACGGTTGAGCGGTTTTGGGGCGATCGCGCGGGGGCGCTTTGGGAGACCCAACCCCTACGATTCGGTTTTTTTGCCGATACTGCGGACCTTCATGATTTTGCCGAGCAGGTCAAACCAGAAGGGTGCCCCCATGGAAATGGCGACGCCGGTCACGATCCAGCCGAATACAACTCGGACGCGGATCCAGAGCCAGAGGGCAAAACTGGGCTGTTGGCAGTCCGCTGGGGCGGCGGTTTCTGAGGCGGCGGGGGGGCAGTAGGGGGCGGGGTACAGTTGCTTTTGGAGGCGATCGCCCGTCCAGCCGATCGGGAGGCCCAGTTCATCGAGGAGGGGATCCACCTGGCGGCGCAGGGCATCCGCATCGAGGGGTTGGCCGGGGGCCGGGGGATTGTTGGTGACGGTTTGCTCGGCGGCGGAGACGATCGCCCCCCGCAGCACCCCATCGGCACTGAGGCTATGGATCATGTGGAACGTGTCGGCATTGACGGCGATCGCGATCGCGATGCCAATGAGCAGGGAAATGCCGCGCGCATTGCGACGATAGACCCCCGCCGCCCGCTCTTGCGCCCGGTTGTACCACGCCTCCACCTCCATTTGGAAATCCATCAGATCGTTCTGCACCGCCGTGGTTTTGCGCCGCACCCGCTGGGCCAAACTCAGCAAACTGTCCTGGACGGAATTGGGTAACTTCGCGATCGCCCGTTCCAGGGTTTGGCGCGTCGGATCCTCAGGGGTTGCAAAGGCCGCCAGGGCGTTTAATAGCTCCTGGTAGGCTTCCCCCTTGGTCCGCAGGGCCGACAGCACCTCCTCGACGCTGGGCCGCAGGGACGCGGACAAAATGCCGTACTCGCCCCCATCCTCAAACAGGTCGCCGCGCAGCACCTTGAGGTCTTCCACCTCGCCGTAGTCCGTGCGGCTTTCGATTACTTCAATGAAGCGGCCAAAGAGGGCATCCATCCGCCCGAGGGTGGCCGCCAGGGTGAATTTCTGCGCCTCGTAGTCCTCCACGATCAGGGTGAGCCGTTCCTCAAAGCGGGCGATGAATTGCGCGATCGCGGCCTGACCCAGGTGGGCGCTGAGGGATTTGTGGACACTGCCAAAGAGCTGCGCCTTGAAATGCTTGAGCCGCTTGGTGCTCACTAAATGCACCAACTCCGGCAGGTGCAGCGTCGAGAGCAGGGCATCGGAAAAGGTGCTGCTGGGGATGTAGGACGGGCCGCTGGTGTTGTTGGAGCCAAAGGGCGAGCGCCCCAGGGTGAACAGGCCCGCGATCGCGCGGAAGCTCTTCCGAAAAATCCCCGCCAGCAGCCCCCGCGCCTCGTAGTTGAGGGTGCTGACGATGGGATTTTCGTAGAGGCGATCGGCCAACTGGCGCACCTCAGCAATCTGTTGATCCACCCTTGGATCGGCCCCCGCGTCGCGATCGCCCCCCGCACCGCCCGCCAACAGTTGCTCAATCGTCCGCTTGAGGTGGACCGCCCGCCATTGCAGCAGCGTCGCCAGGATCTCCTGAAGTTCCGAAGCCAGCAAACTAAAAATCAGGTAGATGAACAGCAGGCCGATGGCGATATCAACAATGGGCGAAAGCTGCATGGGGACTGGCTCCTGGTGATTGACCGGCGCGCTCGGGGCGGGGCTCCGACCCAGGCCAAGTACAGGCAAAGTATAAGATACCCATAGGGGCGATCGCGGGTGGGGTCATCCCCGCCAAAGGCTTCTCCCCCATCGGTTGAAGGCTCCCCCAGGCCCGTCCAAACATTCCCGGCTCGGTAGATCCTCCGTCACCCCCCAGGTCTATGTCTGATCGTTCGCCGCGCCACGATGAACCGCAACTCCCGGCGGCGACCCCCGACCGAACCTGGTGGCGCGATCGCGCGTCGGGGCGTTGGCGGCGGCGATCGCACTGGATTGACGGGCGCTGGCTGGCGACGCTGCTGGCGATGGCCCTGCTGCTGTTTGGCCTGAACCTAGATCGGGTGCCCCTGCGGGATTGGGATGAGGGCATCGCCGCCCAGGTGGCGCGGGAAATGGTGGAGGCGTCGCCCCAGGATGAGCGCTGGATTTTTCCGACCCTCAATGGTCGCCCCTATTTCAATAAGCCGCCCCTGGTCCATTGGGCGATGGCGGCGAGCTATCGGGTTTTTGGGGTGCATGAAATGGCGGCGCGGCTGCCGGGAGCGCTCCTGACGGCCCTGTCGGTGCCGCTGGTCTACGCGATCGCTCGGGAGGCATTTTGGCGGCGATCGCCCGCGGTCTGGTCCGCGCTGGTGTATTTGACGTGGCTGCCGGTGGTGCGCCATGGGCGGCTGGCGATGCTGGATGGGGCGATTTTGTGCTTTGCCACCGCCGTGGCCTTCTGTGCCCTCAAGGCGCGGCGGAATGTGCGCTGGGCGCTGGGGACGGGGCTGGCCCTGGGGGCGATCGCCATGACCAAGGGGATTTTGGTGTTGCCGTTCGCCGCGATCGTGTTGGGCTTTTGGCTGTGGGATACGCCCCGGCTGCTGCGATCGCCGTACCTGTGGCTGGGGCTGCTGTTGGGCCTGTTGCCGATTGGGGGGTGGTATGGGCTCCAGGCCCAGCAGTACGGCACCGAATTCCTCCAGGAAAACCTGTGGGTGCAGTCCTTTGGGCGGGTGGCGGCGGCGAAGAACGATCGCGGCGGTCCCCCCTGGTACTACGTCCTGGAACTGTTGAAATATGCGTGGCCGTGGCTGCTGTTTGTGCCGGGGGGGGCGGCCCTGGCGTGGCGCGATCGCCTGTGGCCCTGGGCGCGGCTGGCCCTGGTGTGGGTGGGGGTCTATGGCCTGACCATTTCCCTGATGGGCACGAAATTGCCCTGGTACATTTTGCCCCTCTATCCGCCGTTGACCCTGCTGGCGGGGCGCTATCTGGCGGTGCTGTGGGAGGGCGATCGCGCCCTGGGCCTGTCGATTCGTCCCCGGCTGCCACAGGTGCCTTTCCCGAGGGCGATCGCCGTGCTGCTGGCGATTATGAGTCTGGCGAGTTTGGGGGGCGGCATTTATTTTTCCGTCATGGACGTGGAAGCGGACTGGGCGGTGGTGACGGCCCTGGGGCTGGTGGGGGGCAGCTATGGGGTGGCGGCGTGGCTGTTTGGCCAGCGCGATAGCCAGTCGCTGCCGGTGCTGGCCTGGGGTACTTATGTGGCTTTGGCGGTGTTTATGGCGTCGGGCCACTGGGTGTGGGAGTTGGGGGAAAATTTCGCCGTGAAGCCGGTGGCGGCGCTCCTGCAAACGGCGGTGCCGCCGAAGACGACGGTCTATGGCCTCGGGGCGGTGGGGCGACCTTCGCTCAATTTCTATTGCAATTGTGAGGTGGTCTCTAGGGGACCGGAGGAGTTGCGGGAACTGTGGACCGCTTCGGCCATGGGGTTTGCCCTGGTGCCGGTGGGGCGGCTCGGGGAGGTGGATCTGGTGGAGGCCCAGGAGCTGGGGCGGGCGGAGGGGCTGGTGCTGCTGGGGCGCGATCGCGCGGAAACCCTCTCGCCGCCGGAGTCTGGGCCAGTGGCGGTCCAAAATGGCAATGAGGTGGCGCGGGAATTTTGACGCGCGTTTGCACAGGAGCCCCATGGAGCCGAAATCATGATTTCCCTCAAACGCTGGCAGTGGGCGGTGTTGGGCCTGCCGCCGATCGCGATCGCGGTGGGGTTGATCTCCATCGCGCTGGTGCAGTTGCACACCTGGGGCCTCAGTTGGATTTGGGCGATTGTGGCGGTGGTGTTGGTGGGCTGGCGCTGGCTGCTGGGCCGCTGGACCCGGCCCGTGGTGGCGTCTTTGGAGGCCGCGATCGCGGATCTGAATCTGCCAGAAACCTCTAGCGCGCCTAAAACATTCCCCCAAACCGCGCCGCCCCCCGCCGCCGAAGCGGAACGGCAAGCCCTCGCCCTGCTGGCCCAGGTGATTGAGGAGGCGCGGCAGGATGGCCCCCTCTGGGAAAACTGGGATCAGTTTTGGGGCCGCTGCACGACGTTGGTGGCGGGGGTGGCCCGGAGCTATCACCCGGAGGTGCCGGACCCGCTGCTGGAAATTTATGTGCCCCAAGCCTATGGCCTTTTGCGGGGCACGGTGGACGATTTGGACCGCTGGATGGCGCAACTGTCGCCGGTGCTGGGGCGGGTGACGGTGGGGCAAGCCTACCGGGCCTATGGGGTTTATCAACGGCTCGAACCGACGGCCCGCAAGCTTTTGCGCCTGTGGGGTTGGGGCCAGTGGGTGATCAATCCGGCGGCGGCGGCGGCGCGGTTCCTGAGTCAACCCCTGGGCGATCGCGCCAATCAGCAGCTCCTGGCGAATCTCAATCAACTGTTGCGGGAGGCGGCCCTACAAAACCTCTGCCGCCGCGCGATCGCCCTCTATGGCGGCTCGGCCCTCCCGGCGGAGACGTTCCAGGTGGCTCCCCCGGCCCCGGCCCAATCCCAAACGGCGACGGTGCGATCGCTGCTGGAGCGGGCGGAACCGCCGGAACCGATCGCGCAACGGCCCGTGAATTTGCTGCTGATCGGGCGCACGGGGGCGGGCAAGAGCAGTTTAATTAATGGCCTGTTTGACGAAAATCTGGCGGAAACGGACGTGCTGCCCAGTACGGCGGCGGTGCGGCCCTACCGCTGGAGCGCCCCGACGGGGGAGGTCCTAAATCTGTGGGATACGCCGGGATATGAACAGGTTGATCAGGGGGAATTCCGCGATCGCGTGTTGGCGGCGGCGATCGCGGCGGATCTGACGATTTTGGTGACCCCCGCGACGGATCCGGCCCTGGCGATGGATGGGGAGTTGCTCGATGGGGTGGCGCGCCTGCGGCGGGAGCAGGGGGAGGCGGACGGCCGCGCGATCGTGGTGGTTACCCAGGTCGATCGCCTGCGGCCCGTGCGGGAATGGCGGCCCCCCTATGCGTGGCGGACGGGCGATCGCCCCAAGGAGCAACATATCCGCGAGGCGGTGGCCTATCGGCAGGAGGTTTTGGGCGATCGCGCGGCGGTGGTGCTGCCCGTGGTGCTGCCGGACGGGGCGGGGCGGGAGGGGTGGGGCCTCGATGAGCTGGCCGCCGCCCTGATGGATCACCTGGAACCGGCGAAACAGGTGCGTTTGGCCCGTTTCTTTAACCGGTTGGACCGCCGCGCGATCGCCGCCGCCCGCATCATCGACAAATACGTGTTTCAGATGTCCACCACCCAGGGCCTCACGGCCATGCTCAAGAGCCCGGTCCTGCATTTTCTATCCGTCATGACCACGGGCCAAGCGTCCCTGGCGGCGGTGCTGGCGGAGCAGATCCCCGTGGAACAGTTGCCGGTGGTGATCGGTAAGCTGCAACTGGCCTATGAACTGTTTGACTTTCTGCGGGGCGATCGCCCGCCCGACCTCACCGCGATCGCCCAGGAACCCCCAAACCCCGAAGCATCCGCAGAAACCGACGCGATCGACGGGATCAGCGGCGAAAAATCCCTCACCTTCGACCTAAAACGCCTCTGGCCGATCGTGACCACCGGGGGCCATCCCCCCGATCGCGACGCCCGCGCCCTGGGCTATGCCCTGCTGGAATATTGGCTAGAGGGGCTGTCCATCGAGGAACTGCATCAGCGGTACCGCGATCACCTCCAGGATGCCTAACCCCTACGCCTCCGGCGCGATCGCCTGGACCACGCGATCGAGCGCCACGGAATGGGACGCCTTGAACAGCCAGCGATCGCCCGGTCGCAGCATTTCCTTGATCCGCACCGTCAGGGCCTCGCGATCGTCAAAACATTCGCAGGGGATCCCCGCCGCCCCCGTCGCCATCTCCCGCGCCACCGGCTCATCCGCCATCACCAGCAGCCCATCAAGGGCCAACTCCCGCACCCGCTGCCCCACCCGGTTGTGAAACTCCGCCGCGCGATCGCCCAGCTCCTTCATGGTGCCCAGGACCGCCAGCCGCCGCCCCCCCGGCGTTTCCGCCAGCAGATCCAGCGCCGCCAGCATCGATTCGAGGCCCGCATTATAGGTCTCATCCAGCAGCTCAATATCCTCCGGCAGCCGCACCCGCCGCGATCGCCCCTCCGGCAACGCGATCGCAATCCCCCCCTTCAACGGCTCCCAGGACACCCCCACCACCTGCGCCACCGCCAGCGCCGCCAAAAAATTCAGGGCATGGTGCCGACCGGGCAACGGCAGCGGGAACCGCTCATTCCCCACCACGATCGCCCCATCACCCGTCAAATCCCCCCGCAGATCGCCCCCCTTGAGGCCATAGGTCACCGTCTCCCCCGACCACACCTGGGCCGCCGTCGCCATCAGCCGTTCATCATCCCCATTGAGCACCGCGATCGCCCCCGGCGGCAGCTCCGCCAGCAGTTCACACTTCGCCTCCGCGATCGCCTGCTCCGACCCCAGCAAGCCAATATGGGCCGTCCCCACATTCGTAATCACCCCCACCGTCGGCACCGCCATCCGCGCCAGCTCCGCAATCTGGCCGCGCCCGCGCATCGCCATCTCCACCACCGCAAAATCATGGCAGCCCTCCAATTGCAGCAGCGTCTTCGGCACCCCAATCTCATTATTAAAATTGCCATAGGTCTTGTGGACCGCCCCCGCCGTCCCCAGCACCGCCGCCAAACATTCCTTCGTACTCGTCTTCCCCACCGAGCCCGTAATCGCCACAATCGGGATCTCAAAGCGCGATCGCCACGCCCGCCCCAGCCCCTGATAGGCCGCCAGCGCATCCTTCACCACCAACTGCGGCAACAGCGGTTTTTCGTGATTATCCAAAATCGGCCGCTCCACCAGGGCGATCGCCGCCCCGCGATCGCGCGCCGTCGCCACAAACCCGTGGCCGTCAAAATTCTCCCCCCGCAGGGCCACAAACGCCTCCCCCGCCCGCACCTGCCGCGAATCCGTCGTGATGTCCGCGATCGCGCGATCGCCCTCCCGCACCAGCGACCAACCCAACGGCACCCCCCCCGTCACCCGAGCCAACTCCCCCCACCGCAACGGCGCGATCGCCCGACTCCCAGCCACCATCTCCAACCTCCTATCGGCCCTAACGCCCAACCAAACTCCAACCCTTCGCCCCAAAAATCATGGCAGAGAACGGCCCAGCCGCGTAGATCCCCCGCCCAAATCCGCCCCCAAAAACCAAGCACTCCCATGGTAGAATGGCGGTTCTGGGGTATAGCCATACGGCCCATCCCCCCAGGGCATCCCGCGCGCCGTTCAGCCCACCCACGACGGCCCCACGCCCGCCGAAGGAAGCTCGAACCGCCCAGCTATTAGTAGCCGACCTGTCCATCGTCTATCAACTGTTCAAGGAGTGAATTGCATGACCCAAGTGGTTTTGGGTGAAAACGAAGGGATTGAATCCGCCCTGCGTCGATTCAAGCGTCAGGTATCCAAGGCCGGCATTCTGGCCGACGTGAAGTATCGCCGCTACTACGAAACCCCCATCGAAAAGCGCAAGCGTAAGGCCGCCGCCGCCCGCCGCAAGCGCCGCTATCGTTAGGCCCCGCGCGCTTCAGGATTCCAAATCCTAGACACGGCATCCTTGCCACCCCATCACCCCCATGCCTTGACCGCATCCTTGTCTTGGCCTGGGGGTGATTTTTTGGACCACAGCCCCGCCAAACCCATGCCAAACCCCCTGGGGGCCGTGGTCGATTGGGGATACAGCCTTCAATCCGCAGGGCAGCCCCCCTACCCACCACCGGGGCAAACTGTTCCGCCAACCATCGGGCCAACCACAAAACCAAGCCAAAAAAGTAAGGGCCGCAGTTCTCAAGGATCAACCTGACCCCACTGCGGCCCATCAGAGCAGAAAACCTTTGTAAGCTAACCCATTGCCCCTGGACTGAAACGCCCCCAGGGACAAATTGCGTGGCCTAGGGCAGCCACCGTAACCGGACGGGGAGGGGGGAACTGGCCCCCCTTGCCCAATGGCTTAACCCTTGGCGGCGCGGCGCTTTTGGGCCACCACCAAACCGCCCACCGCCGCTAGACCCAGCAGGGCCGACGGTTCGGGAACCTTCGTCGGGGGCTCGACGATTTCCCCTTCAAAGCTGATCAGGTAGGTGCCGCTGTGGGAGACGCCATCATCCCCGGCGGTTTGGCCCGAACCGGTGGCCGAGGTGGAGTAGAAAATGCGCTCTTGGCCGTCGTAGATCACCTTCACCAGTTCGCTGGCCTGGAGGGGACCGAGGCCGCTGAGGATGCTGGAGAAGACGGCGCGCTGGGACGAGGGCAGGGCGGAGCTGTTGATGGCCGACAGCAGCCGGGTGCCGATGTTGTCGTGGCCCGCTAGACCGACGGTGATGGTGCCGGTGGTGTTGTCTTGGTTAACGAAGGAGAGGTTCGGATCGCTGAGGGCGGCCAGTTGGTTGCCGACCACCAGCAGGTTGGCCGCTTGGTTGAGCAGGGCTCCGAGGGTCATGCCCCCTGCGGTGGGATAGACCGTGGCGAGGTTCAGGCCGTTGCCGGTGGCGACGCTGGCGAGCCAGGATTTGGTGAATTCTAGGCTCCAGTCGCTTTTCACGAGGCTGCGGAATTCGATCGCTTTGCCGCCGATGGTGCCGGTGAGGCTGGAGTAGCTGTTGAAGTCGAAGCTGCCGCTTTCGCTGTCGGCGGCCAGTTCGACGTTGCCGCCCGGTGCGAGGGCGCTGCCGACGAGGGCTCCGGTGAGGTCGCTGCAAACGGTGGTGGTGGTGCCGTCGGAGCAGTAGATCAGGACGTTGCCGGTGGTGCTCGGGCCGGTCAGGGAGCCTGCGATCGCGGGGGCGCTAGCGACGAAGCCCATGCCAGCGGCCATGGAGGCACTGAGGAGAAGTTTTTGGAGGAGTCCGGTCATGGTGGCGTGCTCTCAGATATCTTGCGGGTTTGCTTCGAGTGGGAGGAGGGGTCTTTACTGGCTCTGTTTCCCTGATTCTAGTGAGTGGGTCGGGGGAGATCCGTAAAGAATCGGCAAAGTTTGCGGGGGAGTTTTTAAAGATTCCGTGAATTGGGCGGGGCGGGCGCTCATATTTTGAGATAGATTCTGGCGACGGGGTTTGGGGGTGGTTGGCCCCGGATGCCTGATGGAACCATTGAATCCCATGGGGAGCGGGGGTGGGGCGATCGCACCGGGCCATGGACGCGATCGCAGCGCCCCCAGGGGGAGATCCAGATCACAGGCGTGAGATTAGCCCAGGATAAAAACCTTAGGGACAGGGCGATCGCGTCGGATCCGCTGGCGGCAAGAGGCGCTGCCAGGTCCGCAGATCCAGGCGGCCGGTGGGCTCTAGGCCAAGCTGCTGCTGAAATTGGCGCACCGCCTCCGCCAGCGCCCCATCGTAAAAATCCCCCGAAAACCCCTCCGCCCCCGACCCCTCAAACCCCAAAAATCGCAGCAGCGTCTGGGCCTGCCGCACCGCCGGACCGCGATCGCCCACATCCAACTCCACAAAATCCTGCCGCAACGGCAACGGAGCCGCCGGCCGACACCGCCCCTGGGCGATCGCCGGCCCCCCCACCAGGGGCACCCCCCCCAGCAGCACCAGCGCCAGCCCCCACATCCCCCATCGCCCCCGCGATCGCCCCATCATTCCGCCAAAAACTCTTGAATATATTGATTCACCAGCGCAGGGCGCTCCTGCTGCACCCAATGGCCGCACTGGGGGATATAGCGCACCTGCAAATCCTGCACATACTGCTCCGTCCCGTAGGTCAACTCCTTGCCCAGGAACAGATCCTCCTCCCCCCAGATCAGCAGCGTCGGCATGGTCAGCAGCGGCCACGGACGGGCCAGAAAACCGCCCCCAAACAGCCCCCGGTAGTAGTTCAGCATCGCCGTGATCGCCCCCCCCTTCGCGGCGGCGGTGCGGTAGGCCGCAAGATCCGCCTGGGAGAACGCCTTTTTATCGACCGTACTATTGATCAAGGCCATTTCAATCGGGCGATAATCGCCCCATTGCAGCAGCCACTCCGGAATCCACGGCAGTTGGAAGAAGAAGATATACCAACTTTTGAGCAACTGTTGGGGGGTTCTCAACCCTTGCACCATTCGGGCCGGGTGGGGCAGGTTCAAGATGATCAAATTCTCGATCATCTGCGGATGGTCGGCGGCCACATGCCACGCGATCGCGCCGCCCCAGTCATGGCCCACCAGGGTGCAGCGGCTATAGCCCAGGGCTTTCACGACACCGACGGTATCCGCCACGAGGAGATCCATGCGATAGTCCGCCACGGCGGTGGGTTTGTCGCTGTCGTTATAGCCCCGCAGGTCCAGGGCCACCACCTTATGGCTCCGGGCCAGGGCCGGGATTTGATAGCGCCAGGAGTACCAGAATTCAGGGAAGCCGTGGAGCAACAGCAGCAACGGCCCCTCCCCTTGGGTGACATAGTGCAGCCGCACGCCGTTGGTGGTCACATGGCCGTGTTGCCAATGGGCGGAGTTTTGGGGGGGGGAGGAGAGGTGGGTCATGGGGTCACGGAGGCGGGGCGATCAGCGCTCGATACGGGGGTGATGGGGCACCCAGGGGCGATCGCGCGGGCGGGCCGGTGGCGGTGGTTCGATTCCCCCTAGGGGCCACCACGGGACCACGGGGCCGTTTGATGGGGTCTGCGATCGCGATACCTTTGACTGTTTAAGCATGGTATGGAGCACGGACTTGATGCAAGTGTCTTTATCGGAGCGCTTCCGGGGCCTGTGGCTGGGGGCCTATGGGGCGTTGGCGCTCCAGGGGGATGGGCGGGGCCGGTCCCAGGGGGCCTCGGTTGCGCTCGATGCCCTGCGGTGGGGGATGGGGATAGGGGGCGGCGGCGGCGTTTTGTCGGCATCACCCTTAGGTCCTGGGCCGCTGGATGGGGTGACAACTCCCATGATTGCCCTAGGGGCGGGGGTGGTGGCGGGGCTGGAGCACCATGATGAGTTGCAGGAGGGGGTGGCGGCGGGGCTGGCGCTGGCCCTGGTGCGATCGCTGGCGGCGGTGCCCCTGCTGTCCGATGGCGATCGCGGGATGTTGCGCCCGTGGTTTGAGGCGATCGCCTGGGGGGTGGCGGGGGTGATCGCGCCGCATCCGCCCGATGAGCCATGGCTTAGGGCACTGCTGGCCCAGGGGGTGCGACGCACCTGGGGCGAACCGGTGCAGTCGGCCCTGCGCGAGGCCCTGGGATCCCCCTTGCCCCTGGCCCCGGATCCGTTGGAGATGACGGACCATGCGGCCCCTGAGCCCGATCGCGATCGCGCCCTCGATCTGGAGGCTCCACGGCGGATTCTGGCGGCGACGTTCCAGGCGATCGCCCAGACCGGCGGCACTTGGACCTTGGCCGTGGAGGGGGCAGCCCGCACCGGTGGCTGGGGGGCGGCCCTGCTGACCGGCGCGATCGCGGGGGCCATCGGTGGAGCCCAGCGGATTGATCCGGACGCCCTCTTGGCCCTCGATGCCGCCGCCACCGCCCAGGCGATCGCCCAGGGGGAGCAGCACCTCAACCGTTGGGCAGGCCGCCTCGACGCGATCGCCCCGATGAACGGTTCCACGGCGGCCCCCTTCGCCGTCCTTGCCCCGAGCCCCCAAGTTTTTCGCCGCAGTTCCTAGGGCCTGAGACCATCCGCCTCCCGCCATTGATTTGCCCCCACCCCCAGGGCCGCCCCTAGACCCCAGTTCCAGCGATTCAATCCTCCCCTTACCCCGTTCTAAGCCGTTCAAATGGGAACGGTATGATATTAATCATGGGAAACTATACCGTTCGCCCGCCGACCGACCGCCCCCATCGCCCCCGCGATCGGTCCTCCGGGGCCCTATGGCCGCCGCCCCCAGGGGGGACCGGTTCCCCAGAGGCCCCCGCCGCCGCCCCTGAGATTTCCGCCTCTCCGGCCCGTGTTCCTAGGCGGTCTGCTGCCCCCGCTTCAGCGCAGACCCAGGTTGGTGCCTCGGCCCTGCCGATCGCGCCGCCCCCGTCCCCAGATGCTATGAAACCCCCCCAGTTCCTCCTTCAGCAGGTCCATCGCTGGCATTTTGGCCAGGGTCTGGCCGGACACCGGGGCCGCGATCGCCACAGATCGGAGGCCCGCTTCCCTTGGCTGGCGGCCCTCCAGCGCCTCTGGGGGCGGATGGGACACCGCATGGAGCACCAGGTGGGCTATTGGCAGTCGTGCCTGTGTGCGGCCAGTCCGGGCCAGCCCATTTCCACCCAGCAGCGACGGCGCACCACGGCGCGCCAGTCCCATGCACGGATTTTGCTGGTGGTGGCGATCGCGGTCCTGACGGCGGCCATGAGCCACCCCTACCTCAACCAACCCCTCTACGATGTGGGCACCGTGGCCCCCCAGGACATCCGCGCCCCCTATGACGCGACGGTGGTCGATCGCAAAACTACAGAATTACTCCAGAGCGATGCCCGCAAGGGGGTGACGCCGGTCCTGCGGGTGGATCCGGCGGTGAATCGGCAGATGCAGGATGATCTGGCGCGCCTGCTCGATCGCGGGACGGAACTGCGGCGGGTGGCGGGGCCGCTGCCGTTTATGGATACGGCCCTCCTCTCGACGGGGGTGCAGTCTTACTTGCGATCGGCCTCGCCGGAAACCTGGGCGGGGCTGCTGGAGCAGGTTTTGAATCCGTCGAATCCGGGGCTGGCGGTTGAATCCCCCGAAGGCTTCGAGGGCCGTCGCTATGGGGTGGTCCTGCGGGAGTTGCGGGCCTACCGCGATCGCAACGGGGCTGGATTTGCGGCCCTGCGCGATCGCATCCTCGCCGCCCGACGGCGCTATGGGGCAGCCCTACGGGAAGCGGCCCCCCCCTCGATCCCCGCCGCCACCGCCACCACCGCTCCGGCCACCGCCGCCGAGCAAACCCCCTTCGCCACCTACCCAGCCCTGCTCTTTGATCTGGCCGATGATCAGTGGCAACAAACCCGCCTGGGCACCCAAAAGGCCCTGGAACGCTTGCTGATCCACGGCATCGCCCCCGGCGTGACGGAGGGGCTCCTGGGGCAGGCGATCCGCCTCCAGGTGGAATTACTGGTGCCGCCAGCGGGACGTCCCCTGGCAACGGATTTGCTCCAGAGCACGGTGCAGCGGCCCAACCTGGTGCCGGATCCGGCCCTGACGAGGGAGCGGGCGGAAAAGGCCGCCGAGGATGTGCCGCCGGTGCTGGTGTCGCGGCAGGCCAATGAGTTGGTGGTGCGGGCGGGTGAAAAGATTTTGCCCGGTCAGTTGGCCCTGTTGGACCATTACGATCTCAGCCGTCGAGGGGTCAATGGTCAGGGGCTGTTGCAGTTGGCGGGGGTGGTGACGATCGCGATCGCCCTGTTCGGCCTGATTGAACAGCGGCTCCATCGCGGGTTGCGGCGGCGGGACCATGTGCTGCTGCTGCTGCTGCTGGCGAGCACTCCCCTGCTGGCGAACCTGAGCGCATCGCTGCCCCTGGGCATGGGGGGAGCCCTGACCAATTTGCCAGCGGTGGGGCTGCTGGTGGGCAGTTTCTACGGCTCGGTGGTGGGGGCGCTCACCACGGTACTGATGACGGCGGTGCTGCCCTTCGGCACGGTGGTGGAATGGAATTTCCTGCTGGCGAATGGGGCGGGGGGTCTGCTGGCGGCGCTGCTGGCGGGGCGGCTGCGATCGCGCGAGGAAATGGCCTTTTTGGGGCTGGCGGTGGGGCTCACCCAGGGGGCCGTCTACCTCGTCGTGAATCTCATTGACAGCGCGGCGGCGGGGTCCGTATGGTCCACGGTGCTGGGGTCGGCGGCGCTCTATGGGGTGGCGGGTCTGGCCTGGTGTGTGGTGGCCCTGGGCCTGAGCCCGTACCTGGAGCATTTGTTTGACCTGGTGACGCCGATCCGTCTGGCGGAACTGTCAAACCCAAACCGGCCCCTATTGAAACGGCTGGCGGCGGAGGCTCCGGGTACGTTCCAGCACACGCTCTTTGTGGCGAGTTTGGCGGAGGCGGCGGCGCGGACCTTGGGCTGCAATGTGGAACTGGTGCGGGCGGGGACGCTCTATCACGACATCGGTAAGCTCCACGATCCGGATAGTTTTATCGAGAATCAGATGGGCGGCCCCAATAAGCACGACACCATTGATGATCCCTGGCGCAGTGCGGCGATCATTAAACGCCACGTGACGGAGGGGCTGCTGATGGCGCGGCGCTACCGGTTGCCGAAGGCGATCCAGGCGTTTATTCCGGAGCACCAGGGGACGATGACGATCGCCTATTTCTACCACCAGGCGCTGGAGCGGCAGGGGGCGTCGGGGCGTGATTTGTCCCAGTCGCGCACCCAGGGCTGTCGGCTGGTGGAGGAGGAGGATTTCCGCTATCCGGGGCCGATTCCCCAGACCCGCGAGACGGGGATTGTGATGCTGGCGGATTCCTGTGAGGCGGCCCTGCGATCGCTCAAGGATGCCACCTACGATGAGGCCCTGTCGATGGTCACCAAAATTGTGCGGGCGCGGTGGCGCGATCGCCAGTTGGTGGATGCGGGCCTGAGTCGGGCGGATTTGAGCGCGATCGCGGAGATCTTTGTCCGGGTGTGGCAGCAGGTGAACCACCAGCGCATCGCCTACCCCAAGGGTGCCCTCGGGAAGTAGGCGTTTTTAGGCGTTTTGAGGTTGGGACGGGACTGGCGGGATTCGAACCCGCGACCTAGCGCTTAGGAGGCGCTTGCTCTATCCATCTGAGCCACAGCCCCAGGGCCACCGCTGGCGGTTGACCGGTACCAATTTAGCTCGAAATGGGCAGGGCTGGAATGAACGCGGGATTGGGCTGGGGCTTGACCTCCCAAGGCTGAGCGGGGTTGGGGCGATCGGTGGGGCGACGGAATGGGTGCCATGCCCTAGGCCCCGTACACCTGGCTGTAGTAGTCCTGGTAGGCGGGCGACAGGAGCGGCTTCCACCACGCCTCATTCTGGAGATACCAGGCCACCGTCTGCCGCAGCCCCTCCTCGACGGTGACCGACGGCTCCCACCCCAGTTCCCGCTTGATTTTGCTGGCGTCGATCGCGTAGCGGCGGTCATGGCCCGGTCGATCGGCCACAAAGGTAATCAAGGATTCACTGGGGCTCTGGGGCAGGGTCACGCCGTACTGGGGCGCGAGTTCGTCCATCAGGCCACACAGGAGCTTGACGAGATCCAGGTTGCGGACTTCGTTATTGCCCCCCACGTTGTAGGTTTCTCCGGGCTGGCCCCGGTGGATGACCGTCTCGATCGCGGTGCAGTGGTCCCGCACATAGAGCCAGTCGCGCACGTTTTGGCCGTCGCCATAGACCGGCAGCGGTTTCCCCAGGAGGATGTTGATGCACATCAGGGGGATGAGCTTTTCCGGGAAGTGGTAGGGGCCGTAGTTATTGGAGCAGTTGGTTGTGAGGACGGGCATCCCGTAGGTATGAAAATAGGCCCGCACCAGGTGGTCGCTGCCCGCTTTCGAGGCGGAGTAGGGGCTGTTGGGGGCGTAGGGGGTGGTTTCCGTGAAGGCGGGGTCCGTTTCCCTGAGGCTGCCATAGACCTCATCGGTGGACACGTGCAGGAATCGGTAGCGATCGCGATCGCCCTCGGCGGCCTGCCAATGGTGCCGGAAGGCTTCTAGGAGCGTGAAGGTACCCACCACATTGGTTTGCACAAAGGCGGCGGGGCCGAGGATGGAGCGATCGACGTGGGATTCGGCGGCGAAGTGGGCGATCGTGTCGATTTGCTCGTCCCGCAGCAGTTGATCCACCAGGGCGCGATCGCCGATGTCCCCCTGCACAAACCGCAGGCGATCGCCCGCCTCCAGATCCGCCAAGGTGGCCCGGTTGCCCGCATAGGTCAGGGCATCGAGGACCACCACGCGATCGTTGGGGTAGCGATCGCACCAATGGCGCACAAAATTCGAGCCAATAAAGCCAGCACCGCCGGTAATCACCAAACGACGAGCGGCGCGATCGGAAGGGGCAAAGGTCATGGATTTGAACGGGTCACAACTAGAGGGAACGGGCGATCAAAAACGGGCAATAAACGGCGCGGTTGGTTAGGACATTTGCGCCTGGTGGAGCCGCAGGAGGCGATCGAGGGCGTCGCGCATTTCCGTCACGGAAGTGGTCGCGGTGCCCATCTGACGCACCACCAAACTGGCCGCCAAATTCCCCAGCACCGCCGCCTCCCAGGGGCTGCCCCCCGCCGCCAGACAGAGGGTCAGGCCCGCCACCACCGTGTCCCCCGCGCCGGTGACATCGTAGACCTCCGCGCGGTTGAATGCGGGGATGTGATCGACGGTGCCGTCGCGGCCAAAGAGGCTCATGCCCTCATCCCCTCGGGTAATGAGGATAAATTCGGCGGCGGTGAGCGCCAATAAATCCTGGCCCGCCCGGAGCAAGTCGGCGGCGGTTTCCACCCGGTAGCCCACGGCCCGCTCCGCCTCGGGGAGGTTGGGGGTGAACCAGGTGGCTCCCCGGTAGCGATCGAGGCCGTTCTGGGCATCGACGATGCAGGGGGTGCCGGTGAGGGCGGCGGCGATGGTTTCCGCCGTAAAGGTGCCGTCCCCATAGTCGGAACACACCACGGCGTCGGCATCGGCAGCCCGCGATCGCACAAAGGCCGCCAACCGTTCCAGGATTTCCGCCTGGGGTGGATCGTCCGACTTGCGATCGATCCGCACGATCTGCTGGGTCACCGACTGGCGGGAATGGGCAGAAATGCGCGATTTCGTCACCGTGGGGCGATCGCCCTCCGCCACCAGCCCCGCCGTATCAATGTGGGCGTCTTCAAAGAGCGATCGCAGCGCCGCCCCCTGGGCATCGGTCCCCACCAGCCCCGCCGCCGTCACCTTCGCCCCCAGTTTCGCCAGGTTATAGATCGCATTGGCCCCGCCACCGGGCACCTGCCGGGTGTGCTCATGGCGAATGATCGGCACCGGCGCTTCGCGGGAGATGCGCTCGACGTAGCAATTGACAAACTCATCGAGGGTCAAATCCCCCACCACCAGCACCCTCGCCCGCTCGAAGTGGTCCAGGTGGGCAACGAGGCGATCGGCGCAGGCCAGCAAACGGCGCGAAAAATCCGAGTCAGGGGGCATAGGGAACTAGCAAGGGAGGGGGTTGAACGGGCGCTTTAGCAAAAAATAGACGCATGGGGCGGTTGTCAGAGCCGCGATCGCGCAAGCTTAGGATAGACGGCTACGGGGTATGATAGGCAAGCCTTTGGGCAATCATTTCGCCAAGGGCCATCCCCGTTTGACCGTTGGAGAACCAGTCCCCGTGAAACGCCCCACCACGTTTGGCCGAGTGCCCCAACCGATGCAACTGCTGAGCCGCGCCCTGGTGGCCGGTGGTCTGGCCCTGGGGCTGAGCGCCTGCGGTGAGGCGAAGGTGGCCCAATGCAATCGCTTGATCGAAACCCTTAATAAAAGTCAGGCGATCGGCCAGGAATACGCCAAGGCCAACACCAGCCAAAACCCGAGTGCGGAGGTGATGGAAAACCTGGCGACCCAGATGAAGGCCCTGGCGGCGGAGGTGGGGCAGGTGAAGCTTTCGGATACGCAGCTTCAGCAGTATCAAGGCCAGTTTGCCCAGGTGTATAACGATTTGGCTCGGGCGTCGGAGCGGTTGGCGGCGGCCCAGAAGCGGGTGGCGGATCTCGATCGGCGACAGCGCAGTGAGGAGGGGCCGGCCAATAGTGAAGCAATTTTTAAGGAATCGAAGCAGATCGAGCAGGATATTAGCGACGCGACGAAGGTGACCGATGGGGTGGCCCAGCAGGAGCAGCAGTTGGTGCAGGATGTGAATGCCTATTGCACGGCTCCCTAGGGATTGATGGCGAAAAGGGCGGCAACGGCGGGACGGACGAACGGGGACCTGACGGGGCCGCTGCTGCCGATCGCCCAGGGGCAGTTGGAGGCGATGGAGCGGTGTGGCCGTTTGTTTCAGTATCGCTACCTGGAGCGGTGGGGGCAGGTGGTGGAGGGGGGCCAGCGCGATCGCATGGATTGGGGGAATCGGTTCCACCTGGTGGCGCAGCAGCATCTGTTGGGGATTGATGTGGGGCCGGTGCTGGCGACGGATCCGGAATTGGACCGGTGCTGGCGATCGCTGGTGGCGGTGGCTCCGGATCTTTTGGGAGAAGATGCGACCCTGACGCGATCGAGTGAGCATCGGCTGACGCGGGTGCGGGGGGCCTATCGCCTGACGGTGATCTACGATTTGCTGGCGATTGGGGGGGGCCGCGCGGCGATTGTTGATTGGAAGACCTATCCGCAACCGGCGCGATCGGAGCATCTGGCGCGATCGTGGCAAACGCGGCTCTACCGTTGGATGCTGGCGGCGACGGGCTGGCCGCCGGAGGCGATCGCCATGACCTATTGGTTTGTGCGGGGGGCTGAACAGCCCACGTCGGTGACGCTGCCCTACGACGGGGCGGCCTACGATCGCGATCGCGCGGACCTTGATCGCCTGCTGGGCCTGATTGATCAGGGGCGACGGGCGTTTTTGGGCGGTGAAAGTCTCCCCCAGGCGGATCGGACGGCGGCGGGATCTCCGTGCGATCGCTGTGGGTTTGCGGGGCGCTGCTGGGGGGAGGCGATCGTAACGCCGCTGCCCGATGTGTCAGAAATTTCTGAAGTGGAAATTTAGGGCGTTCCAGACCATTGCGCTAGGCGATCGGCTCAGCCGTCAGGCCAAATTCCCGGAGGGCGGGGCCGAAGTTGGCGTTTTCGTGGCTGGGGCGGCTGAGTTTAATTAGGGCAAACCGCTGGAGGTCGTCGAGCGATCGCCACTGGTCATCGGTGAGGGTCACGGCGAGGGCGGCGGCGCGATCGCGGATGGCGGGCGGTACGGCCTCGATCTGCCAGGGAAATGGTTCGTCAATGGGCAAATCCTTGGGGCGATCGCCCGTGCGCGCTTCCACTAAGTCCTTGAGGCGATCGCCATAGGCCGCCACCTCCGCCGCCGTGCCGCAGGGCCACTCCAGAAGCGATCGCCGCTCCGGCAAAGTCAGGGCATTCCAGTGGACCAGCTTGAGCTTGACGCCGCACCGATCCAACCGGAACCGCACGGCCATGGGAATGCACCGGAGCGATTCAATAAATTCCTGCTCAAATTGAAAAATCACCGCGATCGCCCCTCCAATTCCCACAGCAGCGGCCCTAGGCCAGGTCATTCAATCATCTCAGACTGCCCAAGACAAGGGGCTTAAGACCCTTGATCCACCTGGCTTTAAAGTATAAAAACAACCCAAAATTATCACTTATCGGCGATTTTCTCGGGTCGCTCCACCCGCACCGCACACGCCTTCAACTCCGGCTGCAACGAATCGGGGCACACCGCCGGATGGGTCAGGGCATTGGCCTCGGCCCCGTCCGCCCACAAAAATCCCCAGTGCATCGGCGCAAACACCGTCCCCGGCGCGATCGCGGTGGTCACCCGCGCAGGAAATTGGGCCACCCCCCGGCGCGATCGCACCACCACCGGCTCCCCATCCACCAGGCCCAGGGGCATCGCATCGGTCGGATGGATTTCTAGGAACGGCTCCGGGTGCATTTTGCGGATCTTATCAATGCGCCCCGTGCGGGTTTGGGTGTGCCAGTGGCCGTACAGCCGCCCGATGGTCAACACCAGCGGATAGTCATCGTCCGGCGGCTCCGCCAGCCCCACCGTATCGCAGGCGGAAAAGCGCGCCCGACCGCTCGGCGTGTGGAATTGGCCCTTTTCATAGAGTCGTTTCGTGAGATTTTTGTGGTCCGGGCGATCGCGGGGACAAGGCCATTGCAGCGGCCCCTTCGCCAGCAGATCGTGATCCATTCCGGACATATCACAGGGGCGACCCGCCGTCAGTTGCACAAATTCCCGATGCACCGCCGCCGCATCCCCAAACTGAAACTGCGCCCCAAAGCCCAAACGCCGCCCCACCGCCGCAAAGATTTCCCAGTCCGCCCGCGCTTCCCCCGGTGGCTCCCGAAACGCCTGGGATAGGGTCACCACCCGCTCGGAATTGGTCATGGTGCCGCTTTTCTCACTCCACTGGGCGGCGGGCAGCAGCAGATGGGCATAGGCCGCTGTTTCCGTGGGGTGGTAGGCGTCTTGGTAGATCGTAAACGGGGACTTTTGTAAGGCACTCTTAGTGCGATTGAGGTCCGGAAAACTCACCGCCGGATTGGTGGCCGCAATCCACAGCAGGCCCACCTCTCCCCTCTCCAGCCCTTCGATGATGCCCCAGGCGTCGCGGCCTTCGCGCGATGAAATGCGACCGGCGGGCACCTGCCAAAACTGTTCTACCGCCGCGCGATCGGCGGCATTGCTGATGAGGCGATAACCGGGCAGGAGTTTGGCGAGGCCGCCCGCCTCCCGGCCCCCCATGGCATTGGGCTGCCCCGTCAGGGAAAAGGGACCGGCTCCGGCGCGGCCAATTTGCCCCGTCAGCAGGTGTAAATCGATGATACTGCGAACTTTTGCCGTGCCTTCGGCGGATTGGTTGATGCCCATGGACCAAATGGACAGAACGCGCTCCGATTCGGCCCACCAGCGGGCGGCGGTTTCGAGATCGGCCCGATCAATGCCACAGCGATCGGCCACGCGATCGGGGGTGTAGTCCTTCAAAAGGGTGAGATAGGCTTCAAATCCTTCCGTATGGTCAATAATAAAGTCCTTCGCGATCGCGCCCCACTGCCACAATAAATGGGCGATGCCGTGGACGAGATCGATGTCGCTGCCGGGGCGAATAGCTAGGTGCAAATCCGCCACTTCTGCGGTGGCGGTGCGGCGGGGATCAGCGACGACTAATTTAACGCGATCGCCCTGGGCCTTGTGGTATTTTCGGAAGCGATTGAAGGCAATGGGATGGCAATCGGCGGTATTGGTGCCAATGGCAAATAAATAATCTGTTTGTTCGAGATCGTCATAGCAAGCTGGCGGTCCATCGGCCCCGAAACTGCGAATGTAGCCCGACACCGCCGACGACATGCAAAGGCGAGAATTGGCATCAAAATTATTCGTGCCTAAGCAGCCCTTAATGAGCTTTTGAGCCACATAATAATCCTCCGTCAAAAACTGCCCGGAGCCATACATGCAAATGCTGTCCGGCCCCTGGGTTACCAATAGCGCCCGGATGCGAGCCGCGATCGCGTCGAGGGCCTGATCCCAACCGATGCGCTGGAAGGGTTCCGTCAAGGATGATCGCATCATGGGATAGGTCAGGCGATCGCGCTCTAGGGACTCTAGAACCGTTGCCCCCTTCACACACACCATGCCCTGGCTAGAGGGATGGTCGCGATCGCCCCGCACCCGCCGTTTATCCGCCGCCCCAAATATTTCCAGGCCACACCCAACACCACAATAGGGGCAGATGGTTTTCACCGAATCCATGGCTGATGCTGTTCTCGATCTTGAGGAGGGTTGTGGAATGGGTCTGTGAGTTTAGATGGCCATCAGTCCTGGAACTGAGACGTTTGAATTGATGGTTGCAATCAATTTCGTCAAGCTATTCCGTATCATCGTGGGCGTAGCGATTGTACAGGAAGTCGAGGGCTTGGTTGCGCAATTCGTAATAGCGCGGATCCTCGAGCATTAGGGCGCGATCGCGGGGCCGTTGGAAGGGAATGTCCACCACTTCGCCAATGGTGGCGGACGGGCCATTGGTCATCATCACCAGGCGATCGGCCAGGTAAAGGGCCTCATCAATATCGTGGGTGATCATCAGGGCCGTCACCCGATTTTCTCGCCAAATGGTGAGCAGTTCGTCCTGCAATTCCTCCCGCGTAATCGGATCCAAGGCCCCAAAGGGTTCATCCAAAATCAAAACCTTCGGACAAATGGCCAAGGCCCGCGCGATCGAAACCCGCTGCTTCATCCCCCCCGAAATTTCATCGGGGCGCTTATGGGCCGCTTCCGTCAGCCCCACCATTTCTAAATGGTGTTCTGCGATTTCCCGATGCTCAGCCTTGGACTTGTCCCCATAGACGGTTTCCACCGCCAGCAGCACATTTTCATAAACACTCTTCCAGGGCAAAAGCGCATAGTTTTGAAACACCACCATGCGATCCGGCCCTGGCTCTTGAATGGTCTGGCTTTCAAGGCTAATTTGACCGGCCGTAGGCTCCAAAAAGCCCGCCACCATATTCAAAAGGGTCGATTTACCGCAGCCGGAATGGCCGATTACGCAGATAAATTCCCCCTGATCCACCTGAAGATTGACATTCTCCAGCACGGGATAAACGCCGGTCGGGGTGGGGTAGCTTTTGGAGACCTGGTTAATGCTTAAAAACTTGGTGCCATCACCGGGATTGGCCATGGAAAAGTCGGCGGTGGGCGTGGAATTGGTGGGGCCAGACATGGAAGGATTGAGGAGCATGGTACAGGGCAGCCGTCGTGGGGAGGATGGGAAGACGGATGGAAAAAGGGAGGTACGATCGCGGGCCTAACCAAAACCATGGGGCGACCATGGCCTAATTGATGGGGCCAAAACCCTGATGGATTGGGTTATACAATCACCGGCCATCAAGGCCGCGATCGCGCCCTAGGCAACAGTCATCACCTAAGCCCCCTTCGGCAAACTAATCGAGCAGCTAAAGATTTCATCAATTCGCACCTCTTCAACGCGGGCATTGCGTTTGATCATGTGGCCGTTGAGGTAATCCAAGGGCACATCGGGATCAAACACTGTGCCATCAAAGAGGGTGAAGGGTTTGCGATCGCGGGCCGCCGTCGGTAGGCCCAACAGGCGCGCCGCCTCCAGGTACGGCCCCGAAGGATTGATCCGCTCCGTCACCTCGACCCAATTTTTCGGGAAGGGAATAATATCCCAGCGGGCCATTTCCGCCATCATCCAAAGGGATTGAACCCAATCGGGACTGGCGGATTTGTCCACAAAAAAGCGATTGAATTGATAGAGCGCCTCCGGTTCGCCGCCGAGGCCGCGATCGTAGGAACCGTAGAACCCAGGGGCCATCACCTCCGGCGCAAGGCCCACATAGTCTGGCTGCGAGAGCACCGCCAGGATCTCCTCACGGTTGCGGCGATCATCACAATACTCACAAGCCTCCAGCAGAGCCGCAATCAAGGCCACCAACGTCTTGGGATGCTGCTGCGCCCAGGCTTCCGACACCCCCAGCACCTTTTCCACATGGTCGGGGAACAGATCCAAATCCGTGGCCATGACCACGCCGATGCCATCCTGCACCGCGCGGGAGTTCCAGGGCTCCCCGACGCAGTAGCCATCGATATTGCCCGCCTTGAGGTTGGCCACCATTTGGGGCGGCGGCACGATCGCGAGGCTCAGATCCCAATCCGGGTCAATGCCGCCGGAGGCGAGCCAGTAGCGCAGGATGAGATTGTGCATGGAGCTGGGGTGAACCATGCCGAACGTATGAACCTTGTCCGGATCCGCTTGGATATGTCCCTTAAAGGCCGCCAGATCCGTGATGCCCGCGTCGTACAGTTTGCGGCTCCAGGTGATGGCATTGCCGTTGCGCGAGAGGACCATCGGCGCGATCGTGGCGGTGGGGGCAAAGTCGCTCGATCCCAAGGTCATGGCCAGGGGCATCCCCGCCACCATGGCGGCCCCATCGAGGCTGCCGTCCGCGACGCCCACGGAAATGGCCTTCCAACTGGGTTGACGGTGCAGGGTGACGCGATCGAGGCCGTGCTTCGCAAAGAACCCCTTCTCCTGGGCCATGATCAGCGGCGCGCAGTCCGTTAGGGGGATAAAGCCCAAATTGAGGTTCACCTTTTCGAGGCCATGGGCCGCGATCGCGCCGCTGCTTTCCTGGGGAACCGCCACTTGGCCCTTGCGTTTCTTACTGCGCTTTTGCTGGTTGAGGAAGTACACCATTTCATTGCGCAGGGCGTAGTAACTCGGGTGGTTCACCACCTCCATGCGGTGCCGGGGGCGGGGAATATCCACCTTGAGCACCTGGCCGACGCGCGCCGATGGCCCCGTGGTCAGCATCACCACGCGATCGCTCAGGAGCAGCGCCTCATCCACATCATGGGTGACCATAATGCAGGTGACCTGACTTTCCTCACAAATGCGCATGAGCTGTTCCTGCAAGCCCCCCCGCGTCAGGGCATCGAGCGCCCCAAAGGGTTCATCCAGCAGCAGCACCCGAGGCCGAATCGCCAGCCCCCGCGCGATCGCCACCCGCTGCTTCATCCCCCCCGACAGTTGCCCCGGATACTTATCCGCCGCCGCCATCAGGCCCACCATTTCAATGTGGCGATCGACGATCGCGGTCCGCTCCCCCGGCGGCAGCTCCTTGCAGACCGTATCCACCGCCAGGGCAATATTTTCGCGCACCGTTTTCCAGGGCAGCAGGGAATAGTTCTGGAAAATCACCATGCGATCCGGCCCCGGCTCATTCACCTGCCGCCCCTCCAGGACCACACCACCACTGCTGGGTTGATCGAGGCCCGCCACAATGTTGAGGAGCGTCGATTTTCCGCAGCCCGAATGGCCCAACAGCGTCACGAATTCCCCCTGTTCAATCTTCAGGGAAATATTTTCTAGGGCGATGTAGGTGCCGCCATCCGGCAGATCAAAAACGCGATCAACATGATCAACTTCTAAAAATGCTGACATGGCCTTGAGGGGGGTGCTAGGGGAGGCTAGGGGAGCAATGGGGCTAAGGATCAAACGCCCACGGCGGATCAATCTAAATCCAACTCAATCGGGACCGATGCGGTAATGGGCCATACCCTAACCGGTTGAGGTGGGCATGGGCTGTCAAGCTGGGCACCATCACCGCCACCGGCGATCAGATAGGGGGCTGAGGGGCGATCGCCCACGGGAAGAAACAATCCCCCCCAATCCCCTTTTCCCATCGGCAGAATCGCCATAAGCCATTGATGGCATTACGGCAAAACGGATCCCTAATTAAGTGAAAGAAAACGTCCGAGGCGCGCCCGCTCGAATATCAAAACCATTGAGATAGGCCACCGGATCCTCCGGATTAAATTCCCGGCCATCAATGAAGAACGATCCAGGCTCCTTCATCATCCGTTCTCCCTTCGGATAGGAAATGCCCATGGCATCCGCCACCGCCCCATAGACCGTCACCGGATAGACCCGATCAATGATGGCATCCGCATCCGCCGGATATTCCTTGATGTCGGGCAACTGCCCCCAGCGAATCATTTGGGTGAGCAGCCAAACCCCATGGGATGCCCAGGGATAGTTGGCATTGTTACTGGCCTTCATGTAATCCGTTTCCATGAAGTTGAATAGGTTGTAATCCGGAATCGGCTGGGTGCGATCTTGGCCGTCAAAACCACCGTAATTGTAGGTACCCAGCATGGATGCCTTGGCATATTCCACCTTGGCATTGACGTAGGGACGCTGGGAAATGATTTCCACCACCTCCAGGCGATTGTCCATGACATCGCAATATTCACAGGCTTCAATCACCGCCGCCACCAGGGCCTTGGCGGTATTGGGATTGGCATCGAGCCAGGATTGCATCGTCGCCAGCACCTTTTCCGGATGCCCCTGCCAGACATCGCGATCTGCGGTCGCGGTGAAGCCCACCTGATCAAAGACCGCCCGCTGGTTCCAGGGCTCCCCAACGCAATAGCCATCCATCGTTCCCGCCTTCATGTTTTCCACCATTTGGGGCGGCGGAATCACAATGACCTTCATATCCGTTTCAGGATTGATCCCCATGGCCGATAGCCAATAGCGGGTGTTGTAATTGTGCATGGAGGAGGGGAACACCACCGCAAAAGTCGGCGGCTCCCCCTGGCTGGTGATGTACTTCCGGTAGGCGGCCCCAAACTCATCGAAACTGCCGTACTCGTACCAGGGGCGAATGCCCGCCTCCCAAGCCTTTTTCGAGAGGGTCATGGAGTTGCCATTGCGATCTAGCATCATGAGCGATCGCATGGGCGCTTTATCCGGCCCCAACTCCGAGAGCAAAGGCATCCCACAAACCGCATGGGACGCATCCAATCGCCCTTGAATGAGGCCATCACGAACCGTTGCCCAACTGGCCTCCTTATTGATGGTGACATTGAGGCCATATTTCTCGAAAAAGCCCTTTTCCTTAGCAATGACCAGGGGAGCGCAGTCCGTGAGGGGAATGATCCCAATGGTCAAATCCGTCTTTTCCAGGGTGCCAAAGTCCACCGCTGGACGCCCGAGGGGGGTGGCACCTTCGGTGGTTTCCGCCGTGGTGTCGGCGGCATTCTGACCACCCCCGGAGTTGCAGGCGGCTACGGTGAAACCGGCGGCGGCGTAGGCGGAATACTTCAGGAATCTGCGACGATCTAGGGTCATGGCGATTGATTTAGGAATGGTAATGGGTCGGCGATGGAGGGGCTAATGGGGAAACAAGCAGGAATTTTAGGTCCGGGTGGAGGCCGCGATCGCCCTAGGTCTTCGAGCGTCCAACAATGAGCCGCTCAATGAATACAACCACCTGATCGAGCATCAGGCCCACCAGGCCAATGAGGACGAGGGAAAACAGCACCAGGCTCGTATCACCCGTGTTGTAAACATCCCAGACAAAAAATCCAATTCCCGCTCCGCCGGTCAACATTTCTGCGGCAACAATCACCAGCCATGCGGTCCCCAGGCTCAGGCGAAGGCCGGTGAAAATATAGGGCAAGGTCGAAGGGAAAATGATTTCGGTGACCACTTTAAATTTGGGCATCTTCAGCACCCGCGCCACGTTCCAATAGTCCTTGGGAATGGCGTGGACCCCCAGGGCCGTGTTGATTAATGTGGACCACAGGGAGGTCACCACGATTACGAAAATCGCGGGTAGATCCTTACTTTCAAAGGTGGAAAAGATGACGATGCCCACCGGCAACCACGCCAAGGGAGAGATGGGTTTACCAAGCTGCACCAGGGGCATGATGGCCTTGGCGGCCTTGCGGGAGGTGCCCACCCAAAATCCCAGGGGCACCGCGATCGCGGTGGCGATGAGAAACCCAGCCGCAACCCGCCCGAGACTAAAGAGGGTGAGCCAGAAGATGCCCATGTCCCCTTGGGTCGTGGAGAAGAAATTTTCCAGGTAGGGGATACTATCTTCAACGGTTTGCACCGGATCGGGCAGCTTACTGAGGTTGTTTTCGGTTAATTTGGCGAGGATGCTCCAAATGAAAAGAACCGCCAAAAACCCTAGGGCCGGGAAGATAATATTTTCTCCCCCTTTGCCAAGTATTTTCCCAAGGGAGCGGTGTATCCCGTTGGATTTCAAGGCACTGGAAGGGGATTTGGGGGTTGCAGTGGTCATGGCTTGGCGAGGTGACGGCGATCAGGTCAAGGGGGGTGAGTTGGGCTATGAATCTGTTAGAAATTCGCCTGGGCTTGAATTCCTAAAGATTGTTCCAAATGCTTCCCAAAGGTAAAAGCTTGGAACCCATAGATCAACCCAATGGTGATCCATTGAATGCCTATATTTTGCCCTAGCATTACCGAATGTTTCGCTAATGGTAAAGCATCGGTAAAGTTGGGCTCATCCTAAAAAATGCCCCCTAAAGGTTTTGTACCCCCAGATACATTTTCTAAAGGTCCATGCGAAAGCTGCATGATGCCCATGCGTGGTCGATGGATCCCTCGGGCAAATCGATTGGGTTTAGGGGAGTTGCGGCGATCGCGGGGGGCGGGATCCGTGGGGCGTTTGGGGGGACGGGCGATCGCCGCGATCGCGGGTAGTTGTGGTGGGGGAAAGGGCGCTGTTAACTTAGGGGCACAGGTGGATTGGGGAGGGTTTATGGGGATGGACGGTCAGGGTTGGCGGCATCAGCGGGATTTGCGCGGGAAACTGCGGAGCGCGATGGATTTCGGGGCGCGGAGGGCAACAGGGCGCGCCCTCTGGAGGCTCGGGGCCATGGCCCCAGGGGCGCTTGTGGGGGCGATCGCGTCAGGGGCGATTATCAGCGCGATCGCCCCGGCCCTCGGCAGCGCCCCCCAGACGGCCCGGGAAGCCCTGGTGCAGCGGCGAGCCTGTGCCGGGTGCAACCTGCGGGGCAATGATCTGAGCGGCCTGAATTTGCAGGGGGCAAGTCTGCCGGGGGCTAACTTGAGCCACGCGGTGGTCACCTGGGCGGACCTGCGGGGGGCGGACCTGCGGGGGGCGGACCTGCGCTATGCCTACCTCTGGGGGGCGGACCTCACCGGGGCGCTGCTGGAGGGAACGCTCCTGTGCGGGGCGGTGATGCCCAATGGATCCACATCGTCCCTGGGCTGTAGCGCTTCGGCGGCCCCCATGGCTATACCCACGGCGGTCCCCAGGACCATGCCCACGGCGGCCCCCACGGCCATGCCCACGGCTCCGGCGGACGGCGATCCCCCGCCCCCGATGGCGCAGCCCATGGTTCCGGCGGAGGGCGATCCCCCCCCTCCGATCGCGGCCCCGGCCACCGGCTTTGGCCCAGCCCCGCAACGGCCCTTGGCCCCGGCAACCTTGGCCCTGAACCCCGACCAAGGGTTTGCGACGGTGCGCGATCGCCTCGCCCCCGGCGAACAGGACGTTTGGCAAGTGAATGCGCTCCCAGGACGGCTCAATGCCCTGGTGCTGTCTCCGGATTTGGGCGTGCGCCTCAGCGTGGTGACCCCCACCGGCGAAACCCGTGCCCGCTTCCGGCAGCGGCAGCTTTCCGTCGAAGTGCCCACCCCCGGACGCTATGACCTGCGGGTGGATAACAGCGGCAGCCTAACGGATTATCAATTGGCGCTGACGTTTGATCCAGTTCTGGAGACGGCGGCGGCGATCGCGGCCCCAGCCTCCATCGGCCCCCGAGCCCTCTCGCTGGACCCCCTCACTCAGATGGGCATGGTGGAGACGGCGATCGCGGCGGGCGAGCGTCAGGAATGGCTCATGGACGGGCGGCGCGGTCGCGTCCAAATCCAACTGATCACCATGGACCCCAACCTGCGCCTGGATCTCCTGGGCCAAGACGGTCGCCACCTAGCCCGCCAAACCCGTCAGCAGGTGGTCCAACTGCCCCAGGACGGCCAATATCGCATCGTCGTAGAGGCGGGCGAGGAGGCGAGCACCTACGAACTCCGGGTGCGGCGGCTGTAGCGAAGGGCGGGGGTGACCTCACCTTCACGCCCCAGTCACCCCACCCCCCCAGCGGATTCCGCAGAGTATCGTTGGCCCGCCCCTCGCCTAGGGAAACCTAGGGGGCAACGGCATCCTTAAACTGCTTGCCAGCGGAGAAGGCGGGCACCTTGGTGGCCGGGATCTGGAGCTTTTTGCCCGTTTTGGGGTTGCGGCCTTCGCGGGCCTGGCGATCGCGCCGTTCAAACGTCCCAAAGCCCACCAGGGTCACCTTTTCGCCCTCGGCGACGGTCTCCATGATGATCTCGACGGCGGCACTGAGGATGGCGTCGGCTTCCTTTTTGGTGACATCGACCTTCTCGGCCACCTTGTCGATCAATTCGCCCTTATTCATGGAAACTCCTTGTGTTGCTTGTGTTGTAGGGTTTTCAGCGATTCTACCCTGACTCACTGGGGACGCAAGTAGGTTTGCGGAAAATTCATGGTTCTTCAAATCCAAGCGGGGTAAGCGATTGCAGCCCTTTGGGGGGATGGTTACCGGGGGCGATCGCGGGGGATGGGGGCGGGGCGATCGCGGGCGCAAATTCCCTACAATGCTTTCTAGGTAAGGATTTCAGGAATTCTGACGGATGGGCATCTCCCCCCTGACTGCGCCCTAATCCTGGGGGTGGGGGTAGGCGACCCTGGGGGGCTCCCGCGCGATCGCCGGGGGGCGCATGTTAGCATTGCCTGACCCAAGGGGCCAAACCCTTGACACAATTGAATTTTCGCCCTAGTGACCATGGGGATTCTTTACGTTTACGGCATTCCCACCTGCGGCACCTGCAAAAAGGCCCTGGCCTGGTTGGCGACGGAGGCTCCGGCGGGGCTGACCTACGAGTGGATCAATACCCGCGAACTGCCGCCCGATCGCGCTGCGATCGCCCAGTGGGTGGAGCAGTTGGGGTTTGGGCCGCTGCGCAATACGTCAGGGCAAGCCTACCGAGCATTGGGGCCGGAGCGCCAAACCTGGGGGGCGGCGGAGTGGATCGAGGCGTTTGCGGCGGATGCGATGTTGCTGAAGCGTCCCCTATTCGTGCGCGGGGGCGGGGCGATCGCGGTGGGGTTTCGGCCTAATGATGCGGCGTGGCGATCGCAGGTTTTGACGGAAGCGCCAGAAGACTAGGTTGAATGCGCAAAATCTAACATAGGTTAGAAAGTCTTGGCTGCGATCGCGGTCTCCACCAGCCACGGGGTCCACGGCCAGCGAGGTGGGTTGCAATAATGGTTCACTTGAAGTGGCTGGACTGTAGGGATGTGGGGCAATCGTGAACCGATATGGCTGAGCAGCGGGGGTATGGGTACGACGGGGTGATTGTGGGATCCGGTGCCCTGGCCCTGGAGGCGGCCCTGCGGCTAGGTCCGCTGCGGCGGGTGGCGGTGGTGGCGGCGCGATCGCCGGAATCCGTGGTGGGGAGCGGTGCCCTGGGGTTGATGCGGGCGGCGGCGGCGCGGGGTGGGGCGGCCTGGGGAGCCCGCTGGGGCTGGGGGACGGGGCTGGCTGGGGTGATGCCGCCTTTGGAAATGCTTCAGGGGCGATCGCGGCTTTTGCATGGGCGGCAATTTTCCGTGGAGGATTGGGCGATCGCTGCGGCGGCGGGGGCTGATGTGGTCCTGTGGGACGGGGACATGTCACCTCGATTTGAGCGCGATCGCGGGGGATGGCCGGTGCTGCGGGCGGGCGATCGCCGGTTCAAAGCTCGCCATTATCTATTGCTGGAGGAGGCTCCCTGGGCGGAACCAACCGTGCCGGGGGTTGAGGAGTTGCCCTGGACAACGCCCGAGGATCCGACCCAACGGCTGCTGGGGGCTTCCGTTGCGCGCGATCGCCCGACCCGCTGGCTGGTGGCGGGGGGCACCCCCGAGGCGGTCACCCTGGCCCTGGCCCTGGCAAACCTGGGGGCAACGGTGACCCTGGCGGTGGCGGGATCGGCCCTGATTCCCACCCTGGCGGACGAGCTGGAGCGGACCGCGCGATCGCTGCTGACGGCGGCGGGGGTGACGATCGCCCTCGATTCACCGGTGATCCACGGCCAGCGGATCCAGGGGCAGCCGTGGGTGCAGGTGGGGGCGATCGCCCTGGCGGTGGATGAGATCCTGTGGGCGACGGGCCGTCAGCCGCGCGATCGGTGGAATTTAGCGGCCCTGGGGGTCACCGTCGGCCCCGAGGGCATCGCCGCCGATCGCCACCTCCGCACCGCCCATCCGGCCCTGCGCTTGGCGGGATCCTTGCTGGGGGGTTGGGGCGATGAAACCGTGACCCAGGTGGAGTTGACCACCGCGATCGCGCCCCTGCTGGGTCAGCCGATTCCGCCGATGGACTATGGCCTGGTGCCGCAGATCCTCGCCACGGATCCCCCCCTCGCCCAGGTGGGCCATACCGTCGCCAGCGCCCGTCGCATTTGGGGCGATCGCATCCGTCTCCACCGTCAGGATCTCAGCCGCACGGTCCAAAGCGCCGATCGCGATCGCGGCCTGGGCTGGCAACTGCTGATCTGCGGCCCCGGCGATCGCCTCCTGGGGGCCTGCGCCTTCGGGTCCGAGGCACCGGCTTGGATCCACGCGATCGCGATCGCCCTGGGGCAGGGGTTACGGCGGCAGGATCTTGATCGATTCCCCTGGATGCGGGCCGGAGCCCCCCCGCGATCGCCAGGGCAGAGGGCTGGTGTATCCTAAGGAATGATTTGATCGATTCCCATAAGACTTTAGAAAACAGAGGCCAGCACCCATGCAAGTCAATGATCTGGGCTTTATCGCCAGCATTCTCTTTGTCGCCGTCCCCGCCGCCTTTTTGCTGATTCTCTATATCCAAACGGCGAGCCGCGAAAGCAAGGGTTAAGGCTAAGCCTGACACGATTAGGCCCATTCCTGTGCGCTTTCCCGTAGGGGACGTTCGACATGGTTAAAGTCCTGCGATCGCGCCCTTCTCCTAAACGCACCAACTCCGCCAAAAGACGCACCGACCTGTGAAGACCCCGCGATCGCGTTCCGACCAAAACGCATCGGCGATGGCTTTCTAGGGCGGTGCGTTTCCATTAGCGGTGGAATAGGAGAATGGAACGATCGCGATCGCCCCCTACCGATCGCGGCGGTCTGATTTTTTGGTGGGTTTTTGGGTTGATTTTTTGATGGGTTTTTGGTCCGATCGCCGGAAGGATTGGGGGCCGTTGGGGGCGATCGCGGCATTATAAAGCCGTTCATTGGCGGCGGCGGACTGGAACAGATCCACCATGGGATTGGGGTAATCCACCCCCAACTGAACCCCACAGCGACGCTGCTCCTCCGCAGTCAATTGCCACGGTTGATGGATTTTCGCGATCGGCACCCGCCCCAATTCCGGCAGCCAATATTTCACGTAGGAACCGTCGGGATCGTAGTCCTTGGACTGCTTGAAAATATTAAAAAATCGAAAGCCCCGCGCATCATTGCCCACCCCGGCGGTGTAGGTCCAATTGCCCCAGTTGCTGCATACGTCGTAGTCAATCAATTGGGATTCAAACCACTCCGCCCCCATGCGCCAATCAATGCCCAGGTTTTTGGTTAGGAAACTCGCCACATTTTGACGGCCCCGGTTGGACATAAATCCCGTCGCGGCCAGTTCGCGCATGTTGGCATCCACCAGGGGAAAGCCGGTTTTGCCCGCTCGCCATTGGTCAAATTGGGGCCAGGGTTGCTGCCAGGGCAGGTCTAGCCCCTGGAGGCCAGCGGGTTTGAAGAGGGCGTTGCCGTAGCGGGTGGCGACGAAGCGGAAATAGTCCCGCCACAGTAGTTCAAAAATCAGCCAGTACGTCGAGTCGTTCTGGACGCGATCGCGCTCATATCGCTGCACTTCGGCGTGGATACTTTTGGGAGAAAGGCACCCCAGGGCCAGCCAGGGGGAGAATTTGGAGGAATAGTCCGCGCCGAGCATCCCGTTGCGGGTTTGTTTGTAGCGCCGCAGGTGGTCGCCGCGCCAGAAGTAGTCCTGGAGCCGTTCCCAGCCTGCGCTTTCGCCGCCGGTGAAGGTCAAAACGCCCCGGGGATCCGCCGCGATCGCGTCCTCGCCGCCCAATTCCGCCCACAGATCCGGGTCGTAGAGGTCCGCCAACTTCGGCATCGCCCCCACATCCAAATCCCCCGGAAGGGGCGGGAGCCGGTGGGGGGCATCGTGGGGGGGATAGATTTTGGCGTCCTGCTCGACCCGCTTGCGGAATTGGGTGAATAGGTCCGGCAGGGCCGCGATCGCGAAGGGCAGATCATCCGGGTGGTAGAGGGTGCTGCCCCAAAAAGCCGCCAGTTCAATGCCGTCGTCAGCGAGGGCCGCCTCTAGGGCGCGATCGACGACCAATTCTTCGGCGGTGACTTCCTCGTGGTAGTGGACGGCGCTGGCCTTAACATGCCGCACGATTGTGGGTATTTCTATTTCCGGTGCGCCGACCCGAATGACTAAATCTGCCCCGATCGCCCGCAGCGATCGCCGCAAATCCGCCACGCTTTCCAGCAGAAATTGCCCCCGGAACCGGCCCGTTTTCGCAAAACCAAAGGAACTGCGCCCGAACTGGCGACGATCAAAGCAATAGACCGGAATGACCGATGCCCCCCGCGCGATCGCTTCTACAATGGGCTCATGGTCCCGCAGGCGCAGATCATTTCGGAACCAAACAACGGTGGTACGACTCACACATTCATCTCCAGGACAGATCATTAGAACCCAGAGGATGCTTGGACAGGTTGAAACCCTGATCAGCCGGATCTTTATGCTAAGGAGCACCGAACTAAAGATCTACTGGCCGCTCATTTTCCAAACATCCTTTAATAACAAAAGGTGCCGCCCCCTCAACGGGGAAGCACCTCGCGATCACAGCTTAGTATTCATGCACATATTATACATACGATATACATTTGCCCGACCCAAGCGATCCGTGAGTGTGCAAGAATTTTGTTATGAATATTCCCTTTTCTGGGAATCCTAAAAACTACTAACCAGGCTTAGAGCAGAGTAGACGCCCAAGACAATGACATCAATGGAAAGCACCTCCCCCCAGCTATTTCCTAACCTTTCTGGATATCGCATCACTGAGCAACTGTACCTAGGAACCCGGACAGCAGTGTATCGAGCGATACAAAAAGCGACTCAACGGCCAGTGGTGATCAAGGTGCTGCGGCGGGAATATCCCAGCTTTAACGAGTTGGTGCAGTTCCGTAACCAGCACACGATAATGCGGTGCATTACCGACGAAAATGCACTCCCCATGCCTGGCATCGTTCAGCCCTTGAGCCTAGAACCCGTGGGGAATAGCTATGCGTTGGTCATGGAAGATTGGGGAGGTGTTGCGCTAGAGCGATATCGGCAGCAGCAGTCATTGGAGTTAGCGGATGTTCTGAAAATAGCCCTACAAATAGCTGATATTCTGCATGGCCTAGATCAGCATCAAGTGGTCCATAAGGACATCAAGCCCGCCAATATTCTCATTCATCCCGAGACCAAGCAAATTAAGCTTATTGACTTTAGCATTGCCTCTTTATTGCCCAAGGAAACCCAGGATATTCAGAGTGCCCATGTCCTCGAAGGCACCTTAGCCTACCTGGCCCCCGAACAAACCGGGCGTATGAATCGGGGCATTGACTATCGGGCAGATTTTTATGCCCTCGGGGTAACGCTCTATCAACTGTTGACTGGCAAACTTCCATTTGAGTCGGATGATCCGCTGGAGCTGATCCATTGCCATATCGCTAAGATGCCCCTACCCGCGGATAAGCTCAACCCTAAGATTCCTGGGATGGTGGGCGCGATCGTCAGCAAGCTCATGGCGAAAAATGCCGAAGATCGCTATCAAAGCGCCCTAGGACTCAAACATGATCTGAGTCAGTGCTTGACCCAGTGGCAAGAAACCGGTGCGATCGCTCCCTTTGACCTGGGGGAACAGGACATAAGCGATCGCTTCCTAATTCCAGAGAAACTCTACGGACGAGAAAGGGAAGTTCAAACGCTGTTGCAGGCATTTGATCGGGTAGCGGACGGCAGTTCAGAACTCATGCTGGTTTCGGGTTTTTCAGGGATTGGGAAAACCGCAGTTGTGAATGAAGTTCATAAGCCTATCGTCCGCCAAAGGGGCTATTTCATCAAGGGCAAATTTGACCAATTCAATCGTAATATTCCCCTGTCAGCCTTTGTACAGGCCCTGCGGGATTTGATGGGGCAATTGCTCTCTGAGTCCGATGAGCAGCTCGCGCAGTGGCGAGCCAAAATCCTCGCATCTGTGAAAGATAATGGACAAATTTTGATTGAGGTCATTCCAGAACTAGAGCAAATCATTGGCAAACAGCCCCCTGTTTCAGAACTGTCGGGCAGTGCAGCCCAGAATCGTTTTAATCGACTATTTCAAAAGTTTATCGAGGTGTTTACCACCGCAGATCATCCCCTGGTGATTTTTCTGGATGACTTGCAGTGGTCTGATTCTGCTTCGCTTCAGTTACTCAAACTGTTGATGCATGATCAGAGCTATCTATTGATCTTAGGTGCCTATCGAGACAATGAGGTGTCGCCGGTCCATCCCTTTATCTCGACGGTGGAAGAGATAAAGCAAGCTCGCGCGATCGTCAATACAATTACCCTATCCCCGCTGGCATTTGAGGATACCAATCATCTGATTGCAGACACCTTGAATTGTTCAGTGGATTTGGCTCAACCCCTGACGAAACTAATTGATGGTAAAACTCAAGGCAATCCCTTTTTTACTACCCAATTTCTCAAGGCTTTGCATGGGGAAGGGCAGATCAGTTTCAACAGCGATCGCCGCCACTGGGAATGCGATATTGTCCAGATTAATACACTACTTCTAACTGATGATGTGGTGGAATTTATGGCGGCGCAATTGCAGAAATTGCCGGATAAAACGCAACAGATACTTAGATTAGCTGCCTGCATTGGCAATCAGTTTGATTTGACGACTCTGGCGATCGTCTCAGAGCAACCACCCACCGAGGCTGCGACTGCCCTCTGGAAAGCCCTGCAGGAGGGGTTAATCTTACCCGGCAGTCAAATCTATAAGTTTTTTCAATCGGAAACGTCTGAACAAGCCAATGCAGAAAATCTAGCAAATCCTAAATATCGTTTCTTGCATGATCGTATTCAACAGGCCGCTTACTCTCTGATCCCTGACGATCAAAAAATTGCAACCCATTTTACAATAGGACGATTGCTTGAGCAAAATTCATCTGAGGAAGAACTTGAGGAGAAACTATTTGATATAGTCGGACATTTAAATTTAGGAATTGAATTAATTACTACGACCATTGATCGGCAAGCACTGGCTCAACTGAATTTGAAAGCGGGAGTGAAGGCAAGAAACGCTACGGCTTACGCCGCCGCCAGGGTTTATTTACAAAAAGGACTCGGGCTACTCGAACCAAATTGCTGGCAGCATGGGTATGAATTAGCTCTGAATCTGTATGTACTGGCTGGAGAAGCTGCCTATTTAAATGGTGAACTTGATGAAATGGAAGAGCTGGCTGCAATAGTGCTGCAATCGGCCCAGACCATTAATGACAAAATCAAAATCTATGAAATTCAAATCGCAGCACAGGTCCTCCAGAGTAACGTACTAGAGGCGATCGCGATCGGCAGACATGTCCTAGGGGAACTGGGCATAGAACTCCCCACGGAAATTAACGAAGCGAAGATTGAGGAAACCCTGCAAACCCTTGCCGCGCAACTGGAGAGTACGCAAATTGAAGATCTGGTTGATATGCCAGCCATGGGCGATCCCACAGCTCAGGCAGCTCTAGAGATTATGGGAATGCTGTTTTCGCCAATCATCCAAGGAATGCCCGCGTTATTGCCTTGGCTAAGCGCGATGATGGTGAGATTGTCTCTCAAGTTCGGCAATACTGCAGCATCAATTACGGGGTATGGAATTCATGGAATGGTTCTGTGTGCTTTCTTGGAAGACCCTGTCGCAGGCTATGCCTTTGGTAAGTTAGCCATAGATTTGCTAGAGCGATTGGAGAAGTTTAATACCCAAAAGATTAGCTCCGTCGTCATGTGCCTCTTCGGCTGCTTCATTCAACATTCCAAAGAACCATTGAAGGCCACCAATCCAATGTTGAAAGCCGCCTATAACGCTGGTATGGAAACTGGAGACTTCTTGCATGCGGGCTTTGCCCTTAGTGGTTCCAGCAGCAACAGATTCTTCAGTGGTGAAGAATTACATGATTTGCTGCCAGATTTGGCAGACTATAGTATGGCCTTAGCCCAGGTTAAGCAATATTCTGCACAGGTATATCTAAATCTGGGAAAGCAAGTCGTAGAAAATTTAATTGAATTAGTCGATCAACCCCATCGCTTGATTGGTGATACCTACGATGAAACATTGATGTTGCCTAAACATCAACAGGATAATGATCTGATCGCGATCGCCCAAGCTCATATCTACAAGCTTTTGCTGGCCTACCATTTTGGAAGTTATCCAGATGCACTCAATTCTATCGATCAAGCCAAGCCCTGTTTGGTGGCCGTATCGGCATCTATTTTCGTACCAGTCTTCCACTTCTATGCCGCTTTAACCTATCTGGCAATTTTTCCCAGTGAACCGGAGGTAGAGCAAAACAAAATGTTGCTTCAGGTCCAATCCCACAAGGCCATTCTGCGCCAGTGGTCGGACAATGCTCCAATGAACCACTTGCATAAATGGTATTTGGTTGAGGCGGAAGAGCATCGAATTTTAGGCAAAAGAGTTGAAGCATCTGAATGCTATGACAAGGCAATTTCCCTCAGCAAAAAAAATCAATTTCTGAATGAAGAAGCCCTTGCCAATGAACTTGCCGCTAGATTCTATCTGGATTGGGATAAATTGCGCCTGGCTGGCGAATACATGATCGATGCCTATTATGCCTACACCCGCTGGGGAGCCAAAGCTAAAGTTATTGATCTTGAAGATCGCTATCCTCAACTTTTGGCCCCGATTCTCCAGCAGGATCGTTCGCCCCTACTCACGAATGAAACCATTTTTGCCTTGAACAGTAGCACCTCTACAGGTTTAAGCACTTCGACGGGGCATATCTCAGATATTTTAGATTTCAAAGCAATTCTCAAGGCATCCCAAGCGCTTTCTAGCGAAATCGAACTAAAAAAACTGCTTTCCACATTGCTGTCGATTATCATCGAGAATGCCGGAGGTAATAAATGCGTGCTGATGTTGGAACGAGATAATCGCATCCTAGTCAAGGGGATGATTGTTGAAGGTTCAGAGCCGATTGTATTACAGCGCATTCCTGTTGAGGAAAGTCAGAGTGTTCCCCTCAGCCTGATTTATAAGGTTAGGCGTAATCAGCAAACCGTTGTCATCATTGATGCGATCGCAGATCCAGCGCTCGTCAATGATCCATATGTTATTCGCTGTCAGCCTAAAAGTGTCCTGTGTAGTCCAATCTTGCATCAAGGAAAGCTGAAGGGCATTTTATATTTAGAGAATAATTTGGCGACGGGGGCATTTACGAATGATCGCGTCGAGCTGCTAAATAGTCTCTGCGCCCAAGCTGCCATTTCCCTCGAAAATGCCCGTCTCTATGAACAGGCCCAGACCTATGTTCAACAGCTTGAGCAATCTCAACTGCAAATTGTGCAGAGTGAAAAAATGGCGTCCCTTGGCAATCTTGTGGCTGGCATTGCCCATGAAATCAATAATCCCATTGGTTTCCTCAAGGGCAGCATCAGCAACGCTAAGGAGTATGTGCAAGATTTACTGGAACATCTTGCCCTTTATCAGCAGCATTACCCTAAGGATGTCGAGGCGATTCAAGATAATGCCGAAGATATGGATCTGGAATTCTTGATCGAGGATTTACCGCAACTCTTGGAATCAATGGAGAATGCGACTGATCGCATTGCGAGTATCAGCACCAGTCTGCGTACGTTCTCGCGGGCGGATACGGATCGCAAAATCAGCGCGAATCTGCATGAGGGCATTGACAGCACATTGTTGATTCTTAAATATCGCCTCAAGGCCAGTGCCAGTCGCCCTGCCATTGAAATTCTGCAAAATTATGGAGAGATCCCGGAAGTGCTTTGCTTCCCTGGACAACTCAATCAAGTCTTTATCAATATTCTGGCCAATGCGATCGATGCGTTTGATGAAATGACACAAACCCAATCCTTTGAAGCAATCAAAGCCAGCTCGCCACAAATTGCCATCACTACAGCAACGGCTGAGAAACAGGTCGAGATTCGGATTGCTGACAATGGAAAAGGAATGCCGGAAGAGGTGCAGCAGAAGATCTTTGATCACCTATTCACCACCAAAGGTGTGGGCAAGGGTACGGGTCTGGGATTGGCGATCGCCCGTCAAATTGTCGAAGAAAAGCATGGTGGCAGCTTGCAGGTTTGGTCTGAATTGGATAAGGGTACCGAATTTTGCATCCGTCTACCGATTCTTGAAAATAGCGATTAGGGGAATCGTGTGACCTATCCCCAGGGCGCGATCAATAACTCGGAGGGAGGAATGGATAGGGACAGAGGCCAGGGGACGGGCCGCGCGATCGCACTGCTGACGGATTTTGGCCTGCGTGATGGGTATGTGGGCGTTCTCAAGGGGGTGATCTTGACCCTTGCGCCGACGGCAATTTTGGTGGATTTGAGCCATGAGGTGCCCCGTCAAAATTTGCGGGCGGGGCGATTTTGCCTTGCTAATGCGGTCGATTACTTTCCGCCGGAGACGGTGTATTTAGCCGTGGTGGATCCGGGGGTGGGGTGCGATCGCCGTGCGGTGGCGGTGCGGTGCGATCGCGGTTGGCTGGTGGGGCCGGACAATGGCCTGTTTGGCGGCGTTCTGGAGCGGTACCCGGCGATCGCGGCGGTGGAGTTGACGGACCCTAGCGCGTGGCGCACCCCGAACCCGAGTTCTACGTTCCATGGGCGCGATATTTTTGCCCCGGTGGCGGCCCGCTTGGCCATGGGTACGCTGCTAGAAACCCTGGGCCGCGCGATCGCCCCGGACAGCCTGCAAGATTTGCCCCCCCTAACTTTGACGGAATTGGCCGTGGACGGGAGCGCCGCGATCGCGGGCCAGATCCAATACATTGACCACTTCGGCAACGGCATCACCAACATTCCCGGCGATCGCGTCCTGCACAAAACCTGGCGGGCTGTGGTGGGCGATCGCGCGATCGGCAGCGCCCGCACCTACGGCGATGTCCCCAGTGGCAGCCCCCTCGCCCTCATCGGTAGCCACGGCTGGGTCGAAATCGCCTGCAACGGCCACAGCGCCGCCGCGATCGTCCCCTTCACCTGGGCAGATCCCGTGACGGTCCTCCTGGGATAATGGACCGGCCTGATACGAAAACCATGCCCCCACAACCTCGGACGGTACCCCGTGCGCTTCGACCTTGTGACCCTCTTCCCGGAATTTTTCACCTCGCCCCTGACCACGGGCCTCATGGGTCGGGCGATCGCGCGGGGCATCGCCGAGGTCCACTGCACCAACCCCCGGGACTTCACCACCGACAAACACCGCAAAGTAGATGACGAACCCTACGGCGGCGGCGTGGGCATGGTCATGAAGCCGGAGCCAATCGTCGCGGCCCTCAACTCCCTGCCCCCCTGCGATCGCAGCGAAACCATTTATTTTTCCCCCCAGGGCCAGCCCATGACCCAGGAACTGTTCCGGGAACTGGTGCGCGATCGCGATCGCCTCATCCTCCTGTGCGGCCACTACGAAGGGGTCGATGAACGGGTCATGGGCTGGGTGGATCGGGAAATTTCCCTCGGGGATTTTGTCCTCACCTGTGGCGAAATCCCGGCCCTGGCCCTGCTCAACGGCACCATCCGTCTCCTACCGGGCACCGTGGGCAAAACCGCCTCGATCGCAGCGGACAGTTTTGAAGACGGCCTCCTGGACTATCCCCACTACACCCGTCCCCCCGTCTTTGAAGGGCTCGAAGTGCCCCCCGTCCTGCTCTCGGGCAACCACCAAGCGATCGCGCAATGGCGACGGCAACAGCAGCTTGACCGCACGCGATCGCGCCGCCCCGACCTCCTCGCCCGCCACGACCCATCCCCGACCGCCCCCCCGCCCTAATCCCTCACCCCCCGTCCATATTGAGTTTTGCGACGGATTGGCCACCCCCCTGGCGGTCCCGAATTTTTCGACTAAGATAAAAGTTAAGGGAAGGTTATCAAGTCCTTAACGAAGCACCTTGAGCCATCCACCAAACCCGCGATCGCGGACCCAGCCTGAAGTGAGATATTAGGGGGTTCATCATGAACGCTGCACGCAAGACCCAACCCGCCGCCGCCGCCGTCCAAACCGCCACCACCGCGACCCCGTGGCAGCCCCCGCGATCGGCCCAGGAACCGGAAATGGAATTGATTTGCCGCTGGGAACCCACCGGCCTCGACTACCCGAAAATGCAGGCCCGCTGGGTGTTGGTCCAAAAGGGTTAACCCTAGACCCCGACCCCCTCGAATCCTCAACCCTTGGTGGGGTGGGCAATGTCCATCCCCCGTTTTTTTTGGGCGTTAATCCATCCATCACCGTAGGGGCGGGGTTTTCCCGCCCAGCCCCCACCCGAATCTCCCGCCCAGCCCCCACCCGCCCGAATCTCCCGCCCAGCCCCCACCCGAATCTTCCGCCCCGCGTCTCCCCGCCCCGCGTCTCCCCCCTACTCCGGCGTACCCACCACCAAAAACGCCGACCAGTAGCGCGGATGGGGATAGGTTTGGCGGGTTTCCAGCATCGCCCGCCGCAGGGCCGTCGCCTTCGGTGCCCCGGCCAGCCAATGGCGATAGAACGCCACCATAAGCGATCGCGTGGCCTCATCCGGCACCTGCCACAGGGACGCGATCACCGTGGGCACCCCCGCCGCCATGAACGATCGCGCCACCCCCACCACCCCATCGCCGGTGATGCGGCCGCGCCCCGTATCGCAGGCACTCAGGACCGCTAACTCCGCCGCCAACGGCACCCGCGCAATTTCCAGCGATCGCAGCAGCCCATCATCCCCCGCCGACGGAGCCAGGGCGATCGTCCCCGGCATCAGGGGCCGCACCACCCGTTCCTGGGCTAGGGCCACCCGGGCCGGGGTGCCATTAATCAGCACATTGTCACCAATGATCACGCCGCCCGGAGTCACCCGCACGCCCCCCTCCCGCGCCGTGGGAGCCTCTGCATTGCGCGGCAGGCCGTATTCATTGAGCTCCTCATCGCGATCGAGCAGGCCATGGGTAGCAAAATGCAGCACCCGCTGGCTGGGCATCGCCGCCAGGACCGCCCGCTTCGTGGCCGCCTCATTCAGGAGCGCGCGCCCCCCCAGCATCGCCGCCACCTCCTGGGCCTCCGCCTCCGCCCCCTCAAGGGGAGCAAGGGGTTCTAGGGCGCGGTTTGGCCCCGTGGGCAGACTGGGCATCGAGACGGGATTGCCCACCACCAGGCCCGGTTGCGTCGCGCGCGAAGGACGCCGCTGGAGGGCCACGGCCGCCTCAAGGGCTTGGAGGGACGGCACCGTGGCGATGGGGGCGCGATCGATCAAAAAACTGCCATCCGGAGCCTGCAACGCGGCCCAGGGGGCGAGATAGAGGGCACCCTGGAGGGCAAAGATTACCGGCTGCCCTTCCCCCGTCGGCAGGAGGGATTCAATGGGGGCGATCAGGCGATCGTAAAGCTGGCGCAGGGCGGGGTAGGTGGTTTGGGGCAGGGGGAAGGTGACCTCCTGGCGCGCGGTGGTCACCAGGGGAATGAGGGACGGTAGCTGGCCGTCGGGGCCGGGGCGATCGCCCAGATCCATCCGTCGAAAGGTCACCTGTCCCCGAGGTTGGATCACCCAAATGCCCCAGAGGGAGTCATCTTCGGCCTCGTCCCCGAGGATTTTGATCTCGCGACCCACCTGCCCGTAGCTCACCAGGGTGGCATTGAGCGATCGCGCCAGGGCCTTGAGGCGATCGAGGGACGGGGGGGCATCCGCGAGGGTGTTTCCGGTGGCGTGGCGGGTCAGCAGTTCCACCAGCGATCGCGCCCGTCCCCGCTCCACCTGCACGAGCGCCTCATCGGTGCGGCCAGCGGCCAGGAGCGATCGCACCAGCAGCCGATAGAGATAGCCCTGCTGCTCCAGAAGCGTCACCCGGTTTAGATCCTCCCGCTCACCCGATCGCAACTGTTCCCACTGCCGGAGCGCCTGATCGACCGCCGCGATCGCCTCGCCGTAGCGCCCCAGGTGGAACAGCGCCAGCCCCTTTCGCCCCAGCACCGGAGCCCCACCGCCCCGTTCTAGACCGCGATCGAGCACCGGCAGCGCCTCCCCATAGCGCCCCAACTTCAGCAGGGCCTGCCCCCACTCGATCAGGGCCAGATCGTAGCCATCCTCCGTCCCCTGCGCCGTCGCAAACCACTGGCCGTAGGCTTGGGCCGCCCGTTCATAGTCCCCCGCCCCAAACGCCTGATCCGCCTGCGCCAAACGGGAGTCCTGGGCGATCGCCACCCCAACCCCCAGCCCCGACGGCCCCAGATCCACCCCCGACCCCAAAATCGCGATCGCCAACCCGATCCCTAACCCAGCCCAATGCCCCCGCGATCGCCGTCTTGCCATATGCCGTTGCCCATCCCAAACCTGTCTCTAAAAATCCCGTCCAAACCATGCCGCACCATTCCCCCGTCCTAGCACGATCGCCCCGCACCCCCCAACCCCCCAAAAAACAACGGACCAGGTTTCCCCAGTCCGCCGCGATCGCCCAGGGCGACCCATTTTTCAAAAAGCACCGGCAAGCCCGCCCCGCCCCCAATCGGCGGCCAGCGGCCCTAAGTTCTAATCCTCATGATCCTCAAATGGATCCCCCAACTCCGCCGCCGGCGGGCCAAAGGCCAAGTAAATCGAATAGGCCGTGATTGCAACAAGGATCACCGCAATGGCAACCCCAATGGTCATCCCAGGATTATCAGGCATGGACGTATCGATATATTTCGACGGCTAAGGTGGCTGTTACCTATGATATTAATATTACAAACGGTTAAAAATTGCCTTAGAGATCAAAACGGTAGGTAGCACATGGCTCAACGCACTCGCCTCGGAGACATCCTGCGGCCGCTCAACGCCGAGTACGGTAAAGTTGCGCCCGGTTGGGGTACGACGCCGCTGATGGGCGTGTTTATGGGGCTGTTTTTCGTTTTCCTCCTTATTATCCTGCAAGTTTATAACTCGTCCCTGTTGATCGAGGGCGTGAATGTGGACTGGACCAGCCTGTAGGGCCAGGGTCTAGCCGCCCAGCGTCCCCCGTGACCCATGCGGATCATCCCGGTCAAGCCGGGATTTTTTGTTCAGGGCCGTCGCGGGTGCCGCCTGTCCCATGTTTCGACCTGTTGTGATCCTCCCGTCGTGATCCTAGGAGACCGCTGAAATGAACGTATTCGGCATTGGCCTACCGGAGATGGCCCTGATTGGCATCGTGGCGCTGCTGGTGTTTGGGCCGAAGAAGCTGCCGGAGATTGGCCGCAGTTTTGGCAAGGCCCTGCGCGGTTTCCAGGAGGCGTCGAAGGAGTTCGAGACGGAGTTTAAGCGGGAGGCGGAGCAGCTCCAGAAGGTGGTTGCGGAGCCGATGCAGGCCACCCTGGAGCAAAAACCGGCCCTGACGGGGACTCCGGAACAGGGGGCCACTGCGGGGGCTTCGGGCGATCGCGGTCCCATCGAGGCGGAGGCGCTGCCCCCCGGCGAAACGACCACCTAGGGCGATCGCGGGGCCATTGTTCCGCCGTGCCTAGCGCTTCATCGATCCGTTCCCCGATCCATTTCCAGATCCATGGCGAAAGCAAGCACCCCCACCGAGTTGGTGATCCCGCAACTGATCGTTGGCCTGGGCAATCCGGAGCCGAAGTACGATCGCACCCGCCACAATATTGGCTTCGAGGCGATCGACGAGCTGGCGCGGGTTTGGGGCATTCCTTTGGTGCTCAATAAGCGGTTCAATGCCCTGGTGGGGGAGGGCCGCGCGCCGACGGGCAAGGTGCGGCTGCTGAAACCGCTGACCTATATGAACCGGTCGGGGCAGGCGATCCGGGCGGCGCTGGACTGGTACAAGTTGCCGCCGGAGTCGGTCCTGACGATCTATGACGATATGGATCTGCCCCTGGGGCGGCTGCGGCTGCGGCTGTCGGGGTCGGCGGGGGGCCACAATGGCATCAAGTCCACGATCGCGCACCTCGGTACCCAGGAATTTCCCCGGCTGCGGCTAGGGATTGGGCGGCCTCGGGCGATCGCGGGGGAGAGCATTTCCCATGTGCTGGGCAAGTTTGCGCCGGAGGAACAGCCGGTGGTGCAAAAGGTGCTGCGGCTGTCGATCGCCGCGATCGAGCTGGGCCTGCGCGACGGGGTGAGTAAGGCCATGAGCCTTTACAACAACCAAAATGTGGGTGAGGAGAGCGACCCAGTCAACCAGGCTCCGGCCAAGGGGAAGGGCGCAGCGCCCCCAAAAACCTCAGGGCAAGATCCAAACACTTCGGCTCAATCCCAAAGTCCAACCCAACCCCAGGCCCAAAATCAAGGCCAAGCCCAGCCTTCGGGGCAGCCGGTGGGGACGGGCGGTTAAGGATTTTTTGAATCATTTCTGAACGGTTTTGGGCGATTTTGAACAGTTTCTAGGCGGCTTTTGACGGATCTTTTTTTGAACGGTTTTGATGTGATCGCCCTGGCCGTGGCCTAGGGGTGCGTTGGGTGCGACGGGAGGATTGGATGTGAGCGGGGCCCCCCAGACAATGGCCCATGTGCGGGTGATGGAGCGTTCTCTTCAGGCGGGGATTCTGGCGGGGGAGGTGACGGCGGGGACGTTCCAATGGCGCTTTGTGTGGCAGTTTCGCCGCGATCGCCTGCGGGTGGAGCCGTCCTTGGGGCGGGCGCTGATCCAGGAACCGTTGGGGCGATTTCTAGAGGCGACGGATTACCAGTTGGAACCGGGGGGCGACTATTCCTTTCCCATTCGCGCCCGGATTTAGGGGCTGGTTTTAGGGCAAGCCCCCCAGAACCGCGCGGGCTTGCTAGGGTTAGGGGACTTGACCCAAGCTTCTCCCCAACCCATGGTTAGCCGTTCCCTCAACCGGTTTCAGACCCTGCTGCGATCGCTGCCCCCTCTGCAAACGGAGGAGTCGATCGCCCTGCGGGTGTTGGTGCAGGTGCTGGTGGCCGTGGCGATCGCGGCGACGGACGTGGCGGCGGGCACCCAAACGAGCCTATGGGCGATCCCGTGCAGCTTTTTGGGGGGGTGGTGGAGTTGGAAACAGCGCCATCGCCGCAGCCTCGAAACCCAGTTCGCCATCTCCATCGGCATGTTGGTGGCCCTGGGGTTATTTTTTGGGCGGCTGCTGGAATCGTTGGGGGATACGCGGCTCACCCTGGCGGAACTGCTGGTGCATTTGCAGGTGCTGCATAGCTTCGACCTGCCGCGCCGCAAGGATTTGGGCTACTCGATGGTCATTGGCCTGATCCTGCTGGGGGTGGCGGCCACCTTGAGCCAAACCATGGCCTTTGCGCCGCTGCTGGTGGTGGCGTTGGCGATCGCGCTGCCGATGCTGGTGCTGGACTATCGATCGCAGTTGGGCCTTGGGAATTCTCCCCAGGGGGCGGCGGGGGCAGGCAAGGGGCGGCGATCGCCCTGGAAAACTATCTTGGCCCCGAAACAGTTTTTGGTGCTGATCCTGGCGATCACGGTCCTGGGGTTGGCGGTGTTTGCCGTGCTGCCTCGGTTTCCGGGCTACCAGTTGCGGACGTTTCCCGTGGCGGCTCCGCCGGGATTGCTCGATCGCGACTTTGACACGGATGCGGACGTGGGGGCGATCGAAAATCCAGGCTACGACGAGGACGGCAGCGGCGCGGGGGACGGCACCGGCAACGGTGACCAGATGGACACCACGTTCTACTACGGCTTCAGCAGCCGCATGAACCAAAATCTGGTGGGGGAATTGATCCCCAAGACGGTCCTGCGGGTGCGATCGCAGGCGAAGGGCTTTTGGCGGGTGCTGGCCTTTGATCAATACACGGGCCAGGGCTGGGAAATTTCCCGCAACGAGGAGGAGGATCTGCTCAATCTGGATCGCCCAAGCTGGTCCTATCGATTCCTGCTGCCCCCGGTGGAGGCGGCGGCGGGTACGCGGGAGGTGATCCAGAGCTATACGGTGGTGTCTACCCTGCCGAATCTGATCCCGACGATGGCCAATGCCCGGGAGCTTTATTTCCCGACCCGAGAGCTGGTGATGGATTCGGAGCGATCGCTGCGATCGCCCCGGATCCTCGATGAGGGGCTGACCTATTCCGTGATTTCCCAGGTGCCCATCCGCAATCGGACCCTGCTGCGGGAGGCGGGGACGGACTATGGCCGCTCGATCCGGGAGCATTATCTAGCGGTGCCGCCGGCCCTGCGCGATCGCCTAGCGGCCCTATCCACGTCGATGCTGGCGCGGACGGAAACCCCGCGCGAGTCGATCTATGAGCAGGTTTTATATCTCACCCAGGCGGTGAAGCAGGGCTATGAAATCCGCGCGGATGTGATGCCCTTGGCCCCGGAGCAGGATCTGGTGGAGGCGTTTTTCTTCGATCACCAGGGGGGCTATCCAGACCATTTCGCCAGCGCCTTGGCCCTGCTGCTGCGATCGCGGGGGATTCCGGCGCGGTTGGCGGTGGGTTTTGCGCCGGGTGAATTTAATCCGTTCACGGGGCTCTATGAGGTGAAGAATACGGACGCCCACGCGATCGTGGAGGTGTATTTCCCCAACTACGGCTGGTATGGGTTTGACCCGATTCCCGGCCATCCCCTGGTGCCGCCGTCCATTGAAGACAATGAAACCTTTGCGGCCCTGGAGCGGCTGTGGGCCTGGGTGGCGGGCTGGCTACCGGCTCCGTTGCGCAGTTGGCTCGATGGGGCGATCGCGGCGATCGCGGCGGCGGCGGGGGCGATTCTGGGCTGGCTGCTGGCGGTGGTGACGGGCAGTTGGCTCGGGGCGATCGCGGGGGCGATTTTGGCGGTGGTGATTGCCTGGGGGCTGCTGTTGGTCTGGCGCTGGGGGCATCGGTGGCGCTACCGGCGATCGCTGCGCAACCTCCATCCCATCGAGGCGCTCTATCGGCAAACGGTGGACTGGCTGGGGGTGGACGTGCCCCGGCGGCCCTGGCAAACGCCCCTGGAATATGCCCAAACCTACGGCCAGAACCAAGCGGCGGCGGGGCCAGGGGGGGCGGCGCGATCGCAATTCCTCACGGAGGTGACCGGGGCCTACTGCGGCTGGCGCTACGGCGATCGCGCCCCCACGGCGACGGACATCAAACGGCTGACGGAACGGTTGATGGGCCTGCGGCGATCGCGCCGTTCCCCGCGCCCCGCGCGCCGATCCCTGGTCCGCAAAGCCTAGAAATCCTAGGGCGTATCATGGGCCGTAGATTCCCGTGCATTCCCGTGCATCCATTCATTCAGGGCGGTTTTTGAGGCGATGGCCCCATTTACGAGTAGTGCTGGCGCATTTGGCGCATTTTCGGACGATCGCGCTGGGGGGCTGGTGCTCAATCCCCACCGCCACTTTGACGAGGCCCTCGATCCGCCGGTCCATGGGGGCAACCGGGTTTGGGCGGCGGCGATCGCGGGCTGCCCACCGGAGGAGTTGATCGATTTTTCCGCCAGTATCAATCCCCTCGGGCCGCCGCAATCGATCCTTGAGGCGATCGCGAATCCCCAGGAGGCTTTGCGGGCCTACCCGGACCCCACCTATGGAGCCCTGCGCCGGGCGATCGCGGACCACCACGGCATTGATCCAAGCTGGGTGATGCCCGGAAACGGCGCGGCGGAACTGCTCACCTGGGCGGCGCGGGACTTGGCGGCCCTCGATGCGGTCTATGTGCCCGTGCCCGCCTTTGGGGACTATGGGCGGGCGCTGCGGGCCTTCGGGGCGCGGGTGAAATCGTGGCTGCTGGTGGGGGGCGGCGATCGCGACTGGCTGGCCCTGCCCGGTGGCCCGAAAATCGGCGCGATCGTCAATAATCCCCACAATCCCACCGGTTTTCTCTGGTCGGCGGCGGTGCTCGAATCCCTGCTCAAGCGGCTGGCGTTGGTGGTGGTGGACGAAGCCTTTATGGACTTTTTGCCCGACGAGCGGGGCTGGAGTTTAGTCGATCGCCTGGAGCGCTATCCCAATTTGGTGATTGTGCGATCGCTCACGAAGTTTTACAGTATGCCCGGTCTGCGGTTGGGCTACGCGATCGCCCATCCCGATCGCCTGCGCCGCTGGAATTCCTGGCGCGATCCCTGGAGTGTCAATAGCCTCGCCGCGTTGGCCGGTGTGGCCGCCCTGGCCGATCGTTCTTTCCAGCAGCAAACCTGGGATTGGCTCCCCCCCAGCCGCGATCGCCTCGCCCTGGCCCTGCGGAACCTCGCCCCCGATACCTTCAAACCCTTCGCCAGCGCCGCCAATTTTCTCCTGGTGCGATCCGCCATCCCCGGCCCGTGGCTGCAACGGGATCTGCTGCGCCGCGATCGCCTCCTGGTGCGCGACTGCCTGAGCTTTCCGGAATTGGGCAGCCAATATTTACGCCTCGCCGTGCGCACCGATCCCGAAAACCAACGGCTCATCCGCGCCCTCGTCGCCGCCTACCGCCGGTTTGTGGAGGAAGGGGCCAGCGATGGCACAATGGGTTAACCGCTTCCCCGGCCCATCCCGTTGGGGATCCTCCCCGAAGCCGGTTCCGCCGCCCCGTTCGGGATCGGGCACCAGTTTTGTCTCCGCGTCGAACTGACCTGGCTTGCGCCAGCGGCACCCCCCACCAATGAGTCGCTCCGAGTCCATTCTCCAGGCCCTCCTGCGCGATCGCCCCCACCTGCGATCGCAGACCTACTTCAAGGCATCCCTCACGGCCCTGTCCCATGCCATGGAGGATCTGGTGCTGGCGGGCACGGGCGATCGCCCCCTCGTCATCGCAAGTTTCCAGCGGGAGCGGTTCTATCGCCAGGAGGCCCGCCGCTACCTGCGCATTGCGGAACGGACCGATCGCGTCTTTGTCCTGGCGGCCCCGGAGACGGATTTTAAGAGCGGCTCCGGCCCCTACGAAACCATTGCCTTTGATCCCGAGGACGCCCTGGCCCAGGAATGGCATTTAATCGTCCTGGGCGATCGCTACTCCGCCTGTTTGATCTGCGCGGAACGGCTCGACCGCGATCGCGACGTGCGTCCGACGCCCCTGGTGGGAGACGATCGCGTCCGCCGGTTTGAAGGGGTTTGGACCTTTGATCGCCAGGTCACCTGCACCGCCGCCCAACTGCTGCTAGAAAGAATCCGCCTCTACCGCCCGGAACTGGACGCCAAGCTTGATCGCAACCTCGCCAACCTCCCCTGCGCCCTCGAAAGCAGTTTTAATGACGCGGATCCGGAACCGTTTGCCCAGCGGCTGGTGACCTACCTGCAAGCGGGCCAGTACAAACTCATGAAGGCGTACCGCAATATCGCCGTCCAGCAGCGGAAGGAACGGTTGATTAATGCGATCGTTGGCGGCATTCGCCAGTCTCTCGATCCCGATCGCGTCCTCGCCGCCGCCGCCCAGGATATCGGCCAAGCCCTGCGCGCCTGCCGCTGTTTGGTCTACCGCTGCAAGGCCGGGGACGCCGCCACGGCGATCGACTGCGAATACCTCGGCGCAGCGGTGCCCTCCGTCGCGGGCGGTGACTGGCCCCTGATGACCAATCCCCTCTTCCTGGAGGCCATCACCCGCCAAGGTCCCGCCATCTGCATCGACACCGCCGACGATCGCCGCTTCGCCGACCCGGACCAGTGCCCCGACCTCCTGCGGCAACAGATCCAAACCCATCAACTTTCCTCCTGGCTCATCGCCCCGGTCTACTACCGCGACAAGCTCCTCGCCGCGATCGAACTGCACCACTGCGGCCCCCTGCCCCGCCAATGGAGCGCCGATGAGGTGAATTTAGTGGAGGCGATCGCCCTGCAACTGGGGGGCGCGCTCCTGCAAGCCCAAGCCTACACGGACCTCGAACACCTCAACGAACAGCTCGAAGCCCTCGATCGCACCCGCAGTAACCTGATCGCCATCACCGGCCACGAACTGCGCACGCCCCTGTCCACTATCCGCGTCTGCCTCGAAAGCCTCGCCCTGGAGCCGGACATGCCGCCGGAGTTGCGGGATGTGATGATTGATACGGCCCTCACGGATGCGGAACGGATGCGCAGTTTGGTGCAGGATTTCCTGACCCTCTCGCGCCTGGAAAGTGGTCGGGTGGAGTGGAATTTAGAGCCGCTGCCCCTGGAGGAATGTATCGAACTGGCCTTGAGCAGTATTCGCTCCCACGCCAACGCCGATCGCCTGCCCCAGATTGAACTGGCCCTGCCGACGGCCCTGCCCCCCGTGCGCGCCGATGGGGAATGGCTCGTGGAGGTGTTGTCAAAATTACTCGACAATGCCTGTAAATTTACGGAGGCGACAGGCACCGTGACCGTGGCCGCGATCGCGGGGGAGTCGGGCCTGTTGCAGGTGACCGTGGCGGATACGGGGCGCGGCATTGAGCCCACTCGCCTAGAGGCGGTGTTTGACCGGTTTTACCAGGAAGAAGGTTCCCTACGGCGGACGGTGGGGGGCACGGGCCTAGGGCTGGCGATCTGTCGGCAGATTATTCGCGGCCTCGGGGGCACAATCTGGGCGGAATCGGACGGCAAGGATTGCGGCAGCCGGTTCCATTTCACGGTGCCGGTGTTCGAGGGCAACCCGGACGGCCCCGCCACGGCCCATCGCATTGGGGTGACTTCGGAGGGGGCAAAATCGCGATCGCCCAAATCCCCCAAGGCCAAAACCAGCAAACTATCCGCCGCCATTTTGGACGATCCCTAGGGCGCTTCAGGTAAAGTCGCGCCGTCCGGCAGATCCTCGGGGCGGTTGCAGTTGTGCAGCATGGCGCGATCGCCCTCCGTCAGGGGCAACGGTTCCGCAGGCAGAGCCGAAAGCCAGGGTTGAAATGATCGCACCCCCGCTGCGATCGCCCCGCGCAGGGACGGCAACACCGCCGGTCGATAGAACCCACACAGGGGCTCCCAGCGATCGCCCGTCCGAGGCACCCACGCTAGGATCGAAGCATCTAACTGATCGAGGCGCGATCGCCAAACCCGCAACCGCTCCCCCGACAGCAGCGGCAAATCGCACCCCAGCAGCAGCACCCAATCCACCGGCCCTAACCCCGCCCCCTCCCAGCTTTCTAGGGCCACCGCCAGCGCCGCCAACGGTCCAGACGGCCCTTCATCCGCCGCCACCGGTTCCCGCAACCACACCACCGGCCCCACCACATCAGCCCCATAGCGCTCCGGCCACGGCGTCAGCACCGCCACCGGATCCGCCGCGATCGCCGCCGCCGCGCACACCTGATCCAACAGCGATCGCCCCTGCCAGCGCACCAGCGCCTTATCCACCCCCATCCGCCGCGATCGCCCCCCCGCCAACACCACCGCCCCCAGCCGCACCCCCGCGCCATCCATCGCCAATGTCCGTCACCCTTCAAAAACTTAACAAAACCCCAACAATCCTTCGGAATCCCTCAACAAAAAACAAAACCCCCAGTCATATGCAAAACGTTAAAAAAAGCTAAAAATAGGATCAGTCATTCCAGTCGTTTCGCCCCCACCGACGCGAACCCGTCGCGAGCCACCCCCCATCAAGATTGTCCTAGCTCAGCGTGCCAGCGATCGCTCGGCCCCTCGTTCTGTAAGACCCATCTTGCCGCGTGTGTCTTCCGGCGTCGCCTCTCGGCCCCCCAGAACATGCGTATTGAGCAGCTCCAGTCCTTCCTTGCGGTAGCCGACACGGGCAGCTTCCAGGCGGCTGCCCGCCAATGCTGCGTCACCCAGTCCACCGTCAGCCGCCAGATCCAATCCCTCGAAGCCCAGTTGGGCCTGTCGCTCCTGCGCCGCCACGATCGCGCCAAACTCACCCTCGGCGGCGAGGTGCTGCTGCCCCATGCCCGACGCATTTGCCAGGAATGGAAGGCCGTCGAAGACGATATTGCCACCCTGCGGGCGGGCAAGCAGCCGGAACTGTGCGTCGCGGCGATCCATTCCGTTTGCGCCTACCGCCTCCCCGGCGTCCTCCAGCGGTTCATCCAAACCTATCCCCAGGTGCAATTGCGGGTGACGGCCCTCGGGAGCGATCGCTCCTTGAAGGTGCTGCGGGATGGGCTGGTGGATGTGGCGATCGTCATGGATAACCGGTTTTTGACCGCCAATGCCGATATGGTGGTGGATTTTCTCTATTCCGAGCCCATTTGCGTCCTGGTGGCGGCGGATCATCCGCTAACGCAACAGGAGGCGGTCACCTGGGCGGATTTGAGCCGCTATCCCCAGGTGCTATTCAAAGACGGCTACGGGATGCAGCGGCTGGTGCAGGAGCGCTTTAGTAGCCAGGGGCTGCCCCTGAATGTGGTGCTGGAACTCAATACCCTCGATGCGTTCCGGGGGGTGATCCGCCAGGGGAATTGCGTGGCGCTGCTCCCGGAGTCGGCCCTGAGCGAGGCTAGGGGGGATGACCGGCTGGCGGTGTTGCCCCTGGCGGAGGCGGCCAATGAGCGGGATGTGGTGCTGGTGACGACGCGCGATCGCCTGGAATTGCCGCCCATTGCCCATTTCCGCGATCTGGTGCTGGAGGCGTTTCCCAACCAGGGGCGCACCGAGGCGGGGGGCGGACGGCGAGCCCCCACGGGCCAGCGATCCTAGGCGTTCAGGGGTCTAGGCGTTCAGAACCTAGGCGTTGATCAACTCGCGCACATCGGTCACCTGGCCCGCGATCGCGGCGGCGGCCACCATGGCGGGGCTCATGAGCAGGGTGCGACCCGATGGGGATCCCTGGCGACCCTTGAAATTGCGGTTGGAGGAGGAGGCGCTCACCTGATTCCCCTGCAACTTGTCGGGATTCATGGCCAGACACATGGAGCAGCCCGCCTCGCGCCACTCAAACCCCGCTTCGGCAAAGATGCGATCCAGGCCGATGGCCTCCGCCTCCCGCTTCACCGCCTCGGATCCCGGCACCACAAATGCCTTGACGCCCTCGGCCACCCGCCGCCCCTGGGCCACTTTTGCCGCTTCGGTCAGGTCACTGAGGCGGCCATTGGTGCAACTGCCGATGAAGCACACGTCCACCTTGGTGCCCACGATCGCCTGACCGGGGGCGAATTGCATATAGTCGTAGGCTTCCTGGGCGATCGCGCGATCGCCCGCCTCCAGATCCGCCAGCGTGGGAATCGGCTCATCAATGGCAATGCCCTGTCCCGGCGTAATGCCCCAGGTCACCGTCGGCGCAATGTCCGCCGCGTCGAACACCACCACATCGTCATAGGCCGCATCGGCATCACTGGCGAGGGACTGCCACCAGGCGATCGCGGCATCCCAATCGGCCCCCTGGGGCGCAAACTCCCGGCCCTTGAGGTACTCGAACGTGGTGGCATCGGGGTTGACGTAGCCGCAGCGCGCGCCCCCTTCGATGCTCATGTTGCACACGGTCATGCGCTCTTCCATGGACATGGCCGCGAAGGTGGTCCCGGCGTATTCATAGGCATAGCCCACGCCGCCCTTGACCCCCAGCTTGCGAATGATGTGTAGCACCACGTCCTTGGCGTAGACCCCAGGGCGCAGGTCGCCATTGACCTCCACCCGGCGCACCTTCGGCTTCGCGATCGCGAGGGTCTGGGAGGCCAGCACATCCCGCACTTGACTCGTGCCAATGCCGAACGCGATCGCCCCGAAGGCCCCGTGGGTAGAGGTGTGGCTGTCGCCGCAGGCCACCACCATCCCCGGCTGCGTGAGGCCCTGCTCCGGTGCGATCACATGGACGATGCCCTGTTTACCGGAGCCCAGGTTATAGAAGCGGATGCCAAATTCCTTGCAGTTGCGCTCCAGGTGGCAGATCATCTCCTCCGCCAGGGAATCGGCAAAGGGGCGCGCTTGATCTTCCGTCGGCACGATGTGGTCCACCGTCGCCACCGTCCGCTGGGGGAAGGGCACCGTGAGGCCGCGCTCGCGCAGCATGGCAAAGGCTTGGGGGCTGGTGACCTCATGGACCAAATGCAGGCCCACAAAAAGCTGGGTCTGGCCCGAGGGCAGGGTGGACACGGCGTGCAGATCCCAGACCTTATCGAATAATGTGCCTTTGCTCACGGTTAGCAACCTCTGGCGTGATGGGGGTTGGTGGAGGGAGGGATCCAGAATTTTAGCGTGAATCCTTGCGGGGCGATCGCGGCGCGATCGCGGTGGTGCTGGGTGTGAGGCTGACGCGGGCCATGGGATCGGACTACGCTCAAGGAAGCTGAAATGACCGCGATCGCGCGCCCCTGCCGCCGCGACGGATCCCCCCGAGTCCCATGCTAAGCCACCTCCAAACGCGCAAATTTATTAAACTGTTCACGATTTACGATCGCGACAATTCGGGCTATTTGGGGCTGGAGGATTTTGAGCAATTTGTCCAGAATCTAGCGGCGGCGGGCCATCTGCGCCCCCATGACGGCCCCTACAATGCCCTGCTCAAGCAATATGCCTACCGCTGGACTTTACTAAATTCCGGCGATCGCAGTGGCAAGGTGGATCTCCATGGCTGGCTGACCTACTGCGATCGCGTCCTCCAGGACGAGCGGAAATATCACCAGGAAATTGATCCGATTATTCGCCTGCTCTTCGATGGGTTCGATCGCGATCGCACCGGCCACATCAGCCAAGCCCAGTGGCGCGACCTGGCCTGGAGCCTGCGCTGCCACAGCATCTACGCCCGAGAAGTGTTTCAATCCCTCGACCAGGACAGCGACGGCAAACTCAGTCGAGAGGAGTTCGCGATCGCCTTTCAAACCTTCTACCGCAGCGATCGCCCCGACGACCCCAGCAACCGCCTCCTTGGCCCCATCTAGGACATCATCAAAAACGCCCCAGACACCAACCCGATCGCCCCAAACCCGTTCAACTTCAACCTTGGGACTGGGATTGCGGGCGGGGGCTGGGATCACGGGTGGGGGCTGGGCGGGGAAACCCCGCCCCTACGGGGGGATTGGGGGAACAGGCTAATAAGGCCCTACATGCCCATGATGCTGTAGCCCGAATCCACGTGGATCACTTCTCCCGTGATCCCACTCGACAGATCGCTACACAAAAACGCCGTCGCATTGCCCACCTCCACCTGGGTCACCGTCCGGCGCAGGGGCGCAACCTCCTCCACATGGTGAATCATGTCCAGAATGCCACCCACCGCCGACGACGCCAGCGTCCGGATCGGCCCAGCGGAAATCGCATTCACCCGCACCCCCACCGGCCCCAGCTCCGACGCCAGATAGCGCACGCTGCACTCCAGGGCCGCCTTCGCCACCCCCATCACGTTGTAGTTCGGAATCACCCGCTCCGCCCCCAGATAGCTCAGGGTCACCACACTGCCGCCCTCGTTAAATAACGGCTTCGCGGCGGCACACAGGCGCGTCAGGGAATAGGCACTGATGTCCAGCGCCCGCGCAAACCCATCGCGGCTCGTGGCGCTGTAGTCGCCGGTCAACTCTTCCTTTCCGGCGAAGGCGAGGCAGTGGATCAGGATGTCAAACTTGCCCCATTTGTCTGCCACCATCCCGAAGGCTTCGGTAATTTGGGCATCATCTTGCACATTGCAGGGGACAAAAATCGAGGGATTGAGCGGTTCCACCAGCTCGCCCACCTTTTTTTCAAAGCGGCCCTTATCGTCCGGCAAATACGTCACCCCCAACTCTGCCCCCGCCGCGTGGAGCTGCTGGGCAATGCCCCACGCGATCGAGCGGTTGTTGGCGATGCCCGTGACTAATGCCTTCTTTCCGGTTAAATTCAGCATAACGATGGAGCGCAAAAGGACCGATAAACTGTACTAATAGACCGTAGGGGAGAACGGGGCGATCTGCACTCGCTCCGTAGGCTGGAGATCGTTTTGTAACTTTGGCTACAAAAACCCAATCAAGGGTTCTTCAGAGTACTCCTTATCGCGCCTAAGAGCCAACGACCTAGGTTGCGTCGGGCTTTTCGGTCGGGTGTCTTGGAACGTTCGCCTGGGGAAAGGCTGAAGTACATGGCCGTATCATCCGAACAATCACTCGCTACCGTGTTCCGCCAACTGAGTGGCGGTGGGTTTCCGCCAATTGTGGAGACGTTTGAACGGGGCAAGACGATTTTTTTTCCGGGGGATCCGGCAGAGCGAGTTTACTTTCTTCTCAAGGGCGCTGTAAAGCTGTCGCGGGTCTACGAGGCGGGGGAGGAGATTACGGTGGCGCTCCTGCGGGAGAATACGGTGTTTGGGGTGCTGTCGCTGCTGACGGGGAATCGGTCGGATCGGTTCTACCATGCGGTGGCGTTTACGCCGGTGGAGCTGCTGTCGGTGCCGATTGACCAGGTGGAGAAGGCGCTGAAGGAGGAGCCGGATCTGGTGATGGTGATGCTCCGGGGGCTGTCGTCACGGATTTTGCAGACGGAGATGATGATTGAGACGCTGGCGCACCGGGATATGGGGTCGCGGCTGGTGAGTTTTTTGCTGATTTTGTGTCGGGATTTTGGGGTGCCGAGTCCGGATGGGATTACGGTGGATTTGAAGTTGTCGCACCAGGCGATCGCGGAGGCGATTGGGTCTACGCGGGTGACGGTGACGCGGTTGCTGGGGGATTTGCGCGATCGCGAGATGATTTCGATTAATAAGAAGAAGATTACGGTCCACAATCCGGTGAGTTTGAGCGATCAGTTTACTTAAATTGCTGTTTTGATGGATGACTGCATGAAGAAGGCGGCAGCGCGATCGCGCTGCCGTTTTTGTTTGGTTTTTTATTAAATGCCCTGTGCCATATTGGGCGTAATAGGGTTTGGCGGGGTGTTGAGATGAAGGGCTGGGCTTGCGCGATCGCGGTGGGCCTGTTGGTGCTGCCGGTTGGTGAGGTGGGCGCGATCGCGGGGACTGAAGCTCTGATCGCTCAACGAGATGAAACAACGGATGCGCGCGATCGGCAGCGGGCATTGGAGCTAAGCCAAAACGCCCTTCGCCTTTATCAAGCTGGTCGCGGGCAGGAGGCCTTAGATCTCTGGGAAGAAGCATTGGTTATTATTCGGGCGATTGGTGATCGCACGGGCGAAGGGACCACACTCAATAACATCGGCGCGGTGTATCGCAGCCAAGGTCAGTACGGATTGGCGTTAGAGCAGTACCAGCAAGCCCTGGCCATCCGTCGCGAGGTGGGTGATCGCGCGGGTGAAGGAACGACGCTCAATAACATTGGTGAGGTGTATCGTAGCCAAGGTCAGTACGGATTGGCGTTAGAGCAGTACCAGCAAGCCCTAGCGATCCTTCGCGAGGTGGGCAATCGCGCGGGCGAAGGGGCCACGCTCAATAACATCGGTGGGGTGTATTTCAGCCAAGGCCAGTACGGATTGGCGTTAGAGCAGTACCAGCAAGCCCTAGCGATCCTTCGCGAGGTGGGCAATCGCGCGGGCGAAGGGGCCACGCTCAATAACATCAGCTTGGTGTATCACAGCCAAGGTCAGTACGGATTGGCGTTAGAGCAGTACCAGCAAGCCCTAGCGATCCGTCGCGAGGTGGGCGATCGCGCGGGCGAAGGGGCCACGCTCAATAATATTGGCGGGGTGTATGACAACCAAGGTCAGTACGGATTGGCGTTAGAGCAGTACCAGCAAGCCCTAGCGATCCTTCGCGAGGTGGGCGATCGCGCGGGCGAAGGAACGATGCTCAATAACATCGGCTTGGTGTATCACAACCAAGGTCAGTACGGATTGGCGTTAGAGCAGTACCAGCAAGCTTTGGCGATCATTCGCGAGGTGGGCAATCGCGCGGGTGAAGGAACGACGCTCAATAACATCGGCGGGGTGTATCACAGCCAAGGTCAGTACGGATTGGCGTTAGAGCAGTACCAGCAAGCCCTGGCAATCCGTCGCGAGGTGGGCGATCACGCGGGGGAAGGAACGACGCTCAGCAACATCGGTCGGCTATACGTCGATACAAACGACCTTGATCGCGCCGCATCCTTTTTTCAACAGAGTTTGACGGTTACTGATGCAATCGAGCGCGATATCGACCAGCAAGATCGCAGTCGCATTGCGTTCTTTGAAACTCGTTCATTTACCTATGCAGGCTTAATGCAGGCTTTGACTGCCCAAAACAAAAATGATCGCGCCCTAGAGACAGCCGATCGCGCCCGCGCCCGTTCCCTCGCCGACTTTTTAAACCCATCGACTGCCGAGAATCCACGATCTGACTTGACGTCTGAAGATATGAAACGGATGGCGCGCGATCGCGATGCCACCATTTTGGTTTACGCGATCGTTGGCAAAGAAATCTATATTTGGGCCGTCACGCCAGCCGGCGAGATTGCGTTCATAAAAGTCGATCCCGAAGCCGTCGGCATTCCTATTGAAACAATTGATCGGCGCGCTCGAAACGCTGCCAACAGCATGGTTAACGAGTGGCAGGGCGTATTTTCTGGAGAGCAATATCGCCTTGACCTAACCGCCTTACGCAGCAGCGGCCCAGATGACTTGTCCGTGAACGATCCCGAACACCTCAAGCAAGTCTATCGACTGTTGATTGAGCCAGTTGAAGCCCAGCTTCCCAAGCAGAATGGCGGGCGTCTCATCATCGTGCCCCACCGCGAACTGAGTGCTGTCCCCTTTGCGGCCCTGCTGGATGGGCGCGATCGCTTCCTGGTCGATCGCTACGCCATTTCCATCACCCCGTCGCTACAGGTGCTCGATACCGTCTCTCGTCGGCAGCCCGCCGCGATCAGTCCCGCCCTCGTGGTCGGTAACCCCAGCTCCATGCCCGATCTGCTCGATCCGCTACCCGCCTCTGAAACCGAAGCCAACGCGATCGCGGCCCTGCTGAACACCACCCCCCTGCTCAACCGCCAAGCCACCGAAACCGCCGTCAAACAACAGCTCGCAACCGCGCGAATTCTGCACCTCGCCACCCACGGCGTCCTTGAAACCGACGATCGCGGCATTGAAACCGCTTGGCTCGCCTTCGGGCCAGATGGGCAAAACGACGGCAAACTCGACCTCTTGGAAGTGTTCGACAGCAACCTCAGCGCCGAACTGGCAGTCCTCAGCGCCTGCGACACCAACCGGGGGCAAGTCACCGGCGAAGGGGTCATCGGCCTCGGGCGCGCTTTCCTCAGGGCGGGTACTCCAACGGTCGTGGCGAGCCTGTGGAAGGTGCCGGATGAGCAAACGGCCATGCTCATGGAAGCGTTCTACGAGGAACTGTTGGCCGGACGCGATCGCGCCGATGCCCTCCGACTGGCCCAACTGAAAGTGCGAGAACAGTACCCCAATCCACACTATTGGGCTGCATTTGTATTGATCGGTGAAGGCGATCGCCCCCTCGATCCATCCTGATTGCCCCCGATCCACCGGCCCCATCCGCATCTCCGCCAGGGTGCTGTTAATGCGATCGGGCTCCACCCCTAGCTTGCTTTCGTCTGCGATCCCGTTCTACGCTAGCGTTTCATCTTGGCCACGGTGCGGCGATGCCCGCTGCCAAGGCAACCTATTGGCGACCCTTTGCCTCCCATCACCTTGGGCTATCTTCTGGTTCTGTTGGCAACATTGGTCCTGGGGGGGGCGATCGCGACGATCGGCGATCGCTTGGGCACGCGCATTGGCAAGGCCCGCCTGAGCCTGTTCAACCTACGGCCCCGCAAAACCGCCACCCTGGTGACGATCGTGACCGGCAGCGTCATTTCCGCCTCGACGCTGGGGTTAATCTTCCTGGCGGGGGCCTTGGAACTCGAGCAAATCCAAGGGCGATTGGGCAAGGCCCGCAGTGACCTAGAGCGCGCCCAGCAGGCCCAGCGGACCGCCCGACGGGAATTGAATAATATTGATCGGTCCCTCCAGCGATCGCTCTCGCGCCAGCAGCAAACCCAGCAGCGCCTAGATCGATCGCAAAAAGAACTCGCCCGCATTCAAACCCAGTTTCGGCAGGCCCGCGATCGCGTCGCCCAGGTCTCCCGGCGCGCTCGGGCACTCCAGGGGGAAATCCAAAACCTCCAGAGCGAACGGCAACAGCTCCGGGGCCAGCTAGAGCAGCTCGATCGCGATCGCCAAGCCCTCAGCAACCAAACCGCCACCCTCTCGCGCCAGAACCAGGAACGCGCCGCACAAATCGCCGATCGCGAAAACCGCCTACGGGCCGTCGAAGGGCGACTGAGCGACGCCAACCGCCGCTTCGCCAATGCCCAAGACCAACTCGCCTTCCTCAACACCGCCGTCGCCAACCTAGAGCAGGAATTTTCAGAACTGCGGGGCGGGAATGTGGCCCTGCGGCGGGGGCAAGTGCTGGCGGCGGGGCTGGTGCGGGTCAATGATCCGAGCGCGGCGGAGGCGGCCCTCGATCAACTGCTGCGGGAAGCGAACCGCGTCGCCTGGGAACGGCTGCGACCGGGCACGGAAGAGCGCCAAGCCATCACCCTCACCCGGCAGGCGGTGCAGGCGGCGGTGCAACAATTTCAGGATGGGCGAGAATATTTCGTGCGGGTGCTCTCGGTGGCGAACTATCTGCTGGGGGAAGATCCGGTGCTGGTGACCCTGGAAGTGAACCCAAATGTGATGGTGTTTGAGCAGGGAAGTGTGTTGTCCAGCAGCCAGGTGCAGCCCGGACTCAGCCGCGCGGCCCTGCGCGATCGCCTGGAATTGCTGTTGGCGCAGGTGCAGTTCCGGGGGCAGCAGGCGGGGGTGGTGACTTCGGCGATCCAGTTTCGGCGGGCGGAGGAGTTGGTGGATTTGCTCCTGTGGCTGGAAACCCAGCGATCGCCGGTGCTGTTGCGGGCGGTGGCGGCGGAGGCGATCGCGACCTCGGGGCCGATTCTGGTGGCGTTTGTGGTGGAGCGCGACGGGCGTCTAGTCTACCCCCCCGCCCTGGTGCCGCCCAATAATCTTGCCCCGCCCCCAGGGATCGATCCGCGACCGGGTTCTGCCCCCCCAGGGTCGCCGAGCGGCGATCGCCGCCCTCGGATTTCGCCGTAGGATCAAGGGGGTGGGAATCCTGGGGCGGATCCGCCTAGGCCCAGGGAAGTCCGAGGAACGGGGTGTCATCAGTTGTGGGGAATGGGTTGCCCAGGGGGCGGCCTCGGCGATGCTGCAATGCTCGGGATTAACGGCAATCAACCGGGTCGCGGCGATCTCCCCTCGAAGTAATCGAAGAAGTAATCGCATGGGATGGGGCCGACCGGATGGGTTGACCGCCCCATGGGGCATCCAGGTGGCAGCGGCCAAGGAGATGGAAAGGGTGAAACAGGATTACGGCCATGGGACCGTTGCGGGACCGGAGATGGGGCCAGAGAGCGTGACCCTGGGGTTTGATCCGGGCCGCGATAAGTGCGGGGTGGCGGCGGTGACGGGCGATCGCCGGGTGCTGTCCCACGAGGTGGTGCCCGCGTCGGGGGCGATTACGGTGCTGGCGGCCTGGTTGCGGGCCTATGGCTGCACGACGTTGGTCCTGGGCGATCGCACCAGCTCTAGGGCATGGCGGCAGCGCCTAGAGGTTGACCTGACCCCATCCCCCACGATCGTTTTGGTGGATGAACACAATACGACGCTGCTGGCCCGCGATCGCTACTGGCAAATGTATCCGCCCCACGGCCTCCAGCGGTTCATCCCCCAGGGATTGCGGGAACCGCCCCGCCCCCTCGATGATATTGCCGCCATTTTGCTGGTGGAGCGCTATTTTGACGCGATCGCCGCCCCCCAATCCCTTAACTAATGCCCTAGGGGGTGTCGTCAACCATTAAGCCGCTCCAGCCGTCCTACTCATCCACCTGCCAAAGTTCGCGGGCAAAATTCTGGTCAAAGATGCGATGGGGCCGCAGCACCACCAGCACCCGCCCCAACAGCGTCACCCCCGTCGGGGCCTCGAACCACTCCACGGCCAGGTGCCCCTCGCGATCGACGGCAAAGTAGCTATCCTCCGTCCACTGGCGCTGGGCCCGGTCAATGATCAGCAGGGTTTCCTCGATGGGCACATCCGGGTCCGCATCGGGCAGATCGCCGCTGTCGCACAGCACCCCCACCGGATCCTCCGCGCTCATGAGCACCTGCCAATTCGGCACCGCCACCCAGGCCCCCGTGCCGGAAAAACGCACCATTTCAAAGGTACCCTCCGGCTCGATCAGGGGCACCGCGCGGAAATCGTCGGTGATCAGGGGCATTTTGCCCACCACCGGCAGGATGCGGGGTAAATCTTCGGCGGATTCGAGCCGGAAGCTAGGCAGGCGCGGGGCCGGTTTGGCGGGCACCACGGCAAAGTCCGTCAGCAGTTGCTCGATGCGGCGGCGGGCGGTGGCCGAGTCCACAAACCGCAACCCCCGCGCAATCAGGCGCGATCGCTCCTGGAGGTCTGACTTTTGCCGCGCCAGCCGCCAGTATTGATAGGCCGTCGCATCCCCCGGCGAATCCTCAAAATCCTCCGGCAGGACTTTCATGTAGCTAAATTCCTTCGCGGCCTTCGCCATCTCCCGCACCTCGTCGAGATCCAGGCCCTTGTCCACCGCCGCGATCGCCCCGAGACAGCGATCGCGCCCCGACAGCACCCGCAACTCGTAGAGCACCTCACTGCCCCGCTGCTCGAAGTGGCCCAGAATCGCCTCCGGCACCTCCCCTTCTAGCAGCGTGCGGTAGACCTGGGCCGCCACCACGATTTGATTTTGGTGGATCGGCTCAAAGCCCGTCGCCTCAAAAATGGCCTGGGGATCCATCCCCGCCGCCCGCAATTGCTGGCAGGCCATGCCCCAATCCACCCAGGTGCCCTCCTTGCGCCGCAACCCCAGCAGCAGCGCCTCACGATCAATCCCCTCCGCCGCCGCGATCGCTGGAGTCGGCGGTCGAAACGAAGCGGCACCCTGGACAGCAGACGTTGGACGGTCGGTCATGGCAGCGGCAGCGATTTAGAGAGCTTATGGGACAGCACAGGAGTCAGAATCAGCGAGGCCGCGATCGCGCCCCACCCGTCGCCCATTCTAGCGGCCAACCAACGATATACTAGGCACGGACTGCGGCGGAATCGAGGCACCCGTGGCGATCGCGCCCGCCCACCGCCCCATTGCCCACCCCGTCCTGTTCCCCTCTCGTTGAAGACTCGCCCAGGCTGACGCTATGACATCCGGAATCGACCTTCAAGGCAGCTTCATTCGGGCATTGATCGATCTGGGCCTCTCCCCAGGCGTGGCCAAAGCCATCTGGATCCCCCTGCCCCTGCTGCTCATGCTGATCGGCGCAACCATCGGCGTCCTCGTCGTCGTATGGCTAGAGCGGAAAATCTCCGCCGCCGCCCAGCAGCGCGTTGGCCCCGAATTCGCCGGTCCCCTTGGTACCCTGCAACCGGTGGCCGATGGGGTCAAACTCCTCTTCAAGGAAGACATCATCCCCGCCAGCACCGATCCGTGGCTCTTCACGATTGGCCCCGCCCTGGTGGTCATTCCCGTCTTCCTGTCCTATCTAATTGTCCCCTTCGGCCAAAACCTCAACATCACGAACCTGGGGTTGGGGATCTTCCTGTGGATCGCCCTGTCGAGCATCGCCCCCATCGGCCTGCTCATGTCGGGCTACTCCTCGAACAATAAATATTCCCTCCTGGGGGGGCTGCGGGCCGCCGCCCAATCCATCAGCTACGAAATTCCCCTCGCCCTCGCCGTGCTGGCGGTGGTGATGATGTCCAACTCCCTGAGCACGGTGGACATTGTTAACCAGCAGACGGGCTACGGCATTCTGGGCTGGAACCTGTGGCGGCAACCGTTGGGCTTCTTGATCTTCTGGATCGCTGCCCTGGCGGAATGTGAGCGCCTGCCCTTTGACCTGCCGGAGGCCGAGGAAGAGCTGGTGGCGGGCTACCAGACGGAATACGCCGGGATGCGATTTGCCCTGTTCTACCTGGGGTCCTACGTCAACCTCACCCTGTCGGCCCTGCTGGTGGCGGTGCTGTATTTGGGGGGCTGGGAGTTTCCGATTTCGATCGATTGGCTGACGGGCTTGGCGGGCCTCGACCCGGCGACCCCTTGGCTTCAGATCATCACGGCGGCGCTGGGCATTTTGACGGTGCTGTTCAAGACCTATTTGCTGGTCTTTTTGGCGGTGCTGCTGCGCTGGACGGTGCCCCGGGTGCGCATTGACCAGTTGCTGGATCTGGGTTGGAAGTTTTTGCTGCCGGTGGCGTTGGCGAATCTGCTGCTGACGGCGGGCCTCAAAATCACGTTCCCGGCGTTCTTTGGCGGCTAGCATCCCGCTAGCATGGAACCGACGGGGCGGCGCGATCGCCCCCTCCCATCGCCCCCTTCAAGCAGTCTCAACACACCGAACGACGTAACGCGGACAACGACAGGACAAGGGCCATGTTGAAATTCCTCAAGAAAGTGGGTGACTACGCTGGCGAGGCGGTCCAGGCGGCTAAATATATCGGCCAGGGGCTGTCGGTCACCTTTGACCACATGCAGCGCCGCCCGGTGACGGTGCAGTATCCCTACGAGAAGCTGATCCCGTCGGAGCGCTATCGCGGTCGCATCCACTTCGAGTATGACAAGTGCATCGCCTGCGAGGTGTGTGTGCGGGTGTGCCCGATTAATCTGCCGGTGGTGGATTATGACTTTAACAAGGCGACGAAGAAGAAGGAACTGAAGAGCTACAGCATTGATTTTGGGGTGTGCATTTTCTGCGGCAATTGCGTGGAATTTTGCCCCACCAATTGCCTGTCGATGACGGAGGAGTATGAATTGGCGAGCTACGATCGCCACGACCTCAACTTCGACAGTGTGGCCCTCGGTCGGATGCCCTATAAGGTGACGGATGATCCGATGGTGACGCCCCTGCGGGAGTTGGCCTACCTGCCGAAGGGGGAGATGGATCCCCACGGGGTGCCGGATGGCGAGCGTCGGGCGGGCCGTCGGCCGGAGGAAATCCTGGAGGAGTTGGAGGGGGCACAGCCCCATTCCTAAGTCCTAGGGGGAGTTGGGCCGCGATCGCGGCGGCCTAGAGGCCGGTCCATCTTTGTTGGCAATGTGTGTTGGGGAGGAGAAACGGCGGTGAATTTAGGCGAAGGTGTACAACTGGTTTCCTTTGGGCTGCTGACGGCGCTGATGCTGGGGTCGGCCCTGGGGGTGGTGCTGGCCCAGAGTGTGGTCTATTCGGCCTTTTTGCTGGGGCTGACGTTCACGGGCATGGCGGGGCTGTACCTGCTGCTGAATGCGGATTTTGTCGCGGCGGCGCAGATTTTGGTCTACGTCGGGGCGGTGAATGTGCTCATCCTGTTCGGGGTGATGCTGGTCAATAAGCAAATGGCCTTCGAGAAGGTGCCGGGGCTGGCCCTGCGGCAGGCGACGACGGGGCTGGTGTGTGCGGGGCTGTTTGGCCTGCTGACGACGGTGGCGCTGACGACGCCGTGGATGCTGTCTACGACGACACCGGCGGGGGATGGGGCGATCGTCGCGATCGCCCAACACCTGTTCAGTGATTTTCTGCTGCCGTTCGAGGTGGCGTCGGTGCTGCTGTTGATGGCCCTGATCGGCGCGATCGTTCTGGCGCGGCGCGATCTGCTGATGGACAACTCCGCCACGGGGCTGTCTGATGATCTGGAACTCAAGCTGCCGGAGCGTCCGAAGGCGTCCCTGTCCAGCGGCGGCGAACCTTAAATCTGAAAGACCCATGAATTCCTAGATCTAAGGATTTCAGGGTTGAGACACGGGGATTAATTCCCTTGCTAGATCAGTGAATGTGAACCCCGAGTTTGCCCCTTTTCCCGTTAGAAACCCTGCCTAATTTCTTCTGCCCCTTGCCATGCAACTCGAATACTTTTTGACCATTGCGGCGGCCCTGTTTTGTATCGGTATTTTTGGCCTGGTGACGAGCCGAAATGCCATCCGCGTGTTGATGTCGATCGAGCTGATGCTCAATGCGGTCAATCTGAATTTGATGGCCTTTTCCAACTACCTGGATCCGGCGGGGGTGCGCGGTCAGGTGTTTACGGTGTTTGTGATTACGATCGCGGCGGCGGAAGCGGCGGTGGGGCTAGCGATTGTCCTGTCGATTTACCGCAACCGGGACACGATCGATATGGAACAGTTCAACCTGCTGAAATGGTAGACCCCTGGTCCTGGCATCGGGAACACCATTAGCAATGGAAACCATGGGGCGGGCTGGGGGAGACCAATGATGATCCCCTCGGCCCGCCTTGCATTTGGAGAGGAACCATGGAACTGCGGCAGGCGATCGTGGCCTTCAAGGCGGGGGATGCCCAGGGCAAACAGTGGGCGGAACGCTGCGCGCGGGAGCTCGAGGCCCTGGGCTGCCATGTGCTGGTGGGGCCGAGCGGCCCGAAGGACAATCCCTATCCGGTGTTTCTGGCCTCGTCCACCCGCAAGATTGACCTGGCGATCGCCCTCGGCGGGGACGGCACAGCATTGGCGGCGGCGCGGCAGTTGGCGGTGGAAGATATTCCGATTTTGGCGGTCAATATTGGCGGCCATTTGGGCTTTTTGACCGAGCCCTTTGAATCCTTTGAGGACACCGCGACGGTTTGGCAACGGCTGATGGGCGATCGCTTCGCCGTCCAGCGTCGGATGATGCTCGAAGCGCGCGTGTTTGAAGCCATTGATGCCTGCGCCGCGATCGAAGGAAATTTAGCGAATCACCGCAGTTTGCAGCCCACCGGGGACGCCTTTTTAGCGCTCAATGAAATGTGCGTTAAACCCGCCGCCGCCGATCGCCTCTCCACCGCCGTTTTAGAGGTGGAAGTGGACGGGGAAGTGGTCGATCAACACCATGGGGACGGCCTGCTGGTGGCCACCCCCACCGGCTCCACCTGCTACACCGTCTCCGCCAACGGCCCCATTCTGCACCCCGGCATGGAGGCCCTGGTGATCACGCCCATTTGCCCCCTGAGCCTGTCGAGCCGACCCGTGGTGATTCCGCCGCGCTCCACCGTCAGCATTTGGCCCCTGGGGGACTATGAATTGAATACCAAACTGTGGATGGATGGGGTCGTCGCCACGTCGCTCTGGCCCGGTCAGCGGGTGGATGTGCGCATGGCCGATTGTGATGCCAAATTCATCGTTTTGCGGGAAGATTACTCCTACTACCGCACCCTGCGCGATAAGTTGCAATGGGCGGGGACGCGGGTGCAGTACGGCGGTCGCTATAGTCGCAATTAATGCTGGATTAGCTATTAGCCATGACGCCTTCTCCTTTGAATTCCGCCTCCCAAAGTTTGACCGCCGATCGCGGGGCCGGGCGATCGCTGGCGGTGGAAGCCTGCGACATTTCTAAGGTGTATCGAACGGGCTTTTGGCTCAATCAACTGGTGCCGTCCCTGCGGGGGGTGTCGCTCCAGGTGGCGGAGGGGGAAACCTTTGGGCTGCTGGGGCCGAACGGGGCGGGCAAAACGACACTCCTAAAAATTTTGCTGGGCATTGCGCGGCCTTCGGGCGGGGGCGGAACGGTGCTGGGGCGGCCCCTGGGCGATCGCACCGTGAAGCAGCGGCTGGGGTATTTGCCGGAAAATGCCTATTTTTACGACCATTTAACGGGCTGGGAATATCTTGAATTCGCGGCGGCGATCTATAAATTGCCGCCCAAAATCGCCCAAACGCGCATTGGTGAACTGCTCGACTGGGTGCAGTTGGATCGGGCGGTGGCCAAGGATAAGCTGATGCGCCAATATTCCAAGGGCATGTTGCAGCGGGTGGGCATGGCCCAGGCCCTCATTGGCAATCCGGACGTGATTTTTTTAGATGAGCCGATGTCGGGCCTCGATCCCCTCGGTCGCCATCAAATTCGCGAGATTATTTCGACCCTCAAGGACCAGGGCAAGACGATTTTTTTTAATAGCCATATCCTGTCGGATGTGGAGCAAATTTGCGATCGCGTGGCGATTCTGCACCGGGGGCAACTGTTGCGGGCGGGATCCCTCGATGACCTGCTGGGACGGCAGGGGGGCTATCGGGTGCGGGGCAGCGGCGGCGATCGCACGGCCCTAGAACCCTGGCTGACGGCCCTGGAATTTGAGCATGGCCGCTGGCATGGCCGCTTCGAGGGGGATGTGGCCGCCCTAACCGAAGCCCTGGGAGACCTGGGGGCCACCCTGGATCGTCTGGATCGCGATCGCCCCTCCCTCGAAGAATTTTTTGTGCAGACCATCCGCGCGGCCAACCGCCAGCCCTAAACGCCCCCCACCCCAAAGGCGAGCGGGGGGCCATGGATTTTTCCAAACCCACTACTGGGGAGCCTGGGCCAACTGGGCAATAATTTGCTGGATCTGCGCGATCGCGTCCCCAAACCCCTCCCCATGGGTGAAATGGGCCAGGATCGCCTCCAGATGCTCCCGCAGGCCAGAAATCTGCTCCTGGAGCGGGCTCAGGGATTCCTCACAAACCGTGATTTTGCCCTGGATTTCCGCCAAATGGCCGTGGCGCTCCTGCAGGGCCACCTCCCGCTCCTTGAGGGCATCCTGGAGCGCCTGCTGTTCATTGCGCCGCCGCGATAGCTCCCCATGCAACTCCCCAAGCTGCCCCTCGCGAGACCCTACATTGATACTGAGGGTTTCCTTCTGGGACGCCAGATGGGCGATCGCCTCCTGGATCCGCGCGATCGCCGGGGACAAATCCACCGACCCATCCGGAGCCGTCACCGTCAGGCCCTGGCGCTTATTGAGCACCATCTGATGGGCATTAAACACCTCCTCGCGCTCCTGGAGATTGCGGCGGCTGCCCACCAGGGACTCATTGAGCATCCGGTAATGGTCCCGCTCATCCGCCAGTTCCGTCTCCAGGGCCATGCGGTCATATTCACTGGCTTGACTGATCTTTTCCGCCAGCTCGCTGAGGGTCTGCTGCTGGAGACTGAGCTCCTCCTCCTGATCGCTCACAAACCGCGACGCCTTATCCAAATCCTGCTTCAGGTGGCCCACCATCTCCTGAAGATCCCCGAGATCCATCGCCTCTAGGGCCTCGATATCCACCTTGGTGGGAGTGGCCCCCTGGCCGCTGCTGAGCTGCTCTAGGAGGGTGAGGAGGGACTGCTGGCTCTCGATCTGGGTCTCGATCGCGGCGATCTGCTCGCGCTCCACCTCAATCACCGCCTCCTGGGCCCTCAGGGCGCTGGCTTCCTGCACCAGTTCCGCCTCGCGATCATGCCACTGTTGCCACTCCTGGGCGATCGCCCCCTGCTCCCCCCCTAACCAGGCCCGCAGTTCCTCCGCATGGCTGCGCTCCCCATCCAACTGCTGCCAACGGCCCCCCGCGATCGCCTCCTGGGCCTCCACGATCTGCAAACAGGTCTCCACCGCCGTCCGCAGCGCCGCCGGATCGATCGCCCCCTGGGCCACCTGATCCACCAACCCCTGAAGCTGCGCCGCCTGCTGGGCATCGAGGGCCGACACCTGGGCCTGGGCCTGCTGCTGGGCCGCCACCTGCTGGCGCTCCTGCTCAATGCGCTGCTGCTCCGATCGCAGTTGCGCCCAGGCATTTTCTAGGTCGTGACCTTTTTGCTCCACCTCCTGCCGTAGCCGGTTCGCCGCCTCCCGCGCCGTCTGGATTTCCTGGCGCTGGCCATCAAGCTGCTGAAGCTCCTGCTCAAGCTGCTCCACCTGCTCCCGCCGCGCCTCTAGCTCCATCTCTCGCCGATTGAGCTCCTGGCTTTGGAACGTCAAGGACTCCATCCATTGCTGGATCTCCTCCTCCTGGCTTTTCGACTTTTCCTGTTGTCGGGAATAGGTTTGTAGCAGGGACACCACCTGGCGAGCCCCCTCTTGGATGCGCTTGATTTTGCGATCGCTACCGCTGCCTAAGAGGTCTACAAAAACGAGGGCCCCATCCTTATGGTTGCTCACCTCATCGGTGACGATCGGTTCTTCATTGGTAACGGCATTCCACTGCTCGCCCTTCTGACAGGCCAGCAATTTCAGCTCGCCCTTACTGCTCATCAGACCGCGTTTCTGGACGACTTCTGCTAAGTACAGCACGCTGCCCTTCCCCTTTCGTCTCTGTTTGCCTTATTAACTTTCTACGATATCGAAGTGCAAGCCCCGATTGTCTTCCCCTGGGGGTTCCCGAGGGACGGCTTGGGAATCGTTAGGCCCGATGGTGACTTAATTTCGCCCCCCGAGTCTACTCGATTCCTTCCCGCTTCGCCCCCTGCGGGTGCCCTCGAGAATTGGGGTCGATGGACCGATGCCTTGGCGGATCAGTCAGGTTAGGATATAGGCGCTCTGGGGCGGTTCCCCTCGTCCGCTGGCCCCCGGCGCGCGCCGTTGCCGTCCGTTGCCTGGGTACTTTTCCCATTGTCCCCGGTTTCGGTTCCTGTTTTCTGTTCCCGGCTGGGGTTTCGGATCGTGTTTTGGGGCTGGGGTTTTGGGCTGTGGTCTTGGCCTGTGGCTTCGGCCTGTGGTTTTTGGGCTGCGGTTGCGGGTTGTGGTGCCTGTGGTTTCCCCCTTTTCCTCGTGCCGCCTGCCGGTGGCCGGATCCCATGCAAGGCAAACTTAGCGAGATTGATATTCGCAGCATTCTGCAACTGATTGAACTCGGTCAGCGGACGGGGGAGTTGTTTGTCGAAGCGGTGGTGGAGGGGGTGGAGCGGCCGATGGAACTGGGGGGGATGGCCCTAGGGGGCGATCGCGCGGGCGGCCAATCCCAATCCTGGTTTGTCTTTTTTGATAAGGGGCAGATTCTCTACGCCACCAGCCCCGAACAGCAGCCCCGCCGCCTGGACGATTACCTGCGGCGCTATGGCCATCGCCTGCCGGAGGATGATCTGGATCGGCCCGTGGGGGATGCGATCCACGATCCGGAATATGCCCACCTGTGGCGCTTGATTGAAAGGAATGAGTTGACCCCTGCCCAGGGGCGCAGTTTACTGCGGGGGGCGATCCGCGAGATTTTGTTTGATCTGCTGAGTTTGCACCAGGGGACGTTTTCCTTTGAGATGGGGCCGCCTTTGGCTCCCCAGTTGACGGCGTTTAATTTGTCGGATCTGCTGCCGGATGCGATCGCCCAGGTGCGTGCCTGGAAGGAGTTTTATCCCCACCTGAAGTCGCCGAACCAGTGCCCGATTTTGGCCGATCGCCGTCGCCTGCGGGAACTGCTGCCGGAGGCCACCTTCCGCACCCTGACGGAGTGGGCCGAGGGGCGCGCGTCGATCCGCCAGATCGCCCGGAACCGCAATCGGGATCTGCTGACGGTGGCCCGGGCGATTTTGCCCTATGTGCAGCAGGGGCTGATCCAACTGGCGGATCCGCCCACGGGCCATCTGCCGAGCGATCGCAGCCCCAACGGCTACCCCCAGGCCCCCACGATCGCCTGCATCGAAGACAGCGCCACCGTCCGCCACGCGATTGAACAAACCCTCAAACAATTTGGCTACCGCGTCATCGCGATCGCCGACCCCATCGAAAGCCTGCCCCCCCTCTTCGGCACCCCCCCCGACCTGATCCTGTGCGACATCACCATGCCCGTCCTCGACGGCTACGAACTCTGCGCCATGCTGCGCCAGTGCAGCACCTTCCGCAGCACCCCCATCGTCATGCTCACCGGCCGCGACGGCTTCATTGATCGCGTCAAAGCCCGCGTCGTCGGAGCCACCGACTACCTCACCAAACCCTTCAAAAAGCGCGAACTCAAAACCCTCGTGGAAAAACACATCGGCCCCGGCCACCCCGAAGCCACCCACGATCCCAGGGGCGAAGCGGTTCCCGCCGCCCCCCATCCCCCCGCCCCCTAAAACCATTCCCCCTAGCCTCGCCCCCCGCGCTCGCACCAATCTCCCCCAAGCCCCACCGGATCCATCGGATCTAAATGTTCGCCAGCCCCCCCATACCTGCTACATTGGACCGGCAAGTTACCCTAACCCCCCAGCGGCCCCCCACCGCCCAGCCGTTACCCCACGCACCCCGAACTTAGAAAAACGGGCGCGACAACGGCAGAAAATTAAGGGTACTTTATTAGGTAGTGTGCGGCGAATGGCCAGCGACGTCGGTGCTACCACTAGCTTCCGGCATGTAACGGGCACTGGGATACAGATTAGGCACAACCATGAGCGTAGTCCTCGTCGTCGAAGATAGCGTGGCCCAGCGGGAGATGATCACCGAACTCCTGCAAGGAAGCGGGCTCACCGTCAGCATGGCTGGGGATGGCGTCGAGGCCCTCGAAAGTCTCGAAAAGCAGCGCCCCGATCTCGTGGTGTTAGACATCGTGATGCCCCGCATGAACGGCTATGAAGTGTGTCGGCGGCTCAAGTCCGATCCCAAAACCCAGAACGTGCCCGTGGTGATGTGCTCATCGAAGGGCGAAGAATTTGACCGCTACTGGGGCATGAAACAGGGAGCCGATGCTTACATATCCAAACCGTTCCAGCCCAAGGAATTGGTGGGCACGGTCAAGCAACTGCTGCGGGGATAACGGTCAGGAGTAAGGCACCATGGTGGGCAGTCCCGATTTTTTAACCGGCCAGGGCACTGATCAATCCCCTGAGTTCCAGGAACTCGAAAGCCCTGAAGGGGAGATGCACCTGCGTTTCTTCCTCCAGTCGGGGATTGAGATGGCCCTGCCGGCGGTTTCGATCCGCGAGGTGACGGAGCCGTCGCCGGATCGCATTACGCCGGTGCCGAATGTGTCGCCGCTCCTGTTGGGTACCTTGAATATCCGAGGGCAGGTGATTTGGGTGGCGGATCTGGGGCAGTTTCTGGGGGAGGTGGCTCCCCTTTCGACCGATCGCGCGGATATACCGGTGATTGCGATCGAAGATCAAGAGCGGATGCTGGGGCTTGCGGTGGCCAAAATTGCCAAAATGGATTGGCTGGACGTGGAGCAACTCAAGGCGGTCAAGGCGGTGGGGGATGAGGCGGACTTCGAGGCTATGAAACCGTTTTTGCGCGGGGAGTGGCACTTTGGAGAGGATCTTGCCGCATCGACCCTGCGTCTGCTGGATCATGTGGCGATCCTTGGCTCTGAGCGCTGGGGTGGCCGCGATGACCGGCAGCACGGCGGCTAAATCTGGTTCCTTAACGTATGGCTTGCATTCCCGGAGAAGGTAGATGACGGATTACAACCAGGACTATCAACGGGCGAATGATGCATATACCCAAGGGAACTATGCGGAAGCGGCGACGGTGATTGATCGCCTCGTTGAGGTGTATCCGGATGATCCGAGTGCGCGGCTGCTGCGGGGCCATATCTATGCCTATGGGTTGCAGCAGTATGAGGTGGCCCAGGGGGAGTACCACCGGGTGATGGAGCTGACGGCGGATCCGACGTTTGTGGAGTATGCGAAGGCGGGCCTGGAGGCGGTGGGGGGCAGCAATGGCTACCACGATGGGGGCGATGGGGGGCAGGCGCTGGATTTTGCGGATTTGGATCTAGATTTTTCCGATGAGACGACGGGCCTCTCGACTGGGTCGCAGATGGCTGAGGGGATTGATCAGGGGCCGCTGGCGGAGTTTCAGCGGGAGGAGGATGGGACGGCGACGGGGCTGGATTTTGCCAATTTAGATTTTGAGCCGACGGGGAATTCCGGGGCGGATTTGGGCAGTTTGGGGGATTTCAATTTCGATACGGAGGAGGTGCCGGTGGCGGCGGCCCTGGGGGATGAGACGGATCCGTTTGCGATCGCGGGGTCGCCGTCTGGGGGGGCTGCGGCGATGGCGGATGATCCGTTCGCGGCGGATCTGGGGGCGTCGGGGGCGGACGGGGCGGCCCTAGAGGATTGGATGGCGGATCCGTTTGCGGATGGATCCCAGGGGATGGCGGGGGAGGCGATCGCGGACTTTGGGGCGGAGGATCCGTTTGCGATCGCGCCGGAGGCGGCGACCGGCGCTGGGGACGGGGCGGATTGGGTTGATCCCTTTGCCGCCTCGACCACGGGATCGGTGGAATCCCTCGACGATCCGATGGATTTTGATTTGGGGGCGGATTTGGGCGAGGGTGCGCCGATGCCGGATGCGGCCCTGGAAAGCCTGGGGGATGAGGATCTGGGGGATGATCTGGACCTGGGGGACTTTGATCTGGCGGCCGATGGGGCGGCCCCTGGGGAAGCGGCTGAGCCGAGCCTGGGGAACCTGGGCAGTTTTGGCGATTTTGGTGAGGATCTAGAGCTCAGTGAGGCCAGTGGGTTTGGCCTGGGGGCTGAGGCCCTAGGGGATGGGGAGGATGAATCCCTAGATGGGCTGGCCGTGGAGCCGTCGCCCCTGATGGAGATGGGGATGGACGGGGATGGGGATGAGTTTGGGGCCTTTGGGGCGGAGGAGTTCGCGGACGAGGCGATCGCGGCGGATCCCTTTGGGGGCGCGGCGGGGGATGATCTAGAGGATGGGGCGATCGCGGCGGATCCCTTTGGGATGGATGCGGCGATCGCGGAGCCCAGCGACGGGGATCCCTTTGGGGACCTGTCGGACGTGGGGGATGCCTTTGCGGATCTGCCCAGTGAAACGCCGGACCTGGACGCGGCGGATCCCTTTGGGGACCTGTCCGACGCCTCCTTGCCCCTCAACCCCTTCGCCACCGGGGGGATCCCCCTAGAGGCCGCAGAACCGGAAGCAGAGGATGACGATCCCTTTGGGGCCGACAGCTTTGCGATCGAGGGGCCAGCGGTGGCTTCCCCCAACGGCACGGATGATTTTGGGGATGGCTTCGGTGAGCCCGATTTTGGGGATGACTTTGGGGATGGGTTCGGTGAGCCCGATTTTGGCGAGGACAGCTTCGGGGCGGATGACCTAGGCGAGGGGGCCGCTGGAGCCTCCGATGGCTCGCAGGGGGAGGATGGCTTTGGCGTCTTCGGCGACGGTGACGACGACGGCGACTTGGCCCCTGCGGACTCTCCCTTTCCGGCCGCCGACGCCGATCCCTTTGGGGGGGCCGATGCTGCCCTGGTGCCCCCCCTGCGATCGCCCTTCCCGGACTTTGGGGACGATGCGGACGACGACGATCGCACCCTCTTCATGCCCTCCAACACCGCAGGGCCGACGATCACCCCGTCCCTGAGCCTTACCGAAGAGCCCCCCCGCGATCGCCCCGCCCCCACCCCCACAGCGCCCCCCTTCGCCCATGGGGGAGATGACGAGCCCGAAGAAACCCTCTTCATGGCCCCCAGCACCCTCGCGCGATCGCCCAACAGCCCCGCCGCCAGCGTGGCCGAGTCCGCCGTTTCCGCCTTCAGCAGCAGCGGCGCAGACCGGGCCGACGACGACGATGACGACGCCTTCACCTTCGGAGAACTGCCCAGCCCCGAAGCCTCCTTCTTGATCGACACGGACGCCCCCCAGGAGTCCTCCCCCCACGGCACCGACACCAGCCTCAACTTCTCCCTGGAAGACGGCGATCGCTCCGTCGCCTCCGCCATGGCCGACGGCACCTCGACGGACAGCAGCGACTTCATGGACGACTTCGATGAATTCGACGACCTCGGAAGCCTGCCGGACTTCAGCCTGACCAACGCCGCCGCCGACTTCTCCGCCGCCAGTGTCGATGACGGCTTTGCCATTGGCGAAGGGGCCATGGGGGGCGGGGCCGGCCTCGCGGATTTGGTCAGCAATGACAACGAAGTCTTTAACATTGGCGTCGCCACCGACTCCGATGAACTGCTCAACTTCGATCAGCCCGAAAGCCGCGCCGCCGAGCCCAGTGTGGCCGCCGAAGGCAGTTTATTAGCGCCCTTTGACAACGCCCGCCTCGCCACCAAGCAACTGCTGACGGCCGTGGGGGCGGGGCTGGTGTCCTGTGTTGCCGTGGCGATCGTGTCCTATGGCGGCATGAGCTATGCCAGGGAACAGGGCAGCGACAGCCGACTGATTGTCCAGATTCGCCAGGGGGGTATGATCGCCTCCCTGCTGACGGGGATGCTGTCCGGCGGGGTGGTCTACTTCCTCGGGCGACGGACCGCGTGGCAGATCGAGCGCTGCACCACGGACTTGCAGATGCAGTTCGATGCGGTGTGCCAGGGGAACCTCAACGCGACGGCCACGGCCTATAGCGACGATGAATTTGGGGATTTGGCCAATGCCTTTAACCAGATGACGCGCATCGTCCTGAGCACCACCAGCGAGGCCCAGCGCAAGGCCCAGGAACAGGAGCAGGCCCGGGAGGATTTGCAGCGGCAGGTGATTCGCCTGCTGGACGATGTGGAGGGGGCCGCGCGCGGTGACCTGACGGTGCAGGCGGAGGTGACGGCGGATGTGCTCGGGGCCGTGGCGGATTCGTTCAACCTGACGATCCAAAACCTGCGGGAGATTGTGCAACAGGTGAAACTGGCGGCCCGCAAGGTGAATGAGGGGTCGTCGGAGAATGAGGCGTTTGCCCGAGCCCTGTCGTCCGATGCCCTGCGGCAGGCGGAGGAGCTGGCGGTGACGCTGAATTCGGTGCAGGTGATGACCGATTCGATTCAGCGGGTGGCCGAGAGTGCCCGGGAGGCTGAGGAGGTGGCCCGCTCGGCGTCTTCGACGGCCCTCAAGGGGGGTGAGGCGGTGGAACGGACCGTGGCGGGGATTTTGCAGATCCGCGAGACGGTGGCGGAAACGACGCGCAAGGTGAAGCGGCTGGCGGAGTCGTCCCAGGAGATTTCTAAGATTGTGGCGTTGATTTCGACGATCGCGTCCCGGACGAACCTGTTGGCCCTGAACGCGAGTATTGAGGCGGCCCGGGCGGGCGAGGCGGGCAAGGGCTTCGCGATCGTGGCGGATGAGGTGCGTCAGCTAGCGGACCGGGCGGCGAAGGCATCCAAGGAGATCGAAAAGATCGTGATGCAGATCCAGGGGGAAACCCAGTCGGTGATGCAGGCGATGGAGGATGGGACCCAGCAGGTGTTGGCGGGGACGCGCTTGGCGGAACAGGCGAAGCGATCGCTCGACGACATCATTCAAGTGTCGAATCGTATCGATGTGCTGGTGCGATCGATCACCGCCGACACGGTGGAGCAGACGGAGACCTCGCGATCGGTGGCCCAGGTGGTGCGATCGGTCGAAAAGACCGCCCAGGACACCTCCCAGGAGGCCCAGCGGGTGTCCGGCTCCCTGCAAAGTCTGGTGGGGGTTGCCCGAAATCTGCTCAATTCCGTGGAGCGCTTCCGGGTGGAATCCAAGTCCTAGGCATTCGAGATCTGAGCATTTCAGATCTGAGCATTCCAGCCCTGGGGGTCTAGGTTCTAGGGCGCTGCGCCGGTTCTGGGGGCCGTTGCGATCGCGGCATCCCCCGTCAGGGTCAGCGCAGCCCTCGCCAATTTAGGGCGATCGAGTACATTAGGAACAATAGAAACCGTCAAGGGCAGGCCAGCGGTCGGGCACCGCGATCACCCTGGAGGCGCGTCATGGTTGATGTTCCCCAGGGCGAGCTACCAAGGCCCCATCCCTGCACCCTTCGATTCAAGACTCGCTAGGTTTGGAGGCCGCATCCATGCAGGGTGACCAGCAGCAGCGCATCCTTGGGTACTTCATCGACGAAGCCAAGGACCACCTCAATACCCTGGAGCACGGATTGCTCAGCTTGCAGTCCACCATCAATGATCCGGAAATGATGGCGGAACTGTTCCGGGCGGCCCACTCGGTGAAGGGGGGGGCGGCGATGCTGGGGCTGACGAGCATTCAGCAGGCGTCCCACCGCCTCGAGGATCACTTCAAGGTGCTCAAGGAAAATCCGATCCAGGTCGATCGCGATCTGGAATCGCTATTTTTGCGGGCCTTTGACACCCTGGTGGAGTTGCTCGATCACCTGCAAAGTTCCTTTGGCCTGACGGATGAGATTGGCGATCGCATCCTGCGGGAGGCGGAACCCACCTTCCAGGCCCTCAAGGAGCGGCTGGATCTGGCCATGGGGGTGTCCGGCTGCCCCGAAAATCCGACGCTGCTGCACCATCCGGTCCCCCAGGTTACCCTGGCGACGGGGCGCGACACCAATGACCCCGCCAGCGCCTTCCAGCGGGAGGTGCCCCAGCAGTTGCGGGCCATGCTGGATTTGTTTAAACAGTCGGATACCCTCGATCGCCGCCAGCAGCTCCACCAGATTTGCCAAAACCTGCGGGTGCTGGGGGAGACCTATGGGGTGGCCAACTGGTGTGAGTTATTGGACGCGGCGAAGCAGGCCACCATTGATCCGAGCAATTCCTATCGGGATTTGGCCCCGGTGCTGATCCGGGATATTAAGGCGGCGCAGGATTTGGTGGTGCAGGGGCGCGGCGCGGCGATCGCCATTGGCCAGGATTTGCGATCGCTGCTGCCCCAGACGGAATTCGACGATTTGGACCTGAGCGCCGAGCTGGATGATGAACTCTCTAGCCTGATGCAACTGGACGGGGATCGGGGGGGCGATCGCGGCGGCAGCCTGGATGCCCTTGAGGTCGAGTCAGATTCGGACAGCGACGACTCGATGAACCTCGACGACCTGTTCTCCGACGCCAGCAGCGTCCCGACGGGCATCGATGACCTGGAGGACTTCAGCCTATCCCTGGCCGATACCCGCCCGTCGTCGGTGCGCGGCGAGATCACCAACGGCCCCGAGATTGGAGCCGGTGAGCTCAAGGACTTGGCGGACCTGTTCGAGAGCGAAATGTCCGACCTGGAGCAGTCGCTGATCAGCGAAGCCAGCGAATCGGGCATTTTTGATACCCCCTCGGAGATGGACGCCACGGAGGGGGACAATGACTGGTCCGATCTGCTGTTTTTCGATGAGGAGAATGAGCCCTTCCAGGGGGGCAACCATTCGGCGGACCACGAGGTTGGCCCCTTAGATTTTGATGACCTCGATTCCATTGATGATTTGGTGGATCGGGCGGCGATCGCGGCGGCGGCGAGTCCTGCGGCGGCGGGGGCTCCATCCCAGGGCGGCGGGGCGATCGCGGCGGACGCCTCCCCAGGGGACAAGGCCGAGGACGACCTCACCTTTGATGACGCCTTTGAGGATTTGCTCAATCTGGGCAGTGAAACCACCACCCCCACCCCCAGCGATCTGGACACGGGCGTCGAGGATCTGCTGGCCGGCGTGGACAGCTCGGACCAACCCCTGAGCTTGCAGGATCTAGAGGCGGCCCTGCCGAAGGATCCAGAAACCATGGATAGCTTCTTTGAAGCCTTCGAGTCCATGACCGTTTCGCCCGGGGTGGAGGCCCCTGGGGAAGCGATCGCGGGGATGGACCTGGGGACCCTGGGGGCGGATCTAGATCTGGAGGCAGATGCCTTCGCGATCGCCTCCCCCGAGGGGGCAGAAACGGGGGCCGCCGACGACCTCGATGCCCTGCTGGCGGCGGCGGATTTGGCGGTGGAGGATCTAGACCTAGGGCCAGGGGAAACCGGGGACGACCTCGCCCCCCCAAGGCCCACCAACACCATCCCCGACGGGGCCAGCGGCGGATCCGAAGATCGCAGCCGGGGCGATCAGGCGATCGCGGCCCTCGAAGCTTTTCAAAACAGCCCCGCCGACGGCCTACCGAGCGAAGACTTCGGCGACTTCAGTGACCTCCTCGACGGCGACGACACCGGCACCGACGCGGACCTGGAGGAGCTGTCCCCATCGTCCACCGCCGCCCCATCAGACGCCTTCCTCGATGGCCTCGACGACGACCTGGAAGGGGACTTCAACCTGGATGAATTCAGCGACGGCACCCTCGATCTAGACCTGGCCAGCGACGGCGGCCTCAGCTTCGAGGAAGGCCCCTTCGACGACGATCCCTTCGGTGTGCCGGATCTCGACCAGGACAACGGCATGGACCTGAGCGCCCTCGTGGGGGAAGAGGACACGGAGGACGCCGCCCTCGATGACCTGTTGGCGGATGCGGGCACCGGCGGCACCCCCAGCAGCATCATCCTGGACGAGACCGACGAGCTCAATGCCCTCTGGGGCGACGACGACACCGAAGAATCCAGCCCGGACGGGGACGACTTCGCGGCGGTGGACTTCGGCGAAGAGGACTTTAGTGAGGCGGGCTTCAGTGAGGCGGGCCTCAGTGAGGCGGGCCTCAGCGACTGGCTCGGGGATGATCGCGGCGAAGAATTTTCTGACACGGAGGACGACGGCCTCGATCCATTCCTGGCGGCGGGGGATGAGCTAGACGATCTGCTCGAAAGCCCGTCCCAGGCCAGTTTGGTGGAAAAGCTCGACGATATTTTGAAGACCTCGGATCTGGATGCCTCGAATCTGGTGGATCTCAATGGGGCGAGCGTTCAGCAGCGGGATGACGATGATGATCTAGACGCGGCCCTGGCCGATGGGCTCGCGGACCTGTTCGATGATGATCTGAGCTCCCCCACCGGTGCCCCCCTGGAGGGGCCGGCGATCGCGGGGGAGGCAGAGGCGGTCATGGATCTCAGCGGCTTCCCCGTCGATCCAGCGGCGGCGGATGGCGCGATCGACTGGGGCCAAGGGGGCGACCTCGACGGCGTTTTGCAGGATCTGGGGGATGACTTTAGCGACGATTTTGGTGCTGACTTCGGTACCGATTCCAATGCCGCAGCGGCCCCGGACCTGGCGGCGGAATTGGGGATCGACTTCGCCAGCGAGCTCGATTTGGTCGGCCCCGACGCCAGCCTCCCGGAGGAAGACGGCGGCCCCCTCTTTGACGGCCTCGACGATCTTTTGGATGATGCCCTGGCGGAGGCGGGCACCGAAGCCTTCGACAGCAGCGGCTTCTCCGGCCTAGAGGAACTCCTGATGGGCACCGGGGAGGCGGACGATGCCCTCGGGGAGCGCACCACCGGCATGGGCGGAGGCCGCACCACCTCTTCCCTGGGGACCGACACCAAACTCTTTGCGGAACTGGAGGATTTCCTCGACAACAGCAGCGATGAGTTGGATTTTGGCGTGGAGGATGGGACGCCCCCCTCGGTCAACCCCGCCGCCGCGACCCCATTCCCCAGCGCGATCGCGGCCCCCGACACCGCATCCGCCGCCCCCATTCCCCGCAAGAGCCGCCGCGACCAAACCATCAAGGTGCCCGTCCGCAACCTGGACTCCCTCAACAACCTGGTGGGGGAAATGGTGGTCAACCGCAACAGCCTCGAACAAAGCCAGGAGCGCCTGCGCACCTCCCTCGATAGCCTCATGTTGCGGGTGCAGCAGTTGGGGGATGTGGGCCAGCGGATGCAGGATCTCTACGAGCGATCGCTCCTGGAACTGTCCCTACTGTCGAGCCGTCGCGGCGGCAGCGCCCCCAGCCACGGCACCGGCATCGGCTTCCCGGCCCTCGGGGACGACGACACCAGCGCCGGGACCCGCATGGGCCTCGGGGAACTGGAGTTGGATCGCTTCACCCCGTTCCACACCCAGTCCCAGGAAATTATTGAATTGATTGTGCGGGTGCGGGAATCCGCGTCGGACATCGACTTCGTGGTGGAAGAAGCGGATCAACTGGTGCGCAACCTGCGCCAGGTGACCACCCAAATCCAAGAGGGCCTCACCAAATCCCGCATGGTGTCCTTTGCGGTGACGGCGGACCGCCTGCCGAGGGCCGTGCGGCAGGTGTCGTCGGAATATGGCAAAGAGGTGGATCTGGTGATCGAAGGGAAGGACACCATGATCGACAACCTCCTGTCCCAGCAGCTCTATGACCCGATCACCCACCTGGTCAATAACGCGATCGTCCATGGCATCGAGCCGCCGGAGCAGCGGACGGCCGCCAATAAGGCCCCGACGGGCACCCTGACGATCCGCGCCTTCTACCAGGGCAACCAGACGGTCATTTCCATCTCCGATGATGGGGCGGGCATCGACATCGAGCGCGTGAAGCAGAAGGCCGTGGAGAAGGGGGTGATCACGGCGGCCCAGGCGGCGAAGATGACCCGCCAGGAGGTCTACGATCTGCTGTTCCAACCGGGCTTCAGCACGAAGGATAAGGCGGATCAGTTTGGCGGGCGCGGTGTGGGAATGGATGTGGTGCGCCGCAATATCCAGGAACTGCGCGGGACGATCGCAACGGATTCCACGGTGGGTAAGGGCACGACCTTTACGATCCGCCTGCCCCAGAACCTGAGCATTTGTAAAGCCCTGCGCTGCATTAGCGAACATGCCATGATCGCCTTCCCGATGGATGGGGTCGAGGACATGATCGACACGACCCGCGAGGCGATCCAGACGGGGCGCGATGGGACGCTGGTGTTTCCCTGGCGCGATCGCATGTTGTCGTTCCACCCGCTGCCGGATCTGCTGAAATATAACCGCCACATTGGCCGCAGCAATGTCTATGGCGGCACGAGCGACGATGACACCGTGGCGGTGGTGGTGCTGCGCAGTGCGGGGGAATATATCGCGATCGAAGTGGAGCAGGTGCTCGGCGACCAGGAGATCGTGATTAAGCAGACCGAGGGGCCGGTCAGTAAGCCGGTGGGCATCGCCGGGATGACGGTGCTGGGCGATGGGCGGGTGATGCCGATCGCGGATGTGCTGGAGTTGATTGATCTGGCCAAAGGGCGGATCCGTCGCGACGCCAGCGGCGGCCAGTGGGAACGGGACAGCGACCTGGTGCGGACCCAGCCGGAGGAGAAGCACGAGCCCCTGGTGCTGATCGTGGACGATTCGATTACGGTGCGCGAACTGCTGAAGATGACGTTCCTCAAGTCTGGCTACCAGGTGGATCAGGCCCGCGATGGTCAGGAGGCTTGGGAGAAGCTGCGATCGGGGCTGCCCTGCGATCTGGTGTTCTGCGACATTGAAATGCCGCGCATGGACGGGCTGGAATTCCTGTCGCGGCTCCAGAAGGAGGAAAGCCTCAGCCACCTGCCCGTGGCCATGCTCACCTCCCGGGGGGCCGATCGCCACCGGCAGATGGCCGTGCAGTTGGGGGCGCGGGGCTACTTCACAAAACCCTATCTGGAGGAAGCGCTCCTGGATGCGGCCCAGCGGATGCTCAAGGGCGAGGTGCTGGTCACCAGTTCCGGAGCCTAGGCCGAGGGACAGAACCGGGGCCAGGATTGACGGCGATCGCCCCAGAAGATGCTGTTAAAATGACAATCACTTTACGGCGCGGCGCGATCGCGGCCTCGGAGCCCTAGCTTGCCGGACCCGGTGAGCCCTTCGAGCAGTCGGAGGATCCGCCCGCCCAGCCCCATCCCCCTTAGCAAATTCATCTAACACCATGGCTAGCGAAATCTTCAGCACCGCCTTTCTGACCATGATTTTGATCCTGATCGGCCTGGGGGCAGGGTTCCTGCTGCTCAAAATCGAAGGGTCGCGCCCCTAGGGCCACGCTGACGGTTCCAGCCTTCCAGCCACCGTTCAAGCAACGTTCGCTAAAAATCCCCGATCGCCCCGGTCCCGCACCGGGTGTCCTCGGGGATTTGCCATGATCGGCCCCCACGCGATCGCCCCGTCCCCCCACCGATCCCAGCCAAAGACCCCAGGAAAATTGCACCAAACCCCATAAAATCCCCAGAAGCCCCAACCCTTTCTGATAACATCTTAGGAAAAGTTAACAAATGGTAACGAGTCCCTCATGAGCATTCTGGTTGTCGGTGCAACTGGCACCTTGGGAAGACAAGTGACCCGTCGCGCCCTGGATGAGGGACATCAGGTGCGGTGTTTGGTACGCAGCTACAGCCGAGCATCGTTCCTGCGGGAATGGGGCGCAGAACTCATCGGGGCAGACCTGTGCGAGGCGGAAACCCTCAAGGCCGCCTTTGCCGATGGCGAAGTCACCGCCATCATCGACGCCGCCACCGCCCGCGCCACCGACTCCCTCGGCATCCGCGATGTGGACTGGCAGGGCAAGATCAACCTGATCCAAGCCGCCAAGGCCGCTGGCGTCGAGCGCTACGTGTTCTTCTCCTTCCTGGATGCGGACCGTTACCGGGATGTCCCCCTCATGGACATCAAATACAGCACCGAACAGTACCTGGCCCAGGTGGGCATGGCCTACACCGTCCTGCGGCCCTGCGGCTTCTTGCAGGGGCTCATCGGCCAGTACGCCATCCCCATCCTCGAAAACCAAGTGGTGTGGGTGCCCGACACCAACTCCCCCGTCGCCTACATGAACACCCAGGACATCGCCCGGTTTGCCGTGCGTGCCCTGGCGGTGCCGGAAACGGAAGGGAAGGTGTTTCCCCTGGCCGGGAAGCGGGCCTGGAGCGCCGACGAAATTGTGCGCCTGTGCGAGCGTCTCTCGGGCCGCGAAGCTAAGGTGACCCGGATGCCCACGGGGCTGCTGCGGTTTGTGCGCAAGTCCGCCCGCTGGTTCCGCTGGGGCCTGAGTCTGGCCGATCGCCTCGCCTTCGCCGAAATTATGGTGAGCGGCAAACCCCTGACGGCGGACATGGCCGAAACCTACCGCGTCTTTGGCATTGATCCGAATGAGCTCGATACGGTCGAGAGCTACCTCGAAGAATATTTCAACCGCATCCTGAAAAAACTGCGGGAGCTGGACTACGAACAGACGATCGCGGCCAAGCAGAAGAAGGGTAAAAAAAACTTGCGCTTCTAGGCGATCGCGATCGCGCCGATCTCGCTCTGGGATAGGATTGGTTCCGGGTTGCCAATCCCTTCAAGCTTCCCGCGCGATCGCGATCGTCCCCCCATCCCCTACCCCTCCACCCCTCGAACGTCGCCTGTGGCCACCAGCCTGCCTAGAACCGTCGGGATTATTTATAACGAAGCCAAACCCGTCGCCTGTCGTGTGGCGGAACAGTTGGTGGGCCAACTGGAAGCGGCGGGCCGTCAGGCAATCCTCGCCACCGGCTGGGGCGGCATTTTAGGCTGCTCTCCCCTGGAGGGGCCGCGCTGTTTTGTGGCCATCGATGGGCTGGTGCCACCGGGGTTTGATGAGCGCCTGGAATTCATCATCGTCCTCGGGGGCGACGGAACGGTCCTGTCCGCCTTCCGGCAGGTGGCCCCGCTGGGGGTGCCGGTGCTGGCGGTGAATACGGGCCATATGGGCTTTTTGACGGAGGTCTACCTCAGCCAACTGGATGCCGCCGTGGCCCAGGTGCTGGAGGGGCGCTACGAGGTGGAGGAACGATCCACCGTGGCCGTGCGGGTGTTTCGCGATGGGGAACCCCTCTGGGAAGCCCTGTGCCTGAACGAAATGGTGATGCACCGGGAACCCCTGACGGGCATGTGCCATTTCGAGGTGACCATTGGCCGCCACGCGACGGTGGACATTGCCGCCGATGGCATCATTGTGGCGACGCCGACGGGTTCGACGGCCTATGCCCTGTCGTCCGGTGGGCCGGTGGTGACGCCGGATGTGCCCGTATTGCAGTTGGTGCCCATTTGCCCCCATTCCCTGGCGTCGCGGGCCTTGGTGTTTTCCGATGCGGAGCCGGTGACGGTGTTTTCGGCGACGCCAAATCCAATTGTGATGGTGGTGGATGGCAATGCGGGCTCCTATATCCTGCCGGATGATCGCGTGCGCCTGAGTCGGGCACCCTATGGGGCGAAGTTCATTCGGCTCCAGTCGCCGGAATTTTTCCGCCTGCTGCGGGAGAAGCTGGGCTGGGGGCTGCCCCATATTGCTAAGCCCACGTCGGTGGAGTTGCCCTAGGGCGTTCAAAGGCTATTGAACGTCGCTGTTTTCTAGGAGGTCTTCCCAATATTCCGGCGGCGGGCAGTCGAGGTAGGTGGTGGAGCGCTGGATGTAGAGGCGGGTGGCCGGATCCTTGGGGCGCAGGCTTTGGGCGGCGGCGAAGTGGATGAGGGCCTGTTGGAAGTGAAATTTGTTGTAGGCTTGGCGGCCCTTTTCGTAGGAGTCGAGGAATCGGCGATCGCGATCGCCCAGGCCCTTTTCCTTGAGATCGAGGATTTCATAGATGCGGACGGGTTTGCTCTTGCCCTTGACCCGCAGGCGATCCAACTCGCGGCCCCACACGCGATCGCGGCAGTCATTGTAGGTAGATTCGCTCACAATGGGGCTACAGCCATAGTCCTTGGTGAGGCTTTCTAGGCGCGCACTCACATTGACCGTATCGCCGATGGTGGTGTATTCCATCCGCCGCTGGGAGCCAATATTGCCCACGATCGCATCGCCGGAGCAGATGCCAATGCCAATGGCGATCGGGGGATATTGCCGCCGACTCGACTGTTCATTGAAGGCCTTGAGGCGATCGCGCATCTCCAGGGCCGAACACACCGCCGCGAAGGCGTGGCTATCTTCCAAGGGTAGCGGCGCACCAAATACCGCCATCAGGGCATCGCCAATGAATTTATCCAGGGTGCCATTCCAGTTGAACACCGCCTCCACCATGGTTTCAAAGTAGGCATTCAGGAGCGCCACCACCTCCGACGGCCCCAACTGTTCCGCGAGGCCCGTGTAGCCGCGAATGTCGGAAAACAGCACCGTCACATCCCGCCGCTCGCCGCTGCCCAGGGCCGCTTCGCCCATTTGCAGCGCCCGTTCCGCCACGCCGGGGGTCATGTAGCGATAGAGGGCCGCCTTCATGCGCTTTTCGCGGCTGATGTCTTCCAGCACCACCAAGCCGCCCCTCGCCTGCCCCTCGGGGTTCGTCAGGGGGGTGACGCTGAGATTAAAGCTATGTTCGACAAACTCAAGGGCGCTTTCCGGCAGGGGTGCGCCATCGGGCCGATCCCAGGGGTAGTGGCGATCGCCATCTCGGACCGTGGGCACCGTGGGGCTGTGGGGATCGATGCCGTGGGGGCGATAGAGGGCCACCCGCAGGGTCTGTTCCGGCACAAAATGCCGCGCGCCGGTGTTGAGGCTGTCCTGGAGCCGCATCCGCAGCAGATCAATGGGCACAATCTCCCACACGGGCCGCCCCAACAGGTACTGGTGCCAGCGATCGCGATCGCCCCGACAGCCCAGCATCTCCAGGGCCGCCTCATTGACCGTGACGATCGACCCCTCCATGTCCGTGGAAATCACCGCATTGGACAGGCTCCGCAGGATGTCCTTCTGGTACTGCTGCTCGATCAGGACCGTTTCAAAGAGGCGCGCATTTTCCAAGGCGATGCCCGCCTGGGTATTGAGGGCGCGCATGAAGGCTTCATCGGAGGCCGTAAAACTGCCCTGCTGGCGGTTCACCAGTTGACTGACGCCGATGAGCGCCCCCTCCGGATTGAAGATGGGCATACACAGCAAGGCGCGGGTGTGGCCCGTGGGGGCGGCATCCACGGCGGGGTCGAAGTAGGGGTGGGATTCCGCGTCGCTGGTGTTGATGGCGATGCCGTCCGTGGCGACCCGCCCCGCGATGCCCCGCCCGAGGGGAATGGCGCTGGCGGCGCGATCGCCCCCGAAGGTGGCCTGGAGGGTGCCGGTTTCGCGATCGAGCAAAAAGAGATTACTGGCCTCCGCCTGCATCAGATCCCGCGCCTCGTCCATGACCGCCTGGAGGGTGCGATCGAGGTCCAGACTCTGGGAAAAGCAGGTCATGGCCTTGAGCAGGGCCGCCACGCCGCGCTGGTTCCGGGCGACGGCATAGAAGGACTGGCTGCTTTCGAGGATGATGCCGATGGAGGTGGCAAATTCCTGGAACCGGGCCTCGTCCTGGCGATCGAAGGCGGGGGCGTCGATGCGGTTGAGCAGTTGCACCACGGCGACGACTTGGCCTCCATTGCCCCCATTCACGCCGTTGCCGCCATTCACGCCGCTTAAGCCACTATTGAGGCCGCCGTTGCTGCTGCGGACGGGGCAACAGAGCAGATTGCGCGGGGCAACGGGGCCGTAAGTGTCGTAGTCCGGGTGGAAGTGGGGGTGGTTGGGGGCGTCGGTGGCGTTGACGATTTGATTGGTGGTGGCGGCGAGGCCGGTGATGCCGCTCTGGAGGGGGATGCGCCGTTCCCGGTGGCGATCGTCGCCGTCCGGCAGCCGCGCCCAGAGTTCGTTTTTGTCGTGATCGACTAGGAAGATGGTGGTCTGTTCCGCCCGCAGGATCAGGCCAATTTTGAAGGTGAGGGCGTCGAGGATCTGTTCGAGGATTTGTTCGAGGGCAGCGTTATTGACCAGATCAAAGGCGCTGAGGCATTGCTGGAATTCGGCGGTGATGAAGTCCAGCAGGCAGACGAATTCGGCGACGGGCAGATCCTTGAACCGGCGGGCGAGCATACCCACGCGGTCGGGTTGGGTGAGGGTGGCGAGGAAACTACCGGTGCCGGACGGATGCATGGGGGTGGCGGGGGGAGCGATCGCGCGGGGGCAGCGGGGCGACGGGGCATGTGGTCTGATTTTAGCTCTACGGCCCGGCGGGGCTAGGGACCGGAGAGGGGGGCGGTGGCCTTGGGCCAGGGGATGGCGCTGCTGGTGGCGATCGCCTCGACGAAGGCATCTGCGCCGTAGCGGTTGAGGTGGCTTGGGTCGGAGAAGCGATCGACGCGATCGACCCAGAGGCGGGCCATGTCGATGAATAGGAGGGGCTGCTGCTGCTCCATGAAGGTGACAAATTCAAGGTCGCGATCGCGGCGGGCCTCGTCGAGGTAATGGCCGGTTAGGGGAGCATTCACAAAAACCACCTGGGATCCCTGGCGCTGGGCGAGGTTGAGGATGCGGTCGAGCGATCGCCCCTGGCTGCCCCCGAGGCCAAAGCCCCGGTAGTCACTGTCAAATTCCCCCGAGACCCGGGCATGGGTGCGGTAGTAGTCCTGGGGGTCGAATTTGACGGATAGGGGTAAGAAGCCGTCTTCCTTGAGGATGCCGTCGGCGCGACCGGCGGTGACCGCTGGGGCTCCCCCGAGGCGACGTCTGGCCCCCGCCGCGATCGCGGGGAGGATCGGTTTGAGGGCTTCTTCCGCCGTGACCTTGGGGCTGGGGCGACCGGCGCGCCCGAGGGCCTGAAGCTGGGCGTGGAGATCCCCCTTGAGGCGATCGCGCTGCTGGTAGGCGCTAGAAATTTGGCCCAGGGGCAGTTGCAGTTGCACATCGAGATCCGACGGGGTGGGCAACTGGGACAGCCACACCCCCAACCGGGTGCCCTGGATGGCCTCCGGCACCTCGCGGCTGGAGGTGAGGGGGGGTGGGTCGTCGGGGTTGTCTGGGTTGTCCGCCGCGATCGCCCCGGCCTCTGCATCGGTCCCCGTGTCCTGCTCCGGCCCTGGGATCGGTTCCCCGCTGGCCTCCGTCGCCGCAACGATCGCGCGATCGCCCGGACCAATCGGTTGGGGGAAACGCCCCTGCCGCATCAGCCGGTAGGCCGGAGACGCCGCCATGGCCTGATAGGTCGCATCGGTGCGCCCCTCATTGAACGCCCGCACCCCATCGGCCCAGAGGATCAGCTTAGGAAACTGCTCCGGCGGCAACACCTGCACCAGCAGCACCTCCACCACCCGGGCGGTGGCCCCATTAATCCCCAAATTAAAAATCTTGAGCTCCCCATGGCCCCGCTCCTTGAGCCGTTGGGCCAGTTGGCTCGGATCAATGCCCCGCAGGGCGCGGGAGCTGCCCACCACCAGCACATCCGGCACCCCCTGGGTCAACACATATTGCTGATAAAGGGCCAATTGCTGATCAAATTGGGGGCTATTGAAGGAGGGGAATTCGGGCCGATCGGGTTTGGTGGCAGCCCGCTGCGCGATCGCACCTTCCTGGGGACGGGCGGCCAGGCCCACGGCGGCCCAACTGCCCCCCCCGAGGCTCCAATCAATCCCCACCGCCAGCATCAGCCCCAGCAGCCCCGCCGCCGCAATGCCCTGGACCGTGGGCGGCGCCGCCAATTCCAGATCCGCTAGGGCTTCATCCCCCTCTTCCGTACTCTCCGTCAGGTCGATCGCATCGAGGCGCGGCGCAAAAATGCCCGTATCAATCAACAGCGATCGCGCCGTCCGATAGCACCGCTCCGGCAGGTCCGCCCACCAGGATCCCCCCTGGGGCGACACCAAACTGTGGACAATCGGCCCCTTCGCCTGCCGCACCGTGGTGAGGCTACCGGGGTCCGTCGTGCCAAATTCCGGCGTTTCTCCAGGCTCCACCGGCTCCGGGGCGGGGTGGTGGCGGGTGACGAAGTTTTGGCCGTACTGCCACTGGGGCTGCTTCTGGCCGGCGGGGCGACCGTACACCCGCACCCCCGCCAGACCGGGGATCTGAAGCTGCTGCACCAGGGTGGCGATCGCACTGGCGGTGGCCTCGCGATCGGGGCAGTGGGGGGCGTCCTCCATGATGTGGAGCAAATCACCGCGCCGACAAAGCTGCACCCGAATGCCCCCGGTCGCCAGCCAGGTCTCCAGGTCCGGATTGATCCGCCGCTCCAGCAAAAAGGTCAACGCCGCGCGATCGCCCTGGCGTGCCAGATCCAGGGCCGACTCCGCCAAACCCGATCGCACAATCGCAGGCAAATCAATCCAATCCACCCACAGGGGTCCCTGGGGCGGCATGGCCTTGCGATCGAGCAACTGGGCCTGGGCGGGCAGGGCATCCGCCTCGTCGTAGCCGTACAGGATCAGGGAATGGATCCCCTGGGGCGCAATGGACCGAATCAGCGGTGCCAACCGGGCGGTGATGGCCGCCTGTTCGAGGGGCTCCTCCCCCCGCCGCCGACAGAATACGTGGAGCGTCGCCTCCTTCAGCACCGCCGCCACCGGCAGGCTCAGGGTCTCCAATTCCCGATCAAACAGCCGCGTCAGGGCCTGCACATCCCCCCATCTGGCCCAGTGGCGCAGGAGGCGATCGCGATCGGCCAGATTCACCCGCCCCAGCCAGTCCGGCTCACTGCGCCCGTCGCTTTGGCCAATGATCAACCCGTCCCGAAACCCGGAAAGGTCCAGCGATCGCAGCAGCCGCGCCAGCGCCTCCCCATGGGGAGCCCAATCCACCGGCATCGGGGTTTGGCAGATGGCCCAGAGCCGATGGCCCACAATCACCGTATCCGTAGGCAGATGGGCGCTGCGGTGGCGCTCCAGGGGGGCAATTTTGACCGTCACCCGCGCCGGAATGCCCACCCCATGCAGAAATTCCCCCAAGCCCTGGGCCGTGCGGCGGGCGAGCTTGTCCCAGACGCCGCTGGTGGGCCGGTGGGTAACTTGAAGGGGGCGATCGCCGGGGGTGGTTTTGCCCCTGCTCCCGGTCTGGGGGGCAACGGTGCAGGCGGCCTCCCCTGCCCTGGAGCGGGCCGCCGCCGTTGATCTTGATCGCCCTGGCGCGGGGGGAGGTGGCTCCGAGCCCCCCAGGGCCGCTGACCCCGCATGGCCCCCGGAAACGGTCGGTACGGTGAGCGATCGCGTCCAGTCCGGCGTCGCCGCCCCCCCCGTCCGGCCATAGAGCAACACATGGGTAATGGTTCGCTCCCCCGTCAGGGCCAGCCAGCCCCCGTCATGGGCCAGGGCCAGCAGCGTCCGCGCCTCCAGATCCGCCGCCAGAGGGCAGGGCGTCCCCTCGCACAGCACATGGAGGTGAGCCCCATGGAGGCGCACCTGAAGCCGATCCACGGGCCAATCCAGGGCACGGGCCAGCCATTGGGCCAGCCGCCCATCCTCAAGATCCGGGGAAGTTAGATTAGCCTCGACCATCGGCGCAATCATCCTGGAGCGGTGCAGCAGAGTTTCGACTGGGTAGGGTAGCGGCGGGGGCGCTCACCTTCCCTAATACCAATACAAGGGTAAAGTTTCAGTCCCTGGGACGGGTTGCCGAATCGCTCCCGAGCGTCTTTCAAGTCTCTTCCCCAAGATTCTATAGGGGGCAGGCGAATCTCCCAGGGGGATAGGGACAATTTCCTGGATTTTTCTGGCTAGGGCGGCGATGGTGCGACCCCCCGGACGGTCCCAGGGAGTCAGGGCTTCGGATCCTGGCGGGGGGTGGCGGTGGGGGTGAGGCGCTTGATGGCCCCATAAAACCCCAGGACCACGAGGATGTTCGCGAGGCTCAAAAAGATTTCGGCGCTGCCGTGGAGCCAATCGACATTGGCCAGCTCCTCACCGTAGTGCAGCTTGGCGTAGAGACCGGCGGGGATGGTGACGGCCACAAAAACCAGGGTTATGTAAAACCCCACCAGTGAGAGTTTGGGCAAAAGGCGCGATCGCGTGGCGAACCACAGGAAGCCCAGGTAGGGGAACAGGGAGAGGGCGAAGAGGGTTTCTTTGCTCAGGAGGGCCATGGCTTGGGCGGGGCAGCGGCAACCCGAAAAGCATAGCGGATTTGTCCGTGCGATCACGGCGATCTTGACTTTGGCCCTGGGGGATCTCCCCCTTGACTTGGGCCGGTAGACTCTTGATCAAGGGGCGATCGTCTGCCCTGGGCGATCGTCCCCTGTGCCCCATTTCCCGTGTGTTCCCATGTCCTTTGTCGGCCTCCACATCCACAGCGACTACAGCCTCCTCGATGGGGCCAGTCAACTGCCCGCCCTGATTGATCGCGCCCTGGAGTTGGGAATGCCCGCGATCGCCTTGACGGATCACGGGGTGATGTACGGCGCAATTGAAATGCTGAAGGTCTGCAAGGGGCGCGGCATTAAGCCGATCATCGGCAACGAAATGTACATCATCAACGGGGATCTGAGCGATAAGCGCCGCCTGCCGAAGTATCACCAGGTTGTGCTGGCGAAAAATAAGCAGGGCTATAAAAACCTCGTTAAAATTACGACCGTTTCTCACCTGGAAGGGATGCGCGGCAGCGGCATTTTCGCGCGCCCCTGTATCAATAAAGAACTCCTAGAGCAGTACCGCGAGGGGTTAATTGTCACCAGCGCCTGCCTCGGGGGCGAAATTCCCCAGGCGATTTTGGCGGGCCGTTTGGAGGTGGCGGAGCGGGTGGCCCTGTGGTACCAAGAACGATTTGGCGATGATTTTTATTTAGAAATTCAAGACCACGGATCGCCAGAAGATCGGGTGGTCAATGTGGAAATTGCGCGACTGGCGGAAAGGTTAAACATTGATCTGATTGCCACCAATGATTCCCATTTCATTTCCTGTAATGACGTGGAGGCCCATGATGCCCTTTTGTGTATTCAAACGGGCAAATCGATTACGGAAGATAAGCGTCTGCGCTATAGCGGTACGGAATATCTAAAGTCGGCGGCGGAAATGGCGGATTTGTTCCAGGATCATCTGCCCCAGGAGATTATTCAAACCGCGATCGCCAACACCGTCAAAGTGGCCGAAAAGGTGACGGAGGATTACGACATCCTCGGGCAGCCCCGCATTCCCGATTTCCCCGTGCCCCAGGGCCATACCCCCGATACCTACGTGGAATCCGTGGCGTGGCAGGGCCTGTGCGATCGCCTGAAACTCCGCGATCGCGAAACCATTTATCAAACCAAACCGGACTACGCGGAACGCCTCGTCTACGAAATTGAAATGCTGCAACGGATGGGATTTGCGGCCTATTTCCTCGTGGTTTGGGACTATATCAAATACGCCCGCGATAATAACATTCCCGTCGGCCCCGGTCGCGGTAGCGCCGCCGGTTCCCTCGTGGCCTACTGCATGGGCATCACTAACATTGACCCGGTTCACCATGGCCTACTGTTCGAGCGATTCCTCAACCCCGAACGGAAATCCATGCCGGACGTGGATACGGATTTTTGCATTGAAAAGCGCGACAAGGTAATCGAATACGTCACCGAAAAATATGGCAGCGATCGCGTCGCCCAGATCATCACCTTCAACCGCATGACCTCGAAGGCCGTTCTAAAAGACACCGCCCGAGTGCTGGATATTCCCTACGGCGAATCCGATCGCATGGCCAAACTCATCCCCATTTCGCGCGGCAAACCCGCCAAGCTGAAGGTGATGATTTCCGACGAAACCCCCGCCCCGGAATTTAAGGAAAAGTACGACAAAGATAGCCAAATTCCCGACGCGCCCCCCGGCATGACCTACCGCCGCTGGCTCGATATGGCCATGCGGATCGAAGGCACCAACAAAACCTTTGGGGTCCATGCGGCGGGCGTCGTCATTTCCGCCGATCCCCTCGATGAAATTGTACCTCTCCAGCGCAATAACGACGGCTCCGTCATTACCCAATATTTCATGGAGGATATTGAATCCGTCGGCCTCTTGAAAATGGACTTTTTGGGGCTCAAAAACCTGACAATGATCCAAAAAACCGTGGATCTGCTGAAGGATACCCAGGGCATTTCCGTCGATCCCGATGATATTCCCGAAGATGATGTCAACGCCTACAAACTTTTGGCGAGCGGTGATCTGGAGGGGGTCTTTCAGCTAGAATCGTCCGGCATGAGGCAGGTGGTGCGCGACCTCAAGCCCTCTTCCCTCTCCGACATTTCTTCAATCTTAGCCCTCTATCGACCGGGGCCGCTGGATGCGGGCCTGATTCCCCTTTTTATTAACCGGAAACATGGTCGAGAGATTATCACCTTTGACCATGAATTACTTGAACCGATTCTCCAGGAAACCTATGGCGTCATGGTCTTCCAGGAACAGATCATGAAAATTGCCCAGGATTTGGCGGGCTATAGCCTCGGGGAGGCGGATCTGCTGCGCCGCGCCATGGGTAAAAAGAAAACCTCGGAGATGGAAAAGCAGCAGGAAATTTTCAAGGATGGGGCGGCCCGCAACGGCATTCCTAGTAAATTGGCGGCCCAATTGTTCGAGCAAATGCTCAAATTTGCAGCCTATTGTTTCAATAAATCCCATTCGGCGGCCTATGGCTATGTGACCTATCAAACCGCCTATCTCAAGGCCAATTATCCTGTTGAATATATGGCGGCGCTGCTGACGGCCAACAGCGGCGATCGCGACAAGGTACAAAACTATATTGCCAGCGCCCTGAAGATGGGCATTGATGTGGAGCCGCCGGATGTGAACCGTTCGGGGGTGGATTTTACGCCCCTGCCCGGCGGGGCCGACGGGCGCGGCAAAATTCTCTTTGGGTTGGGGGCCGTGCGGAATTTGGGCCTTGGGGCCATTGAACAAATTGTGGCGGCGCGGGAGGCGGATGGGCCTTTTGAATCCTTGGCGGATTTGTGCGATCGCGTGGACCTAAAAGCCGTGAACCGCCGCGCCTTGGAAGCACTCATCCAATGCGGGGCCATGGATCGACTGCAAAACAATCGCCACCAATCCATGGAGGATTTGGGGCCAGTTTTGGAATGGGCCCATGGGCGTGCCAAGGATCGCGCCAGTGGCCAAGGCAACCTCTTTGATATGGGGTTGGGGGGCAGCGAGACGACCGTTGTGGAAACATCCCCCAGCTTTGAATTGGTGCCCAAGGGGCCGACCGTCGAGGATTATCCCCAACAGGAACGGCTGAATTTAGAGAAGGAATTACTGGGGTTTTATGTGTCCGATCATCCCCTAAAAGCCATCCAGCGATCGGCGCGTTTGCTGGCTCCCCTCAGTATCAATGAATTGGTCGAGGTGGGCGATGGTCGAGTGACCGTGAGCGCGATCGTAATGATGGTTCATGTCAAGCCGGTGGTGACCAAAAAGGGCGATCGCATGGCGATTGTACAGGTGGAGGATTTGACGGGACAGGCGGAGGGGGTTGTGTTTCCGAAAAGCTATGCTCGCATTGGTGAATATATTGAGCAGGATCGGCAATTAATGGTGTGGGGAAAAGTGGAGCGCCGCGATGATTCCGTCCAGTTCATTATTGAGGATGCGGAACCCATTGAACGGCTGCAATTACTTCAGGTGGAAGTGCCCATGCTTGTGGCCCGTGACTCCCAGGAATGCTATCGATTGAAGGAATTGCTATTAAGTCAGGCGGGGGAGAATGCGAAAACTCCGGTCATTGCCGTGGTGGCGGGGGATGGGGGCCGTCGGGAGGTGGTGCGCTTTGGGCCGCAGTTTCGGGTACGCGACGCGATCGCCACGGCGACGGCATTACAACAGGCGGGATTCACGGCGCGCACCAGTCCTTTGATGCCTGCGGCGGTTTCAGGGGGTTAGATTTTATCATCAGCAGTATCGGGATCCTCATCAAAAATGGGGGGCCACAATTCCGCGATCGCGAGTTCCCAACCGGGCAGCAGATCCGGCAATTGCATGATCTCCCCATTTCCTAGGATTTGAATGGAACCATCGGGCCGATAGATTTCTACAATTTCTTGATCGGGATCGACTAATAGAGCAACTTCGGCCCCTTGCTCCAAATACATGGCGAGTTTTTCGCGTAGTTTGGCAACACGATCGCTTTGGGATTTGATTTCTACGACCAAGTTGGGAACCACTTCAGCGAAATAGCGCACGCTGCGGGGCATCCGCGATCGCGAGACATAGGCCACATTTGGAGCGGTCAGATCGCTGTTAGGCAAAATAAACCCGCCGCTGGAATCAAACACCATACCCAATCGGCGTGGATTAATCCACAGTTGCAGAAAGTAGCAAAGCCGCGCGCCAATCAGGCTTGAAACAATATCTGAAGGCCCCATAACGAGGACAGCTCCCTCTCGTAGCTCAACTTGACAGGCTTGGCCGCGATCAGCCATGTGGGCCTGGATCGATTGCAAGTCCGCGATCGTCATTGCCATGGAAGTCGCCTCCAGAAGTTGAGATATGGGTGGGACTTGATTCGATTGTACGCAATTGATTTATGGAAGGTTAGAGTGGGAACGTCATGACGTCAGCCGCCGTTAGTTGATTGGGGGCAATATTTGCAAGTTTGGCGAGCAATTCTGAACCATTACTGAGGTTTAGAACGCCATCGCTAACCGTCAGAGAAAGCGCGTCAAAACTGAGACCCGTTGGCAGAACTAGGCGATCGCGCCCCGCTTCAAAATCCAGGATCGTAACCGCGCCATCGCGATCGCCCCCCAGGGCAAAATAATCCGCCCCGGCCCCACCGCACAGGGTATCGTTCCCCCAGTCCCCAAAGAGCCAATCGTCCCCCTCGCCGCCGAGGAGCAGATCATCATCCTGGCCGCCGTGGAGCGTGTCATTGCCATCGCCGCCGACCAGTACATCGTCCCCCTGGTGGCCAAAGAGCCAGTCGTTGCCGCTCCCCCCCAGGAGCGTATCGCGTCCCGTGAGGTCGGGGAGACTCGGATCATTTGTGCCGCCATAAAGGGTGTCGTTGTCCAGGTCACCGCTGAGCCAATCGTCCCCGCGATCGCCCCACAGTTCATCATCCCCCTGGCCGCCGTGGGCAAAATCCTCCCCTTGACCGCTATGGATTAGGTCATCGCCGCCGCCGCCGCCGAGGCGATCGCCCCCTTCGCCGCCATAGAGTTCATCCCGGTCCAAATCGCCAGAAGCCTGCGCCGCCGGTGCCCCCAGGATCAGATCGTCCCCGAGGCCGCCGAAAATTTGATCGTTGCCGCCACCACCACTGAGCACATCCTCGCCGTCGGTGCCCTTGAGGGTGTCGTCACCATCACCGCCCTTGAGGGTGAGGCGGGGCGATCGCGGTGGCGTCACAAAATCGAGATCCGGTGCGGGAGGGATCAGGGCATCACAGTCATGGGGTGGCGCGATCGCGGTCTCCACCGTCCCCAGCAGGGGAAAATTAAACAGGTCAATGGCCGGGTCATTCGTCCGTAGCTGAAAAACCCCCGAAACCGTGCCCGGTGCCGTCGCCGTAAACCGCAGGGGCAGCCGCACCGTTTCCCCCGGCGCAAGCCCTGGGGGCAGAACCGCCCCTAGATTAAATCCGTCCGGCAATGTGAGATCAAAGAACCGTAGGGGGCCATTGCCGCCATTGCGAATCGTCAGAATTTGTTCGGCGGTCTCCCCCGCGATCGCGCTGAAGGTCAAAAAATCTGGGGTGCCATCCGCGATCGCCCCACCCGCCGCATCCGTTACCGCGATCGCGGGCCGCAGTTCTACCGCAGGTTGAGCAGTTGATTGGGGGCTCGATATGGCCACCGCCGCCGCCGAATCATTGTCTGCAATGCTGACCGTCACCGACGGCACCGCCAAACCGCCATAGGCCACGTCGCCGCTCGCCACAGTGTGGGTGATTGTCCCCAGATGGTTTCCCTCAACCGCGACATCATCCACCGCCGTCACCGTCACCGTTTGCGGCACATTCCAATTGCTATTGGTGAACGTCAAGGTGGTTTGATTGACCGTAACCTGCGTCCCCAAATTGAGGTTAATGACCACATTATTAGTCGGCGGCGTGCGCAGGACCACCGTGTAGTTATCCGTTGCGCCCCCCTCCGTCACCTGGGTAGTTCCCCCCGACTCCGTGATGACCACCCCCGGAACCGCCATGCGGAAATTATCAATCGCCAAGCCGTGATCATTGACGTCGTCATTTAGCTCAATCCAACGAATCCATAGGGTCTCGTCATTGGCCCAGTTTAGGCCCGTTAGCGTTCCACCCCGATTTGGCCTATTTCCATCTGAATTTCCGTTCACCGCCCCGGCTGTTGCTGTAGCTACTGGCGAAGTCCAATTAAAGTTTCCGTTGGGTCGTATCCAACTAGAAACAGCAGAAAATGAAGTGCCTAAGCCATATTCCAAAACCATATCTTGGGGCGTAGTGTTGCCGCCGTTTCGCCATTGTTCTCCGTCAAAGGTAAGTGTTAGACGATCTAGCGTTGAGCCTGTGACATTCTTTGCCGCTACGGCGATATAGCCCGCGATCGTTTGATCAGGAGCAGTTCCAAAGTAAGATCCTCCTGATCCCAATCCGCCTAAGGCTCGATCCGTCGATCCAGCTACGCCAAAACTATAAAATGATCCTGTATTTGAACTACCTGTTCCGGCAAGATAGCTTGTCAATGGATTCGAGTCTTTATTGAAAAGTGACCAGCCTGCTAGAGTATTGTTATTGACCCACGGTAAGCCTGTTCCAGAGATCGCCAGGGTATTAAAATCTTCAGAGTAGATGCCACTAAAACTAATTGCCATGGGTTAATTCAACTTGAAGAGTTTTTTGAGGTTGCTGTTGTTGAATGGGAGAAAATAGCTGCGGGCGGCCTGATCCTACCATGACTCCCTTTAGGTGATTTCCAGAGTTGTGCCTAACTGACAAGGAAATGCAAGATTGTTCTGTATTGTTAGTAACGCTTACCAGTACGCCCCAATTGGTTAATTAACGGTTAACGCCTACGCGATCGCGGCCTTCCCCACCCCATCCTTCGAGCCCGTCGCCCCCGCCCCCACCGGCCAGTTCAGGGCGATCGCGGCAAATGGTAGGATCAATCACCGCACTTGCTGCGCGATCGCGCCCTAGCCCCGCCGATCTCCAGAGGCAGCCCCATCCCTTGCAGAGTCGAACCCCATGCGCTTCTCTAAAATCCTGATCGCCAATCGAGGAGAAATCGCCCTGCGAATCATTCGCACCTGCGAAGAAATGGGCATCGCCACCGTCGCCGTCCACTCCAGCGTTGACCGTCAGGCCCTGCACGTCCAGCTCGCCGACGAAGCCGTCTGCATCGGCGGAGCCGCCAGCAGCAAGAGCTACCTCAACATCCCCAACATCATCGCCGCCGCCCTCACCCGCAACGCCACGGCGATCCACCCCGGCTACGGCTTCCTGGCGGAAAACGCCCGCTTCGTCGAAATCTGCAACGACCACCAGATCGCCTTCATCGGCCCCAGCGCCGAATCCATCCTCGCCATGGGCGACAAATCCACCGCCAAGGCCACCATGCAAGCGGCGGGCGTGCCCACCATCCCCGGCAGCAAAGGGCTCCTCAAGGATGAACGGGACGCCCTCGCCATGGCCGAAGAAATCGGCTACCCCGTCATGATCAAGGCCACGGCGGGCGGCGGCGGGCGCGGGATGCGTCTGGTGAAACAGGCGGCGGATCTGCCGAAACTCTTCCAAGCGGCCCAGGGGGAAGCGGAAGCCGCCTTCGGAAATCCCGGCCTATATATGGAGAAGTTCATCGAAAAACCGCGCCATATTGAATTCCAAATCCTCGCCGACAGCCACGGCAATGTGGTCCACCTCGGGGAGCGGGATTGCTCGATTCAGCGGCGTCACCAAAAGCTTTTAGAGGAAGCCCCCAGCCCCATTTTGACCCCCCAATTGCGGCAAAAAATGGGCGCGGCAGCGGTGGCGGCGGCGAAATCCATTGGTTATGTGGGCGCGGGCACCGTTGAATTTTTGGTGGATGGGGCGGGGGAACATTTCTATTTCATGGAAATGAATACCCGCATTCAGGTGGAGCATCCCGTCACGGAGGCCATCTGCGGTTTGGATCTGATCGCGGAACAAATTCGCATCGCCCAAGGGGAACCCCTCGGCTATACCCAAGAGGAGGTGGTGTTGCGGGGCCACGCGATCGAATGCCGGATCAATGCGGAGGATCCGGACCATAATTTCCGACCGCAACCGGGGCGCATTGTGGCCTATTTGCCGCCCGGTGGGCCGGGGGTGCGGATGGATTCCCATGTGTATCCGGACTATGAAATTCCGCCCTATTACGATTCCCTGATTGGCAAGTTAATTGTGTGGGCTCCGACGCGGGAAATGGCGATCCAGCGGATGCAGCGGGCCTTGCGGGAATGTGCGATCACGGGGGTGACGACAACCCTAGGATTCCATCAGCGGGTGCTGAGTGCGCCGGAGTTTTTGGAGGGGGATGTTTATACTAATTTTGTGGAAATGTTTATGGCCCGAGAGCGCCAGCAGGGGGGCGGTTCCTGATGGTTTTTCTCGCATTTTGACGGGCGATCGCGGGGGAGTTTTAGCATGATGACTCCCGCCGCGATCGCCACCGGCTGAAGGGACCACAGAACTGATCGAGGGACAGGCAGTGGAGGCGATCGCCATCGGCCATGGCCACCCGCCGATCCTCAGGGCGGTTGTAGCCCCAGTCCGCCAGAAATAGCTCAACCCCTTGGAGATCCGGGCGCTTTTTCACCTTGTGGAGCGTACTGAGCATATCCTCCACGAACCACAGGCCCCGCCCATCGTCGGTGGGGGCCAACAGCCTCAGGGTATCGGCCTTGGGGCGCTGAACCCCCTTACCAAAGACTTGCCCCGCCGGGAAGAGGATCCCTTCACGGGCGAGCAGTTTCCTCACAAAGCGCTCCTCTTTCGTGGTAACAATATGGCAAGGCAGGGGGCTGTCTAGAACCTGTTGCAGCCGCGCGATCGCGCCGGGGAAAAAATCATGGAGCCCCAGCCATTCCTCAAAATCATCGGCAATCCAATCATCCCGGAGCCCATCGGTCAGGGCGGCCAACTCTTTAGGATCAAGGCCATCGGAGGCCACCTGGCGATCGCGCAGGGTGGGCCAGTCGCGGCCAATGCTCTCCTCCGAAGTGCCCAGCAGCAACACCCGCAACAGCACCGCCATCTCCCAGCCCGTTTCAATGACCGGACGCAACCGTGCAAAGGTGGGCTCTAGGGTCGCGGGGGTCGGGATTTCATGGCCCAACCACACCTGACAATAGACCCGCCACGCGGTCTGGAAATATTCCCGCATTCCGTCACATAAAACCCCATCAAAATCCAGGGCAAGGCACCGGGGAAATGACTCATGTTCCATCGGAGAAATTGGGGAAGGTACCATAGGGATCGCAGGGGTAGGGGTCAAGGCACCGCCGGACCCGTGGAAATTGAATGAACTCGTCCCCCATTGTTTTAACGAATTGTTGTGGCGAATCGCCTTAGCGAATGGGGGCGGGCCGCAGCCAATCGAGCAGGGCTCGCCATACAAAGTAGGGCAAGGCCAGCATTCGCCGCCAGCGCCAGGGTTCCTGGTACAGCCGGTACAGCCACTCTAAATGGTGGTCACAAAACCAAGCAGGGGCTCGCTCCTTTGTGCCCGCCCAGATGTCAAAACTGCCCCCCACGCCAATCCAAATGGCCCCGGGGCAGCGATCGCGCACCTGGGCAATCCAATATTCCTGGCGCGGCACCCCCAACGCCACCAAAATAATCCGAGGGCGCTGGGCCGCGATCGCCTCCTCAAAATCCTTCAACTCCTGATCATTCACATAACCATGCTGCACCATGGAAATGGCCAAGTTCGGGCAGCGCGATCGCCACCGCTGGGCCGCAGTCTCCGCCACCCCAGGTTTGCCCCCAAAGAACACCACCGGCCAATCCCCCCGGCCCGCCGATCGCTCCAGCAGCCCCTCCGCCAGCTCAATCCCCGGCATCCGCTTGATCCGCCGCCCCCGCGCCCGGAGATAGAGCACCACCCCCGCCCCATCCGGCACAATCAAATCCGCCCCCAGCAGCGCCGATCGCAACTGGTCATCCCGCTCCGCCGCGATCGCCATCTCCGCATTCAGCGTCGCCACCGTCGCCCCGCGCCCCAGAGCCAAACAATCCAGCAGCCAGCCCACATAATCCGCACACAGGTGAACCGGCAAGCCCAACACCGACGCGCGATCAAGGTTCAAACCCATGGCCGTGATCTAAACAACACCAACCCAACGAACAACCAAAAAGGGAACGCCGAAAGGCCCCCAACCCCCGCTGCCCCGTAGCGGCCATTGCACGCAGTCGCCCGCCCATCGCCATCCCAGGGAAAGAGGGGCAAGGAAGCCAACCCTCCCCGCCCCCACCAGCGGATGAACCGCCCCCTCAGCCCCCGCTCCCATGGGGGAATCAAGCCTCGGGCGCAACCTTATCCTTAAACAACTTGCCCGCCGAAAAAGCCGGCACCCGCGTGGCAGGAATTTGCATCTTGTCGCCCGTTTTCGGGTTGCGACCCTCCCGGGCCTTCCGCTCGCGGCTTTCAAAGGACCCAAACCCCACCAGGGTTACCTTATCGCCAGCGGAAACGGCGTCCACAATGGAATCGAGGGCCGCCGAGAGGACCAAATCCGCCTGTTTTTTGGTCACCTGGGCCTTTTCAGCTACCTTATCGACGAGCTCGCCTTTATTCATTACGTCCTCCCAGAAAATACGGGAAACTGGTTCGGTTCTTCGCCACCAAACTTGGGGGAGCTGTGGCGCTCAAACCCTGTTGTAGCGAAGCTTTTGCTGCCACATTTTAAGGGGTATTTCCGGAATATAGGCGCTTCTGGGGGCTAAGAGCGGGGAATCTGTTCCCTTCTATGAAGTTTGGAATCGATTTAGTTGTTTTAATCACCCAAAGTTGTCCATTAGGTTAATAATTGTTGCGTTTCCTTGAGGGGTTTAGGGGGCCATGATTTGGGGCGGACGATCGCGGAACTGTGTGCGGCGGCGGCGGCGGGGACGGGGTGGGTTTTAGGATGGGGGCGTTGATGATCAGCCGACGGCTGAGGTTGCGAAGGATGGTAGGGCAGCGGGTACGGATGGTGACGGGCCTCGGGGCGATCGCGGCGACCCTGGGGGTGTTGATGCCGGGGCACAGGGGGATGGCCTTTGGGGGCAGCGGGGTTCCCCAGACCAATCCGCCAATCCAGCAGCAGACCTATCCACAGGGAGACCAAACCGAGCGGCTGCTGCGCGATCGCGTCTGTCCGGGCTGCAATCTGCGGGGCAGCAGTTTGGTGTATGCGAACCTGATAGGGGCGGACCTGCGGGGGGCGGACCTGCGGGGGGCGAACCTGAGTCAGGCGACCCTTGCGGAAGCGGACCTGCGGGGGGCGGACCTGCGGGGGGCAACGCTCCACGGGGCGGATTTGCAGGGGGCTTTTCTAGATGGGGCCTTGCTGGGGGGCGCGAATTTTCAAGATGCCATTCTCTATGGGGTGACCGTGGTCGGTGCCCAGGTGGATCAGGCCAATCTGCGCGGGGCGGTGGGGGTGCCGACGGCCTGGGTGAGTGCCCGCGATCGCTTCAACTGGGGCGTTACGGAGGCGGAGCGGGGCAATTTCGCCGGGGCCGCTGCCCACTATGACGCGGCGATCGCCCAGGATGGCACCTTCGCCGAAGCCTATCTCAACCGGGCGGTGGCGCGGGCCAATCTGGCGGACTATGAGGGGGCCGCAGCGGACAGCCAACGGGCATCAACCCTCTTTGCCCAGCGCAACGATCCCCAGGGGGCGGAGCAGGCGGAGGCGTTTCAAACCCAGCTTGATGCCTACCTAGAGGCGAGTCAGGAACGCGATCGCCCCCGCCGTGGCGGCAATGGCATCGGCATCACGATCCTAAATTTTGTCCGCAGTCTCGGCGGTTTTCTGATTCCCCGTCTGCTGTAGATCCCATCTGTCGGAGTCGGGGACGCGGGAAACAGATCCCATGATCCCCGATGTCTCAGGGGCAAGGGAACGGGCTAGGGCAAGAAAGCACCGCCATCCCTTGGCCCCCCCAACCCCATGCCGGAACCCACGGGGATCCCTAGGCCGATGGAGTGGCGGGAGCCCTTGGGGGGCGGGGCGGTCTAGTTCGCGATCGCGGCCCTAAATTCCTGCTCTTGGATCGTACCCGGTTCGCCCATGGGTTTCGGCTCCGCCCCGTTGTGGGACAGGACGATGCCCCCCGCATTGCCCGATCGCACCACCAGGGACTCCTTCGCGCTCCAGCCCTGTTCCATACCGGCCTTGAGCACCCCTTCAAATTCCACCTTGCCATCCACCACCACCCGCACCCAGGACTGATCCCGGGCCACCATTTCCACGCGGATGCCCTGGGGATCAAAGGCTGCACGGGTGGGGAAGGTCAGCAGGGGGGTCACGGCCCGGGCCACGGCGACGCTGCCAGCGGAGCGAGCGGCGGCATTGGTGCTAGTGCTGTTGGCGGTCGGGGCGGGGCTTGCGGGGGCGGGGCTGGCTGCCACTGCCGGGGTTGGGGACGCGGCGGGCGAACTGGCGGCGGTGGGACTAGCGCTAGGACTGGGGGATGCTTCCGGCGAAGGCGTTGGGCTTGGGCTTGGGGAAGCCTCTGGGGATGGCTCGGGTGACGCTTCCGGGGTGGGGCTCGGGGACGGGGTGGGCGTCGCGATCGCGGCGGGGCTCGGGGAAACCGTCGGCGTTGGCGTTGGGGGCGTCGGAGGTTCCGGCGGCGTCGGCACTGCGGCCGTGGGCACCGGCGATCGCGCCGCAGGCCCCCAGGAATTGGAGCGCTGGATCAGCACCGACAGGCCCACCACCGACAGCACCAGCAGCACGATATACAGGCCATAGAGATGCAACGGCCGCACCCGAGGGGCCGGCACGATCGCCCCCCAGGACGCCCGGGACGGCCCCACATTTTCGAGGGGATAGGCCATCGACAGTTCCGTGCCGTCCAGTTCCAGGGCATCCGCATATTGGCGAATGAACCCCCGCACATAGACCGGCTCCGGCAGAATCGCCACATTCGCCGTTTCTAGGGCCTGGAGCAGCCGCCGCTGAATCTTGGTGCGCGCACAGACCGCATCAAGGGAAAGCCCGAGGGCTTCTCGTCGCTGGCGTAGGCGATCGCCGATCTCGGCCAATCGCTCGGCCCGCAGGCCCTCGTGCTGGAGCGTACCGTCACTCATGCTGGGGGTGGGGGTTGAAATGCTTTGACGATATTAAGCCGATTTGCCGGTGAAGGGAACTAACCTCCTGGTGGGTCAAGGGGCGATACTGGCCCCGCTGGAGGGCTCCGTGGCGGCCCCTTCGCCGTAGATCGATCGAGCCGATCGCGGTGCGGTGGAGTTTGAGGACCGGGTGGCCGAGCAGTTCCCCAATGCGGCGAATTTGGCGATTGCGCCCCTCCCGCAGGACGATTTCTAGCTCCACGCGATCGCGCTCAATCCGGCACAGGGTCACCGGAGCGGGGGCCACGGGTCGCCCTTCAACCACCAGGCCGCCCGCCCGCCAGCGATCGAGGGTGTCCTCATCGGGCAGACCTTCGACCCAGACGCGGTAGGTTTTGGGCAGATGGTGGCGCGGATGGGTCAGTTGATAGGTCAGATCCCCGTCATTGGTCAGAATCAATGCGCCGCTGGAGTTGCGATCGAGCCGCCCCACCGGATGCAGGCCGGTGCCGATCGCCAAGTCCTCCGGCAGCAGATCGAGCACCGTCCGGCGGCCGCGATCGTCCTGGCAGGAACACAGCACGTCCGTGGGCTTGTGCATCAGCAGGTATAGGTGCGATCGACGGCCCTCAGTTGCCGCCGTCCGGGGGGCCGCCACGGGGTTGCCATCGAGGGTGATGCGCGCCTTGGCGGGATCCACGCGATCGCCCAGGGTTGCCACCTTTCCATTGACCAGGACGCGGCCCGCCGTGATCAGCGTTTCCGCCTTGCGACGGGAGGCGATGCCCGCTTGGGCCAAAACTTTTTGCAGACGAACTTCCACAGGGCAGGGGGACAGGGGGGTAGGGGCCAATGACTCAACCGAGGGGCAATGTAAGGGGTCAATAAAAACCAATAAAACCAATCAAAAATCAGCAAAGAAAAAGGGAAAGGTCAATCAATCCAACAACCATTCAGGGCTTGATCGGGGGGCGGCGCGGCCCCAGCGATGGGCCGTGGGGGCTGGGGATCAGGGGGGTGGGGCGTGTCATCCCAATCTTAAAAAAACCAGTGCTGCATCCGGGCTAAGCAACCTATACCCAACCCATACCCAAGCTGGACCTGAAGCGAGCTGATCGCGCCGCCGAGGCTACTCTGCAACGGTCGAGGGGACATCCATATTAACCCCTGAGTATCCCACGCGATCGCCCGGTGCGGCTCAGGTCCGCGATCGCCAATCCCCCAATCCCGCGCCCCAGGGGGAGGACTGCCACCCGGAGATTCTGCCAAAAAAACCTAGCGATTTCTGTAAGATAGTTGCGGTTCCCGCGCGCCGCCCGCGATGGTTTCAGCCCATGCCGCGCCCCCTCCGCCTGCCCGGTCAAATCCGCCCCCCGCTTCCCTTGATCGGAGCTGCCCATGGATCCATTGATGCAAAAATTCCTCACCGCCCGCCGCGTGGAATACGTGCGGGTGGATGGGTCCGCGATCATTCGGGGGCTATCGGATCAGGCCGCCCGCTTTGCGGAATCGCCCAACTACGTGGCCCTGGGGGAAGATGTGCGCCTCGGCTTCCCGGAACTCTATGGCCTTGAAGATCTCCTCAAGGAGGCGATCGCCACCCAAAGCGCCACCTATCCTCTCCAGGGCATTGGCCGCTACGACGAAAACGGCCACCCGCGTCTCTATTTCGATCTACAAATCATTGGCGATCGCCCCAAACCCCACGACCGCCTCGACCACGATGCCCAAGCCCCCAAGGACGACGACGGCAACGGCGATCGCAACCCCGACCGGGATCCCACCAGCGATCTTGCCCCTGATCCCGACGGCATCGCCATCCTGTTTCTGGAGGACGTGACCGAACAGTGCCAAGCCCAGCAGCACCTGGTCCAGAGCGCCAACGAAATGGGCCTGCTGCTGTCGCGGCTCGAAACCTCCGAAAAATACATCACCAACATCGTCAGCACCATGGCCGACGGCCTCATCGTCGTCGATAGCCACGGCACCATCACCACCGTCAACGCCGCCGCCTGCACCCTCCTGGGCTATGACAGCGATCGCGACCTATTGGGCAAAGCCCTGCAAACCATCCTGGTGGACGTGAACCTCGCCCCCGCCGTCCTGCAACTGCTGCAAGATCGCCGGGACGAGGGCAGCCGCGACGTGGAAATCGTCTGCCGCACCCGCAGCGGTGGCAAAATCGTCGCCGCCTTCTCCTGCGCCACCATCCGCCCCGAGGGTGCCCCCGATGACCAGGTGGAATATATCTACGTCTTTCGGGATGCCACCCAGCGCCGCCTCGCCCGCGCCCGCATGGAGGTGGAGTACAACATCGTCCGCATCCTCTCGACCCACGACGATTTCGACGCGGCGGTCCCGCGCATTCTGCAAACCATTTCCTATGGCCTCGATTGGCAGTTGGCCCAGCTTTGGGTACCGGCCCCCGACGGGTCGGATTCGTTGGTGTGGCAACATGCCTGGTTTGCGCCCCGCCATCGGGCGGCGGCCTGGGCGACCCGGATGCCTCGCCCCAGGGCCGATCGCGCGGTGGATCTACCGGGCCACATCTGGACCATGGGCCAGCCCTGCAATATCGAACAGCTCGGGGGCCGTTCGGGGGATGCGATCGCGGCGGCCGCCCAGCGCCACGATCTCCGCAGCGCCTTTGGATTCCCGATTTTGTACGGCGAAGAACGGTTAGCGATCGCCCTGTTCTACGGCCAAGATCCCCGCCCCGACGATGACGACCTGTGGCGCACCGCCGCCGCGATCGGCAACCAGCTCGGGCAATTTATCAAACGGCGCGAAGCGGAAGCCGCCCTCAAGGAAAGCCAACGGCAAACGGAACAACTGCTCCTGAGCATCCTGCCCGTTTCCATCGCCGATCGCCTCAAACAGGCCGAGGTCCACATTGGCCCCTTTGCCAGTACGATCGCCGAAAGCTTCGCAGAAGTCACCGTCATGTTTGCCGACCTGGTGGGCTTCACGGAAATCGCCGCCCGCCTGTCCCCCATCGCCCTAGTGGAGGCCCTCAACCAAATTTTTTCCAGCTTCGATCGCCTGAGCGAACGCTACGGCCTCGAAAAGATCAAAACCATCGGCGATGCCTACATGGTCGTCGGTGGCCTACCCGAGCGGCGCAGCGACCACGCCGAAGCGATCGCCGCCATGGCCCTCGATATGCAAACCGCGATCGCCCAGTTCAACGCCCAGCGCCAGTTGGAATTTAACATTCGCGTCGGCATCCACACCGGCCCCGTCGTCGCCGGGGTCATCGGCCTGAAGAAATTCGCCTACGATCTTTGGGGGGATACGGTCAACGTCGCCAGCCGCATGGAATCCCATGGCATGGTGGGCCGCATCCAGGTCAGTGATGCCACCTACCAACGTCTCCGGGGGGGAGAGTACCGATTCGAGCGGCGCGGCGAAATCGCAGTCAAAGGTAAAGGCACCATGACAACCTATTTCCTCGTCGGTCGGAGGGAAGCGTGAAGGTGGAACTCGGATTTGATCGGGCACAAATCCTAGGGCGACCCCTCCCGAGGGCTTCGCGCCGCTGTCCCCTGGGGGAAATTGCGCGCCACCTGCGGCAGCCCGTGGGCGAGGGGCTAGGGGGCTGTGTGTTGATCCAAGATCGCAGTGATGGCGGTCGGCCCGTGGGGCTGGTGACGGCGACGGATGTGCTGGCGGTGGTGGGGGATCTGGGCTGGGAAAATCAGCCGGTGGACTCGCTGCCCCTGACGCCGCCGGAGACGATCGCCCTGGAGGAGCTTGATGATCCGAGTACATTGCTGCTGATCATGGCCGATCGCCAGGTGGAGCGGCTGTTGGTGGTGGATCCCCAGGGGCAGCCGGTGGCGATCGTCACCCTGGCGGATGCGGCCTTTGCCTTGGCGGCGGGGCTGGTGCCGATTCTCAATCAGCAGCGCCTGAGCCATATCCAACTGCGGACCTCGGCGGAAACCATGCGCTCTACCCTTGAGGCGTTGCCGGATGTGGTGCTGATCCTCGATGCCCGGGGCGATCGCCTGGATCTGGTGCCCACCCGTCCGGCCCTGGGGGAAGATGGCCGCGAGGCGGAGGTGGTGAGCCAAACGATCGCCAGTTTTGTAGCCGATGGGGCCACCAGTCCGTGGCTGACGCCGGTGCGTGAGGCCCTGGCCCTGGGGCGGCCGGTGCAGTTTGAATATGCCCTGGAGGTGGAGGGGGAACTGCTGGCCTTTGTGGCGAATATTGCGCCGATGACCGATGACACGGCGGTGTGGGTGGCGCGGGATGTGACGGCCATTAAGGCATCGGAACAGGCGACCCAATCGGCCAAGGCGGATCTGGAAAATTGGGTGCTGGCCCTCGAACAGCGGGAGGGGGAGCGATCGCAGCTCTTGGCCATCAGCGCCCTGCTGCGGAATTTGGCATCGGTGGCGGAATTTGAGGCCCTGGTGCCTGCGATGCTAGAGCCGATCCTGGGCCATGGAGCCCTGTGGATTGGTCCGTTGGTGGAGTTGGGGGGGCGATCGCTCCATCTCACCTGGGGGGAGGGGGACAGCACCTGGGGGCCGGAGGACTGCTGGATTTTGACGGGGGCCGGGGCGGGGCGATCGCCGGAGGGCGGCATCCCCCCTGAAGGGGACGGGGCGGCTCCGGCCTGCTGCTCGGGCGATCGAGACACCACCGCCCCCCGGCGATCGCACTGCATCCCCCTGTGCGATCGCGGGCAAGTCGTCGGCGTCCTGCGCATCGAAGGGACCAACGACGGCAAGGCCCACCTCTGGCCCAGTGAATCCTTCCTAGAACTGCTGGGGGAGCGGCTGCTGCTGACCTTCACGCTGCTGTACCTGATCGAGGAACGCTCCGGCCCGCGATCGCCCTAGCCCCAGAGGCAGCCGTGGCGCGCATCCGCACCGGTTCCCAAGACCCACCACGGCCCATCGGCGGCCCAGGGAACCAAGATGCTAGGATGCTCCCACCATCGCTTGTCGGTGGCCCCTGGGAACCCCGAACGGTGGGCTAGCGTGACCGCGATCGCCCAAATGCGTTGATTATTGGATTATTGAGGGAAGTGCCGCACCATGTATTCCAAAGACCTGCGCGATCGGCTCGGTAGCGTTGATCGGGTCCGTGAAATCCTCTTTGGCCCCCAACTGCGGACCTATGAACGGCAGTTTGAACAACTGGAAGGGGAACTGAAGCTCCTGCAACAGGACTTCCAACAGGAGCTGGTGGACCTGGAAACGGCCTTTGAAAAGGAACTCGAAAGCGCCCTGACCCACCTGGACGGCCAGGTGCAAAGCACCCAGGGGCAAGTGCGCACGTCCCTAGAAGAACTGCGCACCGCCGCCGATCGCGCCAGTCTTCAGCTCCAGGAGGTGCTTGCCAAGGTGGACGAAACCCTAGAGCAGCGCACCCAGGAGCTCGATCGCAACCTGCTGGAACTGCGGGCCGGTCTCCAGGGCAGCGTGCGGGATCTGCGCCAGGAGCTTTTTGATGCCCTAGAGCAGCATTTCAATACCCTCGCCAGTTTCAAGATGAACCGCAAGGACATGGCGGAATTGCTGTTCCAGGTGTCCATGCAGGCGCGGGGCGAAGATTTGGTGCCGAAACTCGGGGCCGTGGGCCAGGAGGAGGACGGCAAGGCGGAGGAATTGGCGAAATTGCTTAATTTCTAGGAATGGCTGAATATTTCTAGGAACAGTGGGGGGTGCATGGGTTCTGGGCAGGGTATCAATGCCTAGGTCAAGGGGGCGGCGCGGTGGCGACGGATGATCAGGAACGGCGGGGGTTTAAGGGCTGGCGATCGCGGCGGCAGTGGGCGATCGCGACCTCAGCCCCGGAGCAGCGCCCAGAAACGGCCCCCCAGGATCGGCCCGCAGCAACGCCGCCCGAGGAGTCCCCTGCGGCGGCGGACAGCGCGATCGATGAGGCCACCGACGCCGGTTTACAGGTGCTCCAGGAACTGCTCCTGGGCGATCGCACCGCCACCATTGACGCGCGCCTCGAACAGCTTCGGGAAAAGCAGCAGGAACTCGAGCACCATTACTACGACCCCAAGGCCGTCATCAATTGGCTGGCCCCCCTGATCGATCGCGTCATCCAGGAGAAAATCCGCTCCTCCAGGGATGAAATGTGCCAGTCCCTGACGCCGCTGATTGATGAACTGATCTATCAGCGATCGCGCGATGATCGCCGTGCCATGAGCCGTGCCCTGGCGGAAATTGTCCCCGCCGCGATCGAACGATGCATCGCCGACTCGCCCCAGACCATCGCCAAGGCCCTCGCCCCGGAGGTGGCCGACGCCATCCGTCTGCAAATCGAGATTGATCGCGAAGCCATCATCGACACCCTCGCCCCGGAAATGGGCCGCTCGATCAAGCGCCAAATCGAGCTAGAGCGCGACTCCATGGTGGACGCCCTCTACCCTGTTATTGGCAACACCATCCGCAAATATATGCGCGAGGTGGTGCGCACCATCAACGAAAAGGTGTCCACCGCCCTGACCGCCGAAGGCATCAGCCGCAAAATCCGCGCCCGGGTCCAGGGGGTGTCCGAGGCGGAATTGATCCTGCGGGAGTCCATTGATTTTGAGGTGATGGCGGCGTTGCTGATCCACAAATCCAGCGGCCTGGTGATGGTGGAGGTGCAGCGCGAAGATGGGCACCTGCTGGAGTCGGAAATGTTTGCGGGGATGCTCACGGCGATCAGCAGTTTTGTGCGCGACTGCATTGCCGAGCCCGATGCCGCCGTGTCGGATCTCAATGAGATTGAGTATGGCGAGTCGCGGATTTTGGTGGAAATGACGGGCTATTGCTACCTGGCGACGATTACGCGGGGGGATCTGCCCAAGGCGGCCATTGATCAACTGCGGCGGACGCTCCAGCGGCTGGTGCTGTACTACGGGCGGGAGATGGAGGCGTTCAATGGCGATCGCGCGGCCCTGCCCCCGATTATTCAACAAAGCCTTCAGAATTTGGTGGATTCCTGCAATGAAATAGCCCAGCGGGCCAAAAAGCCCCCTGGACCGCCCTGGCTTCTGGTGGCGCTGCTGGGGGGTGCGGCGGCGGTGGTGATGCTGAGTACGCTGTGGGGGGGGTGGCAGGCCCAGCGACGATCGGCCCTGCTGACGGCGGCGCGGGGGGCGTTGGCCGATCGCCCGGAACTGGCGATTTATAACCTGGGGGCTAAGTTTGAGGGGGGTGCGATCGCGGTGACCGGTCGGGTGCCCCAGGAGCGCCTAAAAACCCTGGCCTTTGATGTGGCGGCGGCGGCGATCGCGGCGGCGGATGATGATCGGCGGGTGGTCAACCGCATCCAGGCCGTGCGGCAACCGCCGGATCCCGTGGCGGCGGCGGCGGAGGTGGCCCGCTTGACGGCGATTTTTAATGAACAACCGGGTACCCGCATCCAGGCCCGCTACCAAATCAATCCCAGTGCCGCCGACTCCGCCGCGATCGGCGTGGTGGTCCTCGATGGGCAAACCCTCCAGGGCAAGGATCTACAGACCTTCGAGCGGGCCTATGCCCGGATCCCCGGCGTCGGGAATTTAGAAAATCGCCTGCGGGTGGTGCGCCCCGGTACGGAAACTCGCCTCTATTTCGGCGTGGGCAGTCCGCAGCCGGTGGCGATCGACACCCGCTACAAAATTGATCCCGTCCGTCGGTTCCTCGTCGCCAATCCCGCCGCCCGGTTGCGGATCATTGGCCACAGCCCCGCCGATGAACCCAATGGCGGCGATGGACTTGCCCGCGATCGCGCCGAACGGGTCCGGGCCGCCCTCATTGCCGAAGGCATCGCCCCCCAACGGCTGGCCGCATCGGGCACCAGCGCCGATCCGCCCCAGGTCAGCGTCAGCGACCCCCAGTGGACCCGCCGCTGTGTACGATTTGAAACCGTTCCCCCCGATCGCCCGTTCCCCTAAAAGCGGACAATAGCAATCGGCCCCCTCCCGGCGTCGATTTCCCCCTAGCCCCCTGGAGTGGTTTCTCGACATGACCGACATTTCCCAGAAAATTTGCTTAGTGGGCGATTTTGGTGTGGGAAAAACCAGTCTGATCCGGCGCTTCGTGGATCGTCAATTCAGTGATCGCTACCTGTCCACCGTGGGCGTAAAAATCTCCCGCCGTCAGGTGGAGGTGGCGGAACACCCCAGCAATCCCCTCCCAGGCCGCAATATTCAACTGCTGATCTGGGATCTGGAAGGGCGCAGCAAATTCAAGGGCGTCGCCCCGAGCTATCTCCAGGGGGCCAAGGGGGTGATCATCGTCAGTGACCTGACCCGCCCGGAAACCGTGCGCGGGGTGGGGGACCACATTGATCTGTTCCATTCGGTCAATGCCCAGGGGGCGGTGGCCCTGGCGCTGAATAAGGCGGATTTGGTGGCGGATCCGGCCCGGGAGGCGAAGAGTTTGCTGGATCCGCAGCAGTATCGCCGTGCCTTTGCCACCTATCTCACGTCCGCCAAGTCTGGGATCCATGTGGATGAGATTTTTGAGGCGATCGCCCTGAAACTGTTGACCCAGGCGTAGGGGGCGATCGCGGGTGGTGGTGGGTTGGAAGACGTAATCTCTGCGGTTTTGGGGCGATTGCGGGGGGCTAGGCGGGGAAACCCCGCCCCTACGGGTTTTGTTGCCTTTGGTTCTCCTGATTTTTTAATTTTTTAAAACACCTATGCCGTTTTCTCCCCTGTCTACCCTGGATGCCTTTGAATCTGCCGTGCCCATTGCCTTTTTGGGGTTGGGGGTGATGGGGGGGCCAATGGCGACGAATTTGGCCCGCAGTGGGGCAACGGTGCGCGGCTGGAACCGGACGGGTGATCGCCCCTCGGCGGTGGCGGCCTTTGGGGCGGGGGTGGTGGCGTGCCCGTCGATCGCGGCGGCGGTGGCGGATGCGGCGGTGATTTTTACGTGTTTGGGGGATGTGCCGGACGTGGAGGCGGTGCTGCTGGGGCCGGGGGGGGTGGCGGATTCGGCGCGATCGGGGGCGATCATTGTAGACACCAGTACGATCGGGCCGATGGCGGCGCGGGATCTGGGGCGGCGGCTGGGCGATCGCGGCCTGCGGTTTTTGGATGCGCCCATTTCCGGCGGCGATATCGGGGCGCGCAATGGCACCTTGACCGTGATGGTGGGGGGCGATGGGGCGGATTTTGAGGCGTGTCGGGCCTGGTTCAACGCGATCGGCAAAACCATCCGCCACTGTGGCCCCGTGGGGAGCGGTCAGGCGGTGAAACTGTGCAATCAGGTGCTGGCGGCGGGGCACATGATGGCCCTGTGCGAGGCGATCGCCCTGGCCGAGGCGGTGGACTTGGATCCAAACCTGGTGGTGGACGTGTGCAGCACCGGAGCGGCGGGATCCTGGGCCTTGGCGAATTTGGGGCCAAAGATCGTGGCGGAAGATTACGCGCCCGGTTTCGCGATCGCCCATATGCTCAAGGACTTGCGGCTGGTGCAGGAAACCCTCGCGGCCCAGGGGATCGAGCTACCGGCAACGGCCTTGGCGGATCAATGCTTTCAGGGAGTTGCTACCCTAGACGAGAATCAGGGTCGTTGGCAAGGAACCCAGGCGGCCATGCGGGCCTATCGCCGGGGCGCTTCCCCTGGCCGGGATGGGGACGCGATCGCGCCCTAGATCCCTTCACCCTTGCCCCCTTCGCCGCGCCATCGTCCGTGTCATGTACCCGAGTCGTTCCTGAAGCCCTATGTTCCAGTCCCCCGCTAAACTCCGCAAGGTTGATTCCGCACCTCCTCCGGCGGCGTCCGTTGAGGCGGTGATTTCGACGGACTCGATCCGGGCGGCGGCGCGATCGCGGCTGCTGCGACCGGGCATTTGGCTCCGGGCGGCGCTCTTCGGGGCGATCGCCACGGGCACCGTCGGATTCTTGGCCCCGGTGGACACCAGCGAGCAGCAGTCCCTGTCGGAGAAGGGGCTCAACCCGATGCCGGTGGAAGGCTTTAATCCCATGGGCAACAGCCCCATCGGGGCAAACTCAAGCGAATCCCCCGACACCGTACCGGGCACGTCCCTCCAATCCAGTTTGCTCAATGGTGGGGGGACGGAAAACCGCGATCGCGCCGCCGCCCCCCAATCCCCGGCCAACGCCAATACCAACAAACCGGCCACCCGTACACCGGCCCGCCCGTCGGTGCCGCCGCCCCCCGCCAACCCGGAACAGGAAAAATCCTTCTGGATGGCGAACGCACCGGGCCAGAGCCAGAAATTTGACCTGCGCCAGAGCCTGCGTATCTATGGCCAGCTTTACCAAAGCCCCACGTCCCTCGGGGTGGTGGCCGTGGGCATGGCGGAGGGCAACTATACGATGCTCATCCAGAACGGCTCCCTGTTTGTGCAGCCCACGGGCAACTACTACGGCCATACGGATCCGGGGAATTTGTCCTGGGGCGAGCGGGTGACGAACTATGGCCCGTGCAGTGACCAGGGGCGCAGTCGCGGCAATATTGCCCTGGCGGAAAAGATGTGTGTCGATCGCCTGCGCGATCGCCTGCCGACCCTGTTGACGGATCTCAATTCGGCGGGGATTGATCCCTATGCGGATCTGCCGGCGTTGTTAAATGCGGCGGATTTGTATAACCAGGCGAGCCCGATCCATTCCCGCTGGTTCCCCCATGCCCTCGCGATCGCGAAGCGGGGCGGTCTCTATGGGCCGACGGCCTATGCCTGGGCGCGCACGGCGTCGTTCTACCTCGATGAAAACGATCGCCTGAATGTGGAAAAGGGCACCAACCGCGCCAGTGGTCTATTGGGGATTTGTGCGCGGGAGGGGCGGGCGGCGACCCAGTGGGATTGTGTCTATGCGGACCAGGCGCGGCGGGTGAACGCGATCGCCCAGGTCTACGACAAATTCCTCCAGCTTGCGACGCGCTAGAAAAAAAGATTGGACGGGTTACGGGCCGCGATCGCCCCAGAGGGTGTCCGCCATGAGCCGCCGCCAGGATTGCTGGGCCAGGAGGGCATCTAGATCGAAGGGGCATCCATCGGCGGCGGCGAGGGCTTCGAGGCGGCTGGCCCATTCCCCCGGCAGTTCCACCGTCAGATAGGGGGCGTAGGGGATGGTTTTACGCAATTCCTGGGCCATCAGCTCCGGGCGATCGCAGCGCAGGTGATGCCACGCCAGCCACAGGTAAGTGTCATAGAAAATTTCCCGCTGGAGTTTTTGGATGGGGGGCGGCAGGTCCGGGCGGGCAAAGAATTTTTTGAGCCATTGATCCACGCAGGCGGATTGGACGGCGCTATTTTTCGTCGTGTTGTCCCCATGGAGGCGATAGGCCACCACCGGCGCTTGCAGCCACGCCACCCGACAGCCCGCGATCGCCAGACGCAGCACCAGATCCACGTCATGGGATTGGCGCAGGGTTTCATCAAAGCCCCCTACTTTCTCTAGCCAGGATTTCCGCAACAGCAGTGCCCCCAGCCGCACGGGCTTCCAGCGCAGCCACGCCTCTAGATCGAGTTCTGGTGCGACTTCCCAGGGCCGGACGGTGGTCTGTTGGCCCGTGGCCTCGTCCTCGCAGATCCAGCCCCCCTGGACGCCGCCGAGGTCGCGATCGCGGTTTAGGTACTCCAGGCGATCGCCCAACCCCGTCGTGCCCAGATAGCGATCGTCCGCGTCGAGGAACGCAATCACCGGCGATCGCGCCAGTTCAATGCCCCGATTCCGCGCCGCCGCCGACCCGCCATTGGCCTGTTGCATAATCCGCAGGCGATCGCCCAACGGCCCCCGCAGCGTCTCCAGGTAGGCCGCCGTCCCATCCGTCGAGCCATCATCCACCACGATGATTTCCCACGCCGTCAGGGTTTGGGCCTGCACACTCGCGATCGCCGCCGCCAAGCGCCCCCCCGCGTTATAGGTTGGAATCACCACACTCACCAGCGGCGCGGCCCCCATCAGCGCCCTCCCCCATTCGCTAGAGTCGTCATAGCCCCCATCGCCCCAACCAATCCTTCAATAATTGCTAACCCTGCGGTTGGCCCTCCCCATCTCGGGAATATTTTCCTAAAAGCCCTCCCTTGCATTGACTGTAGATCAAGTCGATCAAACCCCATGACTTACTCCCTGACCCTGCGCGCCCTTTGTACCCGTTTGGTGGCCGGTGGCGCGATCGCGATCGCGATCGCTAGTTGTAGCGCCATCCCCGGCCTCGGTGGCGGCGAAGCACCCCCCGGCGCACCGCAACTGAGCGCCGAAGAACGGGCCACCGCCGAAGGCATCGTCAAAGGGGCAGATGAAGCCCTCGCGGTCAACCCCAAGGACAAGGACGCCCTCTGGGATAAACTCCGGGCCTTGATGGAGCTGGGGCGCTATGAAGAGGCCCTGACCACCGCCGATGCAGCCCTGGCGGCGGATCCCAAGAGCGCGTCTGTCCTCGTCCGCAAAGGCACAGTCCTAGAGCGCCTCGAACGCCCGGACGAAGCCCTGGCCGCCTACCAAGAGGCCACCAAGGTGCGCCCTAGCCTTGATCGCGCCTGGGCCCAGGCCGCCCGCCTCCAGGGCCAGAAGGGGCAGCACGCCGAAGCCCTGAAGAGTATTGACCGCGCCCTCAAGCTCAAGCCGAACGATGGGGACTACCTGACCCGACGCGGCGAAACCCTGATGCAGCTCAAAAAGCCCCAGGATGCCCTCAAGGCTCTGGATCGGGTGATCGAGCTTCAGCCCGCCAATGGCCGCGCCCTGGCCCGCCGCGCGACGGCCCTCACTCAACTTAAGCGCTATGACGATGCGGTTAAGTCCGCCGATGCGGCCCTGGAGCTAGAGGCGGACAATGTGTCGGCGTGGCTGGCGAAGGGGGATGCCCTGCGGGGACTGAAGAAGAAGGAGGAGGCGATGGCGGCCTATGAGAAGGCGCTGGAACTCAATCCTGAGTTTGCCAATACCCAAAAGCGCATCGATCAACTCAAGGCGGAGAAGTAGGGGCGCGATCGCGGGGCGATTGTCAGTATTAGGCGATCGCGAATTCCGTCAAGGCGCGTTTTTCGGGGGAATAGAACGCGAGGACAATTTCATCGGGCGTCAGGCCAGCCTCCAAAAGATCCGTGGCGAATCCTTTGGGGGTTTGGTCGATTTCGATCCAAATCTTTTGGTGATGGATTCGTACACATAGGACCGTGCGATCAATGCGCCGTTTGCCTTGCCACCCGAGTTCGAGCCAGAGGTAGCGATCGCGCGATCGGTCAAAAATAACCAAATGTTCGAGGGTGACAGATACCTGTTCGCTGCCCTGGGCTCCATTGGCCCACTGGCAATAGTCCGTCATCAGATTTTCGATGAGTTGTCGGCATTGTTCGATGCGTTCGGTTCGATCCATTGCTGAATCTCCTCTATTGAATCGATGGCAAAATCGGTAGGATGCCGTTTGTTAATGTTTCATTTCACCCAACCGTTGCTAATGCGAACGCACCGCCCCGTATGAGTTAACCCTGGATGAGCGCCTGGAAACGGGGATCTTGGCGGATGGGGTCGAAGGTGCGATCGCTTTGGGCAATTCGGCAATTTTCAGGGTCGAGTTCAATGGTCCGTTGAAGGCTATTTAGGACGGAATTGATGTTCCCTTGCCCGCTATAGCAATGGGCTTTGCCGCACCAACAGATGAGGGATGTGGCCCAAGGGCGATCGCGCGGCGGTAGGACGCTTCCGCTTCAGCATACTGGCCTAGGTTATCGAGGGTGGCGGCGCGGTGACGGTGGGCAAAGGGGTGTTCGGAGTTGAGGTGAATGGCCCGATCATCGCTGGCGATCGCGGCGGTGTATTGCCCCAGGGTTGCGATCGCGGCGGCCCCCGCAGGCAAATCGCCCATCAAGCGCCCCCCAGATGACACAATAGGAAGCGACCGTAAACCCTTTATCTACCTGTGGAGCCGTGGCGTTTAAAGTCGGATTGCTAGGTCTTGGGACCGTTGGTGGCGGAGTCGCGCAAATCCTGTTGGATGCGAAGGGCCGGAGCCCCCTCCTGCAGGACGTGAAACTCCATCGCGTGGGGGTGCGATCGCTCGACAAACCCCGCTCGGTGGACGTGCCCGAAGCGCTCCTGACCACGGATCTCGAAGGGATTGTCACGGATCCCGATGTGGATATCGTCGTCGAGGTGATCGGCGGCCTAGAACCGGCGCGATCGCTCATGCTCCAGGCGATCGCCCACGGCAAACATGTGGTAACCGCCAACAAGGCCGCGATCGCGCGGTTCGGCCCAGAACTGTTTGACGCCGCCAAGGCCAAGGGCGTTTACATCATGCTCGAAGCGGCGGTGGGGGGCGGCATCCCCATCGTTCAACCCCTCAAACAATCCCTCGGGGGCGATCGCCTCAATGCCCTGCTGGGGATCGTCAACGGCACCACCAACTACATCCTCAGCCGCATGGCCGCCGAGGGGGCCGATTTTGCAGCGGTCCTCGCCGATGCCCAAGCCCTAGGCTATGCGGAAGCGGACCCCACCGCCGACGTGGACGGCCTCGATGCGGCGGACAAAATCGCCATTCTGGCCTCCCTCGCCTTCGGGGGCCGGGTGAATCGAGAACAGGTGGTCTGTGAAGGCATCCGCCAGGTGAGCGCCACAGACATCGCCTATGCGCAAAAACTGGGCTTTGTCATTAAATTACTGGCGATCGCGGCGCGGCAGCCCGGAACCGACGGCCAGGACGCCCTTTCCCTGAGGGTCCATCCCACCCTGGTGCCCCTGGACCATCCCCTCGCGCGGGTGGACGGGGCCTACAACGCCATTTTTGTGGAAGGGGAACCGATCGGCCAGGTGATGTTCTTCGGCCCCGGAGCCGGAGCCGGTCCCACCGCCAGCGCCGTGGTGTCGGACATTCTCAACGTGGCGGGCAGTATGCAGGGCCGCGATCGCGACGGGGCCGCCCCGCTCCATCCGCTCCTGTCGTGCAGCCACCAGGATTTCTTCCCGATCGCCCCGGCGGAAGATCTCCACAGCCGCTTTTTTGTGCGGTTCCTCACCCAGGACATGCCCGGTGTGATTGGCCGCATTGGCACCTGCTTTGGCGATCGCGGCGTCAGCCTCGAATCCCTGGTGCAAACGGAGGTCAAGGGCGATGAAGCTCAAGTGGTCGTCGTCACCCACACGGTCCGCCAGGGGGATTTCCAGGCTGCGATCGCCGCGATCGAGCAGGACGCCTGCATCCGCAAGGTGGACAGTATCCTCCGGGTGCTTTAGACCCGCCCATGATCTAACCCGGATCTCGGCTTTTTCATCCTGAGACCATGCACACATCCCATCCAGATATCGTTGTCATGAGTCCTGATGGGGAATACTTAATGGTCGTTGGGGTCCACCTCGACGATCATCTCCCCCATCGCCAAAATGCCATCGAACAACTGACGCATTTGATGGCCTCCATGGGCTGCTCAACCGGGCTGGTCGTGATCGGTGAGCACATGACTATACTGCGGGATTTCCTAGAAAAGGCCGGGGGTGAATCGATCGCGATCGTGGGTGAAGCGGCCCTCCCGAACTATCTATTACCCGCCGCAGATGGGCAATGGCAAGGGCAGAGCGATTTAGAGTTTGAATCACGGGTTCAGCAGTGGCTTGAACAGATCAAACAAGCTCCAAACCTAGAATTTTTGCCCGACGATCTAAAGGCACTTTTCAACGGAAGGATCATTAACCTTTTACGGCTAGGGGAAGTTCGGGCTGCTGGCCCCCGGTGGAGGCGAGTGATCCGTTGAATCCTAGGATTATTTTCGTAGAAACCAACTGGGTTGTGGATGTCGTTGCGCCAGCCCATTTGCAGAATTCCCAGGCGATTCAGTTACTAGAACGGGCCGATGCGGGCGAATTTCAGCTTTGGGTGCCCGCTATCTGCCTGATGGAAGCGCGAAAAACCGTACCTCGGAGGTTTGCCCCCAAGGCAAGCTCAGATGAGTTTCGTAAGTTCATCCGATGGGCCAGTGATGAGGGCCGTATTGCCCCTGAAGATAAGGCTGCTGCCTTTCGAGTTTTTGACCAGTTTGATGGACTGGTTACTCATGAACTGACGAGGGTTTCAGAACGGTTAGATGATTTGGCCTCGCATCCAGGGCTCAGTATTTTTCCCCTGTCGGAACCTATGCTAGAGCGTCAGGTTTTAATTGGAGACATGGACCTTTTCCTCAATCCCTATGACTTGGCGATTTTGGCGGCTGTCCTCGTTCAATCTGAAACCTTACGGCAACAGAATGGGGATGATTGGGTCGGCTTTTGCGAACTGGATTCGGATCTTCAACCTTGGGATAAAAGGGGTGCTAAAAGGGCTATCCTCAGTCAGCTTTATGACGATTCTCGGGTGTGGGTCTATGGCGATTTTCTATTGGCAGATAGTGACGAGATTCCTGAAGATTGGATGACTCAACCGTGACTGGGGCGGGTAAAATGCCCGCCCTCCGGAATCCCGTGAAACCTTTACCCCTGGAGTGCCTGGTTCACTTGCCCTTGGATCCAGGGCACCACGTCGGCGATCGCCATCTCCTGGGTTTCGCCCGTGGCGCGGGTCACCACTTCTACCTTGCCGTCGGCGATCGCGCGGCCCGTGACAATGCGGAAGGGGATGCCAATCAAATCCGCGTCCTTAAATTTCACACCGGCCCGCTCCGGGCGATCGTCCAGGAGGGTTTCGATCCCCGCCGCGTTCAAGGCGTTATAGAGGTCCGTGGCGATCGCCATTTGGTCGTCGGCCTTGATGTTGGGCACCGTGATGATGGCGTGGTAGGGCGCGATCGCGATCGGCCAAATGATGCCGTTTTTGTCGTGGGCCTGCTCGACGGCGGCCTGGGCAATGCGCGAGACGCCAACGCCGTAGCATCCCATCCAAAGGGGCTGATCTTGACCGGCTTCGTCGGTGAAATTGGCCTGCATGGCCTGGGAATATTTCAAGCCCAATTGAAAGATGTGGCCCGCTTCAATGCCTCGGGCGGTTTCTAGGATTTGGGTGGCGTCGTGGATCGCGCGATCGCCCGCCATGGCCGACTGCAAATCCACCACGTCGGGGCAGGAAATTGTTGGAGATTTAGTTCCCCAATTCACGCCGACACTGTGGTAATTGTGCCGATTTGCGCCCGTGACAAAATTCGTCAATTCCGCCGCCGTCGGATCCGCCAAGCGCAGGAATTTTGCTTCAAAATTAGCCTGTTTTTTCAGGCAAGAATCCGCCAAATCTGGCCCCAAATAGCCCACGGGAATCGGTTCAGCGGCCCACTGTTTCAGTTTGGTTTCATCGGGCACCTCTAGGGCTAATACCTTGGTTGCGCCGTAGTGTGCCGCCCGACGGCTCAATTCATTAAATAGCTTCACGTCATTGACATCGCGATCGCCCCGGATCGACACCAGCACCGGCACCACTAATCCTGTATCAAAGACACAGCCGTAGAGGACATTTTTGACCGTTTGGGTGGGATCGCATTTCAGGGCGTCGCAGAGGGTCGCGATCGTCGTCGTACCCGGTGTTTCTAGGGTTTCAAAGGTTTCAAACGGCGACGGCACCGCATCGGGGGGCAGGGAAACGGCCTTTTCTACATTGGCGGCGTATTGCCCATCTTCGGTGTATAAAATTTCGTCTTCCCCCGTTTCCGCCAGGATCATAAATTCCTGGGAAGCGCTGCCGCCGATCGCGCCGGAGTCCGCCTGGACGGGTCGAAAGGCCAAACCGCAGCGGCTCAAAATATTGCGGTAGGCCCGATCCATGGCATCGTAGGTTTCCTTGAGGGATTCGGGGGAACTGTGGAAGGAGTAGGCATCCTTCATAATAAATTCCCGACCCCGCAGGAGGCCAAACCGGGGGCGAATTTCGTCGCGGAATTTCGTTTGAATTTGATACAAATTAACGGGCAATTGGCGATAGGAGCGGATCAACTCCCGCGCGATCGCGGTGATCACCTCCTCATGGGTGGGGCCAAGGATCGCCTCCCGGTCCTGGCGATCGCGAAGGGTAAAGGCAATCCCTTCGGCCTTATACACCTCCCAGCGGCCCGACTCCTGCCACAGTTCCGCCGGTTGCAGTTGGGGCAGCAAACATTCCAGCGCCCCCGTTGCATCCATCTCCTCGCGCACAATTTGGGAGACTTTTTTGAGCACTCGCCACATCAGGGGAAGATAGGCATAGATGCCGCTGCCAATCTGTCGGATATAGCCCCCCCGCAGCAGCAATTTATGGCTAATGATCGTCGCTTCTGCCGGATCTTCGCGCAGGGTGACAAACAGCATTTGGGACAGGCGCATCGGGCAAACTCCCCCGCTAAAAACGGGTGATCTAGGGTGAATGGGTACGCGGCAAATCGCGGCAAATTCCACGGAATCGCCCTATATCTTGGCGGCGATCGCGCCCCAATGCAAGGGAGAATGGCGGCGGCGACTAGGGCTCCTCAGGGGGCGAATCCAGGCGGGCGAGGCGCTCCTGGGCCTGTTGATAGCAGGTGCGCCGCCCCTGTTCGAGGCACAGCTTCGCCGCCTGCCGAAAATCATCCGTCGCCGCCGTGGGGTTGCCGAGGCCGTCCTGGAGCGCCCCCCGCTGCAAATAGGCCAGGGCGTAGGAGGCGTCGCGGCGGATCGCCTCATTGAGATCCTCAAGGGTGCCCTGGAGTTCATTGAGGGCGCTGCGGACGATCGCCCGGTGGTAGTACGGATCCGGGGCATTGGGGGCTAGGCCAATCGCGGCATTGAGGTCCGCCAGGGCACCGGGCAAATCCTGCTTACGGAACCGGGCCTGCCCCCGGATTTGATAGGCCCCGCTGTCCTTAGCATCGAGGGTGAGGGCAGTGGTGGCATCGGTGATCGCCGCGTCAAAATTCCCCAGGGCGTACTGGGCCTGGGCGCGATCGCGGTGGACAGCGGCCCAATTTTTCTGGATCTTGATAGCCTGATCGAAATCCGCGATCGCCTCCGCGTACTTCCCCTCCTCCAACGACAGCCGCCCGCGTCCCCAGTAGGCCGTCGCGAGGCGAGGATTTTTGCTCAGGGCCGCCCCATAGCTCGATCGCGCACTCTGGCGATCGCCCAACCGGTGACGGGTACTGCCCAGGTAAAACTGCAAATCCGCCCCCTGCTGCCCCCGCCGCAGGGCCTGATTAAAATCCGCCAAGGCCCGGTTCCAGTCCCCCTGGACATAGTGGGCCACCCCCCGGTGGAAATAGGTGCGCCCATGGTCACGCCACTTCAGCGCTTGGCCATAGTCCGCCACCGCCTGGGCAAAGTTCGGCCCCACCCGGCGATCGCCCTCGAAACGGTTGGGCAACAGGCGGCGGCTCTTGCTATTGAGCGTTCCCGGCGGCAGGGGGCTACCGGTCGCCACGATCGTCTCCGGCACCACCACCTGGGCCGCCCGATCAAAGTAGCGCTTCGCCATCAGCCGCTGCGGTAACCCCACCTGCCACAGGCCCCCCAGGGCGATCGCCAGGGCCACCAGCGCCCCCCCCGCCTGCACCCGCCGATGCTGATACCAGGGCCGCGCCGCGATCGCCTTACGTTCCGCCACATTCGACGCCGCATCGGTCCCCGCCAAAATCGTCCCCTCCAGGGGCACCTCTAGCAATTCATAAAGATCAACCAACACCTCCTCCGCCGTCTGGTAGCGCTGGGTGTAGTCATGGTGGACCATGCGATCCAGGATCGCCGCCAGCTCATTGCTCACCGACACCAAATGCCGCCACTCCAGCTTGCCCATGCCCCCGTCTTTGCTGGTGCCCCGCAACTTCTGAAGCTCCTCCGACGAGAGCCCCGCCAGGGCCTGAATGGCGATCGTCCCCACCGCATAAATGTCGCTATTGAGGCGAGGGGTGCCATAAAACTGCTCAATGGGCATATAGGATGGCGTGCCCGCCGCGATCGTCCGGGCGGCGGCGACCCCCTCCTCCTGCTGCACAATTTCCTTGACGGACCCAAAGTCAATCAGCACCAGCTTGCCGTCGGAGCTGCGGCGGATCAGGTTCGCCGGTTTGATGTCGCGGTGGATCACCTGGTGCCCATGGACAAACACCAGCACCTCTAGGATTTCGGTGATGACACTGGCGACCCGTTCCTCCGGCAGCTTTTCCCCCGCTGGCATTTCCTTCGAGAGGGGATGGCCGGGGGTGAATTCCTTGACGAGATAAAACTGCTTTTCCTGCTCGAAGTAGGCCAAGAGTCGGGGAATTTGCGGGTGGGAGCCCAGTTTTTGCAGCATTTCCGCCTCCCGCTGGAAGAGGCGGTGGGCATTTTTCACCGCCGTGGGATTGGGGCGCAACAGCCGCAGTTGTTTGACGACGCACTGGGGATAGCCCGGTCGCCGGAGGTCCGCTGCAAGGTAGGTTTTGCCGAAGGCCCCCGCACCCAACACTTGCAGGATGCGATAGCGCTTATCTAAAAGTTGCCCAATCACGCCAGGGTTATGGAGAGTTGTTAGGGGTACTGAGGGGGTCGCGGGGCCACGGGGGGGAGGGTTGGCCGGGGCAATGGCGGTGCGATCGCGCGGGACGCTCGTTCAGGGGCTCGATCCAAATGCCCGATCTATACGCCTATTGTCCTGTACCATCCGCCATCTTGTCGCCCGGAGTGGTGGTCTGGGACGGTCGGGGTTCGCTGGGCTAGGGGATTAGTTGCCGTTGGGATCGCCGTTGGGGTCGCCGTTGGGGTCGCCGCTGCTGTTGGGATCGTCGCCGCTGGGGCTGTCCTCGCCGGGGTCGGTTGTGCTGTCCTCCTCGTCCGGCTCGTCCCCTTCCGCTTGGCGGATGCGATCGTCGAGGAGCTGGGGACGGACGGGGGTGCGGCCGGCTTCGAGCTGCTGGATTTGGTACTGGGCATCGCGGTAGCAGCCGAGGCGGCCCTGATCGAGGCAGAGTTTGGCGGATTGTTTGAAGTCCAGGAGGGCTCCGCTGCGATCGCGCAGGGCCAGTCGGGCAACGCCGCGATCGTAATAGACCAGCGCATGGTTGGGGCGCAGTTCGATCGCCCGATTAAAATCCTCGATCGTGCCCTGGATTTCCCCCAGGTCGTAGCGGGACAGGCCGCGATTGTAGTAGGGATCCGGGTCGTCCGGCTCTAGCTGAATCGCCACATTGAGATCCGCGATCGCCGCCTGGAAATTTTCTAGCCGTCGATGGGCCAATGCGCGATTTTGGTAGGCCATGGCATAGCTCGGATTGAGCTCGATCGCCTTGGTGGCATCATCAATGGCCTGCTGCTGCTGATCGAGATTGGAATGGGACAGGCTGCGGTTGAGGTAGGCCGCCGCCAGGGCCGGATCACTGGGCTTCGCCGCCGCGATCGCCCGGTCATAGTCCGCGATCGCCCCCGCATCATCCCCCGTATCCGCCTTCACATTGCCCCGATTGAGATACACCGACGCCAGGGAACTATCCCGCTTGAGGGCCTCGCTGTAGTCCGCCAGCGCCCCATCCAAATCCCCCAAGTAATAGCGCGCATTGCCCCGCTGGAAATAGGCCGGAGCCCGGTCAGGCCGCGCCCGAATCGCCCGATCCAAATCCGCGATCGCCGCCTCAAAATCCCCCGCATCAATATAAGCAACCCCGCGCCGATAGAGCACCTCCGGATTGCCCCCATCAATCGCCGCCGCCGCCTGGAACGCCGCCATCGCCCCCTGATAATTCCCCGCCTCCAGGGCCGCCGTCCCCTGGTGCAAATGCCACTGGATCCGCAGGGGCCGCGCCGCCAGCACCACGATCGCCACCCCCGCGATCGCCACCGCCCCCCCGATCAGCACCCGCCGCCGATCATCGCGCCATGCCGCCCGAGCCCGCTCCATCCACCGCGATCGCCACCCCTCGCGATCGTCCTCCTCCGCCTTCGCCAACTTACCCGCCCCCGCCCCATTCTTCTGGGCCGACAGCCCCCGCCCATAGCGCCCCGCCCCACTCAAACCCGCCCCCGAACCCACCCCACTGCCCAAGCCATAGAGCGTCCGCAAATCCTGCAGAGCCTCCGCCGCCGACTGGTAGCGCTGATCAAAAAACGGACAAATCAACCGATCAATAAAATCCGCCAACGACGGCTCCACCGCATCCGCATCCTTGCGCCACTGGGGACTCGGCGGCTTACTGCCATTGGCCTCCCCATGGCGCGGCAACTGACTCGCCTTAAACCCCGTCAGGGCCTGCACACAGATCGTCCCCACCGAATACAAATCACTGTTGTAGAGCGGATTCCCCTGGAGCTGCTCCGGAGCCATATAGGCCAACACCTCCGGCGCTTGGCTCGGCGGCGTCGCGCTCTGGGCCCGGGCCGACGGATTAGCAATTTCCTGCACCAGGCCAAAATTAATCGGCACCAGTCGCCCATCCCCCTGGCGGCGGATCAGGTTATCGGGGCAAATATTGCGGTGGATCACCCCATTCTTATGGATGAAATCCAGCACCTCCAGCAGATCCTGGAGCAGGCGGATCACATATTCGTCCGACAGCTTCTGGCCGGGGAGCAGCTCCTGGGCCAGGGGATGGCCGAGGATATATTCCTCCACGAAATAAAGCTGCCCCTCCTCCTCAAAGCAGGCCAAAAGCTGAGGGATGCGCTCATGGGTGCCCAGTTTTTCTAGGGTTTCTGCCTTCTTTTTGAAGAGCAGTTGCACCACCTGCAACGCCTTGGGATTGCGGCTGGGGAAGGAGAACTGGCGCACAATGCACTGGGGATAGCCCGGACGACGCATATCGGCGGCCACGTAGGTTTGGCCGAAGGCCCCGGAGGTGAGCACTTCGACAATGCGATAGCGTCGATCAAGCAGTTGACCAATCGATAGGACGGCCATGGGCTGGGGGGCGTGACCCTCGGGCGCTAGGGTAGGGCAGACAGGCGATCGCGCGGGCACCAGGGGGGACACTCGGGGGGAGGGGTCTGGTGTGGCGGGCTGCCCAAACTGCGGTTAGATTCTACCCCAGTGTAGACTAAGGCTCGATTTCCGCTTCTGGGGCGCGTTTAGGGGCTGGGGGTGGGGGGCTAGGGGGCGCTGGGGCTGGGCGATCGCGCCGGGGGCGGCGGGGGAGGATCGGGGGAACGGCCGCAATGGAGCATGGAAACTTTGGTGACTGAATCGAGGGTTAAAGCGGTGGCTGAATCAAGGATGGGGCAGTGGCAATGGCGGCGGTGGCAGGGGTTGTCCTACCTGACGTGCGATCTGCTGGAGGGCTGGTCCCATGGCTTTTTTACGCGGGAGTTTTCGCCGCGATCGCCGGAGGAACTGACGGCCCTGCTGGCTCCGGGGGCGCGGCCCCTGCGGGTGAAACAGGTCCATGGCGATCGCGTGCTGCGGTCGGGGGAAATTCACGGGGGGGCGGTGCAGACGGAGGCATCCGCCGGGGCGTCGGAGCAGTCTACCTATCCCCAGGCGGATGGCACGATCGCGGACGGGGCGGCCCAGGTGGCTTGGGTCTGTACGGCGGACTGTACCCCGGCGCTGATTGGCGATCGGCGCACCGGGCGGGTGGCGGCGGTCCATGCGGGATGGCGCGGTACGGCGGCGGCGGTGGTGCCCAAGGCGATCGCCCGCTTTCAAGAGTTGGGCAGTCAGCTTGAGGATGTAGTCGTTGCCCTCGGACCGGCCATCAGCGGCGATCGCTACCAGGTGGATGAACCCGTGGCGGCTCAAACCCTGGCGGCGCTGGATCTCTCCCTAGATGCAGCGATCGCCCTGGCAGAACCGCCGATTTTGCCGGATTCGGAGCCGGGGAAATGCCGCCTGGACGTGCGGCGGGTGAATGTGCTGCAACTGAAGCGCCTGGGGATTGACCGCGATCGCATCGCCGTCGCCCCCCACTGCACCCACAGCGAGCCCGATCGCTTCTTCTCCTATCGCCGCGATGGCACCAAAACGGTCCAATGGTCCGGAATCGCCAGCGCGATCGCCTAGGGTACCCATCCCCTCTAGGCCCCGAAACCAGGGGTTTAAACCCCTGGTCCCCCACCGATGAAACCGCGATTGAACCGCGATCGCATCACCCCAAGGATCCTTGCCCTAGGGATCCTTACTCGCGACGCCCGCCGCCAGATCCACCACGGGAGCCCCGCGATCGCCCTCCGTCTCCGGTCGAGCCTTCGGGGACGCGCCCGCCTCAGGCCCCTCGACCGCCCCATCCGCCTCCACCTTCGGCAGCCGCACCGAAAAACCCCAGGCAAAAATCACCCCAATGCAGGTAATCATGAACCAGTCCGGCGGCACCCACAGATCCGTCCCAAAGGCCAGTTCCAGGGAGCGAATCATCAGCCGCATCCCCACCAACCCCACCGTCACATAGCCCGCCGCCTCCAGCCGCTCATATTCCTCAAGCCAGCGGATGAACAGCCCCGCCATAAACCGCAGGGTAATCACCCCCAGGGTGCCCCCCGTCAGCACCAGCCAGGTTTCATCGGAAATGGCGATCGCCGTGGTCACACTATCGAGGGAAAATGCCAGGTCCGTAATGGCGATCGTCGGCACCGCCTGCCACAGCCCATCAAAATGGAATCGGCCCCCCGGCGTACCATCCTCCCCCTCACCCGAGAAGAAATAGCGCCCCACCAGCCACAGCAGATAAATCGCCCCCAGCATTTCAAACTGCCAGAACCGAATCACCCACGTCGCCACCAAAATCAGCGAAATGCGCAGGACAAAGGCCGCCACCAGCCCCAGATTTAATGCCTTGCGCTGGAGTTCCTTGTCCGGCAACCCCTGGGCGATCGCCGCCAGGGCGATGGCATTATCCGCCGACAGCACCGCCTCCAGTGCCACCAGCACAATCAGCAGCAGCGCCGTATCAACCCCAAAACTGGGCGAAAAATCAAGAAACTGGTCTAGCATGGCATCCTGGGACGCGATCGCCGCCTTCCCCAACGTAATTGACGAAGTATTCCTATCAGCCTACCGCTCTGTTACGCCTTGTAACAAACCCATTCACGAAACTGGCGGTCTGGCTGAAAGTAGTGGGGACTGCGATTGATAAAAAACCTGGAGTTCTGGAAGCTATGGGTATCTCGGATACGCAAATCTACGTAGCCCTGTTGCTGGCCCTGGTGCCGGCGGTCCTAGCCTATCGTCTTTCGACGGCCCTTTACAAATAACGCGATCCTAGCGATCAATCCGACGACGAACTCATTTTTACCGCAGGGCTGGGGTGGTAGGCCGCGATCGCGCAATTGCGTTGGAGAGCGTCTACCCCCCGGCCCTGTGCCATTACTGGGGAAGGGTGCAGGGGGATCAGCACCCTTCCCATGGGGGCCAGCGGCAACGGAAAAAGGCACGATCCGGTTAGGGGATCCGCGAAAAAAACCAGAGGCGGAAGGTGCCCCACGGCCCCACCCCCTCGACCTAAGCCTTTAAATTGAAGATTTTTTGGGGATTTTTCGCCTCAACCCTTGCGATCTTCGCCGCTGCAACTGTTAGCATTTGGGCGGATCGAGTTGGGGACGCCCCGTAGAGATTCACCGTAGCGCCCAGCCGCACCACACGGAAGCATTCCCCAGGGAGGCCGCGAGGGTGGAGGTGCCCTAGGGACCGTTGCCCCGTCCGGTTTTACCCCCCTGTCCCCGGAAGGGATGGGTGTCCACCGAGTGGCTGAGGCTTGGAGTTGGGGCTCGAAGTTCGAGGTTTTTGGCCCGTTCCCGTTGATTTTTTTCGCTAGCACCCTTCGCGGCAGCGCCTTCCGCAATCCCCGATCCGCATGAATGCCCTACCGTCCCCCTCCCAGTATCCGCCCCCGGAGCGATCACCCCGTCGTCAGCCCCGCCGTGGTGGATCGGCCCCGGCCCACCGCCGCGCGGCGCAACCCGGTGCCCGGAGCCATCCCCATCGGCAGCGGGCCTTGGAGTTGGGGGCGAAGTTGGGGGTCAACGCGATCGCGATTTTGGCAGCCACCAGCGGGCTCTGTCGCCTGGTGCCGTTCTACCTCAGCCGTGACGGTGCCCTCCAGCAGCTCGAGTCGGAGGTGTCGGGCCTCGAAAGCCGCGTCGATGCCCTCCAAACGGAGTTCCGCACCCACTTTGATCCGGCCAACGGGGTCAACACCATGCGGGAAACCACGGGCCGCCTGTCGCCGAACCAGCGCTACCTGTTCCTGCCGGGGGAAGCGGAAACGGTTCCTGGGGAAGGGCGAGGCACCGCACCATCGGAGGTCCCCTCCGAGCCGGGTGAGATGACCCCCTAGGGATTAGGAACGAGCTGGGGAAGTGGCGATCTGGACTGGATCAGTCGCCCCCAGTTCATGGCTTCTCGACCTATGCCCTTAACGGTTCCTCCCAGTTTTCCCGGAGCTTGGTCCGTTCCGTAGCTGTTCGTCCGCTGCCCCCTGGGCCGATCGCGCCTCCGGCTTCCTCACCAACAACGTAGGGCGGATTTTCAAAAAATCAAGTCTTGGCCCCTTCAAAATTGCCGCCGCCCCAGAGCTGCCGGAGATCCATTCTGTGAACCGCGATCGCCCCCCGCGATCGTCCAACCTAGGGCTCAGTCCCCCCCGAAGGGCAGGGCACCGAAGCCCCCAACAAGCGGCTAATGGTCTGCCGCAGCACATCCGCCTCAAAGGGTTTCGTTAAATATTCCGAAGCGCCCGCCAGCCGCCCCTGGACCCGATCAAATGCGCCATTGCGCCCCGTCAACATGACAATGGGCAGGGTCTTGAACTGGGGCAGACTCCGCACCGTCCGACAGAGTTCTAGGCCATCAATGTCGGGCATGGACACGTCCAGCAGCACCAGGGAAATATCCTCTTGGTAAACGATGGAGAGGGCATCGGTGGCATTATTGGCCACCAGGACTCGATAGGTGTCGCCCAGGGTGCGACGGACGAGTTGATGGACAATGGGGCTATCGTCTACCGCTAAGATCGTAGGTTGAGCCATTGCAGTTGCATTCCTCTCAGAGCCGACACGTTTGCGCTGATGCTGGCGGGGTGCGATCCGAGGCGATGGGGGGGCGCGATCGCCCGGTGACTTGCGCGTGTGATTTTTAGGGAACCATTCCTAGGGCCAGTCAACTCCCAGGGCTGATGCGCTGATCCGTTGGGCATTCGGGGGGCTTGGGGCCGCCGTCAGGGCACGCAGCGGCGAGGCACGGGGCCACGGGATTAGCCGGTGGCGAGGGCACTACCCTCACGTTCTACGATAGATCGTTTTTCCGGTGGCTCTGCCACATCGTTACCGACCGCATTACGGGGGGGCCGCCTTTTAGATTTCTGTTAGCATCGGGGCAGGAATTGCGATCCTCCCTCCCCTGGGACTGGGCGGTCGGTGTGGTTGGGGCTTGGTGGTCTGACCTTGGGGTCCGTTGAGGTGGATTTCAGCCCAGATGATGGCTTCCTCCGCTGCGGTGTCGGGATGCCCGAAGGGGAGTGCTGGCCCGGTTGCGGGTGCGCCCTTTGGGCCATGGCTGGGGGGAGGCTGCTGATCGTTAGGTTGAATCGCCCACTGCTCTACCCCAGCTAGCTCCGTCCTGATGGGCCTTGTGCCTGCGGCGTTCCGAAAGAGGTTGACGAATCAATGAAGTCGCGATCGGTTCCACCTCGGATCGTTCAACGGGATTTGCCGCCCCCGGATGGCACTGCCCGGACGATGGCTTGGGATTCTAATTCTTCAACGGTTGCTGCGACCCCGACGCCCATGGAAGTTGCGCTACAGGATTTGCTGGAAACGTTTCGGGATGTGGCGGGGACGACGGGGGGGGCGATCGCCCTGAGGAAGGCGGATGCGACGGGGGCGATCGCGGGGGAGGAGATGGCTGGCCCCTGGGCGGTGGTGGGGTTGCCGACGGCGTTGGCGCGCCATTTGACGTTGTGGGCCAGTGCCCTGGGGGCGAGCCGAACGGTGGTGGCGGTGGAGGAGGAACCGAGTTTGGCGGCGCTGGCGCTGGCGCTTCAGGCGGCGCGGCTGGGGTTTGTGTGGGGGGCTCCCATTTTTGATGGGCGGGGGCTGTTGGTGGGGGGGGCGGTGCTGGTGAATCTGGGGCCGCCGCCGCTGGATGAGCGGATTTTGCGATCGCTAGAGCGGTTGCGGGGGCAGGTGGGGCTGCTGTTTGATTGGCAGCGCGATCGCGTGTACCTAGACCAGTTGCGCTGCCAGAACCACCGGGCGGAACGGCTGGCCCGCCAGAGTGAAAGTTTGCTGCAAAAGGCGTTGGGGCCGCGCGATCGCCCCCTCTATCCCTCCCTGCTGCGGGCGGTGCGCCAGCGGGCCCAGGGGATGCTGGTGGAGTTGGCGGGGCTGTCGGCCTTTGGGACGGATTTGGGCATTGCCCTGGCCCAGGGGCAAACCCTCAAGGGGACGATCGCCCGGTGCGGTCAGGCGATGGAGGCCCATTTGGGGATTGATCGCCTCTGGATTTGGCTGCTGGATCATGAGGCGAAGGCTTTGGAGTTCCAGGGGCCGTCTGCGCCACCGCCCCCCGCGATCGCTGGAGCGGACTTTCAGCGGCCCATTCAGCTCACGGTTACCGCCGCCACCGCCCCTGGGGCAACGGCCAGCGACGGGACGCCCCCAACCCCAGACGGGCCACCGCAGACGGACGCCACGGCCCCCGAAACCACCCATTGGCTCGTGGATGAGGGGCCACCAGGCACCTATACCCTGCCGCCCGACCCGCCCCCCTCGGAAGCGGCAGAACCATCCTCTGACCCCTTGCCCCTGCGGGCCTGCACGGCCAACCTGCCCCCCGATGGGGTGGAGCCGTCGTCCCTGTGGTTGCCGCCGGAGCTGCTGTCCTGGTGCCAGGGGGAAGGGTTTGCGTCGTTGGGGCGCTATCCCATGGTGGTGAACGATCGCCCCATTGGCACCGCGATCGTCCTTTCCCATCACCCCCTGGGGGACACCAGCAGCCATATGTTGGAATGGGCCGCCAACAGTATCGCCGTGGTGTTTGATCGATTTCAGGCCCGGGAAGAATTGCTCCGGCGGCGCGAAAAATTGATGCTGCAACTGTCGGGGCAAATCCATAATTCCCTGGATCTCGACACGATTTTGCAGACGGCGGTCACGGAAATCCGCTCCCTCTTTCGCATTGATGACTGCTATTTCCTGTGGTATCTGCCGGTGGGGGAAGAGCCCAATGCCACCACGTCCCACTACGCGAGCCGGGAGGGGTTGCCGGATCTGTCCCTCGATCGCCTGCCGAACTACACCACGTCCCTGGCCCGGTTGATCCTCGATCTTGCGCCGATCGCGATCCACAACAGCGCCACGGGGGAGGAGAGCGATGTCCATGGGGTGACCTATGGGGGGGGCGGCGTGCCCTGTGGCTATGGGGCGGGGGAGGCGGCGTCGGCGTTTCCGGAAAAGACCAGCCGATCGCCGTTGGCCGCCATGCCGGGGGCGGCGCTGATGCCGATTTTGCGGACGGCGGGCATTGCGTCCCAGTTGGTGGTGCCCCTGAAGACGCGATCGGGGCAGTATGGGGCGATCGCCTGTAGCAATCGGCAGCGGCCGCGCCAGTGGAAGGAAACGGAAATTGAATTATTGCAGGCGGCGGTGGATCGCCTCGCGATCGCGATCGACCAGGCGGAACTGTATGCCCAAGCCCGCGCCACCGCCCTCGCCGCCCAATCCCAGGCCAAGCGCCTCAGCGAAACCCTCGACAACCTCAAAAAGGCCGAAGCGCAACTGGTCCAAAACGAAAAAATGTCGAGCCTCGGGCAAATGGTGGCCGGCGTTGCCCACGAAATCAATAACCCCGTCAGCTTCATCTACGGCAACCTGGATCACCTGCGGGGCTACGCCCAGGACACCCTTCAGCTCATTGGCCTCTATCAGGAATGCTACCCGGAACCCCATCCCAAAATTGCGACCCTGTGCCGTTCCATTGATCTCGACTTTTTGATTGAAGATATGCCCAAGCTGATCCATTCCATGGAGATGGGCACGGAACGCATCCGCCAAATTGTGATGTCCCTGCGGAATTTTTCGCGTTTGGATGAGGCGGCCATTAAGCAGGTGGATATCCATGAGGGCATCGATAGTACGCTGCTGATCCTGCAAAGCCGCCTGAAGCCGTCGGGGCATTTCCTCGGGGTCGAGGTGACGAAGTGCTATGGCGATCTGCTGCCGGTGGAGTGCTATGCGGGGCAGTTGAACCAGGTCTTTATGAATATTATTGGCAATGCGATCGATGCCCTGGAGGTGCTGGATCGACCGGGCCACATCACGATTACGACGACGCAGCTTGAGGCGATCGCGCCGGAGGACGATGAGCGGCTGTTGAGCAATCCCCTCGATGGGGTGCCCACGGCCTGCATTCGCATCCGCGATGATGGGGTGGGCATTACGGAGGAGGTCCGCTCCCACCTGTTTGATCCATTTTTCACGACGAAGCCGGTGGGCAAGGGCACGGGGCTGGGGCTGTCGATTTGCTACCAGATTGTGGTGGATAAGCACGGGGGGGCGCTGGAGTGCCATTCGGTGCCCGAGGGGGGGACGGAGTTTTTGATCCGGATTCCCATGGCCCTGCCGAACCACCTGAAGCCAAGGGCCTAGGCGCGATCGCGCGGGTGGGGCGGGGTGGGCGATCGCCGTGTCCAGGGCCGGGGCCGCCCTCTCCAGAAATTTTTCAGAAATTTTCCCGGAAGCCCTTGACAACCCTCTGGACTGCCCAATAGTATGTTTGAGCCTTGAGCAAGCCGATGGGGCGTGGCCAAGTGGTAAGGCAGCGGGTTTTGGTCCCGCCATTCGTAGGTTCGAACCCTACCGCCCCAGTTTTGAACAACATAAACGCATCGGGAAAGTCCTTCGCAGGGACCATAGAAACCTTGCGCTGATGCCTGTCCCCCTAACCCTAGAAGCTTTTCGGCCCGTTGCTGAAGGGTGAAAAGTTCTGGGGTCCTCGGCGCGATCGCGGGGGCCTGATCTTGCTTGCCCTGATCTTCCTTGATCGGCGGTTCGGCTCGGTGGGGCGGCGATCGCTTCGGCACGGATGGGGGGTGGCTGTTCCTCGGGAGGCGCGATCGCAGCCATGGTCGCCACCTTAAAAGATTGTTAAAAAAATGAAAGGTATCGCTCCCCAAACTCTTGAGGTATCTTGAGGTTTGACGGACCTATCCCCTCGCGCTCCCGTTCCCTTGCGACCTCATCTTGTCATTGCCGCCTTTGTGCCGTCGGACCACCGGCTACAGCTTCTGGAGGAGCAATTTGATGCTTCCCGTTTCACGCTGCATTGGCTCCAATCTCCGGCGGAATTCCTGGATTTTTTGGGCGATCGCAAGCGGGATCTCGATTGTCTGATTCTGGAGGAAACCGCCGCCCTGCCTGCCCTGCTTGATGCCCTACGCGATCGCTCCATCCTCCTGCCCGCCGTCCTCCTACGGGAGCCCGACAGCCCTAGCCGCAGCGACGATCTACCCCAATACCACGCGGCGGAACTGATCATCCCCACCTCCGCCCTTGCCAAATCCTCCAGCGCCATCGACCTCGCGATCGCCAACTTCCTCCAGCTTCAGCCCCAGTCCTCCGATGACCCGGCCGACCATGGCACCGACGCCTCCGCCACCAGCAGCAACCCCCCTGCCCCCTCCCCCCAGCGTCCCATCGCCCCCCTCCCCGCTGAACCGCTGCTCCAGCAGCAGCACCGCCTGTCCGAAAAATTACGCGCCCGGTTGGGGTATCTCGGCGTGTACTACAAACGCGAAGCCAAAAACTTTCTTCGTTATCTCCCCCCAGACGAACAGCGGGAATTTTTATCGCGGCTTAAGGAAGATTACCGGGAAATTGTTCTAGTATATTTTTCGCAGGAATCCACCCTAAATCAACAGATTGATAACCTGGTGGATAAGGCATTTTTTGCTGACATTTCTGTGGCCCAGATCGTTGAAATTCATATGTCTTTAATGGAGGATTTTTCCAAGCAGCTTAAACTGGAAGGGCGCAGCGAAGAAATCCTGCTGGACTATCGCCTCACGCTCATTGACGTGATCGCCCACCTCTGTGAAATGTATCGTCGTTCCATCCCTCGGGAAGCGTAGGATCTACACAGCAATGGGGGGCGATCACACCCCAGCGGACCATCAGTTCTCCGGTCAAGCCATAGGGTCAGCGGCCATGTCAACACCCACGATGATCGAACCCCCCAAGGCATCTCAACCTCCGCCCCTGAGCCCCGCCCCCGGTTCACGGATCAACGGCTCGATGAACCGCAACCCAACCGCGAGCCCAGGTCAGTTTCCCCCAGCGATCGACGCCAGTTGCCGATGCCCTTGTCCCCCTTCCGTTGATTAACCGCCCTTGCCCCGTCCGTTTCCGTTCAGCCCCCCCTAGCCTATTGCCCCTTCGTAATCAGAAAGGTGACAGCGGCCCCCTAGCCATTTCCCGTGTTTTTGCCATGAGCCTCCTGAAAAAAACCTATGTCCTTAAGCTTTATGTGGCAGGTAACACGCCCAACTCCGTGCGGGCACTGAAAACCCTGAAAAATATTCTGGAGGAGGAATTTCAGGGCGTTTATGCCCTGAAGGTCATTGACGTGCTCAAAAACCCCCAGTTGGCGGAGGAGGATAAGATTTTGGCGACGCCCACCCTCGCGAAGATTCTGCCGCCGCCGGTTCGTAAGATCATTGGCGATCTCTCGGATCGAGAACGGGTGCTTATTGGCCTCGATCTCCTCTATGAAGAACTTTCGGAGGATGATGCGATCATTTAGATGTTTAAATTAAGTCTTAAGTATCTAGATGTCCCCTAATTCAGGCCATGGCATCGGTGGAGATGGATAACCCTGTGGTATCGGCTGCCCTGCCCCATCGATTCGCCACAATGCCCCCCAATCTCCCCCGGATCGATCCTTCCCCCCGAGCAGTCGATCCAAATTTCCACTCCCCTAACCATTGATTGTTCTTGCATTGGTTGTAGTTATTTAGCTCCTTCGGTTTAGGTTTTAACACTCATCATGGCTCAATCTGAAAGTCTACCTTCCAACGGCGATCGTAAGCTGATGGGCGTCCAGAAGATTCGGACCATGATCGAAGGGTTTGACGACATCAGCCACGGTGGTTTGCCCGTGGGCCGTGCAACCCTGGTCAGCGGCACTTCGGGGACTGGCAAAACCCTGTTTGCGACCCAGTTTCTTTATAACGGCATCATGTATTTTGATGAGCCGGGAATTTTTGTAACCTTCGAGGAATCCCCGGCGGATATTATCAAAAATGCCCAAAGTTTTGGCTGGGATCTACAAAGTTTAATTGATGCAGGAAAGTTGTTTGTTTTAGATGCGTCACCGGATCCGGAGGGGCAGGAAATTGTTGGCAGTTTTGACCTGTCGGCGTTGATTGAACGGATCCAGTATGCGATCCGCAAATATAAGGCGAAGCGGGTTTCGATTGATTCGATTACGGCGGTGTTTCAGCAGTACGATGCGGCGTCGGTGGTGCGGCGGGAGATTTTTCGCCTGGTGGCGCGCCTGAAACAGGTGGGGGTGACGACGGTGATGACCACGGAGCGGGAGCTGGAATATGGCCCCGTGGCGCGGTTTGGGGTGGAGGAGTTTGTTTCGGATAATGTGGCGATTATGCGGAACGTTTTGGAGGGGGAAAGACGCCGCAGAACCCTAGAGATTCTGAAGCTGCGGGGGACGACCCACATGAAGGGGGAGTACCCGTTTACGATGACGAATCAGGGGATTAGTATTTTTCCGCTGGGGGCGATGCGCTTGACCCAGCGATCGTCGAATGCGCGGGTGTCGTCGGGGGTGGAGACCCTCGATCGCATGTGCGGTGGGGGATTCTTTAAGGATTCAATTATTCTGGCGACGGGGGCGACGGGTACCGGAAAAACGCTCCTGGTGAGTAAGTTTATTGAGGATGCGTGCAAGAACGGCGATCGCGCGATTCTGTTTGCCTATGAGGAGTCGCGGGCGCAGCTTTCGCGGAATGCCTACTCTTGGGGGATTGATTTTGAGGATTTGGAGCGGCGGGGACTGCTGAAGATTTTGTGTGCCTATCCGGAGTCGGCGGGGCTGGAGGATCATTTGCAGATTATTAAATCTGAGATTGCGGAATTTAAGCCGTCTCGGATTGCGATTGATTCCCTGTCGGCGATGGCGCGGGGGGTGAGTAATAATGCCTTTCGGCAGTTTGTGATTGGGGTGACGGGCTACGCGAAGCAGGAGGAGATTACGGGGTTCTTTACGAATACGACGGACCAGTTTATGGGGTCCCATTCGATTACGGATTCCCACATTTCTACGATTACGGACACGATTTTGATGTTGCAGTATGTGGAAATTCGCGGGGAGATGTGTCGGGCGATTAATGTGTTTAAGATGCGGGGCTCGGAGCACGATAAGGGCATTCGGGAATATACGATTAGTCGCAATGGGCCGGAAATTCGCGATTCGTTCCGCCAGTATGAGCGGATTATTAGTGGGTCGCCGACGCGGGTGACGGTGAATGAGAAGAGTGAGCTATCGCGGATTGTGCGTGGGGTTCAGGAGAAGTCTGGGGATGTTTAATGGCTAGGGGTGGGGCGGCGCGGGTGGCGGTTTCGCGCTATGCGGAGTTTGCGGTGAGCTATTGCCACCGGCTGCCGGAGTTGGATGGGGTGCAAAATGGGGTGCGATTTGGGGCGGCGGCGCGATCGCCGGGGGCGACGGTGGGCCTATGGGTGACGGTGGCGGGGCCGGTGGATGCCTATGGGATGGTGGTGAATCTTTCGACGGTGGTCAAAGGGGCGATCGCGCGGGAGGTGCTCGGGCCGCTGGATGGGGCGTATCTAAATGATGTGTGGCCGGAATTTGAGACGATGTTGCCGGCTCCGGAGTCGTTGGCCTGGGCAATCTGGAGACGGTTGGCGCGATCGCTGGATTTAGTGCGGGTACGGGTGCAGTGGCGTCCGACGGTATGGGCGGACTATGGGGGAGAGGGTATGGATGCGCTGTTGACGATTGAAACCCAGTTCTGTGCGGCCCATCGCCTGTCGATGCCGGGACTGAGCCTGGAGGAAAATTACGCGATCTACGGCAAGTGCGCACGGCCCAGCGGCCACGGCCATAACTATAAATTGGCGGTGACGGTGCGTGGCCCCATTGATCCGCGCACGGGCATGGTGGCGGAACTGATTGCCTTTGAGCGGCTGGTGAATGAGGTGCTGGTGGAGGAGCTGGACCACAGTTTTCTCAATGCCGATGTGCCCCACTTCGCGATGGTGGTGCCGACGGCGGAAAATATTGCCCTCTATGCCCGCGATCGCCTGGCGGAACCGCTGCGATCGCTGGGGGTCGAGCTATACAAAATCCGCCTCTACGAAACGGATAAAAACGTCTGCGAAGTGTACGGCGAGGGCTACGGCGTTTCCTAAGGCGAAGCGGGCTGGGACTGGGTGGGGCGATAGGTGGGCACATCAAGCAGGCCCGCCTTCTGGATGGCAATGACCGCCACGGACGCCACCGCAACGCCCACCACCAAACCCGCCGCCAACACAATCAAAAACACCTGCTGCATCCGCCGCTTCATGGCGGGACTCACGGCCCTGGGCGCTTCGATGCCGGTGCCGTAGGTCTTGGCAAATTCCGACTGCAACCCCTGCCCCGCCGGATCATTGAGGCCCGGTGGGGTGTTTTTGTCGCCAAAGGGGTTGGGCGATCCACCAGAAAATCCGTTCATGTCCTGCTGCCAATCCTTAAATGAATCCTTGCTAATCCTGTCGCTGGTGCCGATCGCTGACGCTGGCCGACGCCCCGCCACGGTTTGCCATCTCCCTAGGATAGGAGCCCCAGGGCCGCGATCGCCGGTTAACCGCTCCGGAAGGGGGGAGAACCGTACAGCATGACCTGGGCGACATCCGCAACAATGTATTACATTTGTTTACAAGAAGACACAAGGATTTGCACGGAGGATTCCATGGCACTTGTCATCGCCCTTTTCGTCATCGGTTGGGTCGCGGCGGCCGTCCTCGGTACCCAGGCTTATTTCCGGGGTGAGCAAACCAAGCCGATCCATGAGCGGAACTGGAGCTCCGATTCCTTCGAGTCCCTGGCGGAGAGCGTGACCGGGACGAAGGTGGATTTTGCGGAGCGCCGTCCGGCCTACGGCATGGATGAGTTTGCGAGCGCCCAGTTGCCCAAAGCTTAGTGAATGGCCCAATTCGGTGGCATCGGTGGGGAATGGAAGCCCTACGGATGTCGCTGAATTCGACGGCCCTGAGCCCTAGGGGTGGCTGCGTCGGTTGATGATCAGGCCCCTTGAAGGTTGATCTTCACGGGAATTTTTTCGGACTCGATTTTCTCAAGCATCAATTTCTCGAACACAAAGGAAAGTGGCCTCGGACGTTAGACACCCGATGGCTTTAGACAGGGGCCTCCGCGATCGCGGGGGCTTTTTTTTCGCTGCGACGGGGAAGGGGTTGGGGATGTTGAGTCGTGGCTTTGTTCAGCTCAGCGATCGCCCAGGAGTTCCCCAAGGGTGGTGGCGAGCAGCACCCAACCAACGATCGCCAGGACGGTGGCGGCCATGCGGTTGATCAGGCGATGGAATTGGGGGCGAATCCGCGATCGTGCCCGATCGGCCAGGTAGGCATAGGCGAGTTTGACGCTGCCCACCGCGATCGCCGCGATCGCCATGACCATCACCCAATCGGGGACGGTGAGGGCGGAAAGGTCCAAAAAAGCGGGAAAAAAACCGAAATAAAACAGAATTGCTTTTTGATCTCCGAGGGTAATCGATAGGCCCATAAAAAGACTCGATGCCCAGGAATATTGGTCGCTGTTTTCCGTTTGATTGCTAATGGGAACCGCTCGCCAGAGTTGGACGGCCAGCCAGAGGAGATAAAGCCCCCCAAAGCTTTTAATCAACATAAACAGGGGGCTAAATTGTTCCGCAAAAAAGGCCAACCCCCAAACGGCAAGGGCAATAAAAATTAAATCCCCAATGACAATGCCAAGGGCCGTTAAAGCCCCATGCCAAAAGCCAAGGCTAGCGGCTCGGGCCGAAACGGTCAGCACGCTCAAACTGGGCACCGCCGCCAAGGCCGCGATCGCGCCAAACAGGGCCACCAGGGTACCGACACTCAATTGACTCGCCATGGCAAAACTCGATGGATCCCGTTCCCCTATCCCTTAAACAATCGCCGGAGCATCTGGCGTAGGGGGGCAGATTTCGGCGGGGCCAGGGGCGATCGCACCGGTTTTGGCTCCTGGAGATAGCGATAATGCTCCCAAATATCCCAGTAGGGGCAACCGGGTTGGATTTTGATGCCCGCCCAATGGAGATAGGGCACGGGTTTGTCCGCCCGAGGATCAAAGAGGCGATCGCCCCGCCATTCAAAATGACCGCTGCCCGCCCAACTGCCTGCCCCCTTTTCCGGCCCCTGCACCAAATTGCGCCGATTAGGAAATTTTTTGAGGATGGCGTAGTTCATGATCGGCTGATCCGACGTTTTCTGGGAAAAGTCAAAATACTCCGGATGGGCCGCGCATTCCCCAAAGGCCGTATATAAATCCGCCTCGGTCATCAGTCCTTTTTTTGAACCCCAAAGCCCCCCATTAAAAATCCCCTTCAGCTCCTCCTCCGAGAAAACATTTAAATCGAGAACCGCTGGACTAAACACATTTTTGACGCCGCCCGCATGTTGATAGTCGCAGCAAATAAAATCAACCTCATCTAGGGCATCCATGAAGTTGGCGATCTTCTCGAAAACAACAATATCCGTGTCAATGTAGAGAAATCGCTCGAAGGGGCCAAACCAGCAGGCTTGTTTACGAAATTGATTCGGGCGCGCAAAAAATTGATCGCCAAAGATGGTTTGTAACTGTCGCGATAGGCGATCAATAAATTCCAAATCCTCATAGATCAGCACCCCAAAGCGATCGCCCAGGATTTTCGCCACCTGCTGATAGTGATCGTCATAGGGAATGAGCATCACCGGCGTGTCGGGATCCGTGGCGCGGATGCTTTCGAGGAGGGCGATCGCATAGTCCGTGAAGCGATCGTTGGCCGTGATGTAAAAGCCGCGATTCATGGGCAATACGTCCTAGGGGCGAGATCTGTGTGGATCATAATCCGTAAAAATGGCCGCGACCTGGCCGCTTCCATTGCCCATGGTACGGTTTGAGACGACGCCGGTCGGGATTCTGAGCGGCCCCTGGCTCAGCCAATCCGTAGCTCAATCCGTGGCCCAGTCTGTGGTCCAGTCTGGGGCTCAACGAAAAGGGCGACGATCGCGCGATCATCGCCCCACGGTTTTAGATCCTAGGCCGGGTTACCCAAAACCGCCCTAGACCTGGAGCGCCACCTTCGGCTCCGAGGACGCATTCGGGTTCGCCTCGGGGGAATCGGCCTCCGACGGGGGCACCGCCTGCCAGAACTTCGGCAGCGCATTGGCCCAGTCCGCCAGGAGTGCCTTGGCCTTGGGGCTACCGGTCTTTTCCGCGTGGGCTTCTAGGAGCGACTTCAGTTGCTCCTCGCCCGCCGGGGTGCAGACCCGCTGGACCTTGATGATTTCCGGGTTCACCTTTTCCGTAAAACTCCCGTCCTCATCCAGGAAGTAGGCCAGACCGCCGGTCATGCCCGCCCCCACGTTGCGGCCCACGCTGCCCAGGACCACGATCGTGCCGCCGGTCATGTATTCGCAGCAGTGGTCGCCCGCCCCTTCGATGACCGCTTGGCCCTTCGAGTTGCGGACGGCGAACCGTTCCCCGGCCCGCCCGTTGGCATAGAGGGTGCCGCCGGTGGCCCCGTACAGGCAGGTGTTGCCCAGGATGGCGTTGTCCGCCGGGTCGAAGGTGGCGATCGCGGGGGGCCGGATGATGATTTCGCCGCCGTTCATGCCCTTGCCCACGTAGTCATTGGCCTCGCCGTGCAGGTCTAGGGTCATGCCCAGGACGTTGAAGGCCCCGAAGCTCTGGCCCGCGCTACCGGTGAATTGCAGGTGGATTTGCCCCTCGAAGCCGTTGTTGCCATAGAGCTGGGCGATGCGACCGGCGATGCGCGCGCCGACGGAGCGATCGGTATTGACGATCGCCGTGGCCTTGCGGAGACTGCCCTGGTTACGGATGGCGGTTTGGAGGGCATCGTCCGCCAGGAGGGCATTGTCGAGCACCACGCCGTTGCTGTGGGGGCGGGCCTCGTGGTTGAGCCAGGTGCGATCGCTGCGGGTATCGGGCAGATCCGTCAACACCGACAGGTCAATGGCCTGGGTCTTGGTGAGGGCCACATCCGACCGCACCGCCAGCAGATCCGCCCGCCCAATGATTTCCCCAAGGCTGCGGTAGCCCAGGTGCGCCAGGAGCGATCGCACCTCCTGGGCCACGAAGTAGAAGAAGTTCACCACCCGCTCGGGGATGCCGGGGAACCGCTCCCGCAGGCGCTCCTGCTGGGTGGCGACGCCGACGGGGCAGGCATTGGTGTGGCAGACGCGGGCCATGATGCAGCCCTCGGCGATCATGGCGATCGTGCCGAAGCCGTACTCCTCGCCCCCCATCAGGGCACCCATCAGCACATCCCAGCCGGTTTTGAAGCCCCCATCGACCCGCAGAGTGGCGCGATCGCGGAGTTTGTTCTCCATCAGGATGCGGTGAACTTCTGCTAGGCCCAACTCCCACGGGCTGCCCGCGTGCTTAATCGAGCTCAGGGGCGAGGCACCGGTGCCGCCGTCGTGGCCGGAAATTTGGATCACATCCGCATTGGCCTTGGCGACCCCCGCCGCGATCGTGCCGATGCCGATCTCCGCCACCAGCTTCACGGACACCTTCGCCTTGGGATTGATCTGGTGCAGATCAAAGATCAACTGGGCCAGATCCTCAATCGAATAGATGTCGTGGTGGGGCGGCGGCGAAATCAGCGTCACTCCGGGCTTCGAGCGGCGCAGCATGGCAATGTAGGCGCTCACCTTCTTGCCGGGAAGCTGGCCCCCCTCACCGGGTTTTGCCCCCTGCGCCACCTTGATTTCAATCTGGTCCGCGCTCATGAGGTACTCCGGCGTCACGCCAAAGCGCCCCGAGGCCACCTGCTTAATGGCGGAACTGGCGGTGTCGCCGTTACGTAGACCGCGCAGGTAGGGGAACGTGGGGGAAATGCCGTTGGCGTCCACATCCGCGATCGGCTGATAGCGCTTGGGATCCTCGCCCCCTTCCCCGGAATTCGATCGCCCCCCGATGCGGTTCATGGCGATCGCGAGGGTCTCATGGGCCTCCGGCGACAGGGCACCGAGGGACATGCCCCCCGTGCAGAACCGCTTACAGATCTCCTCGATCGACTCCACCTCATCAATGGAGATGGGGGCGCGATCGCTCTTGAACTCCAGCAGATCCCGCAGGGCCGTGGGGGTGCGCCCTTGCAGGTACTTTTTGTACACGTCGTAATGGTTGTAGGCATCCTGGGGCAGGTCATCCCCCTTCCAGGCCCCCGTCGCCGTCTGGGACTCGAAGCCACTGACGGCCTTGTGGAGCGCCTTCGCCATTTCGGGGGAATTCATGTGATATTCACCCCCCTTGCGGTATTGCACAAAACCCATGTTTTCCAAGCGCGTCGCCGTCAGTTCCGGGAACGCCCCCGCATGGAACGACGCGGTTTCCCGGGCCAGGTCCGCTAGGCCAATGCCCCCAATGCGGGACGTGGTGCCCACAAACGACGTATCGAGCAGTTCGCGGCCAATGCCGATCGCCTCGAAAATCTGCGCCCCGTGGTAGCTCGCCAGCAGGGAAATGCCCATCTTCGACAGGATTTTTAGTAAACCCGCCTCAACGGCACTGCGGTAGTTTTCCTGGGCCTGCTCGATGGTGACGGCGGGCAATTTGCCCTGCTCCATCAGCTTTTGGATCCGGGCATCCCCCCACCAATGGCGGGCTGATTCCAAGGCCAGGTAGGGACACACGGCGCTGGCCCCATAGCCCACCAGGCAAGCAAAATGGTGCGTGCTCCAGCACTGGGCCGTGTCCACCACCAGGGACACCTTCATCCGCAACCCGTGGCGGATCAGGTGGTGATGCACTGCCCCCACCGCCGCCAGGGGCGGAATGTAGGTGGTTTCTGCGGAGATGTCCCCCTCGCGATCGCTCAGGATCAGAATCTCGGCACCGTCCTTCACCGCCGCCGCCGCGCGATCGCACAGGGCCGCGATCGCCGGTTTGAGCCCCGCCGGCCCATCCGCCAAACTGTACAGGGTCGAAAGGGTCGTCACCCCAAAGCCCGACCCTTGGATCCAGGCCAACTCCCCATCATTGAGCACCGGCGACGCCAATTTTAATAAACGCGCCCCCTCCGGCCCAATCTGCAACAGATTATGGCGACGGCCCAGGTGCATCTCCAGCGACATCACCAGCTTCTCCCGCAGGGGATCAATCGGCGGATTGGTCACCTGGGCAAAGCGCTGCTTGAAATAGTCATAGAGCAAGTGCGGCTTCGTCGAAAGCACCGCCAGGGGAATATCATCCCCCATGCAGAACGTGGCCTCCTTACCGCCGCTGGCCATGTCGGCAATGACCATCTCCACATCTTCCGCCGTATAGCCAAAGGCCGTCTGCCGTTGCAGCAGCGCCGGAGCCCCCAACTGCGGCTGGGCCGGAAAACCCTGGGGCTCCAGCACCTTTTGATGATCCCGCAGCCATTCGCCATAGGGATGCTGGCGGGCCACCCGCTCCTTCAAATCCCAATTTTTCAAAATCTCGTGATTCACCAGATCCAGCGCGATCGCCTGACCCGGCCCCAGCCGCCCCTTCTCAATAATCGCGGCCTCATCCACGGGCACCGTCCCCGCCTCGGACCCCACGATTAAGTAATCATCCTTCGTGATGCAATAGCGGGCGGGCCGCAGACCGTTGCGATCGAGCGTCGCCCCCACGATCTTGCCATCGCTAAAGGCCAGCAGCGCCGGACCATCCCACGACTCCTGAATGCCCCGGTTGTAGTTGTAATAGTCCACAATTTCCGGGTGATCCTTCAGGTCCGGCTGGTTCTCATAGGCTTCCGGCACCAGGGTCGTCACCGCCTCCAGCAGACTGCGGCCCGATCGCACCAGCAGTTCCAGGGAATTGTCCAGGTTCGCCGAGTCGCTATTTTCGTAGCTCACCACCGGCTTGAGGTCCGCCAACTGGGCCTCGGTCCAGACCGGATGGGCCAGATCCGACTGGCGCGCCAGCATCCAGTTCAAATTCCCCAGGAGCGTATTAATTTCGCCATTGTGGCCCAACAGGCGCATGGGCTGGGCCAAAGGCCAGCGGGGCATGGTGTTGGTGCTGAAACGACGGTGATAGAGGGCAAAGGGGCTGACGTACTCGGGGTTCGTCAAATCCTGGTAGAACTGGGGCAGCACCACCGATCGCACCATGCCCTTGTAGACCACCGTGTAGGTGGACATGGAGCAAATGTAGAAGCCCAAGGACTGGGACGGCACCTTGTCCGGATCGTGGCCCAAGGCCGCCACCACCGCATTGCCGATGCGCCGCCGCACCCGGTAGAGTCGGCGATCGAGCCCATCCCCCACCAGGGGATCGTCGCCGACGGACTCCAGGATCGCCTGCTCAATGCGGGGCAAATTTTCGAGGGCCTGCACCCCCAGCACCGACGGATCCGTCGGCACCACCCGCCAGCCCAGCAATTTCAGATCATTGTCCGCGCAGGCTTGCCCAAAGGCCGATCGCGCCGCCGCCGCCTGGGCCTCATCCTGGGGCAAAAACACCATCGCCAACGCTGATCGCGCCGGAACAATCTCAATCCCCTGCGCCGCCCCCCAGGTTTGCAACAGCGCCCAGGGAATCGCCGTCATGATCCCCGCCCCATCGCCCGAATCGCGATCGGCACTGCACCCGCCCCGATGCTCCATGCACCCCAGGGCGATCGTCGCCTTTTTAACCAGGTCATGGCTCGCCTCGGCCCGACGATGGGCAATGAACCCCACCCCACAAGCGTCGCGCTCCTCCGTCAGGTAGCGAGGCCCCTGGTCCGGCATCGGCGGCAGGGGATTATCGGGAATAGCCTCCGAGAACCCAGCCCCGATTGCCATCGGCTGGCCGGCCATCGGAAAAACGTTTGCTCGATTCGTGCGATCGCTCATGGTGGTTTCAGATCTTTACGGTGTCGGGTCTAGAACCGTCAGCATCAGGCCAACGGGCGGCTATCAGGCGGGCACGGTCCCCAGGGGAGCTATTGCCAGAGGGTTGATAACCTAGGACAATTGGTAGTCGGCTACCCAAAAGGTAAAAAGAACTACCGCCCCTTTCGGGGATTCATGCGGGGCCATAGGCAAGGGGGCACCGGGGTGCCAAGGGCGATGGATCGGATGGGTTCGTGGCCGTCAGGGGGCACAGAAACACAGGCAGTGCCGGGGCAGCGCGGGGGGACTGGGGGAAACGTCGGGGCTTCTGACCCAGGAACAGGCGGCCTTAGCAGCAGCTTGCGGATCTAGTGGATCTAAGAGTATGGGGCACGGAGACGGGTTAGGGCAACTGGCCGGGACGTTTACGCGATATCCCCGAGGACATCGGGGGGGCGGCGGGGGCACGATGGCAATGGCCCGCGATCGCGGGGGAGCAACGGCCTAGGGTAATCGGCGCGGGGTCGCCGCCGCCATCGCTCCGACGGGGCCGGAGGGTTGCCCGTGCAGACTGATCGCGCAGGCGGTCCGATGACAGTCCATGGCGCGGTGGCGTCAGTCGCTTGTTTCGCTTGGGTTACGCGCGACTAAAGACCGGTCCTGAGGGCGGCATATATCGTACGACGATTGTAGATAGATCTGCGTAATCTAGACCACATTCCCCCCTGAAACTTCCGGCTCGGGCGCTGGGGGGGCCGCCCCGGCGGTGCGGGGCCTAGGGGGCATCATCGCGCAGGTTAGGGTTGGTGCCCAGCTCCCGCAGCAGTTCAATGGGCAGGCCGTCGCGATCGGCGATGAAGGCCACCTCATAAATTGTCGCGCCGATCGCCTGCTGCCGGGGGCTCAGCAAAATCTTCAGCGGCCCTGCATCGGCGGCCTGGAGGCGATCGCCCAGATCCGTCAACCAATCCCCCAAGCCCGAAGCCTTACCCAATCGCGCCGAAGATAGATCCGGCGACACATCTAGGGATAGGTGGTAGTAGCCCACATAGCCCTCATCCCCGAACGGATCCGGGCAATGGACCGGCTGGGGCACCTCAATTAACTCCAGCCGCCCTCCAAAGCCCTCCATCCAACAGGCCAAGGTCATGCCCGCCGTGAACCGCTCCGTCACTCGATAGCCCAGGGTTTCGTAGAAGGGCAAGGATCGATGGATATTGGCGGTGCGGATCGAAACGTGGTGCATGGGGCAAGGGCGCAGCGGATTGCTTGGCGGGCTTAGGGGCAAATCAAATCAATAATTAATGGTAGGGTGCGTTCGGTACCGGCCAAATCAACGCGATCGCGTATCTACCCCGAACGCACCGGCCATCCCGGATCAGCGCGATCGCCGAGACCAACCCAGAATTCCGGTGATATGGATCGACAACATAGATTGATCGATGCCATTCAAAGGGGGCGGTGCGTTCGCATGGGCACCCTTTCAGTGAAAATCAACCGGGGCGAACGCACCCTACCGGCGGCCTATTGATTATTGAATGCGGTGGGGCAGCGACCAGTCCAACCAAGCTATTCAAAGAGGCGAAAGTAGGGATAGCGGATGGGCACACCCGGTTCCTTATCGAGGGTGAAATTGATGGTTTTCCAGCGGGGATCCTCGTCCGGCGAGGGGCCAAACTCCACCGGCAGGCCATACAGGCGTGGCGGGGATGCGGCGGGTGTCGGGTCCGCGTGGGGGCCGTGGGGGGTGCTGCGTTCGAGGTAGGTGCGCAGGAGGGCTTGGTAGCGGCGGGCGACGATGATGCGCGTGGCCCGGTAGCCTTCGGTGTAGAGGCGATCGAGGGCCTCGTGGATTTCAAAGCGGATGCCGTCCGGGTGGGTGTGCTGGCGGTACCATTCCCCTTCCCACTGGCGCCATTGGCGGCTGGACTGGAGGTGGACCAGTTCGCCGGTTTCGGGGTTGGCTTCAAAGGCTCCGTGGCGCTGGCACAGGTAGGTGTCGGTGAGGGTGAGGGCGGCGATTTTTTGGTGGCAGTGGGGGCACTCGATCTCGGGGCCGAAGATTGGATACTGTAGGGCTGGATTGAGCATGGTTAAGACGGTTCAGTTAACCCTAGGGGCGATCCGGCGCGCGGGGGATGGTCGTGGCGGGGGAGGCGGCGGGGGCCGGGGTTTGACCATCTGGATTTCGGTTGGTCTCATTATAACGGGGGGGCTTTGGGGGGCTAGGCGGGGCGATGGGTGGGGGCTTTGCCCCGATCGCGGCGGTGGGCGATGAAAATTGGGTTTTAGGTGGAGGGATAGCCATGGTGATGGGTGTGGATTTGGTGGGGATGTTGGTGGGGCAGTTGCTCGGCGATTTGGTGGATGAGTTGGTGGATGGGTCGGAGACTGGGGGGGCGATCGCGGTGGGGCCGTGGCCTGCGCCGGATGTGTCGAATGCGGCGTTTGTGGCTCCGACGGCGACGGTGATGGGGCGCGTCAGCGTGGGGACGGAGGTGAGCATTTGGTATGGGGCGGTGGTGCGGGGGGATGTGTCGGAGATTGTCCTGGGCGATCGCGTGAATATCCAAGACGGGGCGGTGCTCCATGGGGATGCGGGGGAGCCGACGGTGTTGGCGGCGGATGTGACGGTGGGCCACCGGGCGGTGATCCATTCGGCCCAGATTGGGCGGGGCTGCATTGTGGGGATGGGGGCGATCGTGCTCAATGGGGTGCGGGTGGGGGCGGGCAGTGTGATTGGGGCGGGGGCGGTGGTGACGAAGGATGTGCCGCCGCGATCGCTGGTGATTGGGGTGCCGGGGAAGGTGGTGCGGGAGTTGCCGGAGACGGCCACCGAGGAGGCGATCGCCCACGCGGCCAAGTATGTGCAGCTCGCCCGATGCCATGGGGGGACGGGGACGGATCCGGGGTTTGCCTAGGCAGCGCGCGATCGCGCAGGGGATCGGGGCAAAATTCACGATCCCAAACCGGACCAATTGCAGGAAAATAGGAAGGATGACGGTTTCAACGCAGGGACGCTCACCGTGGCCCCCGCGTCCATCGGGGGTGATGCTCGTTTGTTTGGTTATCCCCGAGATCCCTTAGCCTGCTAATTTTGAGAAGCTTCGATTCAGGAGAAGAGCGATATGGATTTTGATTGGCGCATTGTTGCGGTCCTCGGGCCGGTGATCCTGGCCGCAAGCTGGGCTGCGTTTAATATTGCTTCCGCTGCGATCGAGCAGATCCGCCGCCAACTCGGCAATAACTAGGGTTGCGGGATAGGGTTTCGGGACCGCTACGCGATCGCGCGGCGGTCTAGGGCGGCTGGGTTGCGTTGGTGCGGCCCAGCCGTTTGCCGTTGGGACAGTTGGAACAATGGACAGGGCGACAGGAATAGGCATCCGTGGCACGGGAACGGGGGACGATATGGCGGATTTGGCGCAGGATCAGGGGCAACGGACGGCGGAGCAGCGGCTGACGGAGCGGCTGGCGGCCCTGCGACCGGCCCGGGTGGATCTGGGGCTTGATCGCATGGAACGGCTGCTGGCGGCGCTGGGCAATCCCCAGGGGCAGGTGCCGATCGCCCATGTGGCGGGTACGAATGGCAAGGGGTCCACCTGCGCGGCGATCGCGGCGATCGCGTCGGCGGCGGGCTATCGCACGGGGCGCTACACGTCTCCTCATCTGGTGTCCTGGACGGAGCGCATTTGTATTGATGGGGCCGCGATCGCGCCGACAGTTTTTTTAGAGCTTTTGGAAGAGGTGCTGGCGGCCAGTGAGGCCCTGGCGCAGGAGGATGAAGCCCTGTTCCCGACCCAGTTTGAACTGGTGACGGCGGTGGCGTGGCTGCACTTCGCCCGTCAGGGGGTGGATCTGGCGGTGATGGAGGTGGGTCTGGGGGGGCGGCTGGATGCGACGAATGTGTGCGATCGCCCGCTGGTGACGGCGATCGTGTCCATTTCTCGGGACCATTGGCAGGTGTTGGGGGATTCGATCGCGGCGATCGCCACGGAAAAGGCGGGCATCATGAAGGCCAACGTGCCCACGGTCATCGGCCCACTGCCCCCGGCGGCCCGGAAGGTGGTGCGCGATCGCGCGGCGGCCCTGCCCTGCCCGATGATCGAAGCGGCCCCGGCGGTGCCCATTGATCCGCCTCGGGATGCCACCGTGGGCACCTGGATGGATTGGGTGGAGGCGTCGGAGGTGGCCTATCCCCTCGCCCTGACCGGCCAGGTGCAGCGCCAAAATTCCGCCGTGGCGATCGCCATGGTCCAGCAACTGCAAGCCCAAGGGTTTGACCGCATCGACACCGCCGCCATCCAAACGGGTATGGCCCAGGTGACCTGGCCGGGGCGGATGCAGTGGGTCACCTGGCGCAATCGTCTGCTGCTGGTGGACGGAGCCCACAACCGCGACGCCGCCGATGCCCTGCGGCTCCATGTCGATGGCCTCATGCGGGGGGAAACCGCCTGGGTGATGGGCGTCATGGCCACCAAGGACTATCGCGGCCTGTTTGAAAGTCTCCTGCGCCCGGACGATCGCCTCTACCTGGTGCCGATTCCCGACCACGCGGGCATGGATCCAAAGGAACTCGCCGCGATCGCCCTAGAAATCTGCCCGGAACTGCGCGATTGCCAGACCTTTGATGACCTCGACGGGGCGATCGCTGCCGCCTTCACCCCGCCCCCCCACACCACCCAAGATCCAGAACTTCAGGCCCTCGTGGTCCTGTGCGGTTCCCTCTATTTAATCGGGCAATTCCTCGGCGATCTGGCCCAGACAACCAACCAACTGTAGGGGTTGGGTCTCCCAACCCTAGCCCCACCGATCACCCCAAGCCCGCTCGACCCTGGTCCTAGGCATGTCAGTGATCGCGGGGGCTGGGCGGGAAAACCCCGCCCCTACAGGTGGATCTTTTGGGAGAACGCGATCATGGGGTTGTAGGGCCATTTGACGGCACCCCCGAACCGACCCTAGCGGTAGTCCAGGGTTTGGATATGCATCAGACGCGCCTCGGGGCGACGGAAGCGATCGAGCTGCTGCTCAAAGAATTGGCGATTTTTGAGGCGGTGCTCCGGATCCGGGTCATCGAGGGGATAGCAAGTGGCCTGCCGCAGGGCTTGAATCACCGCCGAGGTGACGCAATACATCGATCGCTGGAACGTAATGCCAATTTGCACCAGCAGGTCGCGATCGCGGCGGCCATAGCCGTCATAGTAGGCGCGCAATTCATCCGGTAAAAAGTGCAGCATATCCTGCATCAGCAGCGTCGGCGGAATGCCCGCCGAACCAATGGGCAACGGATCCGCGTAGAGAATGCCGTAATGGAAATCCGCCTGCTCGTTGGGAATTTGATCCGCCTGGGCATTGTAGGATTTGGTGCCTCGGAAGGGATTGGTGCGATAGAACACCGCCTCCACATAGGGCAGGGCCGCATCACTGAGCCAATTAAATCCCTTCGATCGCGGCACCAGTTCAAACACCTCATCGCCAATTTTCACCTCATGGTAAATAGGGCGACTGGCGACGGCGAAAATGCCATTGAATAGGAAATTCATGGCGTCCGGCACACTGGCGATCGTACCGTCTTTGTACTGGTCATACATTTCAAAGAAGACCGGAGCCATCACTTCCCAAAACAGCCCCAGGTTGCTGTAGTAGGACAGTTGGCGGCACTGCTCATAGAAGGCTTCGGGATAGAGTTTATATAAACCCAGCATGGCGGGATTGCCCTTGAAGTAGGCCCGGATGGCGCGATCGCAATTTTGGCGATATTCATCCGTGTCCAAATACGGGTCAAAGCCGCCCCCCATGCCCCGGTGCCACAGCATCGCCCGCATACAGGCTTCGGCGAATTCCATGTTGATGCGATCGTGCCAGAGGTGGTGGAACAAACGCGGTAGGGAACCGGTTTCACCCCGTTTCATAAAGGCGCGCAGTTCCGGGTGGGCATCGCCGCCGCCGCGCCACACCCGCAGTTCCGATTGATCGCCCGCGTAGCTATTTTGGCGATCTAAATATTCATCCGGCAGGAAATATTTAAAGAAGGGCAGCGGATTCAAAAATTCCCGCTCGGCGATGTACAGCAAATCGCGCCAATAGAAATCCATCGGCACCGCATACGCCTTGTAGATGCAGATAATTTGCATCAGGTTTTCGGGGGTGTCCGGCAGCATGGCACCGCCCGCTTCGAGGCGATGGATGATCTCAGCGAAGGGGTGGGTGGAGGGGGGCAATTGTAGATTGGCGGCGGTCATCTCTACGGCTCCTAAAAAGCTAGAAAGGGGGGTAGGGTTTGGGATTGAATTGGCCCTACCCAACCTCAAAAAAGGGCTCTCAATGCAAGGCTGCTCTGAGCTTCACCCATCACGACAACCGGTGGAGAAAGTGCAGCATTTCAGGGGTTTTGCTAAGGCAAAGTGGGTGCTTCGGTGGCGGGGGCCAAGGTGGCGATCGCGGTTTCCGGGGGCACCGTCGGGGCGGCGGCGGCGGCATAGCCAGCGGTGATCGGCTCGCTCCAGCGCACCAGGCCAGCGGGCCAAATGCCAAAGGCAAAGATCATCACCGTCAGCACCAGGGCGGGCACCTGTTGCAGCCAGGGCACCGTGGGGTAGGGCACGGGGGTTTCATCGAGCTTGCCGAAGCAGGTGCGGTTGATGGCGATCGCAAAGTAAACCGCCGTCAGACCGGATGCGACGACGCACAACGACGCCATGACGGGATAGACACTAAAGGCCCCTTGGATAATGGCAAATTCCGCCGTGAAGCCCACCAAACCGGGGATTCCCGCACTTGCCATGGCCGCCAGCACAAACAGGGAACTGGTGGCGGGCAGGCCGCGCATGGGGTGCATCAGGCCGCTGAGGGCGTCGCGATCGCGCGAACCGGTGACCGATTCAATGGTGCCCGCCAGGTAAAACAGCAGCGCCGCAATCAAACCGTGGGCCACCATTTGCAGGGACGCCCCCAACAGAGATAGGGGCGTCAGGGCCGCCAGGGCAACGATGAAATAGCCCATGTGGCCGATGGAACTGTAGGCGATCGTCCGCTTGAGATCCCGTTGCGCCAGGGCATTGAAGGATCCATACAAGGCCCCCAAGGCACCAACGAGCGCGAGACCGGGCGCGATCGCGGCCCAGGCATCGGGGAATGCTCCCAAACCGTAGCGAATCAGGCCAAAGGCCCCCAACTTTGCCGCCGCACCGCTCAGCAAAATCGACACGGGGGGCGACGCTTCCGCATAGGTATCCGGCTGCCAGCTATGGAGGGGAATTAGGGGCAATTTAATGCCAAATCCCAACAGCAACAGGCCCAAACAAATCAACTGGGCCGTCAGGGGCAGATGGCTAAAATCAAGGCCCGCCCGATCAAAATTCTCCGCCCCCGAAAGCCAGGTGGCGCACAGGAACGACACCAAAACAAAGGAGCCGGACAGGGCCGTGAAAATCAAAAATTTCGTAGCGGCATAGCCCTTGCGCTCCGGGCTGCCCCAGATGGCAATGAGCAGATAAAAAGGAATCAATTCCAGTTCATAGAACAGGATGAACAGGAGCAAATTCTGGGCCAAAAATGCCCCATTTAAACCGGCCCCCGCCAGCAGCAGCAGGGCGTAGTACAGGCGAGGCCGATGGAGATTTTGGCTCGGGCTCGCCCACAGGGCCACCCACAGCACCAGGGCGCTCAACCCCAGCACCGGCAGGGATAGGCCATCGACGCCGACGCTATAGGTTAACCCCAGTTTGGGCAGCCAATCGATCGCGGTGGACCACTGGGGGGCGATCGCGGCGGGGTCGAATTGCGTTGCCATCGCCAGAACAATCGCGGCGACGGCGCTGGCGAAGGTCAGGGCAAGGCGGCGGGCCGTTTGGCTCGATAGGTTGGGCCACAGGGCGATCGCGATCGCCCCGAGGATGGGAATGACAATGGTGAGGCTAGAAAACATCGCTGGACCTGAAGGCTAGGACTCTAGAAACATGAAGGATCGATCTAGCTAGAAGGAAAAATTCAGGGCCAGGGGGCTCTCGGCCACCACGGGCCAGCCCACCAACACCCCAAACAGCAGCAAACTCGACAGGATCGACAGGGCATAGAACTGGGCGCGCCCGGAGGTGTTGTAGCGCAGCCCCTGGCCCCCCATCAGGGCCGCAGCCCCCATGGCATTGGCGATGCCGTCGATGATGAACCGATCAAACCAGGCCAGGGCGCGGCCCAGGGCACCGACCCCATTGACCACCGTCAGGCGATAGAGGTCCGGCGTATAAAAATCCCGAGCAAAAAAGTCCCGCACCGGCGCACCCAGACCGGCCAAGAGCGGCTTCGGCTGCGCGCCCCAGTAGCCAATCGCCCCGATCGCGAGGCCCGCCAACGAACTGGCCACCACGGCGATCGCCACCGGCCAATGGGCCAACGCCGCCGCCCACGTTTCCGCGAACCAATCCGTCAGGCCCAGCAGCAGCGGCACATGGAGCACAAACCCCAGCGCGATCGCCGTGGGCAGGGTCATGGTCCAGCTCACCTCCGGGGCGCGCTCGGTCATCGGTTTGATCTGGCCAAAGAACATCAGCCCCAGGGCGCGGGCCAGCGCGATCGCCGCCAGCGCATCCGCCACCAACAGGGCGATCGCCAAACCCGGTTCCGACGGCCACAGGTGATCCACCGCCGCAAACGTGGTCCAAAATCCCCCCAGCGGCGGCAGGGCAATCACCCCAGCGGCCCCGACGGCAAAGCCCAGACCGGGCACCGGACGGCGACCCCACAGGCCCCCCATCTGGCGCAGATCCTGGGTGATGCAGTTCCACACCACGCTGCCCGCCGCCATCACCAGCAGCCCCATGGCCATGCCAAAGGCAAACAGGCCCGCCAGGGCAGTCGCCCCCTGGCCCGTGGCAATCTGCACAAAGGCAATGCCCATGGCGCTACTGGTTAGGTACGACAGCACCCGCTTCACGTCCACCTGGGCGATCGCGATCGCGGCGCAGCCCACCGCCGTCGCAATGCCAATGGACGCCTCCACCGTCACCGCGATCGGCGACAGATTAATCACCGGCTGCAACTTAACTAAAACCCAAGCCCCCGCCTGGACCACCACCGCATTCCGCAAAATCGTCGCCGGGAGCGGTGCCTCCATGGCCTCATCCAGCCACAGGTGCAGCGGCAGTTGGGCACATTTCCCCGCCGGACCCGCCACCAGGGCCAGCCCCAGCAGCGTCGCCGCCCAGGGGGTCAAATCCGCCGTGGTCGCCCACAGGGCTAACTCCTCAAAATTCCACGTCCCCGCCACGGGCAGCAGGGCAATAATCCCCAGCAGCAGGGCCAAATCCCCCACCCGCTTGGTCAAGAACGCATCCCGCGCCCCGGTGACCACCAGCGGCTGGGCAAACCAAAAACCAACGAGTAAATAGGTCGCCAGGGTCAGCAACTCTAGAAGCACATAGCTGAAGAAGGCCGAATCGCAGAGCATCAGCACGCAGGTGCCCGCCTCGAACAGCCCCAGCAGGGAGAAAAATCGCGCCCAGCCCCAGTCCATTTCCAGGTAGCCGATCGCGAAGACCTGGGCCAGGGCATTGGTACCCGTAATCACCGCCATGGCCGCCACGGCGATCGCGGACGCCGTTAGATCCAGCGTCACATGGACCCCCGCCGCCTGGAACCACGTAATCGACAAATGGCGCACCGGCTGACCCCACAGGGCCACCAGGGCCAACACACTGTGGCTAAAGGCCAACAGGGTTGCCAGCAGGCTCAGGTAGCCCGACGGACGCGGCCCCGTTTTTTCGATCGCTCCGGGCGACCACAGCAGGGCCAAAACCCCCGCCACCAAGGTGTACAACGGCACAATCCAGACCCACTGGAGCGCCACCTCAAAGATTTGTTCCATCAGGATTTCTCACCTCCATTTGAGGATTGTTCAGGGGTGCCATGGACCGCCGCCTAGACGACCAGGCGATCGCTACAAAAATCGCGTTAGCCCTGGCGTGCCGTGGCCCTAGCCCGCTCCAGCAAAACAACCGCAAGCCGGACCGACCCCAGCAGGATTCGCTAAAGCAACGGTTTGCCGAAGCAAAACTTAATATTGTTTTAGATTTTCTTAAAAACCAGGATAGCGGTTGGTGGGGGTGGGGAAAAGATAAGTTCAGGTTGATTTTCTGATTCCATCTCAAGGCTTGGCTTATCAATTGTCCCTTGGGTCACCGTAGGGGTTGGATCTCCCAACCCGGCCCCCCGCGATCGCCGCAATCCCGTTCAACCCTTGAAAATATGGGGGCGCGGCGGGACGGAAACCACGGGTGGGGCTGGGCTCGTTTAGTCTTCGTAGGCTTCCATGGGGGCGCAGGAGCAAACCAGGTGGCGATCGCCCCAGGCATTATCGATCCGTCCCACGGCGGGCCAGAATTTGTGTTCCCGGGTCCAGGGGGCCGGATAGGCCGCCACCTCGCGGGAATAGGGCCGCTCCCAGCGATCGCCCAGCAGGATCGCCGCCGGGTGGGGGGCATGTTTCAGGGGATTGTCATCGGTGGGCATCTCCCCCCGTTCGATCGCGGCGATCTCCTCCCGAATGGCGATCAGGGCCGCGCAGAACCGATCCAACTCCTCCTTGGATTCACTTTCCGTCGGCTCGATCATCATCGTTCCCAGCACCGGCCAGGACACCGTGGGCGCATGGAACCCATAGTCCATAAGCCGTTTCGCCACATCCTCCACCTCGATCGCGGCGGACCGTTTAACTAAACGCAAATCAATAATGCACTCGTGGGCCACATCCCCCGACTCGCCGCGATAGAGCACTGGGAAGGCGCGATCGACCCGGGCCGCCACGTAATTGGCATTGAGAATGGCGATTTTGGTCGCTTGGGTGAGCCCCTCGGCCCCCATCATTTTGATGTACATCCAGGAAATGGGCAGGATGCTGGCGCTACCCCAGGGGGCCGCCGACACCAACCCCACCGGATGGGGCTGTTCCGTGATGCCCAGCTCGGTTTTGGGCAGGAAGGGCACCAGATGGGTCGCCACGCCGATTGGCCCCATGCCGGGACCGCCGCCCCCGTGGGGAATGCAGAAGGTTTTGTGGAGGTTGAGGTGGCACACGTCCGCCCCAAAGTCGCCGGGACGGCACAGGCCCACCAGGGCGTTGGTGTTGGCCCCATCCATATAAACCTGGCCGCCGCAGCGGTGGACGATCGCGCAGATGTCCTTGATGCCCGTTTCAAAGACGCCGTGGGTGGACGGGTAGGTGACCATCAGGGCCGCCAGGTGGTCCGCGTGCTGCTGGGCCTTGGCCGTCAGGTCGTCCAGGTCGATGTTGCCGCGATCGTCACACTGGATGGGCACCACCTTCATGCCAGCCATGACGGCGCTGGCGGGGTTGGTGCCGTGGGCGGAGGTGGGAATCAGGCAAATGTGGCGGTGCCCTTCGCCGCGAGCCTTGTGGTACTGCTGAATGGTGAGCAATCCGGCGTATTCTCCCTGGGAACCGGCGTTGGGCTGGAGGGAGATGGCGGCAAAGCCGGTGATTTCGGCCAAGTCCCGCTCCAGTTGCTCGAACAGGATTTGGTAGCCACGGGCGCGATCACGGGGGGCGTAGGGGTGAATGCTGCCAAATTCCGGCCAGGTGACGGGCATCATTTCCGCCGCCGCGTTCAGCTTCATCGTGCAGGAGCCCAGGGGAATCATGGACGTATTGAGGGCCAGATCCTTGGCTTCGAGGCGATGGAGATAGCGCATGAGGGCGGTTTCTGACCGGTGCGCCCGGAAGATCGGCTGGGTCAAAAAGTCGCTGGTGCGGGCGATCGGGGCGTCGTAGGGGCGATCGCACTCCCGAGCTAGCTCATCGGCGGTCCAGAGCAACTGCTTCGAGTCCGCAAAGGCGGCCACCAGTTCCGCCCAATGGTCCGCCGTGGTGGTTTCATCGAGGCTGATGCCCACGGATCCGTCGGCGAAGTAGCGCAGGTCCAGGGTTTTGGCCTCCAGGGCCGTGCGGATGGCGAGCTGGGTTTGGTGGGGGGCCGCTTCGGTGGGCCGGATGCGGATGGTGTCAAACACGATCGCATCGTCCACCTGATAGCCCAGCCGTTCGAGGGCCGTCGCCAGGGCCAGGGTGAGCGATCGCACCCGCACCGCGATCGCCCGGAGCCCGTCGGGGCCGTGGTAAATGGCATAGGCCGCCGCCATCACCGCCAACAGCACCTGGGCCGTGCAGATATTGCTCGTGGCCTTGTCCCGGCGGATGTGCTGCTCGCGGGTTTGCAGGGCCAGCCGCAGGGCCGGATCCCCATTGACATCCCGCGACTGGCCGACGATCCGCCCCGGAATTTGGCGCTTGTAGGCTTCGCGGGTGGCGAAAAACGCCGCGTGGGGGCCGCCGTAGCCCAGGGGCACGCCGAACCGTTGGGCACTGCCGATCGCGATGTCGGCCCCCCATTCTCCGGGCGGCGTCAGCAGGGTCAGGGCCAGCAGATCCGTCGCCACGATCACCAGTGCCCCGGCCCGGTGGGCGCGCTCCACCACCTCGGCGTAGTCCGCGATCGCCCCCGTCGTGGTGGGATATTGCAAACAAATGCCAAAGGCCGCCCCTTCCCCGGACGCCGCCTCAAAATCAAACGTCTGCCAATCCGCGATCGCCACCTCAATGCCCAGCGGCAACGCGCGGGTTTTGAGCACCTCGATCGTCTGCGGATGGCAGCCCGAATCCACCCAAAAGCGATTGGCCCCCTTCACCTTGCACAGGCCCCGCGCCATCGCCATGGCCTCCGCCGCCGCCGTCCCCTCATCGAGCAGGGACGCATTGGCAAGTTCGAGCCCCGTCAGTTCCGTCACCAGGGTCTGGAAATTCAGGAGCATTTCCAAACGCCCCTGGGCAATTTCCGCCTGATAGGGCGTGTAGGCCGTGTACCAGCCCGGATTTTCCAAAATATTGCGCTGCACCACCGGCGGCACGATGCAGTTGTAATAGCCCATGCCGATGTGCGATCGCCACAGTTGATTCTGCTGCGCGATCGCCTTGAGGGCCGCCAAAGCCTCCGCCTCCGTTTTGGGGGGATCGAGTTGGAGGGCGCGATCAAGCCGAATCGCCGACGGCACCACGCGATCGATCAGCGCCTCCAGATCCGTCACCCCCAGCGTCGCCAGCATTTGCGCCACCTCCGCCCCATCCGGGCCAATGTGCCGCTGGGCAAAGGGGCGGCCCCCCGGCGTGGGCAACGGCGCAGGGGAATTGAGCTTCACCGGCTCGGTCACTGGGCGATCGCCCTGGGGGACAGCGGGAGAGGTGGGAGATGCGGGTTGGGACGCTTGAATCATGGGAGGCGGAAACACTCCGGGCCAGTTGGATGGATAGGGATGCTCCCCATTGTGTCGGATATTGAAGATTCTTTGCGGCGGGGCCGTTGCCTGGGGGGAATTTTTTTGGCCCGAGCCCCAACGGTTCCGCCACCAAACCGGCCCAACGCCATAAAAAAAGAGGCCCGCCTTGGACCTCAATCTATCGATGGGAATTGCTGATGATATTGATTTGATGGGAGGGGCCGCGCGCGATCGCGCCCTCGATCCCCCCCACTTCCCTAGGCCGCATTAGTCACGGCTATTGAGGGCAATCAAAAACCGCAGCAGGAAAATGAACAGGTTGATGTACGTCAAATACATCGACAGCGCCGCCGACAGGTACTGGCGATCGTTATAGGTGCGCGGCAGGATGAAAAAGTCCACCACCGCGCTACCCATGAACAGCACCACCCCAAAGCCAGAAATGGCCAATTCAAACAGGGTGGGCGTGTGGATGCCAAACAGCCCCAGCAGCAATTGAATGCCAACGACGACCAACAGACCAATCAGGCCCAGGCTGAAGGTTTGGGTCAGGGCGAGGCCATCTTCTTCCGAGAGGCGGTTAGCAATGGGCCGCGCGGCGATGAACGTAAGGCCGCAGGCGAGGGCCGCAAACCCAATGCCGCCAATGCCCACATCCTGGGTGCCGAGGGCTTGGGCCACGATCCCCGTCAGGGTGTAGCCCGACAGGAGGCTGTAGGTGGCTAGCAGGGGCAGGGCCGTGGCGTTGTTGGCCTTTTCGGCGATGTTGCTGCCAATGAAAAAGAGGGCGATTTCCGCAATCAGGGCCACCCAGAAGCTGGTCATGAACAGCCCCGGATTGGTGGCCAGCAGGTTCAGGCCGCCGTAGGTGCCAACCGCCGTCAACACCAGGCCGCCGCCGACGTAGGGCAGGGCGTTGGGGATGACATTGGGGCCGACGAGGGCGTTCTGACGCGCTTCGGCCATGGCTTTGCGAAAGTTGCTGGTGTTTGCCATTTCGTCCGCTCCTGTGGTGGGGACGATCGCGGGGCCGGGTCGGTGCCTAGGCGATCGCGCCCAAAATACTCAAGGGTTAGTCTGCAAAAATTTGCCTGGTTCCATTGTGCCCTGATGGCCCGTCTCGTGGGCGATCGCGGCGGTTGAGAAATCCGAACCTGTGCGGCGGTGCTCCCCTGTGCTAGCGGGGATGGGGCTGGCTGGTGGGGGCTGGGCGAGGAAACCTTGCCCCTACGGTGGGGGATGGGTCATAGACCAAAAATTCAGACGAGGGAAAGGGCCACGATCGCCACGCCCGCCGTTGCCACACAGGCCCCAATGCTGGCGCGCCAACTGAGGCGATCGCCCAGGAGCGCCACCACGGGCAACACAAAAATGGGGCTGGTGGCGATCAGGGTTTGGGCCACGCCGACGGGGGCATATTTGAAGGCCGTTTGCTGGAGCCAAATGCCGCCGAAGGTGCCGGTCAGGGCCGCTAGGGCGATCGCCCCCCAAGTGCGCCATCGAGTTCTAGAGGTTAGCGGTTTACGGTAGGTTCGCCTGCGGGGCTGGGCGGTCCACCGGGCGATCGCGAGCCACAGCAGCACCGGCACAGTTCCCGCCACCAGCCGCACCAGGGCACTGTGCAACGGCAACACCGCCGTTTCCGCCAGGGCCGTCCGGGCCAGGAGCGCCCCCGCCACCTGGGCGATCGCGGCCACCACCGCCCACCCCATGCCCCAGGAATCGAGGGGGGGCGATCGCCCCCGATCCGCCCCGCTTTCTCCTGCTCCAGTTTGCTCCGCCAGGGTCCAGCCCACGCCCCCGACGGTGACGCCAATGCCCGCCCACACCGGCAACGGCAGCCGCTCCCCCAACAGCAGCGAGCCCGCGATCGTCACCAGGATCGGCACCAGCAGTTCAAACAGCAGCACCCGCCGCGCCCCCAGCCGGTTGAGGGCCAGAAAGTAGGCCGTATCCCCCACGGCGATGCCTAAAAATCCGCTGAGCCCCAGCAGCGCGATCGCCCGCCCATCCACGGACCACGATTGCCCCAGCAGTGCCATGGCCCCCGCGATCGCCGCGATCGCCACACAGCCCTTGGCCCCATTGAGCGCCAGCGGTGGCAGCGATCGCCCCAGCCGTTCATAGAGCACCGTCGCGATCGCCCAACAGGCCGCCGCCGACAGCGCCGCGATCGCCCCCACCATCACCGATTCCGTCCCCATCACACCCCCACGGCACCGGCCACCTGCGAACCGTTGCAATGGTTAAAAATTGTATCCGTTCGTAACGGTCTCCCCCGCAACTGTAAATCCCTTTACCATTAGTCCCCGGTCAATCTGCTATTACAAAAAAAGATGCTTTCTAGAGTTCTGACCCTGCCTCAGTCGGTCCACAAAAATCGACCATCCTGTTAGCACTCTTTCCCAGAGAGTGCTAGTCCTAAAGTCATCCAGTCATGGTCATCATTCCCAAACTTTCCACGGCCATCCCTCAAGAAAAGTCTTGGATTAACTGGGTGAATCTTCCATGGCAAGGAGCTTAAATCCCTTATTTCAAGCTGCTGAAGTTTGATGGCGCATGGGTAATTAGAACCTGATCGCGCCCCTGTTAATGACTCCGTTTCCATTGCGCTTTTAAATTCTTTATCCCCGTTCTTAGGCATCGTTTCCATGGACTATACCTTTGAAATTCTCGGCGTTTCCCCGTTGCTCTATCTCTTTGATCTGCAAAGTTCTCAGCCAAAGGGGGCCAATGATTTGGCGGTGGAATATGTGGGCGCGCTCCACTGCACCCTCGATGCGGCATTGCGGGCGGTGGAGCCGATCGCGCCGAAACGGGGCTGGGATTGGGAACGGCTGCGGCGCACGGCGGTCGAAGCGTGGATGCAGAAGGCCGACAGCATTAGCTATTGGAAACAGCGCCTAGAGGATGCGGGGCGCGATGATGTATTGCTGGTGCGGGTGGCGGAAAGTCGCGATCTACGGCTGGTGCTGGAAGGGCTGCTGTAAGGCTTGAACAATTCCCCGACGGTGGCGAAAGGTTGCTGAATAGCAAGGCGCGATCGCGGTTTTCCGACCCCTCCCATTTGAGGTTTAGATTGGAGGTGGAACGGTCCCGCGATCGCGCTCCATTGAGAACCCATCAACCTCGTGAGGTCGGGCACCATGGCAGTCATCCCCATTTCAGAAGCGGTAACCTTGGCGGAATTGTCGGCGGATTTTGGCCTCACGCGATCGCGCGACCCCGATTTTTTCCAGGAGTGGCGGGGAGAGTTTGAGCCCCTTGGAGAGTTAGATCGGGCCGCGATCGCGCGGGTGGTGCGCTACTACGAAGCGTTGCTAGATCGTGGGGCCGTGTCCGAAAATCTGGTCAAAATGGCCGTGGTGTCGCCCCTTTTGGATCTGGCGGGGTTCTATGAGCCGGAATTCGCGATCGCGGATGAACGGTCGGTGGAGTTGGTGGCGGCGGAGGGCGATCGCCTGTATCGGGGCCGCTTGGATCTTCTGGTTTTGCACCAATCCCTTTGGCTACTGGTGATCGAATCCAAAAGCAGTAGCCTTTCCCTACAAAAAGCGCTGCCCCAAGCCCTGGCCTACCTATTAGCTGGAGAAGGGGCGACCATCTTTGGCCTATTGACCAATGGCAGTGAATTTCGCTTCATCAAACTTGATCGATTGCAAAAAACCTACGGCATTTCGGGCCTTTTTTCCCTGCTGCCACCGGATGATGAATTGGGGACGGTTGTGCAGATTTTGCGGCGATTAAAGACAACAATCTAAGCCGCGATCGCCACGGTCAACCATCCATTTCAACCAATAACAAGACGCGATCGTGGAACCGTCCCACCGGCAAACCGCGATCGCGCCCAAATTCAGACCAACGTTTAGATCAGTGTGAGAAACGGCGAGATCTAGCTCCGCAGTTCCGCATTGATCACATCAAGGATTTCCTGAGCCCCCTGCGATCGCAGCTTGCCCGCCAACTCGACCCCCAGGGCCTCCGCCGTCGCCGTCGGGCCACTGACCACATCTTTAATGAGTTGCTGCCCATCCAGGCTCGCCACCATCCCCGTCAGGGTGAGGGTATCGCCGTCGATGACCGTATTGACGCCGATGGGCACCTGGCAGCCCCCCTCCAAATCCCGCAGGAACGCCCGCTCCGCCAAGCAGCGATCGCGGGTCGGTGCGTGGGACAGGACATTCAAAATTTCAAGAATTTCCGGATCATTGTCCCGGCACTCGATGCCCAACGCCCCCTGACCCACCGCATGGAGCGAAATTTCCGGCGCGAGGATTTGATCGATGCGGTCAGTGAAATCCATCCGCGTCAGGCCCGCCACCGCCAAAATCGTCGCGTCATATTCCCCATCGTCCAGCTTCCGCAGGCGGGTATTGACGTTGCCGCGAATGTCCTTAAAGGTCAGGTGCGGGTAATGGTGACGCAGTTGGGCCAGCCGCCGCAGGGACGAGGTGCCCACCACGGCCCCCTCCGGCAGATCCGCCAGGGTTTGGCCCTTATATTTCGCGTGGAATACCACCGCATCCGCCGGATTTTCCCGCTCGGTGACGCAGCCGAGGATCAACCCCTCCGGTAGATTCGTGGGCAGATCCTTGAGGGAATGGACGGCAAAATCAAAGGTGCCGTCCCGCATCCCGTCCTCCAGTTCGCGGGTGAACAGCCCCTTGTCGCCAATTTTCGACAGGGCCACATCTAAAACCTTGTCCCCCTGGGTTTCGAGGGTGCAGACCTCGAAGGTGTGGTTGGGAAACTGCCGTTGCAATTCCCCCTGGACCCAGTGGGTTTGGATGAGCGCGAGTTGGCTCTTGCGCGAACCGATGCGAATGGTGCGCTGGCTGGGGGGGTTGGGGGATGCGTTTGCGGTCATGGCGATCATTCGCGCGGGCCGGTCTGCCCACTGGGCTTGGTTTTGTGCCCGTCTAGACTACCGTTCTGCCGCGATCACGATCGAGTGATCGACATTTTCGTTAACAAACGCAAAGAACCGGCCCAACGATCCACGGCCCCCGCGATCGCCCCACAATTGCCCCAAAGCCCCTAGGCCGCCAGAATCAAGCCCACCTGCTGGGCCGCCAGGTACATCTGGGTCAGTTCGCTCTCGGTAATTTCCGTGGGGTTGTGCCACTGCAACGACAGCAGGGCCACCACGCGATCGCGGAACAGGGCCGGAATCACCGCATGGGCCTTCACGCCCGCCGCCCCGTAGCACTCCGCCGCCGCCAACTCCGGATCATTGGCAAGGTTAGCGCGGGCCTGGATTTTGCCATTGGCGAGGACTTGCTGGGTCAACGGGTCGCGATCGAGCCACGACTCCGGTGTGCCCCCATCCCGCCGGAAGCCCCCCAGCTCAGAGCCCAAGGCCCCCTCGGCCACCGGCACCAGCAAACAGGCATCCGTCTCGAAGCGTAGGGAAAATGCCTTAGCCAACTCCGGCAGCAGATCCGCGCGATCGCCCGTAGATTGCGCCGCCTGGAGGATCGCCCCCATCAATTCATTCTGGGCCTGGGCACGCTCTAGCTCCTGGTTGCGCTGCTTGAGGGTGTCGTAGCTGTCGGCGGCATATTGCACCACCCCCTTCAGCTCATCGGGATCCCAGGGTTTGGTGATGTACTTGTACACCTGGCCCGAGTTGATGGCATCGACGAGATCCTCCACGTCCGTGAAGCCCGTCAGGATGATGCGCACCGTATCGGGGAAATCGGGGACGGTCTTACTGAGGAACTCGGTGCCCTTCATTTCCGGCATCCGCTGGTCCGAAATGATCACGGCCACTTCCCCTTCGCTGCGGAGGATATCGAGGGCCGCTGCGCCGCTGTCCGCCTTCAGCACGTTGAAGTCGCGCCGGAAGGTGCGATAGAGCAGATCGAGGTTGTCGGGTTCGTCGTCAACAACCAACATTTTGGGTTTTGGCGGACGTCGTGAAGGTTTCAATTGTTCTCGAATCCCATCGATCTCGGCTGCAAGCTTTTCCATAACGATAGCAATTTTAGCGGGGGCTCTCGTGCGCTATCCATGCCCCTGAGGATATCAAGACGATATCAGGAACATTTCCCTATTACCCTTTATAGGATACGCGCAATGGGTGGCCCATCGTCAGGGGGCGATCGCGCGGTGGCGGGTGGGCTAGGGGGGTGGGATGATGGCGATCGCGGCGGTGGCTCGGGCGCGGTGGAGGGTACGGGGGCTTGTTCGTTAAGCGGGTTGAGATTTCCAATTTCAAGTCCTTTGGGGGGACGGTGGCGGTGCCGCTGTTGCCGGGATTTACGGCGATTTCGGGGCCGAATGGCTCGGGTAAGTCGAATATCCTCGATGCGTTGCTGTTTGCCCTGGGGCTGTCGTCGTCGAAGGGGATGCGGGCCGATCGCCTGCCGGATCTGGTGAATCAGTCGTCGGTGGGGGCGGCGGCGGGGGCGGCTGGAAAATCCTCCCGGCGATCGACGGTGGAGGCGACGGTGACGGTCACGTTTGATCTGACGGCGGAGGCGCGGGCCTTTGGGGCGGCGATCGCGCGGTCAACCCCAGACACTCTAGAGGGGGAAGAGGGATCGGCGTCGGGCCTGTCGGAGGCGGAGTTGGGGGCTTTGCCGGTGGTGCTCGATGACGAGGGGCGGCCCCAGGAGGAGTTGCGGGTGACGCGGCGGCTGCGGGTGACGCCCCAGGGTACCTATACGTCGAACTATTACCTGGACGATCGTCCCTGCACGTTGACAGAGTTGCATCAGCAGTTGAACCGGCTGCGCATCTATCCGGAGGGCTACAACGTGGTGCTCCAGGGGGATGTGACGGGGATTATTTCGATGCACCCTCGGGAGCGGCGGCAGATCATTGATGAGCTGGCGGGGGTGGCGAATTTTGACCGCAAGATCGAGAAGGCGCGCCACACCCTTGAGGAGGTGAAGGAACATGAGGATCGCTGCCACATCGTTGAGCAGGAGCTGAAGGCCCAGGGGGAGCGGCTGGATCGCGATCGCGCCAAGGCTCTCAAATATCAGGCATTGAAGGGGCAGCTTCAGGAAAAATTAATCCTGGAGCAGGTGGCCCGCTGGCGGGTGGAGTCGGCCCAGGCGATCGCCCTGGAGGCAGAAATTGCCCAGGAAGAGGAGGCGCTGACGGCGCTGGCGGCGGCGATCGCGGCGGGGGAGGCAACTTTAACGGAGACGATCGCCCAGCTCGATGACCTCAACCGCACGGTGAAGGCCCTGGGGGAAACGGAGCAGTTGGCCCTCCAGGCGGAGTTGGCGAAACAGCAGGCCACCCTAGAGCAGCGGCTCAAGCGGCTCCAGGAACTTCAGGAGGCGGATCGGCAGGCCCTGCGTGATCGCGCGGCGATCGAGGCGTCCCGGCGGGAGTTGGCCCAAACCCGCAAACGGTTGGCGGCGCAAGAACCGGATTTTAATGATGCGATCGCGGCGGCCCGTCAAACTCGCGATCAGGCCCAGGCGAATCTCGAAACCGCACGGCAGGCGACGGCGGCGATCGCGGGGGCGTCCCAGGCTTTTCTGGAGCAACAGGGGCAATTGCGCCACCAGATTGATGACTTGCAGGGGCAGTTGGAACCGGCCCGCGCCGAACAGACCCAGCTTCAGGAACGGGAGCAGCAGTGGGCGGCCCAACTGGCGGAAACGGTGGATCAATTAACTGCCCTCGAAACTGACCGCGCGGAAAAAGTCAGCCAACTGGACCAGGCGCGATCGCGCTTGGCCCCCCTCGAAGCCCAGGTGGTCACCCTCGCCCAGGCGATCGCCACCGCCGAACAGGAATTGCAATTGCAGGAACAAACCCGCGATCGGCTCCTGGAGGAACAGCGTCAACGGCAGCGGCAACTGGACAAACTGGAGGCTCAACTGCAAGCCCAGCGGGAAACCCAGGGCACCCACGCGGTCCAAGTCCTCCTCAGCAGTGGCCTGTCGGGTCTGTGTGGCCTCGTGGCGGAACTGGGCCGGGTGGATGCGCCCTACCAAATTGCCCTGGAGGTGGCCGCCGGGGGCAGATTGGGTTACCTCGTGGTGGAAGATGACAGCGTGGCCGCCGCCGCGATCGCGCTCCTAAAACGGGAACGGGCCGGACGGGTCACCCTACTGCCCCTCAACAAAATCCGTGGCAACGGCCCCAGCAATCTGCGAAGCGCCCTACAACGGGGCGGCACCCCCAACGGCTGGATCGACTACGCCACCAACTTGGTTGAATTTGACGATCGCTACCGCAACATTTTTGAGTACGTCTTCGGCGCGACGGTCATCTTTGAAACCCTCGACCAGGCCCGCCCCCACCTGGGCAAACATCGCATCGTCACCCTGGATGGGGAATTGCTCGAAACCAGCGGAGCCATGACCGGCGGCAGTCTCCAGCGATCGCGCGGCGGCCTGCACTTTGGTAGCGCCACCGGCCCCACGGACGATCACCCGGCCCTGCGGGAGCACCAAAGCCGCCTATCAGAACTTGATCGCATCCTCGGTCGCTGCGACGGCGCGATCGCCCAGGCCAAACTCGATCGCCAGCGCCATAGCCAAGCCCTCGACGCCCTGCGATCGCAGCATCGGGACGCCCAACGGCAGGTGGAACAGCTCGAAACCCTCCTCATCACCACCGATCGCCAGGTCGAACGCCTCAATGGCCAGCGCGATCGCATCGCCACGGACCTCACCACCTGCCGTGATCGCCTCACCCAGCTTGGGCAGACCATCCCCCCCCTCGAACAGCAGCGCGATCGCCTCCTGACGGACCTCGCCCAGCTCGAAGCCGCCCACGACCACAGCGAATGGCAAACCTTACAGGCCCAGCAGCGTGATCGCGAAACCGCCCTCGACCACGCCCGCACTGCCCTACAAACCGCCGAACAGGCCCTCACGGACCTCCACAGCGAGCGGGAAAAATTGCAGGACCGCGATCGCCAACTGCAAGAGCAACTCACCCGCGCCGATCGCGATCGCCAGGACCGCCACACCACCCTCCAAACCCTCGACCAGGACCAAACCCAACTGCGCCAAGCGATCGTCCAACTGCAAGATCAAATCGCCGAACTCGAAACCACCCTCAGCGAACGCAAAGCCCAGCGCGATCGCCTCGAACTCCAGCGCGACCAGCAGCAGCAGCGCCAGCAAAAACAGCAATTCCAGCAGCAAACCCGCCAAGCCCAGCAGGCCACCCGCCACACCCAACTGCAAACCCTCCGCGATCGCCTCGCCGAACAGCAAACCCAACTGCCCGATCCTCTCCCCGAACTCCCCGACACCCTCACCGCCGACACCCTCGCGGCCTACCTCGAACAACTGCAAACCGAAACGCGATCGCTCCAGCAGCGCATCAGCGCCCTCGAACCCGTCAACATGCTTGCCCTCGACGAATACAACCGCGTCCAGGAACGGCTCACCGACCTCAGCGCCAAACTCGCCACCCTCGAAGAAGAACGCACCGAACTGCTCCTGCGCGTCGAAAACTTCACCACCCTGCGCCAACAAGCCTTCTACGAAGCCTACGAAGCCGTCGATCGCAACTTCCGCACCATCTTCGCCGAACTCTCCCAAGGCGATGGCCGCCTCCACCTCGACGACCCCGAAGACCCCCTCAACAGCGGCCTCAACCTCATCGCCCACCCCAAGGGCAAACCCGTGCGCCGCCTCGCCTCCATGTCCGGCGGCGAAAAATCCCTCACCGCCCTCAGCTTCATCTTCGCCCTCCAGCGCTACCGCCCCTCCCCCTTCTACGCCTTCGACGAAGTGGACATGTTCCTCGACGGGGCCAACGTCGAACGGCTCGCTAAGATGGTCAGGCAACAGGCCCAGGAAGCCCAATTCATCGTCGTCAGCCTGCGGCGACCCACCATCGAGTCCGCCGATCGCGTCATCGGCGTCACCCAAGCGCGCGGAGCCCACACCCAGGTTTTAGGCATCGCCCTCTAACCCCAAATCCCCTTCGGTATGATTTAGTTAATTACCGAAGATGGTTTACGGAACCCACTGAACGGATCAGACCGCGCCCCTTAGGGTTAAATAGCCAACGGCACCCCCCGGATCGCCACCGACCCGCCCACGCTCGCCCCCGATCGCCTCGGAATTCCCCACCCTCAATTCAATGACCCCTGAATCTATCCGCCAACGCTCTGACCTGCTCGGTACGATGATCGTCACGCGCAACACCGGCAAGCGCCTGGGCATCGTCAGCCAACTGTGGGTTGATATTGATCGCCGGGAAGTCATTGGCTTTGGTGTCAAGGACAGCATCCTCGCCGTGTCTGCCCTGCCCCGCTTCATGGCCCTCGATAGCATCAGCCAAATCGGCGATGTGATCCTGGTGGAAGATGACCGCGCGATCGAGGACGCGATCGACACGGAACTCTACAGCACCCTCATCGGCAGCGAAGTGATCACCGAAACCGGCGAACTGCTCGGTAAGGTGCGTGGCTTCAAGTTTGATGTGGAAGATGGCCGCGTCACGTCGATCATCATTGCCTCGATCGCCCTGCCGCAGATCCCCGACCAGGCCATCAGCACCTATGAACTGGGCATTGATGAGGTGGTCAGCAGCGGCCCCGATCGCCTGATTGTGTTCGAGGGGGCCGAGAGCCGTCTCATTCAGCTTTCCGTCGGTGTTTTGGAGCGGCTCGGCATCACCAGCCCCCCCTGGGAACGGGAGGATGAGGATTTGTATTTCACCCCCAGCGCCGCGCCGGGTAATCAGTTGGGCACGGGCCTGCGCCAGGAAACGGCCACCCGCGATCGCGCCTATGGTGGCAATGAAGCCTGGGATGAGGATGAATGGACCGAAGCGGATCCGGCCTATGGGCGATCGCGCCGCCAGGAAGCCGCCTATGAGGAGCCCTACTACGGCGATCGTCGCCAGGACGAGTACGACTACGAAGAAACCTACGAAGACGTAGAAGCGGACGCCTGGGCCGATGAAGAAGCGCCCCAATACCAAGCGCCCAAACTCAACATTCCTGAAAAGACCCGCCAGCGCCAGCCCGAATACGAGGACGGCTATTAGGCCACTGATCTACATAATTTAGATGCTCCATCAAATCACGACCCCCGAAACGATTCAAACGCTGTTGGATCGGGATATTCGCTTTCTCAAGGACCATGGCCTGACCGATGCGATCGCCCAGTTGGGGCAAATTATTGAGAGCTTCAACCGCGATCGCCCCCCCCTCGGGCAACTGTTCTATCAACTGGGCAGCTTTTTCTATCGCCTCAAGCGCGACCTGTGGGATAACCCCAGTGCCAGCGACATCTGCCAGGATAAGCAGTACGAATATTTTGGAGCGTTTTTCTACAGCCAAGGGCAGGGCCATCAGCAAAACGGCGATCTCTGGCGCTACTTCCAGAGCAATCAACTGCGCCCCCTGATCAATAAATGGATTCATTACTTTGAGGTTTATGAATCCCACTTTCAGCGATTTCGGGGGCAGCCCATTACCCTAGTGGAAATCGGCGTTTTCAAGGGGGGCAGCCTGGGCCTGTGGCGGCATTACTTTGGCGATGAAGCCATCATTTATGGCATTGATGTCGATCCGGCCTGCCAACAGTTCGCCCAGGGCAATACGAAAATCATCATTGGCGATCAGGGCGATCGCGCCTTCCTCAAATCCCTGCTGGACCAATTGCCCCCCATGGACATCTTGATTGACGATGGGGGCCACACCATGGAGCAGCAGATCGCCACCTTCGAGGTGCTCTACCCCCACATCAAAGACGGGGGCGTTTACCTGTGCGAAGACTGCCACACCTCCTACTGGTCCGCCTACGGGGGCAGCGATCGCGGCGGCGACACCTTTCTGGAGTACAGCAAAACCTGGGTGGATTCCCTGCACTACTGGCACCAGCGATCGCCCTACCAGGAGCCCGACGCGATCGCCCAGAGTGCCAAATCCATCCATTTCTATGACAGCATCGTTGCGATCGAGAAAGTCAAAAAAACGCCCCCCTTCTGGCAAAAAATCGGCTGGCAACAGGCCGAAGATTAAAGATTGCCTAAGCCAAACATTCATTTAACCCAAGTGAATTTCTAAAAATTCTCCATGAAATTCCCCTTTCACCAGCCGACCCTACAATTACTTGATGGTCTTTCCGGCGTCGAACTGGGGGCCGCCTCCCACAATCCCTTCGGCGTCAATGCCCTGAATGTGGCCCCCGAATGGAACTACGACATCTATCACGAAAATCAGGTGAAGCAGGGGGAAGAGCCGATCAAAATTGACCTGTACGGCCATGCGGCCCAGATTCCCGTAGCCGATCGCAGTCTGGATTTTGTCCTGTCGAGCCATGTGATCGAGCATATCCCCGACCCCATTTCCGCCTTCGTGGAATGGCAGCGAGTCATTAAACCGGGGGGCTATGTCATTGCGATCGTGCCCCAGCCCGACGCCCTGGTGGAAGATAAACGGCCCCTGTCCCCCTATGATCGCCTCGTGCGCGCCCATCGGGAGCGGTGGACTCCGGACACCTCGCCACCGGGCAGTATTTTTAAGGACCACTATTGGAAATTCACCTCCATCACCTTCCGCAATTTCGTGCAGCGGCTGATCGATGGCTGGGAGGATCTGCCCCAACTGCCCTGGCAACTGGTGGGGGTTGAAGACCCGGATAGCAAGGTGGGCAACGGTTTTTGGGTGGCCTATCGCGTGGTAGCTTAGGGCCACCTAGCCATAGACGGACTCCCATGACCAAACAGCTTCCCCATACCTACCAGGCGTGGTTCACGGCGAACCAGGCGACGGCGGCCGACCTTGAGCGTATGGCGATGGAGTTGCGGGGGGGGAAGCTGCCCTATCAACCAAAGATCAGCATTGTGGTGCCGGTCTACAACACGCCGGAGCCCTATCTGCGGGCGGCGCTGGATTCGGTCCTGGCCCAGGTCTATGGCAACTGGGAATTATGCATCGCGGATGATTGCTCCCCAAAGCCCCATGTGCGGCGGGTGCTGGAGGAGTATGCGGCCCGCGATCGCCGGATCAAGCTGGTGTTTCGGTCGGAAAATGGCCATATCGTCCATGCCTCGAACTCGGCCCTGGCGATCGCGACGGGGGAATTTGTCTCGCTGTTGGATCACGATGACGTGATCACCCCGGACGCCCTCTATGAGGTGGTGGCGCTGCTGAACGCCCACCCGGAGGCGGACATGATCTATACGGACGAGGACAAGGTTGACGAGAACGGCAAGTTCTGGGATCCCCACTGGAAGCCTGCCTGGTGCCCCGAGTCGTTCATGTCCCGGATGTATACCTGCCATTTCAGTACGTTCCGGCGCTCAATTCTGGAGGAAATCAAAGGGTTTCGGGCGGGCTATGAGGGCAGCCAGGACTATGATCTGGTGCTGCGGTTCACGGAGCGGACCGATCGCGTCTTCCACATTCCCAAGATGCTCTACCACTGGCGGATCCATCAGGAGTCGGCGGCGGGCTCAACGGAGGCGAAACCCTATGCCTATGAGGCGGCGTTCCGGGCCTTGAGCGATGCGATCGTCCGGCGGGGGGAGCCGGGGCAAATGTTTAAGTACGCCAATCGTCCGGGGCATTATGGGGTGCGTTATGCCCGCTTCCGTCCGGGGAAAGTGAGCGTGATTATCCCCATCCGGGATGACGGCCCGGAGCTGGATCGCTGCCTCGGTTCCGTGCTGCTCCAGCGCCACCAGGAGGATTGTGAGGTGGTGTTGGTGGACCATGGCACCACCAATGGGGTCACCCAGCGGACCGTTCAGCAATGGCAGCAGCGCATGGGCGATCGCCTGCGGGTGGTGGCGGCGGGCGACGGGCCGTTTAATCTCTCGCGGTTGAATAATCTGGGGGCGGCGGCGGCAAAGGGCGACTATTTATTGTTCCTCCACAGTGATGCGGCGGGGGAGACGGAGGATTGGATCGCGGCGTTGGTGGAACAGGCCCAGCGGCCCGCGATCGGTGCGGTGGGGGGCATGATCCGCTACGCCGACGGGAATTTGCAGCATGTGGGTCTGGTGCTGGGGATGGGGCCGGTGGCGGGGCGTCCCTATCGCGGCATGGGGGGTGAATGGGTGCCGGCGCGGGATTTGCTCCACATCGATCTGATGAATAATGTGTCCGCCGTCAGTGGGGCTTGCTTGATGTGTCGGCGGGAGGTGTTTGAGGCGGTGGGGGGCTTCGATGAGGGGCTGCCGACTGACTATGGCGATGTGGATCTGTGCCTGAAGCTGCGCGATCGCGGGTTGCGCCATGTCTATCTTCCCTTTGTGAAAATCCGCCATTTGGAATTGGGGTCCTGGCGGGTGACTTTGACCGAAGCGGAGCGGCATCAATTACACGGGGCGGCGGTGGCTCGGATGCGCGATCGCTGGGGGGATGCCCTGAAGTCGGACCCGTGCTTTAATCCCTGGCTGTCGCAGTTTGTGATGGAAGATCGGGTGGACTATGAGGATGTGAGTTTGGCGGCGGAGTTGCCCCCGGTGGCCCCCCAGAAGCCCCTGGTGAGCATTTGCATCCCCACCTACAACGGCGGCAAGCACATTGCGGCGGCCCTCGACAGTGCCCTGGCCCAGACCTATGAACACATTGAGGTGATCGTTTGTGATGATGGGTCGAGCGATCGCACCCTAGAAATTCTGGAGGCGTACTGCTCGGCCTATCCGGCGCGGCTGTCGGTGGCGGCGCGATCGCGGGTGGGCATGGTGGAGAACTGGAACCGCTGTCTGGAGCTGGCGTCGGGGCAATACATTAAATTCCTGCACCAGGACGATTGGCTGGCCCCGGACTGCGTGGAGGCGATGGTGGCCCTGGCGGAGCAGGATGGGGCCATTAATCTGGTCTTTGCGCCTAGGGAGGTGCAGATTGACGCGGGGACGGCGGCGGATGCGGATTCCCTGGCGATCGCGCGATCGGCGGCGGCGGTGTGGCGCGGGTGGTCGTCCCTGGCGGCGGTGCAGTCGGGGCGATCGCTCCTGGCGGATCCCCAGCTTTTGACGGGGGCGATTAATAAATTTGGGGAACCGACGGCGGTGCTGATCCGGCGATCGGCCCTTCAGGAGGTGGGGGGCTTTGATCCGGCCCTGCGGCAGTTGACGGATTTGGATTTGTGGTGGCGGCTGGCGGCGGTTGGAAAAGTGGGTTTTGTGAATCGCTCCCTGGCCCGGTGGCGGGTCCACGGCCAGCAGGCGTCTCAACAAAATTTGCGCCAGGATCAATTGACGGCGGATGCCCTGCGGTTCTATCAGAAGGCGTTGGCGTCGCCCTATGGGTCGTCCTTTGCGTCGTCGGTGCGGGCGTCTTTGGAGCAGTTGGTGGCGCGGATGGGCGGGGCTAGTGCTAGTCCGGCGGCGGCGACTCCCGCGATCGCGCCCTTCTGGTCGATTTTGATTCCCACCTACAATCCCAAGCCGGAGCAGTTGACCCAGGCGATCCAGAGTGTGTTGGCGGCGCTCCCGGCGGGGGCTTCGGCGGAAATCGAGGTGATTGATGATGCCTCGACGGCGGTGGATGTGGCGGCGATCGCGCGGGCGGCGGCGGGCGATCGCGTGCGGTTCCGGCGCAATGATCGCAATTTGGGCCTGCTGGAAAACTGGAATCACGCCATTTCCGTCGCTCGGGGCCAGTGGGTTCACCTGCTGCACCAGGACGATTTTGTGCTGCCCGGTTTTTATCAGGCGCTCCAGGGGGCGCTGCAACGGCCTGAGGCGGGGGCGGTGGGGGCGGCGTTCTGTCGCCATTACCACGTGGATGGGGCGGGGTCGGTGGTGTATCAATCTGACCTAGAGCGGCCCACGGCGGGGGTTTTGGAGAATTGGGTGGCGACCATCGGGCGATCGCAGCGGGTGCAGTTCCCGGCGATCGTGGTGCGGCGATCGGTCTACGAAACCCTGGGGGGCTTTGACCTGCGGGCGAAGTCGGCGGCGGACTGGGAAATGTGGGTGCGCATTGCCGCGCGCCATGGGGTTTGGTACGAGCCCCAGCCCCTCGCGGCGTTCCGTCGCCATGACAGTTCCGAGTCGGCCCGGTTGACGGAGACGGGGGCGAATATTGCGGACAGTGCCACCGCGATCGCCCTGATGGGGTCCTATTTACCGGCAACGATCGCCCCGACGGTGATGGCGGCGGCGCGGGATTATTACGGCAACTACGCCCTGACCACAGCGCGATCGCTGCGGCAACAGGGTCGCCACCGGGCCGCGATCGCCCAAATTCGCCAGGGGTTGCGCTGCGCCCACGGGCAGCCGGTGCGCGATGCGTTGGTGGATTGCCTGATGGAGATCCAGGATCAGGGCCGGAGCCAGGGCAGCGCCAGTGATGGGGACCCGGAGCCAGCGCCCCTAACGGTTCCTCGGTTCAATGCCGGTGAGATCGCCGCGATCGCCCAGGAGGCCCTAGCCGCCGTGGCCCAATACCGGGATGCGCCGGAACGGGAGGAGATTTTAGTAGCTCTGAAGCGATCGCGCGATCGCGTGGCCCAGGTTTGGATCCAGAGCGGCGACGATGCCCTGGAATCCCTGTGGCGCGGTTCCCTGGGGCAGGTCCACCGGGCGATCCAAGGCTCCAACCTGCGCTATGAGGGGGCCGACGATCGCGATCGCGCCTTCATAACATCCCTCCATCCCCACCTGGTTGGCTCCTTCGAGCAGCCCGCCGCCGTGCGATCGCTCCTGGCGGCCATGCTCTACTGCCACCCGCACCAACTGCCTTTGTCTTTGGCTGGCGATCGCCTCGCCGTGGTGCCCTGGCTCCTGGACGCCTTCGTGCAGTTCATGTTCGAGGCCCCGTTCTATTTCCAAGATCCGGGCGACGCCGATCGCTACCATCAGCACCTCATCCGCTGGACCGCCCTCGTTTACCAGATCAGCCAAGCCGCCGCGATCGCGCCCCAGCCCCCCGCCCCGCAGATCCAAGCCCTAGAGGAACACCTCGCCTATCGCGGCATTTATACGCCCCTCTACTTCAGCGATCGCCAGGACAAAACCGTCTATCAGCAGCGGGCGGCCATCCTGCGGCGGGTGCTCGAACGGAGCGGCTGCACGCCGGACTACCGCTTTGGCCCCCGCAATCCCCACCGGCGCAAGCTGCGCATCGGCATCCTCAAGGATCATTTCAATCCCCAAACGGAAACCTTTTCGACATTGCCGGTGTTCGAGGCCCTGGACCGCGATCGCTTTGAAATCTTCCTCTACGCCGTCCAGGCCAACGGCCACCCCCTGGAGCAATATTGCGCCCGCCACGCGGATCAGTTTGTTGCCCTGCCGTCGGGCATTCCCCAACAGGTGGCCCGCATCCGCCAAGATGACCTCGACGCGATCGTCATTGGCACCAACGTCACCATGGTCACGAATGTGGTTACGGTCCTGGCGGTGCAGCGGCTGGCGCGGGTGCAGATCATGGGCAATTCGGCCCCGGTGACCACGGGGATGCCCCATGTGGACTATTACCTATCCGGGCGGCTGACGGAGCGATCGCCGGATCCCCAGGCCAACTACTGCGAAAAGCTGATTTGTATCGACGGCCCCGCCCACTGTTTCAACTACGACGCCCATCCGGTGCCCGCCACGATCGCGCCGAGCCGGGCCAGTTGGGGCGTGACGGATCCGGGGACGGTCATTTTTGCATCCGGCGCGAATTTTAATAAGTTGGTGCCGGAACTGCGGGATACCTGGCTTGATATTTTGGCGGCGGTGCCGAATTCGGTCCTGTTGCTCTATCCGTTCAATCCCAACTGGGGCCGCGACTATCCGGCGCAGCCGTTCCTGCGGAATTTCCGGCGGGCCATGGCGGCGCGCGGTTTGGCGGCCCAGCGGCTGGTGCTGTTGGCCCCGCTCCCGGCGATCACGGACATTCGAGAATGCCTGAAGCTGGCGGATATTTATCTCGATTCGTTCCCCTTCGCGGGGGTGAATTCCACGGTGGATCCGCTGACCGTTGGTCTGCCGCCGGTGGTGAAAACCGGGCCAAGTTTCCGCGAAGGCATGGCGGCGGCGCTCCTCGATTCCCTGGGGCTGCCGGAGTTGATCGCCCGCGATCGCGCGGAGTACGTTCAATTGGCAACGGCGCTGGCGAATGATCACTCAAGGCGACTGGCCCTGGGCGATCGCATCCGGCGGGCCATGGGGGCCAATCCCCCGTTCCTCGATGGGGTGACCTATGGGCGGCGGGTCGGCGACGCGATCGCGGCCCTCTGCACCGCCGCCAGTCCCTCAGCCACCGTTGCCGCCAATTTTTAGTCCCTGAGCCCCTATGGAACGCAAACCCTTTTCCTATGTCACGGTCGATGTGTTTACCGATCGCCCGTTCGGCGGCAATCCCCTGGCGGTATTTCCCGAAGCGGACGGCCTGGGCGATCGCCAAATGCTGCAAATTGCGCGGGAGATGAACCTATCGGAAACGGCCTTTGTGCAACTGCCCTGCACGCCACGGGGGGACTATCGCCTGCGGATTTTTACGCCCACGGGGGAAATTCCCTTTGCGGGCCACCCGACGGTGGGGACGGCTTGGGTGCTGGCGAATATCGGCAAGTTCCATGGGGGGGCGGATCGGCGGGCGACGGTCTTTTTTGAGGAGGGGGTGGGGCCGGTGCCGGTGCAGGTGCGGTTCAATCGCCAGGGGCAGCCCATCGATGGGGAGTTGGCGGCGGCGCAGTTGCCGGAGGTGCAGCCGTTGCCGGTCGATCGCGCGGCCCTGGCGGCGATTCTGGGCCTGCCGGAGGGGGCGATCGCGCCCTCGGACTCTGGCTTTGAACCGTTGGGCGTGTCCTGCGGGTTGCCCTTTGCGATCGCGCCCCTGGTGGATGCCGAAGCGATCGCCAACATCCAGTTCAACCGCGCCGCCTGGGAGCAGCACCTTGCCAACACCTGGGCTCCGTCGGTCTATGCGATCGCCCCCGCCGAAGGATCCATTGATGCCCAGGCCGCCGAGCGCGATCGCTGGCGCGTCCGCATGTTTGCCCCCGCCCTCGGCATCGCTGAAGATCCGGCCACCGGGTCCGCCGCCACGGTCTTGGGGGGATACCTGGGCGATCGCCACCCCCAAACCGACGGGCCAATTCAATGGATCGTCGAGCAGGGCCAGGAAATCCACCGCCCCAGCGAACTGCACGTCGCGATCGACAAAACCGCCGGTCAGATCAGCGCCATCCGGGTGCGCGGAGCCGCCGTCTTGATCGGCGAGGGCACCATGCACATCCCCATGGACGATCTGGACCTGACCTAGACCGGGCCTAGACCGGGCCTCGTGGAATCCCCCGCGATCGCGGCGATCGCGATCAATGGGACAATCGAAGCCGGTCCCGGCCCCGTCGCCCGGATCCGCACCCATCAACCCCCGTCGCGATCGGCCATGAAAAAGCTCATCAAGGGCCTGCGCCAGTTCCAGAGCCAGTACTTCAGCAGCCACCAGGATCTCTTCGCCCAGCTCGCCCACGGCCAAAAGCCCAGGGTTCTCTTCATCGCCTGCTCCGATTCTCGGGTAGATCCGAACCTGATTGTGCAGGCGGAACCGGGGGAAATTTTCGTCCTGCGCAACGCGGGCAACATCGTCCCCCCCTACGGCGCGGCCAACGGCGGCGAGGGCGCAACCATTGAATACGCGATCGCGGCCCTGGGGGTCAGTGACGTGATCGTGTGCGGCCATTCCCACTGCGGAGCCATGAAGGGCCTGTTCAAACTCAAGGAACTCCAGGAATCCATGCCCCTGGTGTGCCACTGGCTCAACCACGCCGAAGCCACCCGCCGTGTGGTGCTGGATAACTACACCGCTTGCAGCAAGGACGAACTGGCGGAAATCGCCGTGGCGGAAAATGTCCTCACCCAAATCGACAACCTGCGCACCTACCCGATCGTGCGATCACGGCTGAATCAAGGATCATTGCGGTTGCACGCCTGGGTCTACGAATTTGAAACAGGCGAAGTCTACGCCTACGACCCCATCAAGCAGGAATACGTCAGCCCCGAGCAAACCTGGAACCAGCCCACCCCCGCCTTCCGCCTGCCCCACCAGGTGGCCACCGCCTGCGATTGGCTCCCCGAGGACCAGGCCGATCGCATCTATCGCGGCTCCCACTAGGCACCCCCGCGATCGCCCCAGGGACCATCATTCGGTGATCCCAGCCCGATCCCATGTTTCCCGATCCCACCTCCACCCAACCGGCAGTCGCAAGGGGCTGAAGCCCCTTGTCCCAGGGACCGGAAGCACATCCGATGGGACTGCCCTAACCCGCTAACCCTTCCCCGCAACCGCCCCATGGATCTCCTTTGGCAACCCGTTCGCGACTACGAAGACATCCAGTACTTCAAGGGGGACGGCCTTGCCAAAATCGCCATCAACCGGCCCCACAAGCGCAACGCCTTCCGCCCCAAAACCGTCGTTGAACTCTATGACGCCTTCTGCGACGCCCGCGAGGATCCCGCGATCGGCGTCATCCTCTTCACCGGCGTCGGCCCCCACACGGACGGTAAATATGCCTTTTGCGCGGGCGGCGACCAGAGCGTGCGCGGTCAGGCGGGCTATGTGGATGAGGCGGGGGTGCCGCGCCTGAATGTTCTGGATTTGCAGCGGCTGATTCGCTCGATTCCTAAGGTGACGATCGCCCTGGTGGCGGGCTACGCGATCGGCGGCGGCCACGTCCTGCATCTGCTGTGCGACCTGACGATCGCGGCGGACAACGCCATCTTCGGCCAGACCGGCCCCAAGGTGGGCAGCTTCGACGGCGGCTTCGGGGCCAGCTACCTCGCCCGCATCGTCGGCCAAAAGAAAGCCCGCGAAATCTGGTACCTCTGCCGCCAATACGACGCCCAGCAGGCCCTGGACATGGGTTTAGTTAACACCATCGTCCCCGTGGAAGAACTGGAAGCCGAAGGGATCCGCTGGGGCCGCGAAATCCTAGGCAAAAGCCCCATCGCCATCCGCTGCCTCAAGGCCGCCTTCAACGCCGACTGCGACGGCCAAGCGGGCCTCCAGGAACTGGCCGGCAACGCCACCATGCTCTACTACATGACCGAAGAGGGCAGCGAAGGCAAACAGGCATTTTTAGATAAGCGATCGCCCGACTTCCGACAATACCCGTGGCGTCCCTGAACCGTGGTCGAGAACGGGCCGCCGGGGCGCGATCGCGAAAAAACCTGACCATCCCCTAGACCGCAGCCCCCCATCACTACCATCGGGGCCACAGATGAAACCGCGATCGCCACGGGCGGCAACAACCTAGGGCAAAAAATCTGGGGTAGAACGGGAAGGGCACAACGGCGCTAACCCGCAACCGGGATAGGCATCAGCAACGCTAGGTTAGGGCAGAAAGCACTGCGGCGAATGGCTGAGAATGACCGAGCTTGGACCTGGAGTTGGACCTGGCCTGGGGTGACCGCTGGTTCCCCCTCAGCCGCCTTTGGGCCATTATTGAGCCATCGCGCTTGACATCGATGCCCTAGCGAGCGCCACTGGGAACCGCAAGGGAGCGTTCCACCGCCACGGTCTCCTTGACCACCTTGACCACCCGCTGGGCCATGGGGCTAGATTCCGCGATCGCGGCCACCTCAACGGACACGGGGACGGCGGGCACCCCAACCGTCGGCACAGCGGCGGCAGGAACAGCGGCAGGAACAGCGGCGGCGGGCACCCCAACCGTTGTAAAGCGTTCCAGGGTTTCCCAGGACGGTGCAAACGCGGGCATTGCCAAGGGGCAAGCCTTCCAACCTGCATGGACCAGGGTTCCGAATTGGGCACATTGGCCACCGCGACGCCCTTCGGGACAATAATGTCGGCAGCTCTTGCAGGATGAGATTTTAAACTCGGATGTCGTCATGGCGATTCTCGACCAATCACGTTCGAGCATGAAGGAACTTGATCCAATTATCACCACTCCCCCCTGGGGCGCAGAACGGCGCAAAATGCCCTATTGACCGGGAAAATAGCGATCCCGAATAAAAGTGGAAGTTTATATTGTTTTTTGTTTTGATTCATAAATGGAGATGGAGATCGCCGTCGGCACTGGCCTTTGATGGAAAAAAACCGGCTGGGGATCAGGGGAAATGGTCCGTACTATGGTGCTTTTGCCATCTTTTCCTAGGCTAAAATGCTTCCATGGCATAGTTTTGAAAGGGCTAAACATCCTAGGCTGGGGGGCGGGGCGGGGACCGGGGCCACGGGCCGAAATTGGCCCTAGCTAAGGGATCGGGGGATCACGCAAACCATGGGCAAAGTTTACATTGGTTTGCTTTTCGCAGTGTTGGGACCAATTTCCGCCCTCGATTTTGTTGCGCTTTGTCTTGTTAGGTGAAGATTGTTCTCCGGTGGTTGCGCTTGATGGAGAGTTGGGGTCTTGATTTTGCGATCGCCGCGATTCCGCTAGCAGGTTTTGGCTTGGGGTACTAGGGGGACCATATTTTTAATAGTTGAGTTCTGTCTTTTTTGCGTCTGACTTTGCCGGTTTTTGCATGGTATTCATGGAGGATTGGCTAGTTATAAATGCGGGGAATGTTGGGATTTAAACGTTGGGGGCGGGGGGTGCGATCGCGGGAAGACCGGAGGCTAGCGGCTCCAGAGGTAGCGCAGGCCGATGGCGATGAGGAAAATGCCGTAGAGGCGCTTCATGAGGTCGGCGCTGACGTAGGGCTGGTTGGCGAAGAGGGCTCCGAAGAAGTTGCCCACCACGAGGCCGATGACGATGAGCAGGGCGTAGTTCAGGTTGAGGTTGCCGTTGCGGTAGTAGACGATCGCGCCGAGGAGGCCGATGGGCAGGACCTGGGCGGCGAGGGAGGTGCCGGTGGCGAGTTTTTGGTCGAGGCCGAGCCACAGGACCATGGCGGGGACCATGATCGCGCCGCCGCCGATGCCGAACATGCCGCTGGCGATGCCTGCGATGAGGCCGATGAACAGCAGGGACAGGAGCAGGGGGGAGAGCATGGGGATGGCGGGCGCTGGGTGATGGGTCGCTTGCGATTTTAGCGGGGGCGGGGCGATCGCGGCGGCGGCTACTTTTGGGCCAACCGGGGGCGAAAAACTTGCTAAGGTTGGAATCCATTGGCCCTTGGGGCGTTGACGGGTCTTAGAACGTTTTTGAAGGGGATGGCCCATGTCCGTGGGTTCTGTAGCCGTGGGTTCTGGGGCTGTTGCGGTGAGGGATGGGGCGATCGCGGGGGATCGCCAGGATTCCGCATGGTTGGCACAAGGGGCGGCGGTGCGATCGCGTCTGGCCGATCCCCTAAAGATTGGGGCGATCTCCCTCGGCAGCCGCGTCTTGCAGGCCCCGTTGTCCGGCGTGACGGATCTGGTGTTTCGGCGGCTGGTGCGGCGCTATGCCCCCACGTCGATGATGTATACGGAGATGGTGCAGGCGACGGGCCTGTGTCAGGCGAAGGCGCTGCCCAACATCATGGATGTGGATCCGGCGGAGCAGCCCATCAGCATTCAACTGTTTGACTGTCGCCCGGATTTTTTGGGGGAGGCGGCGCGGCGGGCGGTGGCGGAAGGGGCCATGACCATCGACATCAATATGGGCTGCCCGGTCAATAAAATCACGAAAAACGGTGGGGGATCGTCGCTCCTGCGGGATCCGGCCATGGCGGTGGCGATCGTCGAGGCGGTGGTGGCGGCGGTGGCGGTGCCGGTGACCGTCAAAACCCGCATCGGCTGGGATGATGACGAAATTACGATTCTGGATCTGGCCCAGCGGCTGGAGGGGGCGGGGGCGGCGATGCTGACGGTCCACGGGCGCACGCGGCTCCAGGGCTATGGCGGCACGGCCCGGTGGGACTGGATCCGGCGGGTGAAGGAAATCCTGACGATTCCGGTCATCGCCAATGGGGACATTGTGTCGGTGGAGTCGGCGGTGCGCTGTCTGGCGGAGACGGGGGCCGATGGGGTGATGTGTTCCCGGGGGACGCTGGGCTATCCGTTTCTGGTGGGGGAGATTGACCATTTTCTGAAAACGGGCGATCGCCGTCCGGCCCCGTCGGCGGCTGAAAAATTGCGCTGCGCCAAGGAACATCTGCAAATGCTCTACGACTACAAGGGCGATCGCGGTATCCGCCAAGCGCGCAAACATTTGGCCTGGTATGCCACGGGGTTCGAGGGGGCGGCGGAGTTGCGCGATCGCCTCTGCCGGGTGGAAACGGTGCCCCAGGGCTGCGAGTGGATCGATCGCGCGATCGCCGACCTAGAAACCGCCTAGCCCATTCATCCCCGCATCCCTCACGCGATCGGCCGTTGCCCCGCCTTCACCGCGTGGATATATTCACAGCCCGACTCCGGCCAGCCGTGGCGATCGCGCGCCAGGGTCGGATTCCCCCAGCCCAACTGAAGCACCACCTCCAAAAAATCCGACCGTTCATGCTTTTGGATCGTCGCCCAGTGGCTGCGATCGGCCATGCGCGCCACCTCCGCCGGAGCCACCGGACTAAATTGCCGCCCCGTTGCGCCGCCCCAATACCAATCCATCGCCGCCACCGATCGCCGCCAAAAGCCCAGCACCACCGGCAGATGGCCCCGCAGCACCGCCAAATCCTGGGGCAGGGCCAGCAACTGGTCATGGATCATGGGAAATCGTAGGGTTTCGTCCCCCAGGGTTACCGACCCCCACACCAACCCCGACACCCCGCGATCGCGCTGGTACTGATGGATCGTGTCGCGGAACTGCTGATAGGCCCGAAACTTTTGCAGCCCATCACTCGGCAGCACCCGATCCAAATGGGGATTATCCGACGCCGACGCATGGAGCGCCAGCCGCTGGCCCCGCATACAGGCCGATCGCTCCCGGGCCAAAATCTCCACCAACTCCTCAGTCGTATAAATTCGATCCATAGGCCACCGAAGATCAAGGGTCAAACAACAGACCTGGAATACCGCGATCGCCCCTCCGCCTTCAGCACACTTCGACCCCAGCCAAAGCAACGGCGGCCCATGCCCCCCTTAGGGAATAGTGTACCGAAAAGCAGCCGTAGCGCCCTTAACCCCACCGAGATGCAATCCTAGGCCAGGAATAGAAGGACCATTTTTATCCTCCCCTTCCAGCGACCAAACGATTTTCCAGCTCAGAGAATTTAGATCTATATTTAGCATCATTTAATCCCATCAAAATTCAAGCAATTCAAGGCAAAAATCTCAAACCATCAATCAATTAAACCACACAAATTTCATCCTGAAAATTCACCAACCCAGCCACAAAAATGTTTGCCATGAACCTTCCTTAGGCCAATGCTTGACATCAATGGTCCCAAGAATCTCCAGACCCTTTAGACATGATAGCCAGATCTTAAAACAAACCTTTAATTTTGGTGAATTTGACAATGGGTCACTTGCCCCGCTCGGAATTTTGATGTTACGAAGATTGGGGTGTTTGTGACATCGGGTAACGTCATCTCAAAACTTGGATATGCTAAACCTTCTTTCAGATACCGTGGCGTTATCGCGGCTACAGTTTGCGCTAACGGCGATTTTTCATATGCTTTGGCCCGTTTTGACCACGGGCATGGCCATTTATCTGGTTATTATTGAAGGACTGTGGTTAAAAACCCAGGATCTCGACTACTATCGCCATGCTCGATTCTGGTCAAAGCTATACGTACTCAACTTCGGAATTGGGGTAGCTTCTGGCCTGCCGATGGCGTTTCAGTTTGGCCTAAACTGGGCACCATTTTCCGAGTCGGTCGGAGACTTTTTTGGGACGGTTTTGGGGTTTGAAGGCACGATGGCATTTATGCTAGAGGCCAGTTTCCTCGGCATTATGCTATTTGGCTGGGATCGGGTTCCCCCTTGGGTTCACTGGATCTCTACAATTTTGGTTGCGTTTGGGGCCAATCTGTCAACATTTTGGATCTTATCCGCAAATTCTTGGCTGCAAACCCCGGCCGGTGGAGAATTCGTGAACGGTAAGTTTGTGGTCCAGGATTATTTCCAAGCGATCGCGAATCCATTCATGGTGAAGAGTTTTCTCCATATGTTCTTCGCGACCCTAGAAACCTCCCTGTTTGTCATTGGTGGGATCAGCGCCTGGTACATCATCAATCAGCGCCATACGGCATTCTTTGCGCGATCGCTGAAGGTGGTCCTGGCCCTAGCGATCGCGATCGCGCCCCTACAAATTTTCATTGGCCACCTCAGTGCTGAACAGGTTTACCACTACCAACCGGCCAAGCTAGCCGCCATGGAGGCCCAATGGGACACGGTACCTGCCGGTCAACCCGCTGACTGGAGCCTGGTGGCCTTACCGAACGATCGAGCAGAGCGAAACACCTGGGAAGTCAAAATTCCTGGAGCCCTGAGCTATCTACTGGAACTAAAACCCAAACTCGACCAACCAATCCAGGGCCTAAAAGCATGGGAACCGAAAAATCGACCCCATATGGTGGGCCTAATTTACTACTCCTTCCGCATCATGGTCGCGATCGGTCTCTTCCTCGCGGCACTGATGTTCATAACCGCCATCCAGTGGCTGCGCGGCCAGCTTTCTGCAGCCACCATTGGTCAACAAAAATGGCTAATGGGAGCCTGGATTTTTGCAGCCCCCCTGGGCTACATCGCCGTAGAAACGGGCTGGATTGTGCGCTGCGTGGGTAGGCAACCTTGGATTGTTTATGGAGAGTTGAGAACCCTAGAGTCCGCATCAAACCTACCCGCCGGGGAAGTGCTCTTTTCCCTAGTGGGCCTAACGTCGATGTACTCCGTCTTTTTCGTGATGGCCCTATATTTCGGTAGCCGCATCGTTCGCAAGGGGCCTAACCTTGAACTGCCTGCGCCGCGAACCAGCAGTCAGACCGCCATGGGCCTAGAGCCCGCTCAACATGGGCCTGATCAGCGTCCAGCCGAAGCTCAACAATAGGGATAACCAGAGACGTTTGCCATGGAGCCCTTACAGCCGCTACAGCAATTTCTGCCGCAGGTTTGGTTTTGTATTCTAGGACTATTTCTCTTTCTGTATGTGCTGCTTGATGGTTTTGATTTAGGGGTTGGTATCCTATCCCTAACGGCATCCAGCGAAGAGCGCCGCAGTATTTTGATGACCAGTCTAGGCAACGTTTGGGATGCCAATGAAACCTGGCTAATTCTGATGGGAGGATCGCTGTTTGGTGCATTTCCCCTGGCCTATGCCACGATCCTAAACGCGCTGTACTTGCCTGCGGTGGTGATGGTTGTGGGATTGATTTTTAGGGCCGTTTCCTTTGAATTTCGAGAAAATGCGGACAATAAATTAGTGTGGAATGTTCTGTTCGGCGTTGGCAGCTTTTTGGCGGCCCTGGGGCAGGGATTTTCATTAGGGAGTGTGTTTGAGGGAATTCAAGTGGATGCGGCGGGTCATTTCTCGGGGGGAATCTGGGACTGGTTGACCTGGCGCTCCACCCTGGTGGCCCTGACTTTGGTGCAGGGCTATGTGCTGATTGGCTCGACCTATTTAATTCTAAAAACCTCTGGGGAACTCCAGAAAACCCACTACAGGACCGCAACGATCGCGACCTGGACAACGCTGATCGGTGCCCTGTTCATCACGGTCAGTACGCCATTTTTATCTGATCAGGCCAGGGCTCAGCTCTTCACGACGCCGCTGATCTACATTTTTGGCCTCATTCCGGTGCTGGGGTTGCTGTTGGTGGGGCTGCTGCTGCGTAGCCTGAAGCGCCAGGAGGAGGTGACGCCTTTGATTTACACCTTCTTGATTTTTTGTCTGTCTTTTATTGGTTTAGGGTTTGTCATTTTTCCGAATATTATTCCGCCTAGCGTGACGATCTATGAGGCGGCGGCGGCCCCCAGTTCACTGGTGTTTATGCTGACCTTCATTGGGTTTCTGATCCCTGTGGTGTTGTCTTACAATATCTATAACTATGTGGTGTTCCGTGGAAAAATCGTCGATGACACCCATGGGACATCCTGAGGAGATGGCTGAATCTCAAACTTGCCCTAGGGTATGTCGTCAAATTCCCTAGAACCCCGAAAACAAGGGGCTGAAGATTCTTTCCCCGCCGCGATCGCAGTCTAGGGGGCCGAGGGCGCTATTCGGCTATCTCCGGGGTCGAGGTTGAAGCGTAGGAATTGCCTCGACCTGAGTCCCTTGTTACCCTGGGAGGCGGGGAGCGACCATCCCCTAATTGCCCTGGGGAAGAGCCCCTAATCTATCCCCGAGGGGCACGTTTTAGCCCTTGTCTGGGGGGGTGGCGTCCTTGCGGGGATTCCAGGCGGATGGGGTTGCCGACGGTGGCCTGGGGGGTGGGGGAACGGGACGATCGCGCGGGGGTGTGGCGTCTTGGCATCTATGTTTTGGAAGGGGGGGGGTTAGAAGGCGGGGGGCTGCGGGGTTAGGGGGTCCGTGGTTAGTTGTGGGGTCTCCAGTTCCTCGATTAATGGCGAATGCCGCCGTGGCATAAGTGATAAGATGAGTGTTAAAGGATTGAGACCTCGGCCCTTTGCGGTGCATGGGTACGGGCGGGCGGGCGCTGGCGGTGTCCCTGGTGCGCTGGGGGGGAATGATCGCATCCTCCTTGCGGAGGCGGTGACCTATCGCGGGCTGTTGATTGTGCCCCTGCGGCTACCGGGGGATGAGTATAGTTTTGCGATCATTGATCCAGAGTCCTGGGATGCGGCGGATTCCGACGGTACCTGCTATGGCTCGATCGATGCCTGTTTGCAGGGGGGCCGCCGCCGGGTGGAGCGCTACTTTGACCATTTGCCCCCGCCTGTCAGTGCGCTGTTGGCCCACCTGGAAACATCCCCCCCTGGGGCGGCGGGCCATCCGGGTGCGGGCCACCGATCGCCAACTCCCCAGGGGCGATCGCCGGGGGCGCGCGATCGCGTTTCTCCAATTCGCGAGGTGTCCTAGGGGGGGCTAGGCCGGGGGTCCGGTACCATCAGCGGTGGAGTCAATCTGGCGTAATGGGGGTGGACACCGATGGTCTGGACCGAGATTGCGGCGCAAATTGCGGCCACCACGGGGGATGACGTTGAAGGGTGGACCCGGCGAGCCCTGGGGGGCGGCTGCATTAACCAAGCCTATGGCCTGAGTCGGGGCGATCGCGCCTATTTCGTGAAGCTCAACGGGCCGCAGCAGGGGGAGATGTTTGCCGCTGAGGCGCTCGGGCTTCAGGATTTGGCGGCGGCGGGGGCGGTGCGTGTCCCGGAGCCCATCTGCTGGGGCACGGCGGCGGGGGCTTCCTATCTGGTGCTGGAATGGCTGGATCTGGAGGGGCGGGGCGATCGCGCGGCCTGGTACACCTTTGGGCAACGGCTCGCTCAACTGCACCAATGGCAACCGTCGGCGGCGATCGCGGGGGATCCCCTGGGCAGTGCCAAGCATGTCGATGGCGCGGGGCGATCGCAGTCCCGGTTTGGCTGGCGACGGGACAACACCATCGGCGCAACGCCCCAACCGAATCCCTGGTGTGACGACTGGGCGGAATTTTGGCGCGTCCACCGCATCGGCCATCAGCTCAATTTGGCGCGGCGGCGGGGGGCGGCGTTTCCCTCGGGCGATCGCCTCCTGGAATTGATCGCGGATCTGCTGGCGGATCATCCCGTGCGTCCGTCCCTGATCCATGGGGATTTGTGGAGCGGCAACGGGGCGATCGCGGCCGACGGCACCCCCGTCATCTTTGACCCGGCCCCCTACTGGGGCGATCGCGAGGCGGACCTGGCCATGACGGAACTGTTTGGCGGCTTCCCGGCGGCGTTCTATGACGGCTACCGCGATCAATGGCCCCTAGATGCGGGCTACGAACGGCGAAAAATCCTCTATAACCTTTATCACATTCTCAATCACTTTAATCTCTTTGGCGGTAGCTACGCCGCTCAGGCTAATGCCATGATTGCCCAATTGGTGGGATGAGTTTGGGCGCGATCGCGTTGAGGTTGTCGGTGCGTTCGGGGTGGAGGCGCGATCGCGGGACATAAAGATTACCGAATGCACCCTACCGGCCCTTGTAAAAATCCAGAAAAAAGCCAATAAAAAAGGGGGCTTGACACCCCCTATCCCTCAACTCACTTCATCCTCAACTAGCCTTGGGGGAGCGATCGCGGGCCATAGCTGCGGTAGCCCAGCCCCAGCAGCAGCATCCCCGCCAGCACCTTCAGGCCATCAAGGGCAAAATACAGGCCGTGCATCCGGTCCATCGTCACCGGCACCGCTTCCATCGGCGTGGGCCACACCAACTGGGCACTCAGGGCCACCATGTCCGGCGTCAGCACATAGGTTTCCAACGCCGCCACCGCCAGCATCACCATCGCCAGCGCGCCGCAGGTCCGGGCCACGCCCCCCCGCAGCCAGCCCCCATAGGTCGCCGCCAGCAGCGACACCAGCACCAGGGAACCCATCACCATTTCCATGCGGTTAAAGAGGCCAAAAATGCTGGCCCCCACCTGGGGAAAGTCCGCCGTGGCCATCATGCCGGTCCAATAAAATGACGGCAAAATCGCCAGATCCAGCAGCAAACAGGCCCCCAACCATAGGCCCAGGGCCGTCAGGGCGATGACTAACCAAGGGAGGGGAATAACCGGGCGAGAACGGGGCATGGCGTACATAATGGCGACCTCTGAATCGGGTATGGCGATGGCGCTTGGGGACTGGGGGCGGGTATGAATGGCAAGAATAAATCGATGGGACGGAATGATTGAAAATGGCTTCCAGTCCGGCGCTTGTCTTTAGCTTAGGCAGGCTTAGGGTGGTCCTGGCGATTATGTTTGGATTTTTAATATGGCGGGGTGATTCCATTGAGAACTGTCAAGAAGTTTGAAGGGAATCCGATAAATTGGCCTATCCCACGGCGATCGCGCAGCGTCCAGCCAAACCGATGAGCCCGAGGGCCAAGCCTGACAAAAAGGCCGATCGCGTGAGGGCCAGCGCTTCGAGGATGACGGCGGCACTGGGCGATCGCGTGGCCTCCCCCAGGCGCGGTTTTGGGATGAGTTGACCGCCGTAGTAGTTGTCGCCCCCCAGTTGGATGCCCAAGGCGGCGGCGTAGGCGCATTCGCTCCAGCCGGAGTTGGGGCTCGGATCGGCGATCGCATCGCGGCGGCATAGGGCTATGACTTGGCGCGGGCGGCGGGACAACAGGGCGATCGCGGCGACGGACAGGCGACAGGGTACCCAGGTGAGGACATCTTCGGTGCGGGCACTGGCGCGGCCCAGGTAGAGGTACGGGTCGCGGCGATAGCCCACGGTGGAATCGAGGGTGCTGGCGGCTTTGTAGATCCATAGGGCGATCGCGCCGCCGCCGATGGGCCAAATGGCGGCTCCGATCAGGGTCCAAAAGAGGGGCGCTAAAACCCCATCAACGCTATTTTCGGCGACGGTTTCGGCGATCGCCCGCAGGATTTCGGCTTCATCTAGGTGAGCGGTGTCGCGGCCCACGTAGCGAGCTAGGTGCGATCGCGCCATGGCTACATCCTTTTCCGGTGCGGTGAGGGGGGCCAGCACGTCCATGGCCGCATCCCGCAAGCTGCGCCCCGCTAACCCCGCCGCGATCGCGATCGCCTCCGCCACGATCCCCAGCCACGGATGGAGCGATCGCCAGAGCCACACCCACAGGCCCGCGATCGCCCCACTCAATCCCAAGGTCAAAATCAGCAGCCCCACCCCAAGGGCCAATTCCACGGCGGGCGATCGGCGGCGATCGCGCTTCGGCCCCAGCCATAACCTCACATAAAAATCAATGGCCGCCCCAATCCCCTGCACCGGATGGGGCCAGGTCCACGGATCGCCGATGCGCCAATCGATCGCCGCCGCCAGGGGCAGCACGATCACGGGAAGCCAGCAGTTGGGCGGGGACGCGAGTTGATCCATGAAGCTCAAGGGCATGGGAAGACGGGGGGAGATTGTTTGGGGGCGGGTTCTGGTTTATTGTGTCGCCGCCGGGGACCGCGCGATCGCGGCCATTGCCATCGGGGGGCAGCCATGGAGCCAGAGCGGATTGACCAGATCGGGGAATGGGGTTTATTAGCGCGGCTGCGGGGCTTCTGCGCGGCGGAGTTGATCGGTGATGATGGGGCGCTGCTGCCGGCGGCGGGCGATCGCGACTGGGCCGTGACGACGGATTCATTGGTCGATGGGGTGCATTTCAGCGATCGCACCACCCCCGCGCGATCGGTCGGCTGGCGGGCCGTGGCGGCGAATTTATCGGATTTGGCGGCCATGGGGGCGGAACCCGTGGCGATTACCGTTGCCCTGGCCCTGCCGGGGGACACTGCCGTGGCCTGGGCGGTGGACCTCTACGAAGGCATGGCCGCCTGTCTGGGGCGCTACGGCGGCGCGATCGCGGGGGGTGACCTGTGCCGATCACCCATCAAAACCGTGTCCATCACGGCCCTGGGGCGGGTGTCGCGCGATCGCGCCCTGCGGCGAAATGCTGCCCAGCCGGGAGACGCGATCATCGTGACGGGGATCCACGGGGCCTCTAGGGCCGGTTTGGCCGTGTTGCTAGAGCCGGAGCGGTTCGCCACCGTGCCCACGGCCCTACAAAACTCCTGGATTGAGGCCCACCAGTATCCGCGCCCCCGGTTCGATGCGATCGCCGCGATCGCCCCCCTGACCGCCGACCGCGATCGCCCCTGGTGCGCCATGGACAGCAGCGACGGCCTCGCCGATGCCCTCTGGCAGATCAGCCGCGATAGCCAGGTCAGTATGGTGATTGATCGCGCCGCCCTGCCCATGCCCCCCGGCCTCGCGGACCATTTGGGGGAAGACATCGCCCTCGATTGGACCCTCTATGGCGGCGAGGATTTTGAACTGGTGCTGGCCCTGCCCCCCGCGATCGCCGATGCCCTGATTAGCCAGCTTGGCCCCACCGCCGCCCGCATCGGCACCGTTCTTGAACGCGACAATGAACGCCGCGATCGCCCCATCACCCTCACCGACTCCACCGGCCGCCACCGCGATCGGCCCCTGTCCGGCAAAGCCACCTTCCAGCACTTTGCCCCCTAAGCGCCCTTTCCCGGCCCCTCCTCCGAGCCTGAAAAATGGGCCAACGGCACCGGAAAATTCTTGCGCCGCGCCCGCTCCGCCTCCCCCAGCACCCGCACCGGCTGGAGATAGGGCGATGAGTGGAGTGCATCCGGCGTCGGGGAATAGAGCCGGTCGAGATCCGCCAACACCGCATCCGCCGACTGGTAGCGATCGCCCACCGCCTGCACCAGCAACCGATCCAAAATCTGCCCAAACCCCTCACTCACCCGGTGCTGGATCGGCATAATTTGCTCCCATTCACTGGCGGGATGCCCCGTAGAATCCTCCGGCTCCGCGATCGCCCCCTCCCACTGGGCCAACTGCTCCCGCCACGGCCACTTCCCCGTCAGGGGGTTATAGAGCTCATCCGGATGCACCCCCGACAGCAGAAACACACAAATCGCCCCCACGCTATACAAATCACTGGCCGGAAACGCCTGCCCATGGCGGATTTGCTCCACCGGCGCGTAGCCCTCCGTGCCGATGCGCGTCCCCGGCTGGTCACTGCCGCTGCTGCCCGTTTGCAACTGTTTCGCCACCCCAAAATCGATGGGAATGTAGCGCCCATCCCGCTTGCGGCGGATGATATTGTCCGGCTTGAGATCCCGATGGATCACGCGGTTGTCGTGGATGTACTGCAACACCGGCAGCAGATCCCGCAACATGCCCACCACCTGCGCCTCGGAAAAGGTGCCCTGCCGCTGGAATTCCTGCTGGACATTCGGCCCCGCCACAAATTCCTGAACCAGGTACAGCCGTCCCCCCTCCTCGAAATAGCCCAAGAGGGACGGAATTTGCGGATGTTCCCCCAAATCCCGCAGGCGCAGGGCCTCCTGGGTGAAAAGCTGGATGGATTTGCGCAGGGCGGGGCGGGTTTTGGCGCGGGGCGAAAATTGCTTGATGGCGCAGGGGGTGTCGAGGCGATCGCGATCCACCGCCAGAAAAGTACGCCCAAAGCCCCCCCGCCCCAGGGGCCGCAGCACCCGATAATGGCCGCGCAGGAGCAAGGATTCACCGCAGCCCTGGCACACCTGGGCATCGTCGGTGTTCTGGCGTTCGGTGCAGCGGGGGTTTAGGCAGTAGCTCATGGGGAGGGGGTGGGCCGGGGGGCGCGATCGCGGATGAGCCGCTGCACCGCCGCCAGGGTGGGGTTGAGTTCGGGGCCGCGCCGCCGGGGGTTGTCCCGATAGGCCACTTGCTCCTGTTCGATCATCAGCACATCCTGCCGCACGAGGCCATCGAGCATTCCCTTAGCGCAATTAAACAGGGAATTTTTGATGAATCGTCGGAAGGGAATCGGCAATTTGTGCAGGTTATCGAAGGCTTCGAGGGAGGTGAAATGGACCAGGTAGGCGCGGGTGCGATCGCGGCTGACGGGGCAAAAGAGGCAATAGATCCGGAATTCTTCGCCCAGGCTGGAGGCCCAGTGGGGGTAGCGGTAGCTGACGGTGAGCGGTTCCGGGTGGGGCTGCCGCAGGGCGGGGATGAAAAGCTGGGCGACGGACCAAATTTGATCGATGCGGTAGTAGCTCTGGGCGGTGTAGTGGGCATCGACGCGATCGCCACTGGCTTCGAGGCGATCGAGCTTGGCGGCGGACCAGGCTTGGTAATCATCATGGAGCCGCCCGTGGTGCATGTCCATGAGGTTTTCGATCAGGAAGGAAAAATGGCCCCGGCAGTCGATGGGGGCGACACTGGCGATGTAATTTAAATGCTCCCATTCCGGTAGGGCCATGGGTTCCGGCAGGGGGCGATCGTGCGGTACCTCGCCGGGGTAGAGCCAAATGAAGCCGTCCTGTTCCCGCACGGGGTAGGTGGGGATGCGGCAGGGGGGCAGTTTTTGGTTGGCGGCGAGATAGGGCACGTCGGCGCAGGTGCCATCCGCCGCAAATTGCCAGCCGTGGTAGACGCATTCGAGGCGATCGCCCTGCACCTGCCCGTCCGAGAGTTTGACGAACCGGTGGGGGCATCGATCCTCCAGGGCGATCGCCCGCCCGCCGCGATCGCGGTACAGCACAATTTCATGGCCCCACAATTCCACCGCCAGCGGGCGATCGGTCAACTCGGGGCTGCTGGCCACCACGTACCAATGGTCCAGATCAATGGCCGCCTCCCGCAGGGGAACGGTCGCAGGGGTCAAGGGGGAAACACTCATGGGCGATCGCGGAGAACCGGTCTAGGGGGATGCAAGGGGCCAGTCCCGAAGGGTGGGGCCGGTCCCTGCCTAATTCTGCCCAATATTTTCCCACTCGCGGGACGGGGCGATTGGAGCGTATGGGGACATCATGGGGTGTCTGGGGCGATCGGCGGGCCTGCCGGTGGCCGATCCGGAGCCCAGGGGCCAATGATGGCTCCCCCCTGCGCTTCTTTGGCCGATAACTCTAGGTTTAGATCCAAGAGTTTTTCTAGGATGTTGTCGTCGCCGCTGAACCCGTAGGCTTTGAGGACGGCTTTATTGAGCTTGGTGTGCAGTTTCCCTAGGCCGCTGGCGGGCTCATGGAAAAATTCGTTATAGAGTTCGGTGATGCCCCACTGGCGCTGTTCCATGATCTGGGTGCGGTAGTCATGGAGATCCTGGGCGATTTGCCGAATGGTGTCAATTGCTTTCTTTTCGGGTTTCTGGGGAAAGGGAAAGGTTTCAAAACAGGTGTTGTGGGTGTAGGCTGTGTCAGCTTTTAGGGTCGATTTTTGTACCTCCACCCAAGCACGATGAGCTGATGACAGCAAAATCCCTAGAACATAGAAATCATCCGATGCGACGACGGTAGACTTATCACCCGGCAACCATTCGCGGGGGAACTTCAAAAAAACAGACCACTTTGAAACTCGCGGAACGGCAATGTAAAACGAGAGAGGCTCCAGAGCTTTTCTCATGGCTGGTCGCTTTTCACCATATTTCCACCAGTTGCGACGAGTAACCTCTCGACGATTCGAGTCTCGGGTGGGCTTGACGAATTTTTTAACATGTAAAAAGGGTAGTCGATATTCAGAGGCGGCATCCAGATCCAGATCATTGAAATCGATGATCCAGCGTGTTGGTTTTCCGTTGGGATTTTTTGCCAAATTCGATCCCATAGAAAACAGCTTCAAAACCTCAGCATTACGAGGATCCTTGACAATCCAATCCTGGGCCTGGGCCTCCGTAATCACAAATCCTCTGCCCACGGGAATCACCCCCTGGAAGCACCAGTTTAAATTGGCCTTCAGGCGAACTGCCGTGGTCACATCTAATGTGGAACGGAGGGCCGTATTAATCTGTTCAACCGGCTTTTCATCTAGATAGATTTTCTTGGGGGCTAATTCAGGATTTTTGACCCAGTTAGTGATGCTGACATGCACATTCGCTTCCCCTGACCAGGGCTGGGTAGAAACCGCATTGTGGATCACGCCGCCCTGTTGGCTGATGTAGTCCAAAGACGCCGCACGGCTTTTGCCTTGGGAAATGGAATTGGTCGCCACAAAGCCCGCACGGCCGCCATCCGGGAGAGCATCATGGGCCAGCCGGAACCAATAGCTACAGAAGTCAACGGAATCTTTGACCTCGGGAAACCGCGCAAAAATTTGATCGATGTAGCGATCGCCAAGCCTTAAGCGCAAATGTTTCCCCCCGAGGAAGGGCGGATTACCAATAATCGCGTCCGCTTGGGGCCAAGGATTAAAGAGGGCATCGCGCTGCACAATATTTTCATTCAAGGTATCCAGGGGCAGCGCATCCTCTTTGCTCTGGAGACGATCAATGGCCACCTTCCGCGCGATCGTCATGGTCACCTGGGCCAACTGCACCGCAAAGGAATTGGTGTCTATGCCAAAGAACTGTGCTGGATTCACGGTCTTGGTGGGAAGTTGTGTCGATCCCTTCAACCTTGCGAGGCGATCAAAGATAACCTGCTCCAGATCTTTCATTTCCTGATAGGCAACATAGAGAAAGTTGCCCGAACCGCAGGCCGGATCCAAAACGCGATATTGCACAAGTTCTCGATGTAATGCTTCGAGTGCTTCGATGGTGTTGGATTCTTCGATTCTCGTTTCCCAATAGTGGGAAATGGTGGGCCGCACCACCTTCATGATGTCAATTTCTGAGGTGAAGTGAATGCCCCGTGCGTGGCGATCATCGTCGTTAACGGTGCCTTCAAAAATGTTGCCAAAAATGGCCGGACGAATTTTGCTCCAATCCTGCCGTGCCGTCTCCCGCAGAATCTCCAAGTCTTTGATATCTAAGTCGATTTCTGGAACCGCTGAAAATAAGCCCCCGTTGAAATAATCCACGCCCTTGAAGCGACCGCCTCGGGCTATACCGGGTCGATTCATTTTTTCAAACAAGGGGATGATTAGATCATAGGGATCTTCGCCCTCCAGGCAGTCCAGGACGCATTGGGTGAAGAGGTCCGGGGGCAGAAGTCCCCGATCTTCGGCAAACATGGCTAGGACGCATTGCAGAACGAACCGCTGCACCTGCAAGGGTTGGATATCGCTCGACGGTTTGCAGAGCCGCTTGACTAAATTTTTATAGAGAACCCCCATGCGGCGGGCGGCAACTTCGGTGATTTCCTGTTGATTGTTATTAAAAACCGGCTTTGCGCCACCGGGCACCATGAAGGTGAACGCGCTGGCCCGCTGGCCGAGATCCCCTAGGGCGATGCGATCGACGGGCTCATCGATTTGGGTGTCGAAATCGTAGATCCAAAATTCATCGAAGTTGCACAACACCACATAGCGCGGGCGATTGGGCACGAGCCGTTCCCAGTAGGCAAAGGCTTGGCGGCGATGCTTTTCGAGGTTTACGCCGCGCGCTTTCATTTCAAAAAGCACCCCTGGCCGTGGCGGTTTGGAGCTTGATCGCCACACCAGATCCGCAAATCCCGTATTGCCCTTGGCGCTGCCCTTGGCGACCCGCGTTTCAAAGACGGCCCCCGCCGCGATCGCGTCCCGGTAGCCAAAGGCGGCAAAGAACCGATTAAGGAAGGTTTGGGCTTCGCCCTTTTCGTCCCCCTCGAACCCTAGGGCCGCCTCCGAAAAGGCAAATAGTCCAGCCGGATCCACCAAAACCATAGAACATCAATCCTGTATGACTTCAACACCACCTACCGCGATCGCGCCGCGCCGCCTAGGGTTCGTCCCCATCGGAAGCCGGGGGCTGGGGGCTCGGGTCCGGGTCCGCCGCGCGATCGCCAGGGGGATCGGGGGAACCGGGGGGATCCGGCGGATCGAGGGGGGACGGACGCCCCGCCAAGCCATCACTGGAAAACGATCGCCGCTTCAGGGCCGCCGCCGCATCAATGGTCGGAGCGCCCAGGGTTTCCGGCACCGGATCATAGCCCCCCGGATGCAGCGGCTGACAGCGCAGGATCCGCGCGATCGCCAGCCGCGACCCATGCCAGGGGCCAAACCGCTCGATCGCCGTGAGGGCATAGGTCGAGCAGGTGGGAAAAAAGCGACAGCTCGGGGGCGTCAGGGGTGAAATCAGCCGCCGATAGCCCCGCACCAACAGCAGCAGCACCGCCGCGATCGCCCGGTTCAGTCTCCCCATCATGCCCATCCCCTTGCCCCGCTATTCATTCAAGTTGCCAAATCCGGAAACTCCTGCTGCACCGCCGGATGCACCAGCCGATGGTCCGCCACATTCAGCCCCCCCCGCAGGGCCGGATCATGATCGAGGGCCGCCATGCCCTTGTCCGCCAGGGCCAGCACGTAGGGCAAGGTGCGGTGGTTGAGGGCCTGGGTCGCCGTCCAGGGCACCGCCCCCGGCATATTCGGCACGCCGCAGTGGATCACCCCCGCCTCCCGATAGGTCGGTTCACTGTGGGAGGTGGGCCGCACCGTTTCAATGCAGCCCCCCTGATCGACGGCCACATCGACAATCACGGACCCGGCGCGCATCTGGGCCACCAGCGATCGCGGCACCAAACAGGGGGGCCGTTTCCCCGGCACCAGCACCGCCCCAATTAAAAGATCCGTTTCCGGGACGATCGCCTCCAGGGTCGCCGCGCTGCTGTAGAGCAACTCCACCCGCGCCCCAAAGAGATTTTCCAGTTCATTGAGGCGATCGACATTGATATCAATGATGCGCACCTGCGCCCCCAGGCCGATGGCCATCCGCGCCGCCTCGGTGCCCACCACGCCGCCGCCGAGGACCGTCACCCGACCGGGCGGCACCCCCGGGACGCCCCCCAGCAACACGCCCCGCCCCCCCTGCTGCGCTTCGAGATAGTGCGCCCCAAACTGCACCGCCAGTCGCCCCGCGATCGCGCTCATGGGGGCCAGCAGCGGCAACTGCCCATGGGCTAACTGCACCGTTTCGTAGGCGATCGCCCCAATGCCCGACGCCATCAGGGCCTCCGTCAAACCGCGATCGGCCGCCAGGTGGAGATAGGTGAACAGCAACCCATCCGATCGCAGCAGGCCATATTCCTGGGGCAGCGGTTCCTTGACCTTCACCACCAACGGCTGCTGCCACACCTCGGCGGCGGAGTCCGCGATCGTCGCCCCCGCCCGTGCATAGTCTTCGTCCGCAAAACCCGCCCCGATCCCCGCCCCGGTTTCCACATAAACGCGGTGGCCGCGATCGCCCAAGGCCCGGACACTCGCAGGCGTCAGGCCAACGCGGAATTCCTGATCCTTGATCTCCCGAGGCACGCCAATGTCCATCGCTTCAGCACTCCTTAAATCCCACCTGCTCCTAGATTAATCGGATTAATCACCGCCGCCGCCGCCGCGCGATCGCGCCGGAACCTGCGCTAAAGTATTAAGGAATGTAAAGAGCAGACCCCAACAGGAGATTAGAGCAATGGCAGACCAGCAAACGCCTTCGCCCGCCGTGGTGCCGAACCTCGAGGAGCCGAAGTTTGGGTTTAATAACTATGCGGAGCGGCTGAACGGTCGGGCCGCCATGGTGGGTTTTGTGGTGGCTTTGGCGATCGAATTTTCGACGGGTCAGGGGCTTTTGTCCTGGCTGGGCCTGCTGTAGGGCTCCCCTCCGGCGGGAAGTTGTTAAGGTGGGGATAGGGCAATGGGGGCCGCGAGTCCAGGGGCGAAATCACCCGGATGCTCCTTGAGCGATCGCCCCCTTCGGGCTAAAAATTTGCCGCAGTGACCCTACCCCTGCCACGGCCATGAATTGGATCATGAATCGTTTTCTAAAGTCCGCCTTCCGTCAGGAACCGGTGGCGAGTTTTTTGTTGATTGTTGGGGCGGTGGATGCGGCCCTCGGCGGTGTCCAGGGGCAGGTGGGCCTGAGTGTGTTTGGTTTGGCGGTGGTGGGGGCGGCGGCGGGGATCTATTGGTGGACCCACAGCGACCCGCGTAGGCAGGACCGTTCGGCGCGATCGCCGGTGCCGATCCAGGAAGCGCCCCTCGCCCTGCCGCCGCGATCGCTCCACCACCGCGATCGCCTGCCGCCCCTGACCATTCCCCGCAAGGCGCGATCGAACTACGACGACTACCGCGACTAGGGAACCCTAGGGCTGACGGGTGAGCTTGATGCCTCGGGTGGCGTAGTCCAGCAGTTCCACCGGGTGCATTACCGTCGTGGCCTTGCCCTGCATCTCCAGATGCTTTTGGATCTGTAGGCTGCATCCGGGGTTCGGCGAGGCGATCAGCTCCGCCCCCGTGGCCGTCAGGTTTTCCACCTTTTGGCGGCCCAGTTCTTCGGCCACCTCCGGTTGCAGCAGGTTATAGACCCCCGCACTGCCGCAGCAGAGGGCCGCATCGATCGGTTCCCGCAGGGTGACGCCGGGGATTTGGCGCAGCAGTTGGCGCGGTGCGTTGGCGATTTTTTGGCCGTGCAGCAGGTGGCAGGCGTCCTGATAGACGATCGCGAGGCCCCCATCGTCCTCCATCAGCGGTTGCAGGGGAGCCTTGAGGCCCACCTCCGCCAGAAATTCATGGACATCGCGCACCTTGGCGGCGAAGGCGATCGCGCGATCGCGGTAGGCCGGATCATCCTTGAGGATGTCGCCATATTCCTTGAGGGTATGGCCGCAGCCCGCCGCATTGATGATGTAGTAGTCCAAATCCTGCCCATCAAAGGCGTCAATTGTCGCCCGCGCGATCGCCTGGGCCTGGTCTTCTTGTCCCTGATGGGCCGGCAGCGCCCCGCAACAGCCCTGGGTTTGGGGCACCACCACCTCGCAGCCATTGGCCGACAGCAGCCGCGCCGTGGCCCGATTCACCCGGCCAAACATCAGCCGCTGCACACAGCCCAAGAACATGCCCACCCGAAAGCGCCGATAGCCCTGGGCCGGGGTCACCGCAGGCACCGTATCGAGGAGCGCATCCGTGGGCACCGTCGGCAGGATCGACTCCATCGCCGCCAACCGAGGAATTTTGTTAAGCAGCCCCGTCCGGCGCACCAAATCCCGCAGGCCCGATCGCTGGTAGAGCATCAGCCCCGGCATCAGCAGCCGCAGCCGGTTGGGGTAGGGAAAAATCTGAAACAGCAGCGTCCGAAAGGCTTTATCCAGGGGCGATCGCGGCACATTGCGCTCCACCTGGGGCCGGGTCTGGGTGAGGAGGCGATCGTAGCGCACCCCCGACGGGCAGGTGGTCGTGCAGGCCAAACAGCCCAAACACGAATCAAAATGCTGGCTGGTCACCGTCGCCAGGGGCGCGTGTCCCTGGTTGATGGCATCCATCAAATAGATCCGTCCCCGGGGCGAATCCATCTCCGTGCCCAAAACCCGATAGCTCGGACAGGTGGACAGGCAAAAGCCACAGTGGACGCAGGCATCAATCAGGGACGGGTCCGGCGGCGATTGGCCATCAAAGCCGGGGCCATTCGGGCCGCTTTGGGACGCCGTAACGGTCGTTGCAGGGGTCGGAAAATCCTGCCCAGGGCGATCGAGGGATTGCATGGGATAACTACCAGCCAGTACGCGAGGGGCGAGGGGGCGATCGCAAGCCGTCGAGCCATTCTAGCGTCTCCCCATCCCCCCACGGTGGCCCCGCCCCTCGTCGCTGGCGGCGCGATCGCCCTTCCAACAGTGCCTAAAGCTGATCCAGTAGCTCCTTAAACTCCTCAATGCTGCCCTGGATCCCGGCGGCATCAATCCGCATGGTGTGGGGGCCGTAGTGTTCGAGCACCTCCAGGGCCGACAGCTTGCCGTCATCCGCCAGGGCCAGGGCCAGCGCCCCCCGCAGGGCAAACATATTGCCGCGATCGTTGGGCGGATAGATCAAATTGGCAACGCGCTCTAGGACCCGCCGCCCCACAAAGCCATACATCACCTTCGAGTCAATGCCTAACATCCCCAGGTTTACCTCCTGGGTCAAGAGCGTGCGGAAGGTGTCGCCGGAAATGCCGCCATAGTTGTCCATCATCCGCAGAACGGCGCGGAAACTGCTGGAGGTTTCTTCCCCCGCCGCAAAGGCTTGCAGGTCCTCCAGGGATGTACTCACCCCCAGGGGACCGTAGCGCACCTCCACCCGTTCGAGGGCACTGGCGCTGCTGGCTCCGGCCACGGCCAAGGTGCTGGCCCCCACCAGGGCGATCGCGAAACCCTTGAGGCGATCGCCCCAGCGACGTTGGCAAGATTGGTTCACAGATTTACGCATGGCGATCGCCCTCACTCCTCTCGTCCTCAAAAAATAGCGGAAAGACAGACGCGGAAACGGCAGGTCAGCCCATGGGCCGCTACAGCACCCACGGCAAGCTCCCCATCACCGGCGGCCCCGGCGGGGAAGACGCGATCGCCCCCCCCACCCCAGGGCCGTAACCCTACCCCATTAGCGCGACAGCGCCGTGCAGGCAGGCCCCCGGTTCACCGGCAGTTCCAGCACCTCCATCAGCGCCACCATCAGGCCGCTCACCCGCGCCTCATACTGGTCAAAATCAATCCCGCTCAGATCCACGGCCCCCAGGTCACCGAGGATGCCCGCGAAATTCCCCGCTAGGGCCTTCTGCAGAAGCTGTTGCAGATTGATTTGGCTGAACAGCTTATCGAGATCGGAGCCCGCCTCGATCGTGCCAAAGGCTTGGATCGCCGCCTCCAACTTCTCGACATCCGCATCGGTCACATTGGCCGCCGCCATCAGCTCCCGCAGGCGCGCATTGTCCATGGTCGTCAGTTCCCGCACCGTCAGATTCCCCACGCGATCGACCAGGGGATCCACGCGGGCCTTCAGGCGATTGAAGATCGTCATGGCCTCCGCCACGTCGATCGTCAGGATGTCGGGCTGGAACTCCCCAAGCACATCCAAGGCCGTGATTCTGCCCTGGGACGCCGCCGCCGCCGTGCTGGTGATGGCCGCCCGCATGGCGGTCGAATCCCCCTTGAGATTGCCAGCGTAGATCACCTGGCTGACGGTCCCCAGCACCAACTGACCGGGGCAGGTGTCCACCACCTCGGGCACGGCGCGGGCCGCAAGGGAACCAATGCCAAACTCCGCATTGAGGATGGCGCGCATCTCATCCCGGGACAGCTCGCTGCTAACCGCCGGATCATTGAGCAGCTCGCCAAAGTCGCCGCTGGCCTGCCCCGTGGCGGCAAAGGTTTGCAACTCATCTAGGGTGATTTCCACATCACCAATGGCCGGCAGCTTGAGCACGATGGTTTCGAGGGCTTGGGCACCGGGGGCCGCCAGGGCGACCATCACCCCCGCCCCAGAGAGCAGGGCCGCCATGCGACGGGCCAGGCGGATGCTCCCCGAAGAACCGAAGGAACGGACATCAGAACGGTAATCGGTCGAAGCCATGCACCTAATACTCCTTATCTCTTGAGGTGAATGCAGTTTTGATACTCGTCAGTCGGCGGGCAAAACTGCGGTTGGGTTCGAGGGTCGTTATAGCGCCTCGCCGCAGAATTGCGCAATTTTGACTGAAATGCTGACCTGGAACGATTGCTGGGCGATCGCCCGCAAGGCCAGGAAGGTTTTTGGGGGATTTTGGCCCCTGGAGATGATGACCGTGAAGACTGGGGGTGGGTTCCCTCGCCGCTGCCGATGGCTCGGATGATGGCCCTACGGTGGCGACGGGTGAGGTGTGATAAATAACAACGCCCATCTTGGCACACCGGTGGCGGGGCGGCGGGCTCCTGGGGGTGGCTCTGGGGGCAATCCGTGTGCCGGGGACAGGCGGGGGAAGGGGATATCAGAGGGAACTAAGGCCCATCAGCCGCGATCGCGGGGACGCCCTTGGGGGAAAACATTAGGGAACACAAATTAAATAAGTATTAAGAATTGTCGGGATTTAATTGAAATCAATGCTTAAATTCGGCCAAGGCCATAGGGACATGGTAGGATACAGGCCATCAGCAAGGATAGCTACGGGTTGAATTGCTTTAGCTTCAAATGTGAAGTTGATGGGTCATAGGCCACCGTTCCAGGGCCAATTGACCCCTAGTGAGTTCAGAGTCGTATACTTTATTGCCCGTTCCCGTTCCCTTGGGGCTTCTGTGGATCAATGGCCTTGGCCGCCGTCTATGGTCCTGGAATCAATTCATTTCTATTGCGGTTGACGACTGTCACGTCTTGGACCATGAAGATTTTTTTACTGAAGGTGTCAGGTCTCTCGCTGATTGGTTGGTTCCTGTTGGGGGGCCGGGTGGCGGCCATGGGGGATGGGGTGGTGCGGATGGGGGATCATCGCGCGGCCCAGCATGATCACTTGGATCTGGGGGAGGGCGATCGCGCCTTAGCTGAACCTGCCCAGCCGCCCGATCGCGGTAGCCCCGATCGCAGCCGTGGGACCGGTACCTATTAGCTGCGATCCAGTGGTAGGCGATCGCTGGCCGCTGGGGAATGGGGGATGTCTATTGGGGGGTGTGGCCCCTCGCTACCGTTGGAGGGGTTCCGGCGCAACTGCCCCGGTGGCCTGGACGATCGCGGTGCGGCACTGGTCCGGTGACTGGCCCGCCCGCATGGCTTCCACCAAGGCGCGATAGGCTGGGGCCTGCTGTTCCAGGAGGGTTCTGGCCCGCTGGAGGGCGATATTTTGCTGCACCGCGAAGGGGGGCACCCCCTGGGGATTGGCCCGCCGCAGTTGCGCCACCGCATTGAGCAGCAGTTGGCGATCGTCACCGCCCCCTTCCGCGCGGCCAAAGCACAGGGTTTCGGCGGCGATCCCTGCCATCCAAATGGTGGAGTAGTGGCTGAAGAGCTGGGCCGAAAGCTGCCCCTGGCTGAGCTGTTCCTGCACCTGGGTTTCGTCAAACTGCACGCCGCCCCGAGCGGTTTGGCCCTGCTGGAACGCTTCCCAGGCGCAAAGGCTATAGGCCGTCACGGGTACCCCCAGCAGTTCCGCCACCAGAAAATGGCCCGCCTCGTGGTGCAGCACCCGCTCGCGATGGGCTGCGGACCGGTTGGCGAACCAGTCCACCAGCAGCGTGCCCCCCTGACCGTTCCAGAGGAAGCGATCGCCCGTCGCCAGGGCCAAAACCGCCACGGTGAGGGCACTGGGCACCAGGGGGGATAGGTCGAGGGCTGGGCCACCGAGGATCATCAGGGTGGTCAAAAAGACGCCAGCGGCAACCAGATTGAGGGTGGTGGGGCTCATGGAAATAATTGGCCAGGGACGGTTCAGGGGGCCGCCAGCGGGGTAGGTTGGACTACGGTTTCAAGGACGCCGCCGGGGCGGTTTGGCCCTGGGTGACCGTTTAGGGGGGGCAGCCTTAGGGATAGCTTAACGAATTTTTACACTTCCCTCGGTTTTCGGCGTTCCTGAAGGGTTTCCTCGGCCGTTTTAATGGTCTAATTTCAGCCCGCGAGCGTTCTCCATTTCCCTAGCGTTTTTACCTCTTCCCATCACCATGTCTAGCCGCGCCATTCCCCAGGATTTGTCCGATGCGATCGCCCAGGCCCGTAGCGCAACGGAGGCGGCCCTTGGGGCTGGTCTGGGGCGGGTGGCGGTGGAGATTGCCCTGCCGGAGTTGAAGGTGATGCCGGTGGCGCGGGAGTTTTTGCAGTTGTTTTGCGATCGCGGCGATCGCCTGAAGGTGTTTTTCCCGGATGCGGGGGCGGCGGCGTTGGCGCGGCGGGATTGGGGGGATTTGCCGATCGCGTTGGGGGATGTGGGATCTGGCCGCACCCCCACGGCGGGAAAAATTGCGGCGGAGGATGAGATTTTTCTGTTTGTGGAGGCGTCGTCGGTCGAAGTGAACCAGGTGGAAACCCTCTGCCAGGAGGCGGGCGATCGCCCGGTGGTGTTCCTCAACTCGCGCATGGAGGACATCGCCACCATCGGCATTGGCTACGCGGGGCGGCAGTTGCGGGAGCGGTTTTTGAGCACCATCGAAACGGTCTATTCCCTGCGGCCGATCGAGGGGGGGGCCGTGCGGCGCGCCTATCCGGAACCGTGGGAGGTGTGGCTTGAGGACGGGGCCACCGAGGGGGGCTATCGCCTGGTGGATCAGGTGCCCCAGCGGCCCGCCGGGGAGGTGCTCGATGAAATTATTTTCCGGGCCATGGGGGGCGATCGCGGCGACGCCAGCGGCAGTGCTGGACCCAAACGGCAGGGATTTTTGGGGCAACTCCAGGGATTTTTGCGCGCCTTGAGCCAGTAGGGGGAAGGTGCAGGTCAAGATTTGGGCCAACACTCAGGCCGTTGCCCCCACAGGGTTTGACCCATACCCCGGCCAGGGCGATCGCGCGGCCCCTGGCGATCGCCCCTGAAATCCCCGATTCATCTCCGTGAAAATGCGAATAAACCTTCGCGCCAAATCTGGGATTTTGCCCGCAACTGAGCCATCATAGGGGGAAGCGATCGCGTCGAACCGAGGGGTATCATTTCTCCTCCTCGCCCCACCTGGCGCACTCCGCCTCGGGCCTTCGCTTGAGTGTCTGCATCTCCACCGTCGCGCTCCAAACCTATGACCTTAACGTCCTCGTCGCCCCGCAAAATCGTCATTGGCGATGTCCACGGCCAATACGATGGCCTGATGCAACTGCTGGGGGCGATCGCGCCGGGGGCAGATGATCGCATCTGTTTTGTGGGGGATTTGATCGATCGCGGCCCCAAGAGCGCCCATGTGGTGGATTTCGTGATGAATAGCCCCTACGAATGCCTGCTGGGGAACCACGAAAAGATGCTGCTGGACATTTTTAGCGACGGGCACCTGAGCCAAGCGGCCCTGCATGGGTGGCTCTTCAGCGGCGGGCAGGCCACGTTAGCGAGCTATCAGGACTTTTTCGGGGAGGCGGGCATCCCCCAGAATCACATTGACTGGATCTATCAGCGGCCCCTCTACGCGGACTGGGGGGACTATTGGATCGTCCATGCGGGGGTCAATCCCCAACTGCCCCTGGAGGCCCAGACGGCCCAGGATTTTTGCTGGATTCGTGAGCCGTTCCACGCGATCGACCGGCCCTATTTCGCGGATAAAACCATCGTGACGGGCCACACGATTACGTTCACGATGCCGGGGGTGATGCCGGGGAATGTGGCGCGCGGGGAGGGCTGGATTGATATCGATACAGGGGCGTACCACCCGCGCAGTGGCTGGCTGTCGGCCCTGGATTTGACCCATCAGCAGGTCTACCAGGTCCATGTCTATGAGCCGAAGCTGCGGGTGCGATCGCTCGAAGAGGCCAGTACGCCCATCCAGCGGGATCACATCGCGATCGCCCATTAGGGGACGCCATCACCGGGCTGGGGGGTTGAGTTAAAAATGCTACCTCGGTACCGCAGGGTCCCACGGAAATTTGGCCCATTGAGGCATTGATTGAGGCTCTGGTGGATGGCTTGCCAGACGGTGGACCAGTCGCCGGGGCTCGTTTGACGGAAGAGGCGGGCGCTGGGGTACCAAATGCTGTCGGGGCGATCGCGGAGCCATCGCCAGTCCGCTTCGGTGGGCAGGAGGATCCAGACGGGTTTTCCGAGGGCTCCGGCCAGGTGGGCGGTGGCGGTATCGACGGTGAGGATCAGGTCCAGGGACGCGATCGCGGCGGCGGTGTCGGCGAAGTCGTGGATGTGGGGGGCCAGATCGTGGCAGCGGGGATGGTGGGCGGTGCGCTGGCGGAATTCGGCCCCGTCTTCGGCCCCCACTTGCAGGGAATAGAGGCCCAGGTCGGGGCGATCGGCCAGGGTGAGGAAATGATCGAGGGGGCAACTGCGCTGGCGGTGGGTGTTGTGGTGGCCCGGCGCGTCGCGGCCCGTGCTCCAAACGACGCCGATTTTTAGGGGCACGGGGGGGCCGTCGGGCAGGGGCAGGGGGGTTGGCGATCGCAGGTAGGGCATTGGGCCGGGACAGGGGGTCAGGGCTGCGCCGAGGTGGTGGGGCAGGCTGATGAGGGGGATGTGGCGATCGTGGGGAATGTCGAGGGTGAGGGGGACTACCTCAGCGATGGACGCGATCGCGGGGCTCTGGGCAAAGAGGCGCACCTGACTGGGCACGCAGGCGAAGATCAGCCGTCCCACCCGAGGGGCGATCGCCGGGAGATAGCGCACGAACTGGATCGTGTCCCCGAGGCCCTGTTCCTGGGTGACGAGCAGGGTGCCGTGGCGCAGGTCCGTGCGGCCATCCCAGCGGGTTTCGGCGGGATAGGGCAGAAAGTCCCGCTGGAATTGCTCAAATTGCAGCCGCCATTCGTATTCCCGAAAGCCGCCGATCAAGTCCCCGTTGCGCAACAGGTGCAGGGCCAAATTCCAGTGGTAGTCGGGCTCCTGGGGATGGAGTTTGGTTAGCAGTTTGAGGCCCAAAATGGCCCGGTAGCCGCCGTCGCCCCCGCCCGCCGCGATCGCGCCCCCAAAAACCGCCGCCTTCGTATCTGGATCCGTCGGGCGATCGCGCAAAGCTTGCAAAAACAATCCAAAGGCTTCGTCGTAATTCCCCAGGCCGTAGTGGTGCCGTCCTCCACTGAGCCGCGCGATCGCCAGGGGTTCCGCGATCGCCCCCGCCAGGGGATCCCCCGCCGCCCAGGTCTGAGCCAGTTCAAAGTGCGCGATCGCCCTGGGCCAGTCCGCCCGATCCGCCGCCAGATAAGCCAACGCCAACGGCCACACGGGGTGGCGATCGCGCCCCGTCACCAATGCCAGCGCCACCGCGATCGCCAACGGATCCGCCAGCCGTCGAGTGTCCGGGCATTTTTGGGCCAGGGTCCGCAGGCGCTCCAGTTGCTCCAGGCCATCGGGCCGCCAGCGCAGGGCGATCGCCGCCGTCCGGGCCGCCTTGTCAAACTCCCCCGCCGCTTCGTAGGTTTGCTGCAATGCCTGGAGCCGCGATCGCCACGCCTCATCCAGCGGATCCAGGGCGCACCATTGACGGCCCAAGGTTTTGATATCGGATTTTGAGGCCGCTGAAACCGTTGAAGCGTTTGGGAAATTCGGAAAAATCGTCAATGTCCTCAGCCCTAGCCCAACTCCACCGCGATCGCGGGCAGCACCGACATCCTGGCCGGCGGCACCCCATGGAGCATTAAGCCATATTCCAACCCCTCCACCAACGCCCGGTAGGACGCCTCCAAAATATTCGTCGAAACCCCAACGGTGCTCCAGCGGCGATCGCCATCGCTCGACTCCACCAGCACCCGCGTTTTTGCTGATGTGCCCGCCTGTCCATCGAGAATCCGCACCTTATAGTCCGTGAGGTGAAAGGCCGCCAAAGTTGGATAAAACTGCACCAGCGATCGCCGCAGGGCCGCATCCATCGCCGCCACCGGCCCATTGCCCTCCGCCGCCTCCAGACAGGGGCACTGGTTCACCATCACCTTCACCGCCGCCATGGAATCATTGGCGTAGACATTGCGCCCCAGGTCGTAGTGGATCTGACAGCCCTGCACCAGGAAATAGTGGGGCCGCTGGCCCAGCACCTCCCGCATCAGCAGTTCCACACTGGCCTCCGCCGCCTCGAACTGGTAGCCATCGCGCTCGAGATCCTTGAGGCGCTGCAAAATACTGCGGGCGGCGGGATCGTTTTTATCCAGCTCAATGCCGAAACTGCGGGCCTTTTCCAGCACGTTACTCAAACCCGACTGATCCGACACGACGATGCGCCGCTGGTTACCGACTGCCTCCGGGGCGATGTGTTCATAGGTGGCGGAGTTGCGGAGGACGGCGCTGACGTGGATGCCCCCCTTGTGGGCGAAGGCCGATCGCCCGACGTAGGGGGCGCGCGGGTCCGGGGCCAGGTTCGCCAGTTCGCTGATGGTGCGGCTGGTGGCCGTCAGGTGGCCGAGGCGATCGGGGGGGATGCAGCCGTAGCCCAGCTTCAGTTGCAGGTTGGGGATCAGGGTGCAGAGGTTGGCGTTGCCGCACCGTTCCCCGTAGCCGCCGATGGTGCCCTGGACCATGGTGGCCCCCGCTTCGATCGCGGCGATCGCATTGGCGACGGCGGTGCCCGAGTCGTTGTGGGTGTGGATACCCAGGGAAATATCTGGCCCGAGGCGATCGCGCACCGCCGCCACGATTTCCGCAATTTCCCTTGGCAATAGGCCGCCATTGGTGTCGCACAGGACGAGCCAGTCTGCCCCCGCCCGCCGCGCCGCCTCCAGGGTGGCGATCGCGTAGTCCGGGTTAGCGCGGTAGCCATCAAACCAATGTTCCGCGTCGTAGAGCACCTGGCGATCGCGCTGCCGCAGATGGGCCACCGTATCCGCGATCGCGGCGAGATTTTCCTCCAATGTGGTTTGCAAGCCCGCCGTCACCTGCAAATCCCAGGATTTACCAAAAATCGCCACCCACCGGGTTTGGGCCGCCAGCAACTCCGCCAGCAGCGGTTCCGTCGCCGCCGATCGCCCCGGTCGCCGCGTCGCACAGAAGGCCACCGCCTGGGCCTGCTTCAGGGGGCGATCGCGCAACTTCGCAAACAGTTCCCCATCCTTCGGATTCGCCCCCGGCCAGCCCGCCTCAATGAACGGCACCCCCAACTCATCCAAGCGGTGGGCAATTTGCAGCTTGTCATCCACCGAAAAGGAAATGCCCTCCGCCTGCGCCCCATCCCTCAAGGTGGTGTCGTAGATCCAAAGGCGGCGATCGGAGCGGTTCAACATGGCATCAACCCTAGGTCGTTCCTAGATCATCAAGGGGGCGCGATCGAGGGGCGATCAGGGCTCAGTGGCCGGTGCAGCCGCGATCGCCCCCAGAACCCCTAGCCTATCAACGGGGATCGGCGACGGTGGCGGACGGGTTTTAAAGTTTCGGGATCAGGGGTGGGCATCGGCGCAGAATCCGGCGGGGATCACCCCCTCTTATGGCCAAACGCGCTACCCTATCATCTCGATCCTAAAATCCCGTTGACCCTCTACCCTACTGTTCCCGTGCTGCCCCCCCCCATTCCCCCCGGCCCTGGTCAGGAATCCGTTTGGGACTATCCCCGTCCCCCCCGTTTGGAATTGAGCCCCAAGCCCGTGCGCGTTGAGTTCAATGGGGTCGTGCTGGCCCAGAGCGATCGCGCCTATCGGGTGTTGGAAACGAGCCATCCGCCGTCCTACTACCTGCCGCCGGAGGATGTGCAGATGCGCTATCTGCTGCCCACCCTGCGGGCGTCGTTCTGCGAATGGAAGGGCCAAGCGCGCTACTACACCGTGATGGTGGACGATCGCGAGGCGATCGACGGGGCTTGGGTCTATCTGGAGCCGACCGCATCCTTCGCCGCGATCGCGGGCTATGTGGCCTTCTACCCGAGCCTGATGGACGCTTGCTATGTGGGCGACGATCGCGCGGAACCGCAACCGGGCGGCTTCTATGGCGGTTGGGTGACGCCGGATGTGGTGGGGCCGTTCAAGGGCGTGCCCGGATCCTGGGGCTGGTAGGGCCGCGATCGCCCCGGCCCCCCCTCAACACTGCCCCCTAAAGCGCCCCGTCCCCCTTCACCATCAGGGGCTGAAACCGCCGCTGCTCGTCCAACTGCCAAAATTTCAGGTCCGTGGCCCGTCCGTCGGTCACGGCCACAATCGCGTAGACATACTCCTCCCAGGCCCATTGGCGATCGCACTCCGACGGCACCGCCACCCCATTGGGATGGGAATGATAGATCCCCACGATCGCCCAACCGCGATCGCGCGCCGCCCGCTGCACCGCCAACATCTGGGCCGGATCAATGGCATAGCGATCCGTCGAGTCATGGGCCTCCAGATCGGCTGCCCCAGGGGCGCGATCCCCAAAAGTTAGGCCCCCATCACCTTGATCCCCGACCGGTTGACGGCCATCTAGAACCGCCGCCCCCCCCTGATCCCAAATATTTTCCATCGGCTCCACGGCCCGCACCCGAACGGCGCGATTATCGCCAGAAGGATCTGCCCCCCCCCATCGGGTACCCAACAGCAGACCGCAGCATTCGCGATCGCGCGATCGCTCCGCCGCCTGACCCATCAGCGCCACCTGCCAGGGCTCCAGATAAACCGTCACCATCACCTCGCCTCCCTTTCCCCTCAACATTGGCCCCCGAACGGCCCTAAAGCATCATCCCCCTTCCGGAGCCAGGGCAGGTTCAGGAAGCGAAATCTCATTTTTGTAATTTTTTTGCAATTTCTTTGTAATGACTTCATTCCCAACGCGATCTATCCATGTCACCACAAGGACGTTTCTTCCATGGCTCCAGTCCAGTTCGCCATCCCCTTTGGGGTTTTTGCCAATCGCCTCACCCTTCGCCACTGGCGCGGTGACCTATTTGGGGGCCTGACCGCCGCGATCATTGCCCTGCCCCTCGCCCTCGCCTTTGGCGTTTCCTCGGGGGCCGGGGCCAGCGCGGGCCTCTACGGAGCCATCATCGTCGGCTTTTTGGCCGCCCTGTTCGGCGGTACCCCCACCCAAATTTCTGGACCCACCGGCCCCATGACCGTCGTGGTCACCAGCGTCATCGCCACCCTGACGGCCCGCCACCCGGACACGGGCCTCGCCATGGCCTTCACCGTCGTGATGCTCAGCGGCGCATTGCAGGTGCTGTTGGGGATGCTGCGCCTGGGGCAGTACATTACCCTGCTGCCCTACACGGTGATTTCGGGGTTCATGTCGGGCATTGGGGTGATCATTATCATCCTGCAACTGCCGCCGCTGCTGGGCCATGGTGCGGCGGGGGGGGTGGTGGCTACCCTGCAACATTTGCCCGAGTATCTGCGGGAGCCCAACTGGGTGGCCGTGGGCCTGGGCCTGTTGACCCTGGCGGTGATTTTTGCGGTGCCTCCGAAGGTGAACCGTATGCTGCCTGCGCCGCTGCTGGGGTTGGTGACGGTGACGGGGATTTCGGTGCTGCTGTTTGGGGATGCGTCTCTCGATCGCATTGGGGCGATTCCCCAGACCCTGCCCAGTTTGCGCTGGCCGACGTTTTCGGTGCTGGACCTGGCGGATATGTTGCGCTATAGCCTCATGCTGGCGGTGTTGGGGGCGATCGATTCCCTGCTGACTTCGCTGGTGGCGGACAATATTTCCCGCACCCAGCATGATTCCGATAAGGAGCTGATCGGCCAGGGCATTGGCAATTTTCTGTCGGGCCTGTGTGGGGGGTTGCCCGGTGCGGGGGCGACGATGCGGACGGTGGTGAATGTGCAGGCGGGGGGCAAGACGTCCCTGTCGGGGATGGTCCATGCCCTGGTGTTGCTGGCGGTGGTGCTGGGGGCGGGGCCGCTGACGGCTCCGATTCCGACGGCGGTGCTGGCGGGGATTTTGCTGAAGGTGGGGATCGATATTCTCGATTGGGGGTTTATTAAGCGATCGCCGCGTCTGTCGCTGCGGGGGACGGGGCTGATGTATTTGGTGCTGCTGCTGACGGTGTTTGTGGATTTGATTACGGCGGTGCTGGTGGGGGCGTTTGTGGCCAATATTTTGACGATTAAGCGCCTAACGGATGTGCAAAGCGAGAGTATCCAGGCGATTACGGGGCCGACGGAGGGCCATAACCTGAGTGGGGCGGAGCAGGGGATTTTGACCGAGGCGAAGGGGAATATTTTGCTGCTGAAGTTGGGGGGGCCGATGAGTTTTGGGGCGGCGAAGAGTATTTCCCGGCGCATGGCGTTTGTGAAGACGTACCATGCGCTGGTGCTGGATCTGAGCGAGGTGCCGACGGTGGGGGTTACGGCGGCGCTGGCGATTGAGTCGATTGTTCAAGATGCGATCGCGAATCAGCGGCAGGTGTGGCTGGTGGCGATCGCGGAGCCGGTGATCCGCCGCCTCGATCGCCTGGATCTGCACCGGTTTTGCAAAGGATCTGATCCGTCCATGGGTCAGGTTTACCGCACGGGCGATCGCTTGCGGGCTCTCCAGGAGGCTTGGGAGACGGTGCGATCGCGCGGGAGCCGGACCAATTATGACTTCAGTGAGGTTAGCGATCGCCTGGACCCTAACCTCTAGCCCCTAGAGCAGTCCCCGCAAAGCACGAAAAAATCGGGACCGGAGTCAAACCCCAATCCCGACAGTTGATTCCGCCCCTAAACATCCCTCACGGCCCCAGAGCTAGAGCGTAAAGGTACTCGCCGCAACATTAGTCACGTTAGTGGCCGCCACAAAGTCTGTAGCTGCCGTATCCACCAACACTGCCAGATACTTCTTCGTGCTATTCGCATCCACGTAAGACAGCGCCAAATCTGGTGTTGTAGCCACACCCGCCACATTAACCACTTCTGGCGTAATCACCAAGCTGGTCAAGCCAGGGCCAAGGCCAATCTTGTCCGTCGCTGCAGTCCAACCCGTAATTTGGTCAGCAGTCAGGACGCTACCAGCCGTATCACTCGCCTGATAGGCATAGATGTTATTGCCACCCTGGGCCGTAATCCGATCCAAGTCAGAACCACCCACCACCGTGGCACCGCCAAGAGCACCAGTATTGATAATGTCCGCGCCCGCACCGCCGAGCAGCTTATCGCCCGCCACCGTGCTGCCCGTAATCGCATCATTGCCATCTCCCCCATCTGCGGTAATCGGAGCAGTCGCCGCCGTTCCATTAATGACATCATTACCCGCCTCACCGCGAACCGTAGCAGCCGTAGCAGGCGTCGTAGCAGGAACCGTCAACTGATCGTCGCCACCACCACCATTGATCCCACCCGGGAAAAGACTCAGCAGACCCGCATCGATAGTGACCGCGTTTGGATCGCTATTAAATTGCAGCGTATTGCCCACCGCCGTGCTTCCAGGCGGAGTAGTGGTTGAGGCTGTCGAAACATCCTTGATCGTCAACACCGAAGTGGCCTGAGTGCCCAACGTACCGCCAGTGGGAGCCGTCAGCGTCAGATTCACCGTCTCATCGGCTTCCGGCGTAATCGCATCGGACAGCACCGGCACATTCACCGTCTTGGTCGTTTCACCCGCCGCGAAGCTCACCACTTGGTTCGCCACTGCCGTGTAGTCCGAGCCCGCCGTCGCCGTGCCGCCCGTGCCGGTCGAGAAGGTGACGGAACCCGCTTGGGAGGTGTCGCCCGTGCGGGTGATGTTGATGGCTGCCTGCACCGTCGCCGTTCCTTCCGTCGCCGTGTAGGTTGCGCCGCTGAACTGGAAGGTAGACGTGCCGGGAGGAGTACCACCCGCGCCACCGGTACCGCCAGTGGCCCCCACATCGAGGATCGTCAGAATCGAAGAATCCTGCTGGCCCAGCACGGCCCCGCCCGTCGGTTTCGACAGCAGCAGCCGAATCGTTTCGCCGCTATCGACCACCGTATCGTTGAGCAGGTTCACCGTGAAGGTTTGCTCGATCTGCCCGGCGGCGAAGTTCAGGGTTTGGTTGAAGGTTTGGTAGTCGGCCCCGGCGGTGGCGCTGCCCCCGAGGACGCCCACGTCAACGGAAACGGTATTTTGGGAATTATTGACATCGCGAACCACCTTGACGGTGACGCTCTGCCCCTCGATGCCTTGGTAGGATGCCTGACCGAATTGGAGGGCTCCCTGGGGGGGCGTGACGCCGATTTGAGTGCCGTCCTCTTGGAAAAGTTGGGGGCTGTTCAGGAGGCGGTTGGCGCTGACCCCTTTGACAATGGCCAAAACCTGCCCCGTCCGACCGTCTTGGATGATGGCGTCGTTGAAGAACTGGCCGGATCCGTCGGTGATGGACAGTTCAGAGAATTTCAGGCCGCCAATCAGTCGGAAGGTGTCCGTGCCGAACTGGCCAAAGTCTTCGATGGTGTCCGCATCCAGGACCGTCGCGCCACCGGTGGAAATTGCGCCCACTTGGTTGGCGAACAAGTCACTGCGGCGGCCAATCACAAAGGTGTCATTGCCGAGGCCGCCATTGAGCACGTCTGCGCCCACATCGCCCGCTAGGACGTCGTCGCCTTCTTCCCCGTAGAGGAAGTCGTTTTCTTTGCCGCCGTAGAGTTCGTCGTTGCCAATGCCGCCCCGGATGGTGTCAACGCCCCGGTTCCCGAAGAGGAAGTCGCTGCCGTCGTTGCCGTTGAGGACGTCTTGGTCTTGGCCGCCCTGGAGTTCGTCGTCCCCCTGTTCGCCGTTGAGGATGTCGTTGCCTGCGTTGCCGAAGAGGCGATCGTTATCCATGCCGCCATTGACGGTGTCGTCGCCGGTGAAGGCCCGAACGATGTCATTGCCGTCGAGGGTGATGATGAGATCGTTGCCTGCGAGGATCGCAAGGGATTCTGGCGTTTCGGTGAGGGGCAGTACGTCGGGAAGGTTGGTGCCGTTGATATTAGCCATGGGGCTCTCCGATTGTTTCGGTGATGGTTTTGCGGAGGTGGATTGACTGTATGGAGCAGGGGAAGGGTGATCGAATGAATTTGATATCTGTCGAGCTAGTGCTTAAAAGACATCAAGGGCATCGCGTTTTTCTGCTCTGACTATCCTTTCCTGGGGTCACCAAAAAATCCGGAGATGGATGATGGCTTTTTCGATTTTTTTATGGAATGGAAGAGATATTTTCCTTCATTAAAAATTTAAGCGCAAGGGGGAACCTGGCGATGAAAGGTGACGTCGCGCGGGGATTTTAATATGGAATAGGTAGGGTTGAATTGCAGCACGGGACCTTGCAGGTCGATTGATGTGGACGACTGCATCTGTCTGGCTGCAATGTGTTTTGATGAAGGGTTTTGCTGTGGCTTCTGTAACTGCTGGCGATGCAGTGATTGGCGATGGGTGGATGGGATGATTTTCTTTTAAGTTGAAAAAAATCGAAATGTTTCTGTGGCTTTGGGGGCTTGTTTGTTGCGGGTCTAGGAGGTTTTGACCGGATACAGGGTGGCCGTGGTGAATGGTTGGGCGTGGAGGTGATCTATGCCCTGGGCTGGTTCACGGGTGAAGGTTTGATTGTGAATGCTTGGGGGCTAGGGACGGGGGAAGTAATTGGTATGAGAAAAGGTCTGGCTGAAGGGTGTGAAGGGAGGGGTGCTGATTTGGCCTGAGGCGGCGGCGGGGCTTCAAGGGGCTCGGTGATGGGTTTTACGCGGGTTGCGGTGCGGGGTCAGGGTTGTGTTCGGGATTGGTGCGTGTTTTGGGGGGCGGTGGATCGCCGTGGGGGCTGAGGCGGGGTGGGGCGATCGCGGGTGTTGGGCGAAAAGACGCGGACCATGGGATTTAGTTCCTAGGATTTTTTGCGCGGGCAGCTTGGCGATCGCGCGGGCCTAGGTCGATAGAAGGATGGGTTGAGGGGCTTAGCGGTTGGGGCCTAGCGCTGGCCTTGGGTGAGGGGCCGCACGATCGCGAAGCTCACCCCAAAGGCCATGGCTCCGATCGCGGCGATCGCCACCACGGTCCACCAGTTACCGGCGGGGGCCTTGGCGCGATCGCTCGGGCCATCGGGGAACGGATTCACGGGCTGCTCAGAAAAGCGGGGTTCATCGAAGGCGGGCAGGGCGTTCCAGTCCGCCAAATCCTGAAGCTCCGGCTCGCCGCCAAAGGGGGTGCTGTCCGGCGTCAGGTTCAGGGGGGCAACGCTACCCAAGGGGCCTCCCCCGGTCGCGGGCAGGGGCAAGGGGCGTTCGGAAAGGGGCGGTGCGATCGCGCTGGGGGCCGGAGTTTTGGGCTGGGGTGAGGCGATCGCCGGGGCCACCGGGGGAACCGTCACCGTCTGGGGCGCTTGGGTTTTAACCTGCATAGCCGCCGCCACCAACCCCTCCAATTGCTCCCGAAGCTGCTGATTCTGGGCCGCCAGGGCCGCATTGTGCTCCGTGGCCGCCGCGAGCTGCGCCTTGAGGCCCCGCAGTTCCTCCGCAAGCTGGTAGTACACCGCGATCGGCACGGACGCAGCACCCCGTGGGGGAGAGGGCGGTACGCTGTCGAAGGGACTGGCGGTTTCGTCGCGCATGGTCGTTGGGCTGGTCTAAGGGCTGGGCGATCGCGAGAGCAGAATTCCTTGAATCTTATCCGAAGTCGATCAATCGGGTGCAGGGCCAGCGGTGGCGGATGGGCGGGATCGTTCCTTTGGAGTTTGCCTTAGACTAGGAACGCTTTGGCGGCGCGGGGGATGCCGTAGCCTCCGGTGACCGCCCAACCTAGGGGACGGCGATCGGTTGTGTCGGCCAGTGCCGCGCCCTACGCCGCCACGAATCTGTCATCAACTCGGGCCAAAATGGCCATGGATGGAGCCACGATGCCACTGGAAAATGGGCTTGAGGAATACGCTGAAACGGGCCTAGAGCCGTCGGCCGCGCCACCGGTGAAGTATGGGGAGCGGGCGATCGCGGAGGGGAAATTAACCACCACCTTTCCCAACCCGAGGCCGGGGCGACGCTATCACATTGATATCACCCTGCCGGAATTTACCTGCAAATGTCCCTTTTCGGGCTATCCCGATTTCGCGACCATTAAAATTGTCTATGTGCCTAATGAAAAGGTGGTGGAGCTCAAGGCCATTAAGCTCTATATCAATAGCTACCGCGATCGCTACATCTCCCATGAGGAGTCGGTGAACCAGATTTTGGATGATTTCATCGCGGCGGCGGATCCGCTGGAAATTGACATCGTGGGAGATTTTCAACCCCGTGGCAATGTCCATACGGTGATTCGGGTGAGCCATCGGCGGGAGGAGGCGATCGCCCCTTCGGCCTAGGGATCAATCCCCCTTCCATATCCGGCCACCCGCGCCCCTGGCGAGTTCCCCAGTCTTCCCCTGCCCCCATTCCCAAGCGCCCCCATGAGTGATCCAATTCGTGCGATTCAGTCCCTGCCCTGGGCCGATATTGTGCCGGTGGCGGCCCTGACGACGGTGCTGGCGGTGGTGGGCGATCGCTGCATCCTGTGGCTGGCGCAGCAGGTGGCGGGGGTGAGGGTGGCCCTGCAATTTTTGGCGAACTTTGGGCCGCTGCTGGCGGTGCTGGTGGGCAGCGGGGTGGGCATTTTGGCGCTCTATCTGGCCCAGCGGCTCTACCCGTCGGTGCGTCAGCGGTTGGGGAGCCTGTGGTCGGTGGCGTTTCTGACCCTGGTGGGCCTATGGCTGGCGGGCCAAATCATTCCGCCGCTGCTGCTGGTGGCGGATTTTTCCCTGTTCCTGGGGATCGCGATCGGGATTTTTTGGGGCGATCGCGTCGTGGCGCGCTTCTGAGGTGGTTCCGGCCAATGGTTCAGCCCCGCAGGGCCATCAATCAATAGGCCAAAAAAAGCCACAAAAGGCCCTAAAAGACCACAAAAAATGGGATGGACACCTTTGCCCACCCCATGCTTTTTAACGACTTCAATGACTTCAATTCAGCCTTGAATTCTGGCCGGTTGGGAGCCCCCTAGAACCCGCTGCCGATCCCCATGGCCAACGGCGCGATCGCGCTGGAGAGCACCTGCAACACCAAAATTGCCAGCATGGGCGACAGGTCCAAGCCCCCCAACGGCGGGATCACCGATCGGAACAGGTTCAGGTACGGATCGGTCAACTGGCTAACAATCGAAAAGGGCGGATCAAACCAATTGATATTCGGGAACCAACTCAACAGAATCCGAATGATGATAATCACCAGATAGATCTGGAGGAATTGGGCAATGGTACCGGCCAGCAGCGCGATCGAAGTTTGCATCGGAAGATCCTTTACGCTCTCGCTTAACTTAAGTCCTGAAGATTGAGACGGGATGACATCGCAACGGCGGTGGTTGGGGATACCGAATAACCCTCGCGGGCGATGCTGCCTAGTTTAACAAGGGGCCGCGATCGCCCGAGGACGGTTTCCCCACCCTTGATCCGGAGGAAAACTGAAGGGAAATGGCCCCTCGGCCGGTGGCTCCGTCGCGATCGCGGCTCCCCCAACCCCAGCTATCCCTAGGGATCAATCCCACTGGGGGACAGGGGCGACGGCGACGACCCCTGGCCGCGCCCATTGTGGCTGCTCAATTGGCGGCGCACATCGTCAATGGTTTCATTCAATTGAGCAATCTTGTCCTCTAGCCCCTGGCGAGCCTGCTCAATGCGCGCCTCCGATCGCGGATCCTGGGGCAACTCCGGCCGGTCCGTTTCCAGAATATCCTCCGGATCCTGGAGATCCTCGCGATCGCCCAACCGGCCCCCATACCGATTCGCCAGGGTCACCCCCAGCGCCGCCCCGATCGCACTGCCCAGCAACGTACCGAGGAGAAAGCCACCCGTAAATCCATCCCGATTAGCCATCGCTACCCCTTCCTTAAAAATCTGACGCGCCCTTAAAAATCTGACGCGAGCATCCTATGGATGATCCTACCCAACGGTGCCAAAGGCGCGATCGCCCGCATCCCCCAGACCGGGCACGATGTAGCCCTGCCCATTCAACCCCTCATCAATCGTAGCCGTATAGATCACCAGGCCGGGGTAGGCATCATTGAGCCGCTGGAGGGCCGGGGCCGCCGCCACCACCGACACAATCCGCACCTGCTCCGGCGTGACGCCCCGCCCGGTCAACTGGGCCATGGTCGCCATAATGCTGCCCCCGGTCGCCAGCATCGGCTCAGGGATCATCACCAGGGTGCCGGGGGCGAACTGCTCCGGCAGGCGATTGAGATAGCACGACACCTCTAGGGTTTCCTCATCGCGCACCAGCCCCAGGTGATAGACCGACGCCAGGGGCAACACCGGCAGCATCCCCTCCATCAGCGCCAGACCCGCCCGCAACACCGGCACCACGGCGATCGGCACCTCGGGATTAATGAATTCGGCGGGGCAGGGGGCCAGGGGCGTCTCGATTTCCGCCGCTTCGGTGGGCAACCACTCGCGGATGGCCTCATAGGTCAACCAGCGCCCCAGTTCCGCCATGGCGCTGCGAAAGAGGGTCGAGGGGGTTTGGGCATCCCGCGCGACGCCTAGCCAGTGGCGAATGAGGGGATGGGGCGGTACGTAGACCCGAAGTTGGGGAGCCATGGCCCGAAACGCTTGCTGCTCTGTGATAGATCCCGCCCATCATACCCCCGCAGGGGCAAAGGGAAATGGGGAGGGTCGCGATCGCTGGGGCCAAGGGAAGATCCGCCGGTCGGGGCTGGGGTTTGGGGAATTTCTCCGGAGGTAGTTGACAGTCTTTATCAATAAGTCTATAGTTCTGTCATAACTCTTCTCTCTAGTATTGGCGGGTAGGGCTGGTCGGTGGTTCCTTTGGGGGCGGCGGGCTGGCCCCATTTTTTTGGGAATTAGTCTGTATTTTCAGGGATTTTGCCGGATGGGTCGGGGGTGGCGCGCCTTGGATGTTTGGGAATGGGGGGCTGGGTTGGGCGGTGTTGGGGCTGGGGAGTTTGGGGAATTTATTGAAATCTATTTTTAATAGGTGTGTTGCTCTGGATCTGGGGGCGCGATCGCGGGGGGCGGGGCGATCGCCCTTTGGCGATAGACTCATTGAGGTTTGGATGGGCTGAGCATTTGGCCCGAAAGCCACGGCAGCGCAAGGGTTGACGCGCAAGTATTGAAGGGTAACCAGGGCAACAGGAGCAGCGGTGATGGTGTGGGACGCGATCGCGATCGGTTCAGGCATGGGGGCGCTGGTGACGGCCACCCAACTGGCGGCCAAGGGGGCCAAGGTGTTGGTCCTGGAGCGCTATCTCATCCCCGGCGGCAGTGCGGGCTATTTTGACCGGGAGGGCTACCGCTTTGATGTGGGCGCGTCGATGATTTTTGGCTTCGGCTCCGAGGGCACCACGAACCTATTAACGCGGGCCTTGGCAGCGGTGGATCAAACCATGGAAACGGTGCCGGATCCGGTGCAAATCCATTACCATTTGCCCAACAATCTCGATCTGAAGGTGCATCGGGATTATGAGGCATTTGTGCAGGAATTGAGCGATCGCTTCCCCCACGAGGCCCGGGGCATTCGCGGCTTCTATGGGGAATGTTGGGACATTTTCAATTGTCTCAATTCCATGGAATTGCTGTCTTTGGAAGAGCCCCGCTATTTGATGCGGGTGTTTTTCCAAAATCCGGGTGCTTGCCTCGGCCTCGTTAAATATTTGCCGCAGAATGTGGGGGAAATTGCCCGCCGCCATATCCATGATCCGGAATTACTTAAATTCATTGACATGGAGTGCTATTGCTGGTCCGTGGTGCCTGCGGATCTGACCCCGGCGATTAATGGGGGCATGGTTTTTAGCGATCGCCACTACGGCGGCATTAACTATCCCAAGGGCGGCGTCGGCCAAATTTCGCAAAAACTGGTGGCGGGCTTAGAAAAATACGGCGGCGAAATCCGCTACGGCGCGCGGGTCACGGAGGTCATCACCGAAGGGAAACGGGCCGTGGGCGTGCGTTTGGCCTCGGGGGAGGAGCTGCGGGCCAAGCGGATTATTTCCAATGCCACCCGCTGGGATACGTTTAATGGTCTGTTGAAAAAAACGCCCCTGCCGCCTTCGGAAAAGCGCTGGCAAAGTCGCTATAAAAAATCACCGAGTTTCCTGAGTTTACATCTGGGGGTGCGTGCGGAGGCCCTGGCACCGGGTACGGAGTGTCACCACATTTTGCTGGAGGATTGGACGAAATTGGAGGACGCCTACGGCACCATTTTTGTGTCGATTCCGACGCTATTGGATCCGTCCCTTGCGCCGGAAAATCGCCACATTTTGCATGTGTTTACCCCCGCCTGGATCGAGGATTGGCAGGGGCTTTCACCGAGCGCCTATGCAGAGAAAAAGGAACGGCTGGCGGCGGAGTTGATTGGCCGCCTCGGCGCGATCGCCCCCAACCTGGCGGACTTTATTGAGTACAAAGAAGTGGGCAGCCCGCGCACCCATCGGCGCTTTTTGGGCCGCGAAGATGGCACCTATGGCCCCATTCCCCGTCGCAAATTGTTGGGCCTGTTGGGGATGCCGTTTAATCGCACGGCGGTGCCCGGTCTCTACTGCGTGGGGGACAGCACGTTTCCGGGCCAGGGCCTCAATGCGGTGGCCTTTTCGGGGTTTGCCTGCGCCCATCGGGTGGCGGTGGATTTGGGCCTGTAGGTCGCGGGCGATCGCGGGTGCTGGGCGGGGAAAGGCGGCGTGGGGGGCTGGGCGGGGAAACCCCGCCCCTACGATGACGAATCAGAATTGGCCTGCTAGGGCGGAAACGCAGCGATCGCAAATGGTCGGATCCGCTTCCGATTGGCCTACGGTTTCCGAGTAATTCCAGCAGCGATCGCACTTGTGGCCCGCCGCATCCATGACGCCCACCGCGATCGCGTCCGTCACACTGGCATATTTCAGGGCAGCGATGCGATCGCGATCCTCCACCCATTCCACCTGGGAGGTGAGGAAGAAATAGCGCAATTCATCCACCCCATTGTGGCCCTGGGATTGAGAAGCTAACTCCACCGGCGGATTGAATTGGAGTAGCGTTTCTGCCAGGGCCGGATCCGCCACCTGAATTAATAGCTTCGCCTCCAAACTAGAGCCGATCGCCTTATCATTGCGCGCCGCCTCCAGCACCCGGTTCACCTCCGCGCGAAGCTGACGGATCTGCTGCCAGCGATCGCCCAGTTCCCCATCGCGCCAAGCGTCAGGAATCTGCACCCAGCCCGCCTGAAACACGGACGCATGGCCCGTTTCGTAGGGCAGCGCCTGCCAAATATCCTCCGCCATGTGGCATAGGACCGGCGCGATCGCCTTGGCGAGGTTTTCCACCGCGATCGCCAACACCGTCTGACAACTGCGGCGGCGGAACCCATCCGGCCCACTGATATAGAGCCGATCCTTGGCAATATCTAGATAGAAATTGGACAGATCCACCGCGCAGAAATTCTGCACCGTCTGGAAAAACTTGAAGAATTGGAACGTGTCAAACGCCCGGGAAATCTCCTCAAATACCTCCGTGATCCGGTGCAGCATGTAGCGATCTAGCTCCGGAAGTTGGTCATAGGCGATCGCATCCCGCTGCGGATCAAAATCATGCAAATTGCCCAGCAAAAACCGCGCTGTATTGCGAATTTTGCGGTACACATCCCCCATCTGCTTGAGGATCGTTTTACCAATGGGCACATCCGAAGAATAGTCCACCGATGACGCCCACAGCCGCAGCACATCCGCCCCGTAGGGAGGTTCCTGCTTCTGGTTTTTGCCCCCATTGACCACCACCATCGGATCAATAATATTGCCCAGGGATTTACTCATTTTCCGCCCCTGTTCATCCAGGGCAAATCCATGGGTCAACACGGTTTTATAGGGCGCATGGCCGTGGGTTGCCACACTGGTGAGCAAACTCGATTGGAACCAGCCCCGGTGCTGATCTGATCCTTCCAAATACAGATCCACCGGATAGCCCAAATCCAGACGGCGCGCCACTGAATTCCACGAAGAACCGGAGTCAAACCACACATCCATCGTGTCCGTGCCCTTGCGGTAGGTGCGGCCATTGTTGCGGTATTCCTCCGGCAACAGGTCCGCCACATCGAGTTCCCACCACACGTCGGAACCGCGCTCCGCCACCAAATCCCGCACCCGTTTTAGGGTCGCTTCATTCATCAAAACGTCGCCGGTTTCCTCATCATAAAAGGCCGGAATCGGCACCCCCCACGATCGCTGGCGAGAAATGCACCAATCGGACCTCTCCCCCACCATCGACTCAATGCGATTGCGCCCCGCCGCCGGGATCCACTGCACCGCCGCGATCGCGCCCATCGCCGCCGCCCGGAACCCATCCACCGACGCAAACCACTGCTCCGTCGCCCGGAAAATCGTCGGTTTTTTCGTGCGCCAATCGTAGGGATATTTATGGCCGTAGGGCTCTTCTTTCAACAGCGATCCCGCTTCTTTCAACGCCGCAATAATCGCATCATTGGCATCCTTGAGCACATTCAATCCCGCAAACGGCCCCGCCTCCGCCGTGAGATTCCCGCGATCATCCACCGGCGACAGGATCGGCAGGCCGTATTTTTGCCCCGTAATAAAGTCCTCTTGGCCGTGGCCCGGAGCCGTATGCACTAAGCCCGTCCCCGACTCCGTGGTGATGTAATCGCCCCCCAAAACCACCGGCGATTCCCGGTCAAACAAACTGTGGCGATAGCGGCACCCCTCCAGGGCCGCCCCCTTAAATTCCGCCTGGACGATCGCGCTGGTGCCCAGGGTTTCCGCCAATTGACCCGCCAAATCCTTCGCCACAATCACATATTTGAACTTCAAGTGATTGAGGTGATCCGGCTGCCCCAGCTCCACCACCGCGTAGTCCAGCAGGCCATTGACCGCCACCGCCAAATTCCCCGGAATCGTCCAGGGGGTCGTGGTCCAGATCGCCACCCCCAGGTCCCCGAGATAGTCCCCCAGGGTGCCCTTGAGCCCGTCGCTGAGGGCCGTAATTTCAAAGGCCGCGTAGATCGACTGGGAAATGTGACCTTCGGGATATTCCAGCTCCGCCTCCGCCAGGGCCGTTTGGGAACTGGGGCTCCAGTGGACCGGCTTGAGACCGCGATAGATGTAGCCCTTGAGGAACATATCCCCGAACACATCCAGTTGCGCCGCCTCGTATTCCGGCGTCAGGGTGAGGTAGGGCTCGTCCCAATCCCCCCAGATGCCGAAACGCTTGAAACTGGTGCGCTGCTGGTCCACCTGGTCGAGGGCGTAGACCTTGGCCTTTTGGCGCAGGGTGCTGGGGGTCAGTTCGGCGCGCTCTTCCTTTTTGAGGGCTTGGAGGACTTTGAGTTCAATGGGCAGGCCGTGGCAGTCCCAGCCGGGGATGTAGCGGACCTTGCGCCCCTGGAGAAGCTGGTGGCGGTTGATGATGTCCTTGAGGATTTTGTTGAGGGCGTGCCCCATGTGGAGCGTGCCGTTGGCGTAGGGGGGGCCGTCGTGGAGCGTGAATGGTTCGCCCGGGTTGCTTTCCGCCAGGGTTTCGTAGATGCGCTGCTCCGCCCAATATTGCTGAATTTCGGGTTCCCGCGTGATGGCGTTGGCCCGCATCTCGAAGGGGGTTTGGGGCAGGTTTACGGTGTCTTTGTAGGATTTGGCGGTTTGCTCGGTACTCACGGCGGTTGGTTTTACCAGTGCTTGGGGTGGTCTCGTCTCAACATTTTAGGGGGGTGGGGGCCGGGGGCGATCGCGGCTAGAGGTGGGGTTCGATCCAGGCGATGAGGCGATCGCGGGGCAAGACCCCTTCGAGGCGATCGACGGGCTGGCCGTTTTTGAAGAGGATTAGGGTGGGCAGGGCCTGGACGTGGTGGGTGCTGGCGAGGTTGGGGTAGCGATCGCTGTCGATTTTGAGGATTTGCAAACGCCCGCGCAGGTCTGCGCCCACCTGTTCAAGGATGCCGGCCATCATTTGGCACGGGCCGCACCAGGTGGCATAAAAATCCACGAGGACGGGGGTGGGGGCGTTCGCGATCGCGTCGTCGAGGCTGGTGAATTGCTTTTTGGTGGCCATGGTTGAAGGGAGATTCGAGCTAGGAAGAGTTACTAGAAACGGCTTCTACTATTTTTATTTTGGTTTGGCTTTGGGTGGATTTTGTTCGGTTTTAGCTTGGTTTTGTTTAGGTTTTAGGGGGGCGGCGGCGGGGCGGAGTTGCGGAGGGTTTGCAAAAAGTCGGTGAGTTCGGCCCAGAGCCACTGCCGTTCGATTTCCGTGAGGTTGTGGCCGAGGGCATGGCTGCGGCGGTAGTCCCCCAGCAGGAGAGGGGTGCGGACCATCAGTAGATCCATCAGCAGGAGGGGGGAGAGGTGTTCCGGCTGTTGGGTGATCTGGAGGTGACGGCGATCGCCGCGATCGCGCCAGCGGATGCCGCCCACGGACCAGAGCAATTGGTACTGTTGGGCATCAATCTGGAGTTGGCATTGACCCCACCAGCAGCTCGCGATCGCCGCACCCAGGGCCATGGCGGTGGAGGTCGCGATCGCCCACGCGAGGAAATAATGGCCCCCTATCCAGAACCCCAGGGCCAGCAGCAGCGCCAGGGTTCCCACGGGCCAGTTGAGCCATGGGAGGCGGTAGGGCACGGTCAGCCAGAGTTGGCGATCAGTCCGCACGAGGCGCGCCTTGGAGCCCGCCGGTTGGGGATAGGCCGTCCGGGGGGGGCGGGGGAGGCGGTTGTGATCGGACTGGTTTTTTGGAGGGGATGGGGATGCGAGGTGCTTCAACTGCCGCAGGGCACCGCTGGCGGACTGGGTGCGATGTTCCAAGGCCGGTTCAATCAGACCATCGAGCCACTGGGCAAAGGGTTCCGACGCGATCGCCGCCGAGCGGAACTGGAGTTTGAGGCGCTCTTCGGGCAAGTCCTCCGGCGCGGTGGCCGTCAGCAGATGCACCAGGGTCACCCCCAGGGCATAGAGATCCGACGCCCCCACGGCGAGGCCGCGAAATTGCTCCGGCGGCATGTAGCCCAGGGTGCCCACGAACGTATTGCGCCCCAGGACCGTGCGGCGATAGACCTGCTGCACGGCCCCGAAGTCAATCAAGAAAATGTGCCCATCCGGTCGATAAATGAGGTTCTGCGGTTTGATGTCCCGGTGGATCACGGGGGGATTGAACCGATGCAGATAGGACAGCACCTCAAGCACCTGCCGCGCGATCGCGGTGACCTCCGCCTCATTGGGTCGCCAGCCCTTGCGGAGTAGCTGCGCTAAGGACTGACCCACCGCCACCTCCTGCACCAGCGCCAGGAGGCGATCGCGGGGGCGATCGATCTGAAATGAACGCAGGTGGCGCGGAATGGCCGGATGGTTGAGGGTCGCCAGGACGCGCATCTCCCGCTCGAACAATTCCAGGGCCGTCCAATCCGACATCCCCCGCAGGGACAGCACCTTAATGGCAACCGGTCGCCCCCCGTCCGCCAAATCCCGCGCCCCGTAGGTGATCCCCGTGCCGCCGCGCCCCAGCACCTTCACCAGACGATAGCGCCCATCGAGGAGAGGAGCGCGATCGCGCGGCGGCATCGTAGAAGCGTTCGAGGACATGGGGCAAACCAGGGCTGGCTACACCCTAGAACAGCAGCAGAAAAAGGGCCACCAGGAGTATCACCAGCCCCGCCAAAATGATGGTCATGATTGATCGTTCTCTTGAAACGCCTCAGGATTATCATCCGCTTCAGGCCCTTTAGCCGTGTTCGCCGCAGCCGATCGCGGCTCATCCTCAACCACCACCCACCGCCACAGGGGATGGACAGGGCCGCGATCGCGAATGGCCGCCAGATCCTGCCGCAGGTGCTCCAACTCCCGCGCCGAAAGCCCCTTCAACATATGCCAACTGTGGCGCAACAGGGTCGCCACCACCAGGGCAATGCAAAAAGATAGGGCGATCGCCTCAAGACGATGGTGCACGATCGCATAGCGCAACGCCGCCCACCCGAAATAATCGCCCCACCGGCCCAACACCCCCCGCAGGGACCACAAACTCGGCGGCACCAACAGCAGCCACACCAGGGCGATCGCCCCCCAGCGGATCCGCAATCGCAAATAGTACAGCCGCCGCATCTGCCGCAGCAGTTCCGGATCCTCGTGACGCAGGGGACGGCGCTCTTGAGCCACTGGGGCCAACCTCAAACCTCCGATGATTCCCGCACCACCGGCGGCGCAGGGGGACGGTAACTAGGCCGCGATCGCCACCAGGCCAGCAGCGTACTCGCCACAAAAATACTCGAATAGGACCCCGCCACAAACCCAATAATCAGCGCCAGGGAAAAATAGCGAAGCGTCGCCCCCCCAAACAGGAAAATCGCCACCACCGCCAGCAGCGTCGTCACCGTCGTATTGATCGATCGCGCCAACGTCTGATTCACCGCCGCATCCACCGTCTCAGCGATGCTGGCCTCCGGCGACTGCTTCAGGTTTTCGCGCACGCGATCGTAGATCACCACCGTGTCATTCACCGAAAAGCCAATAATCGTCAGCAGCGCCACCACAAAGAGGGTATCCACCTCCACCCCCCCCAGCCAGCCCAGCAGGGCAAACGCCCCCGTCGTCACCAGCACATCGTGCAGCAGCGCCACGATCGCGAAAACCGCATAGTCAAACTGGAAGCGCAGACTCAAATACACCACAATCCCCGCCAGGGCCAGCACCATCGCCAGCACCCCCGACGACAGGATCTGCTGCCCCAGCACCGGCCCCACCGTATCAATCTGGGTCGCCGTCGGGTTAAACGCCCCCACCCGCTGCGCCAAAGCCGTCACCAGCTCCGTCCGCTGATCCACCTGCAAATCCTTCGAGCGGATCGAAATCACCTGCCGATCCTGCTTGAGGGGATCGCGATCAAGTAACTGGGTGGCGCTATTGGCTAAACCCTGCTCCGTCAGCACCGCCTCCACATCCCCGAGATCAATGGGGCGATCGCAGCGATCGCCCTGGGTTGCCAGCGCCTCGGGCCGACAGTCCAGCTCCAACTGCAACCGTGTCCCCCCGGTGAAATCCAGCCCCAGCCGCAGGGGCGCACCGGTCTGGGCAAAGCAGATCCCCGAGGCCAGCAGCCCCACCAAAATCACCCCCAGGGACAGGCCCCACCACAGGCGACTTTTTTCAACAATGTTCAATTTCATCGGTGGCTTACCTCGTGGCAGATCGGGCGGTGGGCAAATTCGGGCAGAACAGTTCGGGGCGGCGCAGGCTCGGCACGCTCAGGGACAGTAGCAGCAGCGTCCGGCTCAGGGTCAAGGACGTGAACATACTCACCCCCACGCCGATCGCCAGGGTCAGGGCAAACCCCTTCACTAAACCCGTCCCCAGCCAGAACAGCACCACACAGGAAATTAGCGTCGTCAGGTTGCCATCGAGAATACTGCTGAAGGCCCGGTAAAAGCCCGACTCGACGGACCGATACAGGGTCTTCCCGGCCCGCAATTCTTCACGGGTCCGCTCAAAGATCAGCACATTGGCATCCACCGCCATGCCCACACTGAGGATAAATCCCGCAATCCCCGGCAGGGTCAGGGTCACGGGCACCAGGGCAAAAATCGCAAACACCAGCAGGGAATACACCACCAGGGCAATGTCCGCGATCGCACCGGGCAGCCGGTAATAGGCCACCATAAAAATCAGCACCAGCACCAGCCCCCCGATGCCCGCATAGAGGCTCGATTGGACACTTTCGCGGCCCAACGTCGCCCCCACCGTGCGGGTTTCCACCAGCTCCACCGGCAAAGGCAACGCGCCGCCCTTGAGCTGAATCGCCAAATCCTGGGCCGTCTCCAGGGTGAAGCCCCCCTCAATCTGCGTACTGCCGCCGGTGATGCCGAGTTGGGCGTACTGCACATCCACCCTCGGGGCCGTCAGCAGATCGCTGTCGAGGAAAATCCCCAGATTCCGCCCCGTCCCGGCGATGCTCTTCGTCAAATTGGCGAACTTCTCGGCCCCGTCGCTCTTGAAGCGGATCACCACCACCCAGGAGGTGCCCCCCGCCGGTTCCGCGTAGGCGTCCTGGACATCCTGGCCCGTCAGTTCCGGCGGCGAGAAAAGGGTATCGAACAGGCGGTTGTTCTCGTCCAACTGCCCCTGATATTTGGCGATTTCTTCGGCATTATTCGCCGCCCGCGCCGTTTCCAGCGCCCCTCGGATGGCCCGCTGCTCCACGAAGGCCCGATCAAACGCCTCCTCCGAGCCGGGGGCCTGGGCGCGGAATTCTAGCCGTGCGGTGTTGCCCAGAACCCGCTCCGCCTGTTCCGGATCATTGACGCCCGGTAACTGCACCGAGAGGCCATCACTGCCGACGGTCTGCACCACCGCCTCGGAGACCCCCAAGCCGTTGATGCGGTTTTCGATCACCCGCCGCACGGCCAGGAGATCGTCGGGGGTGATTTGCTGAATTTCGGCGGTGGGCTGCACCTGAAGGGTCAACTGCGACCCGCCCCGCAGGTCGAGGCCGAGTTTTAGATCCAGATTGACCAGGACCGCGATCGCGGCGATCGCCAGGATCACAATCGCACCGAGGGTGAATCGCTGTTTTTGCATAGCTCCAGGAAATCGCGCGGCGATCACGAACCAATCACGAACCAGTCATTAACCGAAGGGCGCTGGCCTATCCATCTCCCGTTCGGGCCTTCAGACAGGTCAGCGGCACGGGCATGGGGCGATCGCTAGAGTTGATGATTCATCAACCGCTTCACCGCCTCCACAATCTGGGGCGGCTGCACAATCGTCAAATTCTCCAGCGTCCCGTTATAGGGCGTCGGAATATCCTGGGACGACAAACGCACCGGCGGCGCATCGAGATCATCGAAACACTGCTCAATGATCTGCGCCGTCAACTCCGCCGCAATGCCCCCCGTCTTCATGCACTCTTCCACAATCAGCACCCGATGGGTCTTGCGCACCGACGCCCCCACCGTCGCCATATCCAGCGGCTTGAGGGAAATCAGGTCAATCACCTCCGGGTCATAGCCTTCTTTTTCGAGGGTTTTGACCGCCTGCATCACGTGGTGGCGCATCCGGGAATAGGTGACGATCGTGATGTCGCTGCCCGATCGCACCATTTCCGCCTTATCCAACGGCAGCAGATACTCCTCCTCCGGCAGATCCTCCTTGAGGTTGTAGAGCAGCACATGCTCGAAGAAGAGGACCGGATTATCGTCCCGGATCGCCGATTTCAAAAGCCCCTTCGCGTTGTAGGGCGTCGAGCAGGTGACGATCTTGAGCCCCGGCACCGCCTGGAAATAGGCTTCGAGGCGCTGGGAATGCTCCGCCCCCAACTGCCGCCCCACGCCCCCCGGCCCCCGGATCACCATGGGGATCTTAAAATTGCCGCCGGAGGTGTAGCGCAGCATCCCGGCGTTGTTGGAAATTTGGTTGAAGGCCAGGAGCAAAAAGCCCATGTTCATGCCCTCGACAATGGGCCGCAGGCCGGTCATCGCTGCCCCGACGGCCATCCCCGTGAAGCTGTTTTCCGCGATCGGCGTGTCCAGCAGCCGCAGATCGCCGTACTTCTTATAAAGATCCTTGGTGACTTTGTAGGAGCCGCCGTAATGACCCACATCTTCGCCCATCACGAGGACGCTAGGGTCGCGGGCCATTTCCTCATCGGTTGCCGCGCGCAGGGCGTTGAAGAAAAGCGTTTCTGCCATCGGATTTCGGATGCCGTGTGGAACGGTGGTGCATATGGGTCAAGTGGTCATTGTACCCCCTTGCGATCGCCCCCTTCCGTGCGGCCGGTGCCGGAGGTGGTGCGGCGTCTGGGCAAACGCCCCTGGGGCAAACTCGCTATAATGGCAAGCCGCCAGCGGGCCATAACCCGGATCGTTCCAATTCCCCATCTCCCCAGAGCCTGACCATGATTTGGCCGTTCAAGAAAAGTGCCCGAAAGCAAATCGCCCGCATCGAGGTGACCGGCGCGATCGCGGGGAGCACCCGCAAGGAGGTCCTCAAGGCCCTCAAAACCGTTAAGGAGCGCAAATTCCCCGCCCTGCTGCTGCGGATCGACAGTCCCGGCGGCACCGTCGGCGACTCCCAGGAAATCCACGACGCCCTCCAGGAACTGGGGCGCAACGGCGTCAAAATCGTCGCCAGCTTCGGCAATATTTCCGCCTCCGGCGGCGTCTACATCGCCATGGGAGCCCAGCACATCGTCAGCAATCCGGGCACGGTCACCGGCAGCATCGGCGTGATCCTGCGGGGCAACAATCTCGAAAAGCTGCTCGATCGCGTGGGCGTTTCCTTCAAGGTCATTAAATCGGGGCCGTACAAGGACATTTTGGCCTTTGACCGGGAACTGTCCGACGAGGAGCGCCAGATTTTGCAGTCCCTCATCGACAGTAGCTACAGCCAGTTTGTGAACGCCGTCGCCACCGCCCGCAACCTGGAACCGGAGGCCGTGCGCCGGTTTGCCGATGGGCGCGTGTTCACGGGGGCGCAGGCGCTGGAGTTGGGCCTGGTTGATCGCCTGGGTAGCGAAGAGGATGCCCGCCGTTGGGTGGCGGAGTTGGCGGGGCTGGATCCGGAGAAGACGACCTGTGAGACCCTGGGCGATCGCAAGTCGCCCCTGGCTAAGTTGGCGGGCAGTCAGGTGGAGGGGATTCTCAATGCGGTGAGCTTTGAGCTAGAGAGCAATGGCGCGCCCCTGTGGCTCTATCGGCCCTAGCGTTGATATGAGTGGGCCGCTTGGTGATCGCGCCCGAGCCCAATTGCCTAATCCACCCCTTGATAGAACTTTATAGAGATTTTCGAGGGGAAAGCAGAAGTAGGGTGAGCAATGCCCACCCATCAACCATTCTTGAAGGTGAAGCCCATGAGATCGGGGGCGTGCCGGTGGCAATCAAGATCCATGATGGTCCGGAAACTCAGGCTATGCTGAAGGCAGAGTTGCTAGGGATCACTGGATCGGGGTCAATTTCGCCATGGCTTACAGCAATTTTCGGTTAGCTGAACTGGTCGATCAATTCGGGCTAACTCTTGAAGATCGCACCGATTTATTTGCGGGTATTCCTGGAATTGAGCTGAGCGAGCGGTGCAAACTCGACCTTGAAGAAAATGTACCCCTGGCGATCGCGATGAATACGGAAAAGGCACGATCAGAGCTGATTATTTTGCCCCTCTTGCTGGAGTTACGTCGATATTTTAACCGTAAAATCTCTCTCTTCTCTGGGGTCGAATTTTCAATTGACCCTAGCCAAGGATTAACGGGGTTTTGTGATTTTTTGGTCAGTGCTGATCCGGAGCAGTTATTGGTGCGTGCGCCGGTGACGATCGGGGTGGAGGCGAAGAATGGCAATGTCCCCAGTGGATTGGGGCAGTGTGCGGCGGAGTTGGTGGCGGCGCAGATGTTTAATATGCGTATGGGGAACGGGATTGAATCGGTGTTGGGGGTGGTGACGACGGGGACAGCGTGGCAGTTTCTACGGTTGACGGGGCAGTGTTTGGCGATTGATTTACGGGAGTATTCGATCGAGCGGGCGGGTCAGATTTTGGGGATTTTGGCGAGTGGGGTGGGCGATCGTTAATTAATCGATGCTGCGATAGAGGCGGACGAGATCGCCTTCAAGATCAAGGCTGGTTAGGGTGACGCGATCGCCATTTTTATAGGCGATGGTTGCCCAGGTATTATCGGGTTGGCAGCGGCGGCATTCAACTTGCTGAGTGTCTTGGGAGATGAGGACGTATTCTTCGGGGCCTGCGAGTTTTTGATAGTCGATAAATTTATCCGTTTGGTCAAATCTTTCGGTGCTTTGAGATAGGACTTCGGCGATCAATTTTGGGTGGTGTTTGATGTAGCGATCAGCGCGATCGCGATCGTCGCAGGTCACGAAGGCGTCAGGATAGTAGTAAAACTCATGTTTGTAGTTAACCTTGACTTCGTTATAAGCACGGCACGGCGTATTTTCTAAATGACGGTCAATCAGGCCCAGTAGCTTGATTGCAATCTGTGAGTGGGCATCGCTGCCGCCTGCCATCGCGTAGACGAGGCCGCGACGGTATTCGTGGCGGGTGGGGCTATCGCGCTCAATGATCAGGTATTCGTCAGGATTGACGTAGTTTGGAACGGCGATCATGGTGACAATTATGGTCGCGGCAAATCTACCCTAACACCGCAATTGGGTGGGCGGCGGGGCGCGATCGCGCGGCGGCCTAAGCTACCCCCCAAAGCATCTCAATGGCCGAAGAGCACCATCTTTCCCTAGGTCGATTCCTCCAGGGACAGCAAAAAACGCCGCAGGAGCGGTGCGATCGCCGCAAGCTCCTCCCCCTGGGCAAACCGCGCCAACAGATCCCGCTCCCGTTCAAACAAAACCGGCATCACCGTTTCCGCTAGCCCAATCCCCTTCGGCGTCAGCTCCACAATCACACTGCGGCGATCGCCCGCATCCCTCCGCCGCACCACCAACCCCTCCTGTTCGAGGCGATCAATCCGATTCGTCATCGCCCCCGACGACAGCATCAGCAACCCATACAAATCCGTCGGCTTGAGTCGATAGGGCGGCCCCTGGCGGCGCAAGGTCGCCAGCACATCAAAGGACCACACGCTCAGGCCATAGCCCGCCAGCAACGCTTCCCGGTGCTTTTCCAACAGGCGGGCAATGCGCAGCACCCGGCCAACCACCGCAAGGGGCGAAACATCCACAGAGGGCAACTCCCGCTGCCATTGCTCAAGAATATGGTCGATTCGATCAGGCATCATGGCGTTATTTTATCTCAATGTCGAGATTCTTGACGTCTAGCTTTAGGTCAAGTATCTTGATGTAGAGATAACTTTGAAGAGATGGAATAGACAGCGTTGAGGGCGCGGGGCTTTGGGGGGTTAGGGTCCTGGGGCCGCCGTTCCGCCTGACTATTTTCGAGGGTTTTTGCAGTGTTTTTGAGGCAATGGCTCGATGGTTTCCCTTTCTTGGTCCCGGTTGCGGGGGATGGCTGCGCGCTGTCCTGTGGAGCTGTTGCTGGCGCTGGCCCTGGGTAGTGGGGCTCTGTTGCCGATTCAGGCCAATATGAATGCCCAGTTGGGGCGATCGCTCGGTTCGGTGCCCCTTGCGGCGGCTTTGTCCTATTTAACGGGGGCGGCTGTGCTGTGGCTGCTGCTGCTGAGCGGCAGGTTTGGGCGGCCGGACTGGTCTGGGTTGGAGCGGGCTCCCCGCTGGAGTTGGTTGGGGGGGGTCTTGGGGTCTTGGTACATCATTTCGAGTGCCTATTTTGTGCCGGTGCTGGGGACAACGATGACCCTGGGGCTGGTGGTGGGTGGGCAGGCGATCGTGGGGGTGGTGACGGATCACTATGGCTGGCTGGATGTGCCCCGGCATCGGCTGACGCCCTATCGTCGGGTGGCCCTGGGGCTGTTGGTGGTTTCGCTGTTTTTGTTGATGCAGGGGAGGTAAGGGGTGATGGATTTATTGATGGCGATGCTGGGGGCGGGGTCGGGGGGTGGTTTTTTGTCGGTGGGGGCGGCGGCGAATGCGGGGCTGCGGCGGGTGTTGCGATCGCCGGTGGCGGCGGCGGCGGTCAATTTTTCTGTGGGTTTTCTGATGCTGACGCTGCTGCTGCTGTTGGGGATTTTTGGGCCGCAGTCTTTTGAGGGGCTGGGCCAGGTGCCGTGGTGGGCCTTTGGGGGTGGGGCCTTGGGGGCGATGTATGTGACGGTGAATACGCTGGCGGTGGCGCGGCTGGGGCTGACGACGACGACGCTGGCGGTGGTCTGTAGCCAAATGGTGCTGTCGCTGGTGATTGATCGGGGGGGCTGGTTTGGTCTGGAGCCGCAGCCGCTTCGACCGGTGCGGGTGGTGGCGATTGGGCTGCTGCTGGTGGCGATCGCGTTGACGCAACTGGATCGCGATCGCGGTTCCCCTGCTGCGCCTTTAGCCTCGGGGAGTGATGCGGGGGACGGAAGGCGTGTCCGGCGATCGCCAGCGGTGCAGGGGCTGAGAATTGGGGCGAGAATTCGGGGGGCCAAGGGCCGTCGGGGTTTGGGGTTTGGGGCTGAGCCATCCCCGCCGCCCCTGTGGATTGGGGTGGCGATTTCCTTCTATGCCTTCATTGCGATCGGGATTGCTGAGGCGGGTTTGGGGATTTTGCTGCCGTCGATTCTGACGGCCTATGGCCTGACGCCGGGGACGGTGACCCTGTTGTTTCTGAGCCAAGTGGGTGGCTACATCACCGCCGCCCTCACCAGTAGTCTTGTGACGGCGCGGTTGGGCCTGGGGCGATCGCTGCTGGTGGCGGCGAGTTTGTTGACCGGAGCCCTGCTGATCTATGGCCTGTCGCCGGTTTGGCCACTGATGGTGCTGGCGGGGCCGCTGATGGGGCTGGGCATTGGGTTGATTGATGCGGGGATTAATACGGCCCTGGTGCAGGAGGAGCGCACGGCCCATTTATTGGGGGCGCTGCACGGGTTTTATGGCCTTGGGGCGGTTGCGGGTCCGGCGATCGCCACGACGCTCCTGGCCCTGGGACTGAACTGGCGGCAGGTCTATGGGGTGCTGGCGGGGCTGACGGGGCTGTTGGTGGTGGCGGTGCTGGCGGCGGTGGTGGGCCGTTATGGGCCGCTGCGGAAGCGCCCTGCGGATCCGGGGGCTCCGGCGGCGGCGGTGCTGGGGCAGGCGTTGCGGCGACCGGTGGTGCTGCTTTTTGGGGCGTTTTTGTTGATTTATGTGGGCCTTGAGGCGTCCTTTAGCCATTGGGCCTATGGCGTGCAGGTGATGGCCCGGTCTACGCCGCCAACCCTGGCGGGCTATGGGGTGAGTGCCTATTGGCTGGGGCTGACGGCGGGGCGCTTTTTGCTGGGCTATGGGCTGCGATCGCTCGGAGCTTTGCGGGTGCTCAGTTTTTCCCTGGGGCTGTTGCTGGCGGGGCTGCTGGCCTGGTGGCAATGGCCCGATGCGCGGATCGGGGCGCTGGTGAGTTTGCCACTGATTGGCTTTGCCCTGGCGGCGATTTTCCCGACGATTATTTGGCTGATTCCCCAGCGTGTACCGGCGGCGCTGGTGCCTGCGGCGGTGGGGTTTGCCACCAGTGCGGCGAGTGTCGGGGCGGCTCTGATTCCGACGGCGGTGGGCTGGGCTGCCAACGGCCTCGGTCTGGGGATGGTGCCGGTGCTGATGCTGCCCCTGGCGATCGCGATGGTGGGGCTCCACTGGCGATTAAGGGGCGGCTAGGGCCATCTAGAAAACCAAAAGGCGCTGGATCTGATCAATGTCTCAGACCCAGCGCCTTTCCTATTGATTAAGTGGAGCCGGTTAAGTTGAACCGATTAAACTCCCCAGGCCGGATTCGAACCAGCGACCAATCGATTAACAGTCGACCGCTCTACCACTGAGCTACTGAGGATTAGCGACTTGCGCGAAATTTAAGATACATAGGCCCACCCCCCATTGTCAAGGGCTCCCGCCAAAAAAGTTTGCCGCCGCCGCGATCAGGGCACAGCCCCCACTCATCGGGGCACAGTCCTCACTCATCGCGCCCCATCCAGCGACCTTGCATCCATCCCCGCCGCGATCGCCCCACCGATCTGGCCCAAGATCCGGATTCCCAGCCCCCACCCCCTGAAGAGCTTAGCAACGTCATCCTAGTTCCCTACCCCCCCCGGCAGGGGCGACCCGGATCGCCACTGGGCCGGTCCGCGATCGCCATGGCCTGAAATCGCCTCGGGAACCTAGGAGTGTTCGCATGGCGGACTGTCCCCCGCCCCCCGCGATCGCGCGGCTTGATTTTGGACCACCGTCCGGATCCCCTAGCCCTTATGCCGTAACGCGATCGGCCCCCTAGGCCATGGCAGCCACGCCTCTGGCCCCCCGCGCCGAATCCCCCCAAAATCAACCTTTTGAAGGAGTGCCACAAACCCGGAGGCCCACCCCAAGGGCAATCCCTACAGTGAAACCAAAGCAAGAGCAAGCGCAAGGACCGCAAGGCAAAACGCCCAGCGCCGCCCAGTCAGACCCGTAGGCCCCACCCAATCCCTACGGTGCATCCCCGGAGGAACCAACCCGTGAACATCCAACTTGCCCCCGCCCCGCCCACCGCGATCGCCCGCCCCGCCGCCCCCACCCCAACCCCTAGCAATAGCCTGCCCCCATCCCCCTCCCCCTGCCCGCGCACCGCCCGCCTCGAACAACTGCTCGGGGAACTCGAAGCCACCCTTGGCAGCCGCCCCGCCGCCGCCCGCCGCGTCCTGGGCCGCACCGTTGATGAGGTCGAGCGCGTGTGCAGCAAGAGCGATCGCATCCAAACCTCCGGCTGCATCGAATCCTGGCAACTATCCCTCGCGCGGCACCGGCTCCAGAAGTATATTCACTACTTCCAGCGGGGCTCCCAGCGGGGCCGGACGGAACTCCACGGAACCCTCAGCGCCATGATCTATCGCCACATCACCCCGGCGAATCAGGCCCTGACGTTCCAGGGGCGCTACACGCTGATCGAAGATTTCATGCAGGCGTTCTATATCGAAGCCCTGCGGGCCTTCCGCCGCGAAAATAACCTGCAAGGGGACTACCAACCCCGCACCCGCTTTGAATTGGCGGAATATCTGGCCTTCGTGGAGCAGTACGCCAAGCGCCGCATTTCCCTGCCCGGTTGCCGCAATCAGCAGTTGATCGTGCTGCGGGCCAAGAGCTTTTCGCGCCGGATGCCGCCGGAGTTGGCCGTGGACATTGAAATGGCGGTGCAGGCTCCCAAAACCGAGGAGGGGGAAAGCCAAGCCCGCTCTAGCGCCATGCAGCAGGTGCGGGAACAGATGGTGGCGGATGCGGTGGATCCGGCGGATGCGGTCCTGCGCGATCGCATCGTCACGGAACTGATTGCCTATCTAGAGGGGCAGAGCCAGCAGGATTGCATTGATTACTTTGTGCTGCGGCTTCAGGATCTCTCTGCGCCGGAAATTGACGCGATGCTGGGGCTGACGGCCCGCCAGCGGGATTATCTCCAGCAGCGATTCAAGTACCATGTGGAGCGTTTTGCGCGGATCCATAATTGGGAACTGGTCCACCTGTGGTTGGGGGCGGATCTCGATACGCACCTGGGCCTGTCTCGGGAGGGCTGGGGGGCGTTTGTGGCGAGCTTGACGCCCCAACAGCAGGAAATTTTGACCCTGAAGCAAAATCGTATGGCCGATGGGGCGATCGCGAAGCACCTGGGCTGCACGCCGAAGCAATTACAAAAGCGCTGGTTCCAGATTCTGACCCTGGCGTCCCAGGCCCGCAATGGCGATGCCCAAACGGCCTAGGCCGGTGCGATCGCGCCCCTGGCATGGCCCCCGGCGTGCTCCCTTGAACCGTTAGCGCCCCCGCGATCGCCGCGATCGCCCACACCCTCCCCCCCGAGGACACCCCCGACCGCCCCGAACCATCGCAAGACTCCACAGCCTTGATTTGCTAAAGTACTGACAAGCTCCGCACCATCACCACTTTCTCTGGGGTCACCGCCTAGCGGTTATAAACCGGAGAGAACCCACACCAACATCAGTCCGTTGTTGAGTCGTAACTATCTAGGTTGAGAGTCTCTATGAAGTCGAAAGTGTTTTGGGGCGCGATGTCCGCCATTGCTGCCAGCCTGCCCTTGGCGGCTACCGCCGAGCCGTCCCTAGATCCCTACCTCATGGTGGATTACCACGAGCAAAGCCTCGCGGAAGAGGTGATCTATGGGACCGTCTACGATGGCGATCGCCTGCGGGTGGTGACCGATCCGACCGGGGCCGCCCTGCGCCGTAGCTTTGAGTTTCCGATTGATCTGTCGGTGAAGCGCGACAGCAGCATCACGACGAAGACCGTGATCACGGATCGCTACAGCATTCACCAGTTTGGCGATTGCAATGGCGATAATCGCATTACCCTCGATGATGTGGAAATCAACCGGGGCATTTGCAATTCTCGCTTTAGTGCCTGGGCCGATGAGGTGCGTGAGTGCATGGCGTCGAAGCCGGTGCTGATCCGCGACCTGACGGGCAATGAAGCCTACATCAACGGTGAGCCCGGTGTGCTGGCGCTGAATGCGTCTGGGACGGCGGTGTGCGCTCAGTTTGTGGGTCGGGCGACGCCGGTGAGCATGGGCCGCCAATGCACGGATGTGACCGTTGAGTCGCGCCCGTTCATGGCTCCGACGCCGATGCAGCAGGAGTTTGTGGCTCCGGTGCGTGGCCTCTGGTAAAACACGGCTAAGGGGGTTGCCCCATGGGCTGAGTGCAGCGATCGCGGGATAGCGATCGCTGCATTGCTTTGTGTAAAGCTTGGTTCGGGTGCGATGGGGGGCCTAGGGGACCGTGGGGCCGCGATCGCCGACTGTGCCGACCTTAAGGTTTAAGTGAAGGATGGTTGATGGCTGCCATGCAAAATCTGAATCCTCATCAACCCTTTGGCATCAGAACGGCCACCCTGGAGGACGCGGGCGCGATCGCGGCCTTGATGGTCCAGCTTGGCTATCCCACCTCAACGGAAGACATGCAGGCCCGATTAACGCCAATCCTCCAAGAGCCCAAGCAAATAACCCTCCTCGCTGAAATTCAGGGGGCCGCCATTGGCATGATCGGGGCTGGGCTGGGCCATTACTACGAGCGCAATGGCTCCTATGGACGAATTTTTACGATCGTGGTGGATGAAGCCCATCGCGGCCAAGGCATTGGTTCCGCCCTGGTGGCGGCGGCTGAGGGCTGGCTGATGGAGCGCGGCGTCATTTCAATCATCATCAACAGCGGCACCCATCGCCGGGAAGCCCACCATTTCTATCAGCGTCGGGGCTATCAGGAAACGGGCATTCGCTTGGTTAAATTTTTGCCCCAAAACCCTGACTAGGGCAATGTTTTTTTCGCGAATTTCTAACCCATAAAACCCTAAAACCCACCACGGAACGCAACAGGGCCTGAATCTTGGCCCAGGATGCGGGCGCGATCGCGCCTCCCATTCCTGCTGTCATCTGAAGCACCGTCCTCGAAGCTCCCTAGAATGGAAGATAAGCACCGGAACGCTTTGAGAGGCTCGCCCACCGTGGTTGCAACTGTCCCCAATCCCTACGAAGACCGCACCCAGTCGATCGCCCGTGAATTAATCCAGGCGACCCAAACCAAAAAAGGCTTCCTGGCCCAAATGCGCGACCAGATGAAGCTCGATGACAAGCTGATGGATTGGACCATGAGCAATCCCGGCTTGAAGGTGCAATTGTTTCGGTTCATCGACTGCCTGCCCGCATTGCAATCGAACCCTGAAATTGCGGCCCACCTGCGGGAATATTTAACGACTGAAGAGGTGGAACTGCCCGACCTGCTGAAGAACTTGCTGAATTTTTCTGACCCGCGATCGATGCCCGGTCAGGTGGCGGCGACGACCGTAAGCACGGCGGTCAAAACCCTGGCGCAGAAGTACATTTCCGGGGAGACGATCGAGCAGGCGATTCGGACGATCGAGCGGTTGCGGAAGGACAAAATGGCCTTCACCGTCGATCTGCTCGGCGAGGCGGTGATCACGGAGGTGGAGGCGCAGCAGTACCTCGATCGCTACCTGGATTTGATGGAGCAGTTGACGGCGGCGGCCCAGCGCTGGCCCGCGATCGCCCAAATCGACGAGGCGGACGGTCAGCCCCTGCCCAAGGTGCAAGTGTCCGTGAAGCTGACGGCGTTCTACTCCCAGTTCGACCCGCTGGATGTGGCGGGATCCCAGGCGAAAACGGCCGATCGGGCGCGGCGGTTGCTGCGGCGGGCTAAGGAATTGGGCGCGGCGGTTCACTTCGACATGGAGCAATACAAATATAAGGATGCGACGCTGGCGGCGTTGAAAGCGGTGTTGATGGAGCCGGAGTTTCGCGATCGCACGGACATTGGCCTGACGCTGCAAGCTTATTTGCGGGATTCCTACGCCGATTTACAGGGCGTGGTGGCCTGGGCGAAGGAGCGCGGTACACCCGTGACGGTGCGGTTGGTGAAGGGAGCCTATTGGGATCAGGAAACAATCCAATCGGTGCAAAAGGATTGGCCCCAGCCGGTGTTTAACGACAAGGCGGCCACCGATGCCAACTACGAGGCGATGACCCAACTGCTGCTGGAGAGCCATGCTCACTTGTATGCGGCGTTGGGAACCCACAATGCCCGATCGGCCGCGAAGGCGATCGCCGTGGCGGAAAAGGTGGGCGCACCCCGGCGGGCCTTTGAGCTGCAAGTGCTCTACGGCATGGCGGACAAACTGGGCAAAACCCTGGCGGACAAGGGCTATCGGGTGCGGGTCTATTGCCCCTACGGCGACTTGATCCCCGGCATGGCGTATCTGATTCGGCGGCTGCTGGAGAACACGGCGAATTCGTCGTTTTTGCGCCAAAGCAGTCTGGGTGAGCGGAAATTGAACGAACTGGCCGCCGCGCCGCAACCGAATGATGCGGCCTATGAAACGGCGGTGCCCTTTGACAATGCGCCCGATACGGACTATTCGCGGCAGGCGTTGCGCGATCCGGCCCTGGCGGCGATCGCCCAGGTGCGCAGTCAGTTGGGGCAGCTTTACCGGCCACTGATTGCCGGTCGGCGGGTGGAAACCAGCGAAACGATCGCCTCGGAAAATCCCTCGAAGCCCCAGGAACTGATCGGCAAGGTGGGTCTCGCCAGCATTGAGCAGGCCGACGAGGCGATCGCGGCGGCCAAGGCGGCCTTCCCGGCCTGGAAAGCGACACCGGCCCAGGAACGGGCGGCGATCCTGCGCAAGGCGGCCGACCTGATGGAAGCGCGGCGGGCGGAGTTGTCCGCTTGGGTGTGCTTGGAAGTGGGCAAAGCCTTGCGCCAAGCGGATCCCGAAGTGTCCGAGGCGATCGACTTTTGCCGCTACTACGCTGACGAAATGGAGCGGCTGGACGCGGGTGTGGCCTACGACTATCCGGGCGAAACCAACCGCTACGCCTATCAACCGAAGGGAATCACGTTGGTGATTTCGCCCTGGAATTTCCCCTTGGCGATTCCGGTGGGCATGACCGTGGCTTCGCTGGTGACGGGCAATTGCACGATCCTGAAGCCCGCCGAAACCTCGTTGGTGATTGCCGCCAAATTCATTGAAATTCTGGTGGAAGCGGGCATTCCCGAGGGCGTGCTGCAATACGTCCCGGCGCGCGGTTCGACGGCGGGGGCGCACATGGTCAAGCACCCGGACATCCACACGATCGTCTTCACTGGCTCCCAGGAAGTGGGCTGCTGGATCTATGCCAACGCGGCGATTTTGCAACCGGGTCAGAAGCACCTGAAGCGGGTGATTGCGGAGATGGGCGGCAAAAATGCGATCGTTGTGGATGAGAGCGCCGACCTGGATCAGGCGGTGCAGGGCGTGGTGGATTCGGCCTTTGGCTACAGTGGCCAAAAGTGTTCCGCTTGCTCGCGGGCGATCGTGCTTGCGCCGATTTACGAGGCGTTTGTGGAGCGGCTGGTGGAGGCGGTGAAGTCCCTGAACATTGGCCCGGCGGACGATCCGAGCGTCAAGGTGGGGCCGGTGATTGATGGCACGTCCCAGGCTCGGATCCGCGACTACATCGCCAAGGGCAAGGCGGAATCGACCCTGGCGATCGAGCTGCCGGCCCCCGAGGGTGGCTACTTTGTGGGGCCGACGGTGTTTCGCGATGTGCCCCCGACGGCGGCGATCGCCCAGGAGGAGATCTTTGGGCCGGTGCTGGCGGTGATCAAGGCGGCGGATTTCGAGCAAGCGCTGGCGATCGCCAACGGGACGCAATTTGCGCTGACGGGGGGGCTTTATTCCCGCACGCCGTCGCACATCGATCGGGCGGCCCGGGAGTTCGAGGTGGGTAACTTATATATCAACCGAAACATTACGGGGGCGATCGTGGCGCGGCAACCGTTCGGCGGGTTCAAGCTCTCGGGGGTTGGCTCGAAGGCGGGCGGCCCGGACTATCTGTTGCAATTCCTGGAGCCGCGTGTGGTGACGGAAAACGTCCAGCGCCAAGGCTTTGCGCCAGTCGAGGGGTTTGAATAGGGGCGATCGGTAGGAATCAAGAGAGGGTGTGCGGCCGAGGTGCGATCGGCCGTTCATTCTCCTGAGTTATATTTTATGAAATTCAATTTATTACCTAACAGAGGCAGAGGCTTATGGATCAAATTGTGGATAAAATCGTGGCCCTGGGCGTTCCTGGCCTAGTGCTTCTAGTTGCGATGGCGGTCACAGGTTGGGCAGGTGCAGCCGCACTAACCACAGCCTTGGCAATGCTGGGAGGGCCGTTTGGTATGCTCGGTGGCATTGCATTATTAGGAGTGCTTGGATTGATTTCGCAAGGCTTATCAAACTATGGTTTTGAAGCGATCTTCAAAGCAACCGTAGAAGAGCTGCGGGAAAAAGGCAAATCCAAAGCCGATATTGAGCAAGAAATTGAGTCATATCCAATTTCACAAGATCTAAAGTTGAAGATTAAGGATTACTTACAGAAACTGAAGTAGCTCAAACATGGCCATCTAAACTCTTTGATAAAGAATTAGTCAGATATTCAATGCTCACCACTTCCTTATGAACAGGAATTGACTTTACAGCCTTCACCTAAAGTGATGAGTATGTCGTGATTCTGGACGAAGTGAAAATCATGAGCCAAATCGAAATTCCGATCAAGCGGATTGCTGAACTGTGTGATCGCTGGCAGATCACCGAATTTGCCCTGTTTGGCTCAGTATTGCGCGACGACTTTCGCCCCGACAGCGACATCGACGTTTTAGTCAGCTTCGCCCCCACTGCTCAACGAGGACTCACGGAAACCCTACAAATCCGTGATGAACTCGAAGCCCTATTCGGCCGTCCCGTTGACTTGTTGATAAAAGCCGCGATCAATAGGTTAACGATCAGCAATTTCTTTCAAGCTATTATATAAGGCAGGAAGATCAGACTGAATCGTCTCCCAAACAATCATCAAATCTATCTGAAAATATTCGTGAATAGCAATATTTCGTAGTCCACGCATTTGTCGCCAGGGAATCTGTGGATATCTTGTTGATACCTCTGGCATTAAATTTGCCGCTGCTTCTCCAATCACAGCCAAGCTATAAAGAGTTGCTTTGATCGTTCGCCGATCTTGGCAAAAAGCTTCAAAGGTTAAACCCTCAGTCATTTGCTGAACTTCTTCAATCTCAGTCAAAATATCTTTAACTCGCTCTGCAAAACTTCTAGAAGGCACGCACTGCCTCCTGTAGCACAATATCTTTCAAGTAGGGTCGCAGCGATTGTGGTGTTCCTAAGTCAACCGAACAATTTAGAATTTCTTCCAGATATTCCTTTAGCTCAATGAATGTAAATAATCCCACGGGCTTTTCAAACTCTACCAGTAAATCCACATCACTATCAGTATGGGCTTCATCGCGCGCCACTGAGCCAAATAGGAATAGTGTTTTCACTGCAAATGATTGGATTTGCTGCTGATGGGCTAGTAATGTTTCGATAACCGTTTGCCGACTCAGCATCTTTAGTGCCCCGTCATTGCTTACACTGACCCTAAACTGTTCTGCTATATCAAAGAGAAGTGCGATCGCCGAGCTACAACGACTCAACCTTGAAGACAACTTAATCTACTTTTGAGGGTTAACCATGTCAGTCTCCCCGATCGCCCAAAACCCAACTAATCAAAATATGAGGCGGATGCGATCGCTGGCCAATCACCAAAATTTCCCCGTTTGACCCAGTGCTGCACGACCGCAGTCGCAGCCCAAGATCCAAGCCGATCGCGTCATCCCTTCGCCATTGAAATGAACCCCTAGACCAGGCGATAGCTCACCTCAAAGGCCGCCCACTCTTCCACCTGGAAACCGTAGGTATCATTGGGCAGGGTGAAAGGTTTAGCTTTAGCTTGGCTGAGGCGATGCAAATCCTGCCAGAGGGCGCGGCTGACGGCCAAGGGATCCGCGATCGCGGCCACCGCAACCCCAAGATTCTGCTCCCGGCGGCTAGCGTCCAACTGCTCCTGGAGGCGATCGCAAGGGGCCGCCGTGCAAATGACATAGGTCTGAATCAAATCCGGTCCATTGGCAGGAATCCAGCCCCCCCCACCGGCCAGCAGCTCGCTCCCCCCAGGGGCCACCTGGAACGGCTCAGGGGTATAGAACGCAAAGCCATTGCCCCGGCCATTGAACCCGATCAACGCCGCCCAGATTGGCCGATCGCCCCCATTGTCAATGCGATATTGCACGGGCTTTCCGGCGGCGAGGCGGATCGTTGTGAGGGAACTTTGGCCCTTGCTGCTGCTGACGGCAACGGTGGGGGGCGCATCGGCGCGCAGATTGGGCCGGGGGGCCGTGCGGCTCCCTAGGGCAATGGCGGGGCGGCTGGCGAGGCGATCGCCCCCTTCGAGGGTGACGCGCACGGGCAATTGCGAAGATCCTTGGTTTTCAATTAACCGCAGATGCTTCTGGGCTAGGTGAGATTCCAGGGCGGGGATCAAGCGCTGCACGGCCGGTTTGACCGCTTCACCGGGATCGCCCAGGGTATGGGTCAGCACCTCGCCCCCGAGGCTCAGGAGGCCGTAGCGATCGCCCAGGGCCGGATCGTCAGATTTTGTGAGGCGGGTGAACCAAACATCCGGGAGGCGATCGCCGGGATTGATGGGCGTGATGCGGGCATGGGCGGACAGGGCGCTGATGGCGTCAATGCGTTCAATGCGCTCCAGGGCCGGATCGAGGGCCACGGCCAGATCCGTTTGTTTGGGCAAAATGCGCACCCATTCCTGCACGGCGGTGCCGGGGGCGATCGCGGCGGTGGGGCTGGTGGGGCGGGCGAGGATCTGCCAACCCTGGCGATCGCGGCCCTGTAGGAAAAGCGGGGCGGCGGCGATCGCGGCATCCGTGGGCGGGGCGGCGGGGAGCGCTTGATAGACACTTTGGGCCGCCGCCGCTTCAAAAACCGCCGCCGGCAGTCCCCCAAGCCGCAGCAGGGCACCGTCGCCGTCCAGTTGACCGATGAAGCCGTCCGCCGGGGCGATCGCGAGGTCGGGGCGATCGCGCAATGTGGCATCCCCCAACAGAAATGCACCGCCATTTTTCGAGGGCCGGAGGGACTTGGCGCTGAGGGCCTGGGGCGTTTGGGGGCCACCGATCCAGGTTTCCACCGTGCGGTGGCTCTGGGCGAGATCAATCCATTGGGCCGTCGCCGGGGTCGATTGCCACAGGTGCTGGACGAGCGATCGCGTGAACGCCCCCGCCCACCCGGCGGCCCAGTGCAGCTCCAGGGCCGGGGTCATCGGAGCGCTCGCCCGCATCAGCAGGCCACCAAATCCCGCCAGGGCCAGATCCATATCCCCCTCGACGCCATTGGCTCCGCTGCGATTGAGGGCCTGCCACTGCTCCAGCGTACTGGCACTGAGGCGACCGGCGGTTTGGCCGGGGCGCGATCGCACCCGCAGCACGCCATTATTCATCGCCCCCTGGAGCGGCCCCCCCAGATCCCCATCGCTGGCATCGATCGTGATCGCCACCTGCTGGGTCGGCAAGCCCTGGCAGCGCTTGAGCAGCAGCACCTCCGGCAGATCGCCGCCACTGGCCCCATCGGCGGGCACCAGCACCCGCACCCGCTGGCCGGGGGCATCCCCCATCGGTGGCACCAGGGCCTGACCGCCATAGCCACTGAAATGGAGAATAAACAGATCCTCCGGGCCAAAGCCCGCCGTCATCGCCGCGATCGCCCCGTCAATGGCGCTCCATGTGGCCTGTTCATCCAGCAGCTCCACGATCGCCCCCGGATCAAAGCCGAACCGACTGATCAATAGATCCCGTTGCAGGGCCACATCCGCCGCGCAGCCCCCCAGGGCCGGCCAGGGTAAATCACGGCCCCCCACCGCAGGCCCGTAGCGATTGATGCCCACCAGCACCGCCGCCCGCCGCCGCACCGGAGCCGCCAGCAGCGCCCCATAGCGATCGCCCCACCGCTGACCCGCCCCAAACCCGAGGGCAAGGCCCGCCGCCGTCATCGTCGTCCGTCGTAGAAAATCGCGCCGCGTGAATGCCATGCTCAAATGCCCTACTCCAGGGGTGCGCTGAACGGTCGCGCCCGTTGGGCCATCGGTGCCGTTGCCAATCTCTATCCTATCGGTCCATCGGGGCGTTCCTGCGGCGGATTCATTCCCCCGCCCCAGATCAATCCCGGAACAACACCCCCGGCGATCGCAGGGCGGCCCAGTCGGCGCAGTCGGTACAAAATAAAACCGTCCGCAGTTCCGCCATCAGCGCTTCAATCTCGAAGGCGAGGGCGTCCTCCGAGTCGTGGGCCGCCTGCAAAAACGGCAGCGCCAACCCAACTAAATCCGCCCCCAGGGCGATCGCCTTGGCCGCCTCTAGGCCATTGCGGATGCCACCGGAGGCGATCAGGGGCACCTTCGGCAGGTTTTTGCGGATGTCCACCAGGGCCGCCGCCGTCGGGATGCCCCATTCCCCAAAGGTTTGGCCGAGCCGCCGCTGCATGGGATCCGTGGCCCGCACGCTTTCCACCTTGGCCCAGGAGGTGCCCCCGGCCCCGGCCACGTCGATCGCCGTGACGCCCACATCCCAGAGACGCTGGGCGATCGCGGCGGAGATGCCGTTGCCCACTTCCTTGGCGATGACGGGCACGGGCAGGCGATCGCACAGGGCTTCGATTTTGGGTAGCAGGCCGCTAAAGTCGCGATCGCCGCGCGTTTGGACCGCTTCCTGGAGGGGATTGAGGTGGAGGATCAGGCCATCCGCCTCCAGTTGATCCACCGCCCGCTGGGCCTGGTCGAGGCCGTAGCCATAGTTCAACTGCACGGCCCCCAGATTCGCCAGCAGGAGGGCATCGGGGGCGACGCGCCGCAGGGTAAACGAGTCGGCGACGGTGGGCTGTTCGATGGCGACCCGCTGGGATCCGACCCCCATGGCGAGGCCGTAGTGCTGGGCGGCGGCGGCGAGGCGTTCGTTAAGCTGCCGCGCCAGGTCGGTGCCGCCGGTCATCGATGAGATCAGCAGCGGTGCCCGCAAGGGTTTATCTAGAAACGTGGTGCCGAGTTCGAGGCGATCGAGGGCGCGATCAGGGAGGGCGCAGTGGCGGAAGTGGTAGTGCTCTAGGCCGGTGGTCTGCCGCCGAAAGGTGACGTCGTCTTCGAGGCAGGCGCGCAGGTGGTCGGCTTTGCGGCTTTGGGTGGGGTGGCTGTGGCGATCGCGGGTCATGGGTGAGGCTGCTGCGGGGAGTTTTGCTAGATTACCGCGATCGTTGTCTTGGACGGGGGTTCTTGGGGGGAGGCGCGATCGGTGCGATCGCGGAGTAGAGCTTCATGAACTTGGCCGCCGCCCTATCCTGGTTCGGCTGCGGGATCAGCATCTATCGCAGCCCCTGTCCTAGGCTGTTCCCGGTTGCGGTTTGCTGCCAACCTTGCGATAACTGGGAAGGGATACTGTTCCGCAGGTACAGGTTGGCTCACTAAAATCGCCAAATGGGAAAAGCCATGCGTTAGAACATCTCATCCAGGAAAATTATCCCGCAAGGGTGTGCGCCCTCCTCAAACCACAGCCAAAAAATAAACGCCATGCAATGTAACCTCTGCGGCAGTGAAGAATTTACGGATATGAATTCACGGAAGAACGTCAAATGCACGGGCTGTGGATCGCTAGAAAGAACTCGACTTCTATGGATGTACCTTCAAAATTTGCCTTTAAAAAAAGATGCCAAGGTGTTGCATATAGCACCAGAAAAGGGAATTTATATTGCATTTTCAAAGCGCATAGAAAACGGGAATTATATTGCCGCAGATCTAGATCCAAAACGATATCTATTTGCAGATTCGTGTGTCCATATTGATCTATGCAATCTGGATGATTGGCCGTCCTGTGAATATGATCTGATCCTGCACTCCCACGTGTTAGAGCACACTCCTTGTAATATTGCCTATACCCTCTTTCATCTACATCGAATGCTGAAGGAGGACGGTCGTCATATTTGTATCATTCCATTCATGGCTGGAAAATATGATGAATGCTTTCAAGATTTAAGTGGTGAGGAGCGTCAAAAACGATTTGGACAATATGACCATGTTCGTAAATTTGGCAAGAAAGATATCCCTTCTCACTTGGGTTCTATTATTAATATGCCATCTGTCTTTGACGCAACTCAGGATTTTGATGCGCATGTTCTGCAAGAGGCTAATATTCCCGAAAATCACTGGACAGGATTTCATATGGGAACAGTTTTAAATTTTTCAAAAAATGATCTAAGACTCAAGAACTAAAATTGCTTCCAAATTTCCGCGATCGCGTCCCCCAGCAAAATAGCTCGGCAATGGTCATACGGGGGCGGTGCGATCGCGGGTCATGGGTGAGGCTGCTGCGGGGAATTTTGCTAGATTACCGCGATCGTTGTCTTTGACGGGGGTCTTGGGGGGAGGCGCGATCGGTGGAGTTTCGCCTTGTCAAAAGAATTATCGCCATCAGGCAGCAAAGGCTTATAGGTTTTGATGCCACTCCTTGCCAATTTAGCTATGATGTTTAGGGGTGTTGCTCGCAGTCTTCTTTATGGTCCTGCTCCCTCCATAAATTGCGACTTAACAGAGAGCCATAGAATTAATCGAAAAATCTTAAATCGCCGAGCAAGTTATGGACGCAAAAAAAGTTTTCAGAGGAATAAGTCAAAAACTACAAACAGACTTTGAGATATCCTCTGAAATTAATCATCAAGGAAATAAAGGTGCGTACAGAGAAGGTACTCTACGTGATTTTTTGCTATCGGGCCGATTGCCAAAAAGATTTGGTATAGGCACGGGTGAAATTGTAGGCCCGACAAGGAATGTCTCCAGGCAAAGTGACTTGATTATCTATGATCAACTTGATGGTTTTTCTTTGGTCTACGATAACGACATGCAGGTGTATCCTATTGAGTCAGTATTTGGAATCATCGAAGTAAAATCAAAACTATCCAAAGAGGAACTCATTCAATCTTTAGAAAACATAAAATCTGTTAAATCTCTATGTCCAAATGAGTATGTCACAAAAACAAAAAATTCGTTCATGGACATGACATATCTGAGGCCGAGGCCATTTGGAATTGTATTTGCCTACTCTTTGTCTAAAAACTCACTGGAGTCACTGTCAAAAAACTTGAGAGAGTGGGAAAAAGAAAATAGTAAAGAATACTGGCCGAACTTGGTTGTAGTGCTAAATGAAGGAATTCTCTATCATCATGGCGAAGGAATGAAAAATTTATTTTTGTTCACTAATGAAGAATTGGACAAGTCGATTGGAATCTCATATTTGACGTATAAAAAAGATACTCTCTTTAATTTCTATTCAACACTAATTGACCTCTGCAGCGGAATTTCCTTGGGAACGGTGAATCTGAAGAGGTACTTTGATCCAGCCGAGCAAATGGGGAAATATGTTGTAAAAAACCACAATCAAATCTCTAAGCATGGGGAAGAGAGACTTTGCCGACTCTCGCTAGAGTTTATTGATAAGATGGTCATCCATTGTAAAACAGAGGGAAAGATCAAGCATAGAGATTTGTTTGTCAAGCAAATGGGTGACATTCCCCCGGGTATGGATAATGACTACTTAGATGACGAGGTGTATCACTACAATCCAGATGGACTTCCAGGAATACATGAAGTTAAAAACCCAATAGATTTTAGCGATGGTAGAGCAGTGACTACACAGAGAATGCTTCAGCCTAGTCATTGGATTGAAGTCGATGGAGAGATATATTACTTCTCATGGTGCTACGTCGAAAACGGCTCGCTAGAGCCTATTGATGGTTCGAGCCGTAGAGATTTATAGCTGCGCATAAAGCCACGCGCAATTTTCCTGATCGCGTCCCCTAGCAAAATAGATCGGCAATGGTCATGCGGGGGCGGTGCGATCGCAAATCACAGATGACGGAAAAATCAAAAAATTGCGATCGCACCCTACCGGACAGTTTATTTTTATGGGTCTTGCGTGATTGCTAGAGACGCGATCGCGCCAAAATCCGTACCTTTTCATCACCTCGACCTGTCGGGACAGCCGGACTCCACAAAATCCGTTCCCCCACGCCACACAGGTGCAACGTCTTGATCACCTGGTCAATCCACTCGCCTTGACCCACTAGGATGATCCGGTTGTAGCGATCATCTAGCCCACTCAAGCGCTCCAGCAAGGAGCCGCCACCATGTCCTTTGGAATTTTCTTGGGAATTCATAGGATTCAGCTTGTTCATATTCACGAACATCTGTCACTATAGCGCATTTGCTCATAACTACGAACATTTACCCAATCGCGCCCCTTTGAGACCATTGGGGGCATGGCGCGCGCAGGAAAAGCACTCAAACAGGTCTTGCAGGACTACGGCATCAGCCAGAACCGGCTCGCCGTCACCATGGGCATTGCCCGATCGACCGTGCATTATTGGTTCAACGAAACTCAAGATCCCCAGGCCGAGGCGATTCCCGCGATCGCCCTCGCCCTAGAAGCCATCGAGCCCGCCGCCGCCGGAGCCTTTTTGGAAGCCTATCTCGGGCGATCGCTCACGGAATGGATCACCCCCGACCCGCCCTGAACCCCTCACCCACCCGGCAAAACCCCCAGGGGCGATCGCCTAAAATAGGAACCATGCCCGCCAAAGACCTCTACCACCCAACCGTCTGCAACGCCCTGCTCAAGGACGGCTGGACAATCACCGACGATCCACTGATCCTCAAGCTTGGCATCAGATCCGTCTTCGTAGACCTAGGGGCCGAGCGTGTCATTGCCGCAGAGCGGGGCTCTGAGAAAATCGCCATTGAAATCAAGAGTTTTCTCAGCCCTTCTCCCATTCGCGATCTAGAAAACGCCTGGGGGCAATTTTTCATCTATTCCCGCGCCCTCGCCAAACGAGACCCAGATCGAACCCTTTATCTCGCCATTACCCAAGAAACCTTTAGCAATATTTTTCAAGAGCCAATCGGTCAACTTTTGCTAGAAGAACCAGGATTCCGATTAATGATTTTTGATCCTCAATTGGAGACTATTGTTACATGGAAATCCTCAATCTAAAGTCCCCAGCAATCCTCGATCAGTGGCGAACTTTTCTGGAACAGATTCTCAGGGCCTATGCGGAATTGCCCTATCGTTATGGGGAAATTTCAACCTATCTGGTCATCAGCCAAGATCGCAATCATTTTCTACTGATGCATGAGGGATGGGAAAGCCAGCACCGTATCCATGGATGCCTTGTCCATGCCGAAATCCGCAACCAAAAAGTCTGGATCCATTATGATGGTATCGAGGGCGGTATTACCGAAGAACTAGTGGAGCTTGGAATTCCAAAGGATCACATTGTGCTGGCATTTCATGCACCGGAAATTCGCCAGTACACGGGCTATGCCGTCTCCTAGGTTTGTCACGGCGTGATCGGCAGTAAATCCGCCAAAGACCAGACACATAATCGGGAAACGCGATCGCGGCCATCCCCAATCAACCGTGGCAAGATGGTAGGCGCTCCCCTCGCGATCGCGCCGCCGTGAAGTTTCCCCCCTACGCCCCCCCGTTCTACCTCGCCAATGGCCTGGTGATGACCGCCTATGCCGCCTTCCGAGGGCTGCACATCTGGGAAGACTTGATGCACCTGCCCGCACCGCCCTACCGCGATCGCGTGTGGCGCGGGGAAAATGACGTGCCCATCCATAGCTGGTGCGCCCTGCCGCCGAACCCACGGGGCACGATCATCGCCACCTACGGCATTGTGGGCGAACTGGATAACCAATGGTTCCTCAAAATCCTCGGGCGCAAGGGCTACGGCGCGGGCTATGGGGTGATTTTGTTTGACTGGCGCGCCCATGGCAAAACGGCGGACCTGTCGCCCACGCTCACGTCGGATGGGTTATTTGAGGGGCGCGATTTTGTGAGAATTGCCGCCGCCGCTAAGGAATTGGGATATCCGGCCCCGTTCTGGTTTGCGGGCTATTCCCTCGGCGGCCAGTTGGCCCTGTGGGGGATCGAGGCGGCGGATACGATCGCGGCTTGGGCACCGGAGTTGGGCGATCGCTTGGCCCCGGACGATATTGCGGGCGGTGCGGTGGTGTGCCCAAGTTTGGATTCGGAGCGATCGCTGCGGGAACTGGTGCAAACGCCCATGGGCCGCTACATTGAGCAGAAAATCACCCGCCAACTTCAGCACCTGGCGGAACGGCTCCATCGCAATTTCCCCAACGAGATCGATCCGGGCGCGATCGCGCGGGCCGACAGCATTTGGGGCTTTGATCGGGAATTGGTGATCGGGCGGCTCGGGTTCGAGAGCGTCGAAGCCTACTACAGCGCCAGCAGCGCCCTGCCCCTGATCCCACGGCTGCAACGGCCCACGCTGATTTTCTATGCCGCCGATGACCCCCTCTTCGCCCGCGCCCTGGTGGCCGAACTGCGCGACGCCAGTGATCAAAACCCCAATATTGACCTGGTGCTGACCGATCGCGGCGGCCATGTGGGCTACATCAGCAGTGAGAAATGCCAGCGGCAGTCGGGCGATCGCGATCCCTGGTGGGCCTGGAATCGCACCTTGGAATGGTTCGATGCGATCGCCCCTGTCCAAGGCCAGTCACAGAAAAAATTCCAGGAAGATTCCACCGAAGCCGCGATCGCCTAGATCCACTCCTTGAAATCAGCCAAAAAATAAGACAAGGGGCTTCAGCCCCTTGCCTCCAGAATCGAGAACCGTCTTCTATCTAACGGTTCCAGCCGTCAAACCAGCCAGACAGCCCTAGAGCTTAGCGCCGCAGGCCGGACAGAAGCGATGATCCGCCGCCGTCTCATGGCCGCAGGATCCGCAGGTCAGGGAAGTCGGCCCCTCGTCCGCCGCGCGCTTCACCTCCGGCAGGCCCATCATCTGGGCATTGCTCTTGCCCGGAGCCACCATCGGGTAGCAGTTTTCATCCCGCTTCACATGCACATCCAGCAGCACCGGCCCATCGAAGGCTAGCATCTCGGCGATCGCCCCGGCCAGCTCCGCGCGATCGCGCACCAGCAGCCCCTTCACGCCGAACGCCTCCGCCAGCTTCAGGAAATCCGGCATCCCCAATTCCATATTGGACGACGAATAGCGCTCCCCGTAGAACGCCTCCTGCCACTGGCGCACCATCCCCTGCCAGCCATTGTTGACAATGACCGTCTTCACCTTGATGCCGTACTGGTTCAGGGTCGCCAGCTCCTGCAAATTCATCTGGAAACTCGCATCCCCGGCAATGCAGATCACCTGTTGATCCGGCAGGGCCACCTGGGCACCGAGGGCCGCCGGCATCCCGAAGCCCATCGTCCCCAGACCGGCGCTCGAAATCCACTGGCGCGGGCCATTTTTCAGGAACTGGGCCGCCCACATTTGATGCTGCCCCACGTCGGTGGTGAAGTAGGCATCCGGAGCCGCCTCGCCCAACGCCGCGATCACCTCCTGGGGTGAGATCTGGTCGGGATAGATCGGCACCGTCAGGGGATAATCCCCCTTCCAGCGGTTGATCTGCGCCAGCCAATCCGCCGTCTGACCGCGATCGGCCACCAGGTGCATTTCGCTGATGCGGGCCATCATGTCCTGCAACACCCGCCTCACATCGCCGACGATCGGCACCTCGGGCACGCGGTTTTTGCCCACCTCCGCCGGGTCGATGTCGATGTGGATCACCTTGGCGCGGGCGGCGAATTCGTCCAGTTTGCCGGTGACGCGATCGTCAAACCGCGCCCCCACGGCAATGAGCAAATCACACTCGGTCACGGCGAAGTTGGCGTAGGCGGTGCCGTGCATCCCCAGCATCCCGAGCGCTAACGGGTGCCGCTCATCGTAGATGCCCTTGCCCATCAAGGTGGTGGTGACGGGAATTTGGAACAGGTCCGCCAACTGGGCGATTTCCGCGTGGGCTCCCGCCGCGATCGCGCCGCCGCCCACATAGAGCAACGGCTTACGGCTTTCACGGATCAGGGCGATCGCCTGGGCCAACTGGCGCGGATTCCCCTTCACCGTCGGCTTATAGCCCGTCAGCTTCACCGACATGGGCTCCACGGGCACATAGTCAAATTCCTCAAGGCCCACATCCTTAGGCACATCGATCAACACCGGCCCCGGTCGGCCCGTCGAAGCGATATAAAACGCCTCCGCCACAATCCGTGCCATGTCCGCCGGATCGCGCACCACGTAGGAATGCTTCACCACCGGCAACGTGATGCCCCAAATGTCCGTTTCCTGGAACGCATCGGTGCCGATCGCGGCGCGGGGCACCTGACCCGTGATCACCACCAGGGGAATCGAATCCATATGGGCCGTGGCGATGCCCGTCACCAGGTTCGTCGCCCCCGGCCCCGAGGTGCCAAAGCACACCCCCACGCGGCCCGTCGCCCGGGCGTAGCCATCGGCGGCGTGGGCGGCCCCCTGTTCGTGGCGCACCAGGAAGTGGCGAATGCCCCCCTCGGCCTCGGCCCGGTAGAGCTCGTCGTAGATCGGCAGGATGGCCCCCCCCGGATAGCCAAAAATGTCCGTCACCCCATGGCGACGCAGGCTATCAATGAGGGCGTAGGAACCCGTGCGACGGGTCACGGGCACGATGGACGGATCGGTTTTGGCATTGCGCGATCGCACGGGTCTTACCTCAACAAGAGAAATAGGGCGAAAGGGGGGCGGCAGGGGAATGGGGCGGGTCTGGCGTCGCCGAAGGGCAACCGACGATGGGGCCAGAGGTCAGAAACTTTAAAGGATATAAAAGAATACGCCTAGATGGCCGCAGGGGGGACAAGGCCGCAAAAAACTGTATCGAACGGTACTCTAGTCTAGCGGCTTCAACCCCCTCCGCACTAGCGGCGATCGCGCCCGTGTCAGGGTTCTCTGGCAGGAATGGTGCGTCAAGGGCGGCGGGGCGATGCAAGGACCGCATCAAGGGCCGCACTGGGGATGGAGGCCCCCCTGGGCGCAGACATAGCTCAGGTTGCGGGGGCTGAGGTTTTTGACTTGGCTAAAATCCACGCCGCGCACGATCGCGGATTCCCCATCACTGGCGGGGGCATCAACAAAACTGCTGTCCCCCTGGGGGCTGGCGGGCACCAGGAGTGCGTCCTTGAAGTCGGCCCCGTCGAGCCGCGCCCCCCGCAGGTCCGCCTGGGTAAGGTTGGCCCCCGCCAGGTTGGCGCGGCTGAGGATGGCCCCTTGCAAATTGCTTTCCGAGAGGTTGGAGGCCGCCAGATCCGCCTGGGTCAGATCCGCGCGGTTAAAGTCCGTCGCCGAGAGGTCACTGCCGCGCCAGACGGCCTGGGTGAGGTCCGCGTCGTTGAACCGGGCGGCGATCGCGGTGGTTTTGCTGCCCTTGAGGCCGTGGAGGATGGCGCGATCGAAGGTGCCGTTACTCAAATCGCCGCCGGTGACGCTGGCTCCGCTGAGGTCTGCCCCGTCCCAGGTGGCCGCGATCGCCTGGATGCCGCTGAGGTTGGCCCCGACGACCTTCGCGCCGCTGAAGTTGGTGCGGTTGGCGATCGCCCGCACGAGGCTGGTGCGCACCAGGGCCGTCGCCGAGAGTTTGGCATTGCTGAGGTTGGCCCCCTTCAGTTCCGCGCCGCTCAGGTCCGCCACGCGATCGTCAAAGGTGCCCAGCCGCCCGTCCGGCCCCGCCGTGTGGAATTGGGTGCCCTTGAAGCTGGCCCCCATCAGGATGGCGCTGCGTAGGTTAAAGCCGGACAGGTCCGCCAGATCGAGGACGAGGCTAAATTGCGCCGGCCCTTCGCGGGTTTCCCCCAGGTGGATGCGGCTCAGATCCAGGGTGCCCGTGGCGGCGGCCCCATCCAGGCGCAGGATTTTGGCGATCGCCCGCTGGCTGGCCCGGAGTCTGAGGGCAACGCGGTTACGGGCCTGGCGATCGCTCCCTTGGCTAAAGGCATCCAGATCCGCCCGCAGGGCGCGGTTGAGCTGTTGAAGGTAGGGCAGTGCCTCAAGGCCAGCGCTCGATAGGGCCTGTTGGATTGATTCTAAGAGGGCCGGATCATCCTCTTGGCCGAGGAAGTTCGCCAGGAGAGACAGTTCCGGGTTGCGATCGCGGACGGACCCCAGGGCCAAGATCGCGCCGCGCCGTTCATCGGGGGCCGTGCGGCCATAGCGGTTCACCAGTTCCAAGAGCTGCTGCTTGGACTGGGCCTCAAAGGCTCGCAAATTATTCTGCTTTTGGATATAGATCTGCGTCGCCACAAACGTACCCAACACCAGGGTGGTGCCCAGGGCCGCCGCCGTGACGATCGCCGCCCCCGGATTGCGCCGCATCCAATACCACAGCCAATCGGTCTGATAGGACACCGTGAGGCCCTTGGCGCTGGGGTTCGCGGGGGGCATCTCACCACTGGCCGCCGGAGCAGGAGCCGCCCCCACCATGGCCCGCCGCATCAGCCGCCCCCAGGCCATCGCCGCCTCCAGCCAGTCGCGCCCATCGCCGCGATCGCGACCAACCATGATCGTGGTGTGGGCGTCAATCACATAGGTGCCCGCGAGGCGATCATGGAACGTGCGGCCCTGGCTACTAAACCGGCCCGACGCGCTATCGACCGCCACCAGCAGCCCAACTAACCCAAACAAAATCTGGGCATCGGGGAACGCCCCCGCCCCCAGCCAAATGCCATAGGCCAGGATCGACGGCAACCCCCAGCGGCCCACCCCTTCGCGCAGCACCAAACGCACCAGCCCCGGCGATCGCCCCGTGCGGCTGGTCACCTGCACCCCAAACCAGCGTTTCGGCGTCGTTTGCCCCGTCACCGCCAACAAGTAAAGCTGCGCCCCCCCCACCGCGATCGGAGCCACCAGGGCCACGGACCAAAATAAATTCGTCAGGGGAGCCACCGCCAGGGGCCGCTGGTAGGACGGAATCGCCAACGTCCGCGCGATCGCCTCCTCCACCTTTTGCAGCACCGGATTGAGGGGCACCAGCCGCTGGTCATAGCGCCCCGTCGCATAGTGGCCCAGGGCCAGGGGCACCCCCACACTCGCCGCCACGATCGCCACCTCCACCGTCCAGGCCCCCAACCGCCTCAGGGCCAGCCACCGCCTGCGACTGCGGCGCTCCACCGTAGCCTGGGGCAACGGCGCACTGGGGGAAGACTCGAAGGAAGAGTTGGAGCTAGCCATCCGAGGGGGGGTGAAGGGGGACGTGAAGGGAGACGCGAAAGAACAGGGGCAAGGGGGGCACAGAACTAGGCAATAGGTATAGCACGATCCCCCCGGCGGACCGATCGCCCCGGCCCCCGTCAGGATCCTGCGACCCCGCGATCGCCCAGCACCGCCGTCCGGGTTGCCCAAATGTTACAACTAGGATCAGGGGAAGGCCCCGCGACTTTGTTCATCCCCATGGATCACGGCATGTATGGAAACCAGCTTGCGTCCCATCCAGCGCCAGCGCCAGCGCCGCCCTCTGACCCCGACGCCCCGGCGACTATCCTGGCGGTGGATGACTGCCCCGTTACCCTGAGTGTCCTGCGGCACATTCTGGGCGATCGCTACCAACTGCTGACGGCGGATAACGCGATCGATGCCCTGAGCCTCGCGGCCCGCAACCGCATTGATTTATTTTTGGTGGACCTGTCCATGCCGGATGTGGATGGCTCAGAGCTCTGCCGCACCCTGCGCCAACTGCCGCGCCTGGACCATGTGCCCGTGGTGGTCCTGACCGCCTGCACCCGCCCCTACGATCGCGTGCGCTGTCTGGTGGCCGGAGCCAGTGCCTACCTCAATAAGCCCGTGGACCCGGACACCATCATTAACCTCCTGGACAAGCTGCTGGGGCGATCGCCCCGCTAGGATTTTCTAGCTTCCCGGCCCCCTGGAATTGCTTCAGCTTGAGGGCCGCCGGAGAGCATCCTAGATCGCCGCCCCCTAGACCGCCGCCCCTTGAAGCGCCTGACTGGTTTGGCGCAGGTGGGTTTGGATGAACAGGTCTAGATCCCCATTCATCACCGATTCGATCGCCGTGGTCTCCACCTCTGTCCGCAGATCCTTCACCAACTGGTAGGGGTGAAAGACATAGTTGCGGATTTGGTTGCCCCAGGCCGCCTCGACCATATCCCCTCGGATTTCTGCGATCGCCTGGGCCTTTTGTTCCTGGGCAATCACCAGCAGCCTCGCCTTCAGCAACGCCAGAGCCTTTTCCTTGTTCTGGAGCTGCGATCGCTCCTGGGTACAGCGCACCGCCAGGCCCGTCGGCAGGTGAACCACCCGCACCGCCGTTTCCACCTTGTTCACGTTCTGGCCGCCCTTGCCGCCCGATCGCGACGTGGTAATTTCCAGATCCTTATCGGGAATATCCAGCTCCACCGAGTGATCCAGCACCGGCATCACCTCCACCCCCGCAAAGCTGGTTTGGCGCTTGCCATTGGCATTGAACGGCGAAATCCGCACCAGGCGATGGGTGCCCTTTTCCGACTTGAGGTAGCCGTAGGCATAGCGGCCCAAAATTTCCAGGGTGACGGATTTGATGCCCGCCTCATCCCCTTCGGACAGTTCCGCCAACTGCACCCGATAGCCCTGAGCTTCGGCCCAGCGGCTGTACATCCGCAGGAGCATTTCCGCCCAGTCCTGGGCATCGGTGCCCCCGGCCCCGGCGTTGATGGTCACCACGGCCCCGTTGGCGTCGTATGGCCCCGAGAGCAACTGCTGCAATTCCCAGGTGTCCAGTTCTTTCCCCAGGGTTTCTAGGGTGATTTTGGCCTCTTCCAGGAGGGCATCGTCCGGTTCCACCGCTAGGAGTTCTAGGGCGGCGGCGGCCTCATCGATCGCCCCTTGCCAGGTGGCGAGTTGCTCCAGGGCACCCTTGGCGTCGTTGAGTTCCTGGAGGGTTTTCTGGGCGATCGCCTGATCGTCCCAAAAGTCCGGTTGGGCGGCGAGGTTTTCTAAATCGTGGATTTTGGCCCGCAGTGCAGGCAGGTCAAAGGCAGTCCTGAGCTTTGCCCAGGCGATCAGTGGCTAATTCCAGATGACGTTTCAGATCGGCGCTATCGAGCATGGGACGTTAGGTCGCAAAGAATTGGAAAAGAAAAAGAAAAAGAAAATGGGAATCGAGATTTGGGGCGATCGCGGGGGCCTAGGCCAATCCCGCCGCATCCACCAATTGACAGAGCCGCTGCCGGAAGGTGTCGAACCCCAGGCGATCGCGGGCCGAGATAAACGCCGCGTGGGGAAACGTTTGGCGGGCCTGTTCCAGAATATCGCTGGGGGCCGCATCAATCTTGTTAAACACCAGCAGCGAGGGACCGGGCACCGTCGGCATTTCCCCCAAAATCCCCTCCACCGTGGCGATGTGTCGCCCCCAGGACGGGTGGGACAGGTCAACTAGATGGATCAGCACATCCGCTTCGGTGACCTCCTCCAACGTGGCCCGGAAGGCATCGACGAGGGGCGGCGGTAGCTCCTGAATAAACCCCACCGTGTCCGTCAGCAGGAGCTGTTGGGGGGTGCCGCCGTCGGGGGGATAGATGGTGAGGCGGCGGGTGGTGGGGTCGAGGGTGGCGAAGAGCTGATCCGCCGCATAGACCTCGGCGCTGGTGAGGTGGTTGAGCAGGGTGGATTTGCCCGCGTTGGTGTAGCCGACGATCGCGGCGACGGGCACATCGCGGTTCTGGCGTTTTTGGCGCAGGCGGCTGCGGTGGGCCTGCAACTCGGTCACCTCCCGCTGGAGTCGGGCGATGCGCTTTTGGATCAGGCGGCGCTCCGTTTCCAGTTTGGTTTCGCCGGGGCCACGGGTACCGATGCCGCCCCCGAGGCGGGACATGGCCTGACCGCGCCCCACGAGCCGGGGCATTTGGTACTCAAGCTGGGCCAATTCCACCTGCACTTTTCCTTCGCCGGACTGGGCGCGCTGGGCAAAGATGTCGAGGATGACTTCCGTGCGATCGACCACCCGCACGCCGATGCGCTGCTCTAGGTTTCGCACCTGGGCGGGGGAAAGGTCGCGGTCAAAGGCAATCAAATTCGCGCCGATGGTCTGGGCTTGCAGGGCGATTTCGTCCACCTTGCCTTCGCCGATCGCGGTTTGGGGATGGAGGCGCGATCGCTTCTGCACCATGGTGTCGATCGCCTCGCCGCCCGCCGTTTCCACCAGCCGCCGCAGTTCCGTCAGGCGCTCTTCAAAGGCGCGATCGTCCACGGGGCCGGTCTGGATGCCCACCAGCAATACGCGATCGCCATCCCCTTCCCCCGGTTGCGCCGCGATCGCCCGTTCGAGATCCGCCTCCAGATCCCCAACAAATTCAATAAAATCCAGTTCCTCGATCACCGCCAACGACAGGGACGCCCCCACCGCCGTTCCCGGCACCGGCGACACCCCCGGATCCGCCGCCACGGGAGCCGCGATCGCCGGAGACTCCACCGGCACCAACGCCCCCGCCGCCGCGTTGATCGCGATCGCCCCCGTCGAATCACTGGAATCACCAGCCGCCGCGATCGGCCCCAGGGGCACCACCTGGGCAATGCGCGCCGACGCCACATAGCCCGTCGCCCCGCCCCCGCGCTTAGTTTTACCCGTCCCCGTCAGGTGCAGCATCACCAGCGCATCGAGCCGTTGCAGGGCCAACGCCGTCAAAGACGCCATCGTCGGCTGCTCATCCGCCTCCCGCAGATCCGTCGCAATGCAGCGAATCCCGCACAGGCGCTCCGCCCCATAGCGCGGCAGCTCCACCAGCGGAATCTGGGTCTGGCGCGGCGACCCCACCCCCACCCGAATCACCTGGCCGCGCCGGTTCACATAGGCACACAGGGGTTGATTGAGATCCGTACTCGCCGCCGCCAACCGCTGGGCAAATTCCGGCGTCACGATGCAGTCCGCCGGTAACCGCTCATGGTAGATGCGGCGCAACTGCTTCACCTGACTGGGTTTGAGACCTTTGGTGTCTCCGTAGATCGTTTCGATAGGGATAGCCTCCGTCAATGGCAAGGGCTGGCAAGGGCTCCACCGGCCCTAGGGGCTTATTTTAATGCGTTTGCTTGCCCGCCCCGGCCCCGCTGACCGGCGCTACGCGATCGCGTCCCCCGGCTAAAATGCGACAATCGAAAAGAAACCCACTCACCCCCAATCCCGCCCCAGCCGCGAGACTTGATTGACCCCCGGACGTTTCAACTCCCAGACCATGGCCTTTAATCCCGACAGCGCAGACTTTTGGAATGCTGAGTGCGAGGAAGACCGCATCAATCAGTTGCTGCAATATCTCCAGCGCCAGTCCCCCGACGTGCTTTCGCAGGTCGCCAAATCCGTGCCCCCCGACGTGAAGCAAATCGTCTCCCAAAATGTCCAGGGCCTCGTGGGAGCCCTGCCGACGGAAAGTTTTAATGTGCAAATCGTGACCGATCGCGAGAACCTCGCCGGCCTGCTGGCCTCCGCCATGATGACGGGCTATTTCCTAAGACAAATGGAGCAGCGGATGCACCTCGAAGAAGCGCTCCTCGGCTCCATTTCCCTCGGGGGTGAAGGGGGCGGCGATCGCGGCGATCGCTAAACTCCCCTCCCCCTCCCCCTGCTGAGGCTTGCCCTGCTTAGGTTGACCCCTCAGACCGCCTCATCCTCCAGCGGCCCCAGGGGCGATCGCCGATCCTCCTCGAGCTCCACCAAAGTCATGCCCGATCGCCGGACGCGATCGCGCCCCTGCAACACCCCCAACAGCAAATACACCATCCCCAAATACAGCCCCGCCGACGCCACAATCGTCAGGGCCACATCCCACCGCAACGCCAATCCCATCGTCGCCTCCCACGGCAAATAAACCACCACCGACACCGCCTTCCAATACAGTTCGCCCATCGCCATCACCACCGCACTGCGCCTTCATCTCGCCCCTATACCCGACGCGAGAGACCTAGGGTTACCTCACCTCCACACCCCACCACCGGGGCAGGCTCCAAACCCACCCCCCAAGCCGCGATCGCTCCGGATGCCACCGCGACACCGGACCCACCGCAGGCCGAAACAGAACCGAGCGATCGCGCGATCGCGACCCCCAGCCCCATCGGAGCCCCCGACCACCCCCCAGCCAAACCAGCCCAGCCCACCGCCCTCACGGCAGTCAGCCCAACCCCTCAGCCCAGGGCATCGGAAACCAACCGAATTTTGAAGACACAAACCCACAACACCGTAATCTCGCGCTCCGGGCCCAGACCCGAAAACACCGGCATTGGAGCACCAGCAACAGGCTTTTCCTTAACAAACCCAAGCCCTGAAACTTCAGAACCTAGGCAGCGCTACAGCCAAAGAAACTTTAGCCTCAGCCTACCTGTCGCCCCCAGGACATGCTTGCGACCACAACTCAACCGCCAAAGGCCATTGATATTGATGGGGCACAGCTATTCAGTTGAGGTGTCCGATTCTAATGAATCCAACACGCATGAAGTTTTAAAAACCCCGTACCCTTAGAATAGCATCGCCCTTTCCCCCTGTGGGGGACAAATTTGATCGGAATTTACAAAACTCAATCTTGGGGCCAACCCCTTATCCTTCGACTCTCTGCGCACCATTCACCGCGATCGCAACCCGCCCTCCCCTTGACAAACTCAAATTCAGTCCATCTAGCGACCGAAGCCCAGGCTTAGCTTAAAATAGGGATAGAAACTGTAAAATTTCGTAACCTGCGTGCCCCGAAAGGCAGATCCATGACCTCAACGACTTCCCTGTTCCACCCGGTTGAAGCTGATCTCCATGCCATGGCCGAAGGCTTGAAAAAGCTGGTCGGGGCACGCCATCCGATTTTGTACGCGGCGGCGGAACACCTCTTTGGGGCGGGCGGTAAGCGGGTGCGTCCCGCGATCGTCCTGCTGCTGTCGCGGGCGACCATGGCCAATGGCGAAATCACCCCCCGCCACCACCGGCTCGCGGAAATCACGGAAATGATCCACACCGCCAGCCTGGTCCACGATGATGTGATTGACGAGTCGGACGTGCGGCGCGGCGTGCCCACGGTCCACAGCCGGTTTAATAATCGCATTGCCGTGCTGGCGGGGGATTTTCTGTTTGCCCAGTCCTCTTGGTATTTGGCGAATCTGGACAATCTGGCGGTGGTGAAGCTGCTGTCGGAGGTGATCATGAACCTGGCGGAGGGGGAGATCTACCAGGGGCTTAATCGGTTCGATTCGTCCATGTCCATGGAAGCCTATCTGCAAAAGAGCTATTACAAAACCGCGTCGCTGATTGCCAACAGCGCCAAGGCGACGGGGGTGCTCAGTGGCCTGAGTGATGAGCAGACGGCTTTTCTGTATAACTACGGGCGGGAGCTGGGGCTGGCGTTCCAGATTGCCGATGACATTTTGGATTTCACGGGGTCCACGGAGGTGCTGGGGAAACCGGCGGGGTCGGATTTGCAGGGGGGCCACCTGACGGCTCCGGTGTTGTATGCGCTGGAGTCGTCGCCGCAGTTGGAGCCGCTGATTGAGCGGGAGTTTGCGGAGGAGGGGGATCTGGAGATGGCCCTGGCTTTGGTGCGCGAGAGTGATGGGATTGATCGCTCCCGGATCCTGGCGCAGGACCATGCGGCGCGGGCGGTGAAGAATCTGGACTTTTTGCCGGAGTCGGAGTCGAAGCAGGCGCTGGCGGATTTGGCGGATTATGCGGTGAGTCGGATTCGCTAGGGGCGCGATCGCGGCTTGGGTTGGATTTGCGAGTTGGATTTATTGTTGATGGGGAGAAGATAGTCCCCGAGAGTGCCATGCAAACGACTGAGCGTCCCGTTGAGCGTCCCGTTGTGGTTGGATCTGGTGCCGCGATCGCGCGGACGGCGGAGGTGAGCCGCAAGACCGGTGAGACGGATGTTTATGTGAAGCTAAATCTAGATGGCACGGGCCAGTGCATGGCGGATACGGGGATTCCGTTCTTGAACCATATGCTGCACCAGATTTCGTCCCACGGGCTGATTGATCTGGAGGTGCGGGCGAAGGGGGACTGGGAGATTGATGACCACCACACCAATGAGGATGTGGGGATTGTGCTGGGGCAGGCGCTGTTGCAGGCCCTGGGCGATCGCAAGGGGATCCATCGGTTTGGGCAGTTTATGGCCCCGCTGGATGAGGCGCTGGTGCAGGTGGCTCTGGATTTTTCGGGGCGGCCCCACCTGAGCTATGGCTTACAGATTCCGACGGAGCGGGTGGGCACCTATGATACCCAGTTGGTGCGGGAGTTTTTTGTGGCGATCGTGAACCATGCCCAGTTGACGCTGCACATTCGCCAACTCGATGGCATCAATTCCCACCACATCATTGAGGCAACCTTCAAAGCGTTTGCCCGGGCGGTGCGGGGGGCGATCGAGATTGATCCCCGTCGGGCCAGCACGATTCCCAGTTCTAAGGGGGTGCTGTAGGGCCACGCTGGGGAAATTGGGGGGATTTTGCGGGGGATCCGGGGGAATTTTGCCCTAGGCGATGGCTTGATTTTGGGGTGAGGGGTCTGACCCCCCAACAAAACGCGATCGCGGGGCTAAGGTAGGGAGAGGGAGGTCGGCGCGATGGGTGGGGGCAAAGCCCCGATCGCGCGTTGTGCCGCCTAAACCCCTGCCATCCATCTCTCTGCGCCCTGGGCGCTACCGCCGTGACCGATCGCCATGTGACTACCGCCGTCCCTGTTGCCCCTGTCGCCCCCTGCGGGCCGGATCCGAACCACCCTGGTTTTTGGGAGGGGCGCTACCAAACCGGGGAAGCCCGCTGGGATTTGGGGGAACCGTCGCCGGTGCTGACGGGCCACCTGAGCCGACCGGATGCGCCACCGCCGGGCCGGGCGATCGTGCTGGGCTGCGGGCGGGGCCACGATGCCCTGTGGTTGGCGGCCAGTGGATTTGAGGTGGTGGGGATTGATTTTGCCCCGTCGGCGGTGGCGGCGGCGCGGCAGCGGGCGGCCATGGTGCGCCTGGAGGCGGAGTTTTTTCAGCAGGATTTATTTGCCCTCGATGCGGGTCTGCTGGGGCAGTTTGATTACGTGGTGGAGCATACGTGCTTTTGTGCGATCGCGCCGGAGCGGCGGCTGGATTATGTGAAAATTGCGCGATCGCTCCTGCGGGAGGACGGGGAATTTTTAGGGGTCTTTTTCACCCATGATCGCCCCGGTGGTCCGCCCTTTGGCAGTTGCCCGGAGGGGTTGCGATCGCTCTTTGAGCCCCACTTCGACATTCTGGAACTGACGGCCACGGAGGAATCGGTACCGGCGCGGGCAGGATCAGAACATTGGGGGCGGTTTCGGGCCAAGGCCTCCTAGCGCTGGGGCCGGGAACCAGGGCCGGGGGCCATCGGCAATCCGCACCTGAGAGGGATGTAACGAAATTGTTATAATTCGCCCTGTACCCCATGGCCCGATGCCCTTTTTCGCATGTCCCACCCCAGCCTTGAGTCCATTGCCACCCAGCTTGAGAGTGACCAGTCGCGCGATCGCCTGCTGGCCCTGACGGCCCTGCGGGATGTGGAGCCGGAGGATGCGGTGCCGCTGATCAAAAAAGTGTTGGCGGATGAGAATTTGCAGGTGCGGACCATGGCGGTGTTTGCCCTGGGGTTGAAGCAAACGTCGGAGTGCTTTGGTCTGCTGATGGAGCTGTTGGCGGACGATGACTATGGCATTCGGGCCAATGCGGCGGGGGCGATGGGCTATCTGCGCGATCCTCGGGCGATCGAGCCGTTGACCCAGCTTTTCTATGAGGATGGGGAGTGGCTGGTGCGCTTCAGTGCGGCGGTGTCCCTGGGCAATATTGGCGATCCGCGCGCGAAGGAGGTGCTGCAAGAGGCCCTGAAAAGTGATGAGGCGATTTTGCAGCAGGGGGCGATCGCGGCCCTGGGGGAAGTGGGGGCCACGGAGGCGGTGGAGGCCATGCTGAAGTTTGTGCAGTCGGAGGACTGGCTGGTGCGCCAGCGGCTGGCGGAGGCGCTGGGGAATTTGCCGACGGAGAAGACCCTGCCGGCCCTGCGCTATCTGCAAAAGGATGCCCATCCCCAGGTGTCGTTGGCGGCGTCGTTGGCGATCGCGCGGCTAGAGGAGGCGGACGCGGCCCTGGAAGCGACGCTGGATGGGGCCTCTGGGGCTACGGCCTAGGGAATTTCGGCGGGGGAGGGTCCAGATGGCGGGATAATCAGGGACGGTCGGGGCGCGATCGCGTTCTGCCCAATTCCCCAGGGGTCGGCACCGCAGGGCTTTTAATTCCCATCCCACGGTTGACGTACCCCCGTGGGACTGTCTGGAAAAGTGCTGTTGAGTCCTTGAGTCACATTTGGATCAAACCGCCCTAGCCTTCAGGTGGGGCAAGGGGCTTAAGCCCCTTGTTGCAGCCTCTGGAGCTAGTTTGATGACACGCCCTGATGTCCCGTTGAAAAATTCCTGAAAAAATCTTTTTTGCCGCAGCCATGGAGAGCATTACCGAATTTTTTGAAACCAGTGTTGGGAAATGGTTTTCCCAGCGCACGGGCCACGATCTGCAAGCGCTGAAGTCCAGTGTGGGCAAGGCGGAGCTGTTCGTGGATGCCATTGATGCCGCCGCGCCGGAAACCAAGGCCCTGTGCGATCGCTTCCGGGTGGATGCGACGGAGGTGCTGGGGGGCATTAAATTGCGCTGGGAGGCGACGATCGCGGCCTCGACGAAGAAGGAATTTGGCAGTGCGGCGATCGTGGCCCTGCGCTCGGAGGATGGCAAATCTGGGACGGTGCTGGCCAGTACGGGCGCGGCCAATCGACCGGGGGCCTACGCGATCGGCGATGACGGTGCCCTCACCCTGACCATTCCCACGGAAACCGGCGCGATCGAGGAGCGGGTTTGGTACGCCATGCCTAATCTGCGCTTCCGCACCAGTACCGTGGCGGTGGATGGACAGCCCGCGATCGCGTCCTTCTGTTCCGAAATCCGCAGTGTGGCCGCCCCGCCGAAGGCCGAAGCCTAGACCCCAAACTCCGTAGGGGCGGGGTTTCCCCGCCCAGCCCCCCGCGATCCCTCGCGATTCCTCCTAGATGGGGGGCATTTCGTAGCCAAATTTGTTCGGATCCACCTCATCGAGCTGGATATCCGCCAGGCCAAATTCCGCCCACCGCTGCGACACCTGGGCCGCGATCGCGGGATCCGACTCCAAAGGCCGCCCCCACTCGCGATCGGTCTCCGGATAGGTTTTGGTCGTGGCATCAATGCCCATGCGGCCCCCCATGCCCAGCTTCACACTGGCGAAATCGAGGGTATCAAAGGGCGTATCCGGCAGAATGAACACATCCCGCGTCGGGTCCACCTTCGAGGAAATCGCCCACACCACCTGACGCGGATCGCGAATGTTAATAGTCTTGTCCACCACAATCACAAATTTTGTATAGGTGAACTGGGGTAGGGCGCTCCAAAAGGCGAGGGCGGCGCGGCGGGCTTGGCCGGGATAGGCTTTGTCAATGGAAATGATCGCCGCCTTATAGCTCAGGGCCTCCATGGGCAGGAAGAAATCGACGATTTCTGGCACCTGGGTCCGCAAAATCGGCGTATAGATCCGGTTCAGGGCGATCGCCATCATGGCCTCCTCCTTGGGGGGGCGACCGCTGAAGGTGGTCAGATAGATCGGATCGCGGCGGTGGGTCATGCAGTGGAAGCGGATCAGGGGGGAGTCTTCCACATCGCCGTAGTAGCCCATATGGTCGCCGCAGGGGCCGTCGGGGAGCATTTCGCCGGGGGTGATCGTGCCCTCTAGGACGATTTCCGAGTCGGCGGGCACTTCTAAATCCAGGGTTTTGCACTTGGCAAGGTGGACGCCGGATTTGCCATAGAGCCCCGCAAACAGCCATTCCGACAGGTCCACGGGGATCGGCGTGGCGGCGGCCATCAGGATCAAAGGATCCACGCCCAGGGCGATCGCGACCTCTAGTTTTTGGCCCCGCTCCGCCGCCTTCCGCAGGTGCCGCGCCCCCCCCCGCACCGACAGCCAATGGACCGTGGCCGTGCGATCGCTCTGGATCTGGAGGCGATAGACCCCCACGTTGGGAATGCCCGTCTCACAATCCTTGGTAATCACCAGTCCCAGGGTGATGATGCGCCCCGCGTCGCCGGGATAGGGGCGGATGGTGGGGATGGTGTTGAGATTCACGTCGTCCCCCTTGAGGATCACCTGGTGGCAGGGGGGGAACAGGTCGCGATCGGGCTTGGCGCGCAGGACATCGAAGAGGATTTTGCCGAACTCGATCGCCTGGGAAATTTTCTTCGGTGGCTTGGGTTGCTGCAACAGGGCCAGCTTTTTGCCCAGGTCTTCCAACTCCTCGGGCCGCTCCATGTTCATGGACCAGCAGGTGCGCTCAACCGTACCCAGAAGGTTGACGGCGAGGGGCATCGTCGCCCCCTTGACGTTTTCAAAGAGCAGGGCGGGGCCGCCACATTGCAGGAGGCGATTGGCGATTTCGGCCACCTCCAGATCCGGGTCCACGGGGGCACTGATCCGGCGCAGTTGACCCCGCGCTTCGAGTTGGCTGATGAATCCGCGTAGGTCTCTGGGCATGGCGATCGCGATCGATTAGGGCTAGGAGTAACGAAATATTAAGGCGTCTTTCATTATTGCTTGCGATCGCCCGGTTCGACTATGGCGGTGGCTCTGGGGGCTGGGGAATCGGGGCGAGGGGGCGCGAATCTTTGCCGATGCAGGCCCGAGGCGAGGGGGATCGATGGCCGCCTGATCGAAGGTTTTCCGCGATCGCGATCCGTGAGTTCCCTTTCAGTTGCCTTGGAATTGATGGATTAGCCAGCGGGTGATTTGTCCATCATCTTCGCGATCGAGTCGCTGTAGCGCTTCGGTGACAATTGATAGCTCTAGGCCGGGTAGGACCTGCGAGATTTCGATGGGGCGGCTGCCCCCGTCCGCGATCGCGAAACCAATTACTGAGCGCGCTTCGACATTCACAACCCAATATTCCCCCACACCGATTCGCTCATACAGCAGCCGTTTCATACCGATATCATCGGCAAAGCTACTGGCCCCCACTTCTACCACCAAGGACGGCGGATCAAAGGCATCTAGGTCAATCGGTGCATTGCCGGTAGGTAAATCTTTTAGATCTCGACCAATGTAGAAAGCCAAGTCCGGCTGTGCTTGTTGCTGTTGCTCTTTTTGAATTACGGAATTTATGTGGCCAATCAGTTTAATTGGTAAAAGGGCTGCATATAGACTAACGATACTGGCAAGCATGGCATGACTGCGAGCCTGGTCTACGCCTGACTGCACGGATTCCAAACGTATTTGGTGATTGTGGTAGTAACCACGTAAATTCTTGCAATAATCTGATTCGGTTTTTCCCGCGATCACGGTGAAATCTTCCCAGGTTCCGGGCTGCCAACGGTCAAACGTAATCTCTAGCGGCTGATCGATCTGGCCTGTGCTGACAAGTGATTGGGTCATGGCCCTATTGGGGTTGGTTGACGTCTGGGCAACTGTCACAACGGTAATGGATTTTTTCGGTTCCGTGGCGAGGTGCGGGCTGCTGTTATTCCGTTGATCGGGCCTTCCTACGGAGCAGGAAATCTCGTGAGTAGAGCGCCGCCCCCAGCCCCCCCGCGATCGCGCGATCCACCAACTCAGGCACCGGAACCTCAGGACTGACGGCGCAGCTTGAGGGCACGCTTAATTTTGCTATCCAACAGATTTTGCCGCAGGGGAATATGAATCACGAACTCAGTCCCCTGGGCTGGGCTGGAGATGCACTCTAGGCAGCCACCATGCTTTTCCGTGACAATTTGATAGCTAATGGGCATTCCCATGCCCGTCCCCTTGCCAACGGATTTGGTGGTGAAAAAGGGATCAAAAATGCGCTGACGCACCGCCTCATCCATGCCGACGCCATTATCCGAAATGGCAATTTTGACCCAATCGCTCCCCAGTAAACCGGTTTTAATGGTGATGCAATTTGCCTCCGGCGACGGAGACTGTTTATGGCGCTCTTCAATCGCATCAATCGCATTCGCCAGGATATTCATAAACACCTGATTGAGTTGACCGGCATAGCACTCAACCGGCGGCAGATCCCCATACACCTTAATCACTTGGATCGCCTTTCCAGTTTCTATGCTCTTGAGGCGGTGCTGTAGGATCAACAGGGTGCTGTCAATGCCCCCATGGATATCCACGACCTTACATTCCGCCTCATCCATCCGTGAGAAATTGCGGAGGGAGAGGACGATCTGGCGGATGCGATCGGTGCCCACCTTCATGGAACCGAGGACTTTCAGCAGATCATCCTGCATAAAGTCCAGATCAATCTCATCAATAATTTCGGCGATCGGAGCGGGCGGATCGGGGATGTGGGTTTGGTAGGCTTGGACGAGGTGGAGCAGGCTTTTGCTATATTCCTCGACGTAGGTGACGTTGGAATGGATGAAGGTGACGGGGTTATTGATTTCGTGGGCGACCCCGGCCACTAATTCCCCAAGGCTAGACATTTTTTCCGCTTGAATGAGTTGCGCTTGGGTGCGTTTGAGGGTGGCGATCGCCTCTTCGAGGGAGAGTTTATCGGATTCAAGCTGGCTTTTTTCCGCCAGGATTTGGCTGATGCGGGCGAGCACATCAAAGCTTTCGTAGTAGGTGAGGAAGCGGACGGCAACGAACACGGTAATCAGGTCCGCGAGCACCTGCCACAGGAGGGCATTCGGTAGGCCCATCATGCCGATGCCGTGCATCCCGTGGCCGAGGGAGCAGCTATAGAAAATGAGGGCGACGGTGACGATGACGGGGTTGATGCCGTTGGCTCGGTTGCGCCAAATGCCGGTGGCGATGCCGCTGCCGATCGCGGCGTAGCAACTGGCGATGATGAGGTTCTCGCCCGTCATCATCAGGGACAGATCAGGGATAACGGCGATGATCAGCGGGGTCAGCATGGGGGCGAGGGGGCGGATTAGCGGCGTGGAGAGGAGGGGAGGGCGGGTGCCTAGGGCAGGGGGGGCGCGCCCTGGGGCGGGGGGCGGTGCTCGGTGAGGGGACAGGCGATCGCGGCGAGGGTGAAGTGGAAGGTGCTGCCCTGGCCGGGGGTGCTTTCGGCCCAGAGGTGGCCCCCGTGGCGCTGCACGAGCTGTTGGCAGATGGCGAGCCCCAGGCCGGTGCCGCCCTTCTGGCGCGAGTCGGAGACATCCACCTGCCAGAAGCGATCGAAGATGCTGGTGAGGTATTGGGGGGGGATGCCGCGCCCGCGATCGCGCACGGACAGCACCAGCCAGCCATCGCTTTGGGCACTCACCTGGAGATCGATGGCCGTGGCGGGGGGCGAAAATTTGATGGCGTTGCCCAGCAGGTTCGTGAGGATTTGCACCACCGCGTCGTGGTCGGCGAAGGCGATCGCGGCGGTCGGGGCCGTGTCGATGGTGATGCGGACGGCCTCCGCCAGGGGGGAAACGGTGCGCACCGCCTGGGCGATCGCCTCCGCCAGGGGACAGGGGCGCAGGTCCAGGGGATAGGCCCCCGATTCGAGCCGCTCCAGGTGCAAGATGTCTTCGACCAGGCGCATGAGGCGATCGCTGTCCGCCTGGGCAATTTCTAGCAGTTCCCGCACGCGATCGGGCTGCCGGTCAAAGGCTCCGGAGGCCAGGAGTTTGAGGGCTCCCTGGATGCCCGTCAGGGGGGTGCGCAGCTCGTGGCTCACCAGGGACACGAATTCCGCCTTCATGTCCTCAATTTCCTTGCGTTCACTGATGTCCTGGAAGGAGCCCACCATCCGCAGGGGCCACGGGTCGCCATTCCACAGGGCGCGCCCCCGAGCCAGCATCCAGCGGTAGCTACCGTCGGCGCAGCGCAGGCGCAATTCTACGCGGTAGTCGGTGATGCGCTGGCCGAAATAGTCCCGCAGGGTGTCGGCGGTGCGATCGCGATCGTCCGGATGCAGCAGATCGCCCCAGTGGGTGGCCAGGGGGGGCCAGGTGTCGGGGCCGTAGCCCAACATGCGCTTGAGGTGATCCGACACGAAGACCGTGCCCGCCGCCCGGTTCCAGTCCACAATGCCGTCGCCGGTCCCCGCGATCGCCAACTGCCACCGTTCCTGCTGCTGGCGCAATTCCTGGTTTTGGGCCTCAAGCTGGCGACGAAGCTGGTGCTCGGTCAGATGCAGCCGCACCCGCGCCAGCACCTCCGCCGGATGGAAGGGTTTGACGATGTAGTCCACACCGCCCACGTCGAAGGCGCGGACCTTATCAAAGGTGTCGCTCAGGGCGCTGGTGAAAATGACCGGGACGGGGTGCGATCGCGGATTGGCCTTGAGCCGTTCACAGAGGTCATAGCCATTGCTGTCCGGCAGGCGCACATCGAGCAAAATCGCCGTGGGTAACTGGGTTTCAATGGATCGCAGGGCCAGCGCCCCCGTCTGGGACAGGCGCATCTGGCAGCCGAGGGGTTCTAGGGCCGTCATCAGCAGCCGCGCATCGGCGGGGGTGTCATCCACAATCAAAACCGTGCTTTCCGGGAAGGTGAGGATGGGAACCATAGGCAGGGGCGACGGCGGCGCGAGGGCGGCGGGGGAAAAGGGTTGCAGCATTGGAAGGGGGGCGGCGGGGGAGAAGACTTAGGGCTTGGGGGTGGGGCGATCGGCGGGCTCGGGGGGGATGGGGTGGGTGGGTTCGGGGGGGTGGGCCTGGTCCACCTGTTCCATCAGTTGGGCATATTCGAGGCCGTCGGCCTGGTGGGCTAGTTGCTGGCTGAGGGGACGATCGAGGGGGGCGATCGCGGCGATCGCGGCGGCGATGGTGGTGGGATTGCCCTCCAGTAGGGCGGTGGCGAGGGCCGTGCGCACCGGCTCCGGCAGCAGCGCCAGCCGCTGGATCACCTCGGGGGGGGTCAGGTCGGTCTGGGGGGACGGTTCGTCGGTCCCTGGCCCCATCTCGAATTCCACCCCCAGAAGGCGTTGGATGGCCTGGAGGATGACCGCCTCGCGCCCCGGTTTGCGGATGAAGTCGTCGCACCCGGCTGCCAAAATTCGCGATCGCTCCTGGTCGAAGGCGCTGGCGGTGAAGGCGATGATCTTGGGGGCGCGATCGCCCAGCCGTTGCTTGATGGTGATCGTGGCGGTCAGGCCATCGAGGCGCGGCATCCGCATGTCCATAAAGATCAGATCCAAGGGCAGGTCTGGCCCCTGGCGATCGCACTGCTCCACCGCCTCAACCCCGTCCGCCGCCTCAAGAACTTCAAAGCCCAGGGGCCGCAGGAGGCGCACCAGCAGGCGGCGATTGTCCGCATCGTCGTCCGCCACCAAAATGCGGTAGGTGCGCTGGCCGGACCGCAGGCCCACCGGTCGTGTCTGTGATTCGGAGCGGTTGCTGGGGGGGGTGGCCACCTCTAGGGACACCGCAAAACTAAAGCTGCTGCCCTGGCCGGGGGTGCTCTGGACCGTCAGATCGCCCCCCATCAACTGCACAAAACTCCGGGCGATCGATAGGCCCAAGCCCGTGCCCTGCCGCGATCGCTCCCCGCTGCGGGTCTGTAGGAAAGGTTCAAAGAGGCGATCGCGCTCCACCGGTTCGATGCCAATGCCCGTGTCGCGGACGGTGAACTGGAGAAGGGTGAAGGGGGCTGGGCTGGGCTCGGATTCGGGCTGGGCGGTTTGGGGGGGCGCGATCGCGCGGACGATCAGGGCCACTTCCCCGCGATCGGTGAACTTCACCCCATTGCTGAGCAAATTGGTGAGCACCTGTTGCAGGCGCAGATCATCGCCCATCACCCAAACGGGCACCGGTTCATCGCACTCCAGGGCCAACGTCAAGCCCTTTTCGCGGGCCTGGAGCGAGAACAAATCCACCGTTTCCCGCAGCAGTTGCCGCAGGTCAAAGGGGCGACGGCTGAGGGTGAGGCGGCCCGCTTCGATTTTGGACAGATCCAACACCCGATTAATCGACGCCAACAGCCGTTCACCGCTGCGGTCCACAATGCGCAGATCCTCCCGGTGGGTTTCGGCCATGGCGGGGCTCGCCTCCAGCAGCCGCACGAAGCCCAAGATGGCATTGAGGGGCGATCGCAGTTCGTGGCTCATGTTGGCCAAAAATTCGCTCTTGGCCCGGTTGGCGGCCTCCGCGCGATCGCGCGCCTCCCGCAGGGACTCCTGGGTTTGCTCAAGGACTTGGGTGCGCTCGGCCACCTTGGCTTCAAGCACGCGGTTCTGTTCGATGATGAGCTGCTCATTGGCGCGGGTCATGGCCAGGGCTTGGCGTTCCGCCTCCAGGCGATCGAGATCCATCTGGCGAATGCGCTCCGCCAGGGCGAAGGACAGCAGCCAGGTCATCACCACCACCGTCACAAACGGCCCCTGGGTCACCAGCCAGCCAAAGGGGGTAATGCCAAAGATGCCCGCCACGGCAACGAAGGAAATGGCATTGGGCAGCAGGGACGCCACCAACAGCACCCGCGCCGGTCGATAGCCTCGCCATGCGGCCAGGGCGCTGCCCACCACAATCCAGGTGTTCATGGGGCTCACCAGGAGGGTCACCATTTGATGGGCACCCTGGAGATTGAAGGGAATCAGGGCCACATTCAGCAGGAACGATGCCTTCAGCCCCCACCCGATCCAGTGCAGCCAGCGATCGCGCCGGTCAAAGAAGTCTTCGGCAAAGAGCATGTAGCCGCCCGACGAGACGATGATGCCCAGGACAATGCCGTAGGTGTCTGTCCCGGCGAACCACAGGAATTGGTGGCCGAGACCGTCGAAGGAGGAGCGATTGATCAGGTAGCCCAGGGACGAGAGGGCATAGAACAGGTAGCCGCGATCGCGCAGGGAAATGAATACAAAGAGGTTATAGACCGCGATCGAGAGCAAAATCCCCAGCAGGAGAGCCCGAAAGGCATAGTCCTGGGCCTTGGCGATCGCAAAGGCATCCATCCGCCACAGTCCAATGGGAAAAGTGAGGGCGGACGGCCCCGACAGGCGGAAAAACACATCCTGACGGCCTCCGGGCGGCAGATCTAGCCGAAACAGAAAGGTGCGATGGGCAATTTCGCGGGTCGCAAAGGGGCGCATCCGGCCCGTTTCTACCCGGCGGTAGGCCCCCGTGGCGGTGGGGAGATAGGCCTCTAGAAATCCAATGCGGGCGTCGTCCAGCAGCAGTTGCCAGGGGGCTGGATCGTCCGCCGTCCGGGCCAGGGGCAGCCGCACCCACACGGCCCCTGACACAAACCCCAGGTTGGGGACCGTTTGGCAGTTGCGTTCAAAGCGAAATTCCTCCGTCATGCCCGGAGTGGGGGGGGCCGCCGCCGCGATCGCCACCACATCCCCAAAGGTCAGCCGTTCCTGGGGATCCCGCAGCATCTCCAGATGGCCGCTGGCGTAGACCGATTCCTGCTCCGTCGCCGTCAGGGTCAGCACCGGGGCGCGATCGCCCACGCCACAGGGACTCGCCGCGATCGCCGACGGCATCCCCCCACCCCCCAGGGCCAAAACCACAGCCAAAACCACGGCCAAACCCACGGCCACCACCCCAAGGAAGCCCCGCCCCCCGCCCCGGATCAGCGCCCCGAAGCGTCCCCATCCCCCATGCCGCGATCGCCCCCGTTTCACAACCGTGCCCCGCCCACCCCATCAACCTGCGCCGCCACCGTCATCTCAAACACCGACCCCACCCCCGGCACAAACTCCAGCCGCAGGACGCCCCCGTGGTTGCCCACCACCACCTGATGGCTCGCCGCCAGGTGCAGATTGAGGGCCGGATCGTCCGTCATTTCCGGGTGCCGCGAATCGTAATGGTACGGGCGATCGCACGATTCCAAACCGCAGCCATTGTCCCGAATCGTGATGCGCACCCAGCCGTTGCCCTGGTCATCGCGATCGAGGGCCGTCTCAATGGCAATCATCGGCGCGCCCCCCAGCCGCCGCATCTCAACGGCCCGATCAATCGCCGCGATCGCCTGCCGCAGCCAATCGATCAGCACCCACGTCAACTGGCCCCCATAGCAGGAAATCTTCGGCAGATCATCCCCCCTGCGCTCCACCGCGATCGCCGCACGGCGACCATCCCCCCGCAATTTCTGGGCCAGCAGCAGCACCGCACTCTCGATCGCCCCATCGAGATCCCAAAGCCGCCGCTCCGACTCATCCAACTGGGAAAACACCCCCAGCGCCGTCGTCACCCCCTGGATGCGATCGGCCCCATGCTGCATCGCCCGCAGCAAACGCGGAAAATCCTCCCGCACAAACTCCAGATCCACCGCCTCCAGGCAGTCCGCCACCGCCAGCGGCGGATCCGGGAGCGCCCGCTGGTATGCCTCCACCAGGGCCAGCAACTGTTCCACATACCGCATCGCCGGCCCCACATTGCAGCGAACGAAGCTCATGGGATTATTCATCTCCTGGGCCACCCCCGCCGCCAACTGGCCCATCCCCACCAATTGCGCCCGCCGCAACTGCTCAAGCTGGCTGCGCTGGAGTGCCTCAAGGGCCTCCTGCAAGCGGTGATTTTGTTGCTCGATCACCCGCCGCGATCGCTGCAACTCCAGTTGATTTTCAATGCGCGCCAGCACCTCCTCGAGATGGAACGGTTTTGTAATGTAATCCGCCCCGCCCACCTGAAACGCCCGCACCTTATCGAGGGCATCGTCTAACGCACTCAAAAAAATCACCGGAATCGATCGCGTTTCCCCGTTTTGCTTGAGCAGTTGACAGGTGTCATAGCCATTGCGCCCCGGCATATTGATATCGAGCAAAATCACATCCGGCTGTTCCCGCTCCACCGCCAGCAGCGCCATGTCCGAATTGATCGCCTTGCGCACCCGATAGCCATAGTCCACCAGCAGCGACGACAGCAGCCGAATATTGTCGAGGGTGTCATCCACAATCAAAATATTGCCGCGCCAGGGATGGTCTGGGGTGGGCGAAAAGCTCTGGGGACCAGCAACAGCATTCATGGCAGGATTCACATCACGGTTGGGGCCAGCATTGCGATCGGTCGCTGGGGCGTCCGGGGGATCCGCATTGGGCTCCAGCGTTAGGTTCAAGGGAGAATAAACCGCCCTAGGGGAATCCTTGAAAGGGGGAAAAATCGGGTGATTGGTGGGGAATAGGGCCGCAGGATAATTCATGGCTAAAGGGGTAGAAAAGGGATGATCAATGGGGGGAATTGGATTAGAAAAAAGCGTCCGGTGTCCATGGCCCTAGGGGGGGCTGAGGGGCGGGCCGTTGGACTGGACCAGGACATAATTCATCGCCGCGATCGCGCGGGCAAACTGAAGATTATCAATCCAGTCATAGAGCAGGGCCAGGAGCCTCGGATCCGTCCCTTCGGGGCATTGATCCAGCAGGGCCAGGGCATCCATATCGCTGCCCCGGGCGGCGGCGGCGCAAAAGTCAGCGCACCACTGGCGGGGGAAAACCATCAGCAGATCCTGCATTTCCAGATCCGTCAGCAGGGCCGCGTCACCGGCCGGGACTGCCCCCAGGCGATCGCGCGGCGGCGACCCCAGGGATGAGTGCAGGGCCGGGGGGGCTCCCTCCTCGGGCAGATAGGTCACCTGCAAATGTTTTTGCAGCAGGGCCAGGAGCTGATGGAGCTGCACCGGCTTGCGGAGGCAGTCCCGACAGCCCGCCGCGAGGATGCGATCGCGGTCCTCCTCTAGGGCGCTGGCCGTCAGGGCAATGATCACGGTTTCCGGGGGGGGCATCGAAACCAGGGGGCCGTGGGGCTCGGGGGCGATCGCCGCCGCCTGCCATTCCTGCCACCGCCGTTCCTGGAGCGCCATAATCCGCTCGGTGGCCCCGTGGCCGTCCAACTCCGGCATCCGCATGTCCATCAAAATGCCGTGGGGGTGCCACCGCTGCCATTGGGCGATCGCCTCAAGACCCGTCTGGGCCTCCTCCACCTCAAAGCCCACCTTTTCGAGCAACTGGCGCAGCAGAATCCGGCTCTCGGCGCGATCGTCCACCACCAGCACCCGACAGGGACGACACGGGGGCGCAAGGCGACAGGGCTCGGTCAAATCCAAATCCGTCGCGGCAAACCGTTCGCTAGGGTCGCCCTGGCCCAGTTCCCCCCCCAGGGCGATCGCCTGGGCCTCGATCAACACCGTGAACGCACTGCCGCGCCCTAGGGTACTCTCGACGAGAATATCGCCCCCCATCAACCGCGCCAGCCGCCGCGACAGGGACAGGCCCAGCCCCGATCCCCTGCCGGAACTCTTGCCCACACTGGTTTGCTGGAACGGCACAAACAGGCGGTGGCGCTCCTCCGGGGCAATGCCCGGTCCCGTATCCCGCACCTCAAACTCCAGCCGCAGGGGCTCGGTGGTGGCGATGGAGGCCCGCAGGCTCACCAGGCCCGTTTCGGTGAATTTGATGGCGTTTCCGAGTAAATTCACCAAAATTTGCCGCAATTTGCCCCCATCAATCCGCACCCACTGGGGCAGGGTTTCCGATCGCTCGAACTGGAGGGTGAGGCCCTGGGTGCGCGCTTGCCCCAGGAACATGTCCTGGAGGGTATGCAGCAGGGCGTAGAGATCGCAGGGCTCCGGCTCCAGTTCCACCCGCCCCGCTTCGATTTTGGACAGGTCCAGGATGCCGCCGATCAGGTTGAGCAGGTGTTCGCCGCTGCGGTTGACGATGCTGATTTGTTCCCGCTGGCGATGGCTCAGGTCGCGATCGCGGCTCATCAGTTGCGTAAAGCCCAAGATGGCATTGAGGGGCGTCCTCAGTTCGTGGCTCATGCTGGCCAAAAATTCGCTCTTGGCCTGGTTGGCCGCCTCCGCCGCCTCCTTGGCCTGCCGCAGTTCCACCGTTTGCTGTCGGGTGGTGGCCAGCAATTCCGCCTGCTGGATCGCCGCCCCAAGCTGTTCCGCAATGCGCCCGAGGGTATAGATTTCCGTGGTGCGCCAGTCCCGGGGGCCGGAATTTTGATAGGCCGCCAGGAGGCCCCAGAGGCGATCGCGGCAAAAGATCGGCACAATCACATAGGACCGCGCCTGGATCGCCTCCAGAAATGCCACATAGCACGGGTCAAAGCCCGCGTCATAGATATCCGTCACCGCCCGATAGTCCTGGGGACGGCGGTAGGACCCTCCCTGGGTGGCCTGAAGATAAACATCCTGGATCAGGGTGCCATCGCCGCTGAAGTCGCGCCCCTTGCACTCGGGGTAGTTCACCAGGACCGCCTCCAGGTTCGGGTTGCCAACGGTTTTGCAGTAGGGCTCTTGTAGGGCTTCGGAGACGATGCAGCCGCTCCAGTCGCCATTGAACCGATAGACCAGAACGCGATCGCCCTGGAGGATATGCAGCAGTTCGGAGGTGGTGGTGTCAAAAATGGTTTTGAGATCGAGGGTTTGACGCATTTGATGAATCACTTGGCCGATCGCCCGCTCCCGTTCCGCCGTTTCCTCCAGGGCGAGCTCCGCCTCCCGACGGGCGCTGATGTCCACCAGGGAACACACCACCCGCTCCACCGGCTGCCCTGGCCCATCCCCCACCACCGGTTCCGCATCCATCAGGAGCCAGCGGGGCTGCTGGCGATCGCCGCACCCGAGGATCTGCCCCGCCACGGCATGGCCCGTCGCCAAGGCCCGCCGTCCCGGCAGAAGCTCGCTCGGCACCCGCAGCCCATGGGAATCCCACAGATCCGCCACCTCCCCCAGGATGGAACCCGCCAAATCCGGATCCGTGGCCCCCAGCAGTTGGGCGGCGACGGGATTGTTGAGCACGATGCGCCCGTCGCTGCCCAGCAGCAGCACCCCCACGGGCAGCCGGTTCACCAGTTGCCGGAACTGTTGCTCACTGGCGTAGAGGTACTGCACCCGCAGGCGCTGGCGATCGAACATGGACACCAGCAGCGCCCCGACGGACACCGTGAGCGTCGCCAGGATGATGGCCCCCGCCAGCCAGGAGGACTGGACCGAGGGGCCGATCGCGGCGGTGTCGGATCCTAAGACCGCATGGGGGATGATTTCGGGGCTGGTGGCGATCGCCATAAACTGGGCCGCCTTCATGCCCGTGTAGTGCATCCCGCAAATGGCCAGGGCCATCACCACCGCACTGAGGAGCGATCGCGCCAGGGTGCCCCAATCCTCCGTCCGGTCCCGCAGGCCCGCCGCCAGGGCGATCGCCCCGAAGGACGCCCCCACGGCAATGGCGATCGACACGGCCACCCAAACGGGGTCATAGGCCATCTCCAGGGGCATCTCCATCGCCGCCATGCCCAGGTAGTGCATCCCCGCAATGCCCGCCCCCATCACCAGCGCCCCAAGGATTTGGGTGCCATAGGTCGAGTCGCGCCCCATCACCCCCAGGGCCACCAACGACGCCGCGATCGCGCAGAGCAGCGACACCACCGTCGTCATCCCCTGATAGGCCACCACCACCGGCAGCCGCAGGGCCAACATGCCCAAAAAATGCATCGACCAAATGCCCAGCCCCATGGCCACCGCCCCCCCCAGCCGCCACCGCCAGCGCCATGCTCCCGTCTTCGCCCAGCGGATCCGCCGCGACAAATCTAGGGCCACATAGGACGCCACCACCGCGATCGCAAAGGACGCCAGCACAAGGGACAAATCATAGGTGCCACGGATTTCCATGCCCACAAGGGAGTCAGTCATGGGGAGAGGTGCAGCCATCGGCCACACTGCAAACGATGGGTTGCTCTAGGGCTTGTCGGTCTAGCTCGCCACAGATCTCTAAGGCCCCGCCATGGGGATGCCCCCACGGCCCCGTGGGCCTCCCATAACCGTCTGTGCCCCCCATGGATCCCCTCATCCGGTGGCAAGCACGGCCAAAGCAGCTCGTTTGCCGTTCCTGCCCACCCACGATTCCCCAATCAGGGCGGCAGAAGCGACCACTGCAACCATAGATCCCCAACATAAGGGGAAGATAAGATTTCTGAATCTTTACGAAAAATTTTTAACGGATCCGGTCACCCCAGGGGTTCGGTCGGCGCGATCGCCCAGCCCAGCAAGGCCGCCACCTGTTGCCCCAGCAGCAGCGGATCGAAGGGTTTTGTCAGGGTTCCGCGCAAATTGGCCGGCCGCTGCCGCCCCGCCCAGGTGATCTCATCCGCCGTCGGCACCTTGGCCGTGAGGAACACCGTCGGGATGATGGCGGTTTGGGGGTCATCCTGAAGCCGTTCTAAAAACGCCATGCCATCGAGATCCGGCATGGACATGTCGAGCAAAATGGCATCGGGCTGCACCTGATGGGCCGCTTGCAGGCCGATCGCGCCGCACTCCGCCTCAATGACTTCCCAGCCGCACAGGTGCTCTAGGGAGAGGCGAATGATGCTACGGATGCGGGCTTCGTCATCAACCAGCAGGATGCGTTTGGTCATGGGAAGGGGAGGGCGGCGGCGGCGGCGGCGGCGGCGATAGGGGGGCGCGGCTTCCGGGGGGCAGGCGCAGGAGGGTGCGCGCTCGCAGGGTTTGGGGGGCGACGGGATAGGGTAATACGTCGTCGAAGCCCGCCTGGAATGCCGCTGATTCTATTGTGGGGGTAGTGTCCGGGTCGATGACAAGAATCAACAGGGGGGGGCGGGGGGGAGTTTGGTGGATCAGTTGCCCGAGGGTGAGGCCGCTGAGGTCCGGCAGTTGCCAATGGATGAGGAGGATGTCGAGGGGGGTGCGATCGCGGTCGGTCCAGAGGGCGATCGCGGTGGGGTAGTGGCGGGCGGGCCGGGGGAGATAGGGGCGCAGGGCGGTGGCGATCGCCTGGGCGCGGTGGGGGTTGCCATCGACGAGGGCGACGGTGGGGGGGCGTGTGGACCGGTGTTCCTGGGCGATGGCTAGGGCCGTTTGGATGGGGCCGTGGGGATCCCCCTGGCGATCGAGGAAGCGATCGGCCCCCCGCCGCAGGATTGCCACCCGCTGGGGAATGTCCATGGCGGCGGCGTCAATGAGGGCGATCGTGGGCAGCCGCAACCCGCGCGATCGCACCTCCGCCAACCGCCACAGGCCAGCGCGATCGCCCACCCCCGCCCCAAAGTCCACCAGGGCCGCCACGGGGGGGGCGGGGGCCATCTGGGCGGGCACGGGGGCCTGGAGCGATCGCCGCCGCAGCCGACACCCCAGGCTTTGGGCCGCCGCCGCCAGGGCCTTGAACAGGGCATCGTCCTCCGTGAACAGCACCAGGGGGCGATCGGGGGGGGCGTCCGGCGTCGCCGGGGGGGGCAACGGCTCCATCGCACCCGCCGGGTCCGGGGCACCGGGCACCGCCGCATCCGCCGCCAGGGTTTGCCCCAGGGCCTTCAACAGCCGCCGCAGTGGAACCGTGGGCACCGCGATCGCCCGCCCCTGGGCCGCCGTCAGCAGGGTTTCTAGGTTGCCCGCCAGGATGGAGCCCGGTTCATTGCCCAGGGTGCCGAGCCCCCCCCGCAGTTGATGGGCCGCCGCTAGGGCCGCCGCCAGCAGGGCATCGGTTGCGGCGGTGGGGGGCCGTTCCGACTCTAGGGCCTGGGCGAGCCGCTGCAGGGCCGCCACCTCCGGGCCGTAGTCCACCCCCAACTCCGCGATCGCCTGTTTCAGAGATGCCTGGGCTGATCCCTCCCGCCCCGGCCTGGGGAACGGGGGCACCGCTGGCCCCTCGGAATCACCGGCAACCTCCTCCCCCGCCCCGAATCCTTCCCCCAGGGCCGCCCCCGCCTCGCCGCCAAAGGTCACCGCCACCTCATCGGCGGCCTCCAGACGCACCCGCAACCGGTAGCCCATGCCCCGCACGGTTTCGATCGGATCCCCCTGGAGCCCCGCCCGCCTGAGGGCCTGCCGCAAATCCTTGATGCCATTGGTCACCGTTCCGCAACCGGGCGATCGCCCCGTCGGCCAGAGCAAATCCAAAATCGCGGAGCGGCTAAAAATCCGCTGGGGATGGCTCAAAAACAATTCCAGCAATCGATACTGCTGGGGCGCAAGCTGCACGGGCACCCCATGGACCGTGACGCGCACCGATAGCCGATCGAGCCGCAGCGGCCCCCATTCCAACTGGTTGCCCCCCACGACCGCCAGGGGCGATCGCCGCAGCAGCGCCCGAATCCGCGCCAGCAACACCCCCGGATCAAAGGGTTTTCGCACATAGTCATCGGCCCCCGCATCCAGCCCCGCCACCACATCCGCCGATCGCGCCGTCAGCAGCAAAATCGGACTGCGGCACCGCTCCTCCCGCAACCGACGACAGAGATCAATGCCATCGGCATCCGGCAGCATCACATCCAGCAGGATGGCGTTGTAGTGCTGCTCCAGGGCCAGGGCAAACCCTTCCCCCGCCGTCGCTGCCAAATCCACGGCATAGCGACGCTGGCGCAGCAAATGCAGCAGCAAGGCCCCAAGGGCGCGATCGTCATCGATAACTAGCAGTTTCAAGGGCGCTGGAAAGGCTTAAATCGTCGCTTTCATCCCCCCATCCTAGTTTCATCGCGAATCCTCAAGCAATCGCGCTCCGGCGGCGGCGATGGCCCCTGGGGGGTGCTATTCCAGATTTTGGCAAAAATACGGGATTTTATTGGGTGATTCACCCCAGGGCGCGTTTGGAAAGGCGGGCGGGCGAGCTGCCTTGGCGGGAACTGGCCTGTCCACGGATGCCAAAAACTGGTCCGTTGGCGATCAAGGGGACGAGGCGGCCCCGAATATTAGGACCTTCAAAATCACACGAAAGTGATATAAAACTTCGGTTGCTGGCCCAGGCAGCCCCATGCCCTAGCCGATCGCGAGGGGGTCGGGGCAGTCGGCGATCGGTTCAACCATGCCCTGGTGGCCCCTGGCCCAGAGGGAGCTGAGGTAGCGCTGCCAATGGAAGCTGGCCTCGCGATCGCGCCAGTAGGTATTGGTGTCTGGGTTGTATTGGAAGGGGTAATGGTTTCGCAGTTGGGCATAGTCGGGGCGATCGCGGGAGGCGGGGATCACGGCGCTGCCGTCGGTGAGGGTGGGGATGAGGCCCTGGGGAAGGTCGCCCCGGAGCAGGGCATAGAGGCGATCGCCGCCCCCTCGGGTATTGATGCCCCGTTCGTCCAACTGTCGCCAGAGGTCCGCGATCGCGATCGGCGTTTCCGGCACCGCCCGCAGCAGTTCTCCGAACAGGAAATAGTCATCGTAGGGCTGGGGGGCGGGCACGAGGGCGGGGGGCAACTCGGCCCAGCGGGCGGCCCCGGCGGCGGTGCGGACAGCGGCATCCGGCACGAGGGCGGGCGCTTCGGCGATGAGTTCCGCCCAGGGGAATTTTTGGCGCAGCCACCGCACCACGGGCACCATGGAGCCGACGCCGCCACTGCACAGCACCCGGTCCACCCGCTCGGGGGCAATGCCGCCGCGACCGAGCAGTTGATTGAGCTCGTGGTTGAACCGCTCTAGCCACGGCCCCATGACCTGTTCCTGCCAGATTTGGGGGGAAATGCGCCAGGTGCGATCGCCCAGGGCGAGGCCCACTTCTAGGTTTTCGATGGCTTGCAGTTGGCCCTTGAGCCGTTCGGCTAGGCCCAGGAGGGTGCGTCCGTCGGGCGATCGCCTGAGCCGCTGGCGCAACCGTCGCCGTTGGGGGCGATCGTCCTGGGCGGGGGTGGGGAGGGGGTCGTCGTCCTGGCCCGATTGGGGCTCGATTAGGCCGAGGGCAGCGCGATCGCCCGCCGTTGGGCACAGCAGTTGATAGAGGGCATCGTCGGTCATGGCGTGGCCGCCACTGGCAAAGCCGTGCAAAATTACCCGTTCCGGCAGCCGCCCGGACGCCAGGGCAAAGCCGCCACCGCTGGCCCCCACCCGCACCGACAGGATGGCCCCCTGGGCGATCGCCTCGTCCGATGGATGGTCCCCGAGCCAACCCGCCAGGGCCGCTAGGGGTTCCGCCACAAAGGCCACCTGCGCCGGTTGGGTGACCAGCCCCGCCGCGATCGCCGCCTCCCGCAGGTTGAATCGATAGGCCGCCGTGGCCCCCACGGGCTCCGTGAAGGTCACCGTGGCCAGGGTCCGCAGGGCGGCGGCCAGGGTGGTGGTGTCCAGATCCGTAGCCCCAACGGTCCAGCGCCCCGGGCCGGGATCCGCAAAGGGGGTCGCCAGCAGGGCCGCCGCCGCCCGCACCAGCCACTGGAAGGCGATGGAGTCGTTCGGGGGACAGGCCGCCGGGGGCCAGATCCGGGGCTCTAGATCCGCTGTTCCCGGCAGGGTCCAGGGGAGGGCGTCCTGGAGATCCGGGACGAAATTTTCCAAGAGCAGTCCCGGCTGTTCTGGGCCATGGGCGGTTCTGAGGTCTAGATTTGGGGCGGTGCGCGCGGCGATCACGGCCCGGTCGAGGGCTTCAAACCCAACCGGCAACGGTTCCAACAAGCCCCGCCGCACCTGGGGATCGGCGAGCGATCGCGCGGCCCCCTGGTCCCGCCGCAGCCATGCCACCGCCGGTAGCCGATCCTCGATTTGCTGTCCGTCGGGCGATCGCCAGTGGAGGGGATAGGTGCGGCTGTTCCCGCGATCGCGCAGGACCATCGTCAGGCCCGTTGTCCCCAGATCAATCCCCAGGTGCCAACGGTCCCCATCGCGATCCTCCCCGTCGGCCCCGGCGATCGCCCCCTCATCCCAGGGGGAAACGGTCAGATCCACCGGCTCCGGCAACGGCTCAGCCACCGCAAATCCTATTCTTTTTTTTTCTCAACCTCATCCACATCCCCCTCGATCGCATCGCGCAGGAAGGCATCCAGTTCCGGGTCAATGGCCGTCACCGGCGACGCCTCCGGTTCGTCAAAGTCCACCAGCGCCTCCAGGAGGGCCGCATCGAACGGGTCCGCGCCGGAATCTCCAGCGTCCAAAGCCTCCAGGGCACTGAAGGCCGCCAGTTCCGCGTCGGTGAGGTTGCCCCCTTCCGCCGCCGCCGTCGCCCCCAGCCCGAGGGCCTCATCGAGGGAGGTGATGGTTTCAGCGGCCTCGGCCCCCGCTTCCAAATCCCCGCCTAGATCGTCTAGGCCGTCAAATCCCTCCAGGTCCGGGGCCGCCAGGGGGGACGGGGCGCTCACTTCCGAAACGGGATCGAAATCCAATTCCGGCAGGCTGTCCTCCTCCTCTCCCCAGAGGGAATCCGGGGCGATCACGTCTTCCACCATGGCATCCGGGGTCGGCATCGGCTCCCCGAGGGGGGGCTGCACCTCGGAGGTGTCCCCCAAGTCCACATCAAATTCGGGGAAGCGCTCCCCTTCGTCCGTGGCGATCGCGGCGGATTCAGGGCCACCCAAATCCCCCAAACTCTCTAGGGGCAAGGGTTCTTGGTCCACCGTTTCGGAGATTTCTAACCCTTCGAGATCGTGGCCGAGGGCGCTGGCCAGCTCGTCGCCCAGATCCCCTAGGTCATCAAAGTCCGCGATCGCGTCGGGGGTTTCATCGGCTGTGGTCCCCGCCTCAAAGTCGAGATCCAGGTCCGCATCATCCCCCCCGAGGGCGGCTAGATCATCGGTGAGGCCGTCGGTTAAATCCCCCAGATCCCCGGTCTGCTCCTCCGGCAAATCCGCGATCGCCGCCGCCTCCCAGCCCATATCCAAGGGCTCCGCAGGAGAATCCCCCAAATCCCCCATCGCCTCGGTCAGGGCATCCTCCGGCTCCGACAGGCCCAATTCCCCATCGGGATCCGCCAAATCATTGAGGGCCGCAATGCTGTCGAGGGCATCCGCCTCCAGCGACCCATCCGGCAACTCATCGGTGAAGTCGCCGCCCAGATCGTCCGCCAGATCATCGGCCAAATCTGCCGTTAGGTCATCCGTTAGGTCAGGAGACAGGTCATCCGCCAAGTCATCTGGCAGATCCGCCGTGAAGTCATCCGTCAGGCCATCGGTCAAGCCCTCCGGCAGATCCGCCGTGAAATCCTCACTCAGGTTCTCGGGCTCATCCCCAAGGGTCGGCTCCCCAAAGTCCGGCAAAATCGTGCCCGCATCCAGATCAAAGGCCGTGTCCTGGGCTTCCGCTTCCATCAATTCCTGCTCAAGCTCCTGGGCCTCTAGACCCAGCCCCCGAACCGCATCGAGCTCTGCGGCCACTAGCTCATTGAGGGCCTCACTTTCCTCAAAGTCCGTGTTGTCTTCCCCTTTGAAAATGAAGGATTCACCGCCCCCTAGGCTGCGGGTTTCGAGGTTGTCATTCCACTCGTCGAGGGCGTCGGAATCCTGGTTGATGGGCAGTTCCCGCAGGTCCGCTTCGCCGATCGCGCTGAGGTCATCCCCATCCCAGGAGAGCTCATCCGCGATCGCGTCCTCCCCAGGGGTTTCAGGATCCAGATCGCTCGCCGTGTCTAGATCCAGATCCAGATCCATGTCCAGATCCAGGGGACCGGCGGGGATGTCGCTGGCCCCATCGATCGCCTCGTCCCCATCACCCGTGCTGAAATCCGCGATCGCGGCCCCATCTTCCAGATCGGATAGGTCCAAATCTTCGGTCAAGTCTGCGGTCAGATCTTCGGCCATGGCTTCGGGGGCGGCGATCGCCTCCTCTGGGCCAGGGTCAAGGCTCAGGTCCAGATCATCCTCCAGGGGAGCCCCGTCACCCTCGGGGGACGCCCCATCCCCCAAGCCCCACTCGTCCACCGGTTCCGCCGAATCGTCCGCGCCCCCCATCAGATCGAGATCCAGATCCCCCATCTCCAGGTCATCAGTGCCCAGGTCATCAGTGCCCAGGTCATCAGTGCCCAGGTCATCAGTGCCCAGGTCACCCAGGTCATCGGTGCCCAAGTCGCCGAATTCGTCAGTGTCCAGGTCATCGGTGCCCAGGTCACCCAGGTCATCGCCGTACGGGCCACCCGCGATCAAGTCATCATCGGCCACCGCCGCGATCGCGTCCCCGCCGCCTAGATCCTGAAACTCCAGCCCCGCCGATCCCTGATCATCTAGGGACATTTCCAGGGCTTCTGCCTCCCGCAGCGGTTGGCCCTCTAGGGTTACCAGGGTTGGTTCAGGGGCGATCGCCGGGACGACGGGATCCAGATCAATCTCCTTGAGCTCCTCATCGTCCAGGGTCAGGGCCTCTTGATCGAGGGGCGCGATCGCGCTGAAATCCATCGCCAGGGCCGGTTCCTCGGGGATGAGGCTCTCGTCCGTGAGATCCGTCAAGCCCTCGCTGGGGGGCGGGACCACCATCCCCTCATCAAGACCGCCTAGATCCTCCGTACCGAAATCATCCGCCGCGACCTCCTCAGATCCGCCAGCATCGATGCCGAAGAATTCCTCTTCGTCCATCATTCCGGTGCCGATTTCGTCCATTTCTAGCCTTTCCGGACCTGGGGCCTCCGCCGCCAATTCATCTAGATCGAGATCCTCCGTTGCGAACCCGTCTGAATCCAGATCCGCCATGGCCGACTCATCAGTCGCAAATTCATCCGAATCCAGGTCATTAATGGCCAGGTCATCAATGGCTAGGTCATCCGCTTCAATCCCACCGGAATCCAGGTCATCCAGGCCCAGATCATCCGCTTCAAGCCCCTCTGAACTGGGAGCATTGATGTCAAAATCATCCGCCACCGGCTCATCCGCATCCAGGTCGCCAATGGCCAGATCATCCGTCATCAACTCATCCGAATCCAGATCATCCGAATCCAGGTCATCCAGGCCCAGATCATCGGCTCCAAATTCATCTGAGCCCAGATCATCAATCCCCAGATCATCGGTTTCTAAACCGTCCGAATCCAGGTCGTTAAGGGCCGGATCATCGGTCATCAACTCATCGGAATCTAGATCCCCTGAGCCCAGATCATTTAGATCAAGATCGTCAGCGCCAAACCCATCTGAGGCCAGATTATTGATCCCCAGATCATCGGTTTCCAGCCCATCCGAGTCCAAACCATCGGTGGTGAGATCATCCGAGCCGAGGTCATCGGTGACCAGCGCCCCAGGGGCCAAATCCTCCGTATCTGAGCCCCCATCCAGAGCCCCCAGCCCCCAGTCGTCCGCCCCGTCATCCGCCGCCCCTGGGGTTGCAGGGCCACCGTAGTCCGCCTCAACCGCTTCAAACTCGGCGGTTTCCGCTGCGGGGGCCGCGTCGAGGTCTTCCCCAAACGTTTCCCCAAATTCCGCGTCCGCCGCCGTGGCCCCATCGGCCTCCAGGGTCAATCCTTCACTGCCGATCAGCCCCGCCAGGGACGCCGCGATCGCGGCCTCATCCGCTGCCCGATCGTCCCGAGAGAACGTCACCCCATCGGCGAGGGTTCCCACCGTGGGCTCATCATCACTGCCCATGCCCAGGGGCAAACCAAAGGCCGGAGCCGACGCACTCCATTCCGATTCCGCCATGCTTTCGGCCTGGGCGATCGCCCTCGGATCGAGGTCCAGATCCCCTTCAAATTCCGGCATCCCATCAAGGGCCGCATCCTCCCCTGAAGCATCCTCCTCCAGCGCCCCGAGCCCAAGATCGTCAGCCCCTTGGCCCCCCAGCGGTGCTGAGTCGTCCGCCGCCATCAGCGGATCCGCGATCGCCCCCGCCGTCGGATCATCCCAAGCCGCCGGCTCTGGGACCGGCACTTCGCCAATTTCAAAGTCCGGTACGGCAATGTCGAGGTCATCATCCTGCAACACCGTCAATGGCCCCATCTCGCCCCCCTGCAACAGGGTCGGCGGGCCGCTGATCGGCTCCGGAATCTCGATCTCACGCCCCTGGGCCACCGCATCGAATATGTCGCTGGGGGGATCCGCCGCGATCGCGTCCAAATCCGGCGGCTCGAATCCGCTCAGGTCCGTATCGGCAAATTCCGCATCCAGGTTCGCCTCGAAGCTCGCCATGTCCGGCAGGGCTGGGGCCTCGTCCGGCAATTCCGCCGCGATCGCCGCCCCAGGACCATCCAGGGCATCCCAATCGCGCACCTCCTCCTGGGACAGGGGATCCGCCGCCGGGGCCGTGGGGGGGAACAGTTCCGCCGGATCCGGCAGGGCCGCAGGCTCCCAGTTGGGATCGATATGCTGAATAACCGTCGCGTCCTCCTCGGACCCCACGGTCTCCGGATCCGCCGCCGGGGCCGCCGCCGACAGCCGACTGAAGTCGAGATCGTCCGCCGCCGCCGGGGGGGCCGCCACGGGGCCGGTCGTTGCCCCTGGGCCAGCGGTGGCCGCCGGAACGCCGTAGGACAGGTCGCTCAGGTCCAGATCCCCCAGTTGGAAGGGGTTGTCGTCATCGCTCACCGTGGCCGGATCCGGGGGCACCTCCACGCCGGGATAGGGCAGGGGCGTTGCGCTGGTGGTGTTCCCCGCGATCGCGTAGCGGTCCCCATACTCCTCGGGGAATGCCTCATCATCGAGGGTGGCGGCGAGGCGGTTGAGCCAATGCTCTAGGATGGCTTCGCTCTCTTGCCCCAGCACATGGATCCGCTCAAGGGAGGCATTGAGGGCCGCCTCATAGCGCTGGGCATTCGCTTGCAGGGCCTTGAAGATCGTATCGAGGGTGCCCTGCAACTGGGTCAGGACCGTATCGGATCGGCTCTGCAAGGCCTCTAGCTGCTGGGCATCGAGGGTGTTGCCGCGATCGCGGGGTTCCAGCGCCGACAGCATTTGCAGCACCTGTTCCGTCACGCTGGCCTCGAGCCGTTCGCGCAACTGCCCCAAAAAGTCGCCGATCAGTTGCTCCTGGTTAGCCTGCTGCTGGGCGAGGGATTGGTAATATTGCCGCTGCTGCTCTAGGGTCGAAATTTCCCGGGCCAGGGCCTGCTGCTGCTGGCGCAGTTCCCCCAGTTCCGATTCCATCGGCGTCAAGGTGCGATCGCGCAGATCCTGCACCTCCTGCTCCACCGCCCCCAACAGGGCCTGACGGAACTCGGGCCGGTCCGCCGCGATCGCCGTGAGATCCGATTGCACCCAACCCTCTAGGGTCGAGCGCACCTGTTCGAGCAATGGGCGCGCCGCACCACCGCGATCGCCATCCTCCGCGAGGAGAACCGCATCAATCTCCGCAAGCAGTGCCTGAAGCTGAGTGTTTCGGTCGAGCGTCACGGTCAGGAACCCCGGCTAATTAATCGTCTGAGGAACTGGTCCTGGGAACTGGTCCTGGGCGCTAACCCTAGGCACTGGTCCTGCGAACCGGTGTGGAAACAAGGCATCAATCAAAAATTCGGTCCAATCCTATATACCCCACGGCGACAGGCCCGGTCGGCGGGGCTGATCCTGGGCAGACCGGCTGACGGCGCGGGGGGACCGAAAATTTAAGGAGGGATGATCCGGGCCGGCGATCGCCGCCAAGATTGAACCGGTGGGCGTTTCAGCCCATGAGTTTTGTCCAATCATACAACTTCATTTCTGGGCGGGCGCTCGCGATCGCGCGCCCTCAGCAACATTTATCAATAAACCTTTGGCCCGCCCCATCCTGCGTATTTTCCCGCAGGCGGCCCCCGCAGCCATCCCTTGGCCCCCCTTTGGTCCGATGGCCCCCTAAAACATCGCGCGGCGGTGTAAGGTCAATAGGCGTAGAGTGCAGCGGTCCACGGCGCGCCTGAACCCCAGGATGATTCCTCGGGCTCAAGCTCCCCAGGGCTCAACCCAGTCCTCGGGCCATGGGCCACGGGCTGCCGCGTTGGCACCTGCGCGATCGAGTATTCTGTGAAGTGGGTGATACGACCATTGAATGGAAGATCGTTCTAGCTCCCGCGACTCCCAATCGGATGCTGACTTGCTGGCAAGTGCGGCACCGTTTTTCCATGATTTGCCCCCTGCGGCGATCGAGATGGCCACAGCCCATGTGGTCACCCGTACCCATCCGGCGAATCAGGTCATCCTGTTGGAAAACGACTGGGGTGGCTCGGTCTATTTCATCCTTGATGGCTGGGCCAAGATTCGCACCTACAACCTGGATGGCAAAGAGGTGACCCTCAATATCCTCGGGAAGGGGGAAATTTTTGGCGAGATGGCGGCCCTCGATGAGGTGCCCCGCTCGACGGATGTGATCACCCTGGCCCCGACGACCATTGGCAGTATTCCGGCCCAGGATTTTTTGAATTTGATCGAGACGGAGCCCCAGGCGGGGATCCATTTGGCCCAGTTGATGGGGCGGCGGCTGCGGCAGGTGAACCGGCGGCTGCGCCTGCGGGAGTCGGACAGTGTGTCGCGGGTGGCGGATATTTTGCTGTTTTTGGCGGAGGGCCAGGGCCGCAGTAGCGATCGCGGCATTGAAATCCCCAACTTGCCCCATCGGGAGTTGAGTAGCTTGAGTGGCCTAGCGAGGGAGACGGTGACGCGGGTGCTAACGAAGCTGGAGAAGAAGGGGCTCATTTCCCGCGAAAACGAGGTGCTGCGCATCCCCGATGCCAATGCCCTAGAGCGCATGATTTGCTAGGGTCCGAGGTCACCGCTGGGTATTGTTTGTTAGAGTGCCTTGGCTGTTGCGTTGCGTTTTGGCCTAGGCCGCTGCCGTTGCCCATGGGTGTTCCCCTCTCCCTTTGCCCCTATGTCCGCTGATCGATCCCCCCACCCGTCGGCGCGATCGCCGCGATCGCTCCAGCCGCCCCCGACGGCAACGACGGCCCCTTTGGCGCTGGTGGAGACGGCCTTTTTGGCGAGCGCCGCCAGTTTAATGTGGCTGGTGAACTATTACTTTCCCCTAGGGCCGGTGCTGCGGGTCTTTTTTCCGGTGCCGATCGCCCTGGTGTATTTGCGCTGGAATCAGCGGGCGGCCTGGTTGGCGGCGGTGGTGTCGGGGCTGCTGCTGTCGGTGCTGATGGGGCCAACCCGCAGTGTGCTGTATGTGATGCCCTATGGACTGATGGGGGTGCTGCTGGGGTGGCTGTGGCGGCGGGGGGCACCGTGGCGCTGGTCGATCGCCCTGGGGACGATTTTGGGGGCCTTTGGCATTTTCTTTCGCCTGTGGCTGGTGTCGCTGCTGTTGGGGGATGACCTGTGGGTCTATGTGACGACGCAGATTGCGGGGCTGCTGGATTGGGTTTTCGTGAAGTTGGGGCTGCTGCTGCGCCCGAATTTGACGGCGGTGCAGGCGGTGGCGGCGGTGATGATTGTTGTGAATAATTTGGTGTATTTGACGGCGGTGCATCTGGTGTCGTGGGTGCTGCTGGATCGCTTGGGGACGACGATTCCGATGCCGCCGCGCTGGATGCGGGTGATTTTGGATCTGGAGGATGGGCTCGATGGGGGCGATCGCCGGGGTCCGGCGGCGGGCCAAGGGGATGATGATCTGGATGGGCCATGAGGCGGGGTGAGGCGGCGATGGGGCCGATGGGGCCTGGGTTTCCCCTGGAACGGTTGATTCGGGTGGTCCATGGGGGCGATCGCGGCGATCGGTGGCTGGCGCGCCATCGGGGGCAGCGGCCCTATTTTGCCTGCGTGCTGGGGTTTACGGAAACGGCCCTGCTGCCCGGTATTTCTGCCGCTGGGGCGTCGCCGGACGATCGCCGCCACACGGCCCTGGCGGATGGGGAGTTTTTGATTGCTGGCCCCCAGGTGCGACCGCGCTACCCCCTGCCGCCCCTTGATGCGGGGGTGTCTCCGGCGGCCATCAGTCGGGCGATCGTGACGGCGTTGGATATTCCCACCTGTTTGATGGATGCGGGGTTGCCGGAGCCGCTGCCGGTGCCCGCGATCGCCCTGGCGGGTGCCCAGACCGCCCGCTGTCTGAGTACGGGGCAGGCCCTTGATCGCGCGGCGGTGGATCAGTTGGTGGCCGCCGGGTTGGAATGGGGCGATCGCCTGGGGCGGCAGGCGGGGCCGAGGGGCTATGTGATTGTGGGGGAATGTGTGGTGGGGGGCACCACGACGGCCCTCGGGGTGCTGCGGGCTTTGGGCTATGCCGCCGATGGGTTAGTCAATAGCAGCCATCCTCAGTGCAACCACGGCCAAAAGGCTGCCCTCGTGGCCCAGGGGCTCGCCCGATCTGCCCTAAAAATTCCGGCCCCGCCCCGCGACGCGATCGCCGCCCTCGGGGATCCCATGCAGGCCGCCGCCGCCGCGATCGCCCTAGCCGCCAGTCGCCATGGGGGGGTGCTGTTGGCGGGGGGGACCCAAATGCTGGCGGTCTATGCCCTGGCCCGGGCGATCGCCCAGGGAGAACAGCGCCCCTGGCACCCGGAGGCGATCGCGATCGGCACCACCCGGTGGGTCATCGATGATCCCAGCGCCAGTGCCCAACGGCTTGCGGCCCTGCTCACGGAGGGGGACGATGCCCCCTGCCTCCTGGCCAGTGAACTGAATTTTAGCGGCGCGTCCCTGCCAGCCCTGCGGGCCTACGAGGCGGGTTTTGTGAAAGAGGGGGTTGGGGCCGGGGGCTGCGCGATCGCCGCGAGCCTCTATGGCGGGTGGGACAGTGACGGCATCCTCGCCGCGATCGAAACCCTGCTCCACACGCCCCCTGCCAAATCCTAGGGCAACGCTCCGCGCCCACCACCGCCTCCCCTTCCCCAAGGGTTCCGGTCAAATCCCGGCCCCCATTTCCCTGGGCTCTAGCCCGCGATCGGCCCCATGTCCCCCACCGCCGCCGCCGCCGCCCAACTGATCCTGGCCCCGGCCCCGCTAAACCTTGCCCAACCGGCCCATGTCCAAGCGATCGCCCCTTCTAGCCCCCGCAAATGCCCTGAATTGCGGCTAGATTCCAGCCCTTTGGCCCCCGCGATCGCCCCCGTTCCAGACCCCCTACAGCCCCCGCGATCGTCCCCGTCACTGGATGCGCCGCGAGAGCAACTGCTCCTCTAGATCTGCGATGCGGTTATAGGCCGCCGTGAGTTGGGCCATCAACCGCTGAATTTGAATTTCTGGGGTTAGCTCCTTCTCGAAGTTCTGGTGACTAGACTCTGAATAGTTATCGTCAATCAGAATGTCTTTGTAGTCACCGGAGGAGTCTCCAATAATGCGCTCATCTAGGCTACGGGAACGGTGCTGGACTTGCGCCATGGCCTTGCTGAGGCGACCGTTGACACTGCCATCTAGGCCGCTGTCGGCTGAGTTTCCTGATAGGTGCTCCTTTAGGGTTTCGATCGCTTGATGTAGGGTATCTAGCTTGCGATTGAGAATAAAGACTTGTTCCTGTAGCGGTTCCATTTAGGGTTGCTCCATTTGCATCTAGGCGCTGACGCGAGTACGAGGGTTTCACCTGTCTTCATCCTAGTGAAGGGGCTGGGAAGTTCCATGCAAATGCCAAATCATTTAACTATTTACCAAGCTGCAATCTTTTCTTATCCTGTGTTTCAGGGGATGGGAATGATGTTTCTAAAAACAACCTGTATTTTTTGACTTGAATTCACAAAGCTAAATTTATCTTTACGTAATGAAGCTAATATTGTGTTGATCTGTTGCGATCGCTGGCCTTGGGGGCTGGGTGATCGCGGGATATTTGGCTGGGTTTGTTGATTTTTGAGTGGGATATGGATTTTTATTCACCTGAGCCCGATGCAAGATCTGCAATGGCGGGGTCGCGGGGGCGATCGCGGGGGCTGTCGCGGCGGCGGGTGTTGCGGGGGCTTGGGGGGGTGATGTTGGGGGCTGGGGTTGGGGTTGGTTTGGGGGGCTGTGGCGGTGGGTCGGCGGGGCTGGCCCTGGAGATTTCGGCGCTGGCGGGGACGGTGCCGCCGCAGTTGCCGGGGCAGTTTCAGCGGCGGGGGGGCGGTGCGGTGCGGGTGCGGCCGGTGATGCAGTTGGAGGGGTTGTTTCGGGAGTTGGAGCGGTGGGGGCCGGGGCCGGGGCAGGCGGCGCGGGCGGATGGGGCCGCTGCGGGGGCGGTGCGTTCGTCGGTGGCGTTGACGATGGTGGGGGATGGGTGGCTGGAGGCGGCGATCGCGCGGGGGCTGGTGGGGCCGTTGGGGCTGGCGGACCGGTCGGGGTGGCGATCGCTCGGGGAGCGGTGGCGGCGGCTGGTGTGGCGCGATCGCTCTGGGCGGCCGGTGCCGTTGGATGATGCGGCGGGGCGGGTGTGGGGGGCTCCCTACCGCTGGGGGACGACGGTGCTGGTGTATCGGCGCGATCGCGTGGATCGGATGGGGGGGCCGCTGACGGATTGGGGGGATTTGTGGCGGCCGCAGTTGGCGGGGCGGGTGATGCTGCTGAATCAACCTCGGGAGGTGCTCGGGGCGATCGCGAAGGGGTTGGGGGGGAGCTATAACGCGGCGGATCCGATGGCGATCGCGGGGTTTGGTGATCGGTTGCGAAAGCTGCGATCGCAGGGGTTGCTCTACGGCGATCGCGATTATCTGCAACCGCTGCTGTTGGGGGATGCGTGGGCGGCGATGGGCTGGTCCCATGAGGTGCTGCCGGCCCTGGAGCGCCATCGATCGCTGGCGGCGGTGGTGCCGGTGGGGGGCACGGCCCTGTGGGCGGATCTGTGGGTGCGTCCGGCGGGGGCGGCGGAGTCGGTGGCGGCCTTGGATTGGATTGAGTTTGGCTGGGATGCGCCGGTGTCGCGCCAGTTGGCGGAGGTGGGGCTGGGGTTGGCGCTTCAGGATCTCGATGGGGCGATCGCAACGGCTCCAGATACGACGGCGACCCGGCGATCGCTGCGGCCGACGGCGGAAACGTTGGCCCGCTCTGAGTTCATTGAACCGCTGGATCCGGTGGCCCGCGATCGCTACGGCAACCTTTGGGCAGATCTGCGGGCCTAGGCCATGGCGTCAAATTTTCCCGCCGTCCCCGTAGGGGTTGGGTCTCCCAACCCTGCCCCAACCGATCACCACAAATAACAAACACCCCTGCCCCAACCGATCGCCACAAACCACTGGTCTCCCAACCCTGCCCCAACCGGTCGCCACAAACACAAACACCCTTGCCCAAACCGATCCACGACAAAAACCGTTCAACCTTGGCAGGGGGATCGCGGGGGCGGGATGGGTTGGAACAGGGCGGTAGGGGACCGGTGGGGCTGGGCGGGGAAACCCACTGGCTTCAACTTAAGGAAGTTAGGCTGCAGTCATCGAGCCTGGAAACCGTAGAGCAATGCCTCGCAGTCGCCCCTACCTAGGTGCCAACCCTGATTTGCGTCGGCGCTGCCATGTGGCAGCGC